>JAESGS010000072.1_pt1 | contig 200233 bp, 158 predicted proteins | sample 9269761 | NCBI WGS metagenome assembly JAESGS01 (sample SAMN15741799, study PRJNA653493) | algae metagenome | isolation source: Cyanosarcina radialis HA8281-LM2 and co-occurring heterotrophs from damp... | place: USA: Makauwahi cave, Hawaii | collected 2011-01-06 | reverse complement strand
ATTGGTCAGAGACTATGAGTTATTGCCAGAAACTTCTGAGACATTTATTTACCTAGCTATGATCCGTATTATGGTGAGGCGACTGGCATAAAATTTGACCTCTCAAAACTTTTCAAACATCCTCTAATGCTGAAACTAAATCGGCATGACGTTCGAGAGTTAAAGTACATTTGCCCGTGGGGATATGCCAGAGTTTGAGGGTGCAATCCATGCTGCCACTGATGAAATGCTCCCCATCTGGGCAAAACCGCACCATTGTAACTGGTGCTTGATGTCCGATAAAAGTTTGGAGGCATTCGCCAGTAGCAACCGACCAGAGTTTGAGAGTTTGGTCGAAACTAGCACTGAGCAACCACTGTCCGTCTGCGCTAAAAGTAACCGACCAAACTCTGTAGGGATGTTCTTTAAGGGTTTGATAACACTCTCCTGTTTCCAGATGCCACAGCTTAATCTCTTTAATGCATTGCGCTCCTACAAAGGATCGCCAACCCACCGATCGATCGTAAATTACACCGCCAACCGCAATCTATTGGGTCGTTTGTTGCAGGGTTTAAAACCGCTGTTACTCAAAGAATCAATACCATTCGAGAAACCCCTAGCGTTCCAGTTTGGCAACGCAATTATTACGATCGCATCATTCATCATGAAGAGGCATTGCATCACATCCGCCAATATATTGCTAATAATCCCCAGGCTTGGCAATTAGACCAATTACATTCCTGACAATCCTAGCAAATGGTAAAAGCCTAAGATGCCAAACCATTTTCCATCTGTTGGTACGCCACAGATATCGTAGGGGCGCAATGCATTGCGCCCCTACCATCACCGAACAATCGCAGCAATTTGATAAACACGGCGTATTTTTAACAAAGCGATCGCTCTCGTGTAATTTACGAATCTATAGTCAAAAACAGAAGGAGAATTTAATATGGCAGTAGCCGCTACTATCGCTGTCGTCATCGTTGCTATTATACACATCGCTATCTCTGTGGGAGAAATGTTTCTTTGGAAACAACCCTCAACCTCTAAAGAATTCAAAGAAAAGTTGGGCTTGACTGAAGAGATAGTATGCAAGGTAGATCCGATCGTGAAAAATGTTGGACTCTATAATGCTTTTATCGCGGTAGGTTTGATTTGGGGAACTTTCGCTACCAGCGATCCGTTTCCGATTCAAGTATTTTTCTTAATCTGCGTGGCGATCGCGGGTATTTTCGGCGCTATGACATTAACCAAGAAAACGCTTTTACTACAAACTATTCCAGCGTTAATTGCATTGATTTTTGTTTCAATCGTGCATTCTCAGTCATAGGATAGATAAAGAAAGCGATCGCTTTGGTGAGTAAATTGAATAGTAGGGCGTTGGCGCAGCCTGTGCCTAGCAAGTATCACCAATTATGTCTATCGATCGCTTTAATTTCCAATATTATGCAAATTAGCTTTCAACCATTTACTGTTCGCAAACGATTTGCCCTCACGATTAGCAGGGGTACGACTGCTAGCAGTAACAATATCTGGGTGCGAGTTATCCAAGATGGAATTGAGGGTTGGGGAGAAGCTTCGCCGTTTTCAATTGGGGCACACCAGCAAACTACAGAGGAAATTTTAGAAGTATTGCAGCAATTAGCACCAATACTAGAAAAATTCAGCCCTTGGGAGCAACAACAGATCGAAAAGATTTACCAAGAACAACCAATTCCTTCAGCAGCGCGGGCAGCTATAGATATAGCTTTACACGACTGGATGGGAAAACGAGTGGGATTACCCCTGTGGCAGCTATGGGGATTAAATCACCGTCAGATCGTCCCCACTTCGCTCACCATTGGCATCAGTTCTCTAGAAGGTGCGCGTCAGCGGGTGCGAGATTGGTTGCAGGTAAGCGCAGGCAAGTTTTTTAAAGTTAAGCTGGGAAGTCCAGATGGAATCGAAGCAGATCGGGCAATGTTGATGGCAGTCAGAGAGGAAGCACCAGAATTTGCTCGATTCAGCGTTGATGCTAATGGGGGCTGGAATTTTGACTCAGCTTTAAAAATGTGCGATTGGCTGGGCGAATTAGGGGTGAAGTATGTCGAACAGCCTTTGCCACAAGGACAAGAGACAGATTTGGTCGAACTGAAAGAGCGATCGCCTGTACCTATATTTGTCGATGAAAGTTGTTTTACCAGTAGCGATATTCCCCAGCTAATCGATCGCGTCCATGGGATTAATATTAAGCTGATGAAATCTGGTGGTTTAACTGAAGCCATGCGGATGGTACATACAGCTAAGGCTTGCGGCTTAAAGGTCATGTTCGGTTGCTATTCCGACAGTTCTCTAGCCAATACCGCCGCTGCTCAACTCTCACCTTTAGCCGATTATCTCGATTTAGACTCTCACCTCAACTTGATTGACGATCCGTTCGTTGGTGCGATCTATCGAGACGATCGTTTGCTGCCAAACGATTTACCAGGACTGGGTATGAGTTCTGGCAACTGAATTTGAAAATAGAAGGAATGCGATCGCCATGAGAGCAAGAATGACTCATACCAAATCCGCTTAGCAACCGTATTGCAATCCCGACAGAATTCCGATTGCGATTGAAACCCTCATTCTCCATAATTTATAGCCAATTATTCGGATTCAATATTAAAAGTCAATCTTTGGCAAGACCATGGAGTTTATTAATGAAAAATTCGGCTGCTAAAATGCCGTCTACTAGATCGTGAAGCGATTCCTCGATCGCAGAGATTTACCGCTTAAAATCTTGGCTTTAAACACTTAATAAACTACTTAAATTTATCGCCTTGAGTATTTGCTACATTCCTTCTACTTCTCCAATAGTATTAAAGGGTAAAGCTGTAAACTTCCAGCAATACTATTGGTTATGTATTTTATCTTTAGTAGCAGTTGCTTAATTTATTACCTCACTGGTCTGCTACTAAGAGAACTACCTGGCAAAACGCGAAAAACTTTAGTAGGAGAGCCTCTTGATTGGCGACCGATAGCTGCGATCGAAGTTTTTCACGCACCTTTCTGAAGTCTAAATGCATTTAACGCCTTAAATAAAAATAGTTACATATCTGCTTTTTTTAAGTTTTGTAACTGCGATCGCCAGTCAAGATTTAAGAGCGTTTTTAATTTTGCTTCGATCGCGTCCAGACATAGATCGAGCAAAAAACTTAATATACTTTTCCCCACACCTGATAAAAAAATTCTTACAATATCCTTAGATAGGATATAAATTTCTGCCGTAGCTAAGTTAGTTAGGCTTAAGTTATTTTTGCCTACACGTTTTTTGTGTGGGCAGAGTGATTTTTCTTATAAATTCGGTAAATTTCAAAGCGTTTTTGGAGACAGATAAATGTGAATAAAATGGCAATTGCAGCCAGCATAATATGTCTGGTTAGCGGTACTTTTTTGGGCTGTACGAATTCCTCTGACAATGCTACGAAAGCAACTAAGCAGAGAAATGCGAATGTAGAATTAAAGTCAGTCGGTGTTACCCTTGGCGATCTGAGCAATCCCTTTTTTGTCGTCATGGCCAGAGGAGCGGAACTAGAAGCCAAAAAAATCGGGGGCAATGATGTTAGAGTTACCGTGGTTTCTAGCGGCTACGATCTGAACCAACAATTTAACCAGATCGAAAATTTTGTCGCTGCTAATACTGACATCATTATTCTCAACGCTGCTGATAGTAAAGGCATCAGGCCAGCAGTCGATCGAGCGAGGCAAGCGGGTAGCGTCGTGATTGCGGTAGATACAGCCGTGGAAGCAGATGTGGATGCTACGGTAACTACCAATAACGTCCAAGCTGGAGAGGTGAGTTGTCAGTATATTGCCGATCGCCTGAAAGGTAAAGGCAATATAGTCATCGTCAATGGCCCGCCCGTGACTTCGGTAATTCAGCGAGTCGATGGCTGTTTGAAGATATTAGCCAAATATCCCAATATTAAAATTCTTTCCAAAGACCAGAATGCCGAAGGAAGTAGGGATGGGGGACTGAGAGTAATGAGCGATTTGCTGACCACCTTTCCGAATATTGATGCCGTGTTTGCGATTAACGATCCGAGCGGCGTGGGAGCAGATCTAGCTGCCAATCAAGCCAAACGCAAAGACTTTTTTATTGTTGGGGTCGATGGTGCGCCAGAAGCCATTGAAGCGATCGCTTCTGATAATAGCGTTTATGCGGCCACGGCGACTCAAGATCCTAGAGGCATGACCGCCAAAGCGGTTCGGGTTGGCAATGAGATCCTCAAGGGCAAAAAACTTCAGTCCAACAACATTTTGATTCCAGTCAAGTTGATTACCAAAGAGAACGTCGGTACGGCGAAAGGTTGGTAACGCTAATTAGCGATCGCTTTAAGAAACTCCAATCAATCTGGCTCCCCTCTCCCTTGGGAGAGGGGTTGGGGGTGAGGGCAGCAATGGATGGTATGAGAACCGAATTTGGTATTACATAGCTGATTTTCTCGTAGTGCTATTAGAAAGTCTTTTTAGAGGATTGGCTCATGACCGCAAATATTGAAACCAATTCAGATCGGGCATCAACCGTTACTCCCGTATTAGAAATGCGAGGGATTACCAAGCGGTTTCACGGGTTTACGGCTTTAGAAAATGTCAATCTGACGATCTATCCAGGAGAAGTTCACGCCCTCATGGGCGAGAATGGCGCGGGCAAAAGTACCTTGATGAAAATTCTGGCCGGGGCTTATATTGCCGATGAAGGCGAGATTCGCATCAACGATATGCCTGCGCAGATTACCGATCCGGCTTCAGCGCGTCAGGCGGGGATTAATTTAATCTATCAAGAACTCAATGTCGCCCCTAATTTAACCGTTACCGAAAATATGTATATGGGTAACGAGTTGAAGAAAGGCCCATTTTTAGATCGCCAAGCCATGGAAGCCGAAGCGCAGCAAGTTCTCGCCAGCTTGGGAGCCACTTTTGGACCTAATACCACAGTCCGGACTCTAGCTATTGCCGAACAGCAGCAAGTAGAAATCGCGCGAGCATTGAAAGACAAAAGCCGGATTTTGGTGATGGACGAACCCACAGCGGCTTTATCCGATCGAGAAACCGAGCGTTTGTTTGAGGTAATTCGCAAATTACGCAGCGATGGGATTGCGATTATCTATATCAGCCATCGGATGGAAGAAATCTATGCTCTGGCCGATCGCATTAGCGTTTTGCGGGACGGTCAATATATTGGCAGTCTCACCAGAGAAGAAATATCGCCCCAACGCTTAGTACAAATGATGGTCGGTCGATCGATGCAAGACTTTTACGAACACCAACGGCGAACGAATGTAGGCGAAGTGGTGCTAGAAGTCATAAATATGAGCGACGGACGTAAAATCAAACCCGTCAGTTTTCAACTTCATGCTGGAGAAATCCTCGGTTTAGCCGGATTGGTGGGTGCGGGACGCACGGAAGTATCGCGACTGATTTTCGGGGCCGATCGCAAAACCAGCGGTGAAGTCTGGCTGCGGGGCAAAAAACTGAAAATTAATTCCCCTGATGATGCCATTGCTGCTGGTATCGGTTACGTTCCCGAAGACCGCAAAGACCAAGGTTTGTTTTTGGAAATGAGTTCCCGCAAAAATATCGGTCTGAACCGACTCAAGCAAGATGCCAAGGCTGGCTTGATTAATTGGGGTGCGGTCGATCGAGTTGCTACTCAAGCCGTAGAAGACTTTAACATTCGACTTGCCAACTTAGAAATCAGAGCCATCGATCTTTCTGGGGGCAACCAGCAAAAACTCTTACTAGCGCGTTGGCTGGCGATTAACCCCCTAGTATTGCTGCTGGACGAGCCGACGCGAGGCGTAGATATCGGCGCTAAAAGCGAAATTTACCGCATCATTAGCGATTTAGCTGCCCAAGGAGTGGCAATTTTGATGGTTTCTAGCGAACTACCAGAAGTTATCGGGATGAGCGATCGCGTTCTCGTGATGCGAGAAGGAGAGTTGGTAGGCGAGTTAGACGACAGCCTTGAGAAAGAAATTACCCAAGAAAACATTATGCACTATGCCACTGGAGCAACGGAGGTACCAGCATCATGAGTCAAACCCTAAGACCAGCGAACCGAAGACCGGGAGAGCAACCAAGAGCGACTCAGCGCCGTTCCGTTAGTAATATCCTCCAAGTTGTCGGTATTTTGCCGATTTTGGTAGCGATCTGTCTCTTATTTGCCCTCCTCAGCCCCAATTTTCTGACGGCAGGCAACGCCGTCAATATCTTGCGTCAGGCATCGATTAACATCGTCCTGGCAACGGGGATGACTTTTGTAATTCTTACTGGCGGCATCGATCTTTCAGTCGGATCGATTTTGGCTGTTTCTGCTGTAGTTGCAGTCTTAGTATCGCTGCTGCCAGCTTTAGGATGGTTGGCCGTACCCGCTGGTTTGCTGACAGGATTGCTGTTGGGGTTAGTCAACGGCGCTTTGATTACCTTTTTGGACGTGCCGCCTTTTATCGTCACCTTGGGTTCGCTGACAGCCTTACGGGGTACTGCTTACTTGGTGGCCAATGGCACGACAGTAATTAACCGCGACCTCAATTTTGCTTGGATCGGTAATAGCTATGTCGGATTCCTTCCCTGGCTGGTAATCATCGCCCTTTTAACTGTAGCGGCAAGCTGGTTTGTCTTGCGACAGACGGTTTTAGGAGTACAAATATACGCTGTCGGCGGTAACGATCGAGCGGCCCGACTGACGGGGATTAAAGTCAATCGCATCCTGCTATTCGTCTACGGCGTAAGTGGATTGCTAGCGGGTTTGGCAGGAATCATGAGTGCCAGCCGTCTGTATAGTGCCACTGGAATGTTAGGTCAAGGTTACGAACTAGATGCGATCGCGGCTGTCATCTTGGGTGGAACTAGCTTTACAGGCGGTGTCGGTACTATTGTTGGCACTCTTTTAGGGGCATTAATTATTGCCGTTCTCAACAATGGTTTGACCTTGTTGAATATGTCCTTCTTCTGGCAACTAGTCGTCAAGGGACTGGTAATTATTGTGGCAGTGACGATCGATCGCCTCCGCAAACGTTCCAGAAGGTAAAAGATTGTAGGTTGGGTTGAACGGAGTGAAACCCAACACCCCAGGAATGTTTGGTTTCGCTACCTACATTAATTATGGTCGATCGACGATTTGAGATAAATCACCAATCTAGCTGTTGCGAGGTAATCGATCGCATTTCCTCCAAGCTGACAATAGACCTTTGGTAGAAGTCGATAACTCATCAAAAATATCTGCGTCCATCTGCTGTTTATCTGCGTTATATATCCAAAGTTTTGATTTTTACAAGAGGTCTAATGTTTACTACCTAAAAGAAGCTAGCGGCATAGATTTGCAACATATCGAATCGGCATTGAATGCCTGAAAAAGAAAAGGGCTAATGCGATCGCATTACCCATTTATTTCCCATTATCGGGTTAGTGCCATGCTGAAAAGTTTTTTAGTCAGTTTTCCACTCTTATTGTTACTATCTCCAGCTATCTTGGCAGAACCTATCGACGAGCCTTTGCTAGCAACAGATGACTATCTAAATTGGCAAGGACAAGTCAATTCAGCTTCCGAGCTATCTGACGTAAAACCCACTGATTGGGCATTTGAAGCCCTGCGATCGATCGTCGAACGCTATGGTTGCCTTGCAGGTTATCCAGACTCGACTTATCGCGGCAACCGCCCTTTGAGTCGCTACGAATTTGCCGTCGGCTTAAATGCTTGCTTAAATCGAATTAATGAGTTAATCGCCAGCAGTGCGAACAATTTTGTCGATCGCGAAGACTTAGAAACGCTGCAAAGATTGGCAACAGATTTTGCTGCTGAATTAGCTACCCTGCGCGGACGAGTCGATAACTTAAACCTCCGGACGGCAACCCTTGAAGAACGGCAGTTTTCCACGACTACTAAACTGAACGCGCAAATTATTACCGCTATTAGCGATACCTTTGGTAATAGCGTCGGTGACGATCGCGATCGCTCTAACCTTTATTTTGCCGATCGAGGTCGTCTTAATTTAGAAACTAGCTTTACAGGCAAAGATGCGTTGCGAATCCGTTTGGAATTCGGCAACTTCCTAGACTCCAGCGGCTCAAGTCGGATTCAGGCGGCCACGGGTACGGGAATGACGCGGCTGAATTTTGACACTAATAGCGACAACGACCTCACGATTCCGCACATCCGTTACTACTTTCCAGTCAGCGATTCTCTTTCCTTTGTAGTCGGTCCGGTAGGCATTGGCTACACCGACATTACCAGTACCGTCACGCCTGCAAGTATAGCCGACGACGGTAACGGCGTTCCTTCACTATTTGGGTCGTATAATCCCTTATTTCGACGGGGCGGTGGCGGGGCGGCGGTTAACTGGAAGATTACGGAAAACCTAAATTTAACGGTAGGTTATTTGGCAGATAGCCCTAATGTTGCTTCGTCAGGAAACGGTTTATTTAATGGCGGTTACAATGCTTTAGCCCATTTAGTTTATTCTGGCGATCGAGGAGAGGTTGGTATTGCCTACTCCCACGGCTACAGTCCTGGCGGTAGAGTCAATCTTACGGGTGGAACGGGTAGCGTGCTGGCAACTTCCCCTTTTGGAGATAACATTACTACTTCCAACAACATCTTAGGGGCGCAAGGATATTACCGCTTTTCGCCCAATTTTCAAGTTCACGCTTGGGGTGGATATATTTGGGCGAATGCCGAAAGTTCTGGTTTGAGCGAGATTTCTAACGGTAGGGGAGGAAATGATTCCCTGTTCGTCAGTGAGGGCAGCAATGCTAATATTTGGTACGGCGCGATCGGCTTATCTTTTCCAGATGTCGGCGGTCGGGGCAACCTCCCAGGCATTGTGTTTGGCATTCCTCCTTACATATCATCTAGCGATGTTCGTCGAGAAGGCAATAATGCTTATCATCTCGAAGCTTTTTATCGCTGGCGGCTAAACGATAACATTTCAGTGACTCCGGGTTTCTGGGTAATTTTTAATCCAGAAAATAATAGCAGTAACGACACGCAATACATCGGAGTCGTGCGTACAACCTTTGATTTCTGACTTCTGAACTTCATTAACGTTAATGGTGTGGCAGGGCGGGTTTGATTTGATATTAACTGCGTGCGGCCAACCTAGCTGGCAAAACCCGCCCCTACAACTGAACTCCTGACTTCTGACTTCTGACTTCTGACTTCATACTTTTTTAAATGCTTCAATGACCCGCTCTAGATCTTCAGGGGTGAGGTTAGAACCGGAGGGCAAGCATAGTCCGCGATCGAATAATTTCTCGGCCACCTCGCCGCCAATGGATTCGCACCCAGCAAAAACGGGCTGGAGGTGTAAAGGTTTCCACACTGGGCGGGCCTCGATTTGCTCTCTAGCTAAAGCTAAACGAACTCGTTCGCGATCGCAACCAAATAGATCCGGGTCGATTGTCAGGCAAGTCAACCAGCGGGTAGCGCGTCCGAAGGCAGCTTCGGGCATAAATTCGATTCCCGGTAAGTCGCCTAATGCCTGTTGGTAAACTTCAAAGTTATGCCGTCTGGCTTGCACTCTTTGCTCTAAAACCTGCAACTGCCCGCGACCGATTCCGGCTAAAACGTTGCTGAGACGATAGTTGTAGCCGATTTCGGTATGTTGGTAATGAGGAGCCGGATCGCGGGCTTGGGTAGCCCAAAAACGCACTTTGGCGACTAATTCCGCTTCTTCAGAAACTAACATTCCCCCACCAGAGGTGGTGATGATTTTGTTGCCGTTGAATGAGTAAATGCCAATGCGCCCAAAAGTTCCAGGAGAACGCCCTTTATAAGTTGCACCTAGCGCCTCCGCCGCATCTTCAATTAAGGGAATTCCATAATCGTTGCAAGCTGCCAAAATCGGCGCAATGTCGGCACTTTGACCGTAGAGATGGACTAGAATTACTGCTCTAGGTAATTTTCCCAATCTAACGCGGTTTTCCAAAGCCGATCGCAATAAATCGGGGTTCATATTCCAGGAAGTGCGATCGCTATCGATAAAAACGGGTTTTGCCCCTACATAACTAATCGGACTGGCGCTGGCGATAAAGGTCAGAGTCGAGCAGAAAATTTCATCTCCAGCTTCTACCCCGATCGATCTCAGGGCTAAGTGCAAAGCGGCCGTTCCAGAACTGACAGCAGCCGCATGGCTAGTACCGATCGCTTGGCAAAATTCTCGCTCGAAAGCGTCTACATGGGGTCCGACTGGGGCAATCCAATTGGTATCGAATGCTTCTTTGACGAACTCTAGTTCGCGATCGCCCATGTGCGGAGTTGAAAGCAGGATTGGTTTGACCATGGGTTGCTATCGATGTAGATGGTCGATCGTTCATTGTTTATTCTACCTCTAGCTTTCCAAGTCTCCTTAACCTGTGATTAACCGCTAACTAATTAGGGAATAATCTAAATGAGTGCCTCTTTAGCCTGCCAGCTTTTACCCAGAATTACAAAAGAGAGCGGACTAACATCTTCTAACGATCGGCCACTTAATTAGATCGAGCGATACTTTCTCGATCGATTCATAGGGGTCGTCAGGTTAGAGATCGGTTGCTTCATTTTCTGGCTAAAAGCTGATGTCTTTGAGGTCAAAAATATTGCTGAGAAGTAACGGAATGCCACAACCTCTAGAAGAGAATAACCTGACAACAGATTTCGAGCGATCGCCTCGTCAATTAAAATTGCCCGATATCGAACTCTCTCCTATTAAGATCGCCAAGGTATTACTAGGAGTTATAATTGTGCTGTTATCGCTCAATATTTTAGAGCAAATAGGAGTGTTAATTGTCAATCAATTTGCTTCTAGGGAATACTTTACTAAGGTGTTTAATTTTGACTATGAAGGTAACATTCCCTCGATCTATTCAGCCCTGAGTTTAGCTCTGTGTTCTATTCTGCTAGCAATTGTCAGCTATCTCAAGCAAGTGGCTAAACATCGTTATGTCGGTCACTGGAAGTTTTTATCGCTGCTGTTTCTATTTATGGCTCTAGATGAAGCTTGCAGCCTTCACGAATTATTAGTTTCTCCTTTAAGATTTTTACTTAATGCTAGAGGGGTGCTTTACTTTACTTGGGTGGTTCCAGCTTTCATATTTTTAGCCATTTTCTTGCTGTCATTTTGGCGATTTATTAATTCTCTACCTGCCAAAACTCGTCAGTTATTTATCGGTGCGGGATCGCTGTATATCGCTGGTGCTTTAGGTGTAGAATTGCTGGGCGGTTACTATGCCGATAAACTGGGTTTTAATAGCATTCCTTACATCTTGGTTTCTCTACTAGAAGAAACCTTAGAAATGTTAGGAGTTGTAGTTTTTATATATGCGATTTTAGGATATATAAAAACTCAAATTGAAGAGCTAGAAGTGTCAATTTACTTTAACAAGCGTCAGCCATGAGGTACTAATTATGGCTTGGCTTATGCGCTAATAAAAGCTTGCCTTTAACTCGTCCGGGTTTTTAAGTAGTTGTACTCAGTTGTTAGCCTATATAGACTAACAACTGAGTAAAGTCCACTCTTGTGGGATAGGCTTCCAGCCTGTCCCAGCGGTGCTATAGCAAAGTTATTTAAACAAAACTCTAAAAATCTTAATAATATTTCGATCGAGTGCTGAATACTTAACAAAGAATTGCAAACATAAACTAATAAGTGTTGCAAAAAACCACAGGGGATCGCGATTTGCTCATAATGAAATTAGAGAAGCATAGACGATAACGTTTACAGCTTAGCGATCGTCTCATCAATTCAGGAGATAGGTGCTATGAGTATTTACAAGTTATTTGAGAACCTCGCTAATTATATTTATGAAGGGGTAGCTCGGATCTTCGGACCTACAAATGATGCTTATCCAGCGATTGGCGTGCAACCATTTGATGGCGAGCCATTAAAGAGAAAACACGGACTGGATTGGTAGATGAGGAGATCGTATTAGTTTTCGATCTTGCGTTGTGAAATTCCGATGTGTGTTGTGCTAATAAGTGGAGATATAAGCTATATCTTCACTTAGTTTTTTTGGCTGTAAGTATAAGTATATCGAGTCTAAATCATTGGCGAATAAGCTTGTGGGTTAGCTCGCTGGGACAGCCGGGACGGCTATCCCACAAGTCATGAGAGAAAGGCTATATATGGAAGATCGCGGTCTTGTCAGAGGTACAAGGCCGTGATTTTTTTGTTCTCTAATTCTGTTAAAATTTGTAAATGAACGTAAAAAACCGATGAATCATCCCAGCATAGAGCAACTAGCAACCCAACTAGAAAGCCCCAATATGAGCGATCGCTTGGCAGCTTTAGTTTCACTGCGAGAAGTGCCAGCGGTGGAAGCAGTGCCCCTGATTAAAAAGGTGCTATACGACGAAAATTTACCAGTTCGTTCGATGGCAGTGTTTGCCTTGGGGATTAAAGTGACAGAGGAATCTTACTCGACTTTAGTAAAATTGCTCGAAACCGATTCTGATTATGGCATTCGCGCTCATGCTGCTGGCGCTTTAGGTTACATGGAAGATCGGCGAGCCTTTGAAGTCTTAGTCAGGGCGTTTTATGAAGATACCGATTGGTTGGTGCGGTTCAGTGCAGCGGTGGCACTGGGAAATCTCAAAGATCCTCGCGCCCAAGCCGTGCTAATTCGCGCTCTAGATGCTAAAGAAATATTAGTGCAACAAGCCGCGATCGCAGCGTTAGGAGAAATCAAAGCCATAGAGGCAATCGATCGTCTGGTTGAGTTTGTCGGGTCTAGCGATTGGCTGCTGCGTCAAAAGCTAGCAGAATCTTTGGGCAATCTTCCTAGTGCCAAAAGTATTTCCGCTCTAAGATATCTTGAAAAAGATAGCAATCCTCATGTTGCTTCAACTGCTAGCTTTGCTCTCAAACGTATAGAAGATTCAATATTGTAGTACCGCGAACTCCACCTGCGGGCAAAGCATTTGGTAATAAATTTTTAAGTCTAACCGATATGCGATCGCCCAAATGCTTTGCCCCTAGAAATCCTGAACTTCTAATTTTCACTGAGATTGATGGTGTGGCAGGTTTGATTTAGGATTGAATTGGTGTGCGGCTGGAGTTTTTGGCAAAACCCGCCCCTACAACTGAACTCCTTTAAAAACGCGCCATAGCGCGTCTCTACATTCTGAACTTCTGTTGGCGCAGCCTGCGCTCGGCGCATACTCCTGAACTTCTGCATTCTTTTTTATGTCCCAAACTCGTCTCCCATTATCTCGTGCAGTCACATCAACCCCAACAGATGATGATTCTCGCGTCGATTACTTCTACGACGAACCAGGAAGTTTGCCAGGAACCCTGAACCTGAAAGCAGATGCACCACCGCCCAAAATTATCTTAATCGACTACAACGAAACTACTGCCGTTCGCCACGAATTAGCAACTCCTGAAGATTGCGCTCCGTATTTGGATACGGAGTCGGTTTCTTGGGTAGACATTATGAGTTTGGGCAACCAACGCACTTGGCAGGGATTAGCCAAGGTGTTCGATCTACATCCCTTGGTGCAAGAAGATGTAGTTAACGTTCCCCAAAGACCAAAAGTAGAAGACTATGAAGATCAATTGGTGATTATTACCTGGATGGTAACGCCCAAACCAGATGGGAACGGTTTTTATAAAGAACAAGTTAGTTTTATTTTAGAGAAAAATTACCTGCTAACCGTTCAGGAAGAGGAAAAATACGATTGTTTTAAATCGGTACGCGATCGCATTCGCCATAATAAAGGAATCATTCGCAAGCAAAAGGCGGATTATTTGGCTTATACTTTAATCGATTCCATTATTGATGGTTTTTTTCCAGTTTTAGAAGCTTTTGGCGAGCAAATAGAAGAGCTAGAAACTGAAGTCATAGCCGAACCTACACCTAAAACTTTAAACAAAATCTATAAAATTAGAAGAGATTTGCTCGACCTTCGCCGTGCTATTTGGCCGCAGAGAGATGCGATTAATTCTTTAATTCGAGATGGTAGCCCTCTAATCGGGCAAGAAGTCAGAGTTTACTTGCGAGATTGCTACGATCACACCGTCCAAGTTATGGATATGGTAGAAACTTACCGCGAACTAGCTGCTGGTTTAATGGATGTTTATCTATCTTCAGTAGGGAATCGAATGAATGAAATTATGAAAATTCTGACGGTAATTTCTACTATTTTTATTCCCCTCACTTTTGTGGCGGGCATCTACGGGATGAACTTCAATACTGAAAGATCTCCCTGGAATATGCCAGAACTAAACTGGTATTTTGGTTATCCGCTTTGTATCGTTGCGATGCTAGCGATTTCCTCTGGCTTATTCTACTTTTTCTGGCGGCGCGGCTGGTTTGAAAACTTTTCCAAAATCAAAGAGATGTAATGGAGTTTGTCGGATTCGATGCCAAACTAAGGTTTGCCGTGTCCGTGCCATTGCTTAACGAAAGCCTCAAGCCTCTTTTGTAGATAAATTGAATCGTCTTTTCGATCGAACATCCCAACATCCTCCAGGCTATTCTTCATCGATCGCGGCCGATCGATCGAGTAATAGCAAGCTCCGCAATTTGTCTGTATCCATTTCAGTTAACCACTGCTCGCCAGCATCTACAGTTTGGCCTGCTAACTGCTTTTTACTTTCGATCGTCTCATTGATTTTTTCTTCTAAAGTGCCACTGCAAACAAATTTATGTACCTGGACGTTGCGAGTTTGTCCGATCCGAAATACTCGATCGGTGGCTTGATTTTCTACTGCCGGATTCCACCAGCGATCGAAGTGAAAGACGTGATTGGCTCGCGTCAAATTCAATCCCGTACCGCCAGCTTTTAAGGACAAAATAAATATTTTTGGACCTGTCGGATCGTTTTGAAATCGATCGATCGCTTCTTCGCGTTGCGGTTTGCGAGTAGCACCATATAAAAATAAAGTTTCCTCGCCTAGTTGCTTTTGTAGATAAGGTTGTAGCAGTTTGCCCATTTCGGCAAATTGAGTGAATATCAAAGCGCGATCGCCTTCAGCAACGATTTCTTCTAACATTTCTTCTAATCGTTGTAACTTGCCCGATCTTTGGGAACTTACTAAGGTATTTTCTTTTAAAAAATGGGCGGGATGATTGCAGATTTGTTTGAGTTTCATCAGCAAGGTTAAAATTAGTCCTCGCCGTTGGATACCCTCTGACTCTTCAATGGCGGCTAAAGATTCATCGACATTTTTTTGATACAGTGCCGCTTGCTCCGCCGTCAGACCGCAAAATACATTCATTTCCTGCTTGTCGGGTAAATCTTGAATGATAGTGCGATCGGTCTTTAGACGGCGTAAGATGAAAGGTTGTACTAGAGATCGCAGCGTTCTTAAAGAAGCAGTATCGCCATATTTTTCGATCGGCATGGCAAACCGTCGCTGAAAGAATTGACGATTGCCCAAATATCCTGGATTGAGAAAATCTAAAATAGACCAAAGTTCCGATAAGCGATTTTCTACCGGAGTTCCAGTTAAAGCGATCCGAAATGATGCCGATAGCTGACGGATCGCTTGCGACTGTTTGGCTTCTGAGTTTTTGATATTCTGGGCCTCATCTAAAACTATTCCTTGCCAAGAAATACTTTCTAGAGTTTTGGCATCTCGATAAGCTAACGAGTAGCTGCTAATAATTAAATCTTTGCCTTTAATAGCTTTAGCAAATTCCTTGCCTTTGGCACGTTTGTCGCCGTGATGTACTAAAGTTTTGAGCGTCGGCCCGAATTTCTTGATTTCTCGTTCCCAGTTACCTAATACTGAAGTCGGACAAACGATTAAAGTCGGGTTTTCTAGTGCTTTCTGCTCTTGTAAATACAGCATAAAAGCAATGAACTGCACGGTTTTTCCCAATCCCATATCGTCCGCCAGACAAGCGCCCAAGCCCCATCGTTCCAGAAAACTCAACCATCCCGCCCCTCGCGCTTGATAGGGGCGCAACTGCCCGCGAAAACTTTCAGGTGGTTCGATCGCAGCGATCGCCTGATTATTAGTTAGGTGATTAATTATTTCCTCTAGCACTCCAGAAGCGGCAAAACTGACAACTGGTAGTTTTTCGATCGTCTTGCTATCGCCCGTACTCAAGCGCAAAGCATCTTCTACCGACAAAGACAATTGCTCTGGACGAATGGCTAAGATCGCTTCAGCAGCCCGAACGTCTTGAGGTTGGAGCGCGATCCACTCACCGTTAACTTCTACCAGTGGGGTTTTGAGTGCCATCAAGCGATCGAATTCTTTTTTAGAAACCGTGCGATCGCCGATCGCTAATTGTAAGTTGAATTTCAGCAAGCTCTGCAAGCCCAATCGTCCCTTGCTGTCGGCGACATCTGCCTCGATCTTTAGCCCTAACTTGCCACTAGAACTAGTTCCAGGCATCAAGCTAGGGGGCATCACTACCCCCAAACCGTTATCTTGCAAGCGCCAAGCCGTGCCTCTGACAAATTCGTAAGCTGCGATCGCATCCAGGCGACAACTCTGCGGTTGCGGCTGTTGCAAGCTCTCTTCGATTCTCGGATACAGCCGCAAAGCCAACCCCAAACCCTTGAGAAACGTCTCTTGCGGACGAGCGATCGTTCTTCCCCGATCTTCCCAAGATTCGATCGGATGCTGCCAAATTTCGGCAGCGTCTACCAAGAAATCTGGATTGTCAACTGCTTGCAAACCATACTTTAAATTCCAATCAGTTTCACCCGCAGCGGGCGGTTGAAGCTCAAAGCAAGTGCGAAATCGATTTTGCCCTAACCCTTGGGAAGCAGGATCGATTAAATGTTCCTGCAATGGCATCGCCCAAGCTTGCAACACCGACTCTAAGCGTTCTAGATCTGAGGGCGTAGAGCTAGCAAGGGCAAAACCTGTAGGCGATAACTTACCAAGAGCGTTCAGCCACTCGCTGAGTGCCCTGCCGTCCGATGATGGTAAAGCTTGGTTAGTTATCCAAGAACGAACTTGCGCATCGATCGCACCCCTCAAAAAACTCAATAGCAAATATAGTTCGGAGTTCGGAATTCGGAATTCGGAGTTTATAAGTTTAGAACTGCTCCCCTTGTCTTCCCTCTCTCCCCATCTCCCCATCTCCCCATCTCCCCATCTCCCTCTCCCCTTCTCCCCCTCTCCATAAGCGCGACAAGCAGCAGGCATAATTTCAGCGAATTTTTCTAGCCGAGTTCGATCGATAGTGCTATCCAATAAAGGTTGCCAAATGGCGACGAAAGCACCGTCTGACTGCCGATGCAATCCTGGCAGAAATTTACCCCGCGCCAGTAAATCTAAAGTCCAGCGGCAGACGTGAACCCAAAAGCGCAAATCTCCACCAATATTGATGTTGCTTTCCTGAAAAGAGCCGAGGGGTAGCAATCGCAAAAATTCGATCGCCTCTAGGGGATGAAGACAAAATCCTTCAACTTCCCAAAGCTGCAAAGACAAGGAAGTTGTAGCGTCATCAGTCAGGCTAGCAGAGTAGAGCGGGGAAGCCGATTCACCTGTTTCTACTGTGGGAAGGGCGATAGTTTCTGTCGTCCATCTTTCTATCGCTCGATCGCCTGTTGGTTTACCTGCTGCGAGCAATTTCTCTGTCGCGATCTTTTGGGTAGCCAAGAAAGAAATTAACTCTTCCCGCGTCATCGCTAGAGGATGCAATGGTAATTTCTCGGATCGATCGGCAGGAGCTTGAGTAATTCGCCGCCAGGTTTCCCCCCAAATAAATAAGTAAGCATTTTCAGTTTTATCTACCCAACTACCGTGTAAAATTCCCATTTTCTCCAAATATCGATCGCGCTCTCTAGCTACAAGGGAACGGCGGCGCGATCGCCAAGGCAGATATTGTCCGTTCCTGATAACAGCTTATGGCCTATAGCAGGCGATCGGCTCAGTCAACTGGTATAGGTATTGCAGCAGTTGGACAAAACTAAAGTCAATGAGGGAAACTAGGAAACAGGGAACCTCTAAAAAACTTAAATTTATTAGATAACAAAATAATGACAACTGTAACTGAATCAGATCTAAAAGAATTAAAAGATTTGATTGTCGCTTTTAGAGAAGACAATAACAAGCGGTTGACCGCCATTGAAAATCGTCTCACGATCGTCGAAACCCGTTTGGATGAGTGGCGACCTGCAATGGCTAAAATCCCAGACTTAGCCGAAAAGGTGGGAGAATTAAAAAACTGGAAGCAAGTCGGATTAATAGTCGTTACCGCTGTCATCAGTTCGATATTTAGCGGCACTATAGGCGGAGTCCTTGGTTGGATGATTAGAAGCGGCAAAGCATAATTAGAAGTTCAGGAGTATGCGCCGAGCGCAGGCTGCGCCAACAGAAGTTCAGAAGGTAGAATTTCAGTTGTCAGTAGTTAATTTTCCCCTTTGCTTTTCTGCTCCTTAGCCCCTCTGCTCCCCATCTCCCCATCTCCCCATCTCCCCATCTCCCCATCTCCCCATCTCCCCATCTCCCCATCTCCCCATCTCCCTTCATGACTACCGCTGTCAATACTACCCCTGGATTAGCTTCTCGCTTAGTTAACGTCGTACTAGGTATCGCTCCTTTAGCCAATTTAGCCAAGCACCAAGCTCGAAAAATGATGATTAACCGGGCGGAAAAAATCGGCGTACCTTGGAGGAAAGAAGTAGAGACGCTGCGTGCCCTGGAATGGGAAAGCAGCCTCAAGAGCGTGGAAAATCCCCAACTTATATACCCAAACTACTATTGTTGCTCTTTTCATGCTTACGATCGCGGCAATCTCAGTTGGGAAGCAGCCTTTGAAGTTGAAGTAGCTGCCCGCGCCGTTCATGCCAATATCTGGACTGGGGCTGGCGCTAAAGGAGATGACAAGCTGCGCCAGAGCTACCACGACGTTCTCACCAGCCAAATTTCTCTTGCTCCTCAAAACATCCTCGATCTCGGTTGCAGTGTGGGGATGAGTACGTTTGCTTTGCAAGCTACTTACCCTCAAGCCCAAATCACAGGTTTAGATTTATCGCCTTACTTTCTAGCTGTGGCGCAATATCGCTCTCAACAGCAAGGCTTATCCATCGATTGGGTTCACGCCGCTGGCGAAGATACTCGATTGCTCGATCGATCTTTTGATTTAGTTTCCCTATGCCTGGTTTGTCACGAATTGCCTCAATCGGCAACCGAGCAAATTTTCCGCGAAGCCAGACGTTTGCTCCGTCCGGGAGGTCACTTGGCAATTATGGATATGAATCCGCGATCGGAAGTTTTTGCCAAAATGCCCCCTTACATCTTGACTTTACTCAAGAGTACCGAGCCTTACTTAGATGAATATTTCAGTTTAGATGTCGATCGAGCATTAACTGAAACTGGTTTCGCCTCACCCAGTATTACCCCTAACAGTCCCAGACACAGGACTATAATTGCCCAGGCAATTTAGAAACTAGATTAGCATTCACGGTTGGGTTTCGTTGGGTCCGTTGGGTTTCGCAAGCTCAACCCAACCTACGACACTCCTAAATCGGCCTGCGAATATTGGCGATCGAACACCTTTAAAACTTAAAATGGGTCTAATCTTAGGAGATTAGACCCATCATAAGAACAAACTGTATATCGTTCAACGAGTTAACTTTTTACTAATCAACAATCGACAACTAGAGGTTTGCACTTCTCGCAGCTTTTGGCTCTAACTTCAACATCGCGCACATCTTTCTAGACCTTAAGTTTGGCTACTGCTCTAACTTTTTTGAGCGTTCTGCCACTTTTTTGGCTTTGCTGTAGTTACCACTGCGCTTGAGCTTCAGACTGGAGATACCTTGTCTTTGCTCTTGGTTTTTCCGTTTTTTGTTAACGTTTAGGTATCTGTTATTAAACTAACACGATCGCTTTTAATTGTAGTTAGCTGTTTACCAAAATTTACAATCTATAATTTGAAACTAATTTGAGGTCTGAAAAAGTTGAAACCCGATCGAGGTGACCGGGTTTCGATAAAAACACAATTTAGATTAGTTAACAATTAATCAACGACTAAGGTGGACAATTAACGCCGCTTCATCTTATCTGTTTTAGATTGGTAGATGATACCCGCTAACCACAAAGGCTCTGATTTTCACCTCTATTTAGGTTGGCGATCGCTGCGTTTGGGTTACAGACCGGAGATACCAAACTTCACGTAACCCTGACAATCTTTAGAAGTTATCCTCCTGTTTTGGATGTTTGTCGCTCGTTCTTGGTATCTATTTATAAAGTTAGCACTGCCTCACTAGAAAAGGCAGAATGTGCAATCAAGTTTGATTTGTCTTTACGTGTCTTAATAAATTCTTAAACATATGAAATAACGCGAACTATCTTTCCCAGTCCAGATTGCGCTGACGGGCGCTATCTACCGCCGACCAAAGACGCAGATACTCCGATCGAACGGAAGGATCTAGCTGAGAAGCGCTCTCTCGGTCTAGCTGTAAAACTCGAATCAATTCCTGTACGTCGGCTAAGTCCTTGAGTCGATCGGGAGCCGATAGCCCAGAAGCGAGTTTGAGTTCGATTAAGGTCTGCAAATTGACTACCTGAATTCCTTCTAGTTCGATCGCTACTGCACTTGGATCGGGAAAATCGACAGCTTTGGGTTGACCATCTCCCGGAAACTCTCCAGTTGTAATAATTTCTACTCGAATTCCTGTAGCTGTGTCTCTAAAGGTTTTTTGTGCGCCTGGAAAAGCTTTAACATACCCGCGCCCTTCCAACTGCTGCTGAAATCGATTTAGTCCCTCTGGAGTCAAAAGCAGATCGACATCTTCAGTGAGCCGCCGATAGCCGTGAAGGACTAGAGCCATTCCTCCCAGGACGGCATAGCTAATTCCTAATTGCTCCAAACGCTCGTCAAGTCTTTTAAGAGCCTCAAAAACACTTCCTTGCTGCATAAAAAATAAGTCAATTTCTTGCCAAGTTTTCGTGGCGAACGGCGAAGCTCGATGAGGATTCATAGCGGCTCAAGTTGATAAAATGACAAAAGCGATCGATCCGATTAACGATAGTTGGTAAACTGCAAAGCCACTGGCAGGTCTTCTTGTTTTAAGCGTTGAATGACCGCTTGCAACTCATCTTTAGATTTAGCCGAAACCCGCACGGAATCGCCCTGAATTGAGGCTTGAATCTTTTTAAATTCGTCTTTAATTAACTTAGTAATCTGTTTGGCAATTTCTTGACCGATCCCTTGACGAAGCTTAATTTCTTGACGAACGCGATTGCCGCTGGCTGACTCAACTTTGCCGTAATCAAAGATTTTCAGCGACAGGTTCCGCTTGGCGGTTTTGGTTTGCAGCAATGTATGAACGGCATCAAGGGTAAACTCGCTGTCAGTGTTAACCGTAATTGCTTCGGCCCCCAATTCCACCGTAGTTTGCGTATCTTTGAGATCGTAGCGACTTTTAAGTTCGCGAACGGTTTGATCGACCGCATTGACTAATTCTTGGCGATCGAATTCACTCACAATGTCAAAGGAATAAGTGGCAGCCATAATTTAGTTAGGTCGAACGACGGTTGTACTTAATCTATTATTTCCCGCAACTGGAGAGTAAGGGAAGCTACGCTTGAATACGCTAGCATCAAATTTGGTAGTTTATGCAGCTTAACAAAAAACCGCAACTCGATGAGATTGCCGAGTATCCAAGTTCTACCTACAGAAGTAGTACACCTGATGGCGGCTGGAGAGGTAATTAACTCTTTAGCAGCAGCAGTACGGGAGTTGGCAGAAAATGCGATCGATGCCCAGGCAACCCGAATAACGATTTCCATATCGCCGACTCAGCGGCGGGTGCGAGTGGCAGATAACGGCACGGGGATGAATTTGTCAGACTTGCAGCAGGCAGCTACAGCCCACAGTACGAGCAAAATTCACACCCTGGCAGATTTACAGCAGATTACTAGTTTGGGGTTTCGCGGCGAAGCGTTGCACAGTTTAGCGCGGCTGGCATCTTTAGAAATTTGCAGCCGTGAGGTTGGTAGTAGTGAAGGCTGGGGAGTAACTTATAACCCCCAAGGGGAAGCAATTGAAACTGAAGCTGCTGCGATCGCACCTGGTACGGTTGTCACCGTCTCGAATCTGTTCGGTAACTGGGCGGCTAGACGGGAAGGATTGCCTTCAATTTCTCAACAGCTTAAAGCGGTGCAAGCCACCATTCAAGAAATTGCCCTCTGTCATCCTCGCGTTACTTGGCTGGTACGGCAGGAGGAAAAAGATTGGTTTAGCATCAGTCCTAGCGGTAGCGCCCACCAGATTTTGCCCCAAATTTTGCCGCCAGTCCACTTGAGCGATCTGCGAGAGGTAAGAGGAGATGGGGAGATGGGGAGATGGGGAGACAAGGGAGACAAGGGGAGCAATTCTCAACTCTTGAACTCAACACTCAACACTCAACACTCAACACTTTATTTGCTGTTGGGTTTGCCAGATCGGTGTCATCGACGGCGGGCTGACTGGGTGAAGGTAGCGGTAAACGGCCGCATGGTGCGATCGCCCGAACTGGAACAAACGATGCTGTCAGCTTTGAAAAGAACTTTGCCGCGCGATCGTTTTCCGATCTGTTTTCTGCACCTGCAAGTTGACTCGGAGCAAATCGACTGGAACCGCCATCCGGCGAAAACTGAAATTTACTTGCAGAATTTGAGTTCCTGGCAAGAACGGATCGTTAGCGCGATCGATCGAGGGTTGCAACTCAATCCCGATAGCGTCTCGGAAACGATGCAGGTTCAACGGGTAGGTAAGTTGCTTAAAGCGGCAGAAAATAAAGGAGATTATAAAGTCAATCGAGCGATTTCACCCGTCACCAATACTAGCGATTTGGGATTGATGGAATTGAAAGCGATCGCCCAAATTCACCATACCTACATAGTGGCCGAACATTCCAGCGGGTTGTGGTTAGTAGAACAACACATCGCCCACGAACGGGTTTTATACGAACAACTGCTCGACGCTTGGCAGCTTATACCCCTAGAACCACCAATTATTTTGGATCGATTGTCTGCGGTGCAAGTCGAACAACTCGATCGCATCGGTTTAGAAATCGAACCTTTTGGCGAGCAGTTATGGGTAGTACGGACTCTCCCAGCCATGTTGCAAGAGCGCCAAGATTGTGCCGATGCCTTAATCGAACTCAGTTTAGGCGGTAGCTTGCAAGCTGCCCAGGTAGCAGTAGCCTGTCGCAGTGCTATTCGCAACGGTACGCCCCTAACTTTACCGGAAATGCAAACTTTGTTAGGTCAATGGCAGCGGACTCGGCATCCCCGTACTTGTCCTCACGGTCGCCCGATTTATTTATCTTTAGAAGAATCTGCTCTCGCTCGGTTTTTCCGCCGTCATTGGGTAATCGGTAAAAGTCATGGAATTTAAGGGGAGAATACAGAAGTTCAGAAGTTCAGAAGTTCAGAATGCAATTTTCTGTGCCAATATAACAATATATTTAAAATACTCTTTTTTCTTGAGTCCCCGTAGGGGGGGACTTCGCTCGTGTAGCTGCAAATTTATTCGCCAAGTTATTTAGTTTAAATAGAGATTTGAACAATGGCAACAGAGATAGTGACTCTTGAAATTCCAGAAATAATATATCAGCGTTTAGCTAATACTGCTCGCGCCCAAAATCGCCCAATTGAAGATGTAATAGTTCGCGCTTTGGAGGTAGGTAGTCCTCCAGAATGGGATGACGTACCAGAAGAATTCCAAGCCGATCTCGCGGCTTTAGATAAACTTGATGACAATAGCTTGTGGCAAATTGCTCGCAGTTACAAAACCCTAAAGCAAATGGAACGATATAATTTTTTGCTAGAGCGCAATTCTGCTAGTAACATTACAGAGACAGAACAATTAGAGTTAATCGAGTTGCGTCATGAAGCCGATCGGTTTATGCTTTGTAAAGCCCAAGCTGCCGCCCTATTGCGTTGGCGAGGAGATCGGATGTCGTTTCTTTAATATAGATAAAAGCATCGTTAAATATCTCTATATTTCCAGGTTTTACCCCAAGGCGGAACTCCAATTCTTTTCCAAAAGCCTTTTGCTAGCCTTTCATTAATTTCATGTAGTAGATCGTCATTTTGAACATCGCGATCGACATAATTGTATATGCCATCAGTCCCCACCTCAAGGACGTACCACTTATCTGCGCGATCTTTGATTAAGTCAACTACGCCGAAGCTTCGATACAAGTTTGTTGCGATTAACGCTTCTTTAGCGACTTCAATAGCCTGACTGTCTGCTTGTTCTCCGTATATGTATTTGGCTCCATTGGCATGAGCTACCCAAGGTGTTTGATTTATATTGTCATCAAAACGTCTGACGTTAAAGCCAAATAATTCAGAATCAACGCAGTATAATCTATAAACTTCAGGGATGTCATTTTCAATAAACTCTTGCAGTAAAAATGGGCATTCCCATCCTTTAGGTATTTGGACTGAACTCTCAATCAATCTGTGGTGCATTCCCCCGCACCCATTGGGATATTTTAGTATCCACGAACTTTGGTTGTATTCTTTTAATATAGTTTCCACATCGCCGATCGTATCTAAAATAAATGTTTTAGGTCTTTGAACCTTAAAGTTATTAAATACTTTTTCTAGTTCTCTCTTGTCAGAAGCTATTTCTATAGATAGAACCGGAATAAAGTTATCAATCTTGTTTCTGTCAGTTTTATCTTCAATTCCAAGCAGATAATTAAAATCTCCGATCTCTTCTGCGATATCTACCCACAAAGCTCTGGATAGCGTTTGTGCTAAAACTTCAAAAGCCCACTTGCCATCAGAGCGGTTTAAAATTACAGGAATCATAAAAGAGAATTAATACTAAGATAATTAACTGATAAGAGTTATTTTACCACGCTCATTCTGACTTCTTACGGATGTACGTTAGCATTGACAGAGTGATGGACAAGAATTATGAGCGATCGCCAAAAAATCAAAAAAATAACTTTATCAACTAAAGTTCCTCGCTCGTGGGGGAATAAATTAGCAGAATTGTCCGATCGAACTGGGCGATCGCTTCCTAACTTGCTCCGAGAAGCCGTGGCTCAATATCTAGGAGTTGAAGAGCAAAAATCTTCAGATCTGGCTCGATTGGCAGCGATCGAAGCAGAGTTGGCGGCATTAAACCAAAAAGTTGCCGAACTCGAACCATACAAAACTCAAATGGTAACTATAGTGACGAGATTGGTGGCGATCGAACGATCGATCGCCCAAGATCGGCATCCTGGCAATATTTCCCCGGCTTTATCGGTCGAGATGCAGGCGATCGCAGATGATGATATTGACGACGAACCTGACGAAATTTTGATTGACTTTTTGCCTAACCGTTCTTAAATTGAAGTTTCCAATCTAGAGTTAGATTCTCCAGTGGGTTAGGGCATCTTACCTGCCCCATGGGACAGCCCGGAGGGCTATCCGACAAGTCTATGCAAATGCAAACTGCTAGGAGTGCAACGAATCGATGAGTTTGGATAGTTACTACACTTTAGGGAAATCGGGCTTGCGCGTCAGTCGGCTGGCCTTGGGAACGATGACTTTTGGCACGGAATGGGGTTGGGGCGCGGATGAAGAAACTGCCAGACAGCTATTCAATACCTACATTGAGGCTGGAGGAAACTTTATCGATACGGCAGATCTCTATACGGGCGGTACTAGCGAAACCTGGTTGGGGAAATTCGTCGCCGAACGGAACCTGCGCGATCGCACTGTTATTGCCACTAAGTTCAGCTACAATGCCGAACCGGGAAATCCCAACGCTGGGGGTAACGGCCGGAAAAATATGATGCGGGCGGTGGAAGGCTCGCTGAAGCGATTGGGAACCGATTACATCGATCTCTACATTTTGCACACCTGGGATCGAATTACCCCCGCTGAAGAGGTGATGCGAACCATGGACGATTTAGTGCGATCGGGTAAAGTTCGATATCTGGGTTTAAGCGATACGCCCGCTTGGTATGCCGCACGGGCGCAGACGTTAGCTGAATGGCGGGACTACGAACCCCTCAGCACTTTACAGTTGGAATACTCTTTGTTAGAACGCAACATCGAGCGAGAATTCATCGATTTAGGAACCGAACTGGGTATGGGGGTTATGGTTTGGAGTCCCTTAGCTAGCGGTTTGCTGAGTGGGAAATACAAACCTAGCGAGAGCAACTTTAGCGGCGAGGGACGGCTAGAAATGATGAAAGATTCAGCTAATCCAGCCTTCCAGAAGTTTAACGATACGTGCTACGCACAGGCTGCGCCAACGCAATTGGCAAATCGTGGCCGAATTGGAGTCGGTTGCTAAGGAATTAGGCCGCAGCATGGCTCAAGTAGCCGTAAATTGGACGGTCGATCGTCCGGGTATCGCTTCAGTAATTGTCGGTGCTACCAAACTTAACCAATTGGAGGATAATCTCAAAGCTTTAGAATTTGAAATTCCCACAGAGTTAAATGCTCGTTTGGCAGCGGCAAGTCGCCCGGAAACTCAGTTTCCTTACTCTTTCTTTGGCTCGGAAATCCAAAAGATGATTCATGGGGGCAAAACTGTTGGTGACAAACCCGCAGGTTACTACCCCAGTTCCTTAATTCAACCTTGATGTTTCTATAGACTTGTGGGATAGCCCTCTGGGCTGTCCCATCGAGCAGGCAAAATGCCTACCCCACAAGAATGTAGTTCAGTAGATCGATAATTGCGATCGAATTGGCTCGGTTAAATTTCAAAATTGAATCCTTTTTCTTTTAGTTGCTCGTATTGCAGGCGATCGAATTGGTACAACCTGGCAGCACGATGGGAAACATCTTGCTGAAATTCATCGAGTGCTATTAATAGATTCATGTTGAGAATCTTCTTGCGGAAATTGCGTTTATCTAACTCTTGACCTAAAACTGTTTCGTAAAGCTTTTGCAATTGGAACAGGGTGAATTTTTCTGGCAACAATTCAAATCCGATCGGTTCGTACCTTAATTTTCCCTGCAACCGTTTCAGCGCCGTCTGGACGATGCGATCGTGGTCGAAAGCTAAAGATGGCAACGCATCGACTGTAAACCAAGCGGCATCGCTAGCATCTGTCGCCGCCCGAATTTGATATTCCCATAAGTTGACTAAGGCGTAATAAGCGACGGTTATGACTCGTTCGCGCGGATCGCGATCGAGCTTTCCAAAGGTATAAAGCTGTTCGAGAAAAACCGTTTCAATTCCAGTTTCTTCTCGCAGTTCTCGCAGTGCGGCTGCTTCTAAAGTTTCGTCGATCCGGACAAATCCTCCTGGCAGCGCCCATTCACCCTTAAAGGGTTCGAGGTTGCGTTGAATTAACAGAATTTTGAGCTTGTGTTCTCGATCGAGTCCGAAGACTACACAATCGACTGTAATGCTCGGTCTGGGAAACTCGTAAGTGTAAGGCATGAACGACAGCGTGGAGTGTTCATTGTTCATTGTTCATGGCTTTTTGACTTTTGACTTTTAACTTTTGACTTATTCAAGATCGCTCTTGACATAGTGTTTTTTTTACACTACTATCTTAGTGTAGATGCAACACTATAAGCGAGGAAAGAGATGTGGGAAATCGCAGGTGGTTCGGTTACAGGTAGAGATCGTCTGCGATTTGGCAAAAACAATCAAGATGCTTTTAGCTGGGCGATTGCCAAATCGGGGGCAATTGTGGCAGTAGTTGGCGATGGTTGTGGCAGCAAAACTCACAGCGAAGTAGGCGCAAAGATTGGTGTCGAGTTAGTAACAGCAGCGATCGTCCGGCAGTTGGAGGGAGATGGGGAGATGGGGAGATGGGGAGATGGGGAGATGGGGAAGCAGGGGAAGCAGGGGAAGCAGGGGAGAGTTTTTAACTCAACACTCCACGCTCAAAACTCCACACTTTCTATTGATTGGCAGCAGGTGCAGCAAGAAGTTTTGATGCAGTTGCAAAGTTTGGCTAAAGCCATGGGTGGGGATTTCGCTGAAACGGTGCAAAACTACTTCCTATTTACGATCGTGGGTGCATTAGTGACTTCAGCAAGCGCAACCATTTTCGCTATCGGGGATGGGGTAGCGATCGCCAACGGTAAACCGATCCAGTTAGGGCCGTTTCCTGGAAACGCACCTCCTTATCTGGCTTATGGTTTATTCGTGCCCTCACCCCCATCCCCTCTCCCAAGCTTGGGAGAGGGGTGCCCGATAGAGCGGGGTGAGGGCTGGCAATTCCAAATACATCAACAGCTATCGATCGATGAGGTGGAATCGATTCTAATCGGCACGGATGGTGTTAGCAATTTGATAGAAGTTGCCGATCGCCTGTTGCCAGGGAAGTCAGAACCAGTAGGAGAAGTTAGCCAATTTTGGGAAGACGATCGCTATTTCAAAAATCCAGATGCGATCCGCCGTCAGTTGTCACTAATTAATCGCGAGGTCACTAAACCAGATTGGCAAGGACATCAGCTAGTTAAAGAAGTCGGTTTCTTGCCTGACGATACGACTTTGGTGGCGATGAGAAGAAGTAAGAAGTAACGAGTAACGAGTATGGATATTTATGTAAGTGGTAAAAGAATACGTTTACAACCCAGCCAGTCGATCGGCAAAGGGGGTGAGGCAGATGTTTATCACATTGGTGGTGGGAAAGCCGTTAAAGTTTTCAAACCACCAGAGCATCCTGATTATCGGGGTTCGCCAGACCAACAACAGGCAGCAGGCGATCGCTTGGCAGAACACCAGCAAAAACTCCGTTCGTTTCCCAAAAACTTACCAAATCGAGTCATCCAACCGGAAAACTTAGCAACAGATCGCTCTGGAAAGCAAATTCTCGGTTATACAATGCCGCTATTAAGCAATATGCAGGTGTTGTTGAAATATAGCGATCGATCTTTTCGTCAAGCTGGTGTTTCTAACCAAATTGTCGTCGATCTCTTTCGGGATTTGCATCAAACTGTTACTGGGATTCACCAAGCTGGGGTGGTAATCGGCGACTTTAACGATCTAAATGTTTTGGTCAATAGGACTGAAGCTTATTTAATCGATACTGATTCGTTTCAATATGGAACGTTTTTATCCAGGGTATTTACAGCTAGATTTGTCGATCCTACTTTGTGCGATCCGCAAGCAACTCGATCGATCTTGCTCAAACCCCATACAGCCACATCCGACTGGTACGCTTTTGCCGTGATGTTGATGCAGAGTTTGCTGTTCGTCGATCCTTACGGGGGGGTTTATAAACCGATCGACTCCAGCCAACAGATCCCGCACGCGGCTAGACCTTTACATCGGATTACTATCTTTCATCCTCAAGTGCGATATCCCAAACCAGCAGTGCCGTATAAAGTGCTGTCAGATGACTTGTTGCACTATTTTCATCAAGTATTCGGGCAAGATGTGAGGGGCGAATTTCCGCGATCGCTCATCGATAACCTGCAATGGACGACCTGTACTAACTGTGGTACAGAACACGCTAGAAATAGCTGTCCCGACTGCACCTCTACTGTCGTTCCCGTTGTTGAGGTAACTATGCGAGGTAGTGTCGCTGTTAGCCATATTTTCGCTACCGAAGGCATCATTTTGTATGCCACTTTGCAAGGCGAAAAGTTGCGGTGGATTTATTACGATAACAAGGAATTCAAACGGGAAGACGATGCGGTAATTATCTGCGGACAATTAGATCCCCAGATGCAATTTCGCATCCAGGGCAAATCTACCCTCATTGGCAAACACGGACAGGTAATTACTTTCTCCCCTCTCCTTGCAGGAGAAGGGTCGGGGGTGAGGTCGAGAGGGTGCGTGGGTGAGGGCGAAAGGCTAGCAACCGATCGATTTGATGCCAACGAATTCTCTTGCTACTGGATCGAAAACAGTCAATTGCTGCGAGATGGTCAACTAGGTGCTGAATACATCGGCGACGTGTTAGCCGGACAAACTCAATTTTCGGTAGGTTCCCATTTTGGATTCGGCTTCTACAGTGCGGGCAACTTAAACGTCGCCTTTGTCTTCGATGCCAAGAAAAAAGGCATATGCGATCGCGTCCAACTCCCTCAATGGTCCGGTCAACTCATCAATGCTACCTGCACCTTCACCCCTCATCGTTGCTGGTTCTTCTGGTCAACTCAAGAGAGAGGTCGAACCATTAATCGATGCGCGATCGTGCTTCCTGACGGCACCATAGAAGCCTCTACCCAAGCCGAAGCAGGCGACAATTCTTGGCTATCGACCCTGCACGGCAAATGCGCCGCTGGCAACTTCTTATTCGCCCCCACCGACGATGGCATCGTCCGAGTAGAACCTCAAAACGGTCAAATTCAGATCGCCAAAGAATTCCCCGATACCGAACCCTTTGTCGATCGCAGTTGTCAACTATTTGCCACCCCACAAGGAATTTACATTGTCAAACAGCGAGAAATCAAGCTCCTAAGCATTTCCTAAACTTCCGCAAAAATTGGTTTCCAGGACAATCCAAAATCCTGCTTGGTGCGGTCTGCATGGCGAGGAAACCTCGCCGCGACCCGCATCCGCAAAATCTAAAATCCAAAATCCATTATGACTACCCAAACCCAACTACCCATCCCATCGCACTTCAACCCTCACCGAGTCGGAGAAGTTTGGCGAGTTCACTACCAAGATCGGGCCGCCGACGCTCAAAACTGGGCAAAACAGTATGGCATCCAGCCTGCTGCTAAAGATAAAACTAAAATTTGCCTGATGGCGATCGACGTTCAAAATACCTTCTGCATCCCCAAATTTGAACTATTCGTCGGGGGCCGCAGCGGTACTGGCGCGGTCGATGACAACGTGCGCCTGTGCGACTTTATCTATCGAAATTTAGGGTTAATAAGTGCGATCGCCCCGACGATGGATACCCACACAGCCATGCAAATCTTCCATCCTCTCTTTTGGATTAACGATGCTGGAGAACACCCAATTCCCGCCGCCTCAATTATTACTTTAGAAGACGTACGAAAAGGAGTTTGGAAAGTCAATCCCGCCGTGGCTTATAGCATTGCTGGCGGCAACTATATCGCCCTGCAAAAACACGCCTTGCACTACGTCAACACCTTAAGCGATGAAGGCAAATACCCGCTGACAGTTTGGCCTTATCACGCCATGTTAGGCGGCATCGGACACGCCTTAGTTTCAGCCGTAGAAGAAGCGATTTTCTTCCACAATCTTGCCCGTCACAGCCAAACCTTGTTTGAAATTAAAGGCGGCAACCCCCTCACTGAGAACTATTCGGTTTTGCGTCCCGAAGTTTTATCAGGAAGCGATCGTCGTCCCATCGCCCAGAAAAATACTCGCTTTATTCAAAAACTCCTTGATTTTGATGCGGTGATTATTGCTGGTCAAGCTAAAAGCCACTGCGTTGCTTGGACGATCGACGATTTACTAACTGAAATTGTCGCCCAAGATCCGCAGCTAGCTAAGAAAGTCTATCTGCTAGAAGATTGCACTTCCCCTGTTGTCGTTCCCGGAATAATTGACTTCACAGACCAAGCTGATGCTGCTTTTCAACGCTTTGCCGATGCCGGAATGCACGTCGTCAAATCTACACGATCGATTGAAACCTGGCCGGGTATTCAATTCTAAAAAACATCAAAATCTGTGTTCATCTGTGTTCATCTGTGGTTAAAAAAATCTTTGTTTTTAAACGCAGAGGTACGCAAAGTTCAACGCTAAGGTTCGCAAAGATGAGTCAAACAACTAACATTAACAATCTGTTTCAATCTGCTAGAGAAGAAGGTTTGCTGTCGCAAGCTGCTCTCCAAGCACTCAACGTCATCGATATCGGGGCGCAAATTCAAGCAGGTTTGGGCATCAATGTCGATGATGTCATTACCAGTGAAGTAGTGCTGGTAACGATTATGCCCGACGATTCCGGTTCGATTCGGTTTAGCGGTAATAGCCAAGCAGTTCGTAACGGTCACAATGCTGTAATTGATGCTTTATTATCTTGCCATCAAACAGATAGCATTTTGATTCACAATCGCTACCTTAACGGCGATGTGCTTTATCCTTATTGTCCCCTGGAACAAGCAGTAAAAATGAGCGATCGCAACTACGATCCCAATCGAGGAACGCCGTTGTACGACCAAACAGTAGTATTGCTGGGAACTGTTTTAGCTAAGTCTCAAGAATTTGCTGATAATGGTGTCCCAGTACGGACTGTAACCCTGCTTATTACCGATGGGGCTGACGAACATTCTGTCAGACAAACTGCTAAATCTGTCAGTGCCATTGTTAACGATATGTTGATGGCAGAAAATCACATCATTGCAGCCATGGGAATTGACGACAATCGCACCAATTTCCGCCAAGTCTTCCAAGAAATGGGCATCCGCGATGAGTGGATTCTGACACCTGGCAATAGTGCGACAGACATTCGCCAAGCATTTCAGGTATTTTCGCAGTCAGCAGTACGCGCTTCTCAAGGAGTTACTGGTTTTAGCCAAATGACACTTGGTGGCTTTAGTAGCCCCTAGCTAGCTAGGAATATTAAATAGTTGATGTTGAAAACAGGAGGAACCAGATTAACTACTTTCCTTTTGTTTTCGCTCTTTCCTTGCTACACGATTTAAATTGACGTAATTTTGACCGAAGAGAAAATGGCAGCAAGTAGACCAAGCGATCTCATCTTTAATTACCACGATCCATACACATATTTAGTTAAATTGTCAAGATAAGAGGAGAAAACCTGCCCCAACAGCAAGTGATAAGCGAAAATTTTCTATTGGCAGCGATCGATACGTTGCCAATAACGTGTATAGATTGCCACTATAGGAATCGATACCGATCTTTGCTTGTATTTAGCAAAATAATTAAAGGTTTTTATAGGTTAGAGATCGGTTTAATATTTTTATCTGTCTAGAGCAATAAAATATCTAATTTAATTGTACACCGCTTTTATCAAAAGGGGCAGTTCTAATAGAACTTGCCGACTGAGGCTGCATTTGATATCATGGCCGAGATTTGATTTATCCTCAGATCGAACGGCAAATCATTTTTGGGTCAATATTATAGTATTGAGCGAACCATGCAAAAAATCAATATCCTCAATATATGTATTGATAACTTATCAGCCAAAGATTTGCTCGGTAAGTTGGTGAAAGAAGGTGGTGTAGTATTTACACCCAATGTCGATCACGTCATCAAATTACAACAAGATAAAGAATTTTATCAAGCTTATCAGATCGCCAACTATAAAGTGTGCGATAGTCAAATACTGGTGTATGCTTCTAAGTTTTTAGGTACTCCGATTCAAGAAAAAATTTCTGGTTCCGATTTGTTTCCGGCTTTCTGTCACCACAGCCGAACGAATGAGGAAATCAAAATATTTTTGTTGGGAGGTGCTAAAGGAGTAGCGAAAAGAGCAGCCAGAAGGATCAATCAAAAAGTTGGGAGAGAAATAGTCATTGCGGCTCATTCTCCTTCTTATGGATTTGAGAAAAATGAAAAAGAATGCTTAGAGATAGTCGATAAAATCAATTGTTCGGGAGCTACAGTGTTGGCAATTGGTGTAGGTGCGCCCAAACAAGAGAAGTGGATCTATAAATATAGATCGAAGTTAAGTAACATTAAAATTATTTTAGCGGTTGGTGCCACGATCGACTTTGAGTCGGGAACTAAAAGAAGAGCGCCCAAGTGGATCAGCGATTTGGGATTAGAATGGTGTCATCGGCTGTTAAGCGAGCCAAAAAGACTTAGCAAGAGATATTTGGTAGACGATTTGCCCTTTTTCTGGTTAATCGTGAAACAGAAATTTAAGCTATATCGCTCTGACAACGTACTAGAGAGCGAAGATCGTCTTACCAGTGTTAAGTAAGCCAGCTAAAATAATATATAGAGCGACTATAAAAGCAATTATTTACACCTCGTCGCCACTTACTACCTAATTTTAAAATGAATCTTTTATCCCATAAAATCTCAAATGTCATTAGTGCGATGCTAACGCTCGGCACTTATGTTTTAGTAGACAATGCAGCGCTCGCTGTCAACCCAAAAACAGGTACTTCATATCCTAATGCTTCTTCCCCTTTAGGAATTAATTTGGCTGGGATTACATATTACTCTACTGAATTACCATTTTTAGATGCTTTCAAGTCTTCTAGTCCGTGGATACCGCAATGCCGAAAAGAAGATCCTGATTGTACTAACTCATGGAGTACAAAAGAAAACAAGCTGTTAGATCTAGATCGGTACGGATGGGTTAAGTCTCTGCCAGCACCGGAAGATAGCCCGATATATACCAGAGTTAGCACCTTGTTATTCAGAGACATGAAAGATCGTTATCCCTCTGGTAAATATGTGGTTTTATATGACGGTGAAGGCACGATCGAATATGGCTTAGCTGCCAAAAAAGTTAAATCTACTCCTGGAAGAGATACGATCCAAGTTAATTCCAGACAAAATAGCGGAGTTTTAATTAGTATTACTAGCACCGATCCGAAAAAAAATGGTAATTACATCCGCAATATCAGAGTAGTAAAAGCCGAACAGGAAAAGCTGCTAGCCAGTCAAACATTCAATCCTAAATTTCTTGAAAAGATTCAAAAATTTAAAGCGATTAGATTTATGGATTGGATGAAAACCAATAAATCTAAACAGCAAAACTGGTCGGAGCGAATCTTGCCAGAAACAGCTTCCTATGATAACAAAGGGGTACCGATCGAAGTCATGGTATCTTTGTCTAATCGCCTCAAAGCCGATCCGTGGTTCAATATGCCACATATGGCGAATGACGAATATATTGCTAATTTTGCCAAACAGGTAAAAAGCACCTTAGATCCACAGCTAAAAATTTATGTAGAATACTCCAACGAAGTTTGGAATCGGCAGTTTCCTCAATATAAATGGGTGGCGCAGCAAGCTGCCAAACAATGGCCTGCGTCTGAAAACAAAGGAAATGACTATACCCAAGTAGCCAATTGGCATGGGAAAAGAACAGCCCAAATATGCAATATATGGAAACAAGCTTTTGGAGATCGCAGCGATCGAATAGTTTGCGTTTTGGGCATTCAAGCAGCTAGCGAATGGCAGGCCAATCAGGCTTTAGACTGCCCGTTATGGAAAGAAAAACCTTGCTATCAACAGGGAATTGATGCCATCGCGATCGCTCCCTATTTTGGTGGCGGTTTGGGTTCGCCTAAGAACGAGAGTCAAGTAGAAAAATGGACTCTCGACCAACTATTTGAGGAACTCAAGCAGGGGGGAGTGCTGTCTGGCAGTAAACCTAAAAGCGCCGCCGATAAGTCTTTTGACTCAATGAAGAGAAATTTTAAGCTGGCTGAAAAAAGAAATTTAAGAATGCTCGCTTATGAAGGCGGTCAACATCTAGTCGGTGTCAAAAAAGTGGTGGGCAATCAAGCTATTACTGACTTGTTTACTACTGCCAATAAAGATCCGAGAATGTACGATCTATACACCGATTACTTAAATAAGTGGAAAAGCTCTGGAGGAGAACTGTTCATGCAGTTTTCTTCAGTAGGCCAATATGGAAAATGGGGAAGCTGGGGAGCATTGGAATACATAGATCAAAAAGATTCGCCTAAATATAAGGCTTTAATCGATTTCCAGAACAATAATCCTTGTTGGTGGGAGGGTTGTGGAAAGGACGTTACTGATTCCCGCAGAAGCGAGCAAACCTCTAATGCCGGAGATCTAAATATAAAAGGGATCGATCGCATCGCTCTGCAAGCCATCTCAGGCGCGACTGGTTCCGAGTGGGCTGAGATCACTTAATGGAGTGGGTTTGGAAACTCACCCCTACGTGGATCGTAAGCGATCGAGCGAATCGAATTGCTAATGATAAAGTCCAAGTCGGGGTATCGGATATGGGGCATAGCCACATATCATTTATCCTGCTTAGGTACTTAGTTAAAATTCAGAGTTTTTAGAAAATAATCCTAACAAAGGCCCCAGGATAGCTCCAAACACAAAACCACCAGCATGGGCCCAATAAGCAACGCCACCGCTTTCCATGCCAATATTAGTTGGTGTTTGGAGGCTGGCAACCCCATAGAATGCTTGTTGTAAAAACCAAAAAACCAGAAAGAAAACCGCTGGAATTCTTACAGTCGTCCAGATAATTCCTAGAGGAATTAACGTTAAGACTTGAGCGCGAGGAAAGCGGAGGACGTAAGCACCCATCACTCCTGCGATCGCGCCGCTAGCACCCAGAGAAGGAATGCCAGAATTGGTCGAAAACCACCACTGACTTAAGCCAGCTAACACGCCGCAGCCCAGATAAAAAATTAGATATTTAATATGTCCCAATTTATCTTCTATATTGTTACCAAAAATCCAGAGGAACAACATATTGCCAGCTATGTGCAAAAAACTGCCGTGCAAAAATTGGGATGTTACCAAAGTTAAAGGTTCGGGAACTGGATCGCCGCTGGGTATGCCATTAAAACTAGCAGTTAGTTCTCTCGGCACTACCGCCCAAACGTGGAAAAAATCGTTAAGCTGTTGCGGATTTAAAGTAATTTCGTGAATAAAAACCGCGATATTGACTCCAATCAGTACGTAAGTTACATAAGGAGTCAGACGAGTCGGGTTATCGTCGCTTAAAGGAACCACAGCAGTTTTTCTGCTCCGATAATTGAGTTAGCAATAGCGATCGTAGCAATTTTTCCCCTACGGCTACCCTACCAGAAGTCTGGCTTTACCTCCCTTCTAAAGAACAGTTCTCTGGCTAGAGCGATCCACAAGAAAAGCGATCGCTCCACATAGTTCTAACTCAGCTTGCGAGGGTATCTGGGAGCAGATTCCACGCAGCTTGAGCCGGAGTTGATGCCAGCAGCAGCGTCCCGAAGGTTATGCCGCTAGCTAAAATAGGCGCGGCTAACTTCTTTACCGATTTCATGTTTTTCTCCTCACTTGTTGGAAATTTAACTGAAAATCGCCCTAATATTTAGGACGTGCGATCGATATATTGGCAGCACGACTTGCGGCTAAAAGCGCGATCGCGCCTTTACCGATATCTTGCTATTTAGTCAGACATCGTTCTAAATTAAATTGTTTCTGACTAGAGCTTTAGTTGTTCCAGTTATCAAAGTGGAACACTTCGAGCGTTATTGAGATCGATCGCGATCTAGGATTTTTCTTCATGAATAAACTGTTAGCCCGATTAATCGTTCTGGCTCGATCGCGCAAATTTTGGTTAGCCAGTACCAGCTTTTTTTTATTGTTGGTAATCGCAACCTTATTCTTTCAGCCCCGTTGGTTGCTGAGAACAGTATCGACGATCGCTCCTGGAGTGACATATTTTGCCGAAACCGATCGGCCGATTATCGCTCTCACCATCGATGACGGTCCCGATCCAGTAACTACGCCCAAAATTTTGGCAATTCTTAGCCGCTATCGCTCTCGCGCTACTTTTTTCCTCATTAGCAGTAGAGTTTCAGGAAATGAAAAACTAGTTTCCCAGATGGTGAGTGCAGGCCACGAAATCGGCAATCATTTAACTCAAAACGAACCCAGCATTGAACTTTCTCCAGCAGCATTTGAAGCGTCTTTGTTAGAAGCTGACGCGATCTTGTCGCAGTTTAGCAGTCTACGCTGGCTGCGTCCGGGAGGTGGATGGTACAACTCCACGATGGTAGCAACTGCTCGGAAACACGACTATCGAGTAGCACTCGGATCGATATTTCCCTACGACACCAACATTTCTTCTGCTGATTTTGCTGCCCAATTTATTTTGTCGAACGCTCGTCCTGGAGCGATCGTAGTTTTGCACGATTATGGAGATAGAGGCGATCGCACCGCTGCTACCCTAGAAGCTATCCTGCCAAAATTGCAAAGTAGAGGATACCAGATAGTTACCCTGTCGGAACTTTTGCCAGAAAATACCAGTTCGATCGAACCAACTCGGAATTAGCAGGTTTCAATTTGCACGAGCTTGTATTTTAATTGCGAATTGTCAATTGCGAATTGACAATTGTTTTGGTTACTCTTCATAATCGAGCAAAACTTGCACCCAAGCTGGAGGGCGAGGAATAGGATTGCCCAAGCGATCGAGCAACAACAAAGCCACCAGATGGACGACAAACACGTAAACTAGGTTGATCAGAACTGCATAACCGATCGCGATCGCCTGAATTGTAGGTACGCTTAATTGAAACAGCCAACCTAGTTGCAGAAAGATCCACTCTACCAATGCTGTCATCTGGGTAATCAGATAAGTCCACAGATCTTCGCCGATGAGGATAGAAACCAACCAAAATCGAAAGAAGAAACCAAACGTGCCAATTAAGCCAGCAGTTGCGATCGAAAATAACCAACTAGCACCCCGCCTCCAGGCATACCCCAACTGGACTCCCATCACCCCATAAGGAATAAAAAACAGCACGCTGCGAGTCGGTCCCATCAACACCGATAGCAGCAATCCCGAAACTATAGCTGCCATCCAAGCAGCCCGACTTCCCCATCGCAAGTAAACTAGCGCTATTGGAATCGGGAAAAAAATTCGTAGTAGGGGGCCGAGGGGAAAGTAGTAATCAAACAACCAAATCAAGCTGCCCGTACTCGCTAAGAATGCCGTTTCTACCATCACTAACGGTACTGCAACTTCCAAGGTTTCCTTCACTGGCAACTGAAGCGATCTCCTCTGTTGAGATGGCACCTCATTTACTGACTCATCTAGATTGGGGCTTTCAGAGGCAGTTGAATTTTCGTCTAAAGGATCGATGTCCCACGGCTCGCGATTATTTTCCATCCCTCAGCTTGCCTTGCCCTCAGCTTCCTGCTGAATCACTAATACCGAACAAGGAGCGTGATGCAAGACATGATTGCTCACGCTGCCTAAAAATGCTTCAGCCAATCCCGTGCGCCCTCGCCGTCCTAAAACAATCAAATTTGCCCCCCATTTCTGAGCTACTTGACACAGCCACTCTCCAGCATCGCCAATTTTGCAATCGACTTCTGCCGCTACTCCTTGACTAGTGGCAATTTCACAGTAATCGCTTAACATCTTTTGAGCCTCTAGCATTCGCCGTTCCGCAAGTACCTGTTGAGTTCGATAAGCAGAGTCCATCGCTTCTGGGTATACCCCCATCTCGATCGACAGAGATACTGGCGGTTCGCCTATCAGTTCGACGTTGAGGCAATGAAGTAACATTAATTTTGCCCGATCGACCTGGGCTAACTCAAGCGCCTGGGTGAATACCGATTGGCATAATGGAGAATCATCGATCGCTACTAGAATTTTCTGAAAACTCATAACGAACAGCCATACCATTTACAAATATTTTCGGTCGATCGCTTCCCGTCTAACAGTTGCATTGGAATTACGCCATCTCCCGATTCAGATCGATATCATCTTTGAAGCCCCTCTCTCCTACAACATCTCTGATGACGGCTCTGACGACAGAGCGCACTTGAAAGCGAGTCCATTGCCGATCGCCGCCCACAAAATAGCTAGGATAACGAGCTACTGACCAATCTACCAAATGTAGAACGGTAATAGGTCTAAAAATAACTCCCACACCAAAGTTCAACCCAGGAAATTTGGGGATGCCAATTTCAGCCCGAATTTGATTCCACGCTTGCTGGCGTTGATTTTTGGCCAGCAGAAGGCTCAACTTGCTATTGAGTTTAATTTGCTGTCGCTGTAAGCCCACAACTTCTTGAAAAGCCTGTCTCACCAAATGATACGATCGCATCACCGGACAAGTACCGCTCCCATCCTCTGAGGCTCCAACCTTGTCTGAAATTAGATCGATTGCCATTTTAGGTGTATGGAGGGCGATCGCCTCGTCATCGCTAATCTCGATCTCAAAAGCATTTTCCCACCCCATAATTAAACTAACCGCATCCAGTCCCATATCGCTCTCCCCCAGACTCGATCGACTTAACTTTGACAACTCACAGATAACTTTGCAGTCCTGACCTCACTCACAGGCGAGGCAGCCGATCTAACAACTCTCCTTGTGGGCTAACACTCAACTTAACACTCAGCATTCCCAACTCCACACTTAACACTCCACACTTAACACTCTTTATGATGACGTTGCCAAACTGGATTACATTTTCTCGTTTGCTGGGACTGCCGTTTCTCCTCTACGGCCTACACCACCCTACCCCTACCTCTCGTTGGATTTGTTTGGCGATTTTTCTGGTGGCGGCTGGGACGGATTGGTTAGATGGCTACTTGGCACGTAAACTCAACCAAATCAGCGATTTGGGCAAGTTTCTCGATCCTCTAGTAGATAAATTGCTAGTTTTGACTCCTCTATTAGCTCTCATCGAACTGGGTGAAGTTCCAGCTTGGGGCGTGTGTTTGATTTTGGCGCGAGAATTAACTATTGCTGGCTGGCGAGTCAATCAAAGCGCGATCGCCGGGGCCAATATTTGGGGCAAACTCAAAACTGTCAGTCAAATTGGGGCCGTTGCTCTCTTAATCGCTCCTCTAACCGATTGGTGGACACCTTTATCTCTAGGTTTGTTCTGGGTTTCTGTAGTCTTAACTTGGATTTCCGGTTTGATTTACCTGCTGCCACCAACCAACGCTCCTCAAGAAGTCTGAAGTCGGCGATGGTAGCGAATGCTGTTTTTTACCAAATAAGTTTCGGCTACTGGGCACATACACCACCATCGACCGGAAGCGTATGCCCAGTCACAAACGATGCAGCACTCGAACAAAGCCAAACGACCGCATTAGCAACTTCTTCCGGCTGACCGATCCGACCCATGGGTACAAATCCCGCATAGGAATGGGGATTTCCTCCAGTGCCGACTTCCAGCAGGGGGGTTTCGATCGGTCCCGGACCCACTGCATTGATGCGAATCTTCTGTTGGGCATACTCAAGAGCAGCGGCTTTGGTCATACCTGTAACGGCGTGTTTAGTTGCAGTATAAACAGACCAGGTAGGATAACCGTTCAAACCAAATATGGAACTGTTGTTGACAATAGCACCACCGCCGTTTTTAAGCATTTGGCCGATCTCGTACTTCATGCACAACCAGACTCCTTTAACATTCACGTCCAACAGAGCGGTCACATCTGTTTCCGACTGCTCTGCCAGTGGTAGGTGCGAACCATCAATTCCAGCATTGTTGAAGGCAATATCCAAGCGCCCAAACTCTCTGACTGCTCGATCGACTGCGGCCTCTACCTCTGAGGCTTGGGCGACGTTGGTTTTCACAAAGATGGCTCGGCCGCTTGTGGAGCAAATGAGTCGAGCAACTTCTTCTCCTCGCTCGACATTGCGGTTCGCAATGACTACACTCGCTCCGGCTCGAGCAAAAGCGATCGCCGTTGCTCGACCAATTCCCGAACCACCACCTGTAACGATGGCAACTTGATTCTTGAGATCCATAAAAACTCTCTCTTGACTAATTAAAAAATCTGTATTGGCATCGCTTTGAAGATTGTCTCAAGCGGCTTCATCTGGTAAGTTAGCTAGCTGTCGATCGATCGCACTGGGAAATAGATAGAACAAGGGAATTAGTCCGTAGAGGATCGCGCTCAAGGTTGTACTGATGAATGACAACAGCGAAGCGATCGAGTATAAAAGCGGGTAGCCAATACTCCAGACAGAAGCTTGGAAGACGAAGTGACGACGAATTCTGGGATGCTGCCAAAGATATTGACGAACTGCGTAGAACCAAAGAATGTTGTAGACGATGCCAGTCAGTGCCAGCGATAAACCATAAAACATGACGATCGGCTGAAGTCGGCCGTACTCGCCAATCAGGGCAGTTGAGTAAGGAATAAAAGCGACGCACATCAGTAATACCAAGTTAATCGTCAAGGTAATGCGATCGACCCGTTTGAGAAAATGAAAGAGTGCATGATGGTTGAGCCAGACAACTCCAATGACCAAAAAGCTAGTCATGTAGCTGAGAATATGCGGCCCGGTATGAATCAAGGCAGTAACGGCGGCTGATGCTGTCGATCGAGACAGATCGGGCGTTTTGATTTCAATTACGAGTAAGGTCATGGCAATGGCAAATACTCCATCGCTGAATGCTTCAAACCGATTGAGGTTCATTAAATATTTCATAGCTATCCCTGCGATCGCTCCTTGCCATACACGAACTGGGAGCGTTCGCCCAAATCTTGCCCTGCTTTCCACAAATACATTCCCAATCTCAGTTGGTCGGTTTCCCAGGCATTCAACGCCTTGGGAACATCACGATCTCGAGCTACCAAAGCATCGGCAAGGGCGATCGCGTTGGCGGCTCCTTTGGAGACACTTGCTGCCGTGTGAGGACGGGGAATAAACGCTGCATCGCCAACCAAGGCAATGCGACCGAATGCCATCTGTGGTACGCCTAAATCTAAAATCGCTTGGACGAATGGTTCTTTGGTGGCAGCAACCAGTCGTTGGAAGGGTGGTGCGAGGACTCGATCGGCATAAGATCGCATCTCCTGTTCCACTTCTGGAGCGATCGTTCCGGGTGGAATGGAATAGTCGCGGCGTTTGCCATTTCGATCGGTAAGAATGCGTGGTAATTCTCTTTCCTCATCGTGGTTGACGTACCATACCCAGTTAAATCGACGGTTTCCTGGCACGAGTGACTCATCCTCTCCTGGGATGACATATTGCAGAATATGCGAGTTAGGAAATTGATAAAACACAAATCGTTCCGTCATCAGAGCCGCTGTCTCTGGGTCTAGTTGTGTTTCATCGACTAACCCACGATAGGCAACATAGCCAGCATAGCGAGGTTCGTAACTGGGTAGGATCGATCGGCGAACTGTTGAGTTGGCCCCATCAGCACCGATCGATAAATCGCCTGTATCCTGCGTGCCGTCGGCGAAAATGGCAGTCACCCGTTCGCCAGTTTGCTGAATCTCTGTTAAATTTTTGCCCTGATGGTAATGCTTTGTCGGAAAGTGTCGCCGCATATTGCTATACAGCAAATTCCAGGAGGTTAAGGTCTGGCGCATCGGCATCCGCTGTGCAATGCTGCCATCGCGTTTCAGGTAATATCGTTCCTGTGCGACTACACCCAAAGGGTCTTCATAAGCGACTCCTGCCCGTTGAAATGCTTCCACCACTTCTGGTTGCAGCACGACTCCACCCCCGCGACTGTCGAGTGTGTGGGGCGATCGCTCGTAGATGTTGACTTCCCAACCGATCGATCGCAACAAAATTCCGGCAAATAACCCGCTCAACGAGCCGCCGATGACAATGGCACGCTTGTCTGTAGAGGTCATCATCAAACCTCCGCTAGCTCGCTTACAGCGTTTTGCAACGCCGTTAAGAACGCCTCAACAGGTTGAGCGCCGGAGAGCATTTCTTTGCCAATGCGAATGCTGGGAATGCCTTGAATGCCTCGATCGACTGCTTGACGTTCTAATTCGCGCACTTCTTGAGTGCCTGCATCAGATAGGAGAAATGTCTTGGCAATGTCTCGATCGATGCCAATCTCAGCCGCCAAATCGGTCAAGATTTCGAGCTTGCCAATATTTTGTCCATCCGTAAAATATGCTTGCAGAATGCGCTCTGCCATTTCAGTCGCTTTGCCATGTTGGGTCGCAAGCCACGTTAGGCGATGCGCTTTCAGCGTGTTAGGTGTAACCTCCATTAAGTCGTAGCGAAACTCGATTCCATCGTCTGCGGTTGCCTGGATGGTTTTGGCATCTAACAGTTGTGAATATTCCCAACTGCCAAATTTCTGGGTACGGTAGGTTTGGCGATCCATCCCCATCTCTGGCATCTGCGGATTTAACTCAAAAGGATGCCAAACCCATTGGATGTTTGCTGGAGGGTTGAGTCGAGCGATCGCTTTTTTCAGTCGGGTTTCTGCTACTAAACACCAAGGACAAATAAAATCCGAGGTGATTTCGATCGTCAGGGTCATGCTGGCTGCCTCAATGGGTAACAGTTTCACCATAACTCCGATCGCAAAAGATGATAATATAGCTTTTTCGCTCAACACCTTTGCATTTTACGCAAAAGATAATCGGTAATGGATCGATTTGCTGCCATGCAAGCCTTCGCTAGGGTAGTTGAAACCGGGGGCTTTTCAGAAGCATCTCGGCAATTGGGTGTGGCTGTTTCCTCGGTGACACGTCAAGTGAATGCCCTGGAAACCATGCTGCATACCCAACTGCTCAACCGTTCCACCCGCAGCATTACCCTCACCCCACAAGGGCGCAAATACTACGACAAAGTGGTTCAAATTCTTCAGGATGTAGAATCGGCTAATCTCTCAGTTGCAGAACGGGATGAAGTGCCACGGGGTCTATTGCGGGTGAGTCTGCCTGTTGCCTTTGGACGACTCCACATCGCACCCCTAATTCGGGATTTTCTGGTGCGATACCCCGAAATGCAATTAGATTTGACCTTCAGCGATCTACTAGCCAATCCTGTAGAAGAGGAACTGGATCTGGTGATTCGTATTGGCAACCTCGATCGCTCCGGTGCCAATTGGCTTGTCCGCAAACTTGCATCTTATACTCGCAAAGTTTGCGGCAGTCCGAGCTATTTTCAACAGTATGGCAAACCAGAGCATCCTAACGATCTAGCTGGCCATCATTGTTTGCGTTTTCGCTACTTCGGTGGGTATGAAGTTTGGCGCTTCAAACGCGACGAAGAAGTTTGCGAAGTCAAAGTCAACGGTTCGCTGGTTACGAACAATTCTGACGTTCTCCGGCAAGTCTGCTTAGACGGTATGGGTCTGATTCTAATGCCTACCTGGTCGATCGGAGCAGACATTCATGCGGGTCGCTTACAATCTGTACTGAATGATTTTCAGTTCTATCCCCAAATCGATATGGATACAGGCATTTACGCCCTTTATCTACCGAATCGTCGCCATTCTCTGAGAGTTCAAACGTTTGTCGATTTCTTGACCCAACGGCTTGGAAACCCACCTCCGTGGGCAGAAATTTGAGCGGTCGTCCCAGTTCAATTGCGAATTGCGAATTACGAATTGCCAATTGTTTTGGTGCTAGCTAGCCTCCATCCAAGCGAGACACTTTTGCATCTGGCGTTTCATAGTTTCTTTGTCAGCATGGTATCTAACTCCATGACCTGGTAGCACCCACTCAAACGAGTAGTTAGCCAATTGGTGCATCGATTTGATTAATTCCGACCACGAATACCAACAAGCGCGTCGAAAAGCGATTAGCTGTTGTAGTTCGTTCGACCACGCGAGATGATCGCCGCTAAAGAGAAACTTATGACGATAGAGCAAAACGGTATGTCCTTTGGTATGTCCTGGAACTGGAATAATTAATAAATCCGGCTCTAACTCGAATGGCTCTAATCCTGATATTTGAATCTCCACATCGCGAGTCCCAGCAGAAACCTCATCGACGTGCAAAATGCGATCGCACCCGAAATGCTCTTTATACTTTTGGTGATCTGCCACGTCATCTCTGTGGGTCAGATACATATAGCGAATCGGTCCCATTTCCTCCAGTCGTTTGACCAGCGGGGGCGTAAAGCGGGGAGAATCGACCAAAACATTACCTTCCGGTCGCACGATTAGGTAACTAGCAGCACCGTAAGATTTTTCGGAATGATAGCCGCAGTGGTAGACATTTTCGGCGATCGCAATGGGAAAACTATGTTGGGCGGCTTTAATATCCTTGGGGTTCTCCATCGTTCCAATCGAACCCGTCGGACAAGATAGCAAAGCTTGAAGCGATCGCAATCTTTCGACCTCATTTTCTGGTTGATGGTAAACTGCCGATTGGTCCCCAGCACTATGAAAGACTTCTGGAGCCATCCAGCGGCAAGTATCGCAATCTATACAACTGCGATCGACATACAAATCGCCTGTCACGTTTTCGCGGCGACGTTGACTGAGATGAGCCATAATCGCGATCGTCTTAATGGAAATTAGAGGAGCTATTACCAATTCTATCTTTCGCTACCCTAGACTGCCGATCGACCCAAGAGGCTCGATCGACAAATTGCAGGTGAGATCGATCGAGATTTAATTGACTTAAGCTGCTAATGTTACAAATTGTTTCTTTGTCCCTGAGACATGAGACTTATACCCGATGTATTCCCTATTCTCAATAAAGTTTTACCAGTGATATCCATTAACATTGATGCTCAAATAACGAGGCAAAATTATATGCCTTTACCAGCATCTTTAATGGCTATAGCTAAATTTTTAAAACCGTTATTTATACACTGATTTTTCTCTCTCTTCCCCTCTTCCAACCTATTAAAGTTATTAAAATCTTGCTTCCTTTCCAGTATTGAGAATAATTTACTGTCCGATCTTGCATCGGCAGCTTGGTGATTTCAATCCTGTTATCTCTAGCAATTCTTGTAAGGTAGCCATCCTGCCTGCCTTTGAAGTGGCTTTGAGAAAAGGTCAGATCGAGGAATGCTATACGCTTATAAGTCAAATAAGTAATAATATCTATTGCCGAATCTCTATCATTCTTGTAAAAAGAAAGAGGTTAGTTTTTCCCGTTTCTAGTTAGAAGCGATCGCCACAAACCAACTAACCTTACAAATCGCAAGCCGTAACAAATCTTTATTATTTTCTCATCAACTAGCGACTCAGATGAGTTTATCTGTAATTCCGATTGCATGGTCAATATCGACCTTTAAGTTTGCCCTCATTCTCCATGACTTCAACTGACTGAATCTGAGATTTAGTTTGCGGAGCCTTTAGTTTTTTGACAAAACGCAAAATTTGCTGACTTTATATTCTGATGTCACGTATTAGTGGATCTCGATAGCAAATTCGTTTTGAAAGGTTCTCAAGTGACTATTCCTTTGCTAACTTATTCCCCCTCCAGTCAAAACCAGCGCGTTGCTGGATATGAAATTCCTGGAGACGAACAGCCGAGAATTTACACTACTGCTAACCTGCCCTCGTCCGCAGAAATGGATGCGGTGATTTGGGCGGCTTACCGTCAGATATTTAACGAACAGCAACTGCTCAAAAGTAACCGCCAAATTGCCTTAGAGTCTCAACTGAGAAACAGTCAAATTACCGTGCGCGAATTCATTCGGGGATTGGCACTCTCTCCCACATTCCGCTGGCGCAATTACGAACCCAGCAACAACTATCGCTTTGCCCAGATGTGCGTGCAACGCATCCTCGGACGCGAAGTTTACAACGATCGCGAGAAGATCGCTTGGTCGATGGTACTGGCTACTAAAGGGCTGGTAGGATTTATCGATGCTTTAATCGATAGCGACGAATATCTAGAGAATTTCGGCGATGACAAGGTTCCCTATCAACGGCGGCGGATTTTGCCCCAACGTGCGGAGGGAGATTTGCCTTTTGCCCGGATGCCTCGTTATGGTGCCGACTACCGCCAGCAACTAGAAAAACTAGGCTACTTCTCTAGCAAGTTTGGTGGTGCTTCTTGGATGAAATCGAGTATGTCACCCACCCGCTGGTCGTGGCAGAAACCACCTTATTCACCCGCAGCGCGGATTCTCGGTCAACTACTGGGTACGATCGGTGGACTGTTGTTAGTGGCTTTCATCGTGGCTATTGCCTTGACCGCTTGGGGTATTCTTCCCTTGTAGGCAGCAGGGGAAGAATACAGCCGTTATAAAAGTTCGGAAGCCGAGAATCCCTATCAGATGGGGATTCTGAACTTCTGAACTCCTACATTCTGAACTCCTTACCTTAAACTTTTAACCGCCGAGCGATCGGTGACAAATTATACCTTTTATAGATAATTTCTTATCTACCTCAAAAAACTTTACAAATTTTAATGAATAAAATAACGCCCAGCGTTGTATAAAGATAAACGGAAGGGATAAAAACAAACAAAAGTTAAATCGATCGCTGGTTTACAAAAGTTTCTAGTTTCTCATAGAAGTTAAATACTCTCTCATTTTGGGCGAGATGCTGCTGTGGCTCTAACTACCGCACAATCCTTGCTTGACTGGGAGAACTTGCTCTAGCGAGGAGCTAAATTGTTTTGGCCTTTCCTATCTGCTGTAAGCAGCTAAACATAAAACTGCACCCACATTTGCAGCAAAACCGAACTCAAGTTAAAAGTTAGGAGATTTTGCAATGTTTGATGCCTTTACCAAGGTAGTTTCTCAGTGCGACGCACGCGGCGATTATGTGTCTGGCGCTCAAATCGATGCTCTGCAAGCATTAGTTAAAGATGGTACCAAGCGTTTGGATGCCGTCAACCGGATCACTGGTAATGCTTCTGCAATCGTTGCCAGCGCTGCTCGCTCTTTATTTGCCGATCAACCTCAATTGATCGCTCCTGGCGGTAATGCTTACACCAACCGTCGCATGGCAGCTTGCTTGCGCGACATGGAAATCATCTTGCGCTATGTAACTTATGCAATTTTTGCTGGAGACGGTAGCGTATTAGACGATCGCTGCTTGAACGGTCTGCGTGAAACCTATGCTGCTTTAGGCGTGCCTGGTGCTTCCGTAGCTGCTGGCGTAGGCAAAATGAAAGATGCCGCTATCGCCATCGCTAACGATCGCAATGGTATTACCCAAGGTGATTGCAGCGCCCTGATGTCAGAAGTATCTGGTTACTTCGATCGCGCCGCTGCTGCTGTTGGCTAAAAACCTTTAGAAAAGTCAAAAGTCAGAAGTCAAAAGCTATTAATTAATTTGACCGATGGCAAATGACGAACGACCAATTTGCAAAACATTAAGGGAGATACCTGAAAAATGAAAACACCTCTGACTGAAGCAGTCGCCGCCGCTGATGCTCAAGGTCGCTTTTTGAGCAGCACCGAACTTCAAGTTGCCTTCGGACGCTTGCGTCAAGCCGGTCCTAGCCTAGAAGCCGCCAAAGCTTTGTCAAGCAAAGCCCAATCTTTGGCTGAAGGTGCTGCTAACGCCGTGTACCAAAAATTCCCCTACACCACACAAATGCAAGGTGCCAACTATGCTTCTAGCCCCACTGGTAAAGCCAAGTGCGCTCGCGACATCGGCTACTACCTGCGCATGGTTAGCTACTGCTTAGTTGCTGGTGGCACAGGTCCAATGGATGAGTATCTATTGGCTGGTTTGGATGAAATCAACAGCACCTTTGAACTTTCTCCTAGCTGGTACGTCGAAGCCCTGAAATATATCAAGGCTAACCACGGTATCAGTGGAGATGCAGGTACTGAAGCTAATTCCTACATCGACTACGCCATCAACGCCCTGAGCTAGATAGCGTTTTTCGCCCGGAAAAGTAATCAGCTTTGCCAATATAAGGTTGTAGTTGTTTACCTTTCCGGGCAGTTTTATAAAATAATTTGAAAAAACCGCGATTGAGACGGGAAGAGGGATATGAGCGAGGAAGCAGCAAAAACAGGCGCAGCAGCCCTAGCAGGTAGTTCAGCCGGTAGCAGCCGAGGTAATCTCTACAGGATCGAGGTGACACAACCACCTTCACCCAACTCGGCAGTAGTGCGGCAGAGTACGGCAGAATACATTGTTCCTTTCAATCAATTGTCTAAAAAGTTGCAACAACTAAACAGCCAAGGCAGAAAGGTAACAGGCGTGTCCCCTGCTTAGAAAGATTCGGCAATTACCTCCAGGCAAGGCCGATCGAGCTTAGCATTAATTAAATAGGAGAGTTTTAGGTGGCTATTACAGCAGCAGCATCCCGCTTGGGAACTTCGGCTTTTGCAGACACCGCTCCGGTCGAGTTGCGTCCGAATTGGACGGCAGCAGATGCGGAATTGGTAATTCGAGCCGTTTATCGCCAAGTGTTAGGTAACGAGCATTTGATGCAGTTCGAGAGACTAACCAGTGCTGAATCTCTCCTGCGCAACGGGAAGATTACAGTTCAGGAATTCGTCCGGCAAGTGGCGAAATCTGAGTTATACAAAACCAAGTTTTTCCACAATAATTACCACCCGCGAACGATCGAACTCAATTACAAGCATTTGTTGGGTAGAGCGCCTTACGACGAGTCAGAAATTACCTACCACGTTAACTTGTACCAAGATAAAGGCTACGATGCCGATATCGATTCATACATCGATTCTTTGGAATACCAAGTAAACTTCGGTGAAAGTATTGTACCATACTACCGCGATTTTGAAACCACGGGTAAGGGACAAAGAACCGTAGGGTTCACTCGCTTGTTCAAGCTGTATCGCGGCTATGCCAATAGCGATCGCGCTCAAGGCAAGAAACAAGCGCAGCTAGCCTGGGAATTGGGCAAAAACCTAGCATCAGCCGTCGATGCTCCATCGCCAGGGGTGCTAAGCGGTACTGCTGGCGGCAGTCGCAACGGATTCTACCGGATATCAGTGGTGCAATCTGCTATCGGGGGCGGGCCTCAAATTCGGCGGAGTTCGGCTCAAGTGCTAGTGCCTTACGAGCAACTAAATAGCAAGTTGCAGGAACTCAACCGTCAGGGCAAAAGGGTACTGAGCGTCACTAGCGTATAAACAGCTTAGTAGTTAGCGATCCGATCGAGTAGATGGCTGACTACTAACTACTAACTAGCAAGGAGAGTTTTGAAAGTGGCAATTACGACAGCAGCATCTCGGTTGGGAACGGCAGCTTTTAGCGAAACTTCTATAGTTGAATTGCGCCCCAACGCGACTAGAGAAGATATAGATAATGTAATTCGCGCCGTCTACCGCCAGGTCTTGGGCAACATCCACGTGATGAAATCAGAACGTTTGGTGGGCGACGAATCGCTGCTCCGGAATGGGAAGCTAACCGTGCAAAATTTTGTCCGGCAAGTGGCAAAATCGGATCTATACAAAACCAAGTTTTTCTACAACAATTTTCAAAACCGGACGATCGAGCTTAATTACAAGCACTTGTTAGGTCGCGCTCCCTACGACGAGTCGGAGATTATCTATCACTTAGATCTGTACCAAAACCAGGGATACAATGCCGATATCGATTCATACATCGACTCGGTAGAGTATCAGCAAAATTTTGGCGAAAATATCGTCCCTTACTATCGCGATTTAGAGACTACAGGCGTGGGACAAAGAACGGTAGGATTTACTCGCCTGTTCAAGTTGTATCGCGGATATTCTAGCAGCGATACGGCTCTAAGTACCGCTGGCGCTCCTCGTCTGGCTACCGAATTAGGACGGAATTCTGTTACTGCGATCGTCGCTCCTGGCGGTAGCGGTGCTGGCTACCAAGCTTCTGCTAAGGGCGTGACCTCTACTAGCACTTTTGGTGGCGTAATCAACTCTGGCAGAGAAGCGAGACTCTATCGCCTAGAAGTAACGGGACTTTTTGGCGCTGGTTATCCTAGCACTCGTCGGGTCAACCAAGAGTTTATCGTGCCCTACGATCAGCTAACGAACCAGTACCAAAGAATTCTCCGTCAAGGTGGAAAAATTGCTAGCGTTACGCCGCTGTAATTGAGGAGTTCAGAAGTTCAGAAGTTCAGAATAATTCTGAGCTTCTGAATTTTTGCATTTTAGTAAAACTTGGTTTGCCCTCACCCCGCCTGCGGCTCCCCTCTCCCAAGGGAGAGGGGTTGGGGGTGAGGGCTGGATTCATGGTTTTAAAAACCGGATTTGGGATGACCAACATTTTTTTGGGTATATGCAGCAAAATAGAGAGAATTTAGAAGGCGAACCCGTTGAGGGGCCAGCTTTGACAATAGAACAAGCGATCGCCAATCTTCAAGGAGACGATCGCGGTTTGCGTTATTATGCCGCTTGGTGGCTGGGAAGATTTCGAGTCCGGGAAGCCGGAGTAGTAGAAGCTTTGATCGCTGCTTTAACAGATGAGAGCGATCGCACTCCCGATGGCGGCTATCCCCTCAGACGCAATGCTGCTAGGGCCTTGGGAAAACTCAAAGATCCTCAAGCCGTACCAGCTTTGATTGACTGTTTGGATTGCGACGATTTTTACGTGCGAGAAGCCGCTGCCGAATCGTTAGGAATGCTAGGCGATCCGGTGGCCATTCCACATTTGATGAAGCTGCTGGCTGGGGGGATGGCAGCAGCCATGCCGATTCCAGGGTGTCCCCACTTGCCGCAACCATATGACGGGGCGATCGAAGCGTTAGGTACTCTCAAGGCTACCGAAGCAGTAGAACTCATAGAACCATTTCTAGAGCATCCAGTCGATCTGGTGCAGTATGCCGCCTCTAGAGCGATGTACCAGTTAACTCAAAAAGCAGTTTATGGCGATCGCTTGATTGCTGCTTTAGAAGGCAATAAGCTACAACTGCGGCGGGCTGCACTCAGCGATTTAGGGGCTGTAGGTTATTTGCCAGCCGCCGATGCGGTGGCGCAAACTTTGGCAGAAAATAGCTTAAAGCTCATTGCCCTCAAAGGCATCCTAGAGTATCAAGTCAGAAACAACTCTCCCGATCCTTCATCTGTATCTGATGCTGCCATCCACGTGATGAACTTGATGGACAGCCTGCTTTAGCAGGACTGGCGCACAGACTCACCTATGGTGCGGAGGTAAGCCCTTATCTTCCTCCAGAAGGAATTGTTGTGGCACGACACTGCTCTCTAGGTGTATCGCTCAAGGCGATAAATTATTTCCTCAAGCCCTAACTTTTTCTTACTTTTTCTTACTGACAAACATCAAGTAATTGCTTAGACTTTAGTTAATGGTGAATCTTAATTCACTCGCCTAAATCTAAAACTCTATAATCTCTCTATCTAAACACTAAATGTAAAGTCTCTGTACGGGCGTAAGATCTTACGCCCGTATTATTATTTGTAGGTGTCGATCAAACCTGAGTATAAGTGCCAACATATCTACATAAAAAATTGTAAATTTTTAACTTGTGATGTTACCTTAGCTGGTTTTTAGTGAACTATATAGTTGTGGTCAGCTAAGTGAGTTGGTAAAGCTCAGCGACAAGTGCGTTGGCGCAGCCTGTGCGGAGCACGTATCGCTGTCATTACCGCTCTAGCAAGCCAAATTAACTCGTCCGTAAAATTACGTAATATCTAATTTTTATCAGTAAATTTGAGTGAGAGAAACAAAATTGAAATCGATCGCTAGTTGTAAAATTCCCCTTGCCACCCTTCATTCTCGATCGCTATCTTGCCAACCCTCTCGACTAAATTGGCAAAATCCGGTTTTAGGGGAAAATCTTAACGAGATTCCGTTGATGATAAATCGCTTTGAGCGACATCGCACTATTCATCGACCCTGGCAAACGCCTCTGCTGGGACGATATCAGGGAACGCCTTGTGAAATCGCAACTCTTTGCTAATTAAGCTAAAAGCAACATAATCTTAAGTAGGGGCGCAATGCATTGCACCCCTACAGCGAAATTTATATGTAGCAGGTATTTACCAAAATGGTATCAAAACTATTCCTCTCGCTGGTGTAGCATAGTGAAAGTGCGATTCTCCTGAAGGAGACGCTGCGCGAACGCGACGTAGAGGATTTCATGACTATTAAGCGGATTTTTTTAGTTTTACTGACTATTTTTATTGTTTTCAAAATTAGCTTGTCGCTAATAGTAAGCTTAGATCGACCGCAGATTCAAAGTCGTCTAGAACTATATCAAACTAATTTGCTCTTGCGAGCTACAGAACTGCAAGTAGAAGCTAAAGATAATAAAGATGGTACTAATTTACAAGCAGTTCGTGAAGCTTTTTTGGGTAAAGAACCTTTAGAACTGGCAACTAAGCAATATATAGAAGCCCAACAATCTCTCCAAAATAACTTAGATAAAATTGCTACTAAGTCGCAAAATATAACTAAAGAGACTGATTCAGGAAAAATCAAAGAACTAATTCAAACAGGAAATCGATCGCTAGCCGAGTTAAATCTACGAATAGGATTATTGCAGGTAGAGCAAGGTCAAAAGCAAACTGGTTTGCAGACTTGGAAAAACTTAATCGATCGCTCTCCAGGTAAGGCTTCAGAAATTTCTTCTTTCCAGAAAACCGCAGAGATATTAATTAATTTATGGAGTCCTACAGCTAAGTTACCGTCAGATTCGGAATTGCAAATTCAAAAAGATTTAGATGGATGGTTTCGCGATCGCGCTTTATCTCAACTGTATCGATCGCAGCAGCGGCAAGATGATTTAGCGGCTCTTAACGCTCGGATTCAAGAACTAGCTCAACAAGCAATTTTTAAATTACTTCTTATTGGGAGCTTGCCTGTAATTGGTTTGATTATTGGAGTCGGGCTACTAATTTTTTTATTCGGTCAATTTTTCGTTCAAAGAGAGCGATCGCTCATTGCCCGTAATGGCAATATTCCTTGGAATACACCCTGGAATGCTGAAACAACTTGGCAAGTATTGGCAGTTGGCTTTTTTGCAGTTAAAGATATTTTTCTGCCCTTAATCTTAGGTGTTTCGCTAGCAATACTTAAAGTTAACATTGCTAGCTTAAGCTACCAAATGCAGGCAGTTTTTAATCTAATTGCCTATATATTGGTAGCCGCTCTAAGTATATTAGTTTTGTATCTGTCTCTCAAACCTTTTCTACCATTACCAAAAGAGTGGTTTCGCTGGAATGTGAATTTTAGCGGTTTTTTATGGGGGGCTAGTGGTTATTTTGCTGCCCTACCTCTAGTCCTCATCGTATCCTTAATCAACCAAAAATTATGGCAAGGATATGGTGGTAGCAATCCTTTGCTGCCAGTAGTTTTAGAAGGACAAAACTGGGTAACGCTCGCACTTCTATTCATCACCGCCTCGGTAGCTGCACCGATATTTGAAGAATTGATGTTTCGCGGGTTTATGCTGCCGTCTTTAACTCGCTATCTACCAGTATGGGGAGCGATCGCTGTTAGTTCTTTGCTATTTGCTATTGCCCACCTCAGTCTCTCAGAAGTTTTACCGCTAACCACTTTAGGAATAATTTTAGGGGTAGTGTATACGCGATCGCGCAATTTGTTCTCATCGATCGTGCTGCACAGCTTGTGGAATAGCGGCACCCTGTTGAGTTTGTTTATCTTAGGTAGTGGGAGCAACTAAAAAAACTGATGAGGCTGAGCGATCGATCGTGACTTTAGAAATAAAATCTTCTGTGGCAGAAACCCAAAATCTATATGAAACAGACTTTTATGCTTGGACGCAAGAACAGGCAAAACTGCTGCTGTCGGGTTCGTGGGAACAGTTAGATATTCCCAATTTAGTAGAGGAAATCGAGTCTTTGGGCAAGCAACAGCGACAAGAGTTGAGAAATCGTCTGGGAGTTTTGCTAGGTCATCTACTCAAGTGGGAGTTTCAACCGTCACATCGATCGAAAAGTTGGTCGATAACCATTCGAGAACAGCGTCGTCGAATCTCAGACTTGCTGGCAGAAAATCCCAGCCTGAAGCCGTATTTGCCAGAGGCTTTGTCCAAAGCCTATTTGGATGGCTTAGATCTAGCCGTGCGGGAAACGCCTTTAAACGATGAAGATTTTCCCTCTCAGTGTCCTTACAGCCAAGAACAGGTGCTAGATTTCTCTTTCTTTCCAGGGCAACAACTCGAATCGGAGACAGATTAGCTAGTGCCAAAAAAGTGTAGGGCATTGAGTCTAATAATTGTCATCAATCGTTGATTTGGCTGTCGCATTCAAAAGCTAGAAGTAGAGAAAAAAGATTTAGGCGATAAAATACCTAGATGGAACCTTCTGCGAAGGCGGTTTGCCCATAGAGGAGTAGGTGGTATTGAGTAAAAATCCTGCGTTAGAAACGATCGCCTTAGATGTCACTGGCATGAAATGCGCTGGATGCGTCAAGGCGGTAGAAAAACAACTGAGTTCTTATCCTGGCGTAGTTTCTGCCTGCGTCAACTTGATAACCGAAGTCGCAGTGGTAGAGTGCGAAGTTGGTGCGGTTTCTCCAGATGCCCTAGCAGAGAAACTGACCACAACAGGTTTTCCTGCCCAATATCGGCACTCTGACAGCTATCTATCTACTGCTGCGAATCCGATCGATCGCCACCGTCAAGAACAAAAGCAGATGTGGTGGCAACTATTCATCGCCATCTTGCTGTTAGTGCTGTCAGGAGGCGGACATATCAGCCACTTATTGGGAATTAACCTCCCAGGATTGAGCAATTTCTGGTTTCACTGGGGGCTAGCCACCCTAGCCTTAATCGGCCCTGGGCGATCGATCTTAGTCGATGGGGCGCGAGGCTGGTGGCATGGGACTCCCAACATGAATACGCTAATCGGATTGGGGACAATCGCGGCTTACACCGCCAGTATGGTGGCCTTACTGCTGCCAAAACTGGGCTGGGAGTGCTTCTTTGACGAACCCGTGATGCTGGTAGGTTTCATCCTCTTAGGGCGTTCTTTAGAACAACAAGCTAGGCACAAAGCCTACGCCTCTCTAGGTATGTTACTGGCACTGCAACCCCAGGTAGCGTGCCTGATTGGAGAAGGGGCAACACCAGATCGCCCTGGAATCGAAATTCCGGTCGATCGAGTGCGCTTGGGCGAATGGCTGAGAGTATTGCCAGGAGAGAAAATCCCGGTAGATGGGGAAGTCAAGGAAGGGAAAACCTGCGTCGATGAATCGATGCTGACAGGCGAATCTTTGCCAGTAACCAAGCAACCTGGAGACGCAGTGACAGCGGGGACGTTGAATCAATCGGGTGCAATTGCGATCGCTGCCACCCGCACTGGAAAAGATACTACCCTAGCTCAAATTATTGCCCTAGTAGAAGCAGCCCAAACCCGTAAGGCTCCCGTGCAAAGATTGGCAGATACGGTAGCTGGGTACTTCACTTATGGGGTAATGGCGATCGCAGCAATTACCTTTATCTTTTGGTACTTTATCGGCACCCATGTTTGGCCGGAAGCGATCGCTCAGAGTTCGTCGTTGATGGCCATGAACCATCAAGCGCCCACTGTCAACCACCAAGATCTGTTATTCAGTTTAAAATTGGCGATCGCGGTTTTAGTCATCGCCTGTCCTTGTGCTTTAGGTTTAGCTACCCCCACCGCCATCCTCGTCGGTACTGGCATCGGCGCGGAACGAGGAATATTAATCAAAGGCGGCGACATCCTGGAAAAAGTTCAACAGATCGATACGATCGTTTTTGATAAAACTGGCACTTTGACTACTGGTTGTCCTGTGGTGACGGATTGCTGGGAAGTCAAAAGTCAAAAGTCAAGCTTCGGCAGGCTCAGCTACCAAGTCAAAAGTCAAAACTTAACTCCGAACTCCGAATTCCGTTGGCGCAGCCTGTCCGCAGGACATACTCCGAACGCTCTTTTGCAATTGGCAGCAGCAGCAGAAAGCGGTACTTGTCATCCTCTGGGAACGGCAATACTAGCAGAAGCACGACGGCAAGAATTACCTTTGTTGAAGGCTGAAGATTTTTATACCGAAGCCGGATTGGGGATTTCGGCTGTAGTCGATCGGCAACGAGTAGTTTTAGGTAACTCGGACTGGTTGGCACTACAAGGAATTGCAATCGCTCCCGATTGCCAAACTCAAGCTCAAGATCTAGCCAAGGAAGGTAAAACTGTAGTTTACGTCGCTGTCGATGGAGTCTTACAGGGACTAATTGCCGTTAGAGATACCCTCAAACCAGACGCTCTAGATACAGTAAGCGGATTGCAAAAACTGGGATTGAGAGCGATGCTCTTAACTGGAGATAGATCGGAAGTGGCATCGGCGATCGCTAACCAACTAGGAATTGACTCAGATGCAGTCATAGCAGGCGTTCGTCCCGGCGGTAAAGCCCAAGCGATCGCCAGATTGCAAGAGCGAGGACACCGGGTGGCGATGGTCGGAGATGGCATCAACGATGCTCCAGCCTTAGCTCAAGCCGATGTGGGTATCGCCCTCCACGCCGGGACGGATGTAGCGAGCGAAACGGCGGGAATCGTATTGATGCGCGATCGATTGGAGGACGTGCGGCAAGCGATCGCGCTTTCTCGTCAAACTGTCAGCAAAATCCGCCAAAATCTTTTCTGGGCGCTAGGATACAACTTACTGGCAATTCCCGCAGCGGCAGGTTTGCTTTGCACTCTCGGTTTAGGAATTATCCTCGAACCATCTGCGGCTGGGGCATTAATGGCATTCAGTTCTGTAAGCGTAGTAACTAACTCTCTGCTTTTGCGCTATCGGTTTAAAGAGAGCGGAGAATCAAGTGCCTCTGCGGGACGACGCGCTGTTGGTCAATTGGTGTGAACTCACCATCACTGGCGCAGACGGCAAGCAACTCTAAAAAAACGCTTTTGCCACCGATCGAAGGGCTGGAGTTAGAAGTCCCACCCAACACCAGTTGATTTTCCATAATGAGAATTGCTGCTGTAGGGGCGCAAAGCATTGCGCCCCTACCCAGGATGTGTAGCCACAAAAAAGCAAAACGATCCGAGCTAGCAGCTTACAGGGAGGGTTGAGGAGGGGGAAATTCCCCCTGAATAATTTTTTCGTATAGTTTTACCATCCTTCGTTCTGGCTTGGCTCCTAACTCTTCATGTAAAACTTGTTGATAGCGCTGGTACTGTAGTAAAGCAGCAGAGCGTTTTCGATTAGTAGCGAACAATTTCATCAAAGACTCATGGGCTGTTTCGTTCCAAGGTTCTAGCTCTAAGAGCTTTTGAGCATATCGATGCATATCTGGCAAAGAATAATGCTGTTCGTAGTAAGTCAACAGCATCGTACAGGCATCAACTGCTTGCTGATGCAATTGTTGGCGTTTCACTCTCAGCCAGTTATCGAATAGTTCGCTGTCATCAATTCTAACTTGGCTCAAAAAAACACCACTGTAGAGATCGACAGCTTTTTCTAAATTGGCAACGGTGTGAAGACAAATTTCTTCTAGTCTAAACTGCTTGTTGTTCCCAACCCTAACAAGTTCTTGGAAATTGGATAGGTCGATGTCGTGAGGTTTAGAGAAATTAAATCCTATACTTTGGCGATCGCTCAATAAAAACCGACTTCTTTCTTTTGTCTCTTTCAAGAGAATTCGCAGATTAGATAACGCTCGGCGCAAGTTAACCCGAGCCGCCTTACTCGATAGAGTCGGCCAAAACATGGTGGCTATTTCCTCGCGATTGTGAGAACTATAAGCCTCCGCAGCTAGATATGCTAGCAAACCTTTTATTTTTTCGTAACCAAAGTTTCTAATTGGCTCCTCATTAATAGTCAACTGGAAGGTTCCTAGGAGTTTTAGCTTCAGGATGTTCACGGTTCTTCTGTCTGTAGGAGTTCATTTAGTTATTTCAATTTCTGTCTTAGTAGATACGGAATTTGGTGGGAAAATTTACATTTTGTAGCTCTTTTTCACGCTGATTTCACGATTCAAGAACTCTCAATTCACGGCGAGTAGTTAAGGTAGCTGAAAGTTGCACTAAAACATTTGGTTTCGCAAACCAACTTAAGTCGATTGGGAGCGATCGGTAATGAGAGCGATGGAGATTCAAAACACCGATAAAGAAATTGCGGAGTGGGGCAGTGTGGTCGAACTCCTCAAATGGAGAGCGCTAAAGCAACCAGAACTCAAAGCTTACACTTTTCTCTCAGATGGAGAACGAGAAAGCGCCAACTTGACTTACCAAGAATTAGATCGTCAAGCCCAAGCGATCGCTCAACAATTACATTTGTTAGGAATTAATCCAGGGGCACGAGCGCTGCTGCTATTTCCCCCAGGAACGGAATTTATCGCTGCATTTTTTGGGTGTTTGTACGCAGGAGTAATTGCCGTTCCAGCTTATCCTCCCCATCTCAATCGCCCTACGCCTAGATTGCAAGCCATTGTCGCCGATGCCCAGCCCCAAATCGCCCTGACAACTGCCAAAATTATGGCTCAAGGTGCCCGTCTGTTTCACCATAACCCTGAGTTGTCAACGATCTCCTGGCTAGCGACAGATGCCCCAATCGGCAAGTTAGCCCCTAACTGGCAAGAACCGTTAATCACTAAAGACACCTTAGCTTTTCTGCAATACACTTCTGGTTCCACCTCGATCCCGAAAGGAGTCATGGTGACTCATGGCAACCTGTTACATAACGAACGATTAATTAAATTGGGATTTGACCATAGCGATCGATCTGTTGTTGTAGGTTGGTTGCCCCTATTCCACGACATGGGCTTAATTGGGAACGTGCTTCAGCCTTTGTATTTGGGAATTCCCTGTATTCTCATGCCACCAGTCGCTTTTTTACAAAGTCCCATTCGTTGGCTGCAAGCGATTTCCCGATACCAAGCTACCACTAGTGGCGGTCCCAATTTCGCTTACGAACTTTGCCTCAACAAAATTACAGACGAACAGCTTCAGAACCTCGATCTGAGCAGTTGGCAAGTAGCTTTCAACGGAGCCGAACCCGTGCGGGCCGATACTCTAGAGCGGTTTGCTCGCACCTTCGCCCCTTGTGGTTTTCGTCCTGAAGCCTTTTATCCCTGCTACGGGATGGCAGAAACGACTTTGATCGTCTCCGGCGGTTGCCGAGCCAAAGCACCAGTCATCCAAAGGGTTCGGGGAGAGGCACTAGAGCAACATCGAATAGTGCTGGCTCAGTCAGACGAGGATAGCGATCGCCTCCTCGTGGGTTGCGGTCAACCCTTAGAAAAATTGCAAGTGGTTATCGCTCATCCCCATACATTAACCGAATGCGCGCCGGATGAAGTAGGTGAAATTTGGGTCGCTGGTGAGAGCGTTACCCAAGGTTACTGGAAGCGAAAAGAGGAAACAGAGGAGACTTTCCGAGCCTACTTGAAAGATACTGGAGCCGGGCCGTTTTTCCGCACCGGAGATTTGGGCTTTATTCACGATGGCGAACTGTTCGTTACCGGTCGCCTCAAGGATTTAATTATTATTCGCGGCCGCAATCATTATCCGCAAGATATTGAAAAGACAGTAGAACAAAGCCATCAGTCACTGCAAGCCAACTGCGCCGCAGCCTTTTCCTGGAATGTGGCAGGAGAAGAGCGGTTAGCGGTGGCGGTAGAAATTCAGCGCCGTTATTTGCGGCATCTCGATATCGAAGCAGCGATCGCGGCTATTCGTCAGGCGGTAGCAGAAAACCACGAACTCCAAGTTTACGGTGTAGTGTTGCTCGAACCAGGAAGCCTGCCCAAAACCTCTAGCGGTAAGATTCAACGCCATGCTTGTCGAGCCAAATTTCTCGATCGCAGTTGGGGTGTTGTCGGTAGTAGCATCCTAGAGGCTAGCCCTCAACCCCAACCCCTCTCAACCTCACCCCCGGCCCCTCTCCTGCAAGGAGAGGGGAGACAGGAGAGGAGAGTAAGGGAAAACCTGTTAGCGCGATCGCCTTCAGAACGCCATCACTGGTTAATATCGGCTTTGCAACAGCAGGCGGCTGTTGTCCTCAAGCTAGCACCGACTCAGTTGCACCCCCAGCAGCCATTGACAGCTTTCGGTTTAGATTCGCTGATGGCTGTAGAGCTAAAGAACGGCATCGAAACCCAACTCGATGTAGTTTTGCCTATAACTAGCTTGCTTGAGGGTGCAAGTATCGATCGAATAGTCAGCGAGGTAATCGCTCTCTTAGCTCAGCCATCATCTTCTCCCTCTTCTCCCTCTTCCCCCTCTTCCCCCTCTCTCTCCTACAACCAGCGATCGCTGTGGTTCCTGCACCAACTAGCACCAGAAAGTGCTGCCTATAACATTGTTCGAGCGGTGCGGATTCGATCGGAGGTAGATGTTGCTGCCTTGCAGCAGGCTTGGCAAAAATTAGTAGAGCGCCATCCGGCTCTGAGAACTAATTTTAAGAGCGATCGAGGTCAACCCGTGCAGCAAGTTGGCCAGCAAGTCGAAGTTGACTTCCAGCTAGAAGATGCTTCTATTGGGGGCGATGAGGCTTTGGGCTTAGTTGAGGCCGCCCACCGTCCTTTCAACCTGGAGTCAGATCGGCTCATCAGGGTGCATCTGTGGCGGTTATCGTCCCAAGAATACATTCTCCTGTTGGCGATCCATCACATCATTGCCGATTTCTGGTCGCTAGCAGTCATGGTGGCAGAACTAGGAAAGCTCTACCAGGCAGAAACATCTAAGACTTCAGCCTCTCTTCCGGCGCTAGCCCTAGAGTATACCGACTATACTTGCTGGCAATCTCAAATGCTGGCAAGTCTTGAAGGCGATCGCCTGTGGGCATATTGGCAGCAGCAACTCGCTGGAGAACTACCAGTTCTAGAGTTACCTACCGATCGCCACAGGCCGTCCGTTCAAACTTATCGGGGGGCATCTATTTCCTGCCAATTGAGTGCCGAACTGACGACACAACTCAAAGCTTTGAGCCGCGATCGCGGGGCTACTCTCTACATGACTCTGTTGGCGGCTTTTCAGGTATTGCTCCACCGTTACACGGGTCAAGAAGATATCTTGGTGGGTTCTCCCACTGCTGGTAGAAGTAGGGCAGATTTTGGCTCGCTAGTCGGTTATTTTGTCAATCCGGTAGTTTTACGAGCGAATCTGGCAGGTAATCCCACGTTCGATCGGTTTCTCGATCGAGTGCGTCAGACGGTTCTAGATGCCTTGGAGCGCCAAGATTATCCATTCGCCCTGTTGGTAGAAAAGCTGCAACCGAAGCGCGATCCGAGTCGATCGCCCCTGTTCCAAACTATGTTCGTCTGGCAGAAAGCTCCGCTACTCGATGCAGCGGGTTTGACAGGATTGGCGTTAGGCCAAACCGGAGCGCGAATGCTGCTGGGAGATCTGGAAGTAGAATCTTTAGCCTTAGAACAACGGGTAGCTCAATTCGATTTGACGCTGATGGTGGCGGAAGTTAACGGAGAACTAACAGGAACTTGGGAGTACAACGCCGATCTGTTTGAATCTACTACCATTAGCCGGATGGCAGGTCATTTTCAAACTTTGCTGGCGGGGATAGTTGCCAATCCACAGCATAATATTTCGACTTTACCGTTGTTAACCCCTGCCGAACGGCATCAGTTGTTACTGGAGTGGAACGATACTCAAACGGACTATCCCCAAGATAAGTGCATCCACGAATTATTTGCCGAACGGGTAGAACGAACCCCGGAAGCGATCGCCGTGGTGTTTGAAGATCGGCAACTTACCTATCGGGAGTTGAACGCCAGGGCCGATCGACTAGCAGGTTATCTGCAATCTTTAGGAGTGAAACCAGAAGGACTGGTGGGGATTTGCGTCGAGCGATCGCTAGAGATGGTGGTAGGAATGCTTGGCATTCTCAAAGCTGGTGGGGCATACGTCCCCCTAGATCCAGATTACCCCCCAGAGCGTCTGTCATTCATGGTAGAAGACGCAGGAATTTCGATATTACTGAGCCAACAATCGACGATCGCTAACCTCAAGTTACCTGTAGAACGGACGATCTGTTTGGATGCAGAGAATGAAGCCTGCAACGAAGTCGAAAATCCAAAATCCACCCCCCCTACCCCCCTTGATAAGGGGGGAATCCAAAATCCAAAATCGACTGACGATCTGGCTTACATCATTTATACCTCTGGATCGACAGGTCAACCGAAAGGAGTGATGGTTCCCCATAAAAGTATTGTGAATCGATTGGTTTGGGGAATAGAGCAATATGGTTTGACATCTAGCGATCGCATCTTCCAAAAAACCTCCCTCAGCTTTGATGTTTCTGTCTGGGAAATTTTCGGCACTTTACTCGCTGGCGCTACTTTGGTTTTGGCTCGACCTGGCGGCGATCGAGATCCAGCTTATTTAGTGAAGATTGTGGCCGAACAACGGATTACCCACGTTGATTTTGTGCCTGCCATGTTGAAATACGTTCTCGACGAGCCAGGAATCGAGCGTTGCTCTTCCTTGCATTACGTCACCTGTGGGGGAGAATCTTTGCCCTCAAAAGTGCGCGATCGATTCTTCGAGAAATTACCCCAAGTTCAACTTCATAATTGCTACGGGCCGACCGAGGTTTCGATCGATGCTACATCCTGGGCGTGCGATCGCCATTCTCCGGTAATTTCCATCGGTCGTCCGATTGCCAACCAACAAGTTTATATCCTCGATCGACATCTCCAACCCGTTCCCCTCGGTGTCGTGGGCGAACTATACATCGGCGGGGCAGGTTTAGCGCGAGGATACTTAAATAGACTGGATTTGACCGCCGAAAAATTTATTCCCCATCCATTTAGTTCTGAACGGGGTTCGCGGCTTTATCGAACGGGCGATCTAGCTCGTTATTTGCCCGATCGCAATATTGAATTCCTCGGTCGCCTGGATAACCAAGTCAAACTTCGGGGTTTTCGGATCGAACTTGGGGAAATAGAAAAGGCTCTAAGTTGCCATCCAGATGTGGATGATGCAGTTGTAGTCATCAAGTCTGAAGCTAACGATCGAGCAAATGAGTTCTTATTAGCTTATTTGGTTGCTAGCGATCGCCAAAGTGGATGGCCAAAGCACGAGCGGGAATTATCGATCGCTGATATCCGCAGCTATTTGTCTCAAAAGTTGCCAGCATACATGGTTCCCAGCGCGTATGCCAGTATCCCCCACCTGCCGCGAAATCCTGCGGGCAAGTTAGATTATTACGCCTTGTCATTGCTTGAGGCCGATCGATTTGAATTTAGAGAGAATTATCTTCCTCCCCGCACCGACCTCGAACGAGTTTTAGCTCAAATTTGGACAGAAGTTCTTCAAGTCGATCGCCTTGGAGTTCGAGACAATTTCTTTAATTTAGGAGGACATTCTCTACTCGCCATTCAAGTCAATTCGCGACTTAGAGAGGCATTTAATTTAGAACTACCCGTACACAGTTTATTTGAAGCTACGACGATAGAAAAGCTAGCTCGACTCCTAATTAATCAGCAAGAGCGCCCAGGACAAGTTGAAAAGATAGCTCGAATTATCCAGCAAATTAACTCCATGTCCGCAGGAGAGATCGAAGAAAAATTACAGCAGAAGCAATTAGAAACTGGTAACGTATGAAAGACATACAAAATTTAACCCGCTCTGCCGAAGACAAGCAGAAACTTCTGGCTTATATGTTAGCCGAAGAAGACATCAATATCGCTAGGGAAAATGCTATTACTCGCAGAGATAATTGGCAAAAATCTCCTTTGTCTTTTGCTCAAGAAAGTCTTTGGTTTTTAGAGCAATTAAATTCGCAAAATGCGGCATACAATATTCCAATAGCACTGCGAATTAAGGGACGATTAGAAGTTGCAGTTCTCGAAAAATGTTTAAATGAAATTCTTCAGCGCCATGAAACTTTAAGAAGTAAGTTTATCGCCCCAGAAGGACAAGCAGTTGAGATTGTTTTTTCTGAAGTTAATTTACCAGTAGATAGCATCGATCTAGAGAATTGCGTCATAGAAGAGCGCGAATCCTTAATCGTGCAACTGACCGCTGAAGAAGCCAGAACCCCGTTTAATTTAACTGAAGATGTTCTAATTCGCGTTAAACTACTGCGTCTATCGATCGAAGAACATATACTCTTGCTGACGATGCATCACGCGATCGCCGATGGCTGGTCTTTGGGGATATTAGTGCAGGAATTAGCAACACTTTATGAAGCATTTGCTACAGGTAAACCGTCGCCACTTTCGCCCCTACCGATTCAGTATGGAGACTTTGCTCTTTGGCAGCGCCAACAAATGCCAGGAGAGATCCTAGAAACTCAACTGGAATACTGGAAGCAAAATTTGAGTGGTAGTATACCCGTCATCGATTTGCCCGCCGATAGACCTCGACCTGCAAAGCAAACCTTTAGAGGAGCAAAGCGATCGCTCAATTTGTCAAAATCCCTATTGCAAGATCTTAAAGTTTTAAGCCAGCAACAAGAGGTCACTTTATTTATGACCTTATTAACTGCATTTAAGGTCTTGCTTTACCGATATACAGGGCAAGAAGACATTCTAGTTGGTTCTCCTGTTGCTGGTCGCGATCGTCTTGAAACTGAGAATCCGATTGGATTCTTCGCGAATATGCTGGTTCTGCGGACTAACTTGAGCGGAAATCCTACGTTTCGAGACTGTTTGGTTCGAGTAAGAGACGGGGTTTTAGCAGCTTATAACCACCAACAAGTGCCTTTTGGAAAATTGGTGGAAACGCTTCAGCCAGAACGAGGTCTAAGTTATTCGCCATTATTTCAGGTGATGTTTGCCCTGCAAAATACGCCAATGCCATCGCTGAAATTTTCAGGACTTACTTTGACTCCATTAACAGTAGATAATGGCACGGCCAAGTTCGATTTGACTCTCGATTTGTCGGCAACTCCTAACGGGATTGATGGTTTTATCGAGTACAGCACCGACTTATTCGATGGTGAGACTATTGCCAGGATGGTGGGGCACTTACAAACTCTGCTGGAAGCGATCGTTGCCAATCGAGATCGACAGCTATCAGACTTACCACTTTTAACCCCAACAGAACAACATCAAATATTAGTGGGATGGAACGATACTCAAGTAGATTATCCAGTTGAGTTATGCCTGCACCATCTTTTTGAAGCACAGGTGCAACGATCGCCGGATGCTGTAGCAGTGGTGTTTGAAGATCGGCAACTCACTTATCGCCAATTAGATCGAAAAGCCGATCGACTAGCCCGCTACCTGCAAAAGTTGGGGGTCAAACCAGAAGTACGGGTAGGGATCTGCGCTGAGCGATCGCTCGATTTAGTAATTGGAATTTTAGGAATCCTCAAAGCTGGAGGCGCTTACGTTCCTTTAGAACCAAACTATCCTCAAGAACGCTCTTCGTTCCTACTGCAAGATGCCGAGGTGCAAGTATTACTTACCCAAGAGCGACTAAAGGACAAACTTCCCGCATATCGGGGTCAAATTGTCTGTTTGGATAGCGACTGGGAGCAGATCGATCGGGAAAGCGAAGATAACCTCAACAGTAAAGTTCGATCGTCAGATTGCGCCTACATCATCTACACCTCCGGTTCTACAGGTCAACCTAAAGGCGTTGTCATCGAACACCGCAGCACAGTAGCTTTTATTAATTGGGCAACTAACACCTTTACCGCCGAAGATCTAGCTAGCGTTTTAGCCTCAACTTCTATCTGCTTCGATTTGTCAGTCTTTGAGTTGTTCGTTCCTCTCAGTTCCGGCGGTCGAGTCGTTCTAGTAGAAAATGTCCTGGCTTTACCGAACTTGCCTCCAGAGCGGGAATTAACCCTAATTAATACAGTTCCTTCAGCCATAGCTGAGTTGCTAGAAGCCAAAGGCATTCCCGATTCTGTACGCACTATTAACTTAGCCGGAGAAGCATTGCCGAAAAAACTAGTGCGGCAACTCTACGAGCAAACTAACGCCCAACAAGTCTTCAACCTTTACGGGCCTTCAGAAGACACGACCTACTCGACATTTACTTTAGTCAAACCAGAGGATGCGGTAGTCTCGATCGGCCATCCCATTGCCAACACCCAAGTTTATATTTTAGACCGGAACCTCAAACCAGTTCCCGTTGGAGTTAGAGGTGAATTGTATATCAGCGGCGAAGGCCTAGCTCGCGGCTATCTCAACCAACCCCATCTGACCAGCCAAAAGTTTATTAGCAATCCTTTCAGTCGCGACTCCAACTCGCGCCTTTACCAAACTGGCGATCTAGCTCGCTATCTTCCCAACGGAGAGATTGAGTATCTGGGACGACTCGACCATCAAGTAAAGATCCGGGGTTTTCGCATCGAGCTAGGAGAAATTGAAACAGTGCTGTCTCAACATCCCCAGATTCGATCGGCAGTAGCAATCGCTCAATTAGATGATGCTAATCGTCAAAGATTGGTAGCCTATGTAGTTCCTCAATTGGCAGGGGACAAAGGAGACAAGGGGGACATGAAAGCAACTCTCTCCTCCTTGCCCTCCTCGCCCTCTTCCCCCTCCTCCGCCCAACTGCGCTCTTACCTCAAACAGCGTCTACCTGAATATATGGTGCCGTCTACTTTTGTGATGCTGGATTCTCTACCTTTGACCGCCAATGGCAAGATCGATCGCCGCGCTCTACATTTATCTGACTGGTCAAGACTAAATCTAGAAACGGCTTTTGTAGAAGCTCGCAATCCTCTAGAAGCCTCGCTGGTCGAGATTTGGACTGAAGTACTCGAGATCGATCGAGTGGGTATCTATGACAATTTCTTTGAATTAGGCGGACATTCCTTACTTAGCGTTCAGATCGTTTCTAGAATCCGCGACACCTTTGGGATAGAACTATCGCTGCGGAGTCTTTTTGAAGCCAATACTATAGCCGATTTAGCCGCAATAATTGCCCAAAAACAGATAGAACTGGCAGATAACAAACTGCTTGCCGAGATGCTAACAGAGCTAGAGCGATTATCGCCTGAAGAAGTACAAAAAATGCTCGCCCAGCTTACTTAGTATTTTGAGATAGGAAATTTAAAAATGAGCGACCTTACCAAAAGAATCGCAGAGCTTTCGCCAGAAAAGCGCGAGCTTCTTCTGCGACAACTTAACCAAAAAGCATATGTTTCACAAGGACAAATTAAACCCCAAAAGAGAGAGTCCGATACTTTGCCTCTCTCTTTGGCTCAACAGCGACTATGGTTTCTCGACCAGTTGGAGCCAGGCAATCCTTTCTATAACATTTTTGCTGCCGTTCGCCTCAGCGGTCAACTCAATATAGCAGCGTTGGAGCAGAGCTTCAACGATATTCTCCAGCGTCACGAAGCTTTGCGGACTACTTTTGCTAACAAGGATGGGCAACCAGTTCAAATTGTTCGCTCTAACCTGGTCTTGACGCTTTCCGTAGTAGATCTGCGAGAGTTGCATGACTCGGACAAAGAGGTCGAGCGGCTAGCTGTCGAGGAAGCAAGACGACCTTTCGACCTGACTGTTGCTCCATTAATGCGGGCCAGTTTGCTCTGGCTGTCTGAAGCAGAATACGTACTGCTGCTGACTATGCACCACATTGTCTCTGATGGTTGGTCGATGGGAGTATTACTCAAAGAATTAGCCGAACTTTATGAAGTTCGCTCTATGGGAATGCCAACAACAGTGCTGGCGCTACCGATTCAGTATGCTGACTTTGCTCTTTGGCAGCGCGAATGGTTGCAAGGTGAAGTTCTCGATCGACAATTAGCCTATTGGCGGCAACACCTTGGCGGCAACATCACTATATTAGATCTGCCAACCGATCGCCCCAGGCCAGCAATTCAGACATTTACTGGCAAAAAGCTAGCACTCTCGATTTCCCCATCTTTAACCGAGGCATTAGAGCAACTTGCGCAGCGCGAGGGCGTTACTCTTTTTATGACGCTCTTGGCAGCATTTAACGTGCTTTTACATCGCTACAGTTCCCAGGATGACATTCTGGTAGGAACGCCAAATGCCAACCGCAATTGGAGTCAAACTGAAGAATTAATCGGTATGTTTGTTAATACGCTAGTCATGCGTACCGACCTTTCAGGCAATCCTAGTTTTCGAGAACTGCTCAAAAGAGTGCGCGAAGTAACTTTAGATGCCTATGCTTATCAAGATTTACCTTTTGAAAAATTAGTAGAGGCACTACAGCCGGAACGCGATTTGAGTCGCAATCCTCTTTTTGGGGTGTGGTTTTCCCTGAATAATTCTCCCATGCCACCGATGAAAATGCACGGACTAACTCTCAATCTTTTAGAGATAGACACTGGCATTTCTCAGTTTGATTTGAGTCTGAACTTAAGCAAGCAAAATGGAGAATTAATTGGAGCCTTTGAGTATAACAGCGATCTGTTTGATGCTGACACTATTACCTCCACGATCGGATATTTACAGACTCTTTTAGCAGGAATTGTTAGCAATCCCGATCGCCCTCTTGGAGACTTGCCTTTATTAAGTCAAGCCGAACAGCAGCAAATACTTTTTGAGTGGAATCATACTCAAGTAGATTACCCCACAGATGCAACTATCCACGATCTGTTTGCTCTGCAAGTAGAGCAATCGCCCGATGCGGTGGCGCTAATATTTCAAGACGATCGACTTACCTATCGAGAGTTAGATCGACAGGCTAATTGTTTAGCGCGCCACTTACAAAAGCTAGGCGTAACTTCGGAAATGCTAGTAGGCATCTCTATGGAGCGATCGCTAGGCATGGTGGTAGGCATATTAGGCATTCTCAAAGCTGGAGGAGCATATCTACCTTTAGATCCGGCTTACCCCCAAGAACGTCTGACTTTGATGTTAGAAGACGCTGGAGTTGCAGTCTTGGTGACTCAAGAAAGATTGCTCTCAAAACTTCCTCCTCATCGGGCAGCGGTGGTTTGTCTCGATCGAGATTGGCAACTCATTAGCGAAGAGGATGCTTGCCATCTCCAAACTACTACCTCAGCAGATAACTTAGCTTACCAGATTTATACTTCAGGTTCTACGGGAAAACCCAAAGGAGTAATGGTTCCCCATCGCCAGGTTGTCAACTTCTTTACTGGAATGGACGACAGCATTGGCAAAGAACCGACAGGCACTTGGCTGGCCACAACTAGCATTTCTTTCGATATTTCAGTTCTAGAACTGCTTTGGACTCTGACGCGCGGCTTTAAAGTCGTAATTGGAGCCGATCCGGTGCGGACTAACCAAAGTAACGAGTTAGTCAACGAAGCCATAGATCGAGAGATGGCATTTAGCCTCTTCTATTTTGCTAGCGATGAGACAGCAGCAAGTACGGATAAATATCGCTTACTGCTAGAAGGGGCAAAATTTGCCGATCGCCATGGATTTACAGCTATTTGGACTCCAGAACGCCATTTTCATGCTTTTGGCGGTTTATATCCCAACCCTGCTGTTATTAGTGCGGCGATCGCCTCTGTCACCAATCGCCTCCAAATTAGAGCGGGTAGCGTGGTTTTACCGCTGCAAAATCCGATTCGGGTGGCGGAAGAATGGTCTGTAGTCGATAACCTTTCTGGCGGCAGAGTGGGTGTCTCTTTTGCTTCTGGCTGGCACGCCGATGATTTTGTTCTGGCTCCAGAAAACTATCAAGACCGCTTTCAAATTATGTTTCGCGACATTGAAAACGTTCGTCAGTTGTGGCGCGGCGAAGCGATCGCGCTGTCTAATGGTAGTGGCAATCGAGTAGAGGTCAAGATTCATCCCCAACCAATTCAATCCGAACTGCCGATTTGGGTTACAGCCGCTGGCAGTCCAGAAACCTTTCGTATGGCGGGTGAAATTGGCGCTAGCGTCCTCACTCATTTACTCGGTCAAAGCATTGAGGAACTAGCAGAAAAGATCGCGATCTATCGGCAGTCTTTGCAAGCTGGGGGTCGCGAACCTGCATCGGGTCGGGTGACTCTAATGATTCATACATTTGTTGGCGAAGATCTCGAACTCGTTCGCGAACGAGTTCGGCAACCTTTTTGCCAATATTTAAAGACTTCCCTCGGGCTGTTGAAAAATTTGGCCCGCAGTTGGGGATGGGAGCAAGATCTAGAAAATTTAACAGCAGCCGAAGAGGAAGAACTTCTAAACCATGCTTTCGATCGCTATTTTGAAACTAGCAGTTTGTTAGGAGATATAACTACTTGTTTGCGAACGATTAACAAGCTAAAAGCGATCGGCGTAGATGAAGTAGGATGTCTGATCGATTTTGGCGTGGATGCCGATGCAGTTTTGTCTGGCCTGCATCACCTCAATACTCTCAAAGAACTGAGCGATCGAAAACCCGATAAAAATCACAGCGATTATTCCCTAGCCGCTCAGATAACCCGACATTCTGTATCTCACCTGCAATGTACTCCGTCGATGGCGAAAATGCTGCTTTCAGATCGCCAGGCGCTCTCGGCTTTAGGAAAGCTCGATAAGCTCTTGCTTGGTGGCGAAGCATTACCCATCTCTCTGGCAGAACAGTTGAGTAAACTGCTGCCTGGGAAAATTTACAATATGTACGGGCCGACTGAAACTACCATTTGGTCTGCTATTTATCCGCTGGTTAAAGCGGAATGGGAACGTGGAGGAACGCTTTCATCCATTCCCATCGGACGACCAATTGCTAATACGGAAATTTACATTCTTGACGACTATTTGCATCCCGTACCTGTAGGTATTGCTGGCGAACTTTACATTGGCGGTGCGGGAGTAGTTCGCGGCTATTGGCAAAGGACGGAGTTAACCGCAGAGCGATTTATCCCCAATCCATTTACCAATAAACCAGGCGAACGGCTTTACAAAACTGGAGACTTGGCACGCTATTTACCTGATGGCAACATTGAGTTTCTCGGTCGCAGAGACAATCAAGTAAAGATTCAAGGATATCGGATCGAACTAGGGGAAATTGAAGCCATACTCAGCCAATATCCAACAGTATCGGAAGCAGTAGTTGTAGCGCGAGACGAACAATCTCAAGACAAGCTTTTAGTAGCTTATATAGTTCCCAAACAGCGAGTAGCGAGAAAACTGCATTCTCAACTTACTCTCAACGAAGAAGCAAGCTTCTTTGCCGAGCATCAACGCTACACCTTACCAAACGGTATGGTTATTGCCAGTCTCAGCGATTTAAATGCGATCGCTGCCTACAAAGAAGTCATCGCCGATGAGATTTACTTCAAACATGGTATTGCAATTCGAGAAGGCGATTGTATTTTTGATGTGGGAGCAAATATCGGTTTATTTACTCTGTCTGTCAATCAAAAAGTTCCCAACTTGCAAGTATATGCTTTTGAACCTATTCCTCCTACTTTTAAGGTTTTGGCAGCAAATGTCAAACTCTATGGGTTAGATGTCAAACTCTTTCCTTTGGGATTATCGCACCAACAGGAAACGGCCGAGTTTACTTTCTATCCCGAAATGTCCGGTTTATCTGGACGCTACTCGGAAGCAACTCAAGACAAGAGAGCCACCAAAGCAATTATCAAAAACGACCTGCAACAGGTTGTAGGTCTCAGCGATCTAGAGGTAGACGAGTTTTTAGAAACGCAATTTGCTACTCAAACCTATACCTGTCAGCTAACAACTTTATCTGAGGCGATCGCCACTCATAACGTGCAAAAGATCGATTTGCTCAAAATCGACGTAGAAAAAGCTGAATTTGACGTACTTAGAGGGATTAAAGATGAAGACTGGCAAAAAATTCAGCAAATTGTCATGGAGGTTGACAATAGAGAAAACCTAGCTCGAATTGTTACCCTGCTCGAATATAAAGGCTTTCACTTAGTCGTTGATGATTTTGTCATTGTCGAAACCGACGATCGAGATGCAGGAATCTACGTTTATATGCTCTATGCCACTAGAGTTCGGCCGGAAAACCAGCTAGTAATAGAGACGAACGCCACCCTTTCTCCTAGCGATTTGCGAGGGTTTCTCAAAGCTAGATTACCCGAATACATGGTGCCTGCAACCTTTGTCACGCTCGATGCTATGCCTTTAACCCCCAATGGCAAAATCGATCGCCAAGCACTACCCGCACCAACAGGTAATAGACCTGAATTAGAAGTATCTTATGTAGTGCCAAAGACTGAAGTAGAAAGAGCGATCGCAGTTATCTGGCAAGAAATACTTCAGGTTGAGAAAGTAGGTATTTACGATAATTTCTTCGATCTAGGCGGTACGTCGTTAAGAATCGTTCAAGTGCAAACCAAGGTTCGGGAAGAACTCGGTTATGAAGTATCTTTGGTGGATTTATTTAAGCATCCAACCATTGATTCCCTAGCCAAATATCTCAACCAAGAGCGGAACGAACACACTGCGATCGAGCAAATTCAGGCAAGAGCTAAAAAGCAAAAACAGGCGAGACAACAAACTGAAGCGATCGAGCGTCAAAAGCAATTCATGGCAGCAAAAAGACAAAAAAATAGTCGCTAGCTAACCATTACCAATTTTCTATAGGAGTTATCCCATGAATATTCAAGTTGTCGGCGTTATGGGAGCCGGAGTTATGGGTGTCGGCGTGGCCCAAAACCTAGCTCAAACGCATCATCAAGTAATACTTGTAGATGTTGAAGAAGGAATTTTAGAGCGTGCCAAAGAGGAAATTAAAAACAATCTGCGCTTTCAGGCATTTTTTAAGAAGTCTGAAAAGTTAGAACATCCAGACGACATTCTGAGTCGCATCAAATTTACTACGAACTACTCATTTCTGAAAGACGCGGATTTCATCATCGAGAATGTTACTGAAAAATGGGAGATTAAAAAGAATGTTTACCAAAAAATCGACTTCATTTGTCCAGAGCATTGTATATTTGCAGCCAATACATCAGCCATTGCCATTACTCGTCTGGCTTCCGCTACCAAGCGATCGAAAAATGTCATAGGGACGCATTTCATGAATCCCGTACCGCTCAAGCCAACGGTTGAAGTTATTCGCGGCTATCATACTTCAGAAGAAACCATCGAAACGACCAAATACTTGTTAGCTAGAATGGGCAAAGAATCGATAATTGTTAACGATATGCCTGGATTTGTTTCTAATCGAGTGCTGATGTTAACTATTAATGAAGCTATTTCTCTACTACAAGATAATGTTGCTACTGTTGAAGACATAGACAGGATTTTCAAAACTTGCTTTGAACACAAAATGGGACCTTTGGAAACAGCAGATTTGATCGGTTTAGATACAATTCTCTTTTCCATTGAAGTCTTGTATGAAAGCTATAACGATAGCAAATACCGTCCCTGTCCGCTACTCAAAAAAATGGTAGACGCTGGATTGTATGGCAAAAAAAGCGGCCGAGGTTTTTATGCCTACAAATAATACCGATCGAATCCGGTTCTTAAACCCTGGAATCGTTAGGGGGTGAGGGCAAACCCACCTTTGCTAAGCGGATTTCGGATCGATCGTCAAGGAGATTCAAGCACACATGGAAAAACATAAATTACCCATCAAAACCTTCCTGGCAAAGTTTTTTGTTAACCACGAACTGCAAGACAATGAAGATATTTTTGCTCTTGGGTTTGTGAATTCATTATTTGCCATGCAACTAGTTCTTTTTATCGAACAAGAATTCTCGATCGCGATCGAGAATGAGGATCTTGATTTTGAGAACTTTAAAACTATTAATGCTATTGCTGGATTGGTCGAGCGCAAACAAGTTTTACTCGCACGTACTTAATTTTTCTAACTCAAAGGTGCAATAGTGAAAATCGAATTAACTCTCGAACAAAAAGATAACCAAGCCGCATTTAGAGATTTTGTAGACCGGGAAATAATTCCTGATGCCGATCGATTCGATCTAGAAGAAAGCATTCCACCCGAACTAATTCAAAAATTAGGTCGAGAAGGATATTTAGGCGCTCTGTTGCCAAAGGAATTTGGCGGTAAAGGTTTAGATGCGATCGCTATTGGTCTGTTAAACGAAGAAGTTGGTAGGGGATGTTCTTCGCTGCGAAGTTTACTAACAGTTCATGGCATGGTTGCTCAAACTCTGCTCAAATGGGGTAGTAAAAGCCAACAAAAATATTGGCTGCCTCGGTTAGCATCCGGTCGGGTAATTGCTGCTTTTGGTTTGAGCGAGCCTAACATCGGTAGCGATGCTAAAAGCGTAGAAACTACGGCAACTTCTGATGGCAGTTTTTATGTTTTAAACGGGCAGAAAAAATGGATTACTTTCGGTCAAATTGCCGATGTTTTCTTGATTTTTGCTCAATGCGAAGGGAAACCCTCTGCTTTTTTGGTGGAGAGCGATCGCCCCGGACTCTCGATTCAACCAATTTCTGGAATGTTGGGAGTGAAAGCATCGATGTTAGCTCAATTGTCTTTGAATGAATGTCAAATTCCCCAAGAAAATTTAGTCGGTAGAGTGGGATTTGGGGTTTCTCATATAGCTGCTACAGCATTGGATTATGGCAGGTATAGCGTCGCCTGTGGTTGTGTCGGTATTGCCCAAGCCTGTTTAGAAGCTTGCACGCGCTACGCCAATCAAAGAAAGCAGTTTGGGGTTTATTTAAAAGACCATCAATTAATTCAACAAATGGTGACAGAAATAATCATCAATTTAAAAGCGGCAAGATTGCTTTGCTATCAGGCTGGCTATCTAAAGCATATCGGCGATCCTAGAGCAATATTAGAAACCTCGATCGCTAAATATTTTGCTTCTAAAACAGCAACTCAAGCTGCTAGCGATGCCGTCCAAATTCACGGAGCAAACGGTTGTAGTAGCGAATATTCCGTGCAGCGATACTTAAGAGATGCCAAGATTATGGAAATCATTGAAGGCAGCAATCAAATTCAACAAGTCACTATCGCCAACTATCATTTTGGATTTTAAAATTAATCGGAAAAGGATGAGAGCATGATTAGCATTGATACTAAAAACTTGCCTGAAAAGCAAGACAAGAAAAAACAGATAAAATGTGTGGTTTGGGATTTGGATAATACTTTATGGAATGGCATCTTATTGGAAGATAATTCTGTTTCCTTACGAAACCAAGTAGTTGACCTTATCCAAACCTTAGACAGTCGAGGTATTTTGCACTCAATTGCTAGTAGGAACGACTACGATCGAGCTATGGAAAAACTCGAAGAATTAGGATTGAAAGAATATTTTTTATATCCTCAAATTAATTGGAATTCCAAGGTAGCCTCGATTAATAACATTGCCAAGTCAATTAATATCAGCCTTGAGGCGATCGCTTTTATCGACGACCAGCCGTTTGAATTAGAAGAAGTAGGTTTTTCCTGTCCTGAAGTTCTGTGTATTAATGCTTTCAATTTAGACCAGCTTTTAGATCTGCCTGCAATGAATCCCCGGTTGATAACGGCTGATTCAAAAATGAGAAGGCTGATGTATATCAACGATTTAGAGCGCGATCGGGCTGAAGAAAATTTCATTGGTTCTCAAGAAGAGTTTTTAGCTACTCTCAAGATGAATTTTACTATTTCTTCAGCCCAAGAAGAGGATTTGCAACGAGCAGAAGAGTTAACAGTCCGTACCAATCAATTAAACACCACGGGTTATACATATTCTGATGACGAACTCAAATATTTTATTCGATCGCCACAGCACAAACTGCTAATTGCTAGCCTAGATGACAAATATGGCAGCTACGGAAAAATTGGGTTAGCTCTGGTGGAATGCCAAGAGAAAATATGGACTATCAAACTGTTATTAATGTCTTGCCGAGTTATGTCTCGCGGAGTCGGCACAATTTTACTTAATTACATCATGAACTTGGCTAAAACTCATAACGTTTGCTTGCAAGCGGAATTTATTGCCAATAATCGCAATCGCATGATGTATATCACTTATAAATTTGCCGGATTTAAAGAAACCGAACAAATCGGCAATACTGCAATTCTTAAAACTCAGCTAACGCGAATTCAAGCATTTCCCGATTATGTAAATCTCCAGACCTATTAGCCTTTGAAGTTACCTACAAAAGAAAAACTAATGAACGTACAAGATTCTCTAGAGAGCATTGCCATAATCGGTATGTCCGGTAGCTTTCCCCAAGCCAAAAATATTGATGAGTTTTGGCAAAATCTTCAAAATGGCGTAGAGTCTATTGCCTTCTTTTCAGATCGAGAACTTGAAGCTTTAGGTATAGAACCCCACCTCCTTAATTCGCCTAATTATGTGAAGGCAAACGGCTACTTAGATCGAGTAGAATTGTTTGATGCTGCCTTTTTTGGCTTCAGTCCCAGAGAAGCCGAAATTATGGACCCGCAACATCGAATTTTCTTAGAGCAAGCTTGGCAAGCTCTCGAAAATGCTGGCTACGATTCGGAAACAGACAAAAGTTCGATCGGGATCTATGCTGGCATGAGCATGAGTACATATTTGTACAACAACCTGCTAGCCGATCGCCACCTCGTTAGCTTAGTAAATCCTCTGCAATTAAGGATTTTTAACGATAAAGATTTCTTGACCTCGATCGTCTCTTATAAATTAAATCTCAACGGGCCGAGCGTTACCGTTCAAACTGCTTGTTCTACCTCATTAGTTGCTGTTTGTTTGGCTTGCCAAAGCTTACAAAACTATCAATGCGACATCGCTTTAGCAGGCGGGGTATCGATAACAATTCCCCAAAAAACGGGCTATTTTTATCAAGAAGGCGGAATAGTTTCTCCCGACGGACACTGTAGAGCTTTTGATGCTGAGGCCAAAGGAAGCGTTGAAGGTAACGGTGTAGGGGTTGTGGTTTTAAAACGGCTAGCAGATGCTCTTGCCGATCGAGATTGCATTCATGCCGTTATTAAAGGCACAGCTATTAACAACGACGGTGCTGCTAAAGTTGGCTATACGGCCCCTAGCGTTGACGGTCAAGCAGAGGCGATCGCCATGGCTCAAGCTGTGGCAGGAATTGAAGCCCAGACAGTTACCTACATAGAAACTCATGGCACTGGAACCCCCATCGGCGACCCTATTGAAATTGCCGCGCTGAACCAAGTTTTTCGTACTAGTACGGATCGGAAAAACTTCTGCGCGATCGGTTCTGTAAAAACCAATATCGGACATCTAGATGCAGCAGCAGGCATTGCTAGTTTGATTAAAACTGTAATGGCACTCAAACATAAATTGTTGCCGCCTAGCCTCCACTTTAAACAGCCCAATCCTCATATCGACTTTGCCGACAGTCCTTTTTACGTCAACGCTCGATTAACTGCATGGAAAGCGGGCAATACTCCTCGTCGGGCCGGAGTCAGTTCTTTTAGCATGGGCGGCGTTAATACCCATGTGGTACTGGAAGAAGCGTCGATAGTCCCTCAAACCGAGCCTTCTAAACCTTGGCAGTTACTATTGCTATCTGCCAAAACTGAATCTGCACTGCTAAAAGCAACCGATAATCTCGTTGCTTACTTAAAACAGCATCCAGAAGCAAACTTAGCTGATGTTGCCTATACCTACCAAGTCGGTCGCAGAACGTTTAACCATCGACTTGCCCTAGTTTGCCGCAACTTAGATGAGGCAGTATCGACTTTGGCAACCAGAGATCCAAAAAGAGTCAAAAGCAGCATCCAAGTAAAAAGCGATCGCCCTGTTGTCTTCATGTTTCCAGGGTTGGGCAACCATTACGTCAATATGGCTAGCGAATTATACCAACTCGAACCAGTATTTCGCGAACAGATCGATCTTTGTGCCGAACTGCTCAAATCCCATTTAGATCTCGATCTGCGAGAGGTAATCTATCCCCAACGAGAACCAATAGAACCAAATTCTACTCCCGCAGGCGGTTTCGATCTGCGCCAGATGCTTTTCCCCCAACGAGAAGTTGATGCAGCTACTCAAAAACTCAATCAAACCGATCTTGCCCATCCAGCGATCTTGGCGATCGAATATGCTCTAGCGCGGTTGTGGATGTCGTGGGGAGTGCGCCCTCAAGCGGCTATTGGTTACAGCCTTGGCGAATGCGTAGCCGCAACTATCGCCGGAGTGTTGTCTTTAAAAGATGCGCTGGCTCTAGTTGCCAAAAGAGCGCAAATGATTCAACAGTTGCCCTCTGGCGCGATGCTAGCCGTTCCCCTGTCAGAAGCCCAAGTCCGACCTCTGCTGGGCGATCGACTTTCCTTAGCCACCATCAACGGCCCGTCTCTTTGTGTAGTCTCTGGTCCCCTAGAGGCGATCGCTACTTTAGAAAACCAACTGACTGCCAAAGGTTTAGCTTGCCGACGCTTGAGCGCTAACCATGCTTTTCACTCCCGGATGATGGAGCCGCTGTTCGAGCCGCTGATGCAACTAGTTAAAGCGATCGATCTCAAACCACCAGAAATTCCCTATATTTCCAACGTCACTGGCACTTGGATAACCGCAGCCCAAGCAACCGATCCCAGTTACTGGGCAAAGCATCTATGCCTGACCGTGCGCTTTGCCGACGGACTCGACGAGTTAGCGAAAAACCCAGAACCAATCCTGCTAGAAGTCGGACCGGGACAAGCGCTGACTACCTTAGCGATCCAATATCTGGCTAGCGATCGAGTCGTGTTGCCTTCTTTAAAAGAATCATACGATCGCCAGTCGGATATGGCGTTTTTGCTCTCTAGTTTGGGCAAACTTTGGCTGGCAGGGGGATCGATAGATTGGTCTGGATTTTATGCTGGCCAGCAGCGCCATCGCCTGCCCTTGCCAACTTATCCCTTCGAGCGACAGCGTTACTGGATCGAACCGCAAAAACCGACAAACATTCAATTTTCACCGGAGGCAGAACCTCAAGAAATAGTAAATTCATTTTCTTCGTCTCATTCCAGACCGAATTTGCTAAATGGTTACGTCGCTCCCACTAACGAACTAGAACAAACTATTGGCGATCTCTGGCAAAAATTGCTCGGTATCGATCGATTAGGTATTCATGACAACTTCTTTGAGTTAGGGGGAAATTCCCTGCTAGCAACTCAACTAATTATGCAACTGCGCGAAGTTTTTCAAATCGATCTCTCTTTGCGTAACCTACTGGAAGACGCTACTATTGCTGGATTTGCTAGAGCGATCGAAACTTCCGGTCGAGAAACGCCTGCGATCGATCTGGCGGCTGAAGCGGTACTCGATCGTGCTATTAACCCCGATGGTTTGCCCGCAAAACAACTAACAGAACCAACTTCTATCTTCTTGACTGGAGCCACTGGTTTTCTAGGAGCTTATTTAATTAAAGAACTCTTGGCACAAACTCAAGCAGACATTTACTGTTTGGTACGCGCTGCCAATCTCGCCGAAGGCAAAAAGAGAATTCAAAAAAACCTAGAAACCTACGGCATTTGGCAGAAAAAGCTTAATTCCAGAATTATTCCAGTAATAGGAGAGTTATCGCAACCTCTTTTAGGTCTTTCTGCCGAACAATTTCAGCAAATGGCAAACACCATTGATGTCATTTATCACAATGGCGCGTTGGTTAATTTTATTTATCCCTACCAGATCCTGAAAGATACCAACGTTCTGGGAACGCAAGAAGTTTTGAGATTGGCCAGTCAAAGCCGAGTCAAACCAGTACATTACATTTCTTCTATCGCTGTGTTTGACTCCGATAGCTATTCCGAGGTGGAAATAGTTCGAGAACAGGAAGATCTCGATCGCGTTCGAGGTCTTTATACAGGCTATGCCCAGAGTAAATGGGTAGCTGAAAAATTAATCGCGATCGCCAAATCTAGAGGAATTCCTGTCAGCGTTTACCGACCGGGGAATGTGGCTGGAGATAGCCAACAAGGAATCTGTAATACCAGCGACTTTTTATTCAGAATGGCCAAGGGTTGCATCCAAATGGGAGTAGCACCAGATTATGAAACGCTGGTGGATATTACTCCGGTAGATTATGTCAGTCAAGCGCTCGTCTATCTATCTAAGCAAAAAGAATCTCTGGGAAAAGTTTTTCATTTAGTTAATCCTTACCCCGCCCGCTGGAACGAGATGATTAAGTGGTTTGGTTCTTTTGGCTACCCCATGAAGCAGATGTCTTACAACCAATGGCGAGTCAAATTAATCGATGCGATCGATCGTTCTCAGGACAATGCTTTATATCCTCTTTTAGCGCTGTTTCCTGAAGAAGAGATTGCTATTGACGAAGTATCTTCGCCAGCGAGAATGCTTCAGTATGACTGTCAACATACTTTGGAGGAATTGATTGGAAGCTCGATCGTTTGTCCGCCAGTTAATGCCGAGTTGCTGAAAACTTATTTTGCTTATTTCATTCGCAGCGGGTTTCTTGAAGCTCCCCTACTAACCCCTGGCGGAGATGGCTGAAACCCAGGATAAAGCAACTGCTCTAGCTCCAAGTTATCCCATCGTTTTTTCTCGACTCAAAATGCAAATTGGAGAAATTATTATGACTCAGATCGCTGAAAGAATTTCCACCCTACCAGAGCATTTAATGCAACTAGAAGATAGTCAGTGGGCGTTGTGGCATTGTACGGTTCTCCGGGGAGCAGGATTTCCGGCAGCTTTGGTAAAAAAACTTTCTGCACCTAATTGTGCTGTAATTGCCGAGCGATTGTTGCTGCTAGAAGCAGATGTCGATCGATCTCAAAATGATGCTTTAAAGGCTATAAATGCACTACTGGACGAACTGCCACAGGAAGAAAAAAGTCAGCGAAAACAACTGCTCCAAACAATTCATTTATTAAAGAAAGGCAAAATTCCTCCATTGTCTGAAGATAGTTCCTTAGCAATAGTAATAGGTGCATTCGAGAAAGCCCGCGAGCGCTTTTCTGGGGAACAGGAAAACTTCGATCGAGTATTTCAAGCCGATACCACGGAAATCTTTAAAGAGATTCAGCAGCTAGCTCAAAACGATCGGTTGCGCGAAGCAATTATTTGGCAAAATCGAAGAGTTCTGCATAATGCGATCGATCCGCTGCTCCGCATCTCATTGGAAACCTATTCCCGCAATTCCTACGAACGTAAATTCGAGCAATTATTTGCTATGTATTTGCAGCGATACTGCGTCAAAAACGATACGATCGGATTCTTTGGTCCGGTGGCTTGGGGCAACTTTATGCCGCAGGGAGAAAGATTAGTCGTTCAACCCGGTGAAAATTTACTTGAATCTCGCAGCGTAGGTTTTGAATCGTGGTGTATTGAAGCGCTAGCTAATATGCTCTCTCAAAATCGAGATCTGCGCCCGTGGATGGCTCCGAGGACTATGCCGTTTATCCGAGTTGAGGGGACGACTCTTTACGTACCGAGGCAAGAACCCTGTCAGATTTCTAGAGAGCAGGCGCTCGTCCTGCAAGTTTGTAATGGCGAGCGTACAGCCCAAAAAATTGCCAATATTCTATTACCAGATCCATCGATCGAACTGAACGATGAATCAGCAGTCTATTCTCTGCTCGACTCTCTCCAAGAGCTAGGACTTATTACTTGGACTCTAGAAATTCCTGTCATACCAAATGTCGAGAAAATACTGTGGAGCCATATAGAACAGATCGAAGACGAACAACTCCGCCACCATGCTAAAACAGCTTTAGAAAAACTAGAAAGTTGTCGCGAAAATGTTATTAAATCGGCTGGTGATGCTGAGAAATTAGATCGAGCTATAGGTGAGTTAGAAGACACCTTTACCAACTTGACAAATATAGATGCCACCAGATCTGAAGGTCAAACTTATGCAGGTCGAACTCTAGTTTATGAAGATTGCCGTCGAGATTTAAAAGTAGAGCTTGGACCGGATCTACTTAAATCCCTTGGCTCTCCTCTATCTCTTTTATTAACAAGTGCCCGGTGGCTAACTTACCAAACAGCTATTATCTATCGCCGAGTTTTTAAGGAAGTTTATTCGGAACTAGCGAATCTAACTAAATCCCCGGCGGTAGATCTCTTGACCTTTTGGTCCCAAGTCGAACCGATCGTCATGGATGAAAAGCAAGAACTTCTCGTCCCAGTTCTCAAGTCATTTAAGGAAAAATGGGCAGAAATTCTGGGGATACCTGCCAGAAACCGCCATCTTTCTTTTACTAGTGACGAACTTCGGTCCAAAGTTATAAAAGCATTTGATGCTCCTCATTCTGGTTGGAAAGTTGCTCGCTATCATAGCCCCGACGTGATGATAGATGCTGCCAGCGTCGATGCTATTCAACGGGGAGACTATCAGTTTGTCTTAGGAGAAATGCACTTGGCGGCAATTCCTTTTCTCAATCCCCTATTTAGTTCGCAACATTCATCTCCCGAACAGCTATTTGGCTACTACGAACAGGATATACCGGATTCTTTTTTGATTCCCTTGCCCCACAAACAATGGCCGGGTTTGACAACCAGATTTCCCCTGGTACTGGCATTGCCAAAAGACTATGTGATTTCAGTTTTTCCTGATGCCTGTGCTTTTGATGCCTCGCAAGTAATTCCCATATCGCAACTCGTGGTGGAAGAGATCGAGGGGAATCTGACGATTAGAACGCGCGATCGCAAACTCAAATTTGACATTATCGAGGTCTTTTCCGACATTCTAGGAATGTTGGTACTTAATGCCTTCAAAATTTTACCGATCGAAGACTATCTGCCTCGAATTTCCATCGATCGATTAGTTATCCAGCGCGAATCTTGGAGATTTAATCCCGCAGAAATTGACTTCGTTCGCGAGAAAAATGAAGTAGAAAGGTTCGTTGCGGTTAGACGTTGGATGCGCTGTCACCATCTGCCCGCACAGGTGTTTGTCAAAACTCCTGTTGAGGTTAAGCCTTTTTATGTCGATTTTGATAGTCCGATCTATGTCGATCTGCTGGCCAAAATAATTCGTAAAACTCTAGACTCCAACCTAGAGGAGCCATATATCACCTTTTCCGAGATGCTTCCCGATCGCCATGGCATTTGGTTGCCAGATGCGGAAAATCATCGTTATACATCTGAGTTTCGGATCTTGGCTTTAGATTTAGCTGGACGGTAAGATGGCTATCCTCACCTCTACCAGAAGCATCCGAGTTTTCCTGCTCGTCTGGTTCGGACAATTAATCTCCATTACTGGTTCCGGTCTTACTAGCTTCGCGCTGGGCGTTTGGATCTATCAGCGAACTGGATCGGTCACGCAGTTTACCCTGATTTCTTTGTTTGCGACGCTGCCAGGTATTCTCGTATCGCCCCTAGCAGGTACGCTGATCGACCGCTGGAATCGGCGCTGGGCGATGATTCTGAGCGATTCTGGCTCGGCCTTGAGTACGCTGGCGATCGCCCTGCTACTGTTTACCGATCGGCTGGAAGTTTGGCAAATCTACCTGACTATTGCCCTCGGTTCGGTTTTCAGCGCTTTCCAGTGGCCGGCCTTTTCGGCTGCAACTACTTTGCTCGTTCCCAAAAAACATCTCGGTCGTGCCAGCGGTATGGTGCAGTTTGGGGAAGCCGCCGCCCAAATTATCTCGCCAGCATTGGCAGGAATCCTAATCGCGATCGTCCAGATTCAAGGAATCATCTTCATCGACTTTGCGACTTTTCTGGTTTCTTTAGTTACTCTGCTGAGCGTTCGATTCCCTCATCCTCCAACCAGCACTGAGACTGCGGTGGCGCGAAATTCCCTGTGGCGCGAAGCAATCTACGGCTGGAAGTACATCACCGCTAGACCCGGTTTGGTAGGATTGTTGCTCTTTTTTGCTGTCAACAATTTTCTCACGGGCATCGTTAGCGTGCTGGTTACGCCACTGGTGCTGGCCTTTGCTTCAGTCAAGGTCCTCGGTACGATACTTTCTGTCGGCGGTATTGGTATGTTAGCTGGCAGTCTGGTGATGAGTATCTGGGGCGGCGTTAAGCGTCCGATTTACGGCGTGTTCGGTTTTACCCTGCTCTCCGGGTCGTGCATTCTCTTTGCTGGTCTAAATCCTGCGGTTCCAGTTTTCTTTTTTACGGCTTTTCTCTATTTCTTTGGTTTGCCGATGGTCGATGCTTGCAGTCAGACGATCTGGCAAACCAAAGTCGCGCCTGAAGTCCAGGGACGAGTCTTTGCCCTGCGGCGCACGATCGCTTGGGGCGCTCTACCGCTGGCCTATTTGGTGGCGGGCCCCTTGGCAGATCGAGTTTTTGAGCCTCTGCTGGCTGTTGGGGGACCGCTAGCCGGAAGCATCGGCAGGGTTATTGGTGGTGCGGGTCCTGGGTACGGTATCGCTTTTTTATTTGTCGTGATGGGAATACTGACCATGCTGGTGACGGTGGCAGGCTACCTTTACCCGCGCCTGCGTTTGGTTGAAGAGGAACTCCAGGATGCCATTGCCGATCCAGCCAGTATCTCCATCGATTTTCAAGCCAGGTCTAATGAAGAAAATTAGATTTTTTACCTATTTGCTGGTCGTATTTTTGGCTGTTATCGGACTTTATCAGCTAAATCCCCCGATATCAGTAGGAACCAACGCGCCTTTGGTCGAGTTTTCTTCTAGCCGCGCGATGGAACACCTGAAAATCATCGCTCAAAAACCTCACCCCATCGGTTCCTCCGAACATACAAAAGTACGAGATTATATTTTCGATCGACTTACCGCCCTAGAACTAAACCCCGAAATTCAAACGGCAACAGTCGTCAATCCGAAATGGGGAACTCCCATCGTCGCTGGAACAGTTCGCAACATTATTGCCAAACTTCCCGGAACTGATAATACCAAAGCCGTCTCGATCGTGGCTCACTATGACTCTGTATCCAACGGCCCCGGTGCTAGCGATGACGGTGTAGCCGTGGCAGCTATGCTAGAAACAATTCGTGCCCTCAAAGCAGGTTCTCCATTACCAAACGATATAGTCTTGCTGTTTTCTGATGGAGAAGAACCGGGATTGCTCGGTGCCAAAGCATTTATCGACGAGCATCCCGAGGCCAAAGAAGTTGGGGTCGTAATTAACTTTGAAGCCAGAGGAAACAGCGGCCCGTCTCTGATGTTTGAAACTGGCACTAACAACGGCCGATTAATCCGAGAATTTGCCCGCGCCGCACCGCATCCTGTAGCGAGTTCTCTATTTTACAGCATCTACAAACTGCTCCCTAACGATACTGATTTCACCATATTTAAGGACGCAGGTTTGACCGGATTAAACTTTTCTTTCATCGATGGATTGATTCGCTACCATACCCAAAGCGATAATCTAGCCCACGTTAGCTCGCGCTCTCTCCAACATCATGGCGAGAATATGCTGGCCTTGGCTCGCCGCCTCGGTAACACAGATCTCAACCAGATTCAAGCCCCCGATGCCGTCTACTTTAACCTTATTAGCCCTATTTTCATTCAATACTCCGAAAAATGGGTCGTTCCTTTAAGCATCTTGGTAACGCTGCTGTTCGCTGGAGTTGTCCGAGTCGGATTTAGACAAAGACAGTTGACTGGGAGAGGAATTGGGATTGGTTTTGGAGTTTTGCTCGCGAGCGTGGCGAGTGCTGCGATCGCCGTGACTTTAGCTTGGTGGTTGATTACGAATATCCATACCGAATATCAGTCGATACCTCAAGAAGATACTTATAACAGTAAGTTTTATCTGATGGGGTTTGTCGCTTTGAGTATCGCGATCGCCTCTGCCTGGTATAGCTACACCACTGGCCGAACTAGCATCCCCAACTTAATGGTGGGAGCGATGTGCTGGTGGCTGATTTTGACGATCTCGACCAGTTTATATTTACCAGGTGCCAGCTATCTATTTACTTGGCCGTTACTCTTCAGCCTCATTGGCCTAGGATTGCTATTTTCCGAGCGAGTCAAAAAATGGGGAGCGGCACAGGGGCTGGCCGTGTTATCGGTGTGTGCTATTCCGGGAATTGTTTTACTCTTGCCCGCCATTTATCTAATTTTTATTGCCCTCACGGTCAGCCTGTCTGGAGTTGTGGCAGCATTAGTCGTACTTTTTCTAGGACTTTTGATGCCGCATCTGGTTTCGATCGGGATTTGCCATCGCTGGTTGCTACCTCGACTAGCTCTGGGCTTGAGTTTAATCGCGATCTTAGCAGGTAGCTTGACGGCTGGTTTTGATGCCGATCGCCCCAAACCCAATAGTATCTTTTATGGCTTAAATGCCGACACCGGAACAGCTATTTGGGCGAGTGCTGACAAAGAAACAGACGAGTGGACATCGCAATTTTTGTCTGCTACCCCGAAAAAAGCCAAATTGACGGAATATTTACCAATGGTATCGAGAACATTTCTTCAAAGTCAGGCTCCTACAACCCCCCTGACTGCACCCGACATCGAGATCCTCAGCGATGAGGCCCGAAACGGAATGAGAACTTTACGCTGGCGCATTACCTCGCCTCGGCAAGCCCGTATCCTGTACCTATCGGCCAACTCAGATGCCGAAATTATCGCGACTGCGGTTAACGGCAAGACGATCGATCGTCCGATCGAGGGGTGGGGGTTAAATTATTTTGCCCTGCCTGCCAAGGGAATAGAACTAACTTTGGCAGTCAAACCATCCTCAAAATTCGAGCTTAAAGTTGCAGATCGATCGGACGGGCTGCCTGAAATTAGAGGTAAAGCTTTCAAACCCAGACCGAACTATATGATGTCTACGGCGTTTGGAGGCGGAATTAGCGATTCTACTTCAGTCAGCAAATCATATCAAATCCAGCCGATTGTCGGGAGTAAAATCGAGCGATCTACTTAGTACCATCCCATGCTTGCAACTGTATCTGCATCCGAAGCACTCGCCATCGTGCGGCGCGAACACGAATTCATCGAGGCCCTTTTAAGAAAGTACACCCATGAAAGCTTGTGTTTGCCAGGAGCGGTCCGGTATGGGCTTTTTCCCGGCCAGGGAAGCTCGCTGAAGGACGCGATCGGACACCTTCAACTCTGGGAAAACATCTCTCTGGAGGCGCTATATGCCGTCGATCGCGGATCTGTTCCTTGGATCTGCGAACCGCAGTACGACTCGGACGCAGCAGGCATGAAACTAAATTTGGACGACGATGCGCTGAAGCGAGAGTGGCCGCCGATCCGGGTAGTTCAGGCTTGGAGAGCGACTGCGGCTGCGCTGGAAGATTCGCTGTCGAACATTAGCGCTGTGAAGTGGACGGCATTGGTGTCATCCGCCGACAACGGTTCTGAAGACCTGGGCGGCCTATTGCAGTCACTACTCACGGCACCAAGAGAAAAACCGTTCGAGCACATTCGCAATCACTTGCCAGAGGCGTTTGTCTGATGTCTCATCTACGGGTTGCTTACGATAGTCAGAAGTCAATACTGCTCGCTTAAGGAAGGAGGGGGGAGCCATTCCTGACAAGTTAAGATTATGTACAGTTTGTCAACCTTGTAGTTGTAAAACTTTATAAGGCTTCCAAATGCTTGCTAGTTCTAGCTTGGAAGGGTTCACTATCGTCAAATCAAGCTGGGTTCATAACTAATTCTGGCCATCTTTTGCAGTTGGCTGATTTGACGCGCTCCGATCGCGTCAAACTATCAAAGCGATCGATAGTTGTCATTTCGGGGAGATTATCGATCGGATCGATCGTCTCTAGCAACACTGCTTACGCTTTTGGCGCAGCAGTTCGCCCAACAGAATTAATACTGATGTCGATATAATAGTTGTCTAGAAGTTAAGTTAATCTGCGATCGAGAGTGAAGTTGTACGATCGGATTTCAAGGGCGATCGCTAACTCGATAAAACCTCTCGAATCCTCGCTCGAAATGACCGCACCGCCGATCGCTGTCCGATATTTTGACTTTGCTCGATAAAATTAGGAACTTCAACTACAGGTAAAAATGGAAAAGCTAAAGAGCGATCGCTTAATTCATAATTCCCCTCTAGCAATTGGTAAACCTCTAGAGTTTTTCTGCGATATCTCCACAATTCCGGTACGCCCAAGGAAGCATAAATGGTGAATTTATTAAGAGACGAGTTAGTATAATCTGACTCTAAAACTAAATCGGGTGGTGGATCGTTTGGTAAATTTATTTTTTTACCCCTAACTCTAGCTTCATTCTGAATGTAGAAGCAGGTATCTGGCTCAATAGCACGGGTTAAATCTTCTCGTTTAAGAGTTAAAGCTCCCAGCTTTCTCACCTCAATTTCTAGCTCGTCAGCTATTGTTTCTATAAAACTCTCTATCAGTCCTTTAGGCTCTTCATGTTCTTCTAGCGGCATTCTAATTTCCAATAATCCCCCATCATAAGCAATTCTACAGGCACGATCTTCTCCGAGATCTGCCATTAAAGCTTTGAAAGTTTCCCAGCTAACGCCTGTTAAAAGCACTCTCCCAGCTACTAAACCTTGGGCTGCGGGAGTAGGAGGTGTAGTTAAAGTTGGCACGTTACTCATAGCGATCGCGTAGTGTGTGCGGAGCGCGTATCGCTCCTTTATCAGAGTGACATTTCCAGTTTAAGTCGATCGCGAACTACTCAGCTAGGGACATAATACCAAGGGGGCGATCGCCTCGAACGTCGCCAAATCGAGCTAGGTAGAGCGCGAATCAAAACGATCGAATAAAATAAAGCAATAGAGTAGCGATCGCTATTATTTGGTATAAGCCCTAAAGCTCCTCTGTAATATAAAATTTAGGTAGAGTGCGAGGCAAGTTTATGAACGTTCGCCAACAACTGATGGCTGTCATCGAACAACTGTCAGATGAAAAGTTATCTCCTCTTCTGGATTTAGCTATTTTGCTGAAAAATAAAGAAAAAAGTTATCTTCTAACCGAATCTCAAGCCTATCAAGATTGGGTGAGTGCTGAGAATGACATCTACGACGAATTCTTTGCCGATGAACTTACAGCGCGGTGATGTCGTCTTGTGCCGAGTACCAATGCCTTCAACTGGGCTAACGCAGTTTAAACTGCGCCCAGCAGTAATTGTATCAGCAAATCATCTCAATCAGATGCTTGATGATTTGATGATTGTGACTTGCACTTCTAACACTAATCGCCCCCTGACATCTAACCCAACTCATCGAACAGCAACCAGATGACAGTTTCTACGAAGAGATTGTTAAAGAACTGGCATTTAGCCTCATGGTTCATCGCGGATTGAAAGATGCTGATGAAGGTCGCACGATCTCAAATCAGGAAATGCAACGTCGGATTCGGACATGGCAGAAATAAACTGGACTAACGAAGCACAATCCTGGCTAAAAGATATATTTGACTATATTGCTCTGGAAAACCCCGATGCAGCAGCACGAGTGGTAGAAGGGATATACAACTGAACTCAACTACTCAGCCAATTTCCAGTAATGGGCTATAAATACGAAGGGGTAAGCGATCGCCTCGAACATCGCTAAATTAAGCTCTTTTTAGTCCGTTTTAACGGATTTTCGCTTAAGCTGCGGGGTTTTCAACCCCTGGCGTTGATGGCGATCGCGTTCAGATGTTTTCTGAGATCTTCTAGAGATCCAATCGATTAGCGATCGCTTCTCCGTCATACCTTAACGAGTAGGCGATCGCTCCCACCAATTCTCTCGTCAGCCGCGTCACACCGCCGGGGGTTCAAAACCCCCGTCTCATACCGAAAGTCCTCTAAAGAGGACTGCAAGAGGCTTTCAGACTTGATGCCAACGTGTAGGGGGATCGTCTTGGTGCGTTATTTGTTCTAGAGAGGCGATCTCGGTTTTTTCCAAATGATGTATTTTCTGATTTTGCACGTAAATAACAGCTTGCTCTAGCTGCTTGCTTCCCAAAGAAAAAACTCCGTCCCCTTCTTGCCAAGCAAATTTGTTTGATTTTGGGGATAAAACATTATTATTAATATAATAGGTGCTGCTGCCTTTGATAGTTTTGACAAAATCAGCGATCGATAGCTGAGGCGGAATAGAAACTACTAAATGAATGTGGTGTTCAATCCCACCAATAGCATGGACAATACAATTTTTCGCATCAGATTTGCCAATAATATAATTATAAAGAGGCACTTCTAATTCCAACTTAATTAGAGGTAGACGCTCCTTCGTCGCCCAAACTAGATGATAATATAATCGCCAAAGAGCCATAAACATAACATTGTTTTATTTTAAATTTAGTCCTCTTTAGAGGACTTTAGCTATGAGACAGGGGTTTTCAACCCCTGGCGGTCAGGCGGTCAGTATAGATTCTGCTAAAAGCTAACAACCGATCGCTCCCAATGGCTCAAAATTTTGCAAAATAGATTAATAACCCTGGCTCTCAAACCTGTCTCTATCCCACATCGCCCATGAATAGCCCATTTCTGAATCGCCTCCGCAGCCCAGAACGCCCCGTCATCGTCTTCGATGGCGCGATGGGAACTAATTTGCAAGTGCAAAACCTGACTGCTGCTGACTTTGGTGGTGCAGAATATGAAGGCTGTAACGAGTACCTAGTACGCACCAAGCCGGAAGCGATAGCTAAGGTACACCGAGATTTCTTAGCCGCTGGTGCCGATGTCATTGAGACGGATACTTTTGGCAGCAGTCCGATTACCTTAGCCGAGTACGATTTGGCGGACGAAGCGTATAACTTGAGTAAAGCCGCCGCCGAATTAGCTAAAAGCGTCGCGGCTGAGTTTTCCACGCCCGAAAAACCCAGATTTGTCGCAGGTTCGATCGGCCCTGGAACTAAATTACCGACATTGGGAAACATCAGCTACGATACCCTAGAATCTGCCTTTGCCGTCCAAGCAGAAGGGTTATTCGACGGCGGCGTAGATTTATTTATTGTCGAGACTTGTCAGGATGTCTTGCAAATTAAAGCAGCCCTGAATGCGATCGAACAAGTATTTGGCAAAAAAGGAGAACGTCGTCCTTTAATGGTATCGGTGACGATAGAACAACAGCAAGCAGCGATGCTGGTTGGTTCCGATATTAGCGCGGTAGTGGCAATTCTCCAGCCGTACCCCATAGATATTCTCGGTCTAAACTGCGCCACCGGGCCGGATTTGATGAAGGAACACATTAAATATTTATCCGAACATTCCCCGTTCGTCGTTTCTTGCATCCCCAACGCGGGTTTGCCAGAAAACATTGGCGGACAGGCCCATTACTATCTGACACCGATGGAACTGCGGATGGCGCTGATGCACTTCGTCGAAGATTTGGGAGTGCAAATAATTGGCGGTTGTTGCGGGACGCGCCCGGAGCATATTCAACAATTAGCAGAAATGGCGAAAACTTTAAAGCCCAAAGAGCGCCATCCCGAATACGAACCAGCCGCAGCATCGATTTACACCGCCCAACCTTACGAACAAGATAACTCGTTCCTGATTGTCGGCGAACGATTAAATGCCAGCGGTTCTAAAAAGTGCCGCGATTTACTTAATGCCGAAGATTGGGACGGATTGGTATCTCTAGCTAAATCCCAAGTTAAAGAAGGGGCGCACATTCTCGATGTCAACGTCGATTACGTCGGGCGCGACGGCGTGAAAGATATGCACGAACTGGCATCTCGCCTAGTTAATAACGTTACTTTACCCCTAATGCTCGACTCCACCGAATGGGAAAAGATGGAAGCCGGGTTAAAAGTCGCTGGCGGTAAATGTTTGCTCAATTCTACCAACTACGAAGATGGGGAACCCCGTTTTTATAAAGTGTTAGAACTGGCAAAAAAATACGGCGCTGGTGTCGTCGTCGGGACAATTGACGAAGATGGTATGGCGCGGACGGCTGACAAGAAATTTGCGATCGCCCAACGCGCTTACAATGCTGCTGTAGAATACGGGATTGCACCGCAAGAAATCTTTTTTGACCCCCTAGCTTTACCAATTTCTACCGGGATTGAAGAAGATCGGGAAAATGGCAAAGCCACCGTCGAGGCAATTAAGAGAATCCGCGAAGAATTGCCAGGTTGTCACGTTATCTTAGGCGTTTCTAACGTCTCCTTTGGGTTAAATCCGGCTGCGAGAATTGCTCTCAATTCGATGTTTTTACACGAAACCATGGCGGTGGGATTAGATGCTGCGATCGTCAGTGCCAGTAAGATTTTACCTTTAGCCAAGATTACCCCAGAACACCAAGAAGTCTGTCGCAAACTGATTTTTGACGAACGTAAATTTGATGGCGATATTTGCGTTTACGATCCGCTGACAGAATTAACTACGCTGTTTGAAGGCGTGACCACCAAGCGCGATCGCTCTCAAGATGAAAATCTCCCAGTAGAAGAACGGCTGAAGCGCCATATCATCGATGGCGAAAGGATTGGGTTAGACGAACAGTTAGCTAAAGCCTTGGAAAAATATAAACCATTAGAGATCGTTAACACCTTCTTGCTAGATGGCATGAAAGTGGTCGGCGAACTCTTTGGCTCCGGTCAAATGCAGCTACCATTCGTGTTGCAATCAGCCGAAACTATGAAGGCAGCAGTGGCATATTTAGAGCCATTTATGGAGAAGCAAGATATCGGTAATAGCGCCAAAGGAACGGTAGTAATTGCCACCGTTAAAGGCGACGTTCACGACATCGGTAAAAACTTGGTAGATATCATCTTATCTAACAATGGCTATCAGGTGATCAATCTGGGAATCAAACAGCCAGTAGATAACATTATCCAAGCTTACGAACAGCATCAAGCCGATTGTATTGCCATGAGTGGATTGTTAGTTAAATCCACCGCCTTCATGAAAGAGAACTTGGAGGTATTTAACGAAAAAGGAATTACAGTTCCAGTAATTTTAGGTGGGGCAGCGCTGACTCCAAAGTTTGTCAATGAAGATTGCCAAAATACTTATAAAGGCAAGGTGATTTATGGCAAAGATGCTTTTGCTGACTTGCATTTTATGGATAAGTTGATGCCAGCAAAATCTGGAGGTAATTGGAACGATCTCAAGGGATTTTTGGATGAGTTTGTAACCACAGATGGACACAGATTAACACAGATAGAAGAGTCTCATGTATCTGGAAATGGTGCCAAAACTACTCCTGAGCCTCAAGAGATAGATACGCGACATTCTGAGGCAGTGGCGGTAGATATAGAACGTCCCACTCCGCCTTTTTGGGGAACGCAGGTATTGCAACCAGATGAGATTCCTTTAGAAGAGTTGTTTTATTATCTGGATTTGCAAGCTTTAATCGCCGGACAATGGCAATTCCGCAAGCCGAAAGAACAGTCGAGAGAGGAATACGATCGCTTTTTAGCCGAGAAGGTTTATCCGATCTTGGCAGAATGGAAGCAGCGGATTATCGATGAGAAGTTGCTGCATCCCCAGGTAGTTTACGGTTATTTTCCCTGTCAGTCGGAAGGGAATTCGCTGCATATTTACGATCCCAAAAATGTAGAGACGCAAGATCTCGCGTCTCTGGCAAAATTCGATTTCCCCCGACAAAGATCGATGCGTCGCCTGTGTATTGCTGATTTTTATGCGCCTGTGGAATCGGGGGTAATTGACGTATTTCCGATGCAAGCGGTGACGGTAGGCGATATTGCCACGGAGTACGCGAAAAAGCTGTTTGAATCAAATCAGTATACCGACTATCTCTATTTCCACGGATTAGCCGTGCAAATGGCAGAAGCTGTAGCTGAGTGGGTTCACGCTAGGATTCGGCACGAATTGGGATTTGGGGCGCAGGAACCAGATAATATTCGAGATATCTTGGCGCAGCGGTATCAAGGATCGCGCTACAGTTTCGGCTATCCGGCTTGTCCGAATATTCAGGATCAGTATAAATTGCTGGAGTTGTTAGAGGGCGATCGCATCAATCTGTACATGGATGAAAGCGAACAGCTATATCCCGAACAGTCTACCACAGCAATTATTGCCTATCATTCAGCGGCTAAATACTTTAGCGCTTAAAAACTAGAAAATCCTGATGTTGCTTTTATAGATCGACACCAGGATTTTCGGGTTAGTTTAAGATAGTTGGTTTGAGATAATGAAGCTATCCAGACTGCAAGACGGAGCGAGATAATATTGGTTAATTCACATCCGAGATGCAGAAACTTTGAACGCTTCGATAGGGGATAGGATATAAAAAATATAGCGGTCTGGTTGTTAAATCAGGCGTTCGATCGCCTCGTTCGGTAAAAGGGTTTGCTGTTTCTACCTCCTTTGCTAGCTTAGCTTTTGATTTATCTCTCTGTTAGCAAAGCCAAGATATATGGCTGTTTTACGACTGGGAAATCAGTTGAGGAAAGTAGCGTAACACTGTCGCCATTAAAGCTACAGAGAAGATAGAAGCCAAACCGAAAGCAAAGAAACTTTGTAGTTCTGACATAGGCACCTCCTATAAAGGGTTTGAGGAAGAAGCCAAGCGATTTGCTTGGCTTGGAGAGAGGAGCAAGAGAATTAATCTCTTAACTGTGCTTATTCTAGTCATCTCGATTTAGAATAATCGCCCGTACAATTGCGGTTTTTTAGGTATTAAGTTGATAGCTGGTTAAGAAAAACTACGTAGGCGATACGTGCTACGCACAGGCTGCGCCAACGCGGTTTCTCCCTAGAGAGCGATCGCAACGCTACGATCGAGCCATCTCAGTTAAAATCTGTCAGTAGAAGCACTTAAACCGCGCTATAGTCGCGAAAACTGTACTCTACAGCATGGCGGCGTTACGGTATTTACTATCGATCGCTATCCTGAAATGCTGGTGACAAGCGATCGCACGTCTATTTGATGCTGCTATCGGGATTGCATCGATCGCCATTCCCTGGTCAGCCCGTCAGTCCGTCAGGGGTTGAAAACCCCCGTCTCATAGCTAAAGTCGCTTAAAACCGACTAAAGAAGCTAATTTTGGTCGTATTCGATCTATTTTGACTTTTAATTCCTAAAATGGCGATCGCCTGGAATCGCCTCTCAATGGCCACCAACCCACCTAAACCATTCACCCAAACCTTCCCTGTTGGAGTCCTCTTGAGAGGACTTCCGCTATGAGACGGGGGTTTTGAACCCCCGGCGGTGGTGGATGTGTGTTTTCAACCCCTGGCAACGTGACACTGCTAACCCCTAGTCGTGTTGGGGACTAACCATACTGGAACCTCTAGGACAAGATCGATGCCTCACCCGTCGCCAAATTTAGATCGAGATGTCTTCCGAGCCTGATATATAACCAGCACTGCTAACTAAAGTCTGCCCATCGGGGCGAATGGCGACGGAATTAACCCGGTCAGAATGTCCGATCGCACGTCTATTTTACGCTACCTTCTCGGTTAAATTGGCCGCTAGCGCTCGAGCAGTATGAAGTGTTGTAGAAAGTGTTAAGTGTTGAGTGTTGAGTTAGAAATTCTCCCTATCTCCCCATCTCCCCATCTCCCCCTCCCCCCCCTCTCCCTCTCCCCTCTCTTCTACTCACTCCGCCCTACTCTCGACATTTTCTCGTCCTACTACGCTTTCAATTGACGCTAATGCTGCCCTAGAAGCGGCGATAATATCTCTTTCTTCTCCACCTAAGTAAAGCCTGCCAAAAGTGCCCACCGCCCAAATTTCTAGGATATTAATCGAGGCCGCTTTCTCCGATTCATTAGCGGCTAAAGCAGCATAAGCAGCAGGCTGAACTTCTAACACGTAAAGCGTTTGTCCGGCTAATAGCATTTGCCCTCGACGGGAACGATTGATTAGCTGCGTTTGGTAAGCATCAATGTTGCGGATAATCTGGCTGGAAACTACTTGAGGCTTGATACATTCTTCTCGACGAACTCCCAGAAAATCGAGAATGGCTTTTCCTGCCGCCCTCGTCTCTCCTTGATTAGTAGAGTGAATTTCCAGCAAACCGTAAAGTCGTTCGACAATTTGCACCCCCGGACGTACAGAGGCCGATTTCAAGGCAATATCGGTAATCTTGTTAATTTCGATTCCAGGCGAGATCTCGATCCATAGGGACGTATCTCCCGGTAATGGCAAGAACCCCTGGGCCACAGTTCCCAAGTAAGCGGCGTGCTGGCGCTGCAAGCTGTCTAGGAATACGTAACTGCGTAGTTCTATACCCAAAGCCGCGATCTCCATCAATTGAGGTGGAAGCTTGTCGATTTTAGCAGAGCGAGAGCTACATTCGTCGCTCGATTGCAGACTCTACCAATGCTATCCGCATCGACTGACTGAAGATGAAGAAAAAACGGTTTTACTCAGTTTAATGATGATGCTACTGTTAAGACGAACTCGCGGTTAAACTTGAGTAGCGATCGCTCCACTGAATTTCTGTCTATAAATTTTGTTCGATCGCGTCCTTTTCCTAGTTATACAGATAGGGGTGAAGAAAAAGCTGGAACCGTTTTAGATGGGGATACTTCCTCTGCTGCGATCGCTTTAGCCGAGAGGGGGATCAACTGCACCGCACAGGCTTTCAATTCTGGTTGCAGGGAATCGGGACAAGCTTGGGGATGGGTGAAAGCATTGGCTTCGGCTTCTTCTGCCCACAGCGCCCCCCAGTGCATGGGCACGAAGACCGTACCTGGAGCGATCGCCTGCGTCACCTTGACCGGAAACCGGCCTTTGCCGCGACGCGATCGGATTTCCACCAGTTCGCCATCTTTTACGCCCAACTTCACCGCATCGCGGGGATGAATTTCGACAAACGGATCGGGGTGCATCTGCCTGATTTTTTCAATTCTGCCCGTGCGGGTTTGGGTGTGCCAGTGACCGTAAAGCCTGCCCGTAGTCAGCACAAAGGGATAATCGGGATCGGGAGGTTCTGCTAGTCCTTTAGAATGATAAGCCCCAAAACGAGCGCGACCGTCGGGAGTGTGAAACCGAAAATCCGAGTAAAGCCTTTTTGAAGCGAGGGGTTGAGAGGATGAATCTCTCCCCATCTCCCCATCTCCCCATCTCCCCATCTCCTCCGGACACGGCCATTGAATCGGGCCTTCTTTAAGCAAGCGATCGTGACTGATGCCAGTTTGATCGCAAGGACGATCGCGCGTCATTTCCACAAATTCGGCATAAACGGCAGCGGCATCGGCGAAAGCAAACTTGTCGGCAAAGCCCAATCGCCGCCCGACTTCGGCAAAGATCTCCCAATCGGCTCTAGCTTCCCCCGCTGCGGGTTTGAACGTCGGACATAAGGTAACTACTCGCTCGGAATTGGTCATCGCCCCGGTCTTCTCTCCCCACTGGGCGGCGGGCAGGAGGACGTGGGCGTAAGCGGCGGTTTCCGTCGGGTAGTAGGCATCTTGATAAATCGTAAAGGGCGATCGCCTCAATGCCGCTTTGGTGCGATCGATATCGGGCATACTGACGGCGGGGTTGGTAGCGCCCACCCATAACACGCCTACTTCACCTCTTTCTAATCCCGTAATCATGTCCCAGGCGGTGCGACCGGGTTGAGGAGATATCCTTCCTTCGGGAATTCCCCATAATTGCTCGATTTCGGCTCGATGGGCTGGGTTTTTCACCACTCGATATCCCGGTAGTAGGTGGCTCAAACCGCCAGCTTCTCTTCCTCCCATCGCATTCGGTTGTCCGGTGAGAGAAAAGGGGCCGGCCCCAGGTTTGCCAATTTGGCCGGTCATCAGGTGCAGGTTGATGATGCTGCGAACTTTGGCCGTTCCTTCGGCCGATTGATTGACCCCCATCGACCACAGAGATAAAACTCGCCGCGATTGCGCCCAATACTTAGCCGCCATTTCGATTTCGCCTACTTGAATGCCGCAGGTTTTGGCAACTACCTCTGGCGGATAGTGACTGATGACTTCGGCAAAAGCTGGAAAGTTAGCGGTGCATTCATCGATAAATCCGGTGTCGAGCTTACCCCAACGCAAGAGCAAGTGAGCGATCCCGTTGAGCAGATCGATATCGGTTCCCGGACGAATTTCTAAATGTAAATCGGCTCCCTCAGCCGTTGGAGTGCGGCGGGGATCGACTACTATCACTTTGACGTTAGGATTCTTTTTGTGGTATTTCCGCAGGCGGTTGAAGATAATCGGGTGGCATTCGGCGGTATTAGTACCAATTAAAAAGGCGCAGTCGGTCAGTTCTAGATCGTCGTAGCAGCAAGGGGGACCGTCAGAGCCAAAGCTTTGGATGTAACCTGCTACTGCTGAAGACATACACAGCCGGGAATTGGCATCAAAGTTATTGGTTCCCAAACAGCCTTTGAGCAGTTTTTGGGCGATGTAGTAGTCTTGGGTTTGAAACTGACCAGATCCGTACATACATATGCCATCGGCTCCTTGGGTGTCTACTACCGTTTGGATGCGGTTAGCAATGCGATCGAGGGCTTCATCCCAAGAGGCCCGCTGAAAAGGTTGGTCTAAGGAATCGCGCACCATGGGGAACAGCAGGCGGTCTTTGTGTAGCGATTCCGCGATCGTGGCCCCTTTGACGCAAACCATGCCGTGGCTGGAAGGGTGAGAGCGATCGCCTTGCACTTTCCAGATCGGGTGGCCTTGACTGTCCCGATGTACTGGCTTTCCCGGTTGCGCTGGCGGGGAAACTTCTAAGCCGCAGCCGACACCGCAATAAGGGCAGAGGGTTTTGGTTGTCTCAGTCATCTGTCGTATTTCTCTTCAGCCCGATGAACGTGCGATCGTTGTCAATTGTTGCTTATTATCGATCGATCTTTTTGTATTTTGGGGTACTAAAGTTTGAGAAAAAAGATTTTTTTAACGCAGCGGAACGCAGAGGTAAGCGCAAAGTTTCGCAGAGCTTTTTCAAAGGAATAGTTTAGGAGTTACAGAAAATTTGAACTCCTAAACTGTTGGATTGCTTTAGCCTAACATTGAATTTTTACCCTTTGATAAAAATTCCTGCGATTCTGGTAGCGGTTCTGATGTTTCTCCTTCATAATGGGCGGCAAATGAGCCTTTTGGCTCTTTGAGGAAGAAGGCACACAAGCTGGCACAAATCAAAGCCATAATGCCCATCGTTGCGAAGAAGATTTGGGGGCTAGTTAGGCTTAAAACCGTGAGATAAACTACGCCGCCAAAGTTACCGTAAGCTCCGACGTTTCCTGCAATTTGTCCGGTGATCTCTCTCTTGATGAGGGGAACCATGCCGTAGGTGGCACCGCAACCTGCTTGGGCAAAGTAGGCGGCAAACATGGTGGCGGCGATCGCTAGCGGAATCGGCCATCCAGAGTTGAGGCTGTATAGCAAGAGATAGCCAATGCCAATCCCAACTGAAATGAATGTCATCGTCCATTTACGGCTGCCTAATTTATCAGAAATTAAACCTCCGCTGGGACGAGAAACCATATTTAATAAGGGATAGCTGGCAGCAATCCAGGCGGCAAATAATGGTGCGAGTCCGAAGGTATTTTGAAAGAAGGCAGGTAGCATCGATACGGCGGCTAATTCGCTGCCAAAGTTAGTGATATAGGTGAATTCTAATAATGCTACTTGGCGAAATTCATACCGTTCGGCAGGGGAGTAAGTTTTAGCACCTGTCATTAGTTCTCGATTGGCTTGCCAAGCTTTATAACTTTGAAAAGCATACAAGCCTAGTAATAATGCCCAGATTCCATACAATTGAGCGGTGTTGATAAAGGCAATCTGAGGTTTAGCTAAACTCCAAACCATTAAACCCACGGCAAAGAATAGTCCAAAGTTCATTACCAGCATGGCATAAAAACTTTTTTGGCTGGTAACTTCCATGCCGCCACCGCGCTTGGCTTTTTTATAAGTTTTTCCGGCGGGAGTGTCGCTAACGTTAGAGTAATAAATTAGTCCGTAAATTGCTGCTACGATCCCAATTAAAGCCACTGCTAAACGCCAATTGATCGCACCACCAGCTAAAAATGCCGTTCCGGTAGCCACTATCGGCAAGAAGAATTTAGCTCCGAACGCGCCAAAGTTACCCCAACCGCCGTATATGCCTTCAGCAATGCCTATTTCTTTCGGCGGGAACCATTCCGATACCATGCGAATTCCGACGACAAATCCCGCGCCGACAACTCCCATTAACAGCCGACTCAAGACTAGCTGATTGAAATCTTGCGCCATGGCTGTGGCCAAGCAAGGGATCAGGGCAAAGACGAGCAAGCCAGTATAAGTGATTCTCGGTCCGTAGCGATCGAGTACCATGCCGATGATAATCCGAGCAGGTATGGTTAAGGCTAAGTTACAGATGTTAATGGTATCGATTTGAGCTTTGCTCAGACCTAATTCCGTACCGATGGTGGTGGCGAACGGAGTGAAGCTAAACCAACAGACAAAGGTGAGGAAGAAGGCGAACCAGGTGAGGTGCAAAATCCGATAGCGCCCGTTAAATGAGAGTAATCCTTTGAGCATTTATGACTTTCCTAATTTTGGGTAATCTGCGATCGGCAGTTTCTAAGCATCGATGACAACTTTGCCAACTGGTTGTCCGATGCAGGTGAGAATGTAGCCAGAAGAGCGATCGCTTTCTTCTAAAGCCTCTGGATCGCCTTCATATTTGACTTCTCCTTCTACTAGCTTTTGCTTGCAAGTGCCACAGGTTCCCGAACGGCAACTGCTAGGAAGATCGATTCCAGCTTTTTCGGCCGCATCAAGGATGAAATCGTTGCTAGTGCAATTAATCTCTTTCCCAGAGTTGGCAAAGAAAATTACCGCTGGTTCGGCAGCTTTCTGTGGGGTTGCTGGAGGTTCTAATACTGGAGTAGTGGCAGCACGATGTCCGTTACCGTTACTGTTTGACCTCTCCTCGTTCGGCAAGCTCACGGCAACGCCCAGCCCCTCTCCTGCAAGGAGAGGGGAGTCCTGTCCCCCCCTTCCCTCATAGGGAAGGGGGGCTAGGGGGGTTAGGTTGGCTTTCGTTTGCCCTGGCGGTAATGGTTGCGCCCCGAAGTGCTGGATCAACAAATCTCGCAGCACTGGCTTGAGATCTTCGCAAGGAATTCCTTTGGTGACGCAGCCACCGAGTTCGGCGTGCTTGCCGACTTTACCTCCCATATAGATATCTACCGCTTCTACGGCTTTGCCATCTTTGCGGGTTTTGGTTCCCATCAAACCGATGTCAGCTACTTGAGGTTGTCCGCAGGAGTTAGGGCAACCAGTCCAGTGAATGCGTACCGGATGGGGTTGGATCAGTTCTCGTTCTAGTTCTTGAATTATTGCCAGCGCCCGATTTTTGGTTTCGATCAAGGCAAAGCCACAAAACTGATTGCCAGTACAAGAAACTAGTCCGCGCGATAAATTATCCGGGTTGACAGCAAAGCGTTTCAGCAACGGTTCTTTCAGCAAGGGGGCAATGCGAGAGTCGGGAACGTTGGGAATAATCAGGTTTTGCTCGACTGTTAGGCGAATTTCGCCGCTGCCGTAAACATCAGCAATCCTGGCTAATTCAAACATTTCTTGAGAAAACATCCGCCCGACGGGAACGTGCAAGCCGATGTAGTTCAATCCCGGTTGCTTCTGGGCGTGAATGCCGATGTGATCGCGCTTATCCCAGAGAATTTCATCTTTTTCCGCCGCAGGTTGCAGGGGGAATCCCAATTGCTTTTCGACTTCAGCGCGAAACTTTTCAATGCCCCACTCTTCAATCAGATACCAAAGGCGGGATTTTTGCCGATTGGCCCGCAACCCGTAGTCTCGATAGAGGAGTAAAATCGTTTCGCAAACCGCCACGACATCGCGGGGATCTACCCAAGCATTGAGGGGAATAGCAGCGATACAAGCTTTAGCTGAGAAGAAACCACCGACGATGATATTAAATCCGATCGTATCGTTTTTGTAAGCCGGGATAAAAGCTAGATCGTTGATTTCGGCGTGAACCGAGTTGTCGCGACACCCAGCGATCGCAATGTTAAATTTGCGCGGTAAGTTGCTAAATGATGGATTACCGTCGCCATTGTTGGTAATCATGTCTTGAACTTTCCGGCACAAGCCCCGCGTATCGATCAATTCATCGGCATCGATGCCCGCTACTGGCGAACCCGTGATGTTGCGAACGTTATCCATCCCCGACTGAATGCTGGTCATGCCAGCTTGTTGCAGGCGATTGAAGATATCTGGAACATCTTCGATATGAAATTGCCGCAGTTGCAGGTTTTGTCTGGTGGTAACATCGGCATTGCCATTATTGCCGTAGCGTTGCACGATATCTGCTAGCACTCGCATTTGCCCGCTAGTGATAATGCCATTGGGTAGCCGCAGCCGCATCATGAACTTGCCAGGTGTTACCGCCCGATAGAACAAACCCAACCATTTCAGGCGATAGAGGCGATCGTTTTCTTCCATTGCCTCCCAGCCAATGCGGGCAAAATTTTCTAGTTCTTTTTTGACTTCAAGACCGTCTTTTTCGGCTTTAAATCTTTCAAACTTGTTTTGAGTTTCCTTTGCTGGGGCCGTTTGTACCATGGGGGCTATATCCTTATCAATCCTGGTTTGAAAGCACTAATTGAATTTGGGGAAATCGATCGAAATCGGGTGAATATAAAACACTTTATGTAACGAACAATTTTTCCCAACTGCTAGGTTATCTAGCATGGGGCATTAGATCGGTCAGCTAATTTACAGATGCAGATTTTTTATCGGAATACTTGTTAGGTTATGAAGATTAAATTGGCAAATAGGTAACTTTTGCTACAAAATCGCGATCGCTATGAGTTGGTTGCATCTAGAGAATGCTGTTTTTGCATCAAAAAGCTGCCGCGTGCCGCCAAATTTCAGCATCGCTAAAAAGCAAGTAGAGACGTACCCGCCGCTACGTCTCTACATTGTTCGTATTTGTCAAAGATAGATCTCGATCGATCGCCACGATTGGGTTCGTTGGGTTTTGCTGCGCTCAACCCAACCTACAGCGATCTCGTGGGCAAATTGCGAATTGCGAATTGACCATTGTTTTGGTCAAGGACTATAAATGACTTGCGTTAAAACCCCTCCGCCTCTTTCGAGGTAGTATAACTTGCCATCAGAAGCTACTTTAACGTCAACCAAAAAGTTAAGCCCAGAAGCAAATAGCGTGGTTTGTTTGGTAGCACTATCGTAGCTGCGAATCCAGCCATTACAAAAATCGCCAAAGAAATAATCTCCCACATAAGAAAATGGGAACTTTACCGTTACTGGATTGTAAAATGCCCCGCCGACGATGGAACAGCCTTTGCCATTCCCGCTGCCATGCTGGTAGGCAAAGATGGGCGAAACATATCTAGAGTCGGTTTCTGGCCCCTCATATCGCGGCCAGCCATAGTTTGCTGCCTTGATGTTCTGATTGATTTCTTCCCAACTATCTTGACCGACATCGTTGATGTAGGTGCGTCCCGTCCCTCGCTGAACGCCAAAACTATAGGGGTTGCGCAGACCTAAAGCCCAAATCGATCGATTGGCCCCGCTAGCTGTTCTGTAAAAAGGATTATCGGTAGGAATTGTCCCATCCTTGTTCAACCGTAGGAGTTTACCTTTCATGTTGGCCAGAGTTTGGGCATTGTTGGGGTTAGCATTGTCACCGACAGCAATCAGCAAGGTCCCATCCTTCCAAAAGTGAATTGCCCCCCCGTTATGATTGGTCAGAGATGAAAGCGGCTGGATATCTAACAATACTTTTTCGCTACCCGGTACTACCAGATCCCCGTTAGCTGTAAACCGACTGACTCGATTGTGAATATTAGGAGTCTTAGCGGTGTAATAGACATAGATCCACTTATTTTGGGCAAAATTGGGATCGATCGCGATTCCCAGTAAACCTCTTTCTCCATTAGAATCGACCTTGCTCCGAATATCTAGGAAAGGGGCGGACAGCAAGCTATTTGACTTGACAATCCTGATTCGACCTTCTTGTTCGGCCACGAAGATCCGCCCGTCCGGCCCGATCGCCATGGTTGTAGGCTTAATTATATTGCGAGCGATCGGGGTAGCTTTAAAACCAGGTGGGACTGCGGCACTGGCTGGGGCTACTGTTGCTGCCAAAGAAACGATCGACAGTGCGATGCTAGAAAAGGCTCTGATGTTCATATTTGATGCAGACAGGGAAAGCTGTTAACTAGAGCGATGGGATTTGTTTGAAAACAAAATCTTCATCAAACTCTTTCAGCAATAAAGATCTCCAACAATTACGGTGAGGTAGGCATTCTGCCTGCTTTCGAGTTTACTTTCTGGAGATCTCTAATGTTTTACAAACCCTGCCGATTATACGATCCGATCGCTAATCTTCGATCGACTTTATATTGTTTTTAAGATATATTTGATGCGTTAATGGTTGCAGCACTATGTAACAATTTACTATCGACAATTGAAACATTCAGATGCAATTTACTGCCTGTTGAAAGTGCGATTAAGGGAAGGTTGCGCCTTGCGTTTTGCCGTGTCGAGTAGTGCGATCGTAATCGATATCTCGTTGATTGTATTTAGCAATGACGCGATTGCTGCGATTGTTGGCCGCCGTTTGTAATTCTTGGCAAGAACGGTAGCTAGGCATATTGTTGAGTAGCCCTATAATTTCCCGACTCGCGGCGATCCCATGTTGCTTGTGTCCGGCTTCATGAATTCGCAACGCTTGAGTATAGCGATTCCATTTTTGCCTCAGTTGACGAGAAGCTTGAGATGGAGGATTCCACTGGGGTAGGGTAATAGTAATATTTGTATTTACCTCAGTCTTATCGATCGCGCATCGATTATTTTCTACTCTATAGCTATATCTCCAACCTACGATCCAACGAGTCAAAGCATCGTAACGCCGATTGCCAAATTTAGGATTGGAAGGACCGATTTGGTCCATTTGGGCGCGAAGTTGGGTCGCTGTGGAACCGCCAATTTGGTAGTAAACGTTATTGACGGTAACGTTTGGGGAATTCTGCGCGGGAGTTATAGCTGGGCTGAAAGCGATCGCCGTGGCGATCGCTAGTGCTATGAATATCGTCTTCAATAACTTCATAAATGGCAGCTTCAGCTTGCTAGATAGTGGTTGAGTTAGGGGATAGCGATCGCCATCATAACTCAATATTTCCTCCAAACCATGGAGCGGTCGTTCGATCCGATCTCAGTTAGTAGTACCTTTAGAGTCGAATTCTAGATACCAGCAGCGCTTTAGCAGTTCGACTCGTTGCAGATACCAAAAGCGAGAGGGGTTGAGAACAGCTTTGTTATTACCATCGAATAAAGGCTGATTGAGAAATTGCCACAGCGGAAATTTAGCGGGATGGGATTCGTAATTCATAGGATTAAAATTTACCAAGTTATCGGGTTTAATTGGTTGGCTATTTTTAGAGCGATCGTTTTTTAGCGCTCTGATGTGACTTTAGTTGGTATGACCTTTAGAGTCGCATTCTAGATACCAACAGCGCTCTAGTAGTTCGATGCGGTGGAGATACCAAAAGCGAGAGGGGTTAAGAATGGCTTTGTTATTGGTATCGAATAAAGGCTGATTGAGAAATTGCCACAGCGGAAATTTAGCGGGATGGGATTCGTAATTCATAGGATTAAAATTTACAAATTTATGTGGGATGAAATGCTAGCACCCTGTATTTGGTATGCCAATTTTGTATCTAAAGAAACAATGCCACACTTAATATTCAATTTTCTTGGTGGGAATTGCGGAATCTAGAAAAAAATTTGGCGATCGAAGTCTGTATTTTCACGGACATACAAAAAGAGACGTAGCAGTGCTACGTCTCTAGATGTTTTTGAATTATTTAAATGGAGCTGGGGAGAATCGAACTCACCGTCCGCCCTGGGTATTAACCTTCCATTCGTTCACAGGTTTAGCCCTTCTGACCCTCAAGGCGGGGATCGTCTATTGTCCCAGACGATGCGGATGCTCTGGTAAAGTCTTTACTAGAGAGCCTACCAGAGGAAAACTCGCTAGTGCATCCGTTGGGGTTGGTCTGTAGTCCTTAACGGAGTCGGGCTACAAACTCTCGCACCTAACTAGAGGTTTTTAGGCAATAGCTACTGCCTTGCGAGAAAAAGCTACGATGTTGTTCGCAGTTACTTTTTTTTGAGTCCGGTATTTACGAGAGAAGACCCGCTCTCGACCTGAATCACAGATAGGCTTTCGCCAACACGTCGAAACCATTACAGCCCCGTGTCTTATATTTACCATTATAGTTATTTTTTTGACATCGCGGGGAGAGGGGGATAAGGGGACAATAATGATAACTAATCTACTTTGCCTGAGCAACGGTCACGGGGAAGACGCGATCGCTGTCCGCATCCTACAAGCACTCCAGCAACAAGAACATCCCCCCAAGCTGGCAGCTTTACCTTTAGTGGGAGAAGGGCAAGCTTATACTCAACTCCAGATCCCGATTATTGGATCGGTTCAAAGTATGCCCTCTGGGGGTTTCTTCTTTATGAAGGGCAGAGAACTGATCGGAGATCTGCGCAGCGGCTTAGTGCAATTAATCTGGTCGCAGTTAAAAGCGATTCGTAATTGGGTGCGATTTCACGCCCAATCTGGAAACCAAGTAGCGATTCTGGCAGTCGGAGACATCGTGCCGCTGTCATTTGCTTGGTGGAGCGGCATTAACTACGCTTTTGTCGGCACGGCTAGATCGGAGTATTACTTGCGAGATGAAACCGGCCTATTGCCGCGTCAGTCGTGGTTTCAACAATTAGAGGCTTATTCCGGCTCGGTTTATCAGCCTTGGGAACTTTGGCTGATGAAACATCCCCGCTGCCTAGCAGTTTTTCCTAGAGATCGGTTGACGGCAGAGATTTTGCAAACCCGATCGATTCGGGCTTTCGACCTGGGAAATCCGATGATGGATGGGTTTTTAGAGGAGAGAGGCAGTATTCTGCACTCAACGCTTAACGCTCCACATTTGTTAGAACATTCAACGCTTCACATTACGCTTCTCCCTGGTTCGAGGGTGCCAGAAGCTTATGCTAATTGGCAACAAATTATGTCAGCGGTAGATGGAGTAATAGCAGTTTTGCCGTCGAAATCTTTAGTGTTTTTGGGGGCTATAGCTCCGACTTTAAACCTCGATCGTTTGCGTCCTGCTCTCGTCGCCAGTGGATGGAAACCTATTACCGATTTATCATTCATTAAAGCCAATGCTACTTTAGTTTTGAGTCAGAATGCTTATGCCGATTATTGTCTGCGAGGGAATTTAGCGATTGCCATGGCAGGAACGGCAACAGAACAGTTTGTCGGCTTGGGAAAACCTGCGATCGCTATTCCAGGTAAAGGCCCTCAATTCACCCCAGCTTTTGCTGAAGCCCAAAGCCGCTTGCTCGGTCCGTCGTTGATTTTGGTAGATAACCCTACTGAAGTTGCTGGTGCTATGGGGCAACTTTTGAGCCAACCGGAGCGATGGCCGCTAATTGCCCAAAACGGCCAGCGGCGCTTGGGAGAACCGGGCGCTGCCCGCCGGATTGCCGATTGCTTGATGGCCAAATTAAGCTAGAAGAATATAGGAGTTCAGAAGTTCAGAAGTTCAGAAGTTCAGAACTCCGAATGTTGGAACTCCGATCGACTCAGCCTTTTTCTAGCCTGACTGCATACCATTGGAGATATTGTCCCGGTGCGACATCGAATTCGCAATAATTTTCCATCAAGTGCTGAGCTTGCTCCTCTACCGAAGAAAATTTTTGCAATTCTCTAGGCAGAGCGTCTGGTTTTAAAGCTAGCACCGCTTTCAACTTTTCTAACAATTCTTCCGCAGTCAAAAATTCCTCTGGACGATCGGGTTCGAGAACCACATAGGCATCTTGTTGATACATCAGAGAATCGGGCATGATTTCAATCTCGCCGCTAGCATTTATCTAACTCTAGCTTAATGCCATAGCCTATAATTGAGATCGATTTTGATATTTCTGTTTTTTCATATAGCTTCATAAATAAATATTGGAATCGAAAAAATGTAGTATCTTGTTTGGGGTTGGCGATCTTTTAAATTTTTATTTTTAGGCAATATGGCTGAAAAATTTATTTAGTTTAGTGGTCTATAATTTCTAAAACTTACGCTAGAATAGCTACTCGATGCCAGCGAGACTTAAAAATGCCTAATCTCACCCCTAAAAGCTCCCAAGATTACCAAAAATTGTTGACCAGTCAATTACAAAATCGAGAGCAACAACTGAAAAAATCTAGATTTTTAAGCTTGGTCAAGAAAAAAACACCGCGATTAGTGCGACAAGGGATCAATGTGGTGCATTCGATCGCCGATCCGATTTTGTGTCAAAGCTACCAAAAACAGCACGGCTGGGATCGACCTATTCCTCCTCTGCAATTAAGAATTATTACTTCAGATCGAACAATAGATGGTTATGTTAAATCTGGTAAAAGTATAGTTGATAGTTTTGCAGAAGAGCTAAAAAAATGCGGTTTAGCTCTCGATCGATTTCGTAACATCTTAGATTTTGGTTGTGGAGCGGGCAGGCAAATTCAGTATATGTCGGGCTATCGACAGGCTAATCTAACGGGATGCGATCCTAACGAAGCTCACATTAAATGGTTGTCTAAAAGTTATCCTGGCGCTAATTTTTACAGAACCAACTTTAATCCTCCATTGCCTTTTGCTGACAAGTCTTTCGATTTAATTTATTCAGTGTCAGTTTTTACCCATCTCAGCGAAAAGCTCCAATACGATTGGTTAAAAGAGCTAAAACGAGTCTTGAAACCTCAAGGGATAGCGTTGCTCACGACTCTGGGTGAATATGCTGCCAAACGCAACGATATTTTAGGAATCAATCGCCACCTTTACGAGCAATTAATTGCTGAAGATTTGGTGTTTAAGCTGACTCCAGGTACTCGTTCTCTCAACAAATTTATCAATCCTAAAGCTTTAGTAGAAGAAGAAATGTATGGATTGACTTATCATTCCCAGAAGTATATCGCTGAAAATTGGAGTAAATATTTTGAGGTGGTAAATATCGTTCCTGGATGTATTAGCAATCTGCAAGATCTAGTAATCCTGCAAAAATAGATTTAGGAATTGCCAAGTTCATTTATAACGGTAAAAGTGGCAATCTGCCAAGGTGCGATACGTGCTAGCGCACAGGCTAGTGCCAACGCTAAATTTGGCTGGACATCGGGCGATCGATCGAATTCAGATTCTGGAATTCGATCGATCGGTTGTTCTAGTAAATCGACTCTTTGAGTTACTTTCAAATCTAGATCGCTATGCAGCCCTAACATGGCTGCTGTACCGTGACATTCATAACATCGCAAAATCCATGTTTGGGGGTCGTTCTGCGATCGCTTGAATGCCGTTAAGATGAGATTATCTGCGGTTAAATTCAATAGCTGACCCGCAGGCGGTAGCTTTGGGGAAGTAGGATTTTGAGTTGATGAATGCTGCCATACTTGCAAAGGTAAATTGAGTTCGTATCCTCGCCGGACAGTACCAGCGGTTTCCCAGCTACCCGAATGAGGATAAATAGCATAAGTGAATTCGTGCCATCCTTTATCGGCTTCTGGATCTGGCCAAGTAGAACTTCGTAATAGTGTCAGACGCAAGCAATTCGATCGAAAATCGTAGCCGTATTTGCAATCATTTAATAAACTGACACCCCACTCATCATTACTCAAATCTGCCCATTGCAGGGCAGGAATTTCCCATTTAGCTTTTTCGGCTGGGGTTTGCGGTTTAGTAGTTTGCTTTCTCGCGCCGTATGGGATTTCGTAAGCGACATAATCGGCTTCTAAATTTAGCGAAAAAGCTGCTTTTACTAAAACATGAGTTTCTTGCCAATCAACTTTAGTTTCGATTTTTATCACCTTAGACCAAGCTTCTAAAACATAATCTTGATAAAAAGTCGATCGACCGATCTTACGCGTTACTCGTATGCGACTTTCGACGGAATCCAAGTCGCAGCAATGCTGAATTTTTAATAATTGGCTAGTAGGTAAAGGATGCCGTTCGTAATTAGGATCGATGTTCCAAGCATCCCAATATTGTCCCCCGTCCTCAAAAGCTTGTAGTTGATTGCTGGGAGCGCTGAGAATTTCGCGATTGTTATCTTTATCAAAAATACTATCTATATCTCCAGTATTCGGATTAATAGAAACTCGCAAATATCGATTTTCGATGACAAAATCTATTACATGAAGAGAGTGATAATTGTTATTTTTATGAGGGCACAACCAAAATAGTTTATAGCCAACCCCAGGAATATCTTCGGCGAGAAATGAAATGTTAGCGATCGTCGGAGAAACCGAATTTATGTTACATATTAATACCTCTTTGCCTTTTAAATTACGAATCTGCCAATCTAGCTGTGGTTGCCAATTATATTTAGGCTGCGGCAGTTGGAAGCTGACAACTTCCGATCGCGGCCAATTAGTGGGATTAAAAACTATAATTGCCTGGGCATCAGGTACGGGTGGATCGGGAAGTTGAATTTGAGAAGCGATCGCTTGGAAAGATTGCTGCAATATCGCTGTTGCTGTTTGTTGGACTTCTTGCCAATCTCGATCGGCTTCTACATAAACTTGACGAATTGCCGAACCCGGTAAAATATCGTGAAATTGGTTGAATAAAACTTTTTTCCAGGCAGTTTCTAACTCAGATTGAGGGTAAGTTATGCCAGTAGCAATGGTGGCTAAACTGGCGAACAATTCGGCTTGATATAATAGTCCTTCACTCTGACGATTAAACCGTTTTTGGTCTGCATGACTGGTATAGCAACCGCGATGAAATTCTAAATATAATTCGTCATTCCAAACGGGGAGGCAACTAGAATTTTCAGGCTGAATTTCTTGTAAGTAGTTACTAGCTGTAGTAAATTCTAAATCTGGGAAGAAAGGAGATGTTTGCCAGCGTCGAGCGACTTCTAGCATATCGCGGGTAGGCCCGCCGCCATGATCTCCTACTCCTGGCAACCAGAGATAATCTTTTAAGCCTGTTTTTCCATACCAATCGCAGGCATATTTTGCCATTTTAACTGGCTCGATGCCTTCGCCAATTGGGGCTGACATCAAGCTGAGAATTTGAGTGCCATCTGGTGCTTGCCAATAAAACAACCCATAAGGAAATTGAGTGGTATCGTTCCACAGCAATTTTTGGGTGACAAAATATTCAATTCCTCCTTGTTTGAGCATCTGCGGCAACTGCCAGCAGAAACCAAAACTATCTGGCAGCCAAGCAACCGTACTGAATTGACCGAATTTTTCCTTAACGTAAAGTTGCCCATAAAGTATTTGCCTGACGATCGATTCACCGCTGACGCAATTGAATTCCGGTTCTATCCACATCCCCCCAACTACTTCCCACTTACCCGCAATTACTTGTTGTTTAATGGCGGCAAATAAATCGGGTCTGTGTTGTTCGATCCATTGATAAAGGGCAGGAGTAGAATGACAGAAAGTGAGTTCGGGAAACTCTTTTATTAGTTGGATAGCTGAGGTAAACGTCCGCTGTGCTGCTTCCCAAGTTTCGCTGACAGTCCACAGCCATGCCATGTCGAGGTGGGCGTGACCTAATAAATGAATTTTGGATTTTGGATTTCCCCCCCTGCTTGGTGCAAGCTGCACGGCGAGGGAACCTCGCCGCGACTTGCATCCGCTTTTTAAGGGGGGTAGGGGGGATCTGATTTTGGATTGAAGAGTTTGACGGAGAAGAAAGAGCGATCGATCGAATTCTGCTACATTTTCTGGTAAAGCTTGCCAGTTAATTTCTTTAACTGCTTCTATCAGAATTTCTAGTTTATCTGGCTCGAAAACTTCTAAATATTTCTGTAAAACAGCTAATTCATCAGCAATAAAACCCGGTTCTAACCTCTCACCCCCAGCCCGGAGTCCAGATTGCTCCCCCTTCCCTTGTAGGGAAGGGGGTTGGGGGGTTAGGTCTTTCTTCCAGTCATATTCATAAATACAGAGAGAATGTACTAACGCCCCCGGATCGTGACCTGGACTGACTAGCCGCAAGGCAATATTAATTTCATCTCCAGGAAGTACGCACGGACTGAGAAGTATTCTAGTGAAACAATCGAATAAATCTCCCTCTTGAACCAAGCTACCATTAACAAATATCTGAGCCAATTCTGCCCACCATCTTAAGGATAGGCGTAAGGCTAATCCAGTTAAGGGATAACTATATAAATTATCGGGAATAATGAGTAGTTGCTTGAGCCAGAAAACTTTTTTTCCCGCATCCCAAGCGATATGATTTTTACTATTTAAAGTTACCGATCGCCAATTAGATATATCAGATTCGATCGCCACATCGATCGATAAATCTTCCGCGCAATACCGCCAGTCGGTTTGCACGTCAATTTGAGTCAGTTGGCGCAGCCTAGCGATCGCAGTTTCTAGGCGATCGTCACCAGTTAGCTTGCTGTCAGTCATGTTTGTGATTGTCCGAGCTTATTAAACCAGATGAGCAACAGTATTTTCTTGTGGGATAGCCGTCCCGGCTGTCACAATGGACAGGCTGAAAGCCTATCTCACCAGAATGTAATTCACTCAATTGAGAAATGCTATATCAAGTTGCTGCTCGATCGGATGGGCGATCGCGTTGCAGATACAATACTTTGTGGCCGATCGTATCGCCGTTAGTTAATTCCTCTATAGCTCCTAAAGCTTTGAGTGTAGCAGTAGTGGCAGCAGTTAAACCCGTGACTCCAATAATATTCATCCCTTCGTAGGGTCTTTCGGCTTTTAGAGTTTTGATGCCTTCGCCCGTATTGAGATCCCAAATCCTGATGGTTTCATCTTGACTGCCGCTGGCGAGGATCTGGCCGCCAGGGTGGAAGGCTACCGACCAAACTAAATTCGTATGTCCTAGTAAAGTTTGGCGACATTCCCCAGCCTGCACGTCCCAGAGTTTGATGCTATGGTCGCTGCTGCCGCTGGCGATGGTTTCTCCGTCTGGACTGAACGCGACTGACCATACCGGATTGGCGTGTTCCTCTAAGGTGTGGCGACATTCTCCGGTAATAACGTCCCAGAGTTTGATACTATGGTCGCCGCTGCCACTGGCGATGGTTTCTCCGTCGGGACTCCAATGTACCGACCAGATCCAGTTAGTATGACCCGATAAGGTTCGGTAGCATTCCCCAGTGGGAAGATGCCATAGTTTTATCATTCGATCGTAACTGCAACTGGCTAAGCTTTGCCCGTCGGGACTGAAAGCGATCGACAGCACCCCGCTACTATGTCCTTGAAGGATATTTTGACATTCGCCAGTAGAAACATCCCATAGTCTGACGGTACGATCGTCGCTGCAACTGGCTAGGGTTTGCCCGTCAGGGCTAAACGCGACCGACCACACCCGGCTGATGTGTCCTTGCAAGGTTTGCCAGCATTCTCCCGTGCGAGTGCGCCATAATTTCACTACCTGTTCGCCGCTGCTGCTAGCTAAAATTTGTCCGTCGGGACTAAACGCGACCGATCTGACCCAATTGTCGTGTCCCTGAAGAGTTTTTTGACACTTCCCGGTACGGATATCCCATAGTCTAATGGCTCGATCGTCGTGACCGCTAGCGAGGATATATCCTCCTTCAGTGCCACTCTTACTAATGGGAGTGGGGCTAAAAGCCACCGACCACAAGCGACTGGTATGCCCTTGCAGGGTGTTATGGCATTCGCCCGTATTGAGATCCCATAACTTAATGGTATGGTCGCCGCTGCCAGTAGCAACGATTTTGCCCTGGGGATGGCAAGCCACAGCCCTCACCCAGTTGGTGTGTCCTTGCAATATTTGGCGGCAGATGCCAGTAACGACATCCCACAGCCTGACGGTGCGATCGTCGCTGCCGCTGACTAGAGTTTGCCCGTCTGGACTGAAGGCGATCGATCTGATCCAATTAGTGTGGGCTTGCAAGGTGCGATCTCCTTTGCCCGTGCGGACGTTCCAGAGTTTAATCGTCAGATCGTCGCTGCTGCTAGCTAGGGTTTGGCCGTCGGGACTCCAAGCTAACGACCACACCCAATTGCTATGTCCTTCTAGAATTTGCTGGCATCGGCCAGTACCGAGATCCCAAAGGCGAACGGTGCGATCGTCGCCGCCGCTGGCTAAGGTTTGGCCGTCGGGGCTAAAAGCGACGCAGCGCACCCAGTTGATGTGTCCCGACAAAATTTGGCGGCATTCGCCAGTGTTGCCATCCCACAATCTGATGCTACAGTCTTCGCTGCCGCTAGCGATGGTTTGCCCGTCAGGACTCCAATGCACCGACCACACTCGATCGCTATGTCCAGTTAAAACTTGCTGGCACCTACCTAAAGATAAGCGATCGCCAAGCTCGTTATATATATCCCACAAGCGGATGGTGCGATCGGCGCTACCGCTAGCGAGGGTTTGCCCGTCAGGACTCCAAGCTAACGACCACACCCAATTGGTATGCCCTTTACAGGCGCTAATTTTTTGACCGTCTGCGACTTGCCAGATGCGAATTTCGCCATCAGCATCGCCTGTGGCTAAGAGTTTCCCATCAGGACTGAAGGCGACTGCCAGAGTAATGCTTAAATCTTCAGTAAAGACCGATTTGGCTAGATCTGAGTAAGCAAAGTTAACTCGTTTCAAGTTCCGACCTTGGAGGTAGGCTTGCCAAACGCACAAGTTAGAAAAATCCCAGCCAGTTAGATCGGTTTGGAGTTGACCGAACAGGTTCAGCAGATTTCCGACGGCATATCCCGGCGATCGCGGTGCTTGTTCTTGCAATTTGTAGATAATTTGCTGTAACTTTTCTTCTAACAATCGGCGGTCTTTAACTGCTGTTAGGAGTTTAGCGATCGCGGGTTCTAAAATCAGGCGATATGCCGTGTTTCTAACGTATTCTTTTCCTTGGGCTTTAACCAGAACGTGAGCGTTCAAAATTTCGATTTCGCCGTAGATAATCTCGTTACAAACTTCTGAAATTAATTGTTCGGTCATGTAGTCCATGACTACTGGTTGTTGAGTAAACCCAGCGGTCGTTTTTTCGATCAGCGATCGCTGGCTCAAAGATCGCAAAGTTTCTGGCAAGTTTTGTTGCGAATCTAGCGATAACAGATTTTCTCTCAAGTCGGCGATCGATACCGACTCGCGTTCGATCGCCAGCCAATACATTACTTCTTTTTCTAGTTTAGATAATCGCTCGAAGTGTCGTTTTAATAAGTCGCGAATATCATCAAAAACTAAAATTCCTCGGTCTAAAAAGTTTAAAAACGCAGCAATATCGCTATTTAATAGTTCGTGAATTGCTGATGCTACTATTTTGAGGGCCAAAGGATTTCCGGCATAGTGTTCGACGATCGATTGCCACTCTGCTTCTGAAGCTGAAAATTCACCTTTTAGTTGAAAAACTTCTTTACCTGCTTCTACTTTTAAGCCTTTAAGTTGGAGCGATCGCACCGGCAGCGTATCGCCTTCTAATAATGAAATTTCTTTGGGTTTTTCTCGACTGGTTAGCAACAAGCAGCTTTGATGGCGTAATTCTCCGAGACGTTGAAATAGCTGCCCGTAGCCTTCATATCCGGCGCGATATTGCCCGACGCGATTGCCAGAAAGAGAGTCACCGCCTTGCATGATTGTCTCGGCATTATCCAAGATTATCAAGCAGCGCTGAGAGCGTAAATATCCCAATAAATGGCCGATCTTTCCTTCTAGATCTGGAGGCAAATTCGCTTCCGTATCTTGTTGGTTAGAAATAAATTGCAACAGGTCGATTAAAATTTCTTGAGGTGGAGGGGCGTGACGGAGACTGCGCCAAATTAAATAGTCAAACTCTGCCTGAATTTGCTCGGCACAGCGAATTGATAAAGTTGTTTTGCCCATGCCACCCATACCTAAAATGGTAAGCAAGCGGCAGCGATCGCTTATCAACCACCCTTTAATAGTTTCTAATTCTTCATCTCGTCCGTAAAAAGCTGGGACATCGACTGCTTCACCCCAATCGATTTTCGGTTGGCGATCGTCACCGATTGGTGGCGTTGCTGGTAAAGTTGCAGGATCTAGAACGGGAATTTTTGGTTCTTCGACGATTACTTGTCGTCGGAATACCGATTGAAGATTGCTTTTAGTGACTTCTTCTCCAAAAACTTTGGAAAGTAATTTCCATAATTGAAAACCAACTGTTTTAATATAGTTAGGTTCGTAGCCACTATTTTCGGCAATTTCTGGATAAGTTTGTCCTTCCCAAGCACCACGAAATACTTGTTCTTGTAAGTCGTTTAATTTTTCTGGTGTCAGAACTGTATCGACGATCGTTAAGGCTTCTTCAACAGTCATAATCTCAATTAAATCAACTTTTACTTGAGGTCAGACAGCAGGCAGGTAATACGTAATATAGGATTGCTATACCAGTTTCTATGGTAGTTGATGTTTCGATCGCTACTCAAGCTTTCAGCTACGGTATAGCAGTGGCGGCTTTGGAGGCAACGATCTGAGCCAGTGTCGGAACGAGGCGATCGATTTTCCAGCTTGGTAGAAATTTTTATCGATACCCCTGAAGCGTTTCTGCACGATCGATATAGACTGGCGATTGAAATCGCGCCTATACGATCGAGAACCGTGAGGGTAATGGTTAAAGGAGAAATATTTCCCTTTTCCCTCTTGCCTCTAGCCTCAACTCGTTCAGATAGCGATCGATCGCGGCCTCCAGCGTCGGTAACAGCACCCCCCGTTCGCTCGTCAAGGCACTGTAAACCGGACGAGGTGCAATCCAATTGAGTTCTTTGCCCGGACGGGCATGAATGTCAGTAGGATCGAATCCTGCTAGGGCGGCAACTTCTCGCGCCAAATCTGCCCAAGCGATCGCTCCAGCATTAGCTAGATGCCACAGCCCCGATTCCCCATCGATTAGCAGGTCTAGGGTGGCGTTAACTAGATCGGGAACGTAGGTAGGAGAAACAATCGTATCTGATGCCGCCATAAACTCTTGTCCCCTCGCCAAGGTGCGGAGGGCGATCGTCAAGAAATTGTAGTCATCCCAAGGGCTAAAAAAGGCACTGGTGCGAATTACTAGAGAGTGGGGATGAACTCTTAATACCTGTCGTTCGGCGATCGCTTTACTCTGTCCGTAGACGTTCAAGGGTGCAACTTCGTGACTTTCCGTGTAGGGGTCGGCCCGCTTGCCATCAAATACCAGATCGGAGGAAAAATTCACCATGGCAATGCCCCGCTCAGCGCAAGCTTTCGCCAAAATCGTAGCTCCTTCGGCGTTGATTCGATGGCACAGGTGCGGCTCTCGTTCGGCATCGTCCACCCGCACGTATCCAGCCGCATTCACGACTGCCCATGGTTGTAGCTCGGTCAGCATCCGCTCGACACTGGTTGAGTCTGTAATATCCATCTCTTGACGAGATAGCAAGCGATAAGGAATTCCGCGGACCTCGCAAAGGCGAGCAAAGGAGCGTCCTAACGTGCCTGTCGCTCCCACGATCGGCAGCGGCGGAGTAGAAGAGTAACCATTTGAGCTTTCTAGGTGCTTCATCTGGGGGGAAGGATCGAGCGCCTTGGGGTCGGTATCGATCGATCCGTCTAGGGCGGTTGAGTAGCTTACAGGCGGATATAGGAGCCGTGGCGATCGCTGCCACCATCCAGGTAGATCTAACAGGGGATGGTAATACTCTCGCCCTGCGGCTAAAGCTTTTACCATGGAGGCGATCGCCGTCGAACGCGGCAGGGAAGACCGGACATCGAACGCCCCTGGCTCGTAAAACCCATCGGCACGAGTTACCAAGCTATTCCAGTCATAACTTCCCAGCAGCGACCAAACGGTGACGGCTCGCAAGTCTACACCTGCGCGTCGCACAGAGCGACCCGCCTGCCAAATTTCCTTCAGCCAGCGCAACTGTTCCTCGCGGGTACAACCCAAATGCGCCTCGGTGATGGCAATGGGTAGCTGATAGCGTTCCCAGACTTCTTTTAATAAAGTGTCGCAATCGTAAATGCCCTCTGCCCGCACCCATACAGCTTCTACATCGGCGTACTGATGTTTGCCATTGCCGCCGCGCGCGTGCGGAGGATAGCGATCGATCCGTTCGTCCAAAAAGCGATCGCTACACGCATAGCGGTTGATGCCAACGATATCGGGGGGACAAGGATGGTCTTGAAACCACAACAATTCATCTGCCTCAATACCCAGGTAACGCAGATAGTTCCACAAGGGATGAGAGGAATTAACGCGACCGCAAAGTAAGTCGAAGGACAGCCAGCGGCGCTCGTTCTCAAACTGGGCCTGGTATGCCAGTAAAGGGGTACTGAAGATTTTGCCCAAATCTTCGGTCTGCACGAGTTGAGCGTGCGGATTAATTTGTTTAATTGCCTGCATCGCCAGTACCGTCCCGCGACACTGGTGGATCAGGGCCTTGGCAAACATCAAGGCATCTCGCGTATGAGGATACCAGTGACCGTACAGGGCGCTAAATCTGGCTGTCGTCAGCGGTTCGTTTACCGGGGTGTAATCGCTCACCCAAGGGTATCGCTGGGCAACCGCACCAGCGTATGCGGCTAACTTTTCTGGAAATGCTGGATCGATGAGGCTGGTATCGCGAGGCCCGCTACCGTGATGCACTAGACCTACAATCGGGCGAATGCCAAGATCGTCTAGGTAAGTCAATCTTCGATCGGCCCACGACCAATCTGCTCGTTCTAATCCATTGGGGGCGGTGCGTTCCCAGAGAATGGGATAGCGAATGGTTTCGATGCCTAAAGCGGCAAAGCGATCGAGGTCTTCAATTCTAGAGGCATGGCCGTTGCTCTCTAGCTGATCGAAATAGCGATCGCCTACTCGATTGACCGTGCATTCAATTCCACCCCACAATTCCACATCTGGTGAAACTGGTTTTGAATTCATACATATTTTTTAGATCGAAACCACAGATGAACGCAGATCAAATCGATGAGTTATCGGTTTGTGCGATCGGTATAGTTTTGTCGATCGACCAACTCGAATTGTTTTAGGTTGACGAGAGAGACTTCCCATTTTGTAATTCCGATTTGCCAGCAGATGCTGATACCGGAATATTGAGAGATTTGCTGGTAGGTGCGTTGCCCACCGCCCGCTTACCAGCAGCGTTGGAAGCGATCGCTTTTTTCGCAGATAAGCTCTCTTTTTCGGGATGCCAACTCGCTCGTTCGGCCAGTTGGGCATAAAGTGCCAATGCCTGAGCCACTACCTGATCCATGTTGTAATACTTGTAAGTGGCTAGCCGTCCGACAAAATGAACGCCAGGTGTAGCATCTGCTAATGCTTTATATTGCTTGTAGAGTTCGGCATTTTCCGGGCGCGGTACCGGATAGTAGGGATCGCCCTCGGCTTGAGGATATTCGTAGACAATGCTGGTTTTGGGATGCTCTTGCCCGGTTAAGTATTTGAATTCGGTGACGCGGGTGTAGAGGTGTTCGTTCGGATAGTTGATTACTGCTTGCGGCTGATGCACTCGCTCGTTCAAAGTCTCATGTTTGAAATCGAGCGATCGATAAGGTAATTTGCCATAGCGGTAGTCAAAGAAGCCATCAACGGGGCCGGTATAGATCGTCTCTTTGTAAGGGATGATGTCTTGGATTTCGCGGTAATCGGTGTTGAGCATGACTTTGATGTTGGGATGAGCCAACATATTTTCAAACATCCGGGTGTAGCCGTGCAGCGGCATGGCTTGGTAGGTATCGGTAAAATAGCGATCGTCCCGATTGGTGCGCGTGGGAACGCGAGCCGTCACCGATTTATCTAACTCAGATGGATCGATGCCCCACTGTTTGCGGGTGTAGTTTCGGAAGAATTTTTCATAGAGTTCTTTACCGACTTTGCTGACAACCACATCTTCAGACGTGCGAATATAGTCTTTGGGTTCGGCAACCGAAGCAAAGAATTCGGTCAGTTGAAAGGCCGTCAAATTCGAGCCATAAAGTTTATTAATCGTATCTAAATTAATCGGAATCGGCACTAGTTGACCGTCAACGCTGGCCAGAACTCGATGTTCGTAACGTCGCCATTCGGTGAAGCCAGACAAATATTCAAACACCTCGCGCGAGTTGGTATGAAAGATGTGAGGTCCGTATTTATGAACCAAAATTCCCGACTCGTTGTAATGGTCGTAGGCGTTACCGCCGATGTGATTGCGCGTATCTACAATCAAGATTTTTTTGTCTCGTTGACTGGCCAATCGCTCTGCCAACACGCTACCAGCAAATCCTGCGCCGACAATTAAATAGTCGAACATGGGTTTATTCCTTAAAAGCAAATATTTAACTCGCCAACTTGTTATCGTTGGTACTAACAGAAACGGATGGCTTAATTCCCGATCGCACTGATTTGGCAGTATGAGGGCCGCCGTTTGTCCTTTGATTTGAGGTGGCGATCGCTTCTTCAATCAGATCGTTCATCGCCTGCCAAGTGCGATCCCAGGAGGTTTGCGATAAAAAGGTATCGACCCGACTCAACCACTCTGAATCGGCTTGCTTTTGCTCTAGAGCAGCAGCGATCGCGTCGATAAACTCTGGAACGGTGTCGGCAATATGCACCAACCCCTCCTCACCATAGGGACGCACCACGTCGCGAATGGAGGTTGAAACTACGGGTTTGCCTGCGGCCAAGTATTCAGGGGTTTTAGTCGGACTGATGAAACGGGTCGATTCATTGCGGGCAAAGGGCAACAACGCCACGTCCCAACTCGCTAGATAGCTGGGCAACTCTTGATAGGACTTGCTGCCTAAGTAATGAATGTTGGGATGACGCGGCAACGTTTCCGGATCGATTTTGACCGCCGGACCGATAATTACTAAATGCCAGTCAGGTCTGGCTCTAGCAATTCCATCTAGCAAGTCCAGATCCATGCGCTCGTCCACCACGCCATAGAATCCCAATCGCGGATGGGGAATTGCAGCTTGACTGGATGGTTCTGCAATTAAATTCCTGGCTTGACGGAAGTGAGCGGCATCAATGCTGCTGGGAAAGGCGTGAATGTTAGGATGCTGATGCTGTTTGGCTTCATAAAGGCTGCGTCCGCCCGTAAACACTAGATCGGCCAGCTTAAACAGATGGCTTTCTCGTGCTTGTAAGTCTGGATGCGCTCCCTTAAAAGCAGATAACTCATCCATGCAGTCGTAAACGATCGCCGATGCCTTTAAGTGGTGAGTAAAAGGCACCGCCATGGGCGTGTAGTACCAGAGGATGGGTGCTTGAATTTGAGCCTGGGCGAATAGGGTATCGAGCAACCGTTGTTGGAGGGCGATCGCTTTTTGTTCGCTTACTCCTGCGGGCAAGTGCGGTACGGCTACCCAAACACCACACTCGCGCCTGCTAATGTCCAGCCACCAAGAATTATCTGGACTGGCGAGCGGTTCCTCTATGAAAAAAACTCTGCGGGTTTGAGCGCCACGGCCGAGTAAATGTTGGGGACGCTGATAAACAAAATCCCAGCGCAGATGGGAAAAACAAACCAGATCGCGGACACCCGGAACGACTAGTTCTAAACTCGGATCTTCAACCCACTTCAAAGGGGTTGAGTCGAGTTCTTGCTTTTCTTGCAGATGAGTATCTGATAACCATTTTGCCGATCTATCTCTTCTGCCTGCCTTGCCATTAGAGCGATCGCCTAAAGGCTGAAAACTATCATGTGTAGACATTTGTTTCTTTATAAGTGGTGATTTTAGCGAGTTAATTAAACTTGCTAAAAACTAAATTTTTTAGACAAACAAAAGCTATCTAGCCCTCAAAAGTTAGTTTGTTTGATGTCATTAAAGGCGATCGCCTAGCCTCGATAAGTGACAAACTCAAGCCAACGCTTTTGAGACAGATGCAGTCTTAAAACTGGGCGCTCGTTCCCTCGTTAAAAATTAGCTTCTTAGAAGATTAATAATTTTGACTATCTGCCAACCTCCCTCTTCAGGGAAGAACTGTCTCAGTCTAAAGTATAAGGTTGGATTGATGGAGCGCGGCAAATGGTAACTGAAAGCCGAGAACGAATTGACTAAAAATTAGTAAATTTACAGTGCTATCTTCACGTCAAAAAATAATAAAAATTAGAGCCGGAACAACCGCAATTAAACGAGTTATATCAAATCCGATTAATTGTCCATAATTAACGTAGGTTGGGTTGTAGGCGTAGCCTTAAGGCAGGGTACGGAGTGAAACCTAACATTTCTGGAGTGTTGGCTTACGCTTAGATCGAAGCAGCGATGGCGATCGATCTAGAAATTTACGATCGGCATTCAAGGCTACACGGAAATAGTTTGCGGTGTGTAAGTAGGTCCGTGACAACGAGGACCATCTGATGTCCAAATGAGTCTATCTATACACATCCGACGAGCTTGCATCTCGGTATCCCAAGCATGGTAAATCAGGTACTCGGTTTGACCATCTGCTCCGATCGCGATCGAGTTATGGCCGGGACCGAATACGCGGCCGGGAATCGATCGCAGCACTCGCGGTCCCGCTTCATTCCCAGCATCGGAGTAACAGCCCATCACTCGATCGGCAACGCCATAATCAACTCCGTAGCTATCCGTTTCCCAACGCCCACCACTGTAAAAACAGTAGTAGCGGTTATCGTGCTTGCGAACGCAGGGGCCTTCTAAGGTATGCCAGTCGTAGACGCTACCGTACATCGGGCGATCGGCTAAAAACCGCTGCCAATCGTGACGGGCCCGTAAGACTACCTTTGCGTCTTTAGCTAATTTCGTCATCGTCAGCAAGCGATCGACCACTAATGCCGTTCCTGCCCGCACCCCATTCTCTGTATCCAGAAAATCTTGGGCGTAGAAGAGATACCACTGTCCGTCATCGTCTTGAAACGGACTGGGATCGATCGCAAACGGGCAAGTTTTTGGATCGACTAGTGGCTCGCCTGCATCCTCATAAGGGCCTAATGGTTCGTCACTGGTGGCAACTCGCAACTGATGGTTTTTATCCTCATGTCCCACCGAGTAGTAGAGGTAGAAGGTGCCGTCGCGATAAGCAACTTCAGGGGCCCAAAAGTTATCTCCTAGCGCGCGATCGGGTCGTACCAGGGCGTTTCCGGCCAACTGCCAGTCAACTAGATCGCCAGATTGCAATAGGGGAAAGACTTGCCGCTGTTGAATCTCATCCGCCTGCCCTACGGCTTCTGCCGGGCCAGTACCGATCGCGTAATAAACCCCTTGGTACTGCCAAACAAATGGATCGGCAAAGTAATCTGGGTAAACTGGATTGGTATAGGTTCTCATACTAAATCCGCTTAGCAAAAGTTGGTTTGCCCTCACCCCGCCTCCGGCACCCCTCTCCCAACTCCCCCCTTACCAAGGGGGGACACAGGGGGGGTGGGAGAGGGGATGGGGGTGAGGGCTGGATTTATGGTTTTAATAACCGGATTTAGTATCATGACGTGTCTTTCCCAAGCTTTAAAGCTATCTGCGCGTCAAGCTTTTAATACTGAAAGTCGATATAATTTTCGACCTCACTAGCTGGTAAACGTTCTACTACCTGGCAGCGAAGTAACTGTTGCATTTGAGGTGGCAGGCTGTGGTAATAATCTCGCGGTAACGTTAAATCGACTTTTTGAGTATGGAGCCAGTGCATGACGTAACCCATAACAATCATCGGGCGCGGCTGGGGTGTCCGGTTAGGAGTGCCTCGATGTAGTGCTAGGGGCGATCGCATCATTACATCTCCTGGCTGCATATAAAACTGCTCCAGCAAAATTTCACCCGTCCGAATTTTGACTAATCCTTCTTCGCGCGACATGACATGAGTGCCTCGCGCCATCTCAAACGGCCCGTTTTCGGCAGTCACTTCTACTAAGGGAAAATTGACTGCTAGCGCGTACAAGGGGGTGACAATTCGATCGGAAAACAGCGGGCGAAAGTCGCGATGAATTTCTTGATACTCAGACCCCTGCATGGGGATGTCTGCCGCTAGCTGTACCAACTCGTACTCTTGATAAAAGACCCGATCGAGTACGCCCAAAATAGTCGGATTAGCAAACACTGCCGGATTGGCAAAGGGAGCCACCCAAGGCAATGTCAGATAACAGCGAGCAGTCCCTCTAGGAGCGACTCCACCCGGCCGCTGCTGTCGCTCTTGAAATAACGCCTCAAAAGCAACTGCCCACTCTTCAATTAACTGTCGATCGAACAATCCACGAATAATACAAATTCCGTCTCGATTTAGGTCTGCTGCTAAGCGATCGAGATCGCGATCGGTAAAGGTTGCCGTATTGATGCTTTGAACCATGTTACTGCCCGTTTTCACCGGAGAGCCTAAAGCTACATTTAAGACCAAATGTAGCCTTCTATACCATTCTATTCTCCCTAAAGGAAGAGGTAGAACGGCAGCAGTATTGGTAATTCTTCAAAAAACTCAACCTTGCCGCCCGCTCTCTCATACCAAATCCGGTTATTAAAACCATGGATCCAGCCCTGACCCTAAATCCCTCTCCCACGGGAGAGGGATTTTAACTTCTACTATTTTGTTAAAGTCAGGGCCTGTGGTAAATCTGCTTTTATCTTTAAGCGCTCTAACTTTTGGAAGCGATCGCTGAGCCAATCAAACCCTTTCTCTAAACATTGAGGGCAAACTTCACCGTAGTATTGACCTCGATCGTTGCAAACTAGGATTTTCGCTTCTGTCATTTCAAACTGTTCGTCGCAGAGCGAGCAAATTTGTTTTTGAAATGGAACGTAATTACACTCAATTTGAAGTTGCATATTTTCTGGCTATAAGCTCGTAGAATTCAACCCGTTATCTCTTTTGTCACTTTCGGTAGACAATGACCCATATCCTCGACCTAGAGTGATACAACTGGATCGTCTCCAAATCCGGTTTTTGAATACTCTTTTTTCTCTAGCTCTCACCAGCAGGCTCTCCTTATTTAGCAGCATTTGCGTAGCGCCTCCGCAAAATATATTTATGTGCTAGCAGAAAAGAGACTTGGATAACATAATTTGGTCTTATTTTGAAGATATGAGTTCGAGGTGTAGTTAACATCTAGCTTAAGAGTGAGGACAAACAGGCTTAGTAATGTTGTGGCCGCCAAAAAAATAAATTTTAACCAACTAATATCCGTCCTCGATCTCCAGCGCTGCTGTATCGATCGAGAACCGTTTGAGCGATCGCTTTTCCTTCTCCCGCAGCGACTAACGCCACGCTAGCGCCGCCAAATCCGGCTCCGGTCAAACGCGCCCCAAACACGCCCGAAGTATTTTGCAGAATATCTACTAACCGATCTAAAGCTGGTACGGAAACCTCATAGTCGTCTCTCAAGCTGGCATGAGAAGCATTCATTAATTTGCCAAAAGCTTCAGCCGAAATGCCCTCTAACACCTGCAACACCCGATTATTTTCAGAGATAACATGACGGGCGCGTTGGCGGAGGAGAGCGGGTAAAGAGTCTGCCATGTGAGGCTCTTTGACATCCCGCAATGCTTTTACCCCTAGCTGACGCGCGGCTTCCTCGCACTCTGCCCGTCGCTGGTTGTAGCCGCTGCTGGCCAGCGATCGCGCCACACCGCTATCGATGACAATGATTTCGGCTCCAGCGGGAAAGGGAAGAAGTTGGCGATCGAGGGTACGGGTATCGAGAAACAGCATATGTTCTCGATCGGCCAGGCTGGATGCCATTTGGTCGAGAATGCCGCAACTCACCCCGGCGTATTGAATTTCTGCTTGTTGTCCCAATCGAGCAATTTCTACGTCGGTGAGGTTGAGGTTGAAGAGCGATCGCAATCCCCGTAACGTCGCCACTTCTAAAGCAGCACTGCTGGATAAGCCAGCACCAATGGGTACGGCAGAATTAACAAATATATTTAGGGGAGGAACCGTATGTCCTGCGTTCTCCACCACGCGGATGCAGCCGTAAATGTATCTGGCAAATCCTTCTTCGCCCTCACCCCCAGTCCCTCTACCACCCCCCCTGTGTCCCCCCTTGGTAAGGAGGGGGGAGTTGGGAGAGGGGAGCCGGAGGCGGGGTGAGGGCTGAATTAGAGAATCGACATCAACCGATTCTGCTAAATTAGCGGAGTAAAAATGATGGCGATCGTCTAGGCTATGTCCGATGCCAACCGTAGTCTGTTGGGGAATGGCCGTAGGTAAGACAAACCCCTCATTATAGTCAGTATGTTCGCCTAATAAATTCACTCGTCCGGGGGCGCTGGCTTCAACATCTGGTACGGCGTTAAAAATCTGCTGAAAATCCATCTTTACCGCTCCCAAGGGATAGCACGGAGCCTCCCAGCAATTTCTATGTAGGGAAACCTGGGATCGAAGCTTAAATTCTCCAGGCTGTTATCTGGGTTCAAGACAAAGGTATCTTCGATCTTGGCCCCTGGAATGCTGGGATTCCAAGCCAGCACCATGTTAGCAGCGAGGCGATCGCTCGTCCCTGGCGTTGCTACCATTTCTCTGGCCCCATAGCCTGCGATCCCGCCCTGATGATGCTCTCGAATCGCGTTGGGATAGCCACGATCTTCATATGCCTTTACCAGGGCATTGTATATAGCATTGAGAGGGGTTCCCAATTGGGAGCGATCGAGAGCGACTGCCTCAATTTCAGCAATGGTACGATGTAATTTTTTGTCCGACTCTGACAGTTTTCCGAAACAGACAAAGCGAGTCAAACTGACGATTAATCCATACCCGCGCGCGCAAAATACCAGCATTGCCTGTCGTCCGATCGCCTCTTTACTAGGCAATGGATGACGGTATAGCGGTAAGCGGCGATCGCCTGCTGCTAGCGTCAGTACGGGATGTAGCCCCCTGCTCCAAAGTCCTGCTGCTCCCGATCCGGCCAGTCGATATTCCGTCCAGTCGGGTTGTGCTTGGGCTAGCACTTCTGTCATCGCTTCGCTGGCGAGTTGCCCGACTTGGCGATATCGTTCTAATTCGCTCGGTAACATTACCCAGCGATGGTAGACGAGCGATGGCGGTAAAGGCAATTCGTTAGAGGTGGGGCGATCGCTCAAAACGCTGCCGTTACCTGTAGCTTCGCGAACCAAAGATTCGCGAGCGGAAATCTGCGTCCACGGATGGACGTAAAGCTTATAGGAAGAACCTTCTAGATTATGGGGAAGTTGTTCGTCTTTTAGCCGTTGCGCTTCAATTTCGTCGGTGAGAATCCAAGCATCTGTCGCCGTCACCAAAACTTCAGCAACTCCAGTTTCTGCCGCTAGCAATACCATGTTAGACGCACCTGCGATCGCCCAAGCAAACCAGTCAGTTCCCCGCAAGCGAATTCCTGCGGACGCTGTTTCTTGCAGAGTATTCTGCATTACCTCTAATTTGGCAGAAACTTCTTCTAATCTATTCATCAGATTAAATTGCCTTTCTCGCTCTAGCTGTCTGGAGCGAAATTAGTCCTACTCCAATCAGTACGAGTCCAGATGCTAGAAATCCGATATCCCACAGCCCTTGATGGATACCGGGCTTGAGGTGATGAATGCCTAAAATGTGATGGTCGATAATCCCTTCAACTAGGTTAAATACACCTGCTCCCATTAATAACGAACCTACAAACACCTGACTCGATCGAGCATCCCTGGCATACCGTCCGGCACGCCACAACAAAGCAATACCCGTCAAGGTTAGCAACCAATCGAAGAGGTGAAACAGCCCATCTCCCAACGTGTTTAACTCCATCCCGGCAATGGTCGTATCGGTTTCGATGCTAGAAAACATATGATGCCATTGCAGCAGTTGGTGAAAGACAATACCGTCAAAAAATCCACCCTGCCCTAACCCCAAAACGAGTCCAGCCAGAAGTAAGGGGCGAGTGTTAGGAGATTGAATTTTTTCTAAGATAGGTTGGCTAATTTCATCTGTGTTCATCTGTGTTCATCTGTGGTCAATAAAGCGTTTTTGCTCCGAAGTTTTGATTTATGCAAGACTTTTATTGTTGTACAGAACTTACCCAAATCGAGCGATGACATAGCATGGGTAGGGGCGAATCCATTGCACCCCTACTGCGTATAATTTTCTGGCTATTATTTTTGTGACTTACGTTCCGTCGAGGGTGCTTGAGGACGTTCCGTGGCAGCAGGATTAACCTCTGTTCCTCGATCGCTGAAAGGATAGCCTTCTTCTTCCGGTAGCAAATCTTCCGGGTTGGCTGCTGGGGTGGTGGCAGCCGAATCAAGCTGTCCGGTATCGTGACTGTGTTTGACTCCCGATCCTTTATGGCTAGCATGACCGCTACTCATAACGTTTCTCCAGTTGTTTTGCTGTCCATTAGAAAACAACTTTAGCGATCGAACTTCATCCTTAATGCTGATTCTGAGGAAGAAGACTGTCTGTTCGTACTCGTACCAAATGCCGTTTTATAGACCTCTGGCATAGCTTAGAGGTTTGAATAAAAACCACAGATGAACACAGATGAACACAGATGAGTTATCGACTTAGGCAAGAGATTTTATGTCGTCTATAACCAGTTCTACGATCGCACTTGCACCTATGGCTCGATATCGACAGATATTACCTGCAACTCTTTGGCTTTTTCTTCGGGTAGGGCATCGTTAGCAAACATTCCGGCTGCCAGTTCGGTTCCGGCTAAGTATTTGAGTCTATCGGAGGTGCGGTAAGGGGGGTAAAACTCAGCGTGAAGGTGCCATTCGGGGTGAGGCTTCCCGTCGGTGGGAGCTTGAAACCATGCCATCAAATACGGAAACGGACGCTGCCACAAGCCGTCATACTTCAACGTCGCGGTTTTGAGCGCCCTGGCAAGTCCCGATCGCACTTCTGGGGTCAAATCGAGAAACGTGGCGACGGGCTGAATCGGTGCAACCCACACTTCATAGGGATAACGGGCGCATACTGGCACAAAAGCGATCGCCCATTCATCCCGATACAAAATGCGTCGCTCGGCTTCAATCTCTTTTTGAATTAAATCTGCTAACAATCCCCGTCGATGCTGTTGGTAGTAGTCGAGTTGACAGGTCCCCATGCGAGCGGGCACGGGTGGGACGAAAGGGTAAGCATAAATCTGCCCGTGGGGGTGGTGCAGCGTCACGCCGACCTCAACCCCTTTATTCTCAAACGGCAAGACGTATTGAATTTGAGGATGCTGGCCGATAACGCGAGTGCGATCGCCCCAGACTTGAAACAGCAGTTCCAGATGCTCTAACGGCAGCGAACTCAAAGCCGCTTGCGGGTCTTGGGTAAAGACCACTACCTCGCAAGCTCCATTTGCTGGCAGCGTATCGACAATTTCTGAGGGAGCCTCTGTAGCTGAAGGAATCAACGACGGAAATCGATTGTCGAACACGGCAATGTCGTAGTTGCCCGCTGGCAGTTCTGTAGGGAATTGAGGGTCTTTAGTCGGAGCTAGTGGGTTGTATTCCGGCGGCGGCATAAACGTCCGCCCTTGACGGTGGCTCGCATAGGCCACCCACTCGCCCCGCAGGGGATGCCAGCGCAAATGAGGATTTGCCCGCAGGGGATCGCTACTGGGACTAGGCGCGATTATCTCCGCCGCAATGGGGTTTCGTCCGTACAGAGTCAGATTCCGACCGTCTGGTTTTAAGAGCGTCTGAGAATACATCTTCGATTTGCGATCGCGCCACTTTCACTGATTCTAAGATCGTAGTTTGGTCTTCTTCACCGATTCCGCTGCCCAAAGTGGCAGATGCAATCGCCTCAATGGGGAACTTGGGCGTGCGATCGGCATACAGCAGCCCGTTGGCTTCTTGAAAGGTGTCGGTCAACTGGGTGTAACAAAAGCCAGCGAACATTTCCAGCTTGTTGGCGGTTTGCAACAAGGCGGCGTATCGCCGTTGAAACTCTGAAGCGTCGTGAGAACGAGCATAGCCCCAGGTGCGCTCCGATGCTTCTGGCTTGGTATAGGCAATGCCCCCAAATTCTGTGAGCATAATCGGCTGTCCCTGATGCGGGTAGCCATCGAGCGTCAACACCCGACCGCCGGGACGCTGGCGATCGAACAAATCCGACAGCTTTACTTCCGGGCCGTATCGCTTGGCCAAACTCTGCGGGTTGGTGTCGTAATCGTGAATTGCCAAAATATCTGTAGCCGCACTTTCCCAGCCATCGTTACCGATAACCGGACGAGTGGGATCGAGGGTTTTAGTTAAGTGATAGACGGCCTGAACCAAGTGACGATGGGCCGGAGTTGCCATTAAATCGGGTACGCCCCACGATTCGTTAAATGGCACCCAAACAACGATGCAAGGATGGCTGGCATCCCGCTCGATCGCTTCCGTCCATTCTTTCATCAGTCGTTCTACAGACTTGGGGGTAAAGCGGTAAGCGCTGGGCATTTCTTCCCACACCATCAGCCCTAGTACGTCTGCCCAATACAAATAGCGAGGGTCTTCGATCTTTTGGTGTTTCCGTACCCCGTTGAAGCCCATCTGCTTCACTAACTCCACATCCCGACGCAGCGCCTCATCGTTCGGAGCCGTCATTAGCGTCTCTTCCCAGTAGCCTTGATCCAGTACCAGGCGTAAGTAGTAAGGTTGGCCGTTGAGCATGAAGCGATCGCGCTGGATGCCGACCGTCCGCATGGCAGTATAAGATTTGACCTCATCCACCAACTGTTCCTGACACCAAAGTTGAATCCGAGCATCGATCAGCGTTGGCTTTTCAGGACTCCACAGCAATTCGTTACGATAGTCATCAATACCGGGATCGGATAAGGCGAGTCGGCGGTGAATTTCGCCATTCAGCACTTCGTAAGTATCGTTGACCAGTAGTTCGTTCCCCACCGTCAGCCGCACTTTCAGGTGCATATCCTTTTGGGGTTCCCCAGCGATAAATCCTTCAAAGCCAATTTCCCACCGCTCGAAATGAGGAGTCCACTTGAGACGAGCGATATAGGTTTGGGGGACTCGCTCTAGCCAAACGGTTTGCCAGATGCCGCTAGTGCGAGGATACCAGATGCTATGAGGATGGCGCTGCCAGTCTTGTTTTCCTCTAGGTTTCGTCAAGTCGTGCGGGTCGTCTTCTGCCCAGACAGTCACGGTCTGCCGGCCGTCCGAGCGCAAAACTGAGGTGATATCGATCGAGAAGGAAGTATGACCGCCTTCGCGATCGATCGTCAACTGGTCGTTGACCCAAACCCGCGCCCGATAATCGACCGCACCGAAATGGAGTAAAACGCGATCGCCGCTGGGAAAAACTTCAAACTCGCGCTCGTACCAGCAGTTGGGATGAAACCCCGGATCGTGAATACCACTTTGGATAGATTCGGGAGCAAAAGGAACTTCGATATACTGATCCCAATTTAAAATATCGCTGGGTCGCGTATACTGCCCTTCATCGTCGTAGGTAAACTTCCAAGTGCCATTGAGGGAAGTCCATCGATCGCGCTGCAACTGGGGACGGGGATACGCCATATCGTCCTGCAATCTGGTTGTAGCCACCAGATCGCAAGGGTCTTGTTCTACGAGACATTTACCAAAGGCTTTCATGGGGATATCGAACCAAACTGCGTTTTGCGAGGATGCCAGAACGCGCATCCCCGCATAGTTCTATTTTTGCAGGTTTTTAAAATTTCCACCCACATTTAATCTCGATCTCAATGGGGACAGCCCAGAGGGCTACAGTTCGACAAGCTCACCGCAAGTCCCACAAGAATTACCTAATTATTTTTTTAATTTCCGTGAATCGAGGATCTTTTCTATTTACTTGTCGCTAGAGTATCAGGCGCTCGTCTTTGGTAATTCTATCTTTTGAGGTAAAAATTGTGGCGTGGCTGGCGATTATGGAACGCGAAAGCATCGAACCTCTACCTTAAGACGGTCTAGTTGCAGCTTATTGATATCTCGTGTCTCTTCCTGATGAAAGAGAACCCAACGATCGAGGTTTTCTAAAGTGAGATTGAAAGAACTACTAGCTTTTGACTTTTGACTTGTTAATGACTTATGGAATATCGGCAGTTAGGTAAACACGGCATTCGAGTTTCAGAAATTTGTTTGGGGTCTTGGCTCACATATGGTGGCGCAACGGCAGAAGATACTGGCCGTCAATGTATCGAGCAAGCCTATGATTTGGGAATTAATTTCTTTGATACGGCAAATGTCTATGCTAGGGGAGAAGCCGAAAAAATAGTCGGTAAGGTGCTGCGGCAGTATCGGCGCGAGTCTTACGTACTGGCAACCAAAGTTTATTTTCCCGTGGGCAACGGCCCCAACGATCGAGGGTTATCGCGCAAACATATTTTGGAACAATGCGATGCCAGTTTGAAGCGATTGGGGCTAGACTACATCGACCTCTACCAAGCCCATCGTTACGACCCCACCGTACCGCTGGCTGAAACGCTGATGGCGTTCGACCTGCTGGTGAAACAGGGAAAAATCCTTTATTACGGGGTTTCTGAGTGGAGTGCCGGACAACTGGCCCATGCGACCGACCTGACTCGGTTGGCAAATCTAGCACCGATCGCATCGGATCAACCCCGCTATCATATGCTCGATCGAACGATCGAAAAAGAAGTGTTGCCCCTGTGCCGTCGAGAAGGGATTGGCATCATCAATTACTCCCCCTTGGCGCAAGGGTTGCTGACTGGTAAGTACAAACCCGATGGGGACTTACCAGAGGGTTCGCGGGCTAGCGATCCCAAACAGAATATGTTTTTGAACCATGGAGAATTCGATCGACGGCAGTTACTCAAGGTGCAACAACTGTTACCCATCGCCGAGCGGGAAGGATTGAGTCTGAGCCAACTGGCACTTGCTTGGTGCTTGCGCCATGTAGAACTTAGTAGCGTCATCATCGGTGCCAGCCAACCCGCACAGGTACGAGAAAACGTTGGGGCATCGGGCAAACAACTGTCTGCGGCAACTATCGAACAGATAGAAGAAGTCCTGGCCAGCGAGAGCGGCGATCGCCTCACCGTTGGGGTTTAAACAGTTCTTAACGCGAGGAAAGATAGCGAACTTGCCCTCTTGCTCCCTCTCCCGTCGGCGATCGCGTACACCCATCTCGCCCTCACCCTAAATCCCTCTCCCACGGGAGAGGGACTTTAAGCAAAATAATTCGGAATTTTGAATTAAACTCCTTTCCTCCGAACTCCGAACTCGTTTGACTCCGGCTCCCCTTCTCCCTGGGGAGAAGGGGTTGGGGGATGAGGGCTAGATGGCTAGGGTTTAAAAACCGGATTTGAGAGCGATTCGCTGGGTATTGCCAATTTCCCGTCATCATCAGGAGTTTTCGATCGATGCACATCAACTACTACAGCTTATTTATCTTCATTGCCGTGGCGATCGCTTTTTTACCAGGTTTTCTGTTGCTCGATCGCTGGTGGCGCGAACAAAGTTACGACTTATCGGGTAAAACCATTTTGATTACAGGAGGTTCGCGAGGATTGGGGCTAGTAATGGCGCGTCAGTTGCTAGATGCTGGCGCGAGGGTGGCAATCTGCGCGCGGGACGAAGCCGAACTGGAACGGGCCCGAGCCGAACTAGAGCAGCGAGCCGGAGAAGTTTTCGCCCTTACCTGCGACGTGGCGGATCGAGTTCAGGTCGATCGAACGATCCAACTGGTGAAAGATCGCTTTGGCGAGATCGACGTTTTGATTAACAATGCGGGCACTGATATTGTCGGCCCGCTGGAAAACCAGACGATGCAGGATTACGATGACTTGATGAAGCTGCATTTCTGGGGGCCGCTCTACACTACCTATGCCGTTTTACCAGAGATGCAGGCGCGGCAATCTGGACGAATCGTTAACATTTCTTCGATCGGCGGCAAAACTCCCGCGCCCCACATGGTGGCCTATTGCGCCAGCAAATTTGCCCTCGTCGGGCTATCGGAAGGGATGCGAACAGAATTAGCCAAGGATGGGATTAAGGTTACAACTGTATGTCCGGGATTGATTCATACAGGCGTAGTCGATCGCGCCACCTTCAAAGGGCAGAACCGCAAGGAATTTGCCTGGTTCAGCATTAGCGATTCCCTCCCCCTGCTTTCTGCCAGTGCCGAAAAGGTAGCTCGCGCGACGATCGCCGGATTAAAACGGGGTGCAGCAGAAGTAATCGTGCCACTGCCATTTTGGTTCTCTGCTAGGTTGTACGCCCTGTTCCCGGAACTGAATACTAATCTGTTCGCGGCGATCGATCGACTTCTACCCCAACCGGGGGGAATTGGCAGCGAGCGGGCATTGGGCAAAGACAGCCACTCAGCCTGGTCGCCCTCCTGGTTGACTTATTTGAGCGATCGCGCCGCTGGCCGCAATAACGAACTGCCACCCACCGAACCACAGGTGACTGGGGAAGTTAAAGAGATTCTCAGCGATCGAGCGGGTCAATCCGTGGCAAGTGAAGAAGATAGAACGCCCGCCTCCACCCATGAATCAATGGGGGATTGACTCAAAAATTTGGCGGTTTCAGAGAAATCTAGCGTCTCTCGTCTCTACAGGCAAATCTATGGCGTTTTCATAATTCATCATTGAGAGCAGGTAAACTCTTATTTAGAGGCCTTGGGTGTTTTAGTAGGTCATCAAGCCGAGATTGCCAGCGACACCCTGCGCCCAGGATTGTCGTCTTTGCATTGTTTAACCGTTGACCAAACAACTTCCTAACCAGCCAGAAATCGAACCCCTAACCCGGATGCAAGTGCTAACGGCAATGGCGGTGACAGCGATCGTGTTGCTCCTAGCCGCTAAGTTATGGCTGTACTTTAGCCCTAACTCTCTTTTGCCTGTAATCTGGAAACCAGCAGATATCCTCTTAGGAGGAGCTATGGGAGTAGCAATTACGGGTGCTAGCGCGATCGTCTATCGTTTTTGGCCTGCTTATCGGCAAAGTGCAGACTATTACCTAGAGTTAGTTCTCAAGCCCTTAGTCTGGTCGGATTTGCTCTGGCTGGGGTTACTACCAGGAATGAGCGAAGAATTATTATTTCGCGGCTTACTCTTACCCACTTTAGGTTTAAACCCGATCGGCATAGTTGGATCGAGTTTGTGTTTTGGTATTCTCCACCTGAGCGGCTCTCAACAATGGTCTTACGTCGTGTGGGCGACAATTGTGGGGATGCTGTTAGGATTTAGCGCCGTAGCCACGGGTAATTTATTAGTGCCAATAGTAGCTCATATTGTCACTAACTTAGTTTCTAGCTATCTTTGGAAGCTTGGAGAATTGAAATCCGCTTGAACGGTCTAGTAAATCTCCTAAGACGAATGTAGCTTTCTTTCGTTCTTCTCGTAGTAGGTGCGCCTCTATTGAAGACTCATATCATATAAAATCTTTCAACGAGTCCGATCGCTCCCGCTTGTCAAACAATTGAGCTCGTGGACGTGATTTTCAGCCCACTGACAAAGCACTGCTAAGGGATCGATTAGCGTCTCACCCAACGGCGTAAGTGAATAATCCACTTGGGGGGGAACAACTGGATGCACGACTCGCCGAACTAGCCCGCAGGTTTCCAATTTCCGCAAATTTTGGATTAGCATTTTCGGCGACACCCCCTCGATCTTCTGTTGTAACTGACTATATCTCTTCGTGCCTTGCGAAAGCGCATAAATAATCAAAATTGCCCACTTGCTGCCAATATGTTCGAGAACTTGAGGAACCGCACAGGTGGGACTGAACTCCTGCTTCTTAGCGAGACAAGCCCTCGCTTGTTGTATTGCTGAGGTATCCATACTGTAATGCTCTATTTATATCTATTTTTACTGTTTGGTAAGTATAGCACTTTTAGGTAAATACTTCCTTTTAGGAAGTTAGATGTGCTTTGATTGGGAAGCACTCAATCAAAGCATATCTGAGAGGATAAACCATGAAATTAACTGGAAAAGTCGCGCTTGTAACGGGCGGTAATAGCGGCATTGGATTTGCAACCGCTCGATTATTCAGTCAAGAAGGGGCGAAGGTTGTTATTACCGGACGCGATCGAATCACTCTAAACGAAGCAGCTTCAACCATCGGTGGCGATCTATTAGCGCTTCAATCTGATGTTTCAAGGTTGGAAGAAATCGATCGGCTTTACCAGGCGATCGCGGAAAAGTTTGGCAAAATAGATGTCTTGTTTGCTAATGCTGGAATTGGAAGGTTTACATCATTAGCAGAGACAACCGAAGCAATTTACGATGAAGTTTTTACCATCAATCTCAAAGGGCTATATTTTACAGTGCAGAAAGCCGTAGCGCATCTCAATGACAATGCCACAATTGTGCTCAACACTTCTTTTTTAGGCGAACTCGGTCGTCCGGGTACGAGCGTGGTATCTGCCAGTAAAGCGGCTGTAAGATCGCTAGTAAAAACCTTTTCTGCGGAACTAGTTAGTCGTCGAATTCGAGTGAATGCTGTCAGTCCAGGCGCGATCGCCACTCCCTTCCACAGCAGAACGGGTCTACCTCAAGAAGTTGTCGCAGCAAATGCACAGAGGTTTATCGCTCAAATCCCGATGAATCGATTTGGAACTCCTGAAGAAATTGCCAAAGTAGTTTTATTTCTTAGCACCTCAGAGTCTAGTTACATTTTGGGTACTGAGATTGCAGTTGACGGAGGGATCGGCCAACTCTAAATCTGACCGATGGTTTCAAAACTTTCCGAACAGATAACTTGCAAATATAATTTCTTACATCCTGAAGGTGGAATCGCCAGGTGTCTAATCATCTTTCTGGTTAACTATTGGCAGTCGATCGCGAATATCTTTGAGACGACGTTGGGTATCGATGGGAGATCGCGGCGTTGGCAGTTCTGTATTCGGCCACGAAGATAGATCGAAACAAGGACATACTAAAGAAGCTACCCCGACATTCATTACCGGAACGGGCATCGCACACCGCGAACAGGAACTTACATCCCAAGCTGGAGTTAATAGCTGGGCGATAGTTTCGTCAGTTCCTTCGAGATAGCAATCTCCTGACTCTGGCAAGAGTATTTGCTGCCAACATTTTTCAAATTCTTCACTGTAGCAATCGCCGTTAATCACGGGTTTGGGTAGCAAAGCTTCTCGACCGTTGTGAATTAAGACTTTTTTTCCCAACTGAAACCAATAAGAGAGATACTGTTTAACTTGTTGTTCGGAAGCCATCTTTTTTAAAAGTGTTGAGTGTTGAGTGTTAAGTGTTGAGTTGAAAATTCTCTGCCCACTCTCCCTCTCTCATCTAGCTTAGCTTGGCAAAGGAGAACCGAGTTGACTGAGGTTGAGGACGTGTCCGCCAGTCACTAGATAAACTGGATTAGCTATCGCTCCCACTTGCCTGACTAGTTTTCCCAAGCGATCGCGGAACGATCGGCCGCTCTGATAGGCTGGAACTACACCCCAACCAGTTTCCTCGGCTACCAATATCGCCTCCGCCGAGGTTTGCCGCAAACTCTCTAGCAATTCTTGGACGATATTTTCCCAACTGTCGTCATCAACCGCTAGTAAATTTGCCACCCAAGTCCCTAGAGAATCGATTAGCACGCACTCACTAGCGATCGCTTCTCGAATTGTACCGGACAAATCTATTGGGACTTCCAGCAGTTTCCAGCTAGCCGGACGACGACTTTGGTGTTGGGCAATTCGGGCTTGCCATTCTAGGTCAGATGGCTCGATCTGGGCTGTGGCAGTGTAGACTACCAGCTTACCAGAGGCGATCGCCAAAGTTTCTGCACACTCGCTTTTGCCAGATCTAGCCGGGCCCGTTACTAATATTAATCGTGCCATTTTCTCTTTGCGCACCTTTACTGCTGTGATTGCCGACAAGCTTAAGGACAGTAGTACGTTAATTCCCAATCGCCAGTCAGGCTAGTACGATAGAAGATAACTTAAAACTTGCAGATCGAATAACTGGTTCAGTCTTTGAAGGTGGGTCATGAGTGGGAATCAACAACCAAATAGAAAGCCGATCGAGCCGATCGATTACCGAGCGGGAGAGTACAGTTCCACCAATGACGATTTTTATGCTTCTCCAAACGAGGGGCTGAATTCACCGTCAGCAAATTCCTCTCGATCGCTTAACGACCCATTGTTTGGTACTACCCTGCATCACAAGTCACCGTCGGGCGATCGCAAAAAAGCTCAAACTCGCTCCCATTCCTCAGCTAATGTCGAGCCTTTTCCCGTCCAAAAGCCTCAGAACCAGACACCAGTATTACCCAAGTTAAAGTCTCCTCAAGTCAAACAATCTCAACCCATCACTAATCCCGACCTCGCGATGAACCTGCTGCAAGAGTTGCAACAGTTAGTTACCAGTTGGCAGCAAGAATTAAATCGAATTCAACAGCAAATAGAATCTCTTCATCAAGAAGGACCAATTATTAATGGTTGGTTAGAGTCTCACTCTAACGACCCAGATAAAAACATTACCTCTCTTCGACACGCTGAAATCGATGAATTGATGAATTATGTCGAAAAAACTCTGACTCAAACTGACGGTTCTGCTCTAGCTGACTATCGCCTCTGTGGATTAGATGAAAACGGTGAGTTATGGTCGAAACGCTGTCCGGCGAGACAAGTTCCGGCTGTCAGCTTAGCGATCGCACGTTACCAAAAACTCCGCCAACTGGTAAATCAGAAAGAACTGTTAGAGACTCGCCTCGCTCAACTAGCAGAAAGCCTAGTAGTCTGTCGCGGCCAGCTTCAAATTTAGAGGAGAGGGGGAAGCAGGGGAAGCAGGGGAAGCAGGGGAGAATTTTTAACTCAACACTCAACACTTAACACTTCCATAGCTTCTAAACTCCTAAACTTCTACTCATTCATATTCCTATAAGTAGCGACGGCTGAAGGAGATATGCGATTCAAGTATCGGAAAATCCAATACTTGAATACGGTGTCTAAAATCACCGGAAATGTGGCAATAAATAAAAAGTTAAAATCCCGATTTTCTGGCAATCCTAAATGGCGAGATATGCTTCCCAAAATAATCTCCCAGCCATGAGGTGAATGGTAGCCGACAAAAATATCGGTTAGCAAAATGATGATAAAAGCTTTAGCACTATCACTCAACCCATAAACAATTTCATCGATAAAAGATTTAAGAACAGCAATATCTTTTTTACTAAAAACTACGACTCCAACAAAAGCGATAAATGAAAATATATCGGCAAATACATTTTTAAGCGCGTCGGCACTTTTACGACTGTATTCGTCTTTGATTTCTGATACTTTTCCCTTAATTTTTTCCTCTTTTTCTTCTGGTGACAGTGGAGGAGTTAAGCCGATTAAGCTTTTAAATTCTAGCTCTTTTTCATAGATTTCCCATTCTAAAAAAGCCTCTTTTTCTAAATCGATGTTAGTGACAAAAAGAACTTTTTCTCCTCCATCAGTCACGCGATCGACGATCGGACCGACTACCCATATTTTCGTACATATTTGTACTACTATGGGCAACAGAATTAAAATCAATATAAATCTCAAAGAAATGAAAGTTTTATTTTTCGAGTTACGAAAATTCTGCACGAACTTTTCTTCAGCATTCGGATCTAACTCTTCTTTCAAACGCTTAAAAGTTCCCAAGATCGATCGCGGTAGCAGACCAGTTTTATCAGAAATTGATTCTAAACTATCTTCAGGCTCACTTAAATCGATTTTAGAGCGATCTATTTTAACATTTTTATCTAAATTATCTCGATCTACTTTGACTAGACTCGATCGCTCTACTGGCATCAAAGCCGAATTGTATCTAGTTAATACTCGATCGATAAAATTTAGTCTTTCAACGATTAGAGCTTGAGAATCTCGCTCGTTGACTGACGAATAGTATTTCGAGCGATTTGGGCTTTCAGTTACGTTGACGATCGAACGACTGGTTTTAAATTCTGCCAACCGGATCTTGATTTTATTCAAGTATTTATTAAGTTCGGATATCCAAAAATCGACGACATTATCGCTGTAATCGGCCGCTCGCGCAGATATTTTATTACCTCCAAAATGCTCGTCTTCAATTGCCTTGATATTTAACGCAGCTTGATAAGCTTCTTCTAGCGATCTTTCAGGAGTTGCAGATAGCCACTGCCTGCTTTTGCGGAGAGACGATTGTAAATTTGATAAAATTGGAATTTTCATAAATAGTTTAGATATTGAAGTTATTTAAAGTAAATAAAATGGCTTATAATAGATATAATTATTATGTGTTCGATCGCTATATTTTCTACCGCGTAAATGTTTGAACTGAGACTACTGCCTAAATTAGCTAAAAATAGGAATAGAGAACTGAAAAAATTATCTCAGGCGTTGGCGCAGCCTGTGCGTTAGCGCAGCGGCTCTGCAAGAGCTAGCACGTATCGCTAGTTTTGAATGTAAGACGTATATTAGCAAATTCCCAAGAGGAGAGGATGTGGTTTCTAATTCAATTTGGCTGACGGGTACGAGTCGTAGCGGTAAGACAACTCGCCTGATAGATCTATTTTGCCAATGGCTGCAAGAAGAACGACTGTTGGCAACAAGCAAGCGGAGTCGTTCTCGGCAAGCACCAGGGATTTTAGTTTTTGCTGCCAATGATGACAACAAACGAGACTTAGCCGACAAGCTAGCTGAGGCTTGTAGCGGGCGGTATCCCATTTTGGCCAAGACTCCTTTAGGTTTTTTCCAAGATGAGGTAATGCTGTTTTGGCCGCTGTTAATTCAACGATTGGGGTTGAAAGCCCAATTTCCGCTGAGGCTGCGCCCGGAAACAGAACAAGAGCTAGCAACTCGATTATGGCGCGATCGACTAGACAGCAGCAAGTTACAGCAGATGGCAGCCAACGAATATCGGGCAGTGCGCCGCATCCTAGATTTACTCCAACTAGCAGCCCTGAGCGGTACGCCAACAGAGGAAATTCCCCAGATGTTGGATCGGGGTTTGGAGAGTGGGGGAGAGGAAGATGGGGAGATGGGGAGATGGGGAGATGGGATGAGGGCTGCTTGGGATTGGGTAGGGGAATTATTGCTAGAGTGGCGCGGGTGGTGTTTAGAGAGAGGATTGCTTAGTTACGGGATAATTAGCGAACTTTATTGGCGCTATCTGTTGCCCGATGCGACTTATCAGCAACATTTGAGCCATCGATATCAGGCAGTGCTAGCAGATGATGTTGACGATTATCCCGCGATCGCCCGCGATTTATTCGATTTACTTTTAGATCGAGGAGCCATTGGCGCTTTTACCTTTAACCCTGATGGGGCCATTCGCTTGGGATTGAACGCCGATCCTCAATACTTGGCAGGGTTGAAATTCCGCTGTCAGGTAGAAACTTTAACTCAAAAACGATTTCCTTGCTTGGCTGAATCGATAGGAGAAACGGTAGTAGAACTAGCCACCGATCCGACTTTTTTGACTGCTCTCCCCGATGCTATCCCCTCAATTCAAACTATATCCAGAGGGCAAATGCTGCGGCAAACAGCAGCAGTAATTATTCGGGCAGTACAAAGCGGCGAAGTTAAGCCATCAGAAATCGTCGTCATCGCTCCTGGTTTAGATGCGATCGCTCGTTATACCCTAACCGAAATTCTGGCCACCAAAGGGATCGCCGCCGAATCGCTCAACGAACAGCGCCCTCTGATTGCTTCCCCGATGATTCGGGCATTACTAACTCTGTTAACCCTCGTTTATCCAGGTTTGGGGCGTTTGGTAGACCGAGAAGCGATCGCCGAAATGCTAGTAGTCCTCAGTAGTAGGGAAGAGAGAGGAGAGGAGCGGGCGAGAGAGTGCGGAGCAGGGGGAGCAGGGGAGGGGGAGATGGGGAGATGGGGAGATGGGGAGAGAGGGCGAAGAGGGCGAGAGGGAGACAAGGGGGAATTTCTTAACTCAACACTCAACACTCCACACTTAACACTTAAAACTGATATCGATCCGGTGCGGGCGGGGTTGCTGGCGGATCACTGCTATTGCCCGGATTTGGAACAACCCCGTTTGCTACCAGTGACGGCTTTTCCCCGCTGGGATCGGTTGGGACATCGAGCGACGGCCGCTTACGAACGGATTTTGCAATGGTTGGAGGTGCAGCAACAGCAGCAACAGATGCGCCTCATTCCTTCCTGTGTTGTTTTACTCGATCGCGCCATTCAAGAATTTTTGTGGAATGGTAGCTACCTGCCTTACGATCGACTGGCGGCGCTGCGAGAACTGATGGAAACGGCCCAACATTACTGGGAAGTAAACGAACGCTGGCGGCAAAGCGAACAAATCGAGGCTCCTGCCCATACCACGATCGCTCAATTTATCCTGTTGCTGCGTCAGGGTACGGTTACGGCCAATCCTTATCCTATCGGCCGTTTCCAGCCAGCGGCGGAAGCCGTCACCTTGGCCAATATTTTTCAATATCGTGCCAGTCGGCAATTCCACAAGTGGCAATTTTGGCTCGATGCTAGTTCCCCATTATGGATGAGCGGCGGGGCTGCTACTTTGTTTGCCGCTCCTTTGTTTCTCAAAAATTGGTCGGGACAACCTTGGACGGCCGCTGACGCTCAAATAGTAGATGAAGAAAGATTGCAGCGGATCGTCCGAGATTTACTCAGTCGGGCAGGCGATCGCATTTATCTGTGTCACAGCGATTTAGCCGTCAACGGGCAAGAGCAAACCGGACCATTGTTATCTTTAGTCAATGCCTCTTTGCCTTTAACAGCATAATCCCTCGGTTGAAAACTACGATCGATGCTATACAGGGACAGCCCAGAGGGCTATCCCACAAGATTTATGCCAATGCCAACTGGGATCGATCGAGATTTATACAGTAACTCCCCTTTACCCTTTACCCTTCCCCTTTACCAAAAACAAAGGGGAAGAGTTTTTGACTTTTGACTTTTTATGACCTACCCTCCAATGCCCAACCTGCCTGCCAAACCAGGAGCCAAGGGAATTAGGGTGGCGATCGTCAAGAACAGAGCCAATAAACCTAAAGCGGCTCTAGCATCGTCGGGTTCGGTAAGTTCGTTTAAGCTGGGACGTTCGAGATTCCGCTGCAAAAACAAAATGACGATCGCCCAATACAAAGTTATTGGATTGGCGGGATTGACGATCGAGACGATTCCCAGCAAGATCAGGGTAGCGATCGTCGTCCTTTGAGCCACTTTCCGGCCGTAAATCGCGTGGATAATTCTGCCTCCATCTAATTGTCCGGCAGGCATCAAGTTCAAAGCTGTAATTACTAAACCCAACCAACCGATAATAACCAGCGGGTGAACGTCAACAATGCTTTTGTGCAGATCCGTTCCTAACAGGGCCCGCGACAGCGAACCGACTAAAATCGAACCTTGGAAAAATTGCGACGGGATTTGGAACAAACTGCCATCATGAGACAGCAGCAACCCAGCAACTAACATCAATAACGAAACAATTCCGCCCATAGCGGGGCCGGCTATAGCGATATCAAACATCACTGTCCGATTAGGCAACAACGACTCAAACCGCGTAATCGCCCCAAAGGAACTGATTTGCCAACTGGGGATAAAAAACGGCAGGCTGAGGCGAATTTGATAGCGCCTAGCTAGCAATCGATGTCCTATTTCATGCGCTCCTAAAATCAGCCAAATGCCGCTAGCGATGGGCAGAACTTCCCGGAATCTTTCCACATGGGTAAAGAAATCGAAGCCTAAAAACAAGCCAGCAGTTTCTAAAGTGGTGGCAACAGTCGCTACCATCAGGACGATAGCCAGCACGTTCTGAGAAACAGTAGCGGGTTTGGGATCGTTGCTGCTGGGCAAAACTACGATCGTCGGCTTGCCTTCAGGATTTTCGACTAAAAACAGCCGATAGCGATCGCCCAGTCTTTCTTGCAAACTCGCAGACAAGCGATCGTAGACGACATCTGGCTCTCCCCGCAAATTGCCTTTAAAAATTGCCCCTTCTTGATAAGCGATCGTTTCGGTGGCAAAGAAAGTATCGATCCCAAAAATTCCCTGAATAGTTTTTAAGTCTTCCTCTGGAATTGGCAGGGGTACGGGTTCTAACTTCAACAGTGTAACTGGCGGTTGTTCTTCTTCTACTTTCGCTGTCGATTCGGCTTTCTCCTGCATCATCTTGGTCGCTCGTTCGCGCAATATGGCATCTTGGCCGGCGGCTCGGAGTCGATTGCCCAAGAAAATGTATAGTCCGGTTGAAGCTACCAATAAAAACAGAATGCTTACCAAGTTCAGGTAAATCCCAAAAGCAAACAACCCGAAAAATAGCAGCCAAGGAGACATCAGCACTACCGATTGCAACCAAGATAAAATTCCCAGTTTGCCAAAAGGTCGAGCGCGATAGAAGCCCCAAGCGAGGATACCTACGGCTAGCAGGGCAATTAAAGCAGTTGCCGTGGTTTCTGATGCAGTAAACATTGATTTTTTTAAATTAGCAGCAAGAGCTATTGAAAAGAATACAGGAGTTCAGGAGTTCAGAAGTTCAGGAGTAGGGGCGTATAGCCTGCGGCATGGTTTTGCTAAGGCGCAGCCTGTCTCTTGTACTTAGCATTTAGGCGATAACTTATATGACGTGTCCCAAAGGTTATTTACCAAATGCTTCGCCCGCAGATGGAGTTTTAGAGACGCGAGATCTCGCCTCTTTAGGGAGGTTCGGGATTGGCCCAAACTCAGAACAGAATGAAGTTCTGGCGATCGATAGGGGGCTATCTTTCCCCAGTTCCCACTGAATTGGTTTTAGGGCTACCCTTCAGTTTACTACTGCTCTCGATCGCTAAAATTGCCGCTAGAGGGATAAACACAACTCCATCAGTTAGAGCTTTCGCCATCTAAACCCAATTAAGAATTCTCTTTACTAGCTCGACGCACCGCTTCCACATCGACCTTCAGTCGCTCGGCAATTTGCTCTACAGTCATTCCTGCCTTCAGCAGCAGCAGCTACTACCTCTATTATCTCATCTCGATCCAGGATGCTTGTTTTTTCTTGTCTAGGCTGCGGGATGGAAAAATCAACAACCCGTACCAATCGTCGTAAAGGAACTGATTGCGGTAGAGATAGAGTAGAGATTCTGAAAAGAAGCGATGGTAAAGCGACTCGTCTTTTTGAAACTGAAATAACGCTGGAATATTTGGTAGAAAATTGCATCTCGTCGCACGGCTTGCCAAATCAATTCACAATTAACAGTTCGCCGTTCGCAAACCCCATGCTTGTTAGTAGGGCAGGCTGTAGGCATTTATGGCCATTGGGAATTAACAATTGTTTCGATCGGGGGATGAGGAAATAGAAATAACAACCCTACAGTTAAGAGCAAACAGATCGCCCCTGCCATGCCAGCTAGGGGTTTATTTGCCCAGCCAGTAAACCATTTTGGGCTTTTATCGGGATAACTAATCAGTTCTGCTGCATCCAAGCTCGACAAACCCCAAATCCATCCAGCGTGGAGTCCCCAGGCTAATCCGAGATTGCCACTATCTATCCAACGAGACAATACTAATACCATCCCCATCAGCCATAATCCTGGCAATTGGGGGATGGTTTCTTGCCGTTCCCACAACAGGTGCGACAGGGCAAAAATGACGCTAGCGATCGATCCTGCCACTAATGAGGAATAATTTGCTTGCAGCGTCGTTTGCAGCCAGCCTCGAAATACTAACTCCTCTGTGCCGCCGATCCACAACCCTAATAACAGCAAAGGGAGAGAAATTGCCTTCAGGCGATCGCCATTTTCTGCTTGCCAATGCGCCCAACCTAGCAGGCATTCACCCCCAAATACGACCGTTAACCCGATCGCCGCTAAAATTAACCCCAATCCTAACGAGCTAACTAGATAGATTGGATGGGCCATCGGGATGCCGCAATCGGCCAAAGATAATCCCTCCACCTCAATTGCTACCCAAATAATTAGGGGAACGATGAGGTAGAGGGGAATGAGTAGGAGTAACTTTGGCTCTGTTTTTATCGGCAAAACTCGCCGCAGAATTACCACAGCAATAGCGATCGGCAACCACAAGCCTCCCCAAGCGATAAAAAAAGCTACTACTTTGAATAAAGCTGGAGATGCTATTAAGAAATCTGTTATGCGTTCGCGTAGCGTTCCCGCAGGGAAATCGCCGATTTGGTAAAACAGAGCTATCTCCTAAGCCGCTTCTAGAACTTCCTCGTCGGCAACATCTTTGTCGCCTTCTACTTGAATCAGGTGAATGTGTTTGTAGCCCAGTTTAATTTCAAACTGATCTCCAGGCTTTAATCCCATTGCTTGGGTATAGGTAGCCCCGATGACAATTTGACCGTTTTGATGAACGCTTACCCGATATGTAGGTTCGCGACCGCGACCGTCTTTGCCACCTTCTGGTTCTAAGGGAACTCCTTTAGCAGCTAGTACAGCATCATAAAAATCTGTGAGATTGACGCGAGTTTGGTTGTTCTTGGTGACGGTGTAATAACCGCAGCGTTTTGCTGTTTCTCTTCGAGGTAGATTCGAGAGTTCTTTTACTTTTTGAAGCAGTTGTCTTCCTGTAAGAGGAGCGGTTGCAGTTTCTGTCATTTCGTACTTAATATCCTTTATCTTCAAGAGTGCCAAAGATATACGGACAATGCTAAGTCTGGCAAAAAATCGACTTGCAGATATATAGGCTGGCGGAATAGGGAGTTTTGCTCCAATGCTCGTTCTTATATATCTACTACAATATCGATTGCCTAACTCATCACCGAGCGTAAGATTTATCTGCCAATGTTTGGCTCTATAAAAAAATATATCGCTAAATCACCGTACTTTGACAACTATTTTTTAAATTTATTTTTAATATTCAAATTTATCCTCACAGCAAATTTCCCTACTATACTAGACGGTATTTGTGCTGAAGGCATGACTCGATCTAAGGGGAAGCCTTGCTGTACTACTCAAAAGAGACTAAAAAAATTAGCTCTTGCTTGTCTACAAGTTTTGATAATTCAGCCTTAAACTATAATTAGGAGTAGATAAATCCAATTGAGAAAAACTTTCTTTGCTGAGTTTATCTAGCTTCAAAAGCTTGCCTATTAAGGTTTTCAGCGAAAATACTCAAAGGCGATCGCTCCAGAAAAAAGAATAAAAATCCGCTCTTCTCCCAGCGGACTCATCTCTCATCCGGTTCCAATTGTTCGGTCAGAGTTCGTCAAGATGCAAGTAATTTTTCAGATCCTTCGGCAGACCCAAAATTCTCCTCCGCGAGTTCAGACTTACACCCTAGATGTAGAACCGGGCAACACCATTCTCGATTGCCTGAATCTCATTAAATGGCAACAGGATGGCTCTTTGGCTTTTCGGAAAAACTGTCGCAATACAATTTGCGGTAGCTGTGCCATGCGGATTAACGGCCGCTCGGCTTTAGCTTGCAAAGAAAATATTGGCAGCGAACTAGAGCGAGTAAAAATCCACTCTCAATCTGGCATCCCACAAATTACCGTAGCCCCCATGGGAAATATGCCAGTAATTAAAGATTTGGTAGTAGATATGGGCAAGTTTTGGCAGCATTTAGAGGCGATCGACCCCTTTATCACTACCAGCAATCGATCGCTACCAGAGCGAGAATTTTGTCAAACGCCGGAAGAGCGACAAGAGCTAGATCCATCTGGTAATTGTATCTTGTGTGGGGCTTGTTATTCTGAGTGCAATGCCAGAGAAGTCAATCCAGATTTTGTCGGCCCTCATGCTTTAGCTAAAGCTTATCGGATGGTAGCCGATTCTCGCGACGACGCAACTGAAGAACGGTTAGAAAAATACAATCTAGGAACGCAAGGAGTTTGGGGTTGTACTCGCTGTTATTACTGCAATAGCGTGTGTCCGATGGACGTAGCACCCATGGATCGAATCGGGCAAATCAAACAGCAAATACTCGATCGCAAAAACGCTCCAGACAGTCGATCGATCCGCCATCGAAAAGTGCTGATCGATCTGGTCAAAGCTGGGGGTTGGATCGACGAGAGACGGTTTGGATTGCAAGTTGTAGGCAACTCATTTCGAGATCTTAAAGGACTGATAAGTTTAGGGCCTTTGGGTTTAAGAATGTTATCTCGCGGTAAATTTCCTCTGGTTTTTGAACCTTCAACGGGTACTCAAGAGGTGCGATCGCTAATCGAATCGGTGCAAAAATTAGAACTTCAATCTCTTGCTACATCTACCACCAAAGACGAACAAAAATCATGAATCCCGAAACCGAATCTACTCCTGAAACTTCATCACCAGAACCTTATCGCGCCCCAGAACCAGCTTTTGGGTTTTCGCCTTACGCCGAACAAATCAACGGTCGCTTTGCCATGGTGGGTTTTATCGCTCTGTTGCTCCTAGAGCTTTTTACCCGCCAAGATCTATTTACTTGGTTGGGGCTGCCTTGAGAGAGCAGGGGGAGCAGGGGGAGCAGGGGGAGCAGGGGGAGCAGGGGAGCAGAGGGGAAAATTAACTACTGACAACTGACAATTGACATTCTGAACTCCTGAACTCCTGAACTTCTAAACTACCTTACCCTAATAGCTCGAATGCGGTAGGAGCCACTTTGTCCCGCTCCTGACGTATTGGCAATCACGATGTAATTGCCGCTGCGGGGTAGAACGCCCACAATTCTGGCATTTCTGCCACCGCCGCCGTTATCGTTCTGAGCTAGTTCGCGGCCGTTAGGAGACAGCAAAATTAAAAATGGGTCAATCTGTCGGCTCACCATATCGATTTGAATTCCTTGGCCCGCCCTACCCTGAAAAACGTAGAGGTCAAAAAAACTGTTATCTACGGGTAAAACATTATCGCCGTTGCCCAACCTAGCCGTGACAATTCTCCCCAATAACAGATTTTGCACTCGCAACTGTTGGCGCTGAGGATTGGGTCGCCGTACCTGAGCCGTGCGCGGGGCGCGTCCTTCTCTGACTGCGACTAAAAAGGGCTGGATACGGTCTACACCGATAGCAAAACCAATACCGATATTGCCTCCTTCCTGACCGCTGGTAAAAATAGCTGTATTGACCCCAATCAACTCGCCTTGACTGTTGAGTAACGGGCCTCCAGAGTTGCCAGGATTAATTGCCGCATCGGTTTGAATCAGACCCCGCCGACTATCGATCCGGCTGACAATCCCAGTGGTAAAAGTACCCTCAAACTGACCGAAAGGATTGCCAATAGCAAACGCCTTTTGGCCCACTTGCACCGATCCGGCAGAAGCCATATTAATAGTGGGTAAATCGTCTCGATCTCGTATTTTGACTACAGCTAAATCCAGCCCGCGCTCGCCAAAAGCGATGATATCGGCTTCCAAACGAGTACCGTCTGATAACACTACCGTCACTGGGCGCGTAGTATTTTGGATGACGTGAGCGTTAGTTAAAACGTAACCATCTTTAGTAATGATAGTGCCGCTACCGACACCGTTACTGCTATAAACCGACACCACCGCCGGACTAGCTTGTTGGTAAACGCGGATATTGACTTGTTCGTCTACATCTTGAGCTAAAGCCTTTGTCGGCTGAAAAATTTTCCCCAGATCCGAACTGACGTTAATAATATTAATAGCGATCGCCGCCCCAGCGGCTAAACTTCCCACAGCGGCCAGCCGCAGTCGTTTGGTACTCATTTGTTGTTTTCTGACAATCCCTGGAATTGTTTTAGCACATCGTCAAGCTATCGCCAGCGATCGAAGTTAGCTGGCAATAGGAAATTAGCATGACTATTAAACTATTAATTGTCTTTTTAACATTTAATTGGCTTCAGCGGCTACAAGTTCCCCTGCTCTATTAAAACCGCTAAATTGCTAAGTGTCGAGATTAATAATCTATAAGCAAATATAGTAATTGCTAGTAGATAGTCGCAACTAGCAACCAGCTACTAGCAATCATAAAAGACCGATCGCCATCGTTCAATATAAGTTTTCGCTTTCTGCATCCAGGCGCTCGATCGGCTGGTAATCTACATAGTCGGTGGCGGTTACATCCCGCTCTGCTCTCGACCTCGATCGCGACGATTGAGAAGGACGAGGACGATTTCTCCTCGGTCTAGGCGTAGGCTCCGAGAAGTTTTCTGCTACCTCGGTAGAAGTATTTGGTTGAGAGCGACGGCGTTTTCTTTCTCGATTGCTGCTAGATTCGCCCCACTCATCTGCTTCGGGAACGCGCTCTCCCCAATCATCGTTAGCTTGAGGCTTCCAGAAGTCTTCAGAGCGCTCGGTAGAACGTTTGTTAGAAGGTTTATTCCGCTTGCGTCCCGACTGTCCGGACTGTCCGGACTGTCCGGGGCCCAATCTTTGCTCGCTATACCTTCTAGAGTTCGAGCGATAGTCTTCTTCATAATCGTCAACCGGACGACTGCGACGGGGTTCTGCCGTTCCTCGCAAGCGACCTTTAATATATCGATCGTCTATCGGTTCGACATCTTCTAACTCAGCTTCTTGATACTCATATCTAGAACTTACAGGTCTTTCGTCGTCGATAATTCGCGTATTGCGTTTGGCTTGCTCGGTAGCAATACCTCGCATCTTCACGCTTTCAAACGCAAAAAACACCGCAGAACCCGCAAGGAGAAACTGACCCAACCCTAAGATCGGGTCGAGTCGCCATCCCTGAAACAGGAGGATGATGCCGCACAGCAGAGCGATCGCGCTAAAAAAAATGTCATGATCGCGAGCGAGTTCTGGACGTATCGAACGCAGAAAGTACAATCCCGCTCCTGCTACAGCCAGGAAAATTCCCAGAAGAAAGGCTGGACCCGATCCAAAATTTATCATTGCTGCTCTTGTAATAGCTTAGATCTATGTTAGCTAGTTATATCCAAAAAATCGCTCTCAAGTCTTGAGGATTTTTACGGAAGAACTTTGGGAAGCATACAGAAGTTCAGGAGTTCAGAAGTTCAGAATTCCTTATTTTTATCTTCTTCCACTTCCCCATATATGTTAAAATTTAGTATAGAACGAACGCGCAGGGGACAGGCGATCGCGTAAAGTGGTTCCACTGTAACTGGGTATCGTTCCCCAATAGTTGCAGCCTGGGTGGTCGCAAGAAACTGCTTCGGTAAGGGGGCAGTAGTTCACACATTTGATAACTAATAAATTGTAACTTACCCTAAAGCCAGCCATTAGCTTTGCTAGTGGCTGGCTTTAGTTAGAACGAGCGGATGCAAAGATTAAGAACGTTGAATTTTATCTTTTTGGCTAATAAAGATCAGTGCCACCGTAGCAGGGATCACCACGATCGCTGCACCCCAAAACAGGCTCCACAAAAAGTTTGCTAATGAAGGTGTCATAAAATCCTTGTCCTCTGTAAAGTAAAGATTTCTTTCTCTCAATTTTAACGGTTAGTTACATTTCTGAGAAGCCATTAACAAGTCAAAAGTCAGCTTTGGCAGGCTCAGCTACCAAAATCAAAAGTCAAAAGCTTGCACTGAGCGAGATCTACTGATGTAGATCGCTACTCGAACTGTCGATCGTAGGATCGAAATAGCTAAAGACTAAACTGTTGCTACTAAAAACCACCAATGACCGATATTACTGCGTTAGGAAATACAATCCTGGCTTTGATGCTGGGAGTAATGACCTTTTTGTTTATTTTTCGGATCGTTCTGACTTGGTATCCCCAGTTAGATCTCAACCGCTGGCCGTTTAATTTCATTGCTTGGCCGACCGAACCTTTTTTAATTCCCCTACGGAAAATCGTTCCCCCCATAGGAGGTGTCGATATCACTCCCATCATTTGGGTAGGAATTTTCAGCCTGCTGCGAGAATTGCTGCTAGGACAGCAGGGATTGCTGACGATGATGGTGCATTGAAGTCAGAAGTCAGAAGTCAGAAGTCAGGAGTTAATTTCCTCCCCTGCTCCCCCTGCTCCCCCTGCTCCCTCTCCCTACTCCCGGCTCATCATCTGTTCGACAAAATTGGTATAAACTTCCCCTTTAAGGAACTCTGGAGTTTCCAAGATCTTTTGATGGAAGCCGATCGTGGTGATTACGCCTGTAATGGCGCATTCCCGAAGAGCGCGTTTCATTCTTTCGATCGCAGTCGGTCGATCGCTCCCCCAGACGATCAATTTACCGATCAAGGAATCGTAATAGGCCGGGATTTCGTAGTCGGTGTAAACGTGGGAATCCATCCGCACTCCCGGCCCTCCTGGAGGCAAATAGCCGCCGATCCGACCGGGTTGTGGGCGGAAATTGCGATCGGGATCTTCGGCATTGATCCGACACTCGATCGCGTGACCCCGAAACGACACCTGTTCTTGAGTAAATCCCAATCTTTCGCCTCTAGCTACCCGAATTTGTTCGGCGATCAAATCTAAGCCAGTAATCATCTCTGTAACTGGATGTTCTACCTGAATGCGGGTGTTCATCTCCATAAAGTAGAACTTGCCAGAGCCATCTAACAAAAACTCTACCGTGCCCGCCCCGACGTAGTTAATCGATTTAGCTGCCATTACTGCTGCCGTGCCCATTTTTGCTCGCAGTTCTGGAGTCAAAACTGGACTGGGGGCTTCTTCTAGCAATTTTTGATGGCGACGTTGAATCGAGCAATCGCGTTCTCCCAAGTGAACGACATTGCCGTAACCATCTGCCAAGACTTGAAATTCGATGTGACGCGGGCGATCGATAAATTTTTCTAGATAAACGCCAGAGTTGCCAAAAGCCGCTTCCGCTTCACCTTGAGCGGCTAAAAACAGCTTGACGAATTCCCCTTCTTCTTTAACTAGGCGCATTCCCCGGCCGCCGCCGCCAGCGGTGGCTTTGATCATGACGGGATAGCCAATTTCTGCCGCGATCTCTAGGGCCTCTTTTTCCGAAACCAATAAGCCATCGCTGCCCGGAACTGTAGGCACGCCAGCTTTTTGCATCGTTTCTTTGGCAGTAGATTTATCTCCCATCGATCGGATCGCTTGAGGAGTCGGACCGATAAAAGCAATCTTGTGATCGGCACAAATTTCGGCAAATCGGGCATTTTCTGCCAAAAAACCGTATCCGGGGTGAATTGCCGTGGCATTGCGCGTCAAAGCCGCAGCAATAATATTAGGAATGTTTAAGTAGCTTTTGCTGCTAGGAGGTTCCCCAATACAAACAGCTTCGTCAGCTAACTGGACGTGGAGAGCGTGTCGATCGATAGTAGAGTGAACGGCAACGGTGGCAATCCCCATTTCTTCGCAGGTGCGGAGAATGCGTAAGGCGATTTCCCCTCGATTAGCAATCAGAATTTTTTCAAACCGCATCTTCGGCGCTTTAGATCTCTTGTATCAGTAGAATAGAGGCTTTTGGGGTTCACTTGAAAGATATAGTCAAAGTCAAGAGCTTGAACCAATCCGCAGCCTTGAGCTTTCTGAAGGGGCAGCGAATGTCTCAAAAGCCATATTCTACGCTTCATTCCCTAGATCTAAAATCCTGATACAGCTTCAGGAATCGCGACTCGATTTAGACCAATAAACCTAAGTTTTTGCCATTATCTTTAGCTAATCGAATTAAGCTCTGTCTCTCTTTGGGTTCGATGCCAAAGCGGTTGCAGAAATTCGTGATGGTTTGGCAATGCAAAGCGATCGCCTGACCGCGCAGTTGGTTGAATTTGACTTTGCCGAGGTATTTACGAACTAGAACTACTATGGGTGCAAACATTTTCCTTAACCTCTTTAATGCCAGCTTTGGTTCCTTATGTAAATAAATGTAAACTATTTGTAACAAATTGTAAAATAAACTTGACAAATTATTTTAAATATTTGTCATAACTACTATTTATCAGCGATCGAAGCCGAACCTTTATGGAAACTGGATCGAACTACCTGACTATTCGAGAACGTCAATTTGCCTGGGATAGCAACAGAGGGCGCACTTACTTAATGGGCATCCTGAATGTCACGCCCGACAGCTTTAGCGACGGTGGAAAGTTCAACACCGTCGAGAGTGCCATCTCTCAGGCTAAATCTTTGGTTGATGGTGGGGCAGACATCATCGATATTGGCGGACAGTCTACTCGACCTGGGGCAGAAGAAATTACTCTTGAAGAAGAACTACATCGAGTTTTACCTGTACTGCACGCCCTGCGGAATCAGACAGATAGTTGTGCTGCCGTGCCAATTTCGATCGACACCACGCGATCGCAAGTAGCCATGGCAGCAGTGGCAGCGGGAGCAGATATGGTAAACGATATTTCTGGCGGCACTGCCGATCCGCAGATGTTCTCAGCGGTAGCGAAATTGGGAGTACCGATCGTGTTAATGCACATCAGGGGCACTCCCCAAACCATGCAACAACACACTGACTATCAAGACTTAATGGCAGAGATTTACCAATTTCTGCAAAACCGAATTGACAGTGCGATCGCTGCTGGGATCGATCGCCGTAAGATCGTCATCGATCCGGGGATCGGCTTTGCCAAAACTGCCGCCCAGAACTTAGAAATTCTCAAGCACTTGTCGATATTGAAAAAACTCAGGCAACCCCTACTAGTGGGTCCGTCCCGGAAAAGCTTCATCGGTCAGATTTTAAATCGACCCGATCCGCAACAACGAGTTTGGGGAACCGCTGCTGCTTGTGCTGCTGCGATCGCTGGTGGTGCTGACATCCTGCGAGTCCACGACTTGCCGCAAATGTCGGAAGTCTGCCGGGTGGCCGATGCCATCTTTAGGTAAAGAATTCACCTTTCTCCTTTCACCTTTTCTCTTTCCCCTATAAATACTATGCCGAGATGATACGACTCAGCCGCTAACAACCCCAAACTACTGCAACCCATGCCGATCGCCATAATCGTCAGTTCGGGACTGCCAAACAGCAATGTCTGGGGGTGAAACAACGTCACGAGCAAGGTTAACAGGGCTGATAGACTGCCAGCGGCTAAAGATGTTTGCACGCTGATAACCGCAAAGGCATAGAACCCTTTACGAGCCAGGAGATATGCCAAAAAAGGAATCCAGACGGCTGACAGATAGGCAGCATAGAAACAAAGAATTAAGCCCACAATCTGACCGCCTTTGAGAGCGATCGCCAAAGCTAACATGGCGTTGACGGTAGCGATCCAGATGCGATTTAGGAGAGAAGCAGGGACGATCTCCCAGTCTAAAACGGTTTTGCTTTGAATGCGTAAGACATTGCTGCCCAAACCGAGAGCAGGCACAGTCAGAGCCGCGATCGCTACGATCCCCCAAGGGCTAGAGGCCCCACCGCCTGCCCAAGCCAGAACGTAGGGAATAACTGCCTTACCGCCGATATCAGCAGGTAAAATTCCCGCTTCGGTAGCTGCAATTGCGACTGCTGCTGGCAAAAAAGCTAAAGCGAACAACGTCACGCTAGCTAACAAACAACCTAGTGCAGCCGTTCGGATATCCCGCGCCTGGACGATAAACTGCTGGCATTTCATGTCGATCGATACCAGCAAAACGGTCGATATCGCAACACCTAGAGACTCAGCGCGGCTGACATGACCGAGGGCGGGGATAAATTCTAGAGGCGATCGCCAATATAAAGGCAAGCCATGCAACCTCCACAGAGCATAGAACAGCACCAACACGTTGAATAACAACAAGCCCCGAAAAATCCAGCTAGCTCGTTCCACTGGCAGTAGAGATAAAATGCCAAATAGCAGGGTTAAACCTACCATGCTGACTAATTTCGGTATGCCTACCACGTTGAGAATCGCCGCAGCGGCGATAATTTGCACCGCTTCAATGCCAATCAGCGATGCCCAAGACATAAACCCGACCCCAGCTTTCACTGTTTTGCCGTAATCTTTACCCAATAGAGTCCAAATTTGCTCGATCTCAGTCCAGTAAAATTTCACGAGGGCGATTAAAGCCAGAGCGCCCAAGCTGACAGAGACGGCATACAAGCTTCCTGCTACACCCGATCCGATCGCCTCTTCGGCAGTTCCTAACAGGAATCCCAAACCGTAATGAGCCGAAACCAGCAAAATTGCTAGCGAGAAAACACTCAATCTGCGATTTGGTTCGTCGTTCATTGCTAGTTGTCAGTAGTCAGTGGTTAATGGTCGGTTGTTAGCTATTGTCTCCTCTCTGCCTTCTATCCCATACGGGTACGATCGCATTGTCTATAGCGTACAGTTATTGGTGAGGCAGGGCGGGTTCGAGCCAACCTTAATGGTTGACGGACGATATTGCTGGCTAAACCCGCCCCTACAACTCGATCTCTTGCTATTTTCTTCGCCCTCTTCGCCCTCTTCGCCCTCTTCGCCCTCTTCCCTCCTCCTGGTATGATGATTCACATTGGAACCAGGTAGCTGCTGTGGCACATACTTTTTTAATGGAGCCAGGACGTTGGAATTTGCAGGGTAATTGGTTAGAACGCAACCAAGAAGAAATAGCCGTCAAAGGTCAGACATTAATTGCTTGGGGTCAAGAAAACTGGTTTACGATGGTGACTAAGTTAGTGTTTCCTGACAGCGATCGCCAACCAATTTCTTTGCTCTACAAAGGGCATCTCAACCTCGGCACCCGACAGTATACCTTTGTTCTCCAACATGGAATCTTGGGAAAAGTTGAAGGCGAGGGCTGGCTGGCTCCCCAAACCATAGTTCATAGATATTGGGTGCTAGGAAACGAAGGCAGCGAACTGCTGCCCAAATCTGCTCTCCGCCAGCGCTGCACTGGGTTTGAAACCTTATACCGTTCGGACGACAACACCTATTATTTTTCCAGTAGTATTATGGCAGGTCATTATCTCATCAGCACCATGGAGGCTAGTATCCAGCGTCAATTTTAACCTGACAATATGGGCGACAAAAGGGCTACACCAGCTAAAGTAAGGTACTGACAAAGCCTGAGAGCGAAAAATCGTCCGCGATCGGATCGGGGTTTTCCACGGTCATGTCAGAAAGGTTCATAATTTAAGAGTTAGCAAACAGGCATTCTTGGGAAGAATATTTACTAGCTACTATCGAAATTATTCTTATAGTCTTAGGTCAACCGAGATTTTTGATTTTCGCTAGTCTGAAAGACTAATTGGTTTTAGAGCCTTACAAATGAGCAAAGATCCTTACTACGGTCGCTTACTTTCCAATCGCTATCAACTAGGAGAGTTGATAGGTAAAGGGGCAATGGGTCGGGTGTATCAAGCCCAAGATAACAACTTGGGAGGGGTGATAGTAGCCGTTAAGTTTCTCTCTCAAACAGTTATTAGTAAGAAAGCCCGCGATCGCTTCGAGCGAGAAGCTAAGATATCGGCGCAACTAGGCGAACGCAGCATTCACATCATTCGAGTTCGAGATTATGGCGTAGACGACTTTACCGAAACGCCCTTTTACGTCATGGAATTCCTCAAGGGAGACAGTATTAGAGATGTCATCAAAAAAGAATCTCTGACGATGCCTCGATTTTTGAGTTTGGTCCGCCAGATCTGTTTGGGGTTGCAGTCCGCCCATCACGGGATCTTCATGGACAACAAACTGTATCCAGTAATTCACAGGGATATCAAGCCCAGCAACATCCTGGTGGTTCAAGATTTAAGTTTTGGAGAACTAGTTAAGGTTCTCGACTTTGGGATTGCCAAACTGCAAGCAGAAGAAGAGGCTACCCACTCCTTTAAGGGCACTTTAGCTTATTGCTCGCCAGAACAAATGGAGGGCAAAGAATTAGACAATCGCTCCGACATTTACAGCTTGGGAGTGATGATGTTTGAGATGCTCACCGGGGAAATTCCTCTGAGGGCAGATACTCACTCTTTTGGCAGTTGGTATAAAGTTCACCACTACCAACCACCTCGATCGTTTGAGTCGATCGATGCTAATTTCAGATTTCCTAAACCGATAGCTGACATGGTAATGAAATGTTTAGCTAAAGCCAAGGACAAGCGGCCCCAAAGTATAAGTGAAATTCTCCAAATTATAGAAACTGAAATTGCTAGCAAGCCGACGCAACTTCGAGAAGCGATCGAAGAAAAAGCCCCTGAAAAACCACCTCAAGTCGAACCCATAAAGGAACCAGAAAAGGAAAAAGTCAAGGAAACTAAAAAGGTTTCTCAATCTAAATCGGCTACTCAATCTACTCAGCCTACCAGAGAAACTCTCTATCTTTCAATTGATGACATTTGTTACAAAGCTTCTTGGCCGTCAGATAAACCGAAAGCGGAAATTGTCTTTCCTCATATCCTGCGCAATCACCAGGAATCTGTACCCAGTTTGTGGGTAATGTTGTCTCAAGAAGAGATTGAAGGTCGTCGGCGAAGTAACTCTTACAACCCCTATAAGCAATTTCTATTTTTGCCCTCTCCTCATCCGATGATGTTGTGGATTACAGCTTTATACAATCCGCAACAAGGTCCTAGATGGCTACCTTGCTATCTAGATCTCAAAAGTTCTATGGGGCAAGAACTAACTCAATTGTTAGAAAAAGTTGGTAGTTATCGCCTGTTATTCTTCAGTTTAGAAAAACCAGAACGTTGCGCTTACGTAATGAATTTAACAGTTCCATCAAAACAACGTCCCATGTTATTGGAATGGATAACTACTAGCAGAACGGCGGGAGCGAGCGGTCAATCTAAAATGAGCAAAAAGCTTCTCAAGGAAGAATTCGAGCGGCTCAAACCTCAAGTGTTGAGGAAATTGGAAGTATTGTAAGAATGAGAAGTTCAGAAGTTCAGGAGTATGCGCCGAGCGCAGGCTACGCCAACAGGAGTTCAGAATTTTAGAAGCTTCTAATTTCTCAACTCTCGAAACTTCCAGTTATTACCTATACTTAGCGATCGTGTCGGGCAAATCAACAGATATATTATTCGCAGTTGTTGGTGACATTCACGGACATATTCGCTACACGATCGAACTGTTGAAGAAATGGGAATCAATTGTCAAAGATCGGTTTGATTTCGTGCTGCAAGTTGGAGACTTTGAACCTAACCGTAATGAAGCCGATTTGCTTACTATGGCAGCACCAAAAAAGTATAAAAAATTAGGCGATTTTCCAGATTTTTACAATAAAAAAGCAGCTTTCCCTTGGCCGATTTATTTTATAGGTGGCAATCACGAGCCTTATGGTTTTCTCGATCGAATGCCTAATGGAGCGAAAATTGCCGAAAACTGCTACTACTTAGGTAGAGTTGGCAGTAAAGTTATCGAAACAATAAAAATTGCTGGCTTATCAGGAATTTATCAAGAAAGTAAATTTAGGATATCTAGACCGAGTATTGAAAATATTTCAATACTCTCAAATAAAGAGTATATCTACTTTAATGAAGAGGATATTCTTCAGCTACTTGACTATAAAAAAGTAGATATATTGTTGTTACATGAATGGCCTGCCAATATAATCAATTGTAACGAAATTCAGAGCTTCAAGGAAATAACTTGTGACAGTAATTTTAGTGAAGTTGGCAATGAATATGCTCGAATATCGATCGATTTGCTGGCACCAAAGCTAGTATTGTGCGGTCATATGCACTATAAATACCAGACTAAAATTGTTACTGGAGACGGTACGAATACAGCAATATATTGTCTCGCAAATGTCAGTCAAGGTGACGATGCAATCGCTATATTTCGCGCCACATCAGATGGAAATTTCCGTAATATTATAGATTAAGGGGTTTCCTGCAAGGCTTGCAAGTAGTCGATCGCTGCCTCTAATTTAGAAGGATAGGAATAAGCAAACTCTTCAAACCACAGCCCTTCTGACGAACGAGGATCTAATTTCTTTAACCAGGCTTCAGCTTGCTTAGCTAGCATCTGCTTTTGTTCTTGTTTTTTCTGTTCTTGTCGTAGTTGTTCTTCTTTGAGCCGCTGCTGTCTTTGTTGTTCTTCAGCTTGCTGTTGGGCTGCAAACTCAGCTTTAACCTCTGCAATTAAACTGTTATCAGCAGATGATGCGTCATAGTTTTGCCATGACGAGGGCGGTTGATAGCTAGTCGTGTTTTTTAGTTCGTGAATAGTTTGCTCGTCTAAGAATGACGGCTGTTTTTTCACTTCTTGAGGTTGCTTTTTTTCCTCATATTCAGATTTGATTTGAGATAGTAGATCGTCGATCGATTCCATAATTATTTATCCCTCATCTTTCATAATTCATAATTCTTCAGTCAGTAATTGCGTTCAGCAATACTTCAGTGAGGGTCATGTCTTCCATATCGTCAATTGCGATCGTATCTACAATGTCAAACTTGGCCCCAGCACTTTGAAGTTCGTCATCCAAAACCTTGAGAAACTTGGTAGCATCGGAATCGTTGCCAACTTGAATAAAGGAAATTGCTAATTCTTCATCTCGATCGATCCGCCGCGAGGTTTCGATAATTACCTTCATCACAGCTTTGCGATCGTCTGGTTCTCCATCTGTCACTACTAAAATTGTCTCTCCATTGGGCTTAGTTTGATGGTTAGCTTTTCGCTGCAAGTAACTATTAGCTGCATCTGCAAGCACGCTAGCTAAGTCAGTACGCCCCGAAGGCTCGTTTTCGTGGAAAATTTGGCCGACTTTGTTAGAGGTAACGTTATCATAGCGTTTGAATTTGCCGGAAAATAAGTAAACCGTAATGCCATCTGGATCGAATTCTTCGCATTTGCTGGCCACCGCTAGGGCCGACTCCTGCATCGCCTGCCAGCGACTTTTCCCCCCCGGCTGGTCTTTAATCGACATACTGCCACTTTTATCGATGATGAGGGTGTAGTCACGATTTTCTAGCATTTAGAGTCTCCCATATTCGATCGCTCTTATTACCAGAGTATCTCAGGAGAGAGGGGAGCGGAAAGAGGGGGGAGAAGGAGAGAGGGAGAGGGGGCGAGCAGATTCGTTGGGAGAGGTATTATGACTGTTGAGGAATTGTTGAGAAATTATGCTGCTGGGGAAAGAGATTTCAGTGGAATTGACTTGCGTTCCGGTAGTTTCACTAGAGCAGATTTGAGAAATACTAACCTGAGAGAAATTATCCTGAGAGGGGCCGATCTTCGCTCGGCGGATTTGACTGGTGCCAACTTGAGTAGCGCCAACCTGTTTGGTGCCAGCTTGATCCAAGCTATTTTGATAGGTACTAATCTGCGAAATGCTATTTTGACTGGAGCTAACTTGAGTGAGGCTAACTTGAGTAGTGCTGACATGAGGCAGGCTAGTTTGGATGATGCCAATTTGACCAGTGCTATCTTGAGGGAGACTGACTTGTTCCAAGCTGACTTGAGTCGAGCTATCCTGGCTCATACCTTGATGGGAGCTAAGAATATCGATATTTTCCAGATGGATGGCGTTCTCCTCTGGGAAACCAGACTGCCCGGAGGTCAAGTCGTTGGTCCTAGATACACCAGATGAATTTGGCTCAGTACGATCGCAAATATTGTAGGCCCTAGTGCGATCGCGGATCTCGTAGGTTGGGTTGAACGGAGTGAAACCCAACAGCAACCAAAGAATTCATAGACCAAATAATTATATTTATCAACCCCGTGCAATATCGCCGCGATCGAATAGAAATAGAAACTCAATACTATGAAAATGTTGGGTTTCTGCATACCATGAAAATGTTGGGTTTCGCAAGCTCAACCCAACCTACTAGCTCAAACTTAATTTATTACCTCGCCATAAAGATCGTAAACGTCAGCAGCTTGAATTTCTACAGGGACGATCGCGGCCAATCTAGCTTCCCCTCGGACGTAAACCAGACCATCGACTTCTGGGGCAAATCTGGCCGAACGACCGATAAATTCCCCTGTAGCAGGGTTCTCTTGCTCGATCAGCACGTCAACTACCTTACCCACCTCGGCTTGATTTTTCTGCAAAGAGATGGGTTGTTGAACTGCCATTAAAGCGGCTTGACGTTCTTCCATCACTTCTTGAGGAATTTGGTTAGGCAAGTTGTAAGCTGGCGTTCCTTCTTCTGGGGAAAAGGTAAAAACTCCTACGTGGTCGAACTCGTGACGATCGACGAATTGGAGTAAATGCTCGAAATGCTCTTCGGTTTCTCCTGGAAACCCGACGATAAAAGTGGTTCTGAGAACGGCATCGGGCAGGGCAGTTTTAATTTCTTCGATAATGCGATCGTTTACTCGCCCTTGCCAAGGCCGGTTCATAGTCCGCAGAATTTCTGGATGGGAATGCTGTAAGGGTAGATCCAGATAAGGCAAAACGTTGGGAGTCTCTTTAATCGCCGCCATAACTTTGGGCGTTAAACCCGTCGGATAGGCGTAGTGCATCCGAATCCAAGGAATATCGACTTTACCCAAAGCGCGTAAAAGTTCTGCCAGTTTCGGTTCGCCGTAAAGATCTAAACCGTAGTTGGTGGTAATTTGGGAGATTAAAATTAATTCCTGAACGCCTTCATCCGCAAGCTGTTGGGCTTCAGTTACGATCGACTCGATCGATCGCGATCGCTGATTGCCCCGCAAATGAGGAATGATACAGAAAGCACAGCGATAATCGCAGCCTTCGGCTACCCGCAAGTAAGCCACCCCTTCTGAGGTAGTTCGATAGCGAGGGGTAGTTTCGTCGGCAATATAAGTCGGTTCGGCCGAAATTAGCTTAACGCGATCGCCTGTTTCTACCCGTTCGATCGCCTCGACAATTTGATGATAGTTCCCAGTTCCTACTACAGCTACCGCTTCTGGTAATTCCTCCAACAGTTGTTCCTGAAAGTGTTGCGCCATACAGCCAGCAATCACAATTTTTTTGTTAGCTTCGGCTAATTCAACCAGCGTCCGCACGGATTCTTGCCGCGCCGCTTCAATAAAACTGCAAGTGTTGACAATGACGTAATCGGCTAATTCTTCATTAGCATCGACCTGATACCCTGCTTGGACTAATAAACCCAGCATATGTTCGGTATCGATCCGGTTTTTTTCGCACCCCAAGTGAGAGATCGCGATCGTTGGCTTGTTGCCCATGCAGTTATATGTTTGTGCCTAAATAGTGTTAAATTCTTTGGATGGCCCGCAATCGATCATTTTAATATAGTTTTATTGCAGCTTGGTTTCGGTAAGGATGAAGGCTCAAAAAACTCTCCTGTCTCGCCCCCCGTTTTTTAAGTTTGATGAGACGTGAATTTACACAAAATCTTCAAGACCCCTAATCCCATTATCGGTGTAGTGCATTTATTGCCTCTGCCGACTTCTGCCCGTTGGGGCGGCAGTTTGAAAGCAGTTCTCGATCGCGCCGAACAGGAAGCCGCTGCCTTGGCTGCTGGCGGGGTGAATGGCATTATGGTCGAAAATTTTTTTGATGCCCCTTTTACCAAAGATCTGGTAGATCCGGCAACAGTCAGCGCCATGACTCTCATCGTCCAGCGGCTGATGAACCTAGTCACGCTACCGATAGGAATTAACGTGTTACGCAACGATGCCCGCAGTGCCATGGCGATCGCTACTTGCGTCAACGCTCAATTTATTCGCGTTAACGTCCTAACGGGCGTTATGGCCACCGATCAAGGACTGATCGAAGGGCAGGCACATCAACTGTTACGCTATCGTCGGGAATTAGGTAGCGAGGTCAAAATTTTGGCTGATGTCTTAGTGAAACACGCCCGCCCGTTAGGTTCTCCCAATTTGACCACAGCCGTTCAAGAGACGATCGAACGGGGACTAGCCGACGCGGTAATTCTCTCTGGCTGGGCAACTGGCAGTCCTCCTAGCTTAGAAGATTTAGAATTGGCGAGTGCAGCGGCTAGAGGTACGCCAGTGTTTATCGGCAGCGGTGCCAACTGGGAAAATATTGCGACTTTACTGCCAGCGGCTGATGGTGTCATCGTCTCCAGTTCCCTCAAGCGCCAAGGACGGATCGATCTGCCTATAGATCCCATTCGCGTCAGTCAATTTGTGGAAGCCACCCGCCGCAGTTTAAATGCTATGACAGAGGTGAAAACAGTTTCTTCGGTGAAAATGACATCTTAGGGAGAGGGGGAAGAGGGCGAGGAGGGCGAGATGAGAACTATTAACTCAACACTCCTGTACGGGCGCAATGCATTGCGCCCCTACTCTTAAACTTCTAAACTCCTAAACTCCTCACTTAACACTCAACACTTAACACTTTTTTTATGACTCGCCGACGTTCTACTCCTTGGATTCATCGCTGGTCGCGCATTATTATCGGTGCGATCGCGATCTGTGGTGCTTTAGTAACTGGTTATTTAACTTGGCAAAAGCTATCGGGTGGTAAAGCCGTTTGTTTGGCTGGATCGACTGGTTGCGATTTGGTTTTAGGTAGCCAATATGCTACTGTTTTTGGTCAGCCGCTAGCCTTGTTCGGTTTTTTGGCATATGTCAGCATGGCAGTATTTGCCCTAGCACCCTTAGCCGTGCGATCGGACGAGCAAATCGTACTCCGCAAAAATCTAGAAAATTGGACTTGGCTGCTGTTACTAGCAGGGGGGACAGCAATGGCTGTCTTCAGCGGTTACTTAATGTATCTGCTGCTTTTTTACTTCAAAACACCCTGTCCCTACTGTATTGCCTCTGCGGTCTTTTCTTTGAGCCTGTTGGTACTTGCTGTCATCGGTCGTTATTGGGAAGATGTCGGTCAGTTATTTTTCATCTCTATTGTGGTAGGGATGCTCACGCTGATTGCGACTGTGGGCATATACGCCAAACCGACTGCTGAAACTCCATCAGCCAGTGGTTGCACTCCTCTTCCCGAACTAACAATCGAACAAAGACAAAAACCTCAACCCCCTGCTGGCTGGCCGGTTACTACCACTTCTGGTGCTGATGAAATTGCTTTAGCCAAGCATCTGAAACAAACAGGAGCCAAAATGTACGGTGCTTGGTGGTGTCCTCACTGTTACGAACAGAAAGAGATGTTTGGCAAAGAAGCATATAAGGAATTCAACTACATCGAGTGCGCCCCTCAAGGCACAAACCCACAGCCAGAACTTTGCAGCAAGGTAGGGATTAAAGGCTTCCCTACTTGGGAAGTGAAGGGCAAGCTCGTAGAAGGCGGTACGCAAAAATTGCAGAAACTCGCCGAGCTATCTGGTTATCAAGGGTCCACTAACTTTAAATACTGCGGACCAGCAGGAGGTTGAGGAGAAAGTCATGCAGATGTTTTTAATGGCGATCGCTTTAGTAAATCAGATCGGGACTACAGATATCGATCTCAACCCAAATCGATCGCAGCTTGGGGTCAAAAATCCTAATGCGATCGCTCAATCTAATTCTCCGACTCCAGGAGTGGGTTGGCCGATTACCACCTCTTCTGGAGCCAACGAAATCCGCTTGGCGCGACATCTGAGACAAAGCGGAGTCAAGATGTATGGTGCTTGGTGGTGTCCTCACTGCCACGAACAAAAGATGCTGTTTGGCAAAGAAGCATTTCGCCAAATTACCTACGTCGAGTGCGATCTCGACGGTCAAAATCCCAACCCTGCTCTCTGCGTCCAGTTGGGGATTAAATCTTTCCCAACTTGGGAAATCAATGGCAGACTCACTAGAGGTGGGGTAGAGAACTTACAAACTTTGGCTCAATTGTCTGGGTATCCAGGTCCGCGTAATTTCAAGTATGTTTTGCAGCGGAATTGAGACTGGTCTGAGGGATGATTGGTGACAAAACGAGTTACCGATCGTTCCTCACTATCGGCCGGGAAATCTATTTGCGATCTTACAGAAGGCATAAGTATAAAACTGTTGGCTTTTCTCAAAATTGCTAACGTTAATACTGAGGCAAGACCTAACTTTATCGTCACACCCGATCGAGTTTAGTTCTGGGGAGATTCATCACTTATTTGCTGCTGAAGTTGCTGCACTTCTTCAACCGATAAACCTGTAGAGGGGGCAATGATATCAATCGCTACTCCCCGGCGTAAAAGATTGAGTGCGATCGCTCGCTTCTCGTCTTTCTGGATCGAGCGATAAACGGTAGATTCTTGCATAATGTCTCTCCGTAATATGCGATAAACGACCTCATCTTCTAATTTTAACCCAGCTAAAATCCCTGATGCTGCCATCAGGTTCGCTTGCTCTGTTGGGTCTGAAATCTGCTCTACTCTCTGGGCAACTTGACGCAAAGTTTCTTCTGCATTCGCACTTTGACCTAAAACTGCAAAGGGAATTAGCCCAGGATATTGCAGGAAGAGCGAAGCAGGTTGCTCCCATAAACGAATTACATCAAATTCGTGACGGGTACGTTCCAGAACATAGCTTGTTTGATAGGCGAGTTCAGAGGTAGTAGGCTTGAGATAAATGACCACTTGGCGCATGGTTTTCTCTCTATAGCGTCGATGTCCTCGAACTCGATAATCCAACATCCGAAAGGGAATATTTTCCTTCGGTAGCGTTTGGAATTCGATGTGAAGGATAGATTCGTCCGACTGGAGCATAATCATGGCATCGGCTCGAATCGGTTCGAGGGAAAGTTCCGAGGGCTGAAGTTCTGTCAGAGTGACAGGTTCCCCTAGCAGCCAACTGGCAAAGTCGGCGGAGAATTGTTCGGCAAGAAATCGGCAGGTGTCGTCATACATGGGGAGATTGTACAACTTGCCACAGCGATCGCTCTCATCAGTAAAACCTGTTTTCTAGCTGGCAATTCGATCGCATACCACAAGTAAAACTCGCGACTGAGAACGCCAGACGCAGATAGCCTTTGTAACTCGAATGATTGCCGTGCAGTTTCAAGGAGCTTTAAATGGATTAACGATTCCTAGCCCATCAATATTTGAATATCCAAGATCCTCTGTATAAAGTGTTTGAACGTTTGCTTCTAAACAAGCAGCAATAATCATTGAGTCCCAGTGAGAGAGGCTAAAGCGACTCATCAGATTCTCTGCGCGATCGATAACGCTCCAGGTTGGCAGCGCCGTATACCAGACCTGTTGTAAGTCACGAATATATTGATAGGCTTGCGCTCTGTCATATCCGAGCGATTCCAATTTGCGGCTAGCTGCTAAATACTCACAGGCAACTTGCCACAATAAAACGCCTTCTGTCATAGCAGATACAAGAGAAATTGCTGCTTCTTGTTTGTCTCGATCGCGAAGATCGTTGATATAAATTAGGATGTTAGTATCAACTGCGTTCATGCAGCATTTCCCGTGTAAACCGAGGAGCATTAATTGGAATTGGATTTTGCTGCATTCGCTCGATCAGCGATTTCAAAAACTGTTGTTTGGTTTCTAGGTCGGAAATTAGTGGTGACGCAACAGGAGCAGGCTGAATTACTAACTCAACTTCAGTCTCTTCGGGTAACTCAAAAGTTATTTGAGGAATAAATGCACCCTTACGATAAATTGCTTTTAGAGTTTGAGGCATAGGGAAAGCTCCATCCCGATGGTTCAACTATATCTTCTAGTATAACCGATCGCTCCACCATCCACCTCAAAACACTACCTCAGAGACAATTCTTGCTAACACTAGATTGCTCGGCTAACTGGTGTTATAAATTTGCTGGCTAACAGTCGATCTAATTAGTTATAGCTCGCTCTTATTGGCAAAACTTATTTTCTAACTGGCAGATCGATCGCATACGAGCGAGAAGATTTACGATCCCCATCACCGATCGCAGACAATCTCGAACTCCTAATCGATCGCCTTTCAGTATTCCGGTGCCTAGGAGTTGTTAGGTTGTATTGTGTAATGACTGTTGTGCTAGTAACATCTTTATTTCTTCCATACTAAGTGGTGGAGAGCGCCGATGAATCATGGCATGGCAATTAGGGCATATAGGGCGTAAATCATCCACAGGATTAACCTCGTATTCTTCACCAATCTCAGAAAGTGGACGGAGATGGTGGACGTGGATGAAGCCCTCTCCCAACTCTCCAAACACTAGCCCAAAATTGAAGCCGCAGACATAGCAACTTGTGCCGTAGTATTCAAGACATTTTTGTCGCACAACTGGGTTACGTTCGTAGGCGTTGACTAATACTTTACACGCTAACCCTTCTTTAAATACTATAGATGGAGAAATTTCATCAGGAAATATGTCTACTGCAAATGCCCAAATGATTTTGACAGGTGTTATATTTTCGACTTCTTGTGCATTTCCAATTCCAGCAAATATGAATGGTTGTTGGTTGTTTTCACGCCAGAAAATATAAGTGTCGCTCTGTACGCTTAACATGGACTGAATTGATGGATGTAGTAATTGCGAATTTGTTTTGCCATACCACTCAAGCCGATTTCCTATCCATCGGTTGGCATAGTCATGTCCTGTTCGTCCAGAGGTTCCAACGTTGCAGAAGATAAACCAAGCATTGCCATAACTAGCATATCCTGTATCCCAGTTTCCTCCGCGAGTGTTTTCAGGAATGCCGATAATCCGATAAATATCACGCCTTGTGTAGCTATGCCCAATTTGAAATGAGTACGACATAAAACTGTCGCCTTTCGTAAGTCAATTCAATGCTCTTTAGAGATCTTAATCTGTCGTTGCTTAATCTGCGCCTAATTGGCGAATTCACATAACGGCTGAAGCGATCGCCTATAATCACGATCTGCTAACACTAGCAAGCTTTTGGATGTTTCGCGGTTAGCCTCGATCGTTATAATGAGAGGTAAGAGAGACACTAGATGCACTGAAACTGAATATCTTAGCTAATGCAGCCAACTGACCCTACAAAATTTACCGAAAAAGCTTGGGACGGCATCGTGAAGGCTTACGAGATCGCGCCCCGCTTCCGCAATCAAAACCTAGAAGTAGAGCATTTGGCGATCGCTCTTTTGGAACAGCAAGGGCTTTTCAACCGAATTTTAACTCTCGCCACAGTCGATCTCAACCGCCTCAAGGAGCAATTAGAAGCTTTTGCCGCCCGTCAGCCTAAAGTAACTAAGGTAGACCAACTCTATCTCGGTCGCGGCTTAGATGTCTTATTAGATCGAGCCGAAACTACCAGAACTGAATGGCAAGACGAGTACATTGCCGTCGAGCATCTGTTGCTCGGTTTCGCTGAAGACGAGCGCATCGGCCGAAAATTAGTTCAAAGCTTCAACTCAGATACCCCAAAGCTGACAGCAATTGTCAAAGAAATTCGCGGCGCTCAAAAGGTCAAAGATGCCAATTCCGAATCGCGCTACGAAGCCCTACAAAAATACGGGCGAGACTTAACTGAAAGCGCCAAAGCTGGAAAACTCGACCCAGTAATCGGACGCGATGAAGAAATCCGTCGCGTGGTGCAAGTGCTATCCCGCCGGAGCAAAAACAACCCCGTCCTAATTGGCGAACCAGGGGTGGGAAAAACAGCTATCGCTGAAGGCTTAGCCCAACGGATCGTCAATGGTGATGTCCCCGAATCGCTGAAAAACCGCCAATTGATCGCTCTGGATATGGGTAGCTTGATTGCTGGGGCGAAATACCGAGGAGAATTTGAAGATCGGCTGCGGGCAGTTTTGAAAGAAGTCATCAATTCTGACGGGCAGATAGTTCTATTTATCGACGAGTTGCATACCGTCGTTGGGGCTGGGGCAACTCAAGGAGCCATGGATGCTAGCAACCTGCTCAAGCCGATGCTGGCTAGGGGCGAATTGCGGTGTATTGGTGCTAGTACCTTAGATGAATACCGCAAGCACATCGAGAAAGATGCTGCCTTAGAACGCCGATTTCAGCAAGTTTACATCCAGCAACCCTCTGTCGAAGATACGATCTCGATTCTGCGGGGATTGAAAGAGCGTTACGAAACCCACCACGGCGTTACTATTACCGATTCGGCCCTAGTAGCAGCGGCTACCCTGTCCGATCGTTATATCAGCGATCGCTTTTTGCCTGATAAAGCTATAGATTTAGTCGATGAAGCGGCTGCCAAACTAAAGATGGAGATTACTTCCAAACCAACTGAATTGGAAGCGATCGATCGCCGCCTGATGCAGCTAGAAATGGAAAAGCTCTCTTTAGCTGGAGAAACCCCAGACAAGGGAGCTAGGGGACAAGGAGACAAAGGCACTAAAGAACGATTCGATCGGATCGAACAAGAAATTGCCACGCTGCGCGACAAGCAAGAAAAATTTAACTCCCAGTGGCAAGGTGAAAAGCAAATCTTAGAAACCATCAAAACCATCAAGGAGGAAGAAGAATCCCTGTGGGTGCAATACGAACAAGCCGAAAGAGATTTAGACTTGGGGAAAGCAGCAGAAATTAAGTACGGGCAACTGGCCAGATTGCAAAGCGATCGCGAAGCCAAAGAAGCCATGCTGTTAGAAATCCAATCCCTCGGCTCGGCCCTGTTGCGCGAACAAGTTACCGAAGCCGATATTGCCGAAATCGTGGCTAAGTGGACGGGGATTCCGGTCAATCGCCTGCTGGAATCGGAACGCCAAAAACTTCTGCAACTAGAATCGCATTTGCATCAGCGAGTCATCGGCCAAGAAGAGGCCGTTTCTACCGTCGCCGCTGCTATTCGTCGCGCCAGGGCGGGAATGAAAGATCCCGGCCGCCCGATTGGTTCTTTCTTGTTTATGGGGCCTACAGGAGTCGGTAAAACCGAGCTAGCACGCGCCCTAGCCCAATTCCTGTTCGATAGCGAAGACGCTCTGGTGCGGCTAGATATGTCGGAATATATGGAAAAACACGCCGTATCGCGGTTAGTAGGTGCGCCTCCAGGTTACGTCGGTTATGAAGAAGGCGGTCAACTTTCCGAAGCCGTTCGCCGCCGTCCTTACTCGGTGGTGCTGCTAGATGAAGTCGAAAAAGCCCATGCCGACGTGTTTAACATTTTGCTGCAAGTGTTAGATGACGGCCGCATTACCGACTCTCAAGGTCGAACCGTCGATTTTCGCAATACGGTAATCGTCATGACTAGCAACATTGGCAGCGAGCATATTCTGAATCTAGCTGGCGACGATAGTAAGTACGAAGAAATGCGCCAGCGGGTCATGGAAGCTAGTAATAAGTTCTTCCGTCCAGAATTTCTCAATCGAATTGACGACCCTATTATCTTCCATACTCTGAATCGCAGTGAATTGAGCCAGATCGTCAAGATCCAAATTAAGCGGATCGAACAGTTGTTATCCGACCAAAAGATCGGAATCGAAATGTCGCCTGCGGCCTTAAGTTATGTGGCAGAACTGGGCTACGATCCGGTTTATGGCGCTCGGCCGCTGAAACGAGCAATTCAACGGGAACTGCAAAACCCCATTGCTACCAAAATCTTGGAAAATACCTTTGTAGAAGGGGATACAATTTCGATCGATTATGCAGACGATCGCTTGACTTTCAACAAAAAGATATCGGTGGAAATAGCCGCAGCTTAGATCGAGCGTCGGGCAAACTAGAAAAATGCCAGCAATTGTGTTAAGGTTTGCAAAGAAATACGAGCCTCAAATTAACTAGGTTTGAGGCACTCGATCTAACTAGAGCTATAAGGAATAAAAGGTAAAGATGGGACAGCGTGGTGTGACGGTGTGGTTGACGGGCTTGAGCGGCGCAGGGAAAACCACTATTAGTAAAGCTTTAGAACAAGAGTTGCGATCGCGTCATCCCAAAGTAGAAATCTTAGACGGAGACATCATTCGCGAAAATCTCACTAAAGGCTTAGGATTTAGCAAACAAGATCGCGATGAAAACATTCGCCGCATTGGTTTTGTCTCTCACTTATTAACTAGAAATGGGGTGGTGGTATTGGTTTCTGCCATTTCCCCCTATCAAGAAATTCGGCAAGAAGTCAAACAACGAATTGGCGACTTTATTGAAGTATTCGTCAACGCGCCTTTAAATATTTGCGAAGAGCGAGATGTTAAAGGATTATATAAAAAAGCCAGGTCGGGAGAAATTAAAAATTTCACTGGCATTGATGACCCCTACGAACCTCCAACTTCTCCAGAAGTAGAATGTAGAACCGATTTAGAAACTCTAGAAGAAAGCGTTTCTAAGATTTTGACCAAATTGACAGAGTTAGGATATTTAGCTGCCTAAATCTCCGATCTTCAGCGCCAACCGCCAGGGGTTCAAAACCCCACAGCTTAAGCACAAGTCCACGCTCAGTGGACTAAAGAGACTAAATTTACCAGAATTGAGTCCTCTTATGGAAGTTAAAAAAATAATTGGGTAATTCTTGTGGGATAGCCCTCTGGGCTGTCTCACAAGAGTCCCACCCCACAATTACCGAATTTAATTCTTAACCTTCATTAGAGGACTTTAGCTATGAGGCAGGGGTTTTCAACCCCTGACGGATGAAGGTTTTGACCGTTAAATTGACACCAATGGCATCCTGCCTGCCCTAGATCTTAATTTCTGGAGATGTCTATTGGCAATTCGGTGGCTTATATTCCGAGCATAAATTGAGGTCTTCGATCTTGGCTCTAAGCTGAGACATAAACTCTGGATTAGGATCGCTTTTAAAGGTGATATATCCAGGTAATAGCTCTTGCCAAAGTGGCGAGGTGCGAAATTTTTGATATTCGTAATGACCGATCGCAAATCGAATCGTCGGGTATTTCTGCACGAGATAGCGCACTAATTCTACATTTGACTTTAACTGTTTCTTTGTTAGGGGCGATCGCTCGCCACCAACATTTTCAATCCCGATCGCGGTATGATTCAAACCGATAACGTGACGGGCTAATGTCGTTTCTGGCATCAATCGATAGATTTTACCATCGCGATCGACGACAAACTGGGCTGATACGTTGACCGCGCCGCCTTTTTGCAGTTCCGGACGACCTGCGAGCAATTCTGGATCGAAGGTATTGAAGGTAGCAGATAAAGATGGTGTATCCGTCCAGTGAATTACTACTATGCGGGGGACGATCGAAATTTCAGTCGCCTTTGGATCGTAATGCAACCGAATGTAATCTAGCGTTAGCTTCTTGCGTCGTTCGGTAAACTTAATGGGGCGATCGATAATCGGCAAAGAAGCTGCTGGAGTGGGAGATGCTGCGTTCTGAGGCCAGAATTGTGAAGTAGGACTAGTCGGTGGCAACTGAGGAGTGCTGGCTCGATCGTTAGCAATCTGAGACTGACAAGCGATCGCTGCTAGAGAAACGGCCGCTGAAACCAAAGATAATTTAATTAAGCTCATTAGATATCTTCAATAACTAACATCACAGGCAGGCTCCGATGCCTACCTGACAAGAATTGTGGGAGATGTCTATTCACCTCTTCCTAAGCGTTTTTGATATTCCACAATGAATCGCGCATTTTGCATTTGCACTGGAGTCAGCAGCGACTCTGGAAATTCGTCTGGAGAATATTGGGGAGTATACCAAGGTTGGCGATCGAAGTATGCCTGTAGCGCCGGACGCTTGAAACGACGACCGTGGCGAGCAAATATTTCATTGCGCATTAGATCCAATTCCAACTGGCTTTTTCCGACTAAATCTTCTTCTGTAACTCGACGAAGCATGAAAAATGGAACCTCGTTAGTTGGAGGAGGTGGTGGAGATGGCGGAGGGGGTGGAGATGGAGTAGATGGCGGAGACGGAGTAGATGGCGGAGATGGCGGAGATGGAGAAGAAGGAAGAGAGGTCACGATCGCAGAAGGGGAAGGGGAAGGTGACGGAGGTGGTGGAGAGGGCGGAGATGAATCAATCGGGCTAGGAGTATTAGTAACTGTTGGTCGATCGGATGGAGAAGTAGAAGCAGAAGAAATAGTATTGGTTGGAGTCGATATTTGAGAAGTCGGTCTGAAAGCGATCGCAATCACTACAGCAGCGCCGATTAACCCGGTGGCAATTAAACTACCCAAAATGAAAGGATTGCTCCCACTTCCTTGACGCACGGCGGGGGTGGAAATTGGCACTGTCTGAGGCAGGGCAACTTCTGCTGGTTGGGTCATCGGCATCGTAGGAGGTAATGGCGAAGTTCTAGTCTGTAAAGCCTCAAGCATTGCTTTAGCTGTAGGAAAGCGATCGCGTGGATGGGAACGCACCGCACGATCTAACACGTCCGCTAAACTAGAAATCACACCTTGCTTGTCCCACATAATTTCCCCAGTATTTGGATCTGTCGGGAATTCTTGGGGGATCTTGCCCGTTAGTAAATAAATAGCTGTCAACCCCAAACTATATAAATCGCTACTATAAACCGGCCTGCCGATCGCTTGTTCTGAAGCCATAAATCCTGGCGTACCGATGACGATCGAACTGGTAGTTTGACCCTGAGAATTTAACTCGGTAGCTACAGTTTCTCGTACCGCACCAAAATCGATTAACACTGGCTTACCATCCGATCGCCGCAAAATGATATTGTCGGGTTTAATATCTCGATGAACGATTCCTTCGCTGTGGACGTAATCTAGAACGGACAGCAAACTCATCAAAATTTCTCGAACTTCACTTTCGCTCGGCCGTCCGAACTGCCTGACTTTAGCAGTTAGAGTAATCCCTTCAACCCATTCTTGGACTAAGTAAAATTCGCCGTTTTCAGTAAAATAGGCATACAATCGCGGAATTTGAGGGCTGCGATCGCCCAGTTTTTCTAACACCGCCGCTTCCCTGGCAAATCGTTCTTGAATCAGTTGGTAAACTTGAGGATCGTTGGTGACGGGTTTTAGCTGTTTGACGACGCAGCAACGTTGGGAAGGCATTTGCAGATCTTCGGTCAAATAAGTCTTGCCAAAACCACCAGCGCCTAACTCTTTTATTACCCGATAGCGGTTGTTTAATAATTGTGAATCCATAAATAATTTCAAATAATTTTGAAGATCGAATTAAAGCCATCATTCTTCAACATTTATAGCGAGTCTAAATCATTGGCGAACAATCTTGTAGGGCTTGCAGTGAGCTTGTCGAACTGTAGGATTTCAGGGTAGCCCAGTGGGACAGCCGGGACGGCTATTCCACAAGTTATTTAGGATGGCTATAGCTGCTTCTATAATTCTAAGGCTTTTCTTTTCTATCTATCTTCCAGCTATTAGAACTTTCATCCCAAATTAGATAAATTCGCGAATTAGGATCGTCAGAAACAGTTCCCTTTTTTAGATGTAATTTCAGCTTAACATCTAAAATAGCTCTATTGTCGCTTTTTTCTAACAATTTAACCGCGCTCACTTCAGTATAACTAACACTATCCCACCAATTAATATAATTAGAAAAGTTATCTGATTTACCTCTAAAATTATCAGTTAAATTTTCCCAAGAATCTTGGTAACGACGTTGATTGAGCAGCAAATAATGTCCTCTAATGAATTCTTCGGGCAATGTTTTGAGGGCAACAGGTTGGACGGCATCTCGAACTGTAGGAGAGGGAATAGAAGAAGAATCGACGGCCGATTTGGCAGCAGTAAATTCTTCGTAATAGGTTTTATTGTCTTCAATACCAGACTTAGGAATCCAGGTCGATCGACCTTCAATGGTGTTTTTATCGATAAATCTCAGATTCATTTCTACATCCCAAACTTTAGGTTTTGTTTGATGACTGAGACTGCCGAGCAAATTTACTTGCCGACCTGAATTTGGATCGAATTTACCGCTAACAGTTCCCTGTCCTCCGAGGGGGTCAAATTCTTCAACTTTGGCAACTACCACGCAAGAAGAGTTAGCTTCAAAGTTGATATCTATAACAAATTTTCCCGACGTTCTATTTGGGGAATTGACAATCGTAGATGTTCCTTCATAACGACCGAGATTGCTTGACAATTGCTCCCCGCAGCCAGGATTATTACTCTGCACCGGAGAAGAAGCTTGAGTTCCTGGCGAATTAACGGGAGAAGGAGTTGGGTTAGATGCGTTAGGAGCGATAAGGTTTTGGCTAACAGCCAAACCACCTACTACCAATATTCCTATTAGCCCACCGATAATAGCTGGCTTTTGCCAATCTTTCTGGGTGGAAATTTGTATCGGGATCGTTGGCTGGGATCGATATTCTTGAGGAGTTGGTAACGTTGGGTTATAGTTTTCCACCTGTTGGGTCGGTGGTAGGCTCGATCGATCTAAAACTTCAAGCATGGCTTTAGCTGTGGGAAAGCGATCGCGTGGATGCGATCGTACTGCTCGATCTAACGCGTCTGCTAAACTCGAACTAACAGCTTCCCGATCCCAAATTATTTCTCCAGTAGTCGGATCGTTGGGGAATTCTTGGGGCATTTTGCCTGTTAATAGATAAATCGCCGTTAATCCCAAACTATATAAATCGCTGGCATAAACTGGTCTACCTATACCTTGTTCGGAAGGCATAAACCCAGGCGTACCGATGACGATCGAACTAGTAGCTTGACCTTGAGAACTCAACTCGGTAGCTACAGTTTCTCGCACGGCACCAAAATCGATTAACACTGGCTTACTATCCAAGTGGCGGAGAATAATATTATCAGGTTTAATGTCTCGATGAACGATTCCTTGGCCGTGGACGCAATCTAGCACCGACAACAAACTTATCAGGATTTCTCTAACTTCATTTTCGCTAGCTCTACCAAATTCTCTAACCTTAGCGGTTAAAGTAATACCTTCAACTAACTCTTGAACTAAATAAAATTGCTCGTTTTCCGTAAAATAAGCATATAATCGGGGAATTTGAGAGCAACGATCGCCCAGTTTTTCTAAAACCGCCGCTTCTCGGGCAAACCGCTCTTGAATTAATTGGTAAACTTGAGGATCGTTAGTAACTGGTTTTAACTGCTTAATGACGCATCGCCGCTGAGAAGGCATTTGCAAATCTGCGGTTAAAAATGTCTCGCCAAAACCACCTCTGCCTAAAATTTGCAACACTTGATAGCGATTATTTAACAGCATCTCAATTGTAAAATAGCTATAATTTAAGTATTATTCCTTTTACAATAACACTGCTGGAATTAGAAATAATTAAAGATCTATAACTGCTGATAGAGGCAAAAAATTGCAAAAGCGGTTTTAATAGATCTTCTCCAGTACAAAGCGGCCTGCTAAAAGCTAGATCGAAGATGAGGAAATTAAAGATGCCCCATCCAGAGTCCCCAGAGTCCCCAGTTTCAGAAGAGACAGAGCAATTGCCAGACGATCGCCAACCGAAAACCGACAAGTTACTTTTAGATGGGGAACCTGAATCAGATGTAGATCTGCAAGACGAGTTTCTGGTAGATAAACAGCCGAAGCCGCCAACCAAAAAGCGCCGCTGGCCGCTGCTGCTAGCACTAGCGATCGCAATCCTCGGCGGTGCGGGTGCTGGGTGGTACTGGTGGCAAAGCAGCCAGACTCAGAATAGCGCCCAGGCTCCTGGAGGTCCCGGAGCGGGTCAACCTCAAGCCTTGCCCGTCAAGCTAGCCACGGTGGAAACGGCAGAGGTTCGAGATGCAACGCAGTTGGTAGGCACTCTAGATGCTCCCCGCGCCTCGGTAATCAAGCCAGAGATCGACGGCCGCGTCAGCCAACTTTTAGTGAGTGAAGGCGATCGCGTTCAGCCCGGACAAGTCTTATTGCAGTTAGAAAGTCAAGATTTGCAAGCTCAATTGCAACAATCTCAAGCTGGGCTGCAACAATCCCTGGCGCGTCTGTCGGAACTGCAAGCAGGTAGTCGCGCGGAAGAAATCGCCCAAGCCCAAGCGCGTCTCGCCCAAGCCCAAGCAAATCTGGCAGAAGCGCAAGCAGGCAGTCGCCCGGAAGAGATCGCCCAAGCCAGAGCGCGTCTTGCCCAAGCCCAAGCAAATCTGGCAGAAGCACGAGCAGGCAGTCGCTCGGAAGAGATTGCCCAAGCCAGAGCGCGTCTCGCCCAAGCCCAGGCCAATCGGGAACAAGTACAGAACAATCGCCCGGAGCAGCTAAGACAAGCGCAAGCTAGAGTAGATTCGACCCAAGCCCAAGCCGCGCTTACCGAAGTGCGAGCGCAAAGATATCGGGGTTTACGACAACAAGGAGCGATCGCTCAAGATCGACTCGACGAGGCAGAAGCAGATAACAAAACCGCCCAAGCTAACTTAGAAGAGGCCCGAAGAAACTTACAGCAAGTGCAAAACAGCACCCAGCAAGACATTGCCCAAAGACAAGCGGCCGTAACCGAAGCCCAACAAGCCCTCAGACAACTGCAAAACGGCACTCGTCCCGAAGTAATTGCCCAAAGACAAGCGGCCGCAGCCGAAGCCCAACAAGCCCTCAGACAACTGCAAAACGGCACTCGTCCCGAAGTAATTGCCCAAAGACAAGCGGCCGTAGCCGAAGCCCAACAAGCCCTCAGACAACTGCAAAACGGCACTCGCCCGGAAGCAATCGCTCAAGCGCGATCGCAAGTAGCTCAAGCCTCTGCCCAAGTTAAAGCCGCAGAAGTGCAACTACAAAAAACTAGAGTTGTAGCTCCGTTTGCTGGCACTGTGGGCGATATTCCCATCAAAACAGGGGATTTTGTCAGCCAAGGTGACGAACTCACCACCATTACTAGAAACGACTTTTTGGAACTCAATATCCCAGTTCCTCTCAACCGCTCCTCCGAGTTGCGCTTGGGATTGCCAGTAGAAGTGCTAGATACTCAGGGCAAAGCGATCGCGACCGGGCAAGTGAGTTTTATTGCCCCTAATGTCGATGCCAATTCCCAAACAGTTCTGGCTAAAGCCAGCTTTGCAAACGCTGGTAGAGCGTTACTCAATCGCCAGTTCGTGCCAGCCAGAATCATCTGGAACGAGCGTTCTGGAATCGTGATTCCAGTTAACGCCGTCTCTCGGTTGGGCGGGCAAACTTTCGTGTTTGTGGCCGAAAGATCCACGGAGTCTCAGTCGGGTCAACCGCAACTGGTAGCGAGGCAAAAGCCAGTCAAGCTAGGAGAGATTCAGGGTAACAATTATCAAGTGCTAGAAGGCTTACAACCCGGACAAGAAATCGTCACCGCTGGCGTACTCAACCTGACCGATGGCGCGGCGATCGCTCCTGATTCTGGCGGTTCGCCAAGTCAGTAGAGGGCGAAGATGGGGAGATGGGGAGATGGGGAGATGGGGAGATGGGGGAGCAGAAGAGAAAATTAACTACTGACAACTGACTGCTGACATTCTGAACTCCTGAACTCCTGAACTCCTGAACTTCTAAACTTCTAAACTCCTTACTTCTCCAGCATTGCTAGCTGCAAGCATTCCCACACCAATCGCGGTTGAGCGTAACTGAGGAGATATTGGCGAGCTTTTTCTAAATGTTCGATCGCATTGCGATGGCGATCCCGCTCCCAGTAGCAGTGCTGTAAATAATTTACTAGCCATAGCTGTGTTTCCAGATCGAGTGTTTTGTCGATCTGGCGAGCGATTTCTAGAGCTTGGCGCGGTGTTTGAGGAAAGGAACGAACTAACTCCAGCAAATCGGGAGGAATCGATTGTAGTTGCTGCCAACTAGCGATCGCTTCTCCGGGAGAGCCTTGAGCCAGGGCAAGTATTTCTGGCTGTCCTAAAATTTGTTCGCTACCATTGGCGGTTAGCACTTGCTTCATTTCTTCTGGAGCTAAGCCATAAAAAGGAATCCGCTGACAGCGAGATACCAAAGTCGGTAACAGAGACTCGATCGAGGGGGCAATTAGAATTAATGTTGCTTGCCCTGGTTCTTCTAAGGTTTTGAGTAAAGCGTTGGCTGCGCCTTCTGCCATGGTTTCGGCTCGATCGATAACTACGAGCGATCGCTTGGCTTCCAAAGGCGGACGGCTCAAAAACCGATCGATTTCTCGCACTTGCTCGATCCGAATTTGGGGTGGCGATCTGCGCTTGACTCCTGCCGTCGCCGCTTCGGCCGCCGATAGGCGTTGCCCTTGGTGCAGATAAGTCGGTTCTACCCAAAGTAAATCTGGGTGATTGCCCTGTTGTAAGCGTTTTTGAACGAGGGGATGCTCTTCGGCAGGAACGGCAGCACTAAAAATTAATTCTACAAAACAGCGAGCCGCCATCTTTTTGCCCACGCCGTTAGGGCCCGCAAATAAATATGCTGGCGCGATTCGGTCTTTAGCAACTGCTTGGGTCAGCAGTTCGACAGCTTGGCGTTGACCGACAAGAAGAGCAAAATAATTCACGGGTCGGTAGAATTTGAGGAGTTTTAGGAAACGGATTTGCGAATAGCTCAATGTCCGTGAGATTGGCAACTAGCAACAGCTTGTCTGAGATTGCCTTGGTGTTGAGCCAATAAGCGATCGCCTTCTCCTTTATCTACCCCAGTCCAGTGCATCAACAATGCTAACTTCACGTTACGTCCGCTTTTCTCTAACAAGAAGCCAGCTTCTTCTCGATCGATATCGGCCAGATCTTGGAGGATGCGGAGGGCGCGATCCCGCAATTTCTTGTTAGTCACGGCCACATCTACCATCCGATTGCCGTAGACTTTACCCAATCGCACCATCACCCCAGTGGAAATGATATTGAGCGCCATCTTGGTGACGGTACCAGCTTTCAATCTGGTGGAACCAGCTAGCACTTCCGGCCCGACTAACAGGCGAATATCTACGTCAGCTTCAATGCTTACCTGTTCGGCAGGAACGCAGGCGATCGAAATGGCTACCGCTCCCCGCTGCCTCGCTGCCTGCAAAGCACCAATAACAAAAGGGGTTGTACCCCCAGCAGTAATTCCTACCACCACATCTAATTGAGTCACATGACGGTGAGCGATCGCTTCGGCTCCATCTTCAAATCGATCTTCTAAATCTTCCGAACTGCGAACTAGAGCGCCCGCACCGCCAGCAATAATCCCCTGCACCATCTCTGGAGGCGTGCAAAACGTGGGCGGACACTCGGCAGCATCTAATACCCCCAATCGGCCGCTGGTTCCCGCTCCGACGTAAAACAATCTGCCCCCCTGACGCAAAGCCTCAGCCGTGCGATCGATCGTTTCAGCTAGCTGAGTTCGAGCAGCGGCTATAGCCGCCAGAGTATTGGCATCTTCTCGATTGAACAAATCCACTAGCTCTAAAGAGCTTAATCGATCTAAATTTTGACTGTTTGCATTGATCTGCTCCGTAAGCAGATGCCCTCTTGATTCCAAGTTTTTCATCCTATATTTGATTCGTGGGCATAATTTGAGTTTCGAGCGGTACTCCTAACTCCGAATTCCGAATTCTCACAAAAGCCCTTCTAGCTGGCGACGAATCCGATCTAGATCGGAGGTATCTGGTTGAGATAGGTCGGAGGTATCCGGTTGAGGTGCATCTGCTTCCCAGTCGGTTTCTGCCAGATTAGTGTCTGGTGGTAAGGCTAGCATTCCTTCCTCAACTAACTGACAATCATAGTCAGCGTCGCGGCAAAACTCTTCAATTTCGTCTTGTTCTAGTCCCTCAACTGTTGGCGTGGGAAAATCTTGGGCCTCCAGCATCAGGGCAAAACGAGTAGCGTCATCTTCTGATTCAAACATCAAGATCGTATTGCGATCGCCGATCTTGACGGTATGAATCCCCTCGTTGTCCGTTCGGGCGTTAAATAACAAAACAAACACGCGCATGGTTGCAGCCGATAAATCTACTCTCCCCATTTTTACTCACAATCGGAGCCACGCGATCGAATCAGTCGATCGTGCCGAAGGCATTTATTGCGAATTGCGAATCGTGAATTGACAATTGCTTTAGTCGAGCCTGCTATACTGAGAAGCTGAGTAGTGCCGGTGTAGCTCAGTGGTAGAGCATTCGATTCGTAATCGAACGGTCAGGGGTTCAAATCCCCTCATCGGCTTCAAAGAATGACTTCATTAAATCCTTTAATGGCTAAGACTTTCAGCTTTAATTTTGCCCAGTAACTAAAAGTTGGCAGCACGAAATCGACTTGGCTAGAAAAAATACTAGAATAATACTAGAACTGAGTAAAACCTTTTTCACGACTTCAGAAATCGTGCTGCGAAAAAGGTTTTGGCAACTCTAGAAGCGATCTCCCTTTCAAGATTAAGTTATAGCGAGAAGAGTTAGCAACCTCGATCGAGCGAGCATATTCCATGTCTTATCAAGGATTTGAGAAAATCAACTGGGATTGGCAACTGCACCAGTTCCAACAACAAGTGAAAGTTGCCTCTACCAGAGCTATTTTGGGTAATTGCCACTCAAAACCCTTTGGAATTTGAAGGCACTTATCCCCTACCCGAAGCCCAACTCGATCGATTTTTATTCAAGTTAGTAGTCGGCTATCCCGATGCCAACAGCGAGAAACAGAAGTTACTCGATCGTCAAGCTGGCTTTCAGTCGCGAAGGCTAGATCTGGCTCGAATCAAACCTGTAGCCACCGTAGAGCAGATTTTACAAGCGAGGCAAGCAGTTAGTGCCATTAAGGTTGACGAAAAGATCGTCGATTACCTGTTAGGTTTAGTGCAGCGATCGCGCCAGCATCCCGATTTAGCATTAGGAGGATCTCCCCGTTCGGCCGTGGCTTGGTTGCAGACGAGTAAAGCTTCTGCTTGGCTAGCAGGGCGAAACTTCGTCACGCCAGATGATGTTAAGGCTGTTGCCCTACCCCTATTGTGTCATCGACTGATTTTAAAACCAGAAGCTCAACTAGATGGATTGCCAGTTGATGCCGTAGTTACATCTTTACTCGATCGAGTCCCAGTTCCCAGGTAGGAGAGGGAGATGGGGAGATGGGGAGATGGGGAGATGGGGAGATGGGGAGATGGGGAGATGGGGAGATGGGGAGAAGTTTCTTAACTCAACACTCAACACTCAACACTCAACACTCAACACTTCCTTAACTCCGAACTCCGAACTCATTTAGTGTACCCGCTTGGCTAGCAATTGTTCTTCTAAAGCAGCAATGCGATTGTAGGCGGCTGTAAGTTGCGCGGTTAAGCGTTGAATTTGAATTTCGGCGGAAAACTCCTTATGGCAGCTTTTTTGAGTATTTATTTCCAAACCATTGAGATCGACGAGAACATCTTTATGTTCGATCGATGAGTCAAAATTACTACGATCTTGGTAGGTATTTCTTCTGGCATTAGCGAGAGAATTTGACAAGCTGTTGTCGTCTGCTTCCGAGTTGGCTTTATCTGACTGCAAGGACTCCAAAACCTTATGACTCAAAGATTCCAAGATTTGATGTAGCGCATCAACCTTATAGTTTAAGGCGCTTATTTGCTGCTGAAGTGCGTCCATAGGATTGCTGATTTTTGCAAAATTATTTCTTATGTTAGTCAACGCTGGTGAAATAGTTATGTTATTTTTCAATCATTTAACTTTTGCTAAAAAACCGAGTATAAGTTGTAACAAAAATCGTAATAATTTTTCATTGCCAGGAAACCCAGATTGGCTCTATTGGTAAACTGGAAAGGAATTGACGCTATTTGACGTAACTCTTCGATCGAAATGCTTACCTTGCCAGAGTTTTTTAATGCTTGTACGGGGTTATGGAAAACAGAGAGAATCTATCATTACGTGCTGGAAGGACAAACAGAACGTTCTTACACCGAATTTCGGGTAGAATCTCTTACTATCGACCAAAAACAGCAAATTTTATCTTTATCAGCCTTGAGTGGGATCAAACTCGATCGCTCTGGATCGCTCGATGTAGAAAATCTCTCTCCTGGGTTTGCGATTGCCTTCGATACCCGTTCGGAAACGGGCGAGGAAGTGTCGATGAGCTTGCAAGCGCTATTCGTACCCGATACTTGCATCACCATAGCGCCAACAGATTCATCGGCCCCAGCCCCGCCAGCGGCGGCTTCCATCCCGGATACTGAAGAAGCAGTCAGAGGTTTTTATTTACGGAATGAAGGTTACTCAGAAGCAGGGGCCATTGCTGGGCGATTTACCTATCTGCCAAGCCGCCAAACCTTAGAAATGACCACTTACTATCGGCGATCCGTGGCTTTAGATCAAATGCGACTAGTCGCACCAGATTTACGCCTGCGCACCATCTTGACCTATCAACGCCCCCAACCTGGCGAAGTACCGACCGTCATCAATTTGGCAGGTTTTGGGGTTGAATATAGAAGTTGAGAAGAATGTAGAGACGTTGCATGCAACGTCTCGTGCGGGGGTTATTGGGTATAGGAACAAGAATGAATCGACGCGATTTTCTGCTAGGTACTGGAACTTTGATGCTGAGCCAGCTAATAACAGGCTGTGGTGGGGATGAGAAAAATACTCTCAAAGTTAGACTTTTGAAAGATTCTCTTCCCACCCAATTAATCAGCGACTTTCAGCGCCAGACGCAGCCATCTCCAGCTTTAAATTTTTCGGCAAAAGCCCAGTTAAAAGAGATTTTTGAACTGCTGGAAGCTTGGCAAAAACCCGATGCCGGAGGCGGCTGGTCTTTGCCTTTTACTCAATCTCAAAAGCCAGTAATTCCTAACTTAGTAACTTTAGGAGATTACTGGTTAAAAGCAGCGATCGAACAAAAGTTAATTCAACCTCTGGCAACAGATAAGCTGAAAAATTGGCCGCAACTGCCACCTCAATGGCAAGAACTAGTCAAACGCAACGACAAAGGAGAACCATACAAAACTGGCAACATTTGGGGCGCACCTTACCGTTGGGGCAGTACGGTCATCGCTTATCGACGGGATAAATTTGAGTCTTTGGGATTGAAACCTCCTACCGATTGGAGCGATTTGTGGCGCGAGGAACTGCGCGATCGCATATCGGTTTTAGATCGATATCGAGAAGCGATCGGACTGACTTTAAAATATCTCGGTCAGTCTTACAACACCCCCGATCTAGAGCGAGTTTCTAACTTAAAGGATGCGCTTAAAAAACTGCACCGACAGGTCAAGTTATATAGTGCCGATAACTATTTACAACCTCTAATTTTAGGAGACACCTGGCTGGCAGTAGCTTGGTCGAGCGATATTTTGGAAATGAAACTCAAAGGTAGCGATCGCCAAATTTCTGCTGTTATTCCCCAATCGGGGACGGCACTTTGGGCGGATTTATGGGTAAAACCAGCTACCAACGAAGCTAATCCTAACTTCCAGCTACCAGAAGCTTGGATCGATTTTTGCTGGCAACCCCAATCGGCGCAAGCAATTTCTCAATTTACTTCTGCTGCTTCGCCAATACTGCTCGACTTAGAGCCAAAAGATATTTCTCAAACCGTGCGCGAAAATCCCTTATTAGTGCCAGATGCCCAAATCCTCAAGAACAGCGAATTTATTCTTCCACTTTTTGAAGCTACAGATAAAAAATATCGCGCTCTTTGGCAAGAAATCCGACAAAAATAAAAGTAGTTAACCAGCAAAATTGCGAATTGCGAATTGCGAATTGTCAATTGACTGGACATGACATCGATCGTGGGGTAATTTGTTAATGGCCAAATTTATCCTTTAATTTCATGGGTGCGATCGATAAGTTGAAAGTAATGAAATCGAGCAAACGCACGATTTACTGGACGATCCCGGCAGTAGGATTAGCTTTATTTTTGCCTTTTGTTTACGCTAGATCGCGTACCAGCAACTTAGAAGAATCTCTCCCCGCTTCAGAACTAGTAGCCACCCCTATAGCTTCTTCTCCTGTTAAAATCAGCGTTCCCTCTCCCTCTCGATTACCTCAATTAGCTGGAAAGTTAGCGATCGGCAGTCAAGCTGATTTAGTCAAAGTCGATCGGCAACCACCGACGAAAATTGCCAAGGCCAAAGTTAAAAACCAGAAGTCTTTAAAGACTAAAAATAAAAAATCTCGCTCTGCTGCCAAAGCTCCCCCAGTATATCGAGTACCAGCCATAGAAATTCGAGTAGCGATCGCAGAGAGCGTACCGACTTTAGCCATTGCTAGTTCGACTTCAGCTAGATTAGCCGACGAGCGCGGGCAATCAGTCGGCAGCCTAGCGCCGATGCAAGCGGTAAATTTTGAGATTCAAGATCGAAACCTTTGGGTAGGAAACAAGCCATTTCCGACTTTGCTGTGGGTAGAACCAGCTAATGACGGGGCGATTTACGTGGGCGATAGGTGGTATCGGGGGCGATTGCTGTTAGTCGTGCAAGAAAATAAACTGCTAGCAGTTAACTACGTCCATATAGAGCAATATCTTTACAGCGTCGTCGGTAGCGAAATGCACCCCAACGCCCCCCTCGAAGCCCTCAAAGCCCAAGCGGTTGCCGCTCGTTCCTACGCCCTCGTTCACTTGTCGCGTCCGGCTTCTAAGTGGTACAACCTCGGCGCTACCCAACGCTGGCAAGTTTATAAAGGCATCAAAACCGAATATCGCAGCAGTTATGAAGCTGTAAATCTAACAGCGGGGCAGTTTCTTAGCGATCGAGGTCGAGTAGTAGAATCGCTCTATGCCGCTACCGCCGAAATCGTCACTAGAGTTCACGGCGGTTGGGGAATGAGCCAATCGGGAGCTTATCAATTAGCCACCCAAGGCTATAACTACCAGCAAATTTTGGGCGCTTACTATCCCGGCGTGCAATTAAGTAGACTTTAACTAGATTCAATGGCATTTTTTCTACAACATGGCTGCACCGTTTAGAACGAAGTTCGAGAACGCCTTTACACTGAAAGTGAGGTTTCTCGGAGGTTATCGATGAAAACTGAACCTTCTATCTCGGCTCTGCGCCCATCTTTGGGGTTACTGTGGTTGTCTTATGCCTTTCTGGGATGGTATTTAGCGGCTCATCATGTAATTTGGCTCGTGGGAGCTTTTGCCGTGCTGCTGTCGCTGGCGATCGCTTGGCAGGGAAGACTGCTGCTAGTGCTCTTGCGATTAGGTTCTCAGCAGCTATTGGTGATGCTGACAATAATTTTAGTGTCGATCGGATTGCTCTATTTGCTCGTCACTCCGTCGGTGTTACCGACTCTGATTTTAATCCCTCTCCTGGCCTCATTTCTGGCCGACATTGAGATGCGGTTTATCGGCTGGAGCCAACGCCGCAGACTTCTGCTTTCAACCTGTATCGCTGTTGTGGGATTGGGCTTGGGTGAAATTGTCGATCTGACTCTTCTGCCTAGCATCAGATTTTAGCACTTCCAATTTGGATAATTGTCAGCGATCGAGAGAACTGTTCGCTGGTGCAGTCAATCGAAATTCAACTCTATAAAAATTTGCCAGAACTCTACCCAACCATTCAGTTGGATATGGATTTGCATGACTGTAAAGTCTCATTGTCTTGTAATTCATCCGAGTTACCATATCTGCTGATATCCACTTAGCGGGAACCCAAGCCGGAAATGATATATTTTTGTCAGAGATCCTGCGTTTACTAATCGCTTCCAAATCCCACGAATCGGCCTCACCAGTTTTATTGAGAAATTGATTGAAGTATCCGATATCGCTAGTTAATAGCGATTTTTTATAAAACATACCTAGCATTTTATAAGTTATTGTTAGAGATCGATCTGTAGCGTAAAGCTCGGTAATTCCTAGAAGTAAGTATAACCAAAAAAAAGATGCCAAACTCAACAATAATAAACTAAATATAAACACCAGTATAAACCAAGGATTGTTACTGTTATAGACAAATATCTGAATCCCTTCCCAGAAACGACCATTCAAGATCGCGTGCAATCCCAGAAATAACAAAAAGCAATGTCCAGTAAAAAGCACAAAGAATGGCAATAAAACCAAGAAAAAAAGTATCTTAATGCCAAGGGAAATGCGGTATCGGATTCGGATTTCTGGTTGAGTTGAGAAAACTTGAAATTCTCTAGGAATTCGATCGAGGTTATACATAAGTATCGTCTGCGACATCTGAATGACACTTAGTATAACTAATTTGCCGATCGCTACATTGATTAGGTGCAAGTCGGGTAAGACCTTTAGGTTTTGCCTCATCCTGCTGCGCGAATTTAGGATTGCTAACCTGCGTCAGCGGGTTTTGTTTGCGTAGCTGCGCACTCGATCGCTCGGCATCTGTGTATAAAAAATAACATTACTGTAACTATCTAAGTATTTTTACTGATATAACTGTGCGGCGGTAAAGTTATTCAGTGAAATTGCCCTTAAGGATTTTGAAGCAGCTTGTCTAAGCTGTACTGGAAGATTTTATATTTAAACCTTATGTTTTTATTTAACCGCCGTTTAACTGCCCTGGGACTCCTGGGATTGATTTCTGGAACTTTAACGCTCGCCAGCGAATTTAATAGAAACCCTGCTGTAGCTCAAACAGCGCCCCAACAGTCTATAGATAGAATTTTTCCTGCCAACTCTGGGATCGTCAACATCAAAACCGAGTACGGAGCTAAGGGAGACGGCGTAACAGATGATACACAAGCTATTTTAAAAGCAATTAGAGAAAATATTGGTTACAAGGGGGCGAGAAAGGTCATCTACTTTCCCAAAGGCACGTACTTAGTGAGCGATCGTCTAGTATGGAAAAACGCCAGCGACATTTGGGATACCTATCTGACGTTTCAAGGAGAAAACCGCGACCAAACGATTATTAAGTTAAAAGACAACGCCCCCGGCTATAACGACCCGCAAAATCCCAGAGCCGTGATTTATACCGCTTCCAAGAATGGCAGTGCTAATGGCGGCGGCGGTCAGGCTCATAGAAACTTCATTTTCGATCTGACAGTCGATACCGGATCGGGAAATCCTGGAGCGGTCGGCATCGATTACCACGCCAATAACTTAGGATCTATTCGTCGGGTGACAATTCGTTCTGGCGATGGCGCGGGGACAACTGGCTTGAGAATGTCACGCGGATGGCCCGGTCCTTGCTTGATAAAAAATGTCAAAGTAGTTGGTTTCGACATCGGCATTGAGTCAGTCAGCCCAGAATATTCCATTACCTTTGAACATATCGAACTAGAAAATCAAAGGGTATTAGGAATTCGCAACCAATGGAACATATTAAATATCAGGGGTTTAACCAGCCGCAATCGCGTGCCAGTAATTAAAAATGACAATACCACTTCGATCGGCTCTAGAGACAATCGCGGTCTGATCGTTCTAGTCGATGCGAATTTCAGCGGCGGCGACTCGACGAATGTAGCGATCGATAACTTCGCTGGCAGAATGTACTTAAGAAATATTTCTACCTCTGGTTATGCAGCAGCTTTGAGAAACAAAGGAACAGTTTTACCAGGGGCAGCAATTAGCGAGTACCTTTCCGATGGCGCTTATAGCCTCTTTGGTTCGTCAGCAACATCGCTCAAACTCCCAATTGCCGAAACCCCTTCATTTGAAGATAACAACCTGAATAATTGGGTAAACGTGCGCGACTTCGGCGCTACGCCCAACGATGGCTCCAACGATACCGCTGCCATTCAAAAAGCGATCGATTCCACCATCAATTCACCTAAAACTACCCTTTACTTCCCCACTGGTTTCTACCGCATCAACCAAACCCTAATTCTCCGGGGGAACGTGAGAAAAATCGTCGGGATGCAGTCGCGACTTGAATCTTACGATAACTCTTACTTCAGCGATGCCAACAATCCCCGCCCGTTTTTGCAAATCGGCGATGGCCCTGTCAATCCGGTGATTATCGAGAGCTTAAATACAGGTGGTGGAATTGGAACTAACGAAGGAGCGATAGGCATTCAACAAGCAACTGCTAGAACCTTAGTCATTCAAGATAGTTCCTTGGGAGGAGCATTTGCCTACCGTAACATTAGAGGTTGGGGAAAACTATTTCTCGAAGATGTTGTGGGCAAAAGATTTCGCTTTAACGGCCCTCTACAAGTATGGGCGCGGCAACTTAATACTGAGGTTCACGATTTAAAAATCCGCAATTATGGCAGCCAACTCTGGATTCTCGGTTTGAAAACTGAAAACTTTGCTAATTCCGCTAGCAGCGCTCTTCCTCCTACGGTAATTAGAACCTCTAATGGCGGCTCCACAGAATTGTTAGGCGGATTGATCTACCCGGCTGAAGACGTTCCAGCTTCAGTTCCAGCCTTCATCAATGAAGACTCAAAAGTTTCTTTGATCTACGCTGTCAGCGCCTACGGTTCTCTAAATAGAAACCATCAAATCCACGTCCAAGAAACCAGACGCGGCGTAACCAGAAATCTGTACAAAAATCAGTTTTTAGGTCGCGACGTTTACGGCTCTTCGATGCCTTTGTATGTAGGTAATGATTGATAGCAAATCCGGTTTTTAAAAGCAGGAATCCAGCCCTTACCCCGCCTCCAGCACTCCTCTCCCAAGGGAGCTACGGTGTATACATAAGTTATCGGTTATGTCGTTTCACACTCAGATCCCCCTAAATCCCCCTTAAAAAGGGGGACTTTGAGAGCTTCCCCCTCCTTGGTGCCAGCTACATGATGAGGGAACCTCGCCGCAACTCCCCCCCTTTTTAAGGGGGGCTAGGGGGGATCTAATGCAGGGCCTCCAAGTTTTCCCACAGATGTGTATACACGGTAGCCCTTTCCCCTCTTAATATGCCTGCCAGTTATTGGCAAGTATAGATGCGCACGTCATCTACCAGCCAACCAAAAGCTCCAATGCTGGAATCATTAGCTTGACGGAACCGAAAACGGACACTCTTACCTGCTAAAGCAGCCAAATTGTAGCGGGTAGAAACGTAACCGTGACTGAAGTTACTAAAAGCAGCACGTCCTTGAAGTGGATTATTATAACCAGTAGAAATCGTAGCATTGTAGTTCTGACCGCCATTGAATAAATTCTTGGCATCTACCCAAGTGGCACCATTATTGAGGCTGTACTCAACCACACCACCATCATAAGTAGGGTCAAACTCCAGATAGTGCTTGAAGTGTAAGAAAGCATTTGCTGGAATCGTCACTCCTGTCTTTTGGAGTGCTACTGAATCGGTGATGCTACCTACATCTGCTACATAAAGAGTTTTCTGCCCAGAAGCAGCATAGCCCATGGCCAGGAAGTTCCAGGGGTTAGCACCTACTAAGTTAGAGAACTGCCAGTTGGTACTAGCTTCCATATCATCGAAGAAGACGTTGACGGGGTTCTTGCCGGTCGGACAAATATATGCCTGTGGTTGGAAGCCTGTAACAGGCTCTAGATTCATAGCTACAGCGAAGACGGCATTTCTAACCTGAGTGCAGTCGGTGGTAGTAATTCCTGCGGTACCGACTAAGCTGGCGCAGCTTTGATTGAGCGCATTGTGGAGATCGTAGTAACTAGAACCAGAAGATAGTAAAGTTGTTTGGGCCCTGTAGTAAATTTTTGCTACTTTAGTAATCCCAATCCCGGTAATTACCCTACCGTTGAAGGAACCACCATCAGTCATCAAAAACACAGCTTTATTGTTGACACCGCTGTTAGTATGAACACCACCATTATCATCATCACCTAAATAATAATTAGGGCTAGTCATTTTATCGGGTTCCCCAAACAATGTTGGGTTTTTCATGTCGCGAATCGCCCCAATTCCAGGCAGATCTTCGCCAATTTTCCATCGAACTGCTGCCGTATCATTGCCTTTCCCATTCGTTAGGTCAACAAACTCACCCCAAAGATCGGAAAATGATTCGTTAATTGCCCCCGATTGATAGTAGTAAAGCAGATTGGAGGTATATTGAGTGACACCGTGAGTGAGTTCGTGGCCGACAACATCATCAGCTTGAGAAAAGCCAGCACCGTAGACTATTTGCGTACCGTTCCAAAAGGCATTTTGATAGTTAAGTCCGTATTGCACGGTAGATCTAATTACTCCTCCAGCACCATTAAGGCTGTCTCGTCCGTGGTTGTTGAAGTAGAAGTCATAAGTATCTGCGGCAAACGTATGAGCAGCAGCAGCATCGCTGGTTCCAGTTGGAATTTTACAGTTAACACCTACACTCCATTCCCAACACACTTGCGTTCCAGGTATAGTCTCAGTGTTGCTGGCCGTGTGAGTTTGGCGATTTCTGGCATCGGGATTATTATTCCAGGTCAAAACGATCGTATTCGGTTTGACTGCATCTACTAGGACAATTCGTTCGATAGGTAAGAGGCTTTTAGGAGTAATTTCGATCGACCAAACCAATCTAGCCTTACCGCTGCCAGGATCGAAAATACCTGGCTGATAAATTTTCAGTTCCGGTTTAGTAACATTGACATTCGACAAACTGAGTTTATCTTGCTTTTCTGCTACTTTTAAAGCAGTTTTAATGGCTTCGTCAGCAGAAACTTGAGGATTTGCATTTAAATTCAGATTAGTAGCTGCCTCTCCAGTCATAGCAAGCAAGCTGCCATCTTTTGACAAGTTAACATTGATTTCAGCACCGATAATCGGAATACCATTATAAACTTGCTGATATTTAACTGTTGGCAATCCGTCAATAGCAAACGATTTAATTATTTTTAGATCTTTAGCTGGGTTGTTAATGCCAAAGCTAGGGGCATAGAGGTTAAGAAAATTTTGAGCGTTATTTTGAGGGCTATTTATGAGGCTGGTAACGGTAGTAGAAGACTTAATTCCTTTTGGTGAATTACTGCCAATAAAAGTTACCTTGCCAGTTTCGCGATTTTTACCGACGATCGCTCCAGATTGTTGCAGCGAACTTATCGAAGCAGGATTGGCGATCGCGGCGGATGGAAATGATAGCAATAAGGCTGATAATACCAAAGAAGATTGCTTTAAGAATGATTTAGCTTGTCTCATGTTTATAAGATTTCTTACCAGCTAGATTGGGACTAATAGCAAAGTCAGCTAATCAGTTAGATATATGGGTTTATCTAACTAATTAATTGCAATTTCTATATAATTCCCGATCGCCGAGCAAAACTCTTCAGTAATAACTTGGAATTTTTCTAAGTGCGGTAGTTAAAATCTCAGTATTTTTATCAGTACGACTGCCAAGCTTGCGCCGAGTCCTCTTCAATCACTTAGCATTGAGGATTCGATCGACAAATTCTAAAGCTTCTGTAGAGGTAGAAATCTGACCTTCAGCTTGCGCTAGTTGCAGATCCAGCAGCAGTTCTCCTACTTGAGGTCCGGGTGGTAAGCTAAATGCTTTCATCAAGTCTTTGCCAGTCAGCAAGGGAACTGGATGGGCAACGCGATCGCTCGAATCGAGATAGCGATCGATTAAAGGTGCGATCGCCTCAACTTCCATACGATTTGCTACCGCCAAAACAGCAACCGCTGGAAAAACTTTTCCAGCTTCACGAAAAAGAAAAAATTGTTCCCGCACCGTCAGCGATGGGGAAGAGAGCGAACGGAGACTTTTAAGAGCAGCAGTAACAGCTTTAATTTCCGCTCGACTGTACTTTAGTTCCCACAATTGTTCTTCAGCTTTTTCTATAGGGGATGGCAACAAAGATGCTAATTTAGCAACTCCCAACAACGAGATTTTTAAATTCCCACCCCAGTTACTCGCCAGTTCAGTTGCTAATTGCTGCCAATTTTCTTCTAAAAGAATAGCTGCCCGATCGATCGCTTCTAATTCCTCGCCTCGATCGAACCAAGACGACAATAAACCATCGGCAATTGCCGCTTTCAACCAAAGACTACCTTGAGGACGATCGAGCAGATAATTAATTTCTACTTGCACTCTTTCGGCGGCAACAGAACTCAGGAGAGCAGATAACTGACGGATTGCCGCTTGAGTTTGAGGTTCGATCGCAAAACCCAACTGTGCCGCTTGACGATAACCCCGCAACAATCGCAAAGGATCGTCTTGGAGATTCGACACTTTGACCATCCGCAACACCCTGGCTTGCAAATCGGCGCGGCCTTGAAGCGGATCGATCCATTCTTCAGTGCGAGGATTGTAGGCGATCGCATTTACTGTAAAATCTCGCCGCTGGAGATCGGTTTCTAAATCTTTGCCTTCTTGTTGGGCAAAATCGGCCGTAGCATTTTTGAAGACGACTCTGGCAATCTGACGATCGGCATCTAACAAGACAAACCCAGCCTGGTAGCGATCGGCAATTCGCCTTGCAGTTTTAACGGCTTCAAGGGGTAAAACAAAATCTAAATCTAAATTCTCTCTGCGCCTGCCTAACAAAGCATCGCGCACTGCTCCACCGACTAAATAAGCAGGTTGAGGTAGCAAATCTAGGCTAAAAGGCCAATTTTCGGACGATAAAAACAATTGTCAATTCGTAGTTCGCAGTTCGCAATTCACCATTAAAATACCAGAAATCTCATCGATTAAGTAATTGGAGCCGCGAGGGGCAATCTCAGTTATCAAGTGAGTGAAGCCAATTCTTGTAGGGTAGGCATCTTGCCTGCCCGTGGAGACAGCCCAGAGGGTATCCTACAAGAGCATTCTACGCGAAGCGAAACTACTCTGAATTTTCCCACCTGCGATCGCCGATCGCCCCAGAAGATAAACTAGAAGAACTACTCACCACTAAGCAACCAAAAATGAAAGTAGCTGTTACTGGAGCCACCGGATTTGTTGGCTCTTGCCTAACGAAGCGTTTGCTAGAGCGCGGACATCAAGTATTAATCTTTACTCGCCATCCAGAGACAGCTAAACGGACTTTTCCCAATCTAGAAGCGATCGCTTATACTCCCACGGCATCTGGCTCTTGGCAACAGGCAATTTCTGGCTGCGATGCCGTAATAAATTTGGCTGGAGAACCAATTGCTGGCGGACGTTGGACACCCAAAATCAAACAAGAAATCCTCACCAGCCGCCAGCTAGGAACCCAAAAAATCGTCGAAGCGATTGCCCAAGCTAATTCCAAGCCCGCAGTTTTAATCAATCCTTCGGCGATCGGTTACTACGGTACTAGCGAAACGGCTACCTTCGATGAAACTAGCCCTCCTGGAAATGATTTTTTAGCCCAAGTTTGCCAAGTTTGGGAAGCAGAGGCTCAGAAAGTCAAAGATCTGGGCGTGCGGTTGGCGATCGTTCGTTTTGGCATCGTGTTAGGTAACGGCGGAGCCTTAGCTAAAATTATTCCCCCGTTCCAAATGTTTGCTGGCGGCCCTTTAGGTACTGGCCAGCAGTGGTTTTCTTGGATTCACCAGGAGGATCTGGTTAATTTTATTCTCTTCTTACTCGATCGCCCCCAAATTGCGGGCGTATTCAACGCTACTGCCCCCAACCCAGTGCGCATGGCAGAATTTTGTCACACTTTAGGAGAAGTTCTTCATCGTCCCTCTTGGTTGCCAGTCCCAGAGTTTGCCCTGCAACTGTTGCTAGGAGATGCAGCTAAGGCAGTTTTAGAAGGACAGCAAGTTTTACCCCAAACCACTCTATCTACGGGTTTTCAATATCAATATCCGACCCTGAAAGCTGCATTAGAGCAAATTTTGAGCGATCGCTAATTGAGGTAGTAGCTGAAAGCGATCGATGTAGCCATCGAACGAGATTGTTCCTAGAAAAGATCGAACTGACTATTTGCTAAGCAGCTAAAGCTCTTTTAACTGCTCTAGCAGTATTAGCCAGTTGTCTGATTACAGGCAGGTCGTCGAACCAGCTAGGGCTGAGGTCGCTGCGCGAACTCTGCTGCCATCCTAGACTTGGGGAAGCGATCTGCGTAGGGATCGAATAGTGGGTGCGGAAAGTTGAATAAGCCCCATCAATGGGCATAGGACCGCCATCGGGATGATCCCAAGGGCGCTGTTGCATTTCTTCAAGAAATAAAATCAAGCGATCGAAAATCGCACCGTTTACGCCATAAAAGTGAGCGGTTATTATTGGCTCGGAAAACGACTGAAGCGCGACGGCAGATGTTGATTCTAGCTGCTGTTGGTGTCCGTGTCCGAAGTAGACAAACCCCCAATCCCTTTGCTGTAGTTGCTCGACCAAGAGATTCTGGTTAGTTCTAAATTCTGGGGCGATCGCTACATCGTCTTCCATAATCAAGACATTTCTCAATCCTTCTTGTTTGGCGAGTTTGAGGATTCCCAAATGACTTAAAAAACATCCTCGCACTGCCGTACTAGAAAATCTTTCCGCCTCGCTGGGTTGAATTGCAGGAAAAACCTCAACTTTATTTGGCTCCAGAGACATCCCTGCTTTTTCTAATTCTCGAACTATCATTTGGTATCGATCTTTTCTGTGAGGCAGATTAATCGCGTAAGCACGATCGAAAAAATCTAAGATTTTCATATCTCAAAATGGATAGCGAAAATGAACTTTTTCTATCTTTAAAGCTGGCTTCTGCGCTGTAATCGGTTAGATGATTATAGCAATCCATTCAGGAATTGTAGGATAGCCGTCTCGGCGGCTGTCACACGGCAGGCAAAATGCCTGCCCCACAAGAACTTTAATCAACAATCTAGGACTGCCATAGTTGCCTGTTGGAAATCAAAGCACGCAAAGCTGGCGCTAACTGGCTTAGCTTCTTTGGCAATCGTCTTTTAACTTCTACTGTTTGACCTCTATCTTGCGACTTATATTTGAGGACTTTTTTATCTGGCTCTCAAAAATTGACCAAAAGAATGGGATACAAGCCCCGTGCTTCTAGCACGGCTTTTTCTTAGACTTCAAACCGCTATTTCCTTAGCTTTGTTGTAGAGGTTGAGCCTGTTCAAGTTGAGGCTAAAAACCAAAGTATCGGCATTGATTTAGGCATCAAAACTTTTGCATTCATGAGCAATGGAGAGACGGCTAAAAGTCCAAACTACTCCAGATTGGACAAGCGCTTGAGACGCAAGCAAAAGCAACTTGCTCGTCAAGTCAAAGGGTCTAAGCGCAGAGAGAAAACACGCTTGCAGATTGCTAAACTGCACAACCGTATCTCTGATACCCGAAAGGATTTCCTGCACAAGCTTTCAAGCAAAGTGGTGAGCGAGAACCAAGCCATCGTTTTGGAAGATCTCAAGGTGTCGGGCATGGTCAAAAATCGCAAACTCTCGCTTAGCAATCAGCTTGCAGGGGTGGCGAGAATTTAGGGTATTGGTTGAAGCCAAGTCAGAAAAGTTTGGGCGCAAATTTGTTGTCATCAGCCGATGGGAACCAACTAGCCAAGTCTGCTCTGATTGTGGGTTCAAGTGGGGCAAGCTCGAATTAAAGGTCAGAGCGGTCGCTTGTTTAAGTTGTGGTTCAACCCACGACAGAGACGAGAATGCAGCCAAGAATATAGAAAAAGTCGGGATAGGGCATTGCCACGACTCTAAACGGACGCTGAGAGACAGTAAGACAGGTTCGCCTGCAAGTTTCGTTGAAGCGTCAAGAATCACCGCTGCTTCAGCACGGTGAGTATGTCAAGAATGTATCAGGATGCTTACCTTACAAGAATTGTTGGAGATGTCTAATAGTTACCTGACTGGCAATAATTTATTTTGGCTAATCATATTAGTGTATGCCTATATGCTTTAAAAGCTATAGCAGAAGGGCTGAACTTTGAAAATTTCCCCAAACCACCTTTTGCCACTAAATTTTCGATTGGAGGGCGATCGCCGAATTCCTTAAAGTGACATAATCTTTCGATACAATTTTCCAAAAGTTGAAAAATATCTTAAGATTAGCGTAATAACAACCCCGGTCTTAAAAAGCTACTGGATACCGAAACTAGGAGGATTATCGTATGGCGCTCGTACCTATGCGGCTGATGCTAGATCATGCGGCTGAAAATGGCTATGGTATCCCTGCATACAACGTCAACAACATGGAGCAGATTCAAGCCATCATGCAGGCTGCCAAGGAAACTGACAGCCCCGTGATCTTGCAAGCCTCTCGTGGCGCTCGTTCCTACGCTGGAGAATCTTTCCTCCGCCATCTGATTTTAGCAGCGGTGGAAACCTATCCCGATATTCCGATCGCCATGCACCAAGATCACGGCAATAGCCCAGCGACCTGCTACTCAGCTATGCGCCACGGCTTCACCAGCGTCATGATGGATGGTTCTTTGGAAGCAGATGCCAAAACTCCTGCTAGCTATGAATACAACGTTGAAGTCACCCGCAAAGTGGTAGACGTTGCTCACTCTATTGGCGTAAGCGTTGAAGGCGAACTCGGCTGCTTGGGTTCCTTGGAAACAGGGATGGGAGACAAAGAAGACGGACACGGCTTTGAAGGCAAACTGTCTCACGACCAACTGCTGACCGATCCCGATCAAGCGGTTGATTTTGTGGAACAAACCCAAGTCGATGCTTTAGCGGTAGCCATCGGTACCAGCCACGGCGCTTACAAGTTCACCCGCAAGCCTACAGGAGAAATCCTAGCGATCGGCCGGATTGAAGAGATCCATCGCCGCTTGCCCAATACTCACCTGGTAATGCACGGTTCTTCTTCAGTACCTGAAGATTTGCTGGCGATTATCAACCAGTATGGCGGTCAAATCCCAGAAACTTACGGCGTACCTGTGGAAGAAATTCAAAAGGGTATTAAGTGCGGCGTTCGCAAAGTCAATATTGACACCGATAACCGTTTGGCAATTACGGCGGCGGTGCGCGAAGCTTTGGCGAAGAATCCCAAGGAGTTCGATCCCCGTCACTTCTTGAAGCCTTCGATTAAGTATATGCAAAAGGTTTGTGGCGATCGCTATCAACAGTTCGGCACTGCTGGCAATGCCAGCAAGATTAAGGTAGTTTCCTTAGATGATTTTGCGGCTAAGTACGCTAAGGGCGAACTGAAGGCTTCTACTAAGAAGGCTGTGGCTGTCTAATATCCTGCTGACGCATAAATATCTTATATACTAGGGGCGCAAGGCTTTGCGCCCCTACATTTTTATGGGTTATAGCCCTCTTTACTGCCACAGCTACGACCTGGAGATGTCATCGTCATTGATAATGCCAGTTTTCATCACGGTCAGAGTATTGAACAACTTGTAGCAGAAGCTGGTTGCGAACTTTGGTATCTTCCACCTTACTCTCCTGACTTCAATCTGATTGAACGTTGGTGGTTTGTGCTGAAGCATTGGATGAGGCCAAGGTAGGATGAGTTTGACCACTTTCGAGATTGTGTAGATGCTGCTTTCAGCTATTGTCCTAACAGGTCTTCGTATTGCTATATCAAGGTCTGACCGCTCTGGACGAGCGGATGAAAATCGCCCTCAAGGGCGAGGCTTGAAACCCAAGTTTTCGGTCGAATATTATGGCGCATCCGAACTCTACATATGACGATCGAAGCTGGCTCAACTTTGATGACTATCGAGCCAGCCATCGCTGCCAAAGAGCGAAAAAGAAAAAGCGATTTTGCTTCATCAAAAAGTAGAAGTAAACTGCCAGAATAATCGTGAGACACAATCCGCCCAAGAAATTGTACGTATTGACGATTTGGCCGTCGCTCCAACCGAATTGCTCTTTTAGTTGGTTCATATCACCCCCGGCATCGCCTTGGCCGCCCCAAAGCGAACCCCACGGGATATCCTGTACGCCCCGCTTAATGTCGCGCCACAGGGAGTAAATCCCCGAAAAGGTAAAAGATGCTGCCAAAATTGCTGGATAGCGCCAGAAATCCCACCGCCAATACTCCGGCATGGGAAAGTAGAAACTTACTACCAGCAGCGTACTCAAGTAAAACTCGCCACCGATACCGCCAAAAGCTTCTAACATCCCAAAAGTATTTGCTGACATCATCCAGGTCATGTAGAACTGAACGCTCGCTAAAACACCCGCTAATACCATCGGCCAGAGTTTCTGCTGCCGCCAACCCGCCCAAAACAGCAATCCCAATAGCGTCAGAACGCCCAGATAGACGAAGAACGATCGCTCTAAGCTGTAGTTAGTCCAGCCGAAAGGTAAAGGAATTGCCCGCCTTCCTGAAAGCCAAGCGATGGTGGCATGGCCGAATTCATGAATCCAAATCGATATTCCTCTGAGCAGAAACTTAGTCATGGGCATGGCATCAAGCATCATACCCAATAACAGAAGTGCTGGAAATATTAAGGCATTACTAAAGCGATTGTCGAACGAGAACAGATCGGTGTCGTCAGCCGTTAATCCCGATTGCCGTATGGGGAAAGTTTTTTTCCAGACGGGCTTGGAGGCAGAATTTAAACCGTAGATCCATACTGTAGCGATCGCTGTTAGTCCTAATTCCGACAAGTCCGCTCGTTCTAGCAGAGTATAAATTTGGGCGACAGCAGTTCTAGATCTAGCACTCGGACATCCTTTTAAACCGATGTGTAGTTGCTGGCCTCGAATGCTGACTTGGGCTTGCCATCCCTGTTGTTGCAGTTTTTGACGCAAAAGCGTTGATGGATCGGCTGCGACTGCTTGCAATTGCTCTCGAACTTCTGCTTCAGCAATTGTTTGGACTTCGAGGTGTGCTTTGAGCGTTCTATATGCAGCTTTAATGGCAGCAGCTTCGTTTCTATTGCCCTCAGCGAGTTTTTGGTAAGACAGTTTGAGATAGGCCGCATCGACTTCTTCGATACTAGCTCCCACATTCAGGTTAAGAAGCTGATAGCATTGTTCCAGATTCGGGTTCTCAGTTGTCATGCCATTAGGGTCAAGAGGTCGGGGTAAATAGAGAGCGATCGCCTCTGAGTTAAGATTACCCAGACGCAGCGTGAGAGTTAAACCCGTTCCTCTCAGAGAATGGTCAAGTGTAGGTTGGGTGTAGGTTGGGTTGAGCTTGCGTTGGCGTTAGCCTGCCGTCAGGCATAAACCAACATTTTGTGGTGTGGGTTTCATTCGATCGATTGCCAGCGCCAAGAAAAGTGCCGTTGGCGTAGCTTGTCCGTAGCACGTATCGCTTTTAAGCTGTTGTACATTTAAACTGTGATAATAGCATTGCCCTTGTTTTTGAGTTTTCGTCCCCACTTAATAATCAATCCTCCTTCATTTAAAAGCTGGTGCAACAAATATTCTAAATCTTCTATCGA
>JAESGS010000005.1_pt1 | contig 207385 bp, 212 predicted proteins | sample 9269761 | NCBI WGS metagenome assembly JAESGS01 (sample SAMN15741799, study PRJNA653493) | algae metagenome | isolation source: Cyanosarcina radialis HA8281-LM2 and co-occurring heterotrophs from damp... | place: USA: Makauwahi cave, Hawaii | collected 2011-01-06 | reverse complement strand
ACCATGCAGTTCGACCGCGAAATCGAACCGGTAATCTTCCGCAGAGCCTGGCTCATCAGACGCGCCTGCAGACCGACATGGCTGTCGCCCATCTCGCCCTCGATTTCCGCACGCGGAACCAGTGCGGCGACCGAGTCGATAACCAATATGTCCACCGCATTGGAACGCACAAGCGTGTCGGCGATTTCCAGCGCCTGCTCACCCGTGTCGGGCTGCGACACGATCAGATTGTCGATATCGACACCCAGTTTCTTCGCATAAATCGGGTCGAGCGCATGTTCCGCATCGATAAATGCTGCCGTACCGCCCGCCTTTTGCGCTTCGGCAATCGCGTGAAGGGTCAGCGTCGTCTTGCCTGAACTTTCCGGGCCGTAAATTTCAATCACCCGCCCCTTGGGCAAACCACCGATACCAAGCGCGATGTCCAGCCCGAGCGAGCCGGTCGAAACCGCATCGATCTTGATTGCCTCGCGGCTGCCCAGCTTCATGGCCGAACCCTTGCCGAACGCGCGATCGATCTGCGCCAACGCCGCTTCGAGCGCCTTTTCGCGGTCTGAATTATTCATATTCTTTGCCTGATCCCCATCGATTATCTTGAGACTCGCTGCCATTGTTCCACTCCTTTAGCATCATCCCTGCTCCAGAACATCTCCGGAACAGAAACAATATGTACTGCATGTGTTCCAAAAGAACAAGAGCGGAACAAGATATTTTAATTGTTGTTTTTCAGCATGTAATGAATTTTACTCCTGATCCGTAAGCACATCATGCACAGCCTCGGCAATTTGCTGCACAGAAAAGGGCTTGGGCAGGAAAGACACATTGTCGAGACTGATTGTCTGGCGCAACTGCTCCTCCGCATAGCCCGACATGAATAACAGCCTGATGTCGCCATATCGGCTCCGTAGTTCCCGCGCCATTGTCGGCCCGTCCATATTGGGCATCACCACGTCTGATACCACCAGGTCGTAGCGCTTGCCCTCGGCAAACAGCTCCAGCGCCTCCTCGCCATCGCCGGCGGTTTCGACCACATAACCCTGCCGCACCAGCGCGCGTTCGGCGACCGCGCGCACCATATCCTCGTCCTCGACAATCAGGATGCGCCCGCTGCCCCACAAATCCTTGGGCTTGTAAAATTCGCGTTTGACTGCGTCCGATGCCGGAGCCTCACCCGCATGGACCGGAAGATACACATCGAAGCGCGTCCCCTGCCCCGGTTCCGATTCGGCGAATATGAACCCGCCCGACTGTTTCACGATCCCATATACGGTCGAAAGCCCAAGTCCCGTGCCCTTGCCCAGTTCCTTCGTAGTAAAGAAGGGTTCGAAAATCTTGCCCAGATTTTCCTTGGGGATACCGACACCGCTATCCTCGACCGATAACAGCGCATAATCGCCGATGGGCAATATGTCGCTGCCCATGGCACGCACCTCGTCCTGCGAAACCGCTTTGGTGCTGATATGCACCACGCCGCCCTTGGGCATTGCATCGCGCGCATTGACTCCCAGATTGATAATGACCTGCTCGAGCTGCCCCGGATCCGCCCGCACCGACCCGATGGCACGACCATGGTGCAATTCCAGCCGCACCGTTTCGCCGAGCAACCGTTTCAACAGGCTCGACACATCGGCGACCACGTCCGCCAGTTGCAATATCTGCGGACGCAAGGTCTGCTGGCGCGAGAAGGCCAGCAATTGCCGCGTCAGGCTCGCGGCACGGTTGCTGTTGTTCTTAATCTGCTGGATGTCGTCATAGTCGCCGTCGCCCGGCTGATGACGCAGCAGCATAAGGTCGCAATAGCCGATGATCGCGGTCAGGATATTGTTGAAATCATGCGCAACACCGCCCGCGAGCTGACCAATCGATTCCATCTTGGTCTGCTGCGCAACCTGACGCTTCAGCTTGGTTTCCTCGATATTGTCCTTGAGACCGAGCAGAACCGCGGCTTCACCCAGCCCGCGAACCCCGGCAATCGACAGCGCGATAACTTCGTCTGGCCGGTCCTTCAAACGGACTGCAATATCGCCGGAGGTCAGCGAACCGCTGCCATAGCGGCGAATGCTCTCCAGAACGGCGGCCTTGTCCTCTGCGATAACCAGATCGGCCGGATATGGTGGCAATTGTTCGGGCGGCAGATCGATGACCCGCGCAAACGCCTCATTTGCGAAAAGAAAACGCCCGTCGCGGTCGACAAGCGCCAGGCCCAGCGGCAATGTGGACAGAAGCTGTTCGACGTGCGCCAGCGCGAGGCCGCGCTCAACCTTTGCACCTTCTTCATCGATGGCGAGCAAAAGCGCCGCGCCGTCGCCCTCATCCTCCGCCAATGGCACATGCAGCAAGCGGATCGGCAGACCCCGGCGCCCTTCACGTTCGAAGAAAATGCTGCCCTTTTCGTCCATCCGCATAAAGGCCGCAAATTCACGGCCGGTTATAGGCTCCTGACCGCTTCCCGTTGCGCGCAACGCGAACGCGGCGTTGGCGGCGCGAATGCGGCCATCCGGGCCGATCGACACAGCCATCACCCCGCTGTTCGCCATCGCCCGCCCGATGCGTCCAGCCACGAGTTCGATGGCGCGGCTTTCGATGTCGAGCCGTTCGATCGGGGCCAGCCTCCACAGGAGATATTCATCGGCGGTGCCTGCCCTCGCCACCTTGACGCTGAACTGTCGTTCGTCCTTGTCGATGGCGTCGATCTGCGCACTGCCATCACGCCAAGCCGTTCGCGCAGCCATGACCAGCAATTCGCGATTTGCGTCGTCAACGCCCAGATCGGGCGGTGCTTTCAGTCCGGCAAATGCTTTGGTGAAATGGTCGTTCGCACATACCAGCCGCCCTGCGCGGTCGCTGATCGCGATGGCGGCGTTGCTTAACTGCGCCGCTGCATGGGTAATCGACCAGTCGGGGGGCGCCATTTCTGCGGACAGTTCGGCCGGACGGGTCCGGCGGACATAGTCGACGAGCGCCCACGCGGCGATCATCGCGCCAGCGCAGCTTCCCACCAGCACGATATTCCGGGTCGCGAACCACAAAATAGCAAGTGACAGGATGGTTGCCGCAACCAGCAACAGGGCATGGCGACGGTTCGATGTTGCGGCCTCCGCATCGTCCCCGCCGAACAATTGCAATGTCGTTGGCGGGGACTGGGTGGTCAAAGCGGTTCCTTACCAGATGCGGACGCGATCCTCGGGCTTGAGGTACAATTTTCCGTCCGGCTTCGGCTGGAACGCTTCGTACCATTTGTCAATATTTCGCACGACCCAGGCACGCTGTGCCGACGGGCTGTGCGGGTCGGTGATAAGGCGTTGGCGCAGGTTCGCCTCGCGATAGTTGCGGCGCCACACCTGCGCCCAGCCGAGGAAGAAACGCTGGTCGCCGGTCATTCCTTCAAGTACCAGCGCTTCCTTGCCACCCAACGAAGCCTTGTAGGCGTCGTAGGCGATCGTGAGGCCGGCAAGGTCGCCGATATTTTCGCCCAGCGTAAATTCACCCTTCACATTGGCATCCGGAAATATCTGATAAGCGTCATATTGTGCAACCAGCCTCTTGCTGGCAGCTTCGAACGCCTTCACATCGCTCTCGGTCCACCAGTCGGACAGACGCCCATCTTCATCATATTTCGCGCCCTGGTCGTCGAAATGGTGGCTAATCTCGTGGCCGATGACCGCACCGATCGCGCCGTAATTGATCGAGGGATCGGCCTTGGGATCGAAGAAGGGAGGCTGCAAAATCGCAGCAGGAAATGTAATCTGATTCAACCCGAAGCTGGCCGAGGCGTTGACCGTCTGCGGAAGCATGTTCCATTCCCAACGGCGGATTGGTCCGCCCAGCCGACTGATATTGTCGTCGAAGCCCCACTGATTCGCGCGCAGATTGTTGCCGAACAGGTCGCCGCGAACGATCTTCAGTTTCGAATAGTCCTTCCACTGATCGGGGTAACCAATTTTGGTTGTGAAGCTCGCTAGCTTCAACTTTGCCTTTGCCTTGGTTTCTGGTTGCATCCAGCTCAGACCTTCGATGCGGCGGCCCATCGCGGCCTTCACATTTTCAACCAGGATATTCATCGCAGCCTTGGTTTCAGGCGGGAAATATTTGGCGGCATAGACCTTCCCGACCTCTTCCCCGACCACGCCCTCGGTGAAGGTCACGCCCCGTTTCCAACGCTCCTGCCGCTTCGGTGTGCCCGACAGCGTCGTGCCATAAAAGGCAAACACGGCGTCGGCGACAGCGTTGGGCAGGACATCGGAATAGTTGGCAAGACTGGTAACGGTCATCTGGTCTTTCAGAACGCCCAGATCGGTTTCGGCATAGATTTTGGCGATACCCGTTATTGCGCTGGGCTGGCTGACCAGCACATCTTTTATCTTGGGACTGATTTTGGTCAGGATCGGCGACATTTTCAGTCCCGGCGTTATCCCGTCCAGCTCCGCCAGTGTCATTTTGTTGTAGGTCTTCGTCGCATCCGACGAATCTTCGCGGGTCCACTGCACAGCGGCGATTTTCTTTTCCATGTCGAATATCGCATTTGCGCGCGCCGCAGAATTTTTCTCGCCTGCCAAAGTCAGCATTTGCCCTAGATATTCCTTATAGGCCTTGCGAATGCTCTCAAACTTGTCATTCTCTACCAAATACATGTCGCGGTCGGGAAGGCCGGTTCCGCCTTGGAATATCTGGAAAATATAGGCATCGGGATCCTTGTCGTCCTGCCCAACGAATCCGCCGAACAGGACACCAACGCCGTTACGTGCTGCGGTTGGCAGGAGCTTTTCAAAAGAAGCCTTGTTTTTGACCCCTCGCACCTGCTTCAGCCAGGGCGCGATCGGCTTCATGCCGAGCTTTTCGACGGTCGCTTCGTCCATATAGCTGGCATAGGTATCGCCAGCCTTGTTGCCTTTCATCGCCTGCGCCGATTTCAGTACTTCGGCCACGCGCTCTTTCGACAGGTCGTCCAGCGCGGTGAACATGCCATAGTTCGACTTGTCAGCAGGAATTTCGGTTTTTGCCGCCCATTTGCCATTGGCAAAAAGATAAAAGTCATCGGCAGGCGACACGCTCGTGTCCATACCGCTGGTGTCCAGCCCGAATGTTCCGAGTTCCGGCCCGCTCTTCGAGGTGGATTCGACGGAAGCGGGTGCGTTGTCGGCGACTGCTGGTGATGCGATCGCCAGCAGCGATGCCGAGGCCGTAAAGAACAGTTTACGTGCAATTTTCATGTGCGGTATCCCCATAGACAATGGGATGACGCTAATTTCAGGCGACAGAAAGTCGCCAGCCTTTATCCACCAGCCGCAATTGCCTTCGACCGGCGTCGCCATTTGCTGCTGATCCACCAGCGCCAGAACCAGGCCGCAAGGACATAACCGATAGCGGCCGCGACAATCGAGATTATGGCAAGTCCGGCTACCCCTTGGACAAATGCCATGGGCGCCTCTGTCCAAACGAAATCGATCCAATCGGAAAGCGGGGCGCTGGCCTGTATGAGCTCATAAAAGCGCCCCGATCCGCCGCTCAGGCGCAACACCGATTCGCCCACATAAACCGATGCAAACAGGATGAACGGCGTGGTTGCGGGCATACTCAGGAAAGTCATCGCCGCCCCGATGGGAATATTCGCCCGGCACGGCAGCGCCAGCAATGCCACGCCTGCGATCTGCACGCCCGGGATAAGCAGGAAAATTCCGACCAGCAGGCCTAACGCAACGCCGCGCGGCACCGAACGGCGGGTGAACCGCCACAGTGCCGGGTGAAACACGCGCTTGGCAAAAGGCCGCAGGAAACGGCTGCGCTCGAAACTGTCGCGCGTCGGGGCCTGCCGGTGAATCCAGGCGCCCAGCCGGTTCTTCGGGGCCTTCATCCGCGGTCCCGCATGATACGTCCCTGCTCGCGCTTCCAATCGCGTTCCTTCTCCGTCGCGCGCTTGTCCGGGGCCTTCTTGCCCTTGGCCAGCGCCAGTTCTACCTTCGCCCTGCCCCGCGCGTTGAAATAGACCGATAGCGGAACCAGCGTCATTCCCTCGCGCGCGACAGCGGCATGCAGCTTGTTTATCTCGCGCAGATTAAGGAGCAATTTACGGGGACGCTTTGGTTCGTGATTGTAGCGATTACCATGGCTGAACTCGGGAATATTGGCGTTGATCAGCCAAATCTGGTCGTCCTTCACTTCGGCATAGCTCTCGGCAATCGAGCCTTCGCCGAACCGCAGCGACTTGACCTCGGTCCCGGTCAGCACGATCCCCGCCTCATATTTGTCGTCGATATGATAGTCATAGCGCGCGCGCCGGTTCTCGGCGACGGTCTTGACCTTGTCGAATTCTGCATGCCTCGGACGCGCCATCAGATTAAACCTGCATTCTCCAGCGCGGCGTCGACCTGACGGCGGCTATCTTCCGATGGCGGCGTCATCGGCAGACGCAACTCGGTGGGGAAGCCCTCGATTACCCGCGACAGCGCATATTTGATTGGACCCGGTGATGCATCCGAAAATAGGGCCAAATGAAGAGGATAAAGTTTATCATTCAGATTTCGTGCCAGCTCATAATCGCCGGACGCGCACGCCGCCTGAAATTCCGCGCACAGTTTTGGCGCGACATTGGCCGTTACCGAAATACAACCCTTGCCCCCTGCCGCATTGAAAGCCAGCGATTGTTCATCCACTCCCGAAAGCAGGCAGAAGTCGGGGCCGCAGGCGAGACGGTGATCCGTTACGCGTGGCATGTCTCCACTCGCGTCCTTGATACCGATGACCGTTGGCAGCTTCGCCAGCCGCGCAACCGTCTCAGGCTTTATATCGGTCACCGTACGCGCGGGCACGTTATAAAGCACAATGGGCAGATCGTTCTTTTCGGTCATCCGGTGGAAATGCGCGTAAATGCCTTCCTGATTGGGGCGGTTGTAATAAGGCGCGACCACCAACCCTGCCGCGGCCCCGCTTTTTTTAGAAAAATTGAGGTGCAATATCGCATTATTGGTGTCGTTGGATCCGCATCCGGCAATCACGGGCACCCGCCCTGCGGCCTGCTCAATGCACACCTCGATCACACGATGATGCTCGGCATTGGAGAGCGTCGAAGCCTCGCCCGTTGTACCGGCAGGCACCAACGCGCTCGAACCTTGCTCGATCTGCCAGTCTATAAGCGCGCGAAAATGCTTCTCGCTAAACGCTCCGTCGCAAAAAGGAGTCACCAGAGCCGGAATTGAGCCGGAAAACATATGAATTAACCTTCATTATGGACCATAGGCCAAGCTATGGGGAATATAGTCGTTCGTTCAGCACGTGATAAGGATGGGGCACATAATATGTCCAGCATGGTAAAGCATCTCATTTCGGCATCCATTCTCATTTTGCCTTTCGCCGCCGCGTCCGCCCAGCAGCCTGAGATTGTATGGCAACGCGGAACCGGCGGTGTCGGCACACCGGCGCAGGCACAGCCTGCGAGTGTTCAATACGACCCGAGTGAAGGAGCTATTCCTGCCGCGCTCCAGCGCTGGAAGACCTTGAGCAGCGCGTCGGGCTACAGTTTTGGCGAATATGCATCCTTCCTGATGAAATATCCAGACTGGCCCAATTCCGAGGAAATGCGTCGCAATGCCGAACAGGCCATCAATCCGCTGAGTTGGTCGCCGAGCCAGGTTGTTGCCTACTTTGAACGGCTTCCGCCGCTGACCAACGCAGGTCGCGCGCGCTATGCGATGGCTCTCGATGCCACCGGCGACAAAGCACGTGCCGAAATGCAGGCGCGCGAAGCATGGCGCGCGGGGATACTGACTGACGATGACGAGGCGCGCCTGTTCCGCATCGCTGGCAGCAAACTCACCGCCGCCGACCATGATGCGCGCGTCGACCGATTGCTATGGTCGAGCGCCACCCGTTCTGCCGAACGCTGGATCGCCTACGCGTCGCCGCAGCGTCGCCCGGCATTTTATGCGGCACTGGCAACCAGAATGAAAAGCCCGGATGCCGAAATGCGGGTTCAGGAAGCTGGTGCAACCGCCAATTCCGAGGCCAGCCTGATCGCGGCGCGCGCCGACGCCCTGCGAACATCCGGGAACAGCTTCGCCGCGCGCGAGTTGTTGGCAAATAGGGGCCAATTGGCAGCCCCGGTTCCGGTTTTGAAGGACTGGTACCAACTGCTTCTGACCCACGCCCAGGGCGCCGCCAATGATGGCCAGCATGAGCTTGCCTATCGTATTGCTTCGCGCGTCGATGACGCGGTCCCTCCGGGCCTGGTGATGGTCGAACAGGATTTGACGACGCGCGATCGTTATACCAGCCTCACCTGGCTGGCAGGCTCGCTGGCGCTGGACAAGCTGGGTCGTCCGCGCGAGGCCGTTACCATGTTCAGCAAATATGCCGACGCCGCGAAAGCGCCGCAGACGCGGTCCAAGGGCTTGTACTGGGCCGCCAAGGCAGCCGCGCGTTCTGGCGATCAGGCTGCAGCAACGCGGTATAACGAGCAGGCTGCCGTTTATTATGAGAGCTTTTTCGGGCAGCTTGCCCTCGAACAATTGCGTCGGCCATTGCCGCCCGTGCCGCGCGTGGCCGCAACGCCGCCGCCCTTAACCGATGGCCGCGCGCCCCCCGTCTATCTGGCCGCAGCGCTCGCATCCAAATATGCCAGCTGGAAAGACCAAAGCAATTTTCTGCGCGCGATTGCGCGAAATGCGAAGACGCCGGACGATTTTGCGACCGCGATCGGGTTGTCCAGCAAGATCAACAGGCCCGATCTCGCGGTGATGGCCGGTCGGACGGCACGCTATTTCGGTTATTCGGACATGCTCGCCAATGGCTATCCAACGGTGAACGTACCGGCGTCGCAGAGCCATAACTGGACGCTCGCCCATGCCATCATGCGGCAGGAAAGCCAGTTCGATAAAGCGGCAGTCAGCAGCGCGCGGGCGCAGGGCCTGATGCAGTTGATGCCGGGCACGGCGCGCGAAACATCGGGCAAGATAGGCATGGCTTACAGGCCGGAAGCTCTGACAGTCGATACCGATTACAATATCAGTCTTGGTTCGACTTATATCCAGCGTATGCTCGATTATTATGGCGGGAACTACCCGCTCGCCATCGCCGCCTATAATGGCGGACCTGGCAATGTAAACAAATGGCTTCGCGAAAATGGCGACCCGCGCACGGGGCAGATTGGGATATTGGAATGGATCGAGAAGATCCCCTTCACCGAAACCCGCGACTATGTGCAGCGGGTGCTCGAAAACGCGGTGATGTACGATCACCTGCACCCGGAACGGGCACGTTACAAAAAGCCTAATCCTTTGAGCCACTATCTGGGCAAATCGACGCCAGGGTGACATAGCGCCTCAATGGAGCGAACCAACCCCATTACTCCCGCCGGATTCGCGGCCTTGCGCGAACGTTATGAGCAACTCTTCTCTGTGGAGCGGCCGGCCGTCGTGGAAATCGTCCACTGGGCAGCGGGCAATGGCGACCGGAGCGAGAACGGTGACTATATTTATGGCCGCCAAAAACTGCGCGCTATCGATCGCGAACTGGGCCAGCTATCCAGGAAAATGAAAGTCGCGCACGTCCTCGATCCGTTCAAGCAGGAAGATCGCAGCCGCGTCTTTTTCGGCGCCACAGTGACGATTGCCGATGTCGATGATGTCCACCGCACGATCACGCTTGTTGGCGATGACGAGGCGGCTGCCGGCGATGGGCGGATCGGCTGGAATTCACCGATGTCACGGGCGTTGCGCGGAGCGCGGGTGGGAGATGTGAAGACGGTAACACTGCCGACTGGTCCGAAAGACTGGGAGGTTCTTGAAATCAGCTACCCAGGCCCCGTGCTATTGTCCGACGAAGCGGAAGCATAGCCGAGCGATTCCTCTGCCATCGTCAATATCTCCGCATCGGCGTCCGGAAACTCCAGCGGCACGCAGGCCTCAAGCTGTTTCACCACATGCTCCAGCACCGCTATCCTCGCCGCTTTCTGGTTGTTACCATCAATCACCGTCCAAGGCGCCCAATGCGTGTCGGTGCGTTTGAACATGTCCTTCATCGCGGCCAGATAGGCGTCACGCTTTTCACGGTTGCGGAAATCCTCGGCTGTCACCTTCCAGCGTTTGGCCGGATCGTCGAGCCGTTCGCTCAAGACCTTGTCCTGCGTTTCCTGCGTCACATGCAGGAACAGCTTGATGATCTTCGTGCCGATCTCACCCTGACGCGATTCAAATTCGTTTATCTCGTCATAACCGCGACGCCACTCAGCCTCGCTGCAAAAGCCCTCGACGCGCTCGACCAGCACGCGCCCATAGTGACTGCGGTCCCAGATGTGGATTTCGCGTTTGCCGGGTAACTTGTTCCAAAACCTCCAAAGGAAATGCTTGTCCTTTTCCTCGGGTGTCGGCGCGGAAATCGGATAAACCTGATAATAACGCGGGTCGAGCGTCGCGGTCAGCCGCTTGATCGCACCCCCCTTACCCGCTGCATCCCAACCCTCGACAACTATCAACGTACGCGCGTCGTGGAGGATATGCAGCGATTGAAGCTCTGCCAGGCGATTCTGGAACGCCTTCAGATCCTCATCATAGTCGCCATCATATTTGTTGCCGGTCTCATAGTCGGAAAGGTCGATTGCCATTATTGCGTTTCAGCACCTTCCGTCCGCCGAAACAAGAGCATCGGCAAAAGCGTTCGATTTGGGGACAATCAAGCCTTTGGCGGCTGTTCCACCACGCGGAGGTTCAGTTCGCGCAATTGCTTGGGCTCGGCAGGCGACGGCGCGCCCATCAGCAGGTCTTCTGCGCGCTGGTTCATTGGGAACAGCGTAATTTCTCGCAAATTCTGCACCCCGCAGAGCAGCATCACCATGCGGTCGACACCCGCCGCCATCCCGCCATGCGGTGGCGCGCCGTACTGAAACGCACGGTACATGCCACCGAACCGTTCCTCGACATCGGCTTGGGTCAGACCGGTCAGTTCGAAAGCCTTGACCATCAGCTCGGGATATTGGTTGCGGATCGAGCCGGAAGCGAGCTCATAGCCGTTGCAGACCATGTCGTACTGATAGGCTTTGATGTTGAGCGGGTCTTGCGTCTGGAGTGCTTCCAGACCGCCTTGGGGCATGGAGAACGGGTTGTGCGCGAAGTCGATCTTTTTGTTTTCCTCGTCCCACTCGTAGAAGGGGAAGTCGATGATCCAGCAGAAGCGGAAGGCGTCCTGCTCGATGAGCTCGAGTTGCTCGCCGGTGCGGGTGCGCGCCGCACCTGCGAGTTTCGCGGCTTGCTCTTCCTTGCCTGCGGCAAAGAAGCAGCCATCGTCGGGGCCAAGGCCGATAGCGTCGTATAGTGCCTGCATGCCTTCTTCGCCGTGGTTCTTGGCAATCGGCCCGCCGAACTCGCCGCCCTTGCGCGTGACATAGCCAAGCCCCGCATGGCCCTCGCTACGCGCCCAGTCGTTCATATCATCGAAAAATTTGCGGCTCTTTTCGGCAGTGTTCGGTGCAGGGATTGCGCGGACAACACCCCCGCCTTCGACGATGCGCTCAAACAGGCCGAAGCCGGATTTCTGGAAATGGCCGGTCACGTCATGGATGATCAGCGGATTGCGCAGGTCGGGCTTGTCGGTGCCATAATCGAGCATCGACTGAGCGTAGGGAATTCGAGGGAATTCGCCTGCGGGGGTCACATTGCGGCCATCGGCGAAGGATTCGAAAATCCCCGCCATCACCGGCTCCATCGTCTCCCAAACTTCTTCCTGCGTGACAAAGCTCATTTCGAGGTCGAGCTGATAAAATTCGCCGGGCAACCGGTCGGCGCGCGGGTCTTCGTCGCGGAAGCAGGGAGCGATCTGGAAATAGCGGTCGAAACCGGCGACCATCAACAGCTGCTTATATTGCTGCGGCGCTTGCGGAAGCGCGAAGAATTTGCCCGTGTGAATTCGGCTCGGCACGAGGAAGTCACGCGCGCCTTCGGGCGAGCTGGCGGTCAGGATCGGCGTCGAAAATTCGGTAAAGCCGATATCCTCCATCCGCCGCCGCGTCTCGCGGATGATCGCGGTGCGCGTCATGATGTTCGCGTGTAGCGTCTCGCGGCGCAGGTCGAGGAAGCGGTATTTGAGGCGGGTTTCTTCGGGATATTCCTGCTCGCCAGCAACCGGGAGGGGCAATTCCTCTGCTTTGCTGAGCACCGTCACCGAGCGCGCAAATACTTCAATCTCGCCAGTGGGCAGGTTCGCGTTTACGGTCGCCGCACTACGCGCTTTTACCTCTCCGTCGATGGTCACGACGCTTTCCAAGCGCAGCGCTTCCAGCACCGGAAGCGCTTCGCTGTCGCTATCGGCGACAATCTGCGTCATGCCATAATGGTCGCGCAAATCGACGAATAGCACCCCGCCATGGTCGCGCTTGCGGTGCACCCAGCCGGACAGGCGGACGGTCTCCCCGACATGCGAGGCGCGTAATTCCGCGCATTTATGGCTGCGATAGGCGTGCATCATATACTCAATTCAAAAAAGCTGTGGAAAGCGCGCCTAACAACCGTGCACGCCCACTTTGTCAAGTCGGGAATGGGTGCTACGGGTTCGCCCAATGCAAATTCACCCACTGATCACTGACAGCAAACGCCTTGCCGAATTGTGCGAGCGGCTGGCCAAGTCACCTTTTGTCGCCGTCGACACCGAATTCATGCGGGAAAATACCTATTATCCCGATCTTTGCCTCATCCAGCTTGCCGATGCCAATGAGGCAGCCGCGATAGACCCCAAGGCCGATGGGCTGGACATGACGCCATTGCTGGACCTGCTCTGCAATAATGAGGATGTGCTGAAGATATTCCACGCCGGCGGTCAGGATATCGAAATTTTCTTCAACCTCACGGGCAAAACCCCGCATCCCATGTTCGATACCCAGATCGCGGCAATGGCCCTGGGTCAGGGTGAGCAGATCGGCTACTCGAACCTTGTCGACCTCTGGCTCGGGGTGCATCTCGACAAGGGCGCGCGTTTCACCGACTGGTCGCGGCGACCGTTGGACAAGCGGCAGATCGATTATGCCATTGCCGACGTCACCCATCTGTCGGTGATATTCCCGATGATGCTGGAAAAGCTCAAAAGCACCGGCCGAGGGCTGTGGCTCAACGACGAGATGGAGCGGATTTCAGACGCAGAAAATTACCGCAACGATCCCGACAAAGCGTGGCAGCGGATCAAGGTGCAGTCGCGCAAACCCGATGTGTTGGGCCGCTTGCAGGCGATGGCAGCATGGCGCGAGAAAGAGGCGCAGCGCAAGAATATCCCGCGCGGGCGAATCATGAAAGACGAGACGCTGGCCGACATTGCGTCACACCCACCAAAGTCGCAGGCTGATTTACCAAAGGTACGGGGCCTTTCCCCGGCATGGCGCGACAATGAAATTGGCGCTCGCCTGATGGCGGTCATAGAAAGTGCGGTGCCGTTATCGAAGAATGCCCTTCCCGACCGCGGCCGGAACGGCAATGGTGGCGGCAAGGAAGGTGGCCTCGTCGCCGACCTCCTGAAGCTTCTCCTCAAAATCCGGTCACGCGAAATTAACGTCGCCCCGCGCCTTATCGTCCGCACTGAAGAATTGGAGCGTCTGGCAGCAGGCGAGCGCGACGGACTCGAACTTTTAAGCGGCTGGCGCTACGAACAATTCGGACATGACGCACTCGATTTGGTAGAAGGACGGCTTGCCTTTGCCGTGGTCAACGGCAAGCTTAAAATGACCCGGACGCATGAAGAGGACTTGGCATCATGAAATATCTCGCATTGGCAATGGCTCTGATCGCAAGCGGCTGTGCCGATCCGGCACGTGAAGCCCCCTACACGACGACTCCCGTTCCTGCCGAACAGGCCGGAGGCTTCACCTGCGCAGCAGAAGGGGTCCAATATGCCATTGGGCAGAAGACCAGCGTCGAAATCGGAAGCAAACTGGTCGCTGAAAGTGGCGCGCTGACGCTGCGCTGGATGCCGCCACGGTCGGCCGCCACGATGGATTACCGGCAAGACCGGCTCAATATCGCTTATGATGACGACATGGTCATCACGCGCATCAATTGTGGTTAGTCCAGAAGCTTCCTGACCAGCGCCAGATTGACCGGCGCATTTTCGGCCATGGCCAGCGCGTTGGCATTTCGCGCAAACGCCTCGATCGCGGCATAGCTACGCTCAATCCGGCGCTTTACATAGCTTAACGCATCGACGCTGATGGCGGCCCCGCGATCGGCGAGCTGCTTTTGCAGAAGCTGCTCGATCATTTCATCATCGGGCGCCGAAATCTCCAGCAACAGCCCGGCACCCAGCCGCGACCGCAGATCGGGCAAGTCGATGTTCCAGTCAGCAGGACGCCAGCGCGAAATCAGCAAAAGCGGGACGCCGCGCTCTTGCGCGCGGTTCCAGGCATTGAACAAAATTTCTGCCCCGCTCTTATCCGCATCGTCGATGACAGTACCCGTTTGCGCCGCAAAGTAGCGCGCCATCAAGCTTTTGCCCGAGCGGGCCGGTCCGACCAAGATCGCGCAACGCCCCGGCCATGATGCGGGATTGCCCAGTCCCGCAAAGGCGGTGGCATTTGCATCTGTGATGATGAGGCTAGACGAACCGCCACCACGCAATTCGTCCAAAGGCAAGGCAATCTGGCGCATAAACTATCGGGAAATGGTCACTGCCGTGGCGGCTGCGCGGGCGGTGTCGCAGGCGGGGATGGCTGAGGCTCTTCTGGCACGATCGAGCGCACAACGTCATCAAGCGATGGTGTTCCCGGCGGATCGAGTTGGGGATCCGCCTCGCCTTCGACCGGCATCTCTTCGTTTTCGCTCTCGAGATCCTCTTCGTCGACAATTTCCTCTTCCAGCACCAGCGAGGCGTCGGCGCGCAAGCGGCCAGCAGCCAGAGCGGTCCGGAAAAGCTGATCCATCCGCACCACCGCCTGGTCCATCATAGCTGGAATCCCGGCGCTACTCGCAGTCCGTAGCGTGAATGAACCAAGGAATTTGTTATCGGGGCCATAGCGCGCCGAAAATCGTCCGATGACCGGCCCCCCGGGCCATTGTCGCTCGATCCGGGCAATGGGAATGATGACATCGGCCGCGCCGAACTGGTCGAGTATCGTGCGCCACCAGATTCGACTGCGACGGTCGATCTGTCCTGCATTAAGCAGCAACGACTCGCCGCCAGCGCCGCTGGGGCGGACATAATCGATGGTGCTGTCGGCAGTGCGATATTTTGCCCAGCTCCGCTGCCATGATGTGCGCTGCTCGAACAATGTCGGTGCGCCCGCATTGTGGGTTATCGGCAAGAGCAACAATGGAGCAGAGCGACGCTGCACGCCGCTTACCCCGAGCAACTGCCCGGCCCGTGCCCGGTCGAACAGCACGCCCAATTTGGCAACATAACGGCGGGGACCGATCTGTTCTTCCTGCACCACAATTGCAGACACAATCCCGTCGAGAGTCGAATCCGACAGCGTCGAACCGGCGCTGCCATGCGTCTTGCGCCATAGGGCTGCCCACGCCAATCGCTGTGCTTCTTCCCAGCCCTTTTGCCGCGCTTCGAATGCGTTTTTGCCGGTGATGTTGACGGAAACGCCAGTAACCTCGAAATCGCCGGTGCTGGCAATGGGCGCAATACCGCGCTTCGGACCTTCGATCTGTGCGACGACAATACCGCCGCCGATCAGCGCCAACGGCAGGCCGATCGCCGCAACCCGAAACCATATCCCGCCCGATTTTGTCATTGCGGCAACCTTTAGGCGACATAGACGTGGAATTCCAAGCCTGTTCTCGCTAACGGCGACGAATGGATGCAAAAGACACCGCAACTGAACCCTATACCTACGCCAAGGCGGGTGTTTCTATCGAAACCGGCAACGCGCTCGTGCGGGCGATTGCGCCGCTGGCGAAAGCGACGCGGCGCGCGGGCGCTGATGCCGATTTGGGCGGATTTGGCGGGTTTTTCGATTTGAAGGCAGCAGGGTTTAACGATCCGCTGCTGGTCGCGGCGAATGACGGCGTCGGCACCAAGCTGAAACTTGCCATCGACTCGGGAAAGCATGCCGGGGTCGGGATCGACCTTGTCGCAATGTGCGCCAACGATTTGATCGTGCAGGGCGCGGAGCCTTTGTTCTTTCTCGATTATTACGCGACCGGGAAGCTCGACAATGACGTTGCCACGGCTGTCGTCGCCAGCATTGCAGAGGGCTGCAAACTCGCAGGCTGCGCGTTGATCGGCGGCGAGACTGCGGAAATGCCCGGCATGTATTCCGACGGCGACTATGACTTGGCCGGTTTCTGCGTCGGCGCTGTCGAACGTAACCAGGTGCTGACAGCAGACAAGGTGGCTGAAGGTGATGTCCTGCTCGGTCTGGCCTCGTCAGGCGTGCACAGCAACGGTTTCTCGCTCGTGCGGCGTCTGGCCGCGGACAAAGGCTGGAAACTCGACCGCCCTGCCCTGTTCGACCAGAATGTCATCCTGATCGACGCGCTGATGGCACCGACGCGGATTTACGTAATGTCGCTGCTCCCGCTGGTGCGGCAGGGCAAAATCCACGCCATGGCGCACATTACGGGGGGCGGGTTGCTTGAGAATATCCCACGCGTTCTGCCGAACGGACTGCATGCGTATATCGACGCCGATGCGTGGGAGCAGCCTCGGTTGATGGCTTTCCTGCAGGCGCAGGGTAACATCGAACCCGAAGAAATGGCGCGGACGTTTAATTGCGGTTTGGGTATGGTGATTGCCGTCGCAGAGACGGATGTTGTCGATGTGACGGCAGCGCTGGAGGCGGCTGGCGAGACAGTGCACCGCATCGGGCATATCGCGGCGGGCGAAAAGGGCTGCTCCGTTAAGGGCGCCGCAGAGACTTGGGGCGCGAAATCCAGCTGGACGGCGACTCACCATGCCTGACTCTGCTGTCGTCATCCTGAACTTGTTTCAGGATAACAGGCGAGGCTGGTGTGTTATCCCGAAACGAGTTCGGGATGACAAAATAGGGAATATCGCGTGAAAGCAAAAGTCGCCGTTCTTATCTCAGGCGCTGGTACCAATATGGCAGCGCTGCTCTACGCTGCCAAGCATCCCGACTGCCCTTACGAAATCGTCCTAGTCGCCAGCAACAACCCCGACGCCGAGGGCCTCAAAATCGCCGCTGCCGAGGGCATTGAGACCTTTGCGCAAGCCCACGCCCATCTCGACCGCGCGGTGCATGATGCGATGATGCACGACCGGATCGTCTACTCCGGCGCCGATTATGTCGCACTCGCGGGTTACATGCGGATACTGAGCGAGGCCTTTGTGGAGAAATGGGAGGGGCGGATGCTCAATATCCATCCGTCTTTGCTGCCGAAATATAAGGGGTTGAATACGCATCAAAGCGCCATCGATGCGGGCGACAAGATCGCCGGTTGCAGTGTGCATCTGGTGACGGCCGAGCTTGATGATGGCCCGGTGCTGGGACAGATCGAGGTGGCGATTATCGAAGGCGACACCTCCGAAACACTAGCCGCACGCGTGAAGATGGCTGAGCATCAGCTTTATCCTCGCGTCCTTGGCGAATATGTCGCGCGCGAAACCAACCCGGAATATCTGGTATCTAAGGTCCGCGAACGCGCGCTGGCACAGCCCGAGGCTGACGAGGTTACGTCGCACGGTATGCCCTGCTTCGGCATTATCGGCGGCAAAAAATTCGCTTATGTCTCACTCGACCATCATGGCGACGGCAAGACCGCATTACTGGTCAAGATCAGCGGAGCGGAGGAGCAGGCGATGCTGATCGACAGCGACGAAGACAGATATTACCGCCCTGCCTATTTCGGCGACGGCTGGATCGGCATCAGGCTCGATCTGGGCGATACCGATTGGGACCATGTCGGCGAGTGGCTGGCCAAAAGCTGGCTGGCGGTCGCGCCGAAGAAGTTGACAAAGCTGAGGGATGTGGCGGGGGAGTTTTGAATATATTATTGATTTTAATTCTAATTTTTTAGCTAACTCAACTTTTAGTTGACTTTTCTCTCAATTTTAGTATCTGTCTCTTCGGTTCTGTCGAACGGTCTACTGAAATTGGATCAGGTGACCAGGAGATAGCGTCAGCAGACTCCGGCTTCGGCTCAGAGTCGGCAGAACCACCTTTTTCAAAAACTTTTTTACCTTCGCGCTTGGCAGTTGTGATTTGATTTGCGATCCATTCGTGACCATTCAACCTATCGCTGCCAGCCTTTCCATAAATCGAGAGAACGACATTTCGGGGGCGACCTGACCCCTGAATTATTGGGACGATTACCGGGTTGCCATCATAATCCATGACGGCAATTACCACAATAACGCTACCGTCATCTCTAGCTGACGGAAATATCGCGAACGGGTCTTGCAACAACGTCGGTAGAGCATGCCAGATTTGCAGCGAAATCTCAGCATGCTGTTTGCGGGCTTTAGCAATCTTACCCGCCGTCATTTCCAGATCGTATGGGCCAAGACCAAAATCACGCAGTATCTTCGGTGTCCGCCCTAACCGGATCGATTCATAGTGGTTTGCATCGCCGCGGATGATGGCATCTACGGCGCGCGTCCAGCTTGAACTCATCCCGTTTTCTTACCCGACAATTTCTTCCGGCTTGAAGAAATAAGCGATTTCGATCGCCGCATTCTCGTCGCTGTCCGAACCGTGGACGGTGTTCGCCTCGATGCTTTCAGCCAATTCGTTGCGGATCGTGCCGGGTTCGGCATTGGCTGGGTTGGTCGCACCCATGATGTCGCGGTTGCGCTGCATCGCGTTCTCACCTTCAAGTACCTGCACCACCACCGGGCCACTTGTCATAAATTCAACCAGTTCGCCGAAGAACGGGCGCTCTTTGTGCACGGCGTAGAAGCCTTCGGCCTGTTCGCGGGTCATGTGGATACGCTTCGATGCGACGACGCGCAGGCCCGCTTCTTCCAACATCTTGGTGACCGCGCCGGTCAGGTTGCGGCGGGTGGCGTCGGGCTTGATGATCGAAAAGGTGCGGGTAACCGCCATGGGAGAACTCCATTATGTAGGATTGAATTGCGCGCGCCTCTAGCCGCTGCAGCACGGCATAGCAAGGGTGACAAGCTTGCCAACGAAACGGCCCCGACAACGACTATTTCTTTTCGCCGCCTATGATCGATGCAGTCGTCTTGCCATCTTCGCCCTCGGTCGCCGTCACCATCAATGTTGCGCCCTTGCCGTCTTCGGCCGAAAAGGTGGCTGTTTTGTTAGAGGTCGAGGTTGTTTTGACAGTCATGTCGCGCTTTTCCGCCTCGGCCTTGTAAAAGTCGATGACCTTATCCGGCGTTGCAGAGGCAACGACCGTGACCATCCCGCCTGCTGCGCCATCCTTGCTGCTGCTCCCCATGAAGGCACCGCGGACATCGCCGCCCGGATAGACCGGAAGCCCCAGCGGCAATCCCTGCTTGACCGCATCGTCACCAAAGACGATCTTGCCTTCGCCATCCTTGCTTTCAAAAGTGATGGTTCCACTGTCATTATCGTCACTGTCGGTCGTGATCTTGACCTCATCTCCCTCGGCTGTGGTGACGGTAGTGCTGTTGTCATTTTCTCCGCAGGCGGTCAGGACTAGAAGGAAACTCAAAAGGGGAAGATGTCGCATGTTGTTTCTCCTGCTCGGCTCAACCTAACAAATCTTTACGGCCCCTGCACCCATTTGCCGCCATCCTGTTTCCAGTAGCGGCGCTCAACACCATCGCGCTCGCCAAGCGCACGCCATGCGGCGCGGGCATTGTCGATCTGGCTGGGGGGAAATAGGTAGAAGACGCGATCAAACCCCATCGCATCATCGCGCCACTGCCCGTCGACTATTGCAATAAACGACGCATGGTTGAGCGACGCAGTCGAGTTCGTCAGCAATATTGGCTGCAGAGCATCTTCGCCTTCTCCCACTTTTGCATGGGCGAGAAAGCGTTCGGGTTTCGCACTCCACAGCGCGGCGGAAATAAGGCTAAGTTGCTCCTCTTCTCCGCTGACAACCAAAAGCCTGCCACGATCGTCCAGAACGCGTTGGGCCAGTGCTGGCACAACTTTTTCAGCAGGATCGCGCGTCAGTTGGTAGAAGTCGACCTGCATTTAGCTTTCAAAATTATCTGCAACAAAACGGTCGAGCAAGCGGACGCCAAAGCCCGTCGCGCCCTTGTCCCACACGGGCCCCGCTTTGTCCGCCCAGACTGTGCCCGCAATGTCGAGATGCGCCCATTTGACGCCGTCCTTGATGAAACGCTGCAGGAACTGCGCCGCGGTAATCGATCCAGCGCCGCGCGCACCGATATTCTTCATGTCGGCAATCGGGCTGTCGATCAGCTTGTCATAAGCCTTTGAAAGCGGGAACCGCCACAGCAAATCGCCCGAAGCCTTGCCCGCTGCGGTTAGTTTGTCGGCAAGCCCATCGTCATTGGAGAACAGCCCTGCATGTTCATTACCTAGCGAAATGATGATCGCACCGGTAAGGGTCGCCAGATCGACCACATATTCCGGATTGTAATTTTCCTGCACCCAATGCAGCGCATCGCACAGCACAAGGCGGCCTTCGGCGTCGGTGTTCAGCACTTCGATTGTCTGGCCCGACATCGATGTCACAATGTCGCCAGGCCGCTGCGCATTGCCGTCGGGCATATTCTCGACCAGACCGCAAACGCCGACGACATAAGCCTTCGCCTTGCGGCCGGCGAGCGCTTTCATGGCGCCGGCTACAGCACCGGCACCGCCCATGTCCCACTTCATGTCTTCCATTCCGGCGGCTGGCTTGATCGAAATACCGCCGGTGTCGAAGGTGACGCCCTTGCCGACAAGGGCCACCGGGCGCTCCTGCTTTCCACCAGTCCCGTCCCATTTCATCACCAGCATCCGCGCGGGACGCCGAGAACCCTGCGCCACGCCCAGCAGCGCGCCCATGCCGAGCTCTGCCATCTGCTTGTCATCGAGCACGGTGATTTCAACGCCGAGGTCTTTCAGATGCTGGCAGCGCTCGACAAAGCTCTCCGGATAAATGATGTTTGCAGGCTCGGTCACCAGTTCCTTCGTCAGCGCAACGCCGCCAGCGATTGCGGCATAGCTGGGCCACAGCGCCGCAGCTTCCGCAGCCGCGCTGACTACCGTCACTGCCTGCACCGTCGGTTTCGAGGTTTCCGCCAATTTGGTGCGATACTTGTCCATCCGCCAGTTGCGAAGCGTTGCGCCATAGGCTGCTTCCGCTGCCGCCTTGGCCGACAGGTTTTCGGCATGAATGGCGACATGTGTGGCCCCGGAGGTCTGAACCTTGGCAATGATATCGCCGCCAGCTTTCTGGTAATCGCCTGCGTCGCCGTCGGCCACGCCGAGCAAGACGATACGCACCAGTTTACCATTTTCTTGCGCGATCAACAGAAAGCTTTGCCCTGCATCACCCTTGAAACGGGCCAGCTTCGCCGTGTCATGCACCATCTGCGCATTCTCAAGCGGGAACTGAAATCCCTCGAACGCATTTTTGGTCACGATGAAAGCGAGCACATCGGCTTCTGCGGGTCGCGCATTGGCGAATTCGATCTTCATGGAAATGGTCAGCCTTTCCGCTGCGTGTGATTGTTCGATGCGCTCTATAAGCGCAATCTGGCTAAGGATTAAAGCAAAAGATGGGCGTGCTTTCCGGTCCGTTAACCGCATATACAGTGATGCACGGCAAGATGGGTGGACCAGCGGCCATCGCGGCTATAAAGGACGTTCCGCTTTTATGAATATCCCCGTCCCCCGGCCTCTTTCCTCACGACTATTGCTCGCGTCATTGCTGCTCGGCTACGCGTTGGTGCCAACGGTTGCTGTCGCACAGGAGGCGGAGCCATCCGCTCAGGCATCGGGCGATCAGATCGGGTTTTCGGCGGCTACGGTCGAATATGACTCGAATACCGAAATCGTCACGGCAAAAGGCGATGTTGTGGTCAATCGTGACGGCTATACGGTTCGTGCAGATACCATTGTCTGGAACCGCACCAGCGGCGAGGTCGTAGCCGAAGGCAGCATCAGGGCAGTCGGGCCGGAAGGCGATGTGGCCTATGGCGACAAGATCATCCTGACGGACGCGCTCAAGGACGGTGTGATCGAAAATCTCCTTGTTGTTTTGGCCGATGAAAGTCGACTGGCTGCAAAGCGGGGTGAGCGGAAGGATGGCATCTACACACTGGACTATGCCGCCTACACCGCGTGCAAGGTCGAAGGGCCGGACGGTTGCCCGAAAAAGCCGAGCTGGGAGGTAAAGGCAGTCAAGGTTGTTTACGACCCTGCCAAAAAACGCGTCAAATATGACGGAGCGCGGATCGAACTTTTTGGGCTGCCCCTTATCCCGTTGCCCTTCCTGTCACACCCGGTCGACGAAAAGGCCGGCAGCGGCTTTCTCGTGCCCAGTGTGGGGTTTTCGCGAAACAACGGGGTGGAAATAGAGCAGAGCTATTACTGGCGGATGGCACAAAACCGCGACCTGACAGCGTCGCTCACCGCCTTTTCCGACGCGGCACCGCTGGGGAAAGTAAATTTCCGCTCGCTCGAGAGCAATGGCGCGTTCGAAGTCACCGCCTACGGCACCTACAGCAATCGCATTAGCACGAGCGGCACCACGATCCCTGCGGGGGATAACGTCTTTCGTGGTTATCTTGAAGGCGTAGGCCGCTTCCAGTTCGACCCCTATTGGTCGATTTCCGCGTCGGGACGCTATGCTTCCGACCGCACCTTTTTGCGGCGTTATGACATCAGCCGTGACGACCGGCTTCGGTCCACATTCGCGGCCGAGCGAATTGGTGATGACAGCTATTTCTCTTTGGCAGGATGGGCGGTGCAGACGCTTCGCACTGGCGACGATCAGGGGTCGGCCCCTATCGCGCTTCCCGAAATAGACTATCGCCTGCGCATCGATGATCCGCTGCTGGGCGGGAATATCCAGTTGCAGGCAAATAGCCTCGCCATTGGTCGCACCGACGGCCAGGATACACAGCGCGCTTTTGCATCGGCCAGATGGGATTTGCGCACATTGACCGGATTGGGTCAGGAAGTGACCTTCACCTTGATGGGTCGCGGCGACATTTATCACAGCGACGAAAATGCCAGCACGGCGACTGTCATTTATCGTGGCGACAGCGGATGGCAGGGACGCGGCATTTTCGCAGCGGCTGCCGACGTCAAATGGCCCTTTGTAGGGCAGGCATTTGGCGGCACACAGATACTGACTCCGCGCGTACAGTTTGTCGCCGCGCCTACGATAGCCAATTTGAAGGTACCGAATGAGGATTCGCGCGCGGTCGATCTCGAAGACAGCAACCTGTTCGCGCTGAACCGTTTTCCCGGCTATGACCGTTTTGAAGATAATGCCCGCGTAACATATGGCTTCGACTGGTCGCTGCGAACGCAGAATTTCACCGCCGACTTCACCATCGGCCAGAGTTACCGCCTTTCAAAACGCGCCTCGATCCTGCCCGATGGTACCGGGCTGTCGGATAAGGTATCGGATATCGTCGGGCGCACCGACCTGCGCTTTAAAGATTTCGTGAAGCTGACCCACCGGTTCCGGCTTGACAAGGATAGTCTGGCCATCCGTCGCAACGAGATAGATGCGACGATCGGATCGCGCAGCACCTATTTGCAGGCGGGGTATCTCAAGTTGAACCGGAATATCGGACCGACGCTCGAGGACCTCAGGGACCGGGAAGAAATCCGCTTGGCCGGACGGGTAAGGGTGGCCCGTTACTGGTCCGTCTTTGGGTCGACCATCATCGATCTGACCGATGCCACCGAAGATCCGACGTCGCTCGCCGATGGCTTCGATCCCATTCGTCACCGCCTTGGCGTTGCTTATGACGACGACTGCCTGTCGCTCAGCCTGACGTGGCGCCGTGACTATCAGCCTGTGGGGGATTCACAGCGTGGAAACAGCTTCCTGTTCCGGCTGGCATTTCGCAATCTGGGTGTGTAAGGCAGGCCCCATATCGGGGGTTCGAACGGGCATTGCTCATCTGCTGTTCAGCAGTGCCTGTCTATTTCCCCCGCAACATTGACCTTAGTACTGGATTAGTATCGATGAAGTTTTCCAAGCGCCTTTCTGCTGCTGCCGCTCTGGCGACTGTCACTGCATTGACGCCGTTGGTCGCACAGACCGTCGCTGATGAGGCCGCACCCGAGGCAAGGTTGGATATCCCTGATGGCCAGAGGTTGTTCGGGCAGAATGACCCGAACGTCCGCCGCGCGACTGCGCAGGTCAATGGCGAAATCATTACCGGCACCGACATCGATCACAGGCTCGCACTCATCGTTGCGGCCAACAATAATCAGCTTCCGCCAGAGGAAGTGTCCCGGTTTCGCGCGCAAATCCTGACCAACCTCATCGACGAGACGCTGCAAATCCAGGAAGCCGCAGCCAATGAAATCGAGGTTACCGAAGCCGAGGTGGACCAATATTTCAACCGTGTAGCGCAGCAGAATTTCAATCGCCCGCCAAATGAAGTCGAAAAATATCTGGCTTCTATCGGGTCTTCGGTCGCCACGCTGAAGCGTCAGATCAAGGGCGAACTGTCATGGAGCCGCCTGCTGTCGCGCAATGTGCGCCCGTCGGCCAATGTCAGCGATGACGAGGTGAACGCGATAATCGAACGGATCAAGGCCACCAAAGGCACCACCGAGTACCGTTTAGGTGAAATCTATTTGTCGGCCACACCCGAAACACAGGAAGCAGTCGCCGAAAATGCGAAGAAGATCATGGATCAGCTTCGTCAGGGAGGAAACTTCGTGGCATATGCCAGGCAGTTTTCCGAAGCGTCGACTGCTTCGGTAGGCGGTGATCTTGGGTGGCTCTCTCTGGCGCAGTTGCCGCAGTCGCTTGCCAATGCCGCAGCCAATATGGGACCGAATGAGGTAATCGCGGTGCCCTCACCCGGCGGCCTATCCATACTGCTGCTCATCGACAAGCGTCAGGTAGCAACGTCAGACCCCCGGGATTCTCTCCTGAGCCTGAAACAGATTGCCATCAGTTTTCCGCAAGGGACCACCGAAGCGCAGGTAACGCCGCTGGTTCAGAGATTCAGCGAAGAAACGCGGAAAATCAATGGTTGTGGCGCGGCGGACGAAATGGCGCGGCAGCTGGGCGCCGACGTTGTCAACCGGGATGGCATCAAGGTGCGTGACCTGCCCGGGCCACTGCAGCAAGTTATGCTCGAGCTTCAGGTTGGCCAGTCGACACCGCCTTACGGCTCCCTCGAAGACGGCGTGCGCGTATTTGTTGTTTGCGGTCGCGATGCCCCGCAGGAAGCCGCGTCTGAATCCTTCGACGAGATTATGTCGCGGCTGGAAGAAGAGCGCGTCAACAAGCGCGCGCGCATCTATCTGCGCGATTTGCGCCGCGACGCCATCATCGAATATAACTAAATCATGGCAGGCGGCCTACCCTTGCCGCTCGCTGTATCAAGCGGCGACCCGGCGGGAATTGGCCCGGAAATCATTGGCAAGTCATGGGATGCGCGGGAGCAAAAAAATCTCCCGCCATTCTTCGCGATTGGCGATATTGCGAGCTTTGCACCGCACTGGTCCGGCCCGACGCAGCGGATAAGCGATCCTTCGGAAGCGACAGCAGTCTTCGAAACTGCCCTGCCCGTGTTGCACATCCATGATGGCCAACCTGTCGTGCCAGGCGAGCCGACGTTGGATGGCGCGCACTGTGCGTATCAGGCGCTTGAACTCGCCGTCGGCTTCGCCCGCACCGGCGTGGCAGCGGGCCTCGTCACCGGACCTGTTTCCAAGGCACAGCTTTACGCAGTCGGCTTCACCCATCCTGGCCAGACCGAATTTATCGCCGAACGTTGCGGCGTGTCACGTAATCATGCGGTGATGATGCTCGCCGGTCCTGATTTGCGCGTCGTGCCGATGACCACGCATATCCCGCTTGCATCGGTCGCAGGGAAACTTGAGCCGCGCCTTATCCGGCAGCGGCTGCGCGCGACGGCCAAGGGATTGCAACGTAATTTCGGCATCGCCAGTCCCCGTCTCGCCATTGCCGGATTCAATCCGCATGCAGGTGAATCGGGGAATATGGGTCGGGAGGAAATCGACCTTTTCGGTCCGGCCATCGAGCACATCCGGAACGAAGGCTATGACATTATCGGCCCCTTACCGGCCGACACGATGTTTCATGCGGAAGCGCGCTCGCATTATGATGCCGCCTTATGTGCCTATCACGACCAGGCGCTCATCCCGCTAAAAACGCTGTATTTCTTTGAGGCTGTAAATATTACTCTCGGCCTTCCGGTGGTTCGCACATCGCCTGACCATGGCACTGCATTTTTGATCGCCGGCCAAAACAAGGCATCGCCCGAATCCATGATATCAGCGATCAAGATGGCAGAAATGGCGGCGACAAACCGGATCGAAGCCGACGCAAAATGCGCAGCATGAATTTGCCTCCCTTGCGGGAGGTTATTGCACGGCATGGCTTGTCGGCCAGCAAAGCCTTGGGGCAAAATTTCCTGTTCGACGAACAGTTGCTCGACCGGATCGCCGCCGTGCCGGGATCGTTGGCGGACGAACATGTGTACGAGGTCGGTCCCGGCCCCGGTGGCCTTACCCGGGCGTTACTCCGCGCAGGCGCGAAGGTACTGGCCGTCGAAAGAGACCGTCGCTGCCTGCCCGCGCTTGAAGAGCTATCGGATGCGTTTCGCGGCCAGTTGCGGGTCATTGAAGGCGACGCGCTGAAAATCGATCCCTATGATGAGATTGGCGCGCCGTTCCATATTGCGTCCAACCTTCCCTACAATGTCGGCACCGCTCTCGCGGTCGGATGGCTGTCCGGTGAAGAATGGCCCCCGAAATGGAAGTCGCTGACCTTGATGTTTCAACGCGAGGTTGCCGACCGTATTGTCTCCGCACCGGGTACGGATGCATATGGACGTCTGGCGATATTGGCGCAGTGGCGCGCGACCGCCAGGATCGCGATGCCCGTCCATCGTTCGGCCTTTACCCCGCCACCGAAGATAATGTCGGCAGTCGTGCATATCACCCCGATTGCCGCACCCGACGGCGTGCGGATGGCGACGCTCGAAAAACTAACCGCTGCCGCGTTCGGGCAGCGGCGCAAAATGCTGCGGCAGAGCTTGAAGGGTGTGTCGGGCGCGTTGGATGCGCTGGAGGCAACGGGCATCGCGCCCGACCGACGGCCCGAGACAGTCGATATTGCTGAATGGTGTGCACTCGCCCGCCAACTCGGCTAGCGTGTCGCTAGGGGTGGCGCTTCGCATTGCGCGCGGCTAAGGGCGATGGATGCAAAATCTGGCTTCATCAGAACGCTCCGCACTCGAACGGATCGAACATGACCCGATGCTGGCGCAGGTGCAGCATTGGGCCGCGACAAATAGCGGCTCGGGAAATCTGACGGGGTTGAAAGCAACCGCTGCCATGCTCGCCGACAGCTTCGCATCATTGCCGGGCGAGTTGCAACTGAAGGCACCAGCACCTGTTGAGAGGGTTCGAAGCGACGGTACAATTGAAACCGTTGAACATGGCAGCCACCTTGTCCTTACCGTCCGCCCGGAAGCCCCGACGCAGCTGCTCTTTACCGGCCATATGGATACGGTTTTCGGCGCGGATCACAGCTTTCAGGAACAACGCTGGCTGGAGGATGGTATCCTCAACGGACCCGGCGTGGCTGACATGAAGGGTGGAATTTCGGTAATGCTTGCCGCTCTCACAGCGGCCGAGCGCGCACCCGATTTTGACCGCGTGGGTTACCAAGTAATGATCAACAGCGATGAAGAAGTCGGTTCTCCTTCCTCTGCGCCGCTGATTTCCGAACTTGCACGGGGCAAGCTCGCCGCGCTGACCTACGAACCCGCTCTTCCCGATGGCACGCTGGCAGGCGAACGCGCGGGGAGCGGTAATTTCTCGATCATCTTTACCGGCAAAAGCGCCCATGCCGGGCGTAATCCTGACGAGGGCCGCAATGCAATTTTGGCGGCGGCCGATCTCGCGTTGCGATTGAAGTCGCTTAGCCGGGAAGGCTTATCCGTAAACCCCGCAAAAATCGAAGGCGGCAGCCCCAATAACGTCGTCCCAGACCATGCCGTGCTGCGGGTCAACTTCCGTCCCAAAACGCCCGCAATCGTCGTAGAAACCGAAAAATTGCTGCGCAATATGGTTGCGGAAATAGCCCGTGAACATGGGATATCAGTGCATTTGCATGGTAGCTTCGGCAGGCCGCCCAAACCAATTGACGAAGGCGCAGCAAAGCTTTTCAGCCTGGTAAAGACGTGCGGCGCGGACCTCGGCCTCGACGTGGCATGGAAGTCCACCGGCGGCGTGTGTGACGGCAACAATATCGCGGCCTGCGGCGTGCCCGTCGTTGATACCATGGGCGTTCGCGGGGGCAGCATCCACAGCGCCGATGAATTCCTCATCACCGAAAGTCTGGTCGAGCGCGCGCGCCTGTCGGCGCTGACCATTATGCGGATAGCAGCAAAAGGGGCCTTATGAGTTTCATCATCCGTCCGGCAAAAATGGACGATTTGCAGCCTATTTACGAAATGGCGAAGCGAACCGGCGGAGGTTTCACCAACCTGCCGCCCGACCGTAAAGCCCTGACCGCCAAACTGGAACGTTCGGTTGCCGGCTTCGACCGCGTCGGTGACGAGGTGGCAGACGATCTGTATGTGTTCGTGCTGCAAAACACCAAAACCCTCGAGGTGCGCGGCACCTGCCAGATATTCGGCAAGGTGGGCCAAAAATGGCCATTTTACAGCTATCGAATTGGCGCGCTGACGCAACATAGCGAAGAACTTGGTCGCACATTCCGCGCCGATATCCTCAACCTGTCGACCGATCTGGAAGGCACTACCGAAGTTGGTGGGCTCTTCCTGCATCCAGGCGAGCGCGCGGGCGGACTTGGCATGTTGATAGCGCGAAGCCGTTACCTGTTCATACGCAACCACCGCGAGCGATTTGCCGACCGTACAATTGCGGAGTTACGCGGCGTAATTGATGAGGCGGGTGGTTCACCCTTTTGGGATGGCGTTGCCGGCCGCTTTTTCGGGATGAATTTCCAGGAGGCCGATGAGTTCAACGCGAAATTCGGTAATCAGTTCATCGCCGACCTGATGCCCAAACATCCGGTCTACATCGCGATGCTCTCCGAAAGTGCCAAGAGCGTGATCGGCATCCCCCACCCGTCCGGTCGCGCAGCAATGCGTATGCTGGAAAATGAGGGCTTCGCATGGGAAAATTATGTCGACATTTTTGACGGTGGCCCGACCATGACAGCACGTACCGACCAGATCCGGAGTATTCGCGAAGCCAAGGACGTCGAGATTGTCGAAATCAGTGAAACACTGGGCGAGCATATCGGAGGTGAAAAGACGCTGCTGACAGTTGGGCGATTGCATGATTTCAAGGCGGCTTATGGATGGTGTGCGCCGCGCGACGGGGGGATTTCACTCGACGAAGTGAGCGCCGCTACGCTGGGCCTGTCGGTCGGCGACCAAGTTACCGAAGTGGCGAGGTGGTAAGATGCTGCGGGAAATAAACTTCGACGGGATTATCGGCCCAAGCCATAATTATGCAGGGCTGAGCCGCGGCAATATTGCCTCGGCCAATAACGCAGGTGCCACATCGCAACCCCGTGCCGCGGCCTTGCAGGGTATCGAGAAGATGCGCGCCAATTTGCGGCTGGGGCTCGCGCAGGGCTTTTTCATGCCGCTCGACCGTCCGAACAAGACTTGGCTCGCCGGTCTCGCGACGGACATGGCAAATGCCGAGCCGCACATTCGCGCCGCAGCCTTTTCCGCGTCTGCGATGTGGGCTGCCAATGCAGCCACGGTATCTCCAGCGCCTGATACCGCTGACGGCAAATGTCATCTGTCCGCAGCCAATCTGCTCACCATGGCGCATCGCAGCCATGAATGGACCGGTACGCTGGCACAGCTGAAACTGGCTTTTGCGGATCCCGAATGTTTCGCCGTGCATGGCCCCGTACCGCCGCCCTATGGCGATGAAGGCGCGGCAAATTTCATGCGGCTTTGTCCATCACATGGCGAGCCGGGGTTGGAAATATTCGTTTACGGCATGGCTGGCGGCCCCTTCCCTGCGCGCCAGCATATAGAGTCATCCAAAGCCATCGCGCGTGCACATTGCCTCGATCCGGCCCGCACACTGTTTGTACAGCAATCCGAAACGGCAATTGCTGCAGGCGCTTTTCACAATGACGTCGTTGCCGTCGCCAATGAGCGGGTATTGTTCACGCATGAACAGGCGTTCGAGTATCCGAAACAGACCTATGCCGACATCAAACGGCTGATGCCCGAAGCCGAGATCATCATAGTTCCGGCCGACCGCGTAAGCCTTGCCGATGCTATCCAAAGCTACCTCTTTAACGCACAACTTGTTACTCTGCCCGATGGGGGCATGGCCCTCATCCTGCCAAGCGAGGCCGAGGCAAATGAGCGCGTCTGGAGCTGGCTTTCGGAAATGGTAGCGGGTAACGGCCCAATTCGTGAGCTGGTGCCTGTCGACGTGCGCCAGTCGATGGCCAATGGCGGCGGGCCCGCCTGCCTGCGCCTGCGCGTAGTCGCCGACCCTATAACGGTTGATCAGCGATTTATCGCCGATGAGACGAAACTAGACGATATTGCAGACGTGATCGCCCGACATTGGCCGGAGAGTATTTCGCCCGAACAACTTAGCGACGCCAGCTTGGTTGAAACGGTCCGGTCTGCGCGCGCTGCATTGCTGAAAGTATGCGCGTTGGACGAACTCCTCTGAACGTCGGTTTCCTTTACAACCGCGTCGCCCGTTAACCATCGACAGCCAGCATTTCCGGGGTTGGCACGGGCGTTGCTTATATTTTTCTTAACTATGAGAAAGCTCGCGCGCCTGTTCCAGATAAAGACCAAATTGGAGGTGTTTCTGATCACATATGCTCTCGGGCTCGGCGCTGCGGAGCGTGGCAAAGACTATATGGTCCAATATCCCGGCAATGTCGGAAAGATGTTCTTTGTGCTGTGCACCGTTGCGGTGTTCATTGCTGCGGCTAAGATGCTCGAAGCGGTAGAGCTGCACCAGACTTTCGCTGTGGAGTGAGTCCTCCGGATTCTGTTGCCCGGCTCCGGAGGAGGCCGCTGTAACCTTTCTGTTGCCCGGCCGGTTCGGCCGCGTTCTGTTAGGATAATCTAGGACCGTGAGGCCCTTGGATTATGCTGCGAGAGCAAGTGCTTCGTTATCGTTGGCACTTATGAGTTTTGAACCATTTCACGGCTTATTCATGCCGGGCGAAAACAATGCTTTTCAACGCACGTCGATCCTAGTTCAGCCCCTTCAGGACCCCTGAAAGCCAGGGATTTTGGTGGAGCTGCCGGGTACCGCCCCCGGGTCCGCTGCATCTATTGCACATCGCAATTTATCGCCATAGCCGGGCGAACCCGGCACCGACCTATATAGGCGGTTTTTGGTGAATGGGAAGTGAAGGCTATGAATTTCAGTCGATGGGAACAGCAACATCAAGCTTGAGAGCATTTATCACAACATTGGTTTCGGATATTCCTACATCGGGGTTGGCAATCAGCATGTCCTGCACAAATCTTTCATATTCAGCCATGTCGCGCGCGGAAAAGTGAATGATATAGTCCACAGAGCCGGTCACAAAAAAGCACTGCATGACTGCATCATGCTGTCGTAACTGGCGAACGAAATCAGCTGCAATTTTCGCGTCATCATTAACAAGTCGCACGCCGACAATCATTAGCAACGGTCGCCCTACCTTGGCGGGGTCGACATGAGCGCTCTCCTTCGTGATGATTCCTGCTTCACGCATTTTCCTGAGCCGCCGTAACGCAGTCGATGCCGACGTGTGCGCTGTCTCCGCCAGTTCGTCAGCCCCGATCAGGCAGTTGCGCTGCACAGCGCGCAAAATATTTTTGTCGACATTGTCCAGCAACATCCTGATCTCTCTCCCTAGATTGGGCCAACCGATGTTGGCGGAAAAACGCAATTCACACTGCAAAATTGACGCCCTACGCCATCATTCCACGCTATATTATGAATGAGGCGGTTGGGAGAGAAAGATGAAATCCTTATCAATGCTGGTTTGCACATTTGCGGTGGCAACGGCGACTATGTCAGCGGCCGCCACTCAGTCTGGCCGCGAAGCCGCTGTTGCCATCGACAAGGTTGCGATACCGCCCGCAGACGCTGCGGAATTGCAATTGATCGCTTCCCGTCTGAACTGGCCGTGGTCTATGGCCTTCTTGCCTGATGGCAGAATTCTGGTGTCGGAAAAGCCCAATGGACTGCGGATCATCGACACAAATGGGTCGGTGGGTTCAATCCTGGCCGGGGGCCCACCCAATGTGTTCGGTAAAGTCGACAGCGGGCATTTGGATGTCGTGATTGATCCAGATTTTACAGCCAATCGACTGATTTACATTGCCTATGTAGAAGGCACCGAGGATGCCAACCGAACAGCGATTTGGAAAGCACGGCTTGAAAACGGCAGACTCACCGAAGGTCGCACGATATTCCGTGTAAATGTCGACAAAAAGGCACCGTCCCATCCCGGCGGGCGCATGCTTTTTCTGCCCGACGGTACGTTGCTGCTGACGGTCGGTGACGGGTTCGATTATCGCGAAGCTGCGCAGAATTTGAAATCGCATTTGGGCAAGGTCTTGCGTCTCACCACGGACGGAACGGCCGCACCGGGTAATCCGTTTACGGCCAACGCGAACGCCGCCCCGGAAGTGTGGACAAGTGGCCATCGGAATATTCAGGGCCTCGCTCTTGATGCTGCCACCGGAAACATATGGTCGCATGAACATGGGCCGCGAGGAGGGGATGAAATAAATTTGCTGAAACCTGGCGCAAACTATGGCTGGCCGACAGTCAGCCACGGGATCGACTATGACGGCACCGTTATAACCGACCGGACCTTCGCGCCCGGTTATGAGCCCAGCAAGTTCTTTTGGGCTCCGTCGGTCGCCCCGTCGGGCCTGACGCTCTATCGTGGCGACGGTTATGCAGATTGGGATGGCAAGTTCTTTGTGGGCGGACTGGCGTCGCGATCGGTCGTCCGCGTTCGTCAGGGGCGTGACACCGGGTTACTGGTTGAAGAAGATCGGATGTTTGCAGGGCTTCGCACGCGCATTCGGGATGTCAGGACCGGTCCTGACGGACGAATATATCTTTTAACCGATGAAGAGCAGGGTCGCTTATTGGTTATCGTTCCGACCCAAACCTCCCCTAATTCTGGGAAATAACTTACAGACCATAGCCGGCGTCAAAGGCCCTGCATATTGCGGCTCTCTGCCGGGATATTGACGGTTAAGCCGTCCAATTCCGAGGTCAGGATAATCTGGCACGACAAGCGGCTCGTTCGCCGCGCGCCGCTGGCTAGGTCGAGCATGTCTTCCTCATCCTCGACCGCGCGGGGAAGCTTGTCGAACCAGTCTTTGTCGATGATGACATGGCAGGTGGAGCAGGCCATCTGGCCCTCGCAGGTGCCCTCCAGGGGCTGACCGGCTGCTTGGGCGACATCGAGCAAGTCCTTGCCGACCTCCGCATGGACCGTCTGTGTCTGTCCGTCCGGGCTGATGAAGGTCACCTTGATCATAACATTGCCTCTGCTGCGCGATTGATCATGTCGGCTGCAATATCAATCTCTTCCGGCGTGGTATAGCGGCCAAATCCAAGCCGAACGGAGCTTTTGGCCTGAGCGCCGGTCAGACCGATGGCGCGGAGGACATGGCTGGGGCGCCCTGAACCGCTGGCGCAGGCGCTACCCGCCGAAAAGGCGATGTCGCGGCATTCGGACATCAGGCGGGTAACATCTACTCCGTCGCGGCGGATGTTGAGATTGCCCTTGTAGCGGTGCGTGGTCGATCCGTTGATGGTCCAGTCGGTAAAAGCCGATACGGCATGGTGCCATAGCGCCGCGACGTGCGCGGCGTCTGCTTCAATGCGGTCAGCTGCGAGCTTGGCAGCTGCACCAAATCCGGCACAAAGCGCTGGCGACAATGTACCCGATCGCAAGCCCTGCTCCTGCCCGCCGCCGTGGATGAGAGGTTCCAGCTTTATTCCATCTCGCACCCAGAGCGCGCCGATGCCTTTAGGACCGTGGATTTTATGAGCCGAAATCGCGATCATGTCCGGGCCGTCGGGGATGGGGATGCGGCCAAAGGCCTGCACGGCGTCGCAAAGGAGAAGGCTGCTTTTTGCGTGCGCTTGCGCGGCGAGATCGGCGATGGGTTGAATCGTGCCGATCTCGTTGTTGACGAGCATCGCCGCAAGCAAACATCCGATCGCCTCGATCGGACCTTGTATGTGCCCATCACTGCCAAGTGGCAGGATGTCGCCGTCCCGATACTGCACGCAATCCAGAACTGCCGCGTGTTCGGTGGCGAGTGCACTAACTGGCAAGTCGCACCCCTTTATCGCGAGATTGATCGCCTCGGTCGCGCCGCTGGTAAAAATGACTCGTCCGCCCGTCGGTAGCAATGCAGCCACCTGTTCGCGAGCCACCTCAACGGCCGCCGCTGCCGCCCGGCCCGGCGCGTGCACGCTGTGCGGGTTAGCGAAATGGTCTTTCAGCCAAGGCTGCATCGCAGCGAAAGCTTCCGGAGCAAGGGGGGTTGTTGCCTGGTAGTCGAGATAGATCATGCAGTTTTCGCTCGCGCCGCGATGCTTCGCCAAACTTCGATAAAACGCCTGATTTCAGCTTCGGTCGTTTCGGGTCCGAAGCTGACTCGGATGACCTCCGACGCTGCCTTCTCATCCCAGCCCATTGCGCCGAGGACATGGCTGGTCTTGAGCGTTCCCGAAGAACAGGCGCTGCCGGCCGACACAGCGAGCCCCGCCATGTCGAAATTGATGAGTTGGCTTGATGCAGCCATGCCGGGCATTCTGTAGCTGCCTATCGTCGCCAGCCTGTTGGTGCTGAAGCCGACCGTTTCGCCGCCTTCTGCCTGAATTGCGGTTTCAACAATATCGCGGAGTCGCGGAGCATTTTCGATCCAGTCAAATCCAGCTTCGAGTGCAACAGCAAAGCCGATGGCAGCTGGCAGATTCTCGGTCCCGCGACGATAGCCCTGCTCCTGTCCGCCGGTCGGCTGCAACAGCGCGAGATTGCGCGTCAGCAAAGCTCCGATGCCCGGAGGACCGCCCAGCTTGTGGGCGGAGACCGCAATAATGTCTGCATCTGGCAGAGGCATTTTGCCTGCACTTTGTGCGCAATCTACGAACAGCGTACCGCCGACTGCACGCACGGCAGCGGAAATTTCCGTCAAAGGTTGAACGACACCCGTTTCGCTGTTCGCCGACTGAACTGCATAGCGTGCTGGCCTGGATATCTGCGCTACGTCAACCAGCCCATCGGCATTAACCGACAGCCGGTCCGGTCCGGCCACTGCCAGCACTGCGTCATGTTCGACTGCGCTGACAATCGGTTCAGTACCGCGCAAAGCTATCGCAATCGCTTCGCTCGCTCCGCTTGTCAGGATCACTTCGCCGTCCCACCCGAGCGCAATCGCAATCCGTGTCCGCGCATCCTCCAGCGCCGCTCGCGCCGCCCTGCCCTCGCTATGCGGACTGGACGGATTGGCCCAGCGCGCCATTGCTTCGGTAATTGCCTCACGGGCTGCGGGGATCACCAGTGTTGTGGCAGCATGATCGAGATATATGCGTGGGCGGTCGGCCATTGTTGGATCACAGGCTTCCATGACAGTTGCGAAAATCGAGACTGCTTCTATATAGCGCTTCCACTTCCTGCAAAGCCCGAAGCGTCGGGCCGCGCGCGCCAGCAGTCTTAGAATCGAAATACACACATGCCCGCCATCGCCATCCCCGGTCCCGAAGGCCGTCTCGAAGCCCGTTTCTCCCCGCCACCGCGTCCGCGCGCACCCGTGGCGATGATCCTGCATCCCCACCCGCAGGCAGGCGGAACGATGAACGACCGTATCACGCAGAATCTTTACAAGACTTTCGTTGCCCGCGGTTTCGGCGTGTTGCGCTTCAACTTTCGCGGCGTAGGACGCAGCGAAGGCGAATTCGATAACGGCATTGGCGAACTGTCCGATGCAGCGTCGGCGCTCGATTGGGTGCAGAGCTTCCACCCGGAAGCATCGACCACCTGGATTGCAGGTTTCAGCTTCGGCGCATGGATCGGCATGCAGTTGTTGATGCGTCGTCCCGAAATCCGGGGCTTTATCTCGGTTTCGCCCCCTGCGAACATGTATGATTTCAGCTTCCTCGCCCCCTGCCCTTCCTCGGGCATCATTATCCAGGGCGTGAATGACGAGGTCGTAAATCCCAACGCAGTGCAAAAGCTGGTCGACAAGCTGCGCACGCAGCGGCACATCACCATCCATCACGACGAAATCCCGCGCGCTAACCATTTCTATGAAAATGAGATGGACATGCTGATGGCGTCAGTGAACAACTATCTCGATTTCCGGCTGGACCCGAACTCACCGATTAAGTGATCCTTCGAGACGAGGCTTCGCTCGTTCGACAGGCTCAGGGCTCAGCCTCTCTTCAGGATGAGCGGCTTTGCAACAATCCGCTCATCCTGAGGAGGTCCTGAGCGAAGTCGAAGGGCCGTCTCCAAGGACGCTACCCAAAATTATTTACAAGTGATTGCCCCTTATCATCCGGCACCACCCAGATCGCTATATTGGCGAAAATCACCAGCGCCGCGACAATCATCAGCCACATCTGCTTGCCCGCGCCTTCGCTTCGCCAGCGTTTCCATGCACCGAAGAGCAGCAGGATGGCAGCGAAGGTCGCGATAGACAGGATGAGATTAGCCATCTGCCCCGCATAAAGGTCGTGGATAAGCCGCGCAATCGGGCAATTATGTCATGGCAATTTTGGCGCCCCTCCACTAAGGGAGCGCCATGAAGATTGCCATCGCCTCGGACCATGCCGCGCTCGCATTGAAATCGGCGTTGGTCGAACATCTGCGTAGCGGCGGACATGACGTGAACGACCTTGGGCCGCACGGCGAAAGCTCGGTCGATTATCCGGATTATGGATACAAACTCGCCGAAAAAATTGCGTCCGGCGAGGCCGAGCGCGGCGTTGCACTTTGCGGGTCGGGCATCGGCATTTCGATTGCGGTCAATCGCAACCCGGCCGCGCGCGCCGCTTTGGTTTCGGAGCCGCTGTCGGCGAAATTGTCGCGTGAGCATAATGACGCGAATGTCATCGCAATGGGCGCGCGCCTGATCGGCGTGGAAATGGCCAAGGCGTGCGTCGATACCTTCCTCTCGACCAATTTCGGCGGCGAGCGCCATCAACGCCGCGTCGACAAACTTTCAAATCCAAGCATCACCAAGGAGCCAGCATGAGCAGCGCCGCCGCCAACGACATCCCGTCCAACAGATTTTTCACGCAAAGCCTGGCCGAGCGCGATCCCGAAATCGCGGGCTGGATCGACAAGGAATTGGGCCGCCAGCAGGACAAAATCGAGCTGATTGCATCGGAAAACATTACGTCACGAGCGGTTCTCGAAGCCACTGGCTCGGTGCTCACAAACAAATATGCCGAGGGCTATCCCGGCAAGCGCTATTATGGCGGCTGCGAATATGTCGACGAAATCGAGACGATTGCCATCGAGCGCGCAAAAAAGCTGTTCGGCTGCGAATTCGCCAATGTGCAGCCCAACAGCGGCAGCCAGATGAATCAGGCGGTATTCCTCGCCTTGCTACAGCCGGGCGACACATTCATGGGCCTGGACCTCAATTCGGGCGGACATTTGACGCACGGCTCGCCGGTCAACATGTCGGGCAAATGGTTCAATCCGGTCGCTTATGGCGTGCGCCGCGACGATCATCTCATTGACATGGACGAGGTTGCCCGGGTGGCGCGCGAAACAAAGCCAAAGCTCATCATCTGCGGCGGCACGGCTTATTCACGGCCATGGGACTGGGCGCGATTCCGCGAGATTGCCGATGAAGTCGGCGCCTATCTGATGGCTGACATGTCGCATATTTCGGGCCTGGTCGCGGGTGGCGCGCATAGCTCCCCAGTGCCACATGCTCACGTCACTACGACCACGACTCACAAATCGCTGCGCGGGCCGCGTTCGGGTGTGATTCTGTCGAACGACGAAGCCATCGCCAAGAAGATGAACTCGGCGATTTTCCCGGGCCTTCAGGGCGGTCCGCTGATGCATGTTATTGCGGCGAAGGCGGTGTGCTTTGCCGACGCGATGAAGCCGGAATTCAAGAGTTATGCCGCAAGCATCTGCGAAAATGCAAAGGCGCTTGCCTCCAGTCTGCAGGAACAGGGGCTGGATATTGTGTCTGGTGGCACCGACAACCACCTCATGCTCGTCGACCTGCGCCCGAAGCAGGCCAAGGGCAAGCATGCCGAGCATGCACTCGACCGCGCGTCGATTACCTGCAACAAGAATGGCATTCCGTTCGATCCCGAAAAGCCGTTCGTGACCTCCGGCTTACGCTTGGGCACACCAGCCGGCACAACGCGTGGCTTCGGTCCGGCTGAATTCCGGCAGATTGGTCGCATGATCGCCGATGTCGTGGAAGGCTTGCGCCATAATGGCGAGGCTGGCGACGGCCAGGTCGAAGCACGCATCAAAGATGAAGCCGAAGCGCTTTGTGCGCGCTTCCCAATCTACCCGTCTTGAATTATATAGGTGACTTACCCATCTAATACACAGAAGGGAAATAGATGATGTCACTATATTGCAACGAGTGCGATTTCGAATATCAGGAAGGCACCAAATTCTGCCCGCAATGTGGATCGAAAACGCCCGAGCAGCGTGCGGCAGAAAGCTTTCCCAATCAGGCTAAGCATTATGTGGGCGAGGCCGCGGATGAGCTTTGGGGCGCAACCAAGGATGCCTATCATACCGGCAAACACCTCGCAGATCAGGACACGGTCAAGAAGGTCGCCGGTGGGGCTGCGATAGGCGCCGCTGCCGCTGTGATTGCGCCCATCGGACTGGCCACCGGTGCACTGATCGGTGCGGGCATTGTTGCCTACCGTCATGTGAACAAGAAAAAGAATCAGGAAAACAAATAATTGCGTTGCCCTTTCTGCGGACATGATGACAGCCAGGTAAAGGACAGTCGTCCAACCGAGGACAATAGTGCAATCCGCAGGCGGCGGCAGTGCGAGGGCTGCGGCGGTCGCTTCACGACCTTTGAGCGCATCCAGCTGCGCGAGCTGACGGTCGTCAAAACAGAAGGCAAGCGCGAGACTTTCGACCGGGAAAAGCTGGAACGCTCGCTGTCAGTGGCCTGCCGCAAGCGGCCGGTCGACAATATCCAGATCGAAAGACTTGCGTCCGCGATTCAACGCCAATTGGAAACCCTGGGTGAAAGCGAAATCGAGTCCAAGCGGATAGGCGAATTTGTAATGGAAGGCCTAAAGGCGCTCGACAGCGTGGCCTACATCCGTTTCGCGTCGGTCTATAAGGATTTCAGCGAAGCCAAGGATTTCGAAGATTTCGCCGGGAGCGTAGTCGAAGCGGCGCAAAAATGAGCTCGCCGCCCATCGTCATTCTCGTCCGCCCCCAACTTGGCGAAAATATCGGCAAGGCGGCGCGCGCGATGCTCAATTTTGGTCTGACCGAGATGCGGCTTGTGGCGCCGCGCGATGGCTGGCCAAACCCGGCAGCGGGGCCAGCAGCTTCGGGGGCGGACGTCGTTCTTGCCAATGCGCAGCTATTCGACACGCTGGCCGAGGCCACCGCCGATATCAGCAACATCTATGCCACCACCGTGCGCAAGCGCGGCGTAACAAAGCCTGTGATCACCCCGGAAGTTGCCGCGAATGAAATTCTGCAAAACGCGGGACGCAGCGCGATATTGTTTGGTGCCGAACGTTCCGGCCTGGAAAGCGACGAGGTAACGGTCGCCCGTTCAATCATCACCGTCCCGATCAACCCGGAGTTCGGTTCGCTTAACCTAGCGCAAGCGGTTATCCTGTGCGCCTATGAATGGTCGAAAACACAGTCGCTTGCCAGTCCGCCGAAAACCGAGCTCGACCCACCAGCGTCCCAATTCGAACTGGATGGGCTTATCGACCAGCTCGACAATATGCTTGAGCCGCTGGGTTACTTCACCCCGGTCGATCGAGCGCCGGTGACGCGCCGGACTTTGCGAAACCTGCTGACCAAACCCGCCTGGAACTCGTTGGAAGTACGCACTTTGCGGGGCGTGCTGACCACTTTGGCCAGACATCGCCGGGCGACCGACTAGTCCTTAGTGTTCAATTCGTCCCATCGCTCGAACTCATACGCAATCGACGCCTCGACCAACCTGTCCCAAATTTCGGCGACAAATGAAGCCGGAACTCCCAGTTCAGAAGCCCGAACGACAGCATTATCTATGACCTCTTTTTTTCGTAGTTCGTCGCGCACAGCACCGCGGTCGGTCTTGATGCGCGCTGCGGCGTCCATATAGGCGAAACGCTGCGCCAGCAAATCCATGATTGCAATGTCGACAGCGTCTACGCCAGCCCGCACCTCAGGCATATCCGCACATTCTTCAGGGCCTTTCGGCGTAACTTGGCTTAACATGGCAGCGCCTTTACGGTTCGCCACGCCCAAAGTCGAGGCAGATGTTGACATAATGCCTCATTGCCGCCATAGGCGCGCCTTCGCAATCGACCCTGCATGTCAGTGAAGCAGGTGTCCGGCCCGTCCAGCACGGTTCGCGCGATACTGGCGACATCGTTATAGCAATTGAAGGAATTCGATAATGTCGAAGCGTACAAGCTCGAAATATAAACTCGACCGCCGGATGGGCGAAAACATCTGGGGTCGTCCCAAGTCACCTGTCAACAAGCGTGAATATGGCCCCGGCCAGCACGGTCAGCGCCGCAAGGGCAAGCTGTCCGACTACGGCATCCAGCTGCGCGCCAAGCAGAAGCTCAAGGGCTATTATGGCGACGTGACCGAAAAGCAGTTCAAGCGCGCCTATACCGAAGCTGCGAACATGAAGGGCGATACCTCGCAGAACCTGATCGGTCTGCTGGAGCGTCGTCTCGACATGGTTGTCTATCGCGCCAAATTTGCGCCGACCATTTTTGCCGCACGCCAGCTCGTCAGCCACGGCCATGTCCGCGTCAACGGCGTGAAGTGCAATATCGCCAGCCGTCAGGTTGCGGTGGGCGATGTCATCAGCCTTGGCAACAAGGCCAAGGAAATGGCACTGGTCATCGAAGCGCAGGGCCTCGCCGAGCGCGACATTCCCGAATATGTTGCGGTCGATGGCAATGACAAGGTCACCTTCGCGCGTATTCCGACGCTCGACGAAGTGCCTTATCCGGTCAAGATGGAACCAAATCTGGTCGTCGAATTCTATTCGCGCTGATTTTGGTTTCAGCCAACCAAAGAGGCGGTCCTGCGGGGCCGCCTTTTTTGTTTGAGCGACGGCGACGGCTCTGCCACAAGACGCAACATTATTTCCCATTAGGAGATTCCGATGCGCATTCTGACGCTCGCCCTTGTTTCGGCCCTCGCGCTTGTCTCAGCTTGCAAGGAGGTCGATGACGCTCCCGCTGCAGCAACCGTCGATGCCTCGGCATTGCCAGAAATCGTCGTGCCTGAATTGTCCGAGCAGACGATGAAAGAGGTGACGAAAGAACTGTCGCTCGACAGTTATGAGGGCCGCGCCCCGGGTTCGGCTGGCGAGGAGAAAACGGTCAGCTACCTCGTCGATCGCTTCAAGAAAGCAGGCCTGGAACCCGGCAACAAGGGAAGCTGGACCCAGGATGTGCCGCTCGTTGAAATCCTCGCCAAAAATGTCTCTGCACTCAGCGTCGCGGACAAGTCGGGCAAGGCAATGTCCTTTGCCTATGGCAGCGAATTTGTAATTGGCAGTTACCGCGAGACGCCGAAAACCACCGTGGACCAAAGCGGTATGGTTTTTGTCGGCCACGGCATCGTCGCGCCTGAAAAAGGCTGGAACGATTATGCCGGGGTTGACGTCAAGGGCAAAACCGTCGTCGTTATGGTCAATGATCCCGATTTCGACATGACGGGGCTGGATGGTCCGTTTGGCGGCAAGGCGATGACCTATTATGGTCGCTGGACCTATAAATATGAGGAAGCCGCGCGTCAGGGCGCGGCCGCCGTACTGATCATTCATGATGATGCACCCGCAGCTTATGGCTGGAATGTCGTCAATTCAAGCTGGACCGGCCCACAATTTCTTGCCCAGTCGAAGGATGGCGGGAAGAGCCAGACATTGGCCAATGGCTGGATACAAAAAGGCGTGGCGAAGGAAATCTTTGCAGCCGCCGGACAGGATCTGGACAAGCAGATGGCGGCGGCAAAAGCGAAGGGCTTCAAGGCCGTACCTTTGGGACTGACGGCCTCGTTCAGCTTCGATAATGAGATTAGCCGGAAGAACAGCAAGAATGTTATCGGTGTATTGAAAGGTGCGAAGCGCCCCGACGAATATGTGTTATACACCGCGCATTGGGACCATCTCGGCATCTGCACGCCGGTCGATGGCGACAATATCTGCAACGGCGCAATCGACAATGCCACTGGCACCGCGGCGCTGGTTGCACTCGCCGAGGGCTTCACCAAGGCCGGCGCGCCCGACCGAAGCGTCGTGTTCCTCGCGGTGACTGCGGAGGAAAGTGGCCTGCTCGGCTCGAAATACTACGCTGAAAACCCCATTTTCCCGCTCGGGAAAACTGTTGGCGGCGTCAATATGGATGCCTTTTCTATGGCTGGCCCGGCCAAGAACCTGACCGTTATTGGCAAAGGGAAATCGGAACTCGACGCATATCTCGATGCGGCCGCCAAAGCCGAAGGCCGCACACCCGAAATGGAACCGACGCCGGAAAAAGGCTTTTATTACCGTTCCGACCATTTCAGCTTCGCCAAATTGGGCGTCCCGATGGTCTATTTTGAGGGCGGTGACGATCTTGTGACCGGCGGCAAGGAAGCGGCAAAAAAGATCGCCGAGGATTATGAGAAGAACGCCTATCACAGCCCGAAAGACGAGTTCAAAGAGGATTGGGACTGGTCCGGCGTAATGGCCGATCTGCGGCTCTACTATCGCGTGGGCCGGATGCTGGCGATGACCGACGCATGGCCCAACTGGAATGAAGGCGACGAATTCCGCGCCATTCGTGACAAGAGCCGGGCAGCGAAATAGCGATGCCGCTTATTGCTATCGTCATGCTGAACTTGTTTCAGCACAACACACCGCCGTTCGTTATCCTGAAACAAGTTCAGGATAACGGCAGGATAGAGACAAGCGAACGATGACCTTCCGCATGCCTGCCGAATGGGCACCGCATGAGCGCGTATGGATTGGCTTTCCGAGCTTCGCAGAATATTGGGAAGAGCCGCTTGCCGAAGCGCAGCGACAAATTGCGGCCTTTGCCAATGCCGTTCATGACGGTGGCAAGGGCGAGCAGGTGCACGTGATTGCCGGCAATACAGAAGCAGCCGCGATAGCGCGCGATCTGGTCGACGACGCCGTGGTCGTTGAGGAGCGCAAGATAGGTGATGTTTGGCTTCGCGATACTGGCTGCATCATTGTCAGTGACGGCCAACACCGCATCGCGCGCAATTTCGGTTTCAACGGCTGGGGTAACCGGTTTGACTATGACGGTGACAAGACCATCGGCGAGATTCTCGCCAAAGCTGCTGACTTTGATGTATCCGATTGCGATTGGGTGCTTGAAGGCGGCTCGATCGACGTGGACGGTGAGGGATTGGCCGTCACCACCAGCGATTGTCTGCTAAACCCCAACCGCAACCCCTCGCTGCACAAGAAACAAATAGAGGAACTGCTTCGCCGCGATCTCGGCATTGAGCGGCTGCTCTGGCTGGGCGATGGCCTTGCCAACGACCATACCGATGGTCATGTCGACAATCTTGCTCGCTTTGTTGGACCGAACCACCTCGTCATTCCCGAAGCCCGCGATCAAGATGACCCCAATGCCGCAGTTTATGCAGACGCCCGCAGCCGCGCCGAAGCATTTGGCTGCAAAGTCACCGCCCTCCCCTCGGTCGGTCGGTTTGTGCAATATGGCGAGGCCGTTCCTGCCAGTTACATGAATTTCTACATCGGTAACAGCGCCGTCATCGTGCCAATCTATGGTAGCCGTCATGACGATGACGCACTTGCAGAAATGTCCGTCTTGTTCCCCGACCGCAAGGTCGTCGGCCTGCCAGCCGATGCGGTCCTGACCGGCGGCGGCAGCTTCCATTGTTCAAGCCAGCAGGTCCCGCTTTGATGCTATTGGCAACATCCACATTCCGCCCCATATAACCCCCACAATCAACAGAGAGGACTCCCCCATGAAGAAAGCTTTTCTCCTTGCCCTTGCCGCAACCACGTTGATCGCCCCCGCGCATGCCGACCATCACGGCATGAACAAGGCCGAACATGACAAGATGCACAAGGAGCATCAGGCAAAGCTGGCGAAAATCCTCGCTGATCCCTCACGCGTCGACGATTCAAAGCGCGACAAATATCGTCACCCGGCCGAGACCTTCGCATTTTTCAGGATTCACCCTGACCACAAGGTCGGCGAATATGCACCCGGCGGCGAATGGATTTCGCGCATCCTTGGCAAATATATCGAGGGCCCCGGCAAATTTACCGGCCTGTATTTCAGTACCAATGCAGGTTTCGGGTCGCCCGAAGCCCATACGCGCATCAAGGCGGGCGCCGCCAAATTTGGGGAAGATGTCGCAAAGGTAACCGGCCGACCCGCAACCGACTACCAAGGCTACACGCTCGACGCGATCCCTGAAGGCGAGAGGGGCACGTTCGACCGCATCATTATCATGCGCATGCTGCACAATATGACGCGGTGGAATATCGCCGACACCGAACTGAAACGAATGCGCGAGCTTTTGAAAGACGATGGCCTGATCGGAATCGAGCAGCACCGTGCAAAGGCCGATGCGCCCTACAGCTACACCGACGGGAACAAGGGTTATCTGCGTGAGGCCGATGTCATCAAGCGGATGGAGCTGAACGGTTTCGAACTGGTCGCAAAGAGCGAAATCAACGCCAACCCGAAGGACAGCGCGAACTGGCCCGATGGTGTCTGGACCTTGCCGCCGCAGCTTACGTTGAAGGATGTCGACAAGGCGAAATATGAAGCGATTGGCGAATCCGACCGGATGACCATGATCTTTAAAAAGCGCCTTTGACCATGGAATTCGCGATCAGGGCAGTCCTGTCTGGCATCATAATTGCCCTGATCGCATATATCGGCAAAAAGGCACCGGCGGCAGGGGCGCTAATCGCGTCGCTGCCGTTGATTTCCATCTTGGGCATGATCTGGCTGTGGCGCGATACCACGGATACGACGCTGTTGGCCGATCATGCCGAAGCGACCTTTTACTTCGTCTTGCCCAGCCTCCCCATGTTTCTGCTGATCCCCTGGATGTTACGCCACGGCCAAGGGTTCTGGCTGTCACTGGGTGCAGGGGTCATCATGACAGTGGCCCTCTATTTTCTCACCGCAACGCTTGCCGCGCGTATCGGCGTGCGCATATAGGGGCGCATGAGCAGGAACATCACCGTCGCCGCGCTGCAATTGCCCCTCAGCGGAAGCGAGGCCGAGAATATTGAGGCGGTGAGCGACCTAGTGTCGCAAGCCGCTTCAAATGGCGCGCAAATCATCCTCCCGCCGGAATTATTTTCCGGGCCCTATTTCTGCAAAACGCAGGAAGAGGCGCATTTCGCGCTTGCCCGGCCTACGCTGGAACACCCGTCGGTGAAGGCGATGGCCAAGCTGGCAAAGCAGCTCGGCGTAGCTATCCCCACCAGCTTCTTCGAGCGCGACGGCGCGCATTTCTACAACACGTTGGCAATGATCGATGCCGATGGCGAAATTCTGGGCGTTTATCGCAAGAGCCATATCCCCGATGGGCCCGGCTATCAGGAAAAATATTATTTTCGTCCGGGCAATACGGGTTTCAAGGTCTGGGACGTTTTCGGTGCGTGCATTGGCGTCGGGATATGCTGGGACCAATGGTATCCCGAATGTGCCCGCGCGATGGCATTGATGGGCGCGGAAATGCTGTTCTATCCGACCGCCATCGGTGCCGAGCCGCAAGATGCAACACTCGACACGCGGCATATGTGGCGGCGTGCCATGGTCGGCCACGCGGTCAGCAATTGCATGCCCGTCGTTGCTGCCAACCGGATCGGCAGCGAAAACGATCATGGCGGCGAACCCCAGAGATTTTATGGCACCAGCTTCATCTCCAATGAATGGGGTGATGTGGTGACCGAACTCGACGATAGCAAGACGGGAATGATGGTCGCCACGTTCGATCTTGATCAGGCGAGGGCACACCGTGCGAGTATGGGTTTCTTCCGTGACCGCAGGCCGCAGCTTTACGGACAGTTAGTAGAGGATATCTAGCCTGCCTTATACCTATCTCATTGGTCTCGGGTCGAACCAGCCGCATCCCATCATTGGCAAACCTGCAAAAGTGATTGCACAAGCGGTCGCTGCGCTGGAAATGGACGATATCGATGTTTTCGCGCAATCGGCGGTGATCGAGACGGCACCAATCGGTCCATCGCGACGTCGATATGCGAACGCAGCCATCATCGTGTCGAGCGAGCTTGATCCGCCGTCCCTGCTCTCCCGCTTTCTTCAGATTGAAGCCCATTTCGGGCGCGTTCGGCGCGGTCAGCAGTGGCGGGCAAGAGTGCTCGATATCGATATTCTGCTTTGGTCCGAAGGTATGTGGATCAGCGACACCCCGGAGCTTGCCATTCCCCATCGATATATGCGCGAGCGTAACTTTGTACTGACCCCAGCCGCCATGATCGCACCTTATTGGCGCGATCCGGTTACGGGTCTGGCATTGCGCCAGCTACAATCACGATTGAACCGACCAAAGCGGCTTGACCCCGCAAGATAGCGCCTTTAGGGGGAGCGCTCTTGCACGAACCGCACAGCGGTTCCGGTCGGGGCCCTTAGCTCAGTCGGTAGAGCAACTGACTTTTAATCAGTAGGTCGCTGGTTCGAATCCAGCAGGGCTCACCATCGCTGTATCAGCACCAATTGTAAAATTGTTGACGTTGAATCGCGAAAAAATGCCTAATATTGTCGGCTATTCGGGAACCTAAGCCGCTTTTCCAGCTTATCGCCTCAAAGGCAATTCTATCAGTTTTGGTAAGTACATGAGTAACAAGGTTCTGATTGTTGAAGACGAGTTTCTGGTCGCACTTAATTTGCGCCAGACCTTGTCCAACCTGGGTTTCGAGACTGTGGGCATAGCGCCGGATGCCGAAACCGCTTTCCGGTTTGCCGAAAGCAAACCCGACTTTGCGCTAGTCGACGTAAATCTGCGCGATGGAGAGACCGGCCCGCAGATCGGCCGCACGCTGGCCCAGGAATATGGCGCCGTGGTGCTGTTTCTGACGGCAAACCCAGGCCAACTTGGCGAAGGCATTGACGGCACGATTGGCGTGCTTTCGAAGCCCGTGGGGGAAGAGGTCGTTGAGACAACGCTCGACTATCTGGTGAAGTATCGGATGGGCGAATTGGCCTTACCACCCCCGGCTTTGCGGGTTTTCAATTCGAAGGACGGTCCGCAGTTATAAGCGTGCGGCACTGACCTCGATTTTGACGTACAGGCCTTCGGTTTTCCAGTGCCGTTCGATGACGCCGCCAAGCTGATCGGCTATGCTGATTTCCGAAAGCTGTGTTCCAAATCCCGTTATACTGGGCGGTGCGGGCACTGGGGGTCCACCAGTCTCCTGCCATTCGATAATCACATTATCGTCCTGGCAGGCGGTGCTAATGGTTATGATACCAGATGCCGATGACAATGCGCCATATTTGACCGCGTTTGTCGCCAGTTCGTGCACGACCAAGGCAATCGGTGTGGCGCTTCGGTCGCTCACTGGAATATCCGCCCCCTCTACCGTGTATCGGGGAGATCCATCCATTTCATAAGGAGTCAAAATCTCGCGCAACAAACCATGCAGGGTGCCGAATTCGCGCCCCGGATCGGACATGGGACTATGTGGTCTGGCGAAATTATGGGCGCGCCCAAGTGCAGATATTCGGCCTGCAAGCCGCTTCGCGAAACCACGCGTCTCCGGATCGGCAGGCGAAGACAAGCCAATAAGCCCGGCGATTACGGCAAAGATATTCTTGATACGGTGGCTTAACTCGCGACCCATCAATTCGGTTTGGTCTGCCGCCATTTTGCTCTCATGGATGTCGGTGCAAGTCCCTATCCAGCGCGTTATCTCGCCCTTTGCGTCCCTGACGGGGAGTGCACGGCCCAACGTCCAGCGATATTCTCCGCTATGATGCTTGAGCCGATATTCGATGTCATAATCTTCGCCGGTCTCAAGACTATGCCGCCACCGTTCCCACGCGCGGGCCTGATCTTCGGGATGAAACATGTCGTTCCATCCCTCACCGTCCGTCGAACCATGCGGAACACCTGTAAATTCATACCAGCGGGCGTTGTAATAATCATGGAAGCCGTCAGGCAGCGTCGACCATACCATTTGAGGCATAGCGTCGGTCAAAACCCTGAATTTGGCCTCTGTGACCGCCAGTGCCGCCTCAGCATTGAGTTGACTCTCAACCTCTGCATTGATCCCCAGCCAGCGGACTATCTGTCCTCCACTTCCCTGAACCGGAATTATTCGCGTCAGGAAGCGCCGAAAAATGCCATCGGCGCCACGTAGCGGAAACACCATTTCGAACGGCTCGCCGGTTTCAATCGATTTGGTCCACTTCTCCATCACATCGGGCAATTGCGCCGGATCATGCACGTCCTGCCAACCCCAACCTTCCATAGCCTGCGGGGTTGAGCCACAATAATCGTGCCACCTGCGGTTATACCAATAGATATAGCCATCCCCCCTGGCTATCCAGCAGAGCATCGGCATATTTTCGGCAATGAGCCGGAAATCGTCGGCATCGGGTGCCATTGGCAAATCAGGTTCAGCAAGGTGCGAAACTTGGACCGGAGACCGCCAATAGTTCAATTGGCCAAAGTTATTTTCATAGTGCCGTTTGTGGAGCATCGATAGTTTCTAACAAATAAAATGGGGCAAATGTAAAATGCCGTCATTCGCGCTCTAGCAGAAAGATATCGTTTGTAGATATACGTCAAGCATAAGTGGGTTCAGCCGGTAATCAGGCAGGCTACCTACCCAAAAAAACACCCCGGCCTTTGACCGGGGTGTTCGTTTTGCTGGCATTCGGGGGATGGGGGGAAGGTAAATACCAGCCTAATTATCTCTGTTCTGCTTTACCCCAAAACAACGCCGCACTTGAAAATTTGTTCCAACAAAAATTATGCTGCCTGCGAATCGACGGATGACCGTTCCCGGTGCATCAAAAGCGCTTGCCCAATCGTTGCGATAACGGTCTCCGGCTCAAAGGGCTTTGTTATGAGATAGGTAGGCTCAGGTCGCTCGCCGGTAAGCAGGCGTTCCGGATATGCGGTGATGAAAATAACTGGCACCGATTGTTCCGCAAGAATATCCTTCACTGCGTCTATGCCGCTGGACCCGTCGGCGAGATTGATGTCCGCCAAGACCAGTTCAGGTGGCTCTTCCCTCGCCTGAGCGACGGCCTCGCCCCTGGTTCGAACAATCGCCATGGCCTGGTGTCCAAGGCTTTCGACGATTTGCTTGATATGCAAGGCTATGATGGATTCATCTTCGATGATGAGCACTTTGGCGGTCAGCGCGTCCGCGATCGCGACGCGCGCGGCCTCAACGTGATCGCTGACATCAGCCGAGCCAAGTCCCAGTATCAGTGCCACCTGATCTTCAGTGAAGCCTTCGACCGTAGCAAGCAAAAGGCTCTGCCGCCTTTCTATAGGGAATTGTGCGATAACGCCGCTGCGCCCGCGGGTCTCCAGCGGCGCCAGCAGGTCGCTATTCCATATGCGGTGAAAAGTGCGAAAAAGCTCTGTCTTCACCGGCAGACTTTCGTCCCACTCCTCGGGGGCCTCCAATATAGCTTCCAGTGTTTCCCTTACCGCAGCGTCACCCAATGTCTGAGATCCGGTCAATCCCCGCGCGTAGCGCCGCAGATATGGCAATTCAGTTGCCAATTGTTGTTTGAAAGACATATTCGCTCCCTTTGCAGCACAAGCACTGCTGACGGCATATACGCGCCAAAAAGTTTTTTGTTCCGTGCGTTGGAACATTTTTCTTTCACACGGATTACGCTTTTTCAATTAGGGGTTTGTATCGCCCCCACGCAGAAATGACCAATCGGCGTGCAGGGTCGGGAATGTTTACATGGTAGCCGGAGCGTCAAACATGGGTGAGTCTAAGGGGGGACGGCGCAACAGGTCAGGAAAGACCTTTGCCGAGCAAGCGAGCGATCCTGTAACCGCAGCACTGCGCAAAATGCATAATGAGATTGCCGCAGAGCCCATTCCCGAGGATTTTCTCGCACTGCTGGACCAAATAGACGCGAAAATGTCGGCGACAAAGAAATTTTCATGACCGATAATATGACAAAGTCCAGGGAAGCCGCACCGGTGGCCTCCGACTTCCGAAAAGAGATCATCGCCATTGTCCCGTCCTTGCGCGCATTTGCCCGAGGGCTTTGTGGTAACAGGGAACTTGCCGACGACTTGGCCCAAGACGCCGTGATGAAGGCATGGGCGGCTCACGAAAGTTATACGCCCGGGACAAATTTTCGGGCCTGGATGTTCATGATCCTGCGCAACCAGTTCTACACAACGATGCGAAAAAATTCGCGCATGACGAGCTGGGACCCCGAAGCCGCGGAGCGCCTGCTTGTCGAGGCAGCACCGCAGCAACATCACATCCATATGTCCGATGTCGAAAAGGCGTTGCAGAAACTGCCTGCCGAACAACGCGAAATGCTGCTGATCGTGGGTGCCGGTGGCGCCAGTTATGAGGAAGCGGCGCACATTACCGGCTGCGCCATCGGAACGGTCAAGAGTCGGCTTGCACGCGGCCGTGTAGCATTGGCTGCCTTGATTAACGGCCCCGACGAGGATGCTGCAGACTCGCCACCCAAGATCAAAAAAAGGCGTGAGGCACGGACAAGTTCTCAGCCGCCTTTAGCGGGTTAAGGTACGCAAAGAGGGGCAATTTCGAGTGCGGTTTTTCAGACCTTCAAACTTACGGCAAGGACTGATCTGGATCGTCGTAGCTGCGCTGATCCCGTTCGTTGTCGTGAGCGTAATCCAAGGGCTGACCACCCTTGAAAATATACGCACTCTCGCCGGAAATGAGTTGAATGCCAAGGCTGTCGCGATTGCCGAACGGGAACGCGACCGGTTTGTTGTTGCGCAGCATCTACTTATGACGGTTGCCGCAAATCCCGACGTTATTGCCATGTCGAATCGCTGTGACGAAGCACTTACGGCAGGCCTTCGTGACTATGGTGCCATCGTAAATTTTGTCCGCTCCGATGCCAAAGGCAATGCCCGGTGCTCAGTACTGCCTTATGCAGAAGGCACAAATTTTGCGCGCGACGCATGGTGGCAGCGTGGCGTTCAGTCCGATGGCCTGACAGTAACCAAATCTTCGATTGTCGGCCCGATCTCCGGCAAGGAGATATTGATATTGTTTTTGCCGCTGCGCGACGTTGATGGGCGTCAACGCGGTGGGATTTCCGCCGGAATCAGTATGGATGAGTTGCGAAAGTCCATTGCCAAAGCGCCTGAAAACCGGACGGGTTCGATTTCCATCATGTCCATGGACGGAAATATCGTGGCGTCGGGAGAGCAGCGACAGGACTTTCGACCAACAAATCTGACAAGACGTTCCGGAAGTTTAGAAGCCAAGTCGGCATCGGGCGAGGCGTGGATGTACAGCGTAGCGCGGCTTTATGGTGACGATCTGGTCGTGGTATATGCCCAGCCCCGCCAGCAGCTCATGGCGGCAGCCATAACGCAAGCGAGGATGAGCTTCCTGTTACCCATTGCATCGATATTGCTGGCATCGATGGCAATCTGGCTGGGGACACAAAAGCTTGTGGTCACATGGCTGCGCGACCTCGCCAAACTTGCTGGCAGATTCGCCCACGGTGATTTCTCCGGCGACCGCGAAAAATTTGCCGACGCGCCTGAAGAAGTCGCCGCACTAAGCGCAGATTTGCATGCCATGGCGGACACGATCAATATACGGAACCGCGAGTTGACTGAGGCTCTGGCCGCAAAGACAAGGCTTACCCACGAAGTCCATCATCGGGTGAAGAACAACCTCCAAATCATCAACAGCATGCTATCGCTTCAGATCGCGCGCACGAAGGAAAGCAAGGCGAAGGCGGTGTTATCGCAAACGATGGCCCGCATTTCCGCGCTCGCGCTCATTCACCGCCTGCTATATGACGGCGCTGCAGACCATGAACAAGGAAGCGTGGCGGTCGACGATCTTTTCCGCGAGCTAGGTTCCCAGTTGAACTCACACCCGGTACGACCCAAAAACGTGAACATTATATGCAATGCATTTGGCACGGTAATTCCCGTTGATGTAGCGGTTCCATTGAGTCTTTTTGTTGTTGAGGCGGTAACAAACGCCTTTCAGCACGCATTCGGACCGGTCGATGAGGGCACGGTTGAAGTGAACTTCCGGCAGGACCGCAACGAAACGCAGCTCGTCATCAGCGACGACGGTCGGGGATATGAAAATATAGGCCAGGCTGGGCAAATGGGCATGGAGTTGATGCATGCCTTTACCACGCAGATGAATGGCAGAATGAGCACGAAAACAGCGCCAGGCGGTGGCACGCAAGTACATCTCATTCTGCCTGAGTTGGTCGGCGTAGAAGACTGAACTAAGCATAGACCGTCTTCACCCAGTCCTGAAGATTTTCGATAAACAAGCTCAGAATTTGGTGTAACCCCGATCGCACGAACGGATTCGCAACCGGACGTCTTACAGGGAGGAACGCCTGAGTGGCTGGCACATTCTTGATCCGAAAGTTGAATGCTTTCAACCGTTTATCACAAAAGGGCGAAGAGGCGATTCAGAATATTTGCGGTCGCCGCATATTGTCCCTGCCCCGCCGCCAAGACATCATTAGTGAAGGCGAGGATCCGCGTACGGTCAATGTCATAATTGATGGCTGGGCGTGCCGATACAAGACGCTGGAAGACGGTCGAAGGCAGATCCTCGCATTTTTCGTGCCGGGCGACTTGGCCGATCTGCATGTCTACATTCTGGACGCGATGGACCATTCAATCGGGACCCTAACGCCGCTGCGATATGCAAGGATGAGCCCCAAGGAATTTGAAAGCCTTGGCAATGATTATCCTGCCGTTCTCAGGGCGCTTTGGTGCGACAGCCTGGTCACAGCCGCGATCCAGCGCGAATGGCTGGTATCGGTGGGGCAGAGAACGGCACTCGAAAGCGTCGCACATTTGATCTGCGAACTTTACTTGAGGCTCAAGACTGTGGGTTTAACACGGGAGGGAAAATGCGCATTCCCGCTCACCCAATCGGATATAGCCGACGCGCTTGGCATGACCCAACCGCATGTTAGCCGGACCCTGAGGGAAATTGAGAGGACGGGAATTATGACCCTGAGGCGAGGCACGTTAACCGTGCATAATCTGGCAGATTTAAAGGAACTGGCGATATTCAGCCCCAATTATTTGCACCATCTATATGATGCCGCACAGAGTGGACCCGACCCATCCTGAAGTGGACGAGTCGGGCCAAGGTCATTACTTGTCAGCAGCGTCGGCTTTGTCTTCCATGGCGTCGGCTTTCGCTTCGCCCTGTTCGCGCACCTGATCGGCCTGTGCTTCCATTTTGTTTTCAGCAGCCGAATCGACGCCATTAACCGTGGTGTCCATCGCATCTGCCTGCTCTTCCATAGCATCAGCCTGCGCCTCTGCGTTGTCGCGCACGGCATCAGCTTGTTCTTCCTGAGCATTTTCAGCTGGAGAATCGCATGCCGAAAGGGCTGCGAGCGAGGCCGAGGCGGCCAGAATAAGGAATGATTTTTTCATGGATACTACCTTTCTTGAAATTAGCGGACACGACCGCGACGGAACAGATTCACGATGGCAAGCAGGACGACTGCACCAAGGAACGATGCAACGAGCGACATGATGTCAAACGCGCCTGAGGTAATCGGTGCGCCGCCGATGAGCGGCGTAATCAGGAAACCCGCCAACAGGGCACCGACAATGCCGACGACGACATTCAGAAAAATGCCCTGCTGCGCATCGGTGCGCATCACGATACTTGCCAGCCAGCCGAGCACGCCACCGACTACCAAAATCAATATGATATTCATTTAACTTCTCCCTTTCAGAGTGTCGTGAAAACATATGTTCGGGCATTTGGTTCCCGGACTGATGAGCGATTGACGAATTGAGCCTGAAAAGCGCCGAAAAGCGGAACTTCCGGACTGCCGCCTCGTTGACTGACATGCAAGGACGCATGAATTCGATAGAGGATGAGAACAATGGCGACAGAAACTGCAACGAGCACCGGAAACTCTAAAGGCAACAAAACCGGACGATCGACGACAGCCAGCAGAAAAAGCGCGCAGCCTAAGGCCAACAACACTTCCAATCATCGCGAGGGCACAAGTCGGCGCCGATCTTCGCCAAACAGAAACGTTCGACGGCAGGGTCACAACGGATCAGCACGTTCATGGTTATCCGCAGTCATTTCAGCAGTCGGTGTCGGGGTTGCTGTTGGAGCGAGCCTCTATGCAACCAGAAAACAATGGATGCCCATGACCGAAAGCTGGCGTGACGAATTCTCCGCAGCATTCGCCGATGATGAAACCGATTATGAAAATTTCGACCAGACGCGTCACGCCGGAACCTCATCGATGCGCGATTATCCTGGCGATGACTGGGAAGACATTGACGATATGTCCGACGCGTCATTCCCGGCGAGCGACCCGCCATCCTTCAACCCGGGTACTGCAGGCTAAGCAATTTTAACGAAGCGGCTTCCGGGTGGCGGCGGGTCTTGGGGTGGCCCGGCAAAACACTGCGCCACCGCCATCCATTGCCGTGCAATATCGCCTTCGACCAGTAGCGAGGTGTCGGCGATATTGCGGCATTGGGTCGCGACCTGGCAGAACTCTGAAGCGCTCCCTTCGATGAGATCGTCACCCTCGCCATATTCCCAAAGCGCGCCCGACGGCGCAACAAGTCTGAGGCGCGGCATCGGCCCCGGCGCATCCATCCGACGGTTTTTCCAAGTCCAACCCCAGGTGTTGACACCGAGGCGGACAATATTGCTGATCCTGTCGGTTTCTATACGGTCAACCCCCATCAGGTCGTAGATCGGCTGCGCGTGCGCCCATGTCTCCATCAAGCGCGCGGTGATGGATGACAGCGCGCTCATCTCTGGTCCCACCCATTTTAGGCGCATTTTGGGGTCGGCTGAGACAAAATGTGCCGAAGTCGTCGTGGCGCGCTCGACCCAGGCCGTTCGAAGCGCTTGCCCCGATAGCTCACCCAGATAGCGCTTCTCAAAATCCGGCAGCCGCCCGCCTTTTACCCCCGCCATCATTTCATTCAAAAATGCTGAAAAAGCGGCTTCATCGGTGAGCGAAACGTCTGCGGCGATGTTCCAGACGTGCAGGTGGCGCAGGATATTATCTATCGTCCAGTCTTTAAACTGTGTCGATTGTTCGAATTGATTGTCGGCCAGCGGTGCGAGCAACTCTGCCAACGCCATCGTTTCGTCCAAAAAGTCGATTGCTTGCTGCATCACCCCATGAACCCGAACATATGCCCCGCTATCTTGCGCATCTGAATCTCCTCCGCGCCTTCGGTGATGCGATAACGGCGGTGGTGGCGGTAAATATGTTCGAACGGCTTGTGCCGCGAATAGCCCAGCCCGCCATGGACCTGCATCGCAAAATCGGCCGCGTTGCAGACCAGACGGTTCGCCTTGTAATTGCACATGCTGACCTTGTCGGACAGACGTTGCGCGACTTCAGGCTTCGTCATGGTATCCATCTCTGCCGCGGTTTTGAAGATTAGCAGGCGCAGCATTTCAGCGTCGGTCTGCAGTTCGACCAGCGGGAACTGGATACCCTGATTGATGGCCAGCGGCTTGCCAAAGGGCTTCCTTTCGCGCGCATATGCAACCGCTTCATCAATACAATATTGCGCCGCGCCGAGCGAAGACGCCGCCTGCCGGATTCGGTTTTCGTGGACGAAATGCTGCGCGACCGCGAGGCCGTTATCGAGTTCGCCGAGGATGGCACTGTCGGGTACCCACACACCTTCATAGCACACCTTGGGGTGATCGGTTGGCATGTTGAAGGTCCACAGATATTCGCCAATCTTGAAGCCAGGCGCGTCGGTGGGCACGATGAAGCAAGTTATGCCCCGTGCCTTTCCATCCTCCCCGCTGGTGCGCGCAAAGGTCATGACATGGCTGGTATAGGGCAGCCCCGTCGTCCACATCTTGTTGCCATCGATACGATAGCCCGCGACGCCGTCACGCACCTCCGGAACCGCGCGCGTGTCCATATGCGTTGCGTCCGAGCCATGATGTTCCTCGGTCAACCCAAAGCTCCAGCCCATTCTGCCTTCGAGCATAGGCGGAATGAACTCGGCCTTTTGTGCCTCCGTTCCGAAGTCGCGCAACATCAACACCTGTACCAGATTGCCGACGATGCTGCTTTCGTTTTGCAGGTCGTTGTGCAGTCCAAGCCCTTTGTGCGCCAGATGATGGCGGATCACTGCCATGGCGAGGTTCGACCCATCCTGCCCGCCATATTCCTTAGGGATCGCATAACGATAATGTCCGGCAGCGTCTGCTACAGCCCGCATTCCGGCAAGCAACGCCCACCAGTCGGCACGTGGATGGCCGTTGTTATCCCAGTCGGTACGCGCATGTTCGCGGCGATGGTCGAAGAAACGGATATTGTCGTCGCGGTTTTCGATTGGTTTGATCTCGCGCTCGATAAAGGCGTCCAGCACCGCGAGATAGCCTGTAATGTCCTGCGGAATTTCGAACAGCATCAGGCTTTTTCCCACTTCGCACGCGCGGCGGCAATCGCCGAATATTTGGGCTGGTCTACGGCCAATTTTGCGAGCGACTGCGCTTTCAGATGTGCCAGAAGACCCGGGGTCTCGAGCGATTTCGATCCCGCCAGCAATTCGTCGGACAGGGCCTTGTCATGGATGTTGATCGGTGCGGTGGCCTCACGGCTGAGCATACCCAGCGCGTTAAGCGCCACTGATGCCATGAAGCGGTTGCGGCCTTGCGTGGCCGGCCGAATGTCGGTTTCGATCCATGTGGAGATGGCCTGAAGCAGCTCATCCGTCGACGGTTCACCCTGTGCATTGCGTTCAGACTGGGAAGCATCCTGCGGTAATATGGATCCCCGTTCTGCGACAGGCGCATCCTCTTCCAACAGCATCAACAGATCGACCTCCGTCTCCGACGCCCGCCGTCCGATCACCGCACGTTCGAGGCCCGGGTCCTTTCCGCTACGCCAGATCTCGGCCATTTGCAGACAGCATATCCCCCACCATAAGGTCGAATAGATCAACCACCAACGAAAGCGGGTTGGATCGACGGCCACACCGCTTTCGCGTTCATAGGCGTCGAACAGCTCTTCGACCCCGCTGACACCGAAAGCGGGTTTGTCGATGTAACCGAAACGCCAGCTGTTGATGCAGCCGAAGGCCAAATCCTGATGCCGGTCGCCCAGATGTGTCAGCTCCCAATCGAGGACTGCGGCCAAGCCGTCCGCAGCCACCATGATGTTACCCATTCGAAAATCGCCATGGAGAAGAACAGACTCGATGGGACTCGGCGCATGGTCCGCCAACCAGCGGAACGCCAGCGCCATGACTGGACGATCGCCGCCAAATTCGATGAAGCGCGCTTGTAAATCGGCGAGCAAGGGCGTCGCCTTCATTTCGGGCAATGTTGGAAGCGTGGCCAACGGCACAGCATGGATAGCTGCCAACTCACGCGCCATATCGTCCAGCAGCGATGCAGGCGGGTCGGCCAATATTTTTACAGGATTCACCTCAGCTTCGACACGGCGCATCAGATAGCCGGTGCCGAGTCCATCTTCAGGCTCAATCTCGCCTATGATTTGAGGCGCTTTAACACCAGCAGCACAGGCCGCGCGCACAATGGTGGCTTCTACATCATGGCCGAACGGACGACCCTTCATCAACTCAGCAGAGGGCGAGCGCCGAAGCACATAGCCCTGCCCTGCATAATCGAAAGACCAGCTCTCCATATTGGCGCCGCCGGTCAAACGGCACAGATTATCTGCGGTGTCAGTTCCGCCAAGGCTCCGCTGCGCAAATTGCGTGACGCTGGCGGCGAAGTCGGCTGGCATCGTTACCTTTTTGCCCAATAGGCGAAAACTGCCTTCTGCAATTTGGCAACATGTGCCCTCGCGGCAGGTCCAATCCATTCGCCGCGGTAATCGGTTCGCCCCGTCCACCAGCCCTGCCCCGGCAATCCATCGCTTTCGCGCACCACCAGCACGGCGAGCGCAGGAGCCCCTTCGGTTGCAGTCAGCTGGTCGATCTTATCGAGCGTTTTGCATACGGCTCTCATCTTTGGACGGGTAAAACGGAAGCCCAGGTTGAGAAGAAGTTCCGAATAGCTGATGGCACGGCTTTCCCGCGCGCATTGCTCGAGCATGGCCCTGATCCGCGCTACATCATGCAGTGCCGAAAGGTCCGCAGCCGGATCGCTCAGAAAGTCTTCAAGGACGGCATCCATTGCTCAGTCCATACCGATTTCCACTGCAGGTGAAAATGGTGGGCGATACAAGGTTCGAACTTGTGGCCCCACCCGTGTGAAGGGTGTGCTCTACCACTGAGCTAATCGCCCGTCCGTTACGACAGAAGCGCGCCTTTGGCAGAGCGCCAGCCGGTTGGCAAGACGTCAGGAAACGATTTTGATATGCGGTTCTGCAGCAGGTGCGACAAACGCCTTGCTGTTCAGACCGGCAAAAATCGTGTCCACAATCCGCGCGAGTTTCTCTACCTTCAGCTTGCCAGTCCCAATGTAAATGATGGCGTCGGGATTGGTGTAGCACTGCATCATCTGATTGATCAGCGACACGGTTTCGTCGATCGAAAGCCCTTCGAAAAAGCCCTGCTCCATCGCTTCGGCCACGATAAGCGCAAGATAGTGGTCGCCAAGGTCCACATAACCCCGAACAACTTCAAAATGCTGCTGACCAATCTCCAGATAGCTTTTGAGCAGGTCAGGTTCGGCCTCATATTGTTTCACCATCAGTTCGAATCGGCGGCCGAAATATTGAAACATCTTTTCACGGATAGGCAGGTCCGCGGCGGTAACCTCCTCCATGATCTTCACCTTTTCGGCAAAGAACCGTTCGGCAACGGCTTCCAGCAACGCCTCGCGATTTTCGAAGAATCGGTAGAGATTGGATGGCGACATGCCCGCTGCTGCGGCAAGATCGGTCATCGAAATATCGGCGGAGCCCCGCTTTCGGACGAGGTCGTCAACAACCTCCAAAAGCTGTTCCTTGCCTGCGTCGATATCGGTCTGGGGGCGGGCCATATATCGCTCCTGTGTATTAGGCGCCTAAATCAGTTTTGTGATATGTGTGACCTATATATTCAGTTTTCAATAGGGTCGAATGCAAAACTGGGCTGCTGCGTTGCGTCCCCCTGAACAGCGCTTTCCTGCACGAGATTGGACAGCGTCAATCCAAGCAGCCTGATCCCCATTTCGGCGGGCAAAATATGGTCGAGAAGGCTATGGCCAATTTGCGCAAATTCTTCACGGCTGCCCACAAATTGGCCGACCGTACGCGAGCGTGTCACCGTTCGAAAATCTGCATAGCGCGCCTTCATCACAACCGTCTTCCCGCGTGCATGGTAGCGTTCGATCCGTTCCCAGACGAGGTCGATAATTTCTTCGATCGCCTCGCGAAGCTCGGCCTCGCTGCGCTTGTCGTCGAAATAGGTGGTTTCCCCTCCGATAGATTTGCGGATGCTGTTGGCATTGACCGGCCGGTCGTCGATGCCTCGCGAGGCCTTGAACAGATATTCCCCCCAACTGCCGAAATGGTGCGACAGCCACGCCTGATCCTTCGCCGCGAGGTCCGCGCCGGTATGCAGGCCAAGCTTCGCCATCTTCTCGGCAGTGCGCGGGCCAACACCATGAAAACGGCGGACGGGAAGGCCTGCGACAAAATCCGGCCCCTGTTCGGGCAGGATGACGCACAGGCCATCCGGCTTGTTCTGGTCGCTCGCAAGTTTGGCGATGAACTTGTTGTAGCTGACGCCCGCACTGGCAGTCAGACCGGTCTCGTCGCGAATGGCGGCGCGGATGGCCTTTGCGATTTTCACTGCCGAGCCGATTCCATGCTTGTCCTCGGTCACATCCAGATAGGCCTCGTCGAGCGATAGAGGCTGGATGATGTCGGTATAACGCGCAAAAATCTCGCGGATCTGCCGCGAGACAGTGCGATAGGCCTCGAACCGCGATTTGACAAAGATCAGGCCGGGACAGAGCCGCGCTGCGGTGACGGAGGGCATCGCCGACTTGACCCCGAAAGCCCGCGCCTCATAACTGGCCGCCGCAACCACACCTCGTTTGGACGAGCCGCCCACGGCAACGGGCTTTCCGCGCAGTTCGGGATTATCGCGCTGCTCTACAGACGCAAAAAAGGCGTCCATGTCGACATGGATGATTTTGCGAATGGTATGTTCACTCACCGCTCAGCCCTTATCAAATCCTCCAGTTTATGGGGAGAATCAGCAAATCAAACCCCCACAGCTGCCCGCAATGCCTTACGGTCGAGCTTGCCGATCATCGTTTTTGGCAGCGTGTCCATCACCACCACTGACTGCACCCGTTCATGCTTGCCCAATTGCGGGTTAAGCCAGGCCGCGAGCGCCACGCCATCTTCGCTCGCGCCATCCTGCAACGTCACGAAGGCGCGCGGCATTTCGCCATGATAGGCGTCGGGCACGCCGATAACGAGCGCCTCTTTGACCGACGGATGCCGGTATAGCACATCCTCCACCTGGCTGGGGAACACCTTGAAGCCGCCAACCGCAATCATGTCCTTGAGGCGATCCACGATATGGATGAAGCCATCTTCGTCAATCGTCGCGACGTCACCGGTGCGCAGATATTCTCCGAGGAAAACTTCTGCGTCCGCATCGGGCCGGTTCCAGTAGCCGCACATGACCTGCGGGCCGGCAAAGACCAGTTCGCCCGGTTCGCCCTCGGGTGCCGGCTTGGTCGGGTCTTCCTTGTCAACCAGCTTCACATCGGTGCCGGGGATTGGCTGCCCGATCGAACCAAGCTTGTTCAATCCCTCATAAGGATTGCATGACACGACGCCAGAACTTTCGGTTAAGCCATAGCCTTCGATGACTACTGCGCCAGTGCGCTTTTCGAACCGCTCCTTCAGCTCTGCGGGCAGCGGTGCGCCGCCGGATATGCAAGCACGCAGTGAAGAAAAATTCGCATCCTCGATATCGGGACAATCGAGTAGCGCCTGATACATTGTCGGCACGCCGGGCAGCGAGGTCACATGCGTTCTGTTGACCGCCGCCAGCGCAGCTTTGGCTTCGAACCGGGGAAGCATGATAATCTCACCGCCATTGTTGACCGTCCGGTTGAGAACCGTCGCGTTTGCAAACACATGGAAAAAGGGCAGCACGCCCAGGATACGGTCGGGCGCGGCGTTCGCCGGATCATTGACCTTGGAATGTGGGTCCAGCATATTGATCTGCCGCGCATTGGCGGTGATATTCTGATGGCTGAGCATCGCACCTTTGGGCGTCCCGGTTGTCCCGCCGGTATATTGCAGTTGCGCGATATCCTTTTCGGGGTCGCAGGGCTGCACCGCATAATCACCTGCATTGGCGATCAGATCGGCGTAATTTGTAATCCGGCTGTCGACAGGAATGTCTGCAATATCCTTGCGCTTGAACAGCCGATAGGCCCAGCCTTTGGCGCGCGGCAACGCCTCGGCAACGCTGCCGACAATCAGTTCCTTCAGGCTCGAACTGTCGAGCACCTTGATTGCTGTCGGCAACAAAGCCGCTGCGGACACCGTGAAGAGTATCGACGTCCCACTGTCCGCAACCTGATGGGCCAGTTCATCGACCGAATATAGCGGCGAGAAATTGACCACCGTGGCGCCGGCCGCGAGCGCGCCATAATAGGCCGCAATATAATGTGGCACATTGGGCAGGAACAGGCCGACATGGTCGCCTTTGCCAATTCCCTTGGCCTGCAACCCCTTCGCCACGCGCCGGACAGTATTGGCCATCTCGGCATAGCTGTATTTGCGCCCCATAAAATCCGCTAGCGCAGCCTTGTCCATCCGGGCTGCGGCCTCGAAAAACATATCGTGCAGCGCGAGCGGCGCGAAATGCTGGTCCCATTTGACGGGATGCAAATAGTTTGTCGTCCAGTTCATGCCTCTGTTATGCCGCGTGATACCAGCCGACGCCATCGCGGATTTCACAATCGATGCGTCCGGTAAGATGAAGATGCCGCAAATGCGCCATGGCCTCGCCGGTCGCGAGTCCATAAACGCTTTCATCAATCTCACGGTCGAACAGAAGCCCGAAGGTATCGACTCCCCGCATCTCCTTTTCCCGTAAAGCGGCCTCCAGCGCGTCAAGCCGTTCATAGTGGCCCGCCGCGAGCCGGTCGAGCCGCACATGCACGCCGGTAAATGGCTCGCCATGTGCGGGAAGGACGAGCATGTCGGCGGGAAGCGCAGCGCGGAATTTGGCCAGCCCCGCCAGCCATTCACCCAATGGATCGGCCTCTGGTTCGCTGTCCATCGTCGATACGTTGGAGGTTATCCGCGGCAATATCTGATCGCCTGCGACGATCATGCCATTGTGAAAATCCACCAGGCTTACATGCTCAGGTGTATGTCCGCCGCCGGTCATCACCGTCCAGTCGCGCCGACCGATGCGGATCACCTGCCCGTCATCCATCCGCACATGCCCCGTCGGCAGACGCGATACCGCCCGCGCGAAATTACCCCAGCCGCCGCTGCGCATCTTCTCGACGCGCTCCTCGTCCCACCCGGCAAAGGCTCGGCGTGCCAGCACCTCCTCGGGCGGATGTTCCTTGATGTCGCTGGTGAGCATCCGCGCCATCAGCCATTCGGTGCGGTTCATCCAGATCGGCACCTTGAAGCGATTGGCGAGCCAGCCAGCGCAACCCACATGGTCCGGGTGGAAATGGGTGACGAAGATGCGCTTAAGCTCGCGGTCGGCCAGCACGCCCGCAAACATGCCTTTCCATTGCTCGATGGTGTTCGGCATGAACAGCCCTGTATCGGCAATCGCGTAACCGCCGTCGTCGTCCAATATCCACAGGTTGATATGCGCGAGATTCCCCGGCACCGGCATCCGCGTCCAGCCGATATCGGGCGCCAGCGGATAGATTTCACCATATTGCGGCGCGTGGTCGCCGAGCGGGTAGGTCAGCCCCTTCAGCTCCTTCGCCTCGAAGCCATGATCGGCGAGCGATGCGTCATAATCGGGGGTTTTGGTAGCCATGTCCAAGGCCGTGCCTTAATCGCTCGATTAAGGCAATGGTGACGTTAGGGAAGGTGGGGGGCGGGAGGTCGTCATCCCCGCGCAGGCGGGGATCTTGGGCGGTTTACACTCCACCGTCCGTATAAGACGACCGGGGTCCCCGCCTGCGCGGGGACGACGAATTCTTAGTCGCCAGCCTTCTTGAACAGCGTATCCGCCGTCAATTCGGGCTTCGCGCCTTCTTCCTCTTCGCCCGAAAGCGCAGCTTCCGCGCGGCGTGCGGCTTCGGTGCGTTCGGCGCGGAGTTCTTCGATCAAGGCCTCGCGGTCGGTGCCAAGGCGTGCATCGTCGGCGGCGCTGTTGTCGATGCCAGCCTTTTTCGCCGCACGGTTGACGATGGCGTCGAGTTCGCGCTGCGAGGTCAGGCCCAAAGTAACCGGGTCCTTGGGCTGGATTTCGGCGATGTTCCAGTGGCTGCGCTCACGGATCGCGGTGATGGTGTTGCGTGTGGTGCCTATCAGCTTGCAGATCGCGCCGTCCGAAATTTCCGGGTGGTTGCGCAGCAGCCAGGCGATGCCGTCGGGCTTGTCCTGGCGCTTCGACACCGGCGTATAACGCGGGCCCTTGGTGCGGCGGACCTGATCGGGGCCGACCGACATTTTAAGAACATAATCTTCGTCCGCCTGACCCTTTTCGATTTCGGCAAGCGACAGCTCGCCTGCATGCACAGGGTCGCGTCCAGTATATTTCGAACCGGTCATATCGTCGGCCATTGCCTGCACTTCGAGGATATGAATCCCGCAAAATTCTGCGATTTGCGAGAAGGAGAGACCGGTGTTGTCGACCAGCCAGGCGGCGGTCGCGTGCGGCATCAACGGGGTGGCCATATTCTTCACTCCAAATAAAAGGGGCCGCCCCTTTCGGAGCGGCCTGAAACTGTTGGCAGCCATTTAGGCCAAGTTGGCGCGGTCGGCAAGGTGCAATAAACGATGGCTCTTGCGCTGCTGCAGGCGCCGGTGCATCCAGTCGAAAACATCTGGGGATAACATGAAGCGCTTTTTCAAATGGTTGGCGATTATCCTGCTGCTGGCAATCGCCGCCTTGTTCGTCTGGGGCTATGCGCCCGATACCGATGCGGCGGAAATGAAAGCCAAATATGGCGGCGGTGCTTCGCAATTTGCCGAGCTTCAGCCAGGCCTGAATGTCCATCACCGCGATGAAGGCAGACGCGACGGGCGAGTGCTGGTGCTCATCCATGGCTCGAACGCTTCGCTGCACACATGGGAGCCTTGGGTTAGAATCCTCGGCAGTGATTATCGCATCATCAGCCTCGACCTGCCCGGTCACGGCCTGACCGGCGTTAATCCTGCAGGTGCCTATGACAATGCCTCTTATGTCGGCGTGGTCGACGCGCTGATGACGCGGCTAGGCATCGAAAAAGCCGTCATCGGCGGCAATTCGATGGGCGGCGGGGTGTCTTGGATGTTCGCGCTGGCGCATCCGGAAAGGACCGAAGCTTTATTGCTGGTGGATGCAGGTGGCCAGCCGCAAGCAAAGCCGGATGAATTGCCGATCGGCTTTCGGCTTATGCGAATGCCCATCATCAAGGAAGCAGCGCGTCTGATCGCGCCGCGCAGTATATTCGAATCGAGCATCAAGAATACGATGAGTGTACAATCGAAGGTCGATGATGCGCTGATCGACCGCTATTGGGAACTCAACCGCTACCCCGGCAACCGCGAAGCAACGATGAAGCGTTTCGGCGATCCGAAAGGAATGGGCTCGGGAACGAAGGAAAAGCTCGCCGCTATAAAAGTGCCGGTGCTCATCATGTGGGGAGAGGACGATAAACTCATCCCGGTCAGCTCGGCGCGCTGGTTTGCCGAGGCAATTCCGGCGGCGAAGCTCGTGATCTATCCAAAGGTCGGGCATATCCCAATGGAAGAAATTCCCGAAAAAAGCGCGGCGGACGTGAAAGCGTGGCTGGACACTTTGCCCGACCCCGGCAACATCGTCCAACGATAAATGCCTTATAAATACAATCAGGCGGTTACTTTTTATTTATACTGGGATGTTAAAGCGATCTCCGAACTTTAAGGGGGTTGAAACAATGAATTTCAAAGCTTTGCCCGTCGCAGTTGCCGTTTGCTTCGCCGCTTTTTCAGTCCAGGGATGCTCTTTATCTTCATCGACGTCGTCGGTGGTATCGTCGACTTTGCAGCTCAACCAGTCGGCAAGTGCCGCGTTCGCGGCGTTTGAGGAAAGCGAGGAAATGACGTCGGAGATTGGCAGCATCGCTAACAGCGAGAGCATCGTCATTACAAAAAAAGATGGAAAATCTATCAGCTATGAAATCGCATCAAGCCTCGATGCTGGCGGATCGACGATCACTTTCCGTTTCGATGATTTGGGTGATGGCAAATCCAGCATCCGCGCAGAAATCGATGTGCCCCCGGTGGCACGGGGAAAGCAATATCTGTCCGAGCATAAGATACGCAATGTGCTGGACAAGTCGCTGAAAGAATTCGCCGCCGCGTTCAACAGGGATGAATCGGTGGCATCGGCATTGCGACAGATAAACCAGACCATTCTTACAGTGGCAGTTGTGACCAATAGCACCAATGACAAAGACGATATGCAGCTCGTCATGGACATGATGGACAGCGGCGAAGGCAACGAAACATCGCTTACCAGTTCGAAATATTCGCCATCCGACGTGTCAGACACAGCCATAACCGGCAAGCCTTCTATGGAGCTTGATGATGGCGAAGCTTCTGATTGGAGCGATAGCGAGGAAAGCAGCGAGTTTGCGGTTGGCGAGGATTATTGATTTACAGTTGAAGCACGATTTTCCCGACATGGTCGCCCGATTCCATATAAGCGTGGGCGGCGGCAGCTTCTGACAACGGGAAGCTCTTGTCCATTTCCGGCTTTAGCTGTCCGTCGGCGACCATCGGCCAGACCGTCCGGTAAATCTCGTCGGCCAGCAGCGCCTTGAACTCCGCCGAGCGCGCGCGGAGTGTCGAGCCGGTGAGCGTGAGGCGGCGCATCATGACTTGCGCCATGTTGATTTCGGCAACCATTCCGCCCTGCACCGCGATTGTGACATGGCGGCCGTCTTCACGAAGGCATTGCAGGTTGCGCGGTACATAGCTGCCTGCGACCATGTCGAGGACGATATGGACGCCTTGCCCGCCGGTGATGGTCTTCACTTCCTCGACGAAATCGGCCGCCTTGTAATTGATCGCATGGTCCGCGCCCAAAGCCGTTGCCGCATCGCATTTATCGTCGGACCCGCAAGTGACAATGACGGTCAGCCCGAACAGCTTGCCAAGCTTGATCGCCATAGTGCCGATGCCGCTGGTGCCGCCGTGGACAAGGATGGTTTCGCCTTCCACGGCATAAGCGCGTTCGAAAACATTGTGCCACACAGTGAACAGCGTTTCGGGCAACGCGGCTGCTTCTGCCATGCTCAAGGCGGCCGGAACGGGCAAGCATTGGTCGAAGGTCGCAACGCAATATTCCGCATAGCCTCCACCCGAGACCAGCGCGCACAGACGGCTGCCGATTTCGCCCGCATCGACACCCTCGCCCACCGCAACGACGGTTCCCGAAATTTCAAGACCCGGAAGGTCGCTTGCACCCGGTGGTGGCGGATAAAGCCCTTTGCGCTGGACGACATCGGGGCGGTTTACGCCCGCATATTCGACCTTCAGCAATACCTCGCCGGGAGCGGGCGCCGGAACCGGCCGCTGGGACGGCTTCAACACCTCCGGTCCGCCCGGTGTCGAAATCTCGATTGCGGTCATCATTTCCGGCAAGTCCGCCATTGTCTGTCCCCCTTCAACGGCGCGCCTTTTACGCAAGCTTGATATTGACAGCAAGCACGCTGCGGTAAAATATAGGCTATGGATAGCGAGGACCTTCAGCCGCTGCGCCGCGACGATCCTGTGGCCAACCTGGTCAGGCAGGATCTGGACCCATTGTCAGTCGACGAACTCGAAGAACGCATCGCCACGCTCAAATCCGAAATCAGCCGTTGCGAAGGCAAGATAGCCTTTGCCACCCGCCACCGCAGCGCCGCCGATGCGCTGTTCAAGAAGTGATTTGGCGCAAGCCTTTATTAACCACTTCGGCGCTTAATCCTTTTTCTGTCGCAAGACTGTTGAAAGCGGGCGACGACGGCGCGATATAGTATTGGAACCAACCAGCGACCAAAGTTTAAGGAACGACCAACATGCCATCATTCGCGGAATCGCTGGAAGCCACGCTCCACAATGCGCTGAAGCATGCGGGCGACAGGGCGCATGAATATGCGACGCTCGAACATCTGCTGCTTGCGCTCATCGACGATGCCGATGCAGCCAAGGTTATGCAGGCATGCGGCGTCGATCTGGGCGAGCTGTCCGATGTGGTAATCACCTATCTCGATACCGAGCTTGAGAGCCTGCGCGTCGAGGGCAAGGTCGATCCGTCGCCCACCAGCGGGTTTCAGCGTGTTGTGCAGCGTGCGATCCTGCATGTGCAAAGTTCGGGCAAGGACGTCGTTACTGGCGCGAATGTCCTCGTTGCGCTCTTTTCCGAACGCGAAAGTTACGCGGTCTATTTCCTGCAACAGCAGGATATGAGCCGCCTCGACGCGGTCAGCTACATCAGCCACGGCATTGGCAAGGACGGCAAACTCGCCGAACCGCGCCAAGTGACCGGAAGCGAGCAGCCCAAAGAGGAAGAAGGTGAAGACACCAAGGGCAAGAAGGACAAGAAGGAAGGCGCGCTCGACCAGTTTACAGTCAATTTGAACGAGAAAGCCAAGCAGGGCCGCATCGATCCGCTGATCGGGCGGAGCGCCGAAGTCGACCGTACCGTTCAAATTCTCTGCCGTCGGTCGAAGAACAATCCGCTCTATGTGGGCGAGCCAGGTGTGGGAAAAACCGCGATTGCCGAAGGCCTCGCGCGGCGCATTGTCGAAAAGCAGGTGCCGGAGGTGCTGTTGCCCGCAGTCATCTACTCGCTCGACATGGGCGCGCTGCTGGCAGGAACACGATATCGCGGCGATTTCGAAGAGCGGTTGAAGGCGGTGGTGACTGAACTCGAAAAGCTGCCCGACGCTATCCTGTTCATTGACGAAATCCACACGGTCATCGGTGCTGGCGCTACCAGCGGCGGGGCTATGGATGCCTCGAACCTGCTGAAGCCGGCGCTCTCCGGCGGCACAATTCGTTGCATCGGCTCAACAACCTACAAGGAATTCCGCAACCATTTCGAAAAAGACCGCGCCCTGCTGCGCCGGTTCCAGAAAATCGACGTCAATGAGCCGACAATCGAGGACACGATCAAAATCCTTGCTGGTCTGCGCAGCGCGTTCGAGGACCATCACAAGGTCAAATATACGCCTGATGCATTGAAGGCCGCGGTCGAGCTGTCCGCGCGCTACATCAATGACCGCAAACTGCCGGACAAGGCGATAGATGTCATCGATGAGGTGGGCGCGATGCAGATGCTGGTCTCTCCATCGAAGCGGCGCAAGCTGATTACCGCGCGGGAGATCGAAGCGGTTATTGCGACCATCGCGCGCATCCCGCCGAAAAATGTCTCGATGGACGACAAGACCGCACTCGGCAATCTGGAGGCCGATCTGAAACGCGTCGTCTTTGGACAGGACAAGGCAATCGAGGTTTTGGCAAGCGCCATAAAGCTCAGCCGCGCTGGCCTGCGCGATGGCGACAAGCCTATCGGCAACTACCTGTTCAGTGGCCCCACCGGCGTGGGCAAGACCGAGGTTGCGCGGCAGTTGGCGAGCATCATGGGCATTCCGCTAAAGCGTTTCGACATGAGCGAATATATGGAGCGCCATTCGGTCAGCCGCCTGATTGGCGCGCCGCCGGGCTATGTTGGTTTCGATCAGGGCGGCCTACTTACCGATGCAGTCGACCAGAATCCGCATTGCGTGTTGCTGCTCGACGAAATCGAAAAGGCGCATCCCGACCTGTTCAACATCCTGTTGCAGGTGATGGACAATGGCCGCCTGACCGATCATCACGGCAAAACCGTCGACTTCCGCAATGTCATCCTGATTATGACAACCAATGCCGGGGCCAGCGACATGGCCAAGGAAGGCATAGGTTTCGGCAACAATATAAGCAAGGAAGACGCAGGGGACGAAGCGGTCAAGAAGCTGTTCGCACCCGAATTCCGCAACCGCCTCGACGCGCAGGTGCCTTTTGGATACCTACCCACCGAAGTCGTCGCGCGGGTGGTCGACAAGTTCATCCTGCAGTTGGAATTGCAGCTTGCCGACCAGAATGTGCACATCAAGCTCGATGACGAGGCGCGCAGCTGGCTGACCGAACGCGGCTACGACAAGCTGTATGGCGCCCGCCCGATGGGCCGTCTCATTCAGGAGAAGATCAAGCAGCCGTTGGCCGAGGAATTGCTGTTCGGCAAGCTGGTGCATGGCGGCGAGGTTGCGGTGCATATGAAGGACGGCGCGCCCGCCTTCGAAATTACCCCTGCGCCACCCAAGGCCGGCAAGGCAAAGCCGCCAAAAAAGGCAGCAAAGGATAAGGCGAGCAAGGCGGAATAACTTCTCAAAACCCTCTCTCCTTTAGGGGAGAGGTACGAAGCCTTAGCAGCTTTGCTGCTTAGGCGAAGTGGAGAGGGGACGCTGGTGCACTTGTTTTGCCGTCCTGCCCCTCTCCGCTGCGACTAAGCGACAAGTCGCTAAGTCTCGCTCCTCTCCCTCTAAAGGAGAGAGGAAACCTCTACAAGGCAACCAGTTCCGCCGTCGACCCTATCCCATCGAACAGCGCCGCCTCGGTACCGGTCATCCACACCTGTGCGCCTGTCGCCGCCAGCCTTTCGAAAAGGGCCATTCGCCTTTCGGGGTCCAAATGTGCGGCGATCTCGTCGAGGAGCAATATTGGCGGCGCGCCTCGCAGCGCTGTTACCAATTCGGCATGGGCGAGAATGAGCGAGAGCAGCAATGCCTTTTGCTCACCTGTCGAGCACCGATCCGCAGCCTGCCCGGTGCCGCGATGATGGACGACCACATCCGTACGATGCGGCCCGACCAGCGTCCGTCCGGCGCTTGCATCGCGGCGGCGGCCTTTTCGCCACAACTCCATCAGCTCGGCAGCGTTTGCCGACCCGGTATTTTCCAACTTTACCTCCGGCACTGCAAATGGCTCCGGCGACGCGGCACTCAGACGTTCGGCGAGCGCCTCCATCATCCGGCCCCGCGCTTCGACGATCGCCGCTGCGCTCTCCGCCATTTGAGTCTCTAGCGCATCGAGCCACATATCGTCGGGTGCATCGGCACCGGACAATAAGCGGTTGCGTTGCTGCACGGCCTTTTCATAACGGCTGCTGTTGCGCGCATGGTTCGGCTCCAGCGCCAGAACCAGACGATCGAGAAAGCGACGCCTTCCCCCCGCCCCGTCGATGAACAGCCGGTCCATCGACGGTGTCAGCCAGATCACCGACAACCATTCGCCCAGATTGTTGATGGTTGCATTAGCGCCATTTATGCGGACTTTGCGCCGGTCGGGTGCGGCAGCCTCAACGCCGGTGCCGATCTGCACCTCGCCCAAATCAGCTGACACCGCGAAGCCCGCGCTGGCCCCGACCCTCACCATTTCGGAAAGTGACGCCCTGCGAAGACCTCTGCCCGGCACGAGCAGCGATATGGCCTCCAATATGTTGGTCTTCCCCGCCCCATTCGGCCCATGCAACGCAATGAATGGCGCGGCAGGTTCGAGCGTCAGCATGGCGTGATTGCGAAAGTCGGTCAGCGAAACGCGGGTCAGAGCCATAGCTTGCCGCTGCTAGCGCCGCACCAAATCTGGTCAACCAAAAATTCAAAGAAGATCATTCCCAAATATTGGGGAAATTTGCCACTTTATGAAATGTTACAATGATGACGATATAGTCAGAATTATCATAGCATATTGATATACTTAGATTTTATAAAACTGGCACGCTGCATGCTATAACTCTGGCATAGCCGGAATGGTCCGGCAAATGACAAAGGAAATTGAAATGACCCTCTCTTCACGTAACCAAATCGCATCGGTTTTTGCCGCTGTTGTTTGCGCTTTCATCACTGTCGGCATGAGCATCGCACCTGCCGTCGCTCCCGTCGCTTCGCTCGTCGCCTAATCCGACGAACTTCAAAAAAAGGGAAATGACCATGAACTCGACCGCACGCAACCAGATCGCATCGGCCTTCGCCGCTGTTATCTGCGCGTTCATCACCATCGGCATCAGCGTAGCGCCTGCCGTTGCCCCCGCCGCAGGCCTGGTCGCCTGAGGCGGGAAAACCCACCAATCGAATTTTCGGAGTAAACATAATGTCACGTCTGGTTCTCGACAAAGCCAACAAGAAAATCCTCGGCGTCTGTGCCGGCCTCGCCAATTGGGCGAATATGGATCCGATGATCGTTCGCCTGATCTTCGCCGTTGCGACGCTTGTTGGCTTTGGCTCGCCAATATTGATCTACATTGTTCTGGCGATGGTACTGGATTGATCGAAAACGGTTCTTTTTACTTGCCTCTTGCGGTCTTAAAAAGGCAGTAAGGCCTTATCGAGCAGGAGGCGAAATTGGCCGACGACGAGCAATCATTCCATTCACGCGAATTCGAACGCGGGTTGGTCAGTATCCCTGCGGAAATTCGTGAAAAGGGGGCCGGTCGGCAAAAGGTTTCCGTCATCGACCTGTCGCGGTCGGGCTTCAGGATGCATTGCATCTTCCTTATCCCGTCGGACCGCACGGTCTTCCTGACAATGGAAGGGTTCGAATCGATGGAAGCGCGCATCGCCTGGCATGAAGACGACTATTATGGATGCGAATTCAAACATCGTCTGCACGAAGCTGTCTACGACCATGTCATCAAGAGCTATCCGACACTGGGTGTCCGCCGCTGAGTGGAAAATTTCCGCAACCCCCGCGGTTCCCCGGAGCGCGGCGTGCGAGATTGGGGCGGTCATGGCGGACGATTAAGTGGTTGCTGATTCTGTTATTGTTGATTGCCGCAGTACGCTTGGTCGAAATTTATCTTTACCCTCCCGAAGTGCTAGCACCCGGCCCAAGCGGCATTCAGGTCGCCGATGGCGACAGTTTTCAGGTCGATGGCCGGAAATTGCGCCTGAACGGCATCGACGCACCCGAATATAAGCAGCGATGCAAAGACGCCAACGGCGAGCCGTGGGAATGTGGAAAGGCAGCGCGGGCATCATTGGAAATGCTGTTGCGCTCTCCCGGCCTGCGATGCGAGGCAGAGGCGGAGGATCGTTACGGTCGCTCCATCGCCAGCTGCTCAGCCACGAACATAGCGGATATAGCTGCTGCGCAGGTAAATGCAGGCATGGCAGTCAGTCACGAATATTATGGCGTCCGCAGCTATGGCGATGAAGAAGACGCGGCGCGATCGGCCAAACGCGGCATCTGGGCAGGCGAATTCGAAGCACCGTCCGATTGGCGGGCCCGGAACACGGCTGGATCGGCGAGCGCTGGCGGCCTCTGAACATACTACCGCTATACATGGAACATAGAAGCTCCTGACGCACTCTCTATCGCAACGATAAAGGTCGCACGGAGAAGTTATGGCGGACAATGCCAGTTCGCGGAGCGCAAGCGCGTTCAGCAATAATCGGAAAAATTTTCGCAATGCCGTCAGGACACATGCGAGACTGCTCGTCTCGCAAAGTGTCAGCTTTCAAGTATCGCTGTTGGATCTGTCGGCCACCGGCTTTAGGTTCGAGACGGCCAACCATATCCCGATTTCGCGGATTGTCTATCTGACCATACCGGGATTGGAGCCGTTACAGGCGAAGGTCATCTGGGCCGATGGCGAACAATATGGATGCGAATTTACCCGACCGCTCCACGCATCGGTATTCGCCCATCTCTCAGATAAATTCCCGGCGTTGGCGCGGTAGTTTACCCTACCTTGCGGACAAACACGCAGCCCGCTGAATAGCCCGCACCGAATGAGCAGATCAAGCCGATATCACCAGATTTAAGGTCTTCATTATGCTTGTGAAAAGCAATGATCGATCCGGCGCTCGAGGTATTGGCATAGGTGTCGAGCACGGTCGGACTTTCATCTTCTGTTGCCTCGTGGCCAAGCACTCTATGCGCAATCAGCCGGTTCATCCCTGTGTTGGCCTGGTGAAGCCACATACGCCTCAGATCCGCACCTGACAAACCGAGACTGTCGGCATGTTCGAGGATCATCTGGCCGACCATCGGTACGACCTCTTTGAACACCTTGCGGCCTTCCTGGACGAACAGCTTGTCGGTGCGTGGACCGCCTTGGTCAACGGGCCCTTGCCCGTGCGCGCGGTTCAGGAAACCGAAATTGTTACGGATATTATTGGAAAACTGAGTCTTGAGCCGTGTTCCCATAATCTCCCAGTGGCATGCAGGGGCTATATCTTTGGCTTCTACCAATATCGCAGTTGCAACGTCGCCAAAGATGAAATGGCTGTCACGGTCGCGCCAGTTCAGATGACCCGACGTGATTTCCGGGTTCACGACCAACACCGATCGGGCATTGCCGCTGCGGATATAGTCGGCTGCGGTCTGGATGCCGAAAGTCGCGGACGAACAGGCCACATTCATGTCGAACCCGAAACCGCGCTCCATGCCAAGCTTATGCTGGATTTCGACGGCCATCGCCGGATAGGCGCGCTGCATATTCGATGCCGCGCACAAAACGGCATCGACATCCGACACATCGCGTCCCGCCTTTTGTAATGCATCGCCGCAGGCCGCCACGCCGATTTCCGCCATCATCGATATCTGGTCGTTCGGACGTTCGGGATAGCGCGGCTCCATGATCGCAGGATCGAGGATTGCGCCCTTGTCCATGACATAACGCGACTTGATGCCGCTTGCCTTTTCGACAAATTCGACCGAGCTATGCGTAAGCGGCTCGGCATCTGGATTTTCGGCATTATAGCGGTCTGCATAGGCATTGAAGCTGGCAACCAGCTCTTCATTGCTAATGCTGTCCGATGGCGTGAACAGGCCGGTTGAGGAGATAACCGGTATTGCGCCTTGCGCGCTTTGCGACATGATTTTTCCTGCTTGTGTCTTTTTGATGCGTCCGGATGCCTAGCGCCTGCGTAACTGCGAAACAAGCGTTTGCAGTGGCCTGCAACGTCGCTAATGTCATGTGGGGGAGGAACACCGAATGTCGATGGAGGAGCGTCAGCCAAGCTGGCTTTCACGCCTTTTCAGGCGAGCGTTGGTGGCAATTTACAAACATAATGGCTGGCGCGCGCATGGCATCGTTCCTGAACCCCGAAAGTTCGTTCTGATCGCCGCGCCGCACACCAGCAACTGGGACTTCGTCTACTTCCTTGGACTGACCGACGAACTCGGTATCCAGCCGCACTTCATGGCCAAAACATCGCTGTTCCGCTGGCCATTCACCAATTTCATGCTCGATATGGGCGGGGTTCCCGTCGACCGGTCCTCGAGCAAGAATTATGTCCAGCAGATGATCGACGAATTCAAACGACGGAAGGAATTCATGCTGACCATTGCACCGGAGGGTACGCGCGGAACGGTCAAGGCCTGGAAAACCGGCTTTTACCATATTGCGATGGGTGCAGGCGTGCCGCTGGTGGTTGGCATGATGGACTATGCGTCGAAAACCGGCGGACTAGGTCCGGCGATCTGGCCGACCGGCGATTACAAGGCCGATATGGCAAAGGTCGCCGAGATTTATGCCAAAGTCGTCCCCAAACATCCCGCCAAGGGGATGACCGCAATATTCGATGAGACAACGATATGACTGACTGGCTTCCGACCCTTGCGTTGAACGCGGCCGCGCTGCTTGCGGTAATCCTGCTGCTCTGGGCCTATTCGGTCAAAATTCGCGATGTATCGTTCATCGATGTATTCTGGGCATTTGGCATGGTCCTGCTGGCATGGGCGACATGGGCACAATCGGGACAGCCCGGCGCGCGATCGCATCTGTTGCTGGGTCTGACGACGCTGTGGGGCTTGCGCCTTTCGCTGCATCTTTGGACGCGATGGCGCGCGCATGGGGAAGACCCGCGTTACGCCAAGATCATGGGCAGTGTGATGGAGAAAAAGGGCTGGAGCTGGTCCAAAACCTCGCTCCTCTCCGTCTTTTTGACGCAAGCACCTTTGCTCTTCATCACCTGCCTTCCGGCTCAGCTTGGGATCTGGGCGAGCGATGGCGGACGGACGGTCATTGGCCCGTTAGGTGCGATCGGTGCGGCCATCGCATTGATCGGCATCGCATTTGAAACCATTGGCGATGCTCAGCTTAACGCCTTCCGCGCCAATCCCGATAATAAGGGTAAAGTGCTCGACACCGGACTGTGGCGCTACACCCGTCATCCCAATTATTTTGGTGATGCCTGCACTTGGTGGGGTGTCTGGCTGGTCGCCGCAGAGACAGGCCTGCCGGGCTGGATCAGCATCATCGGCCCCATTTTCCTGACCTTCACCCTGACCCGCTGGTCCGGAAAACCGCTGCTTGAAAAAGGGATGAAGCGAACACGGCCGGATTACGCCGCCTATGTTGCGCGGACCTCCGGCTTCTTCCCGTGGCCACCGCAAAAAGGCTAACGCTTGTCCTTCGCTATCGCGTCAAGCAAGCCGTTGACGAATTTCGCATCCTTCTGGTCGAAAAAGGCATGCGCGACATCCAGATATTCGTCGATCACCGTCGCGGTCGGCACATCGGGTCGTGCAATTAGCTCATAAGTCCCGCAGCGCAGGATTTGGAGCATGGTCTTGTCGAGCCGACCCATCTTCCACTGTTCACCGAGCTTGTCGTCCACCAGCGCGTCGATTTCCTCACGCCTTGCATCCACTCCAGACACCACATCGTCAAAAAAATCGGCATCAGCATCGGCATATTGCGCGTCTTCGATTTCCGCCCCGAGCCGATGTGTATGAAACTCGTTCAAAAGCCGCGCCAGCCCGACCTTCTCCATATCCATCTGATACAGCGCCTGCACGGCAGCAAGGCGCGCAGCGGAGCGCGATTTCGAACGGGGAGAATTCATAATCTTGTCCTGACACTCGCGGCATGCGCGGGTAAACCTTCGGCATCGGCGAGCGTGGCCGCCGCCGGACCAATCGCGTTAAATGCACCCTGGTCGAGCGCAATGAAACTCGTGCGTTTCATGAAATCGAGCACTGAAAGCCCGGACGAAAAACGCGCGCGCCGTCCGGTGGGCAGCACATGGTTCGGGCCAGCCACATAGTCGCCAATAGCCTCTGGAGTCATGCGTCCGAGAAACACCGATCCGGCATGACGGACCATCGCAAACAGCGCCTCGGCCCGGTCATCATCGACCGCCAGTTCCAGATGCTCCGCCGCGAGGCGGTTGACCAGTGGCATGGCGTCCTCCAGCTTTTTGACCACCACAATCGCGCCATTGTCCGTCCAGCTCTGCCCTGCCACCGCGCCGGTCGCCAATCCTGAGAGCTGCGCATCGACCGCAATGGCAACCTTGTCGGCAAATGCAGCATTGTCGGTGAACAATATCGACTGGCTGGTCGGATCGTGCTCCGCCTGGCTCAGCAGGTCAGCCGCGATCCATTCGGGCTTGTTTTTCGCATCGGCAACCACGACGATTTCAGACGGCCCTGCCACCATGTCGATGCCGACCACGCCGTAAAGCTGGCGCTTCGCCTCCGCCACCCAGGCATTACCGGGGCCGGTAATCACATCGACCGGCCGGATGCGGTCGGTGCCATAGGCCAGCGCCGCGATTGCCTGCGCGCCGCCCACGCGCCAGATTTCGTCTACGCCCGCCAAATGCGCCGCCGCCATGACGGTCTGGTTGACTTCTCCGCCAGGCGTCGGGGTGACCATCACCAGCCGCTCGACTCCTGCCACCTTGGCCGGAACCGCGTTCATCAAAACCGACGACGGATAGGCCGCGCGTCCGCCCGGGACATAGACACCCGCCGCATCGACCGCGCTCCAACGCGCGCCAAGGCGTACGCCGTCTTTGTCGCGATAGTCCCTGTCCTTTGGCAGTTGCGCCTTGTGATAGGAACGGATGCGCGTTGCCGCAAGCTTCAGCGCGTCGCGCAGATCCGGGGCGAGACCGTCATATGCTGCCTTGCATTGGACCGCATCGATTTGCCAGCCTTCGCAATTGAGGTCGAAGCCATCAAAGCGCTGCGTCATTTCGACCAAAGTCACATCGCCCCTGTCGCGCACCGAACGAAGGGTTTGCGCGACAACGCTCGACACATCTGCGTCTGCCTCGCGCCGGTCATTGACCAGCGCGTCAAAGGCCTCTGCAAAGCCGCTATGGGACGCATCAAGCCGCCGCACGGGCACCTGACAATTCACGGAAACGTTCAACCAGCGCGGGGATGGTCCTGCTCATCATCTTGTAAGCGGCCCGGTTGACGATCAATCGGGCCGAAACCTGCGAAATCACGTCGGTCTCGACCAGACCATTTTCGGCCAGTGTCTTGCCCGACGAGACAAGGTCGACAATCCGGCCCGACAGGCCCAGCGACGGAGCAAGCTCCATCGCACCGTTGAGCTTGACGCATTCGGCCTGAATGCCGCGCGACTGATAGAAGCGGTTGGTGGTTGCCGGATATTTGGTTGCGACACGGATATGCCCGCCACTGGCATCGTCCGAAGCACCGGCGGGCATGGCAACCGAAATGCGGCAGCGGCCAATGCCGAGGTCGACCGGCGCATATAGTTCGGAGTAATCAAATTCATCGATGACGTCGGACCCGACAATCCCGATTTGCGCAGCACCATGGGCGACGAACGTCGCCACATCGAAGGCGCGCACGCGGATAATGCTCATTTGGGGATCGTTGGTGGCAAAGAGCAGCGCCCGGCTGTTCTCGTCGAAGAAGGCCGGTTCGGGTTCGATACCCGCGCTCTGCATCAGCGGCAGCGCCTCGTCCAATATCCGTCCCTTGGGGATTGCAAAGATGATGCGGTTGTTCACAATGGCCGCGCTTTAGGGGTCACGCGTGGAAAGGGCAATATGGCAGACGATTTCGGACATGGTGTGATGGAAAGCGGTCATATTGTTTCGGGCATCAAGTTTCAGGCCGAACATTGCCGCCGGAATGACGCACCGGTGACGGCGCGGATCATCGAGGCCCAACTTGCGCTGATGCAAGGCGAGACGATGTGCGGGCAGCGCATCGCCAGTTGGCCAGGCCTGCCGCTCGAAGATGCGATGCCCTTGCGGCTGGCAGGCGGCTTCCACCATCTTTTGCTGACTGGAGACGATGACCGTCTCGTGCCGGTATATCGCAGCGAAGTCATCAATCAATCTGAAGTCGATGCCATCGTCGCTGCGGTCACTGCCAATCATGATGCGCGGCTACTGCCGTGGCTCGATGGCCCTCCGCAGACCAACGAGGCAGGCCGCTCCGCCAGCTTCATCGCAGGATTGCTTTGGCTATCGGACAAGGTCGGATCGGGTTTCGAGATCAACGAGCTCGGTGCAAGCGCGGGCATCAACACAATGATGGAGCGTTATCGTTATGATCTGGGGGGTGTAACGGTCGGCCCCGAAAACTCACCGATGCAGATTAAACCAGAATGGCGCGGACCACCGCCGCCTGCAGCAAAGGTCCATATCGTTGCAATAAGCGGATGCGACCAGGCGCCGGTCGACCTGTCCGATCCCGACGCGGCGCTGCGGGTCAAAAGCTATGTCTGGCCGGAAAATGCAGGACGGCTGGAGCGGATGGATGCGGCTATTGCGCTGGCCGCGCAAAAACGTCCCGATATCAGGCAAGCCGATGCGCTCGATTGGGTGCTTGAGCGATTGGCATCACCGCAGGATGAGGGCGTGGTGCGGGTGTTTAACCATTCAATCGTCTGGCAATATATTCCGGAAGACCGACGCAAGCGAATCAAGGAAGCCATCGAAGCCAAGGGCCGCGAGGCCAGCGCCGACCGTCCGCTGGGATGGATGATGCTGGAGACAAACCGCCAGACGTTTAAACACGAACTGAGCATCAAATATTGGCCGGGCCCCGATAAATGGCAGTTGCTGGCCGAGGCGCAGGCCCACGGTGCATGGGTGCAGTGGCTGGGGGATTAAGTTAAAAACCGCTCCATCGCCGCGTTCACTGCTTCGGGCTTTTCCCAGATAACGAAATGCCCGCAGTCATAGACCGGCTCGACAGTCACATTTGGCACAAGCGTCTCTATTCCGTCGATATTACTCGGCGGCAACGCCAGATCGTCCATAGCCCATATGACAAGTGTTGGAACATTCAACGTGGGAAATTCGCCGGCCGCGAACGGAGGTATATCAGCTTGCTCATCCATGGCAGGCACATACAGCGCTGAGGCGCGATACCAATTGAGCATCCCGAAGCAGGCGTCGCGATCTTCCCAATCGTTGAGCAGCGCCGCGCGCTCGTCAGGTTCCATCCCGCTTGGCTTGTCCCATTTGATAGTTTCGAGGAGGAGTCCTGTCAGCCCCTTTTCACGTACCAGCGCATCATTCGCGCGGTCGCGGAAAGCCCGGATATACTGGCTAGCCGCCCGCTGGTTCATATCAGTTATGAGCAACCGCTGGAATATATAGGGATGTGGTGCGTTGGCGATGATCGCGCGCGGCACCCGTCCGGCCCAGGCCGGATTGAACCCCGCGGGCTGCCCGTTGATGGCCACACTCCACGCAATCGCGCCCCCCCAGTCATGCCCGGCCACGGTAAATTCCCGAACACCCAACGCGTCGGCCAGCGCGAAGATGTCCGCCGTCAGCTTGTCGGCGGTGTAGGCATCTACCTCCTGCGGTTTGGAGGTTCCGCGATAGCCCCGCTGGTCCGGAGCGATGCAATAGAAGCGGTCGGAAAAATGCGCGATCTGGTGCCGCCATGTGCGATGTGATTCGGGGAAGCCGTGGAGAAAGATGATGGCCGGATTGGCCGGATCACCTGATACAAAGGCATCCATCTCTATCCCAGTCGAAAGGCTCAGGCGACGTCGGGCAAGCTCGGACATATATGTTACTTTCAATGGCGCATTGGTGAGCCTGGACCGCTAAACCATTTAGAACACAAAATAATCCATTATGATTGTAAAAAATCCGCACTTTTATGGATAGCTTACCGTCTTGGGTATTTCCGGTATGGGAATGAACTCCTGATCATCACCGGGAACCAGCGGGAATTTTTGCGCCTTCCAGTTCGCCTTTGCCTCATTGATGCGATCGCGCGAAGAGGACACGAAATTCCACCAGACATGACGCGGCGTGCTGAACGCCTCGCCGCCCAGCAGCATGACACGGCAATCGCTATCGGCGCGCAACGTCATCGCCTGCCCCGGTTTCAGCACATAGAGGCTGTGCATGTCGAGCGCTTCACCATCGAGACTGGCATTGCCCAAGGCGACCAGCACCGCGCGCTCGTCGGCCTCTGCATCGATCGGAATGCTCGAACCCGCATTCATCAATATGTCGGCATAAATGGTCGCGGCATGCTGCGTCGTCGGCGCGGTCGCACCCCAGAGCGAACCCATAATCACGCGGGCAGACACGCCGTCATTTTCAACCAGCGGCAAATCATCCTTGGCCACATGCTCGAAGGCCGGATCGATCTCTTCCTTGCCATCGGGCAACGCCAGCCATGTCTGCATCCCCGAAATCGGCGAACCCGAGGCACGCTCAGGCTGCGGCGTCCGCTCGCTATGCACAATCCCCCTGCCCGCTGTCATCAGGTTCAGCGCACCCGGCCTGATCGTCGCTAGGGTCCCGAGACTGTCGCGATGATCAATCGCGCCTTCGAACAAATAGGTAACGGTTGCCAGGTTGATATGCGGGTGCGGCCGTACGTCCATACCCTGGCCGATATCGAAATGCGCGGGACCGAACTGGTCGACAAAGATGAAAGGCCCGACCATCGTCCGGGGCTTCGAAGGAAGGGTACGGCGGACCTCAAATGCACCGAGATCGTGGGTGGTCGGAGTGATGACAAGCATGGCAAAAATATCGACCGGCGAATCCGCCATGTCAACCGACAGCTAGAACTCAGTCCTCGAACCGGCTTTCTTCGCGCAATTTCAGGCCAGCGGTCTGTAGCGGTGTCACGGCGTTGGCGAACCCTCGGGGTGTCATTCCGGTGTAGCGCCGGAATTCGCGGTTCATATGCGACTGGTCGAAATAGCGAAGCGCGTCGAGTTCGGTTTCGCTCGGGCTGCTGAAACCGCGGAGCGCGGTGGCGCTGTCGAGGAAGCGGCTCCGCCGTAAAACACCCTTTGGGGTCAATCCGAAACTAGAAAGGCAGCGGCGTTCGAATTGGCGTACCGACAGCCCTACCGATGCGGCGGCATCCTCGACCAGCATGGTGCTGTCGGTTCGTGCAATAACCTCGAAAAGCGCCATTTGCGGATCGATGGCCGGCTTTTGCAGCGCTGCAATCCGCTTCCGGATGATATCCTCCATAGCGCGAAGCTGTCCTTCATCATCTTTTGCGCCTGCCACGCCTGCGAACAGCTCATCTGCCAAGTCACCCCACAAGTCCTGAAAAGGCAACATTCTGTCGGTAAAATGATGATGTGCCTTTTCAAACAGCGCATGCCAGCCGCTCGGACGTATGGCAAAGCCCGTAACCGCAAAGCCGCCTTTTACGCGAACCCGCAACGGACGGCTATTGGCACCGAAAAACACGGCGTTGCCCGCAGTATTCCACTCACCCGGATCCGTTTCTGCCGCCCAATCGCCACGCAACAGGCAGCGTACGAAAGCCGTCTCTGCGAGCAAAAAGTCCTCAATAACGGCGCCTTCGGGTAACGGCGCCTCAAAAACATAGAAACGACGTATATAAGGGGCGAGATCGGCGGATGGCCGATATGTGCGCGACAGCAGCATATGTCCCCTTGTCCGGTTGCGACCGGGAGCGCGTGCGGCGCTCCACCAAAATGGTAGGCTACAGTATCAAGGCTTTGGTAGGCAAGGATAATCGCCGGAAACAGCTCTCATTCGCCGGGTGCTTTCGCCCTTATCGCCAGCGCGTGCACGCGCTCGCCAGGAATATCGCCCAGCGCCTTGTTCACCATTCGCTGCCGCATTACGCGGCTGACGCCGGCAAAGGCAGCGCTGATGATTTCGACAGTAAAGTGCGATTCGCCGGATCCGTCATCGCCCGCATGACCATGATGCATGGCACTATCGTTGATGACGGCGAGGTGGGTCGGTGCGAAAGCTGTAGTTAGCAAAGCTTCCATTTCGGTCTGGGCGGGGCCTTTTTTCATCGCAACGGTCTTCCCATATCGTACGATTATCGCCAAGGAAAATCATGGCCTCGAACCATTCGCCTGATCGCTTTCATGGCCGCATTCGCGGGTCGGCGGGTCGTTGCGCGCATCCCGGATGCCGCGAGGCGGGTGAATTCCGCGCGCCCGATCCCCATGGTCCAACAGCCACTCCCGACGGCCCCGGCACCTATCGCTATCTCTGCCTCGACCATGTCCGCGAGTTCAACGCGGGCTATAACTGGTTCGACGGCATGACTGCCGCAGAGATATTGGAGGCGCAAAGCCCACTCAATGTCTGGCCATCCGAAACCCGCGCCTTTCGAGCGAGCGGCGGGGTCGATTCGCCGCCAAGATGGGCCGATTTCAAGGACCCGCTCGATGCAATCGCAACCCGTTTCCGCGACCGCATGCCAAAGGCGCGTGCCGACAGCTATATCCTCTCCGCCGAAGACCGCCGTGCCCTGAAGACGCTAGGGCTTGGCGAGGATGCCGACCGACGCGCCCTTCGGCAGGCCTATTCCAGTAAGGTGCGGACCTATCATCCGGACAAAAATGGCGGCAACCGGTCCTATGAAAAGGCTTTGCAAGACGTTATTGCGGCCTATACGCACCTAAAGAAGGCAGCGGCGTTCGCATGATCGTCGTTCCCGCGAATGCGGGAACATCAGGCAGCCACCGCGCAAACCTCCCGAAACCCCCGCCTCCGCAGGGGTGAATTAGTTGAAGACGAGCACATGACCGACATCCCCAATATTCAGCCCGATAGCCGCGATGCGACAATCCTTGCCGAACCCGACAAGACTGTCAGTGTGCGTGAGATGTTCGGCATCGATGTCGACATGGAATGCCCGGCCTTTTCGATCGCCGACGAGCGCGTGCCGGATACCGACGACAATTATGTCTTCGATCCCGACACCACGCTCGCCATTCTCGCCGGATTTGCCCACAACCGCCGTGTCATGGTGCAGGGATATCATGGCACCGGCAAATCCACGCATATCGAGCAGGTCGCGGCACGGTTAAAATGGCCGTGCATCCGCATCAACCTCGACGCACATATCAGCCGCATCGATTTGATCGGCCGCGACGCGATAGTCCTGCGTGACGGCGTTCAAGTGACCGAGTTTCGCGAAGGTCTGCTCCCCTGGGCATTGCAAACCCCGACTGCATTGGTGTTTGACGAATATGACGCCGGCCGGCCGGACGTGATGTTCGTCATTCAGCGCGTGCTGGAAACCGAAGGCAAGCTCACCCTGCTCGACCAGAATCGCGTCATTCGCCCCAATCCATGGTTCCGCCTGTTTGCCACCGCCAACACTGTCGGCCTGGGCGACACCAGTGGGTTGTATCACGGAACGCAGGCGATCAACCAGGGGCAGATGGACCGCTGGAACATCGTCGTCGGGTTGAATTACCTGCCCGCGCAGGTCGAAAGCGAAATTGTGCTGGCAAAGGCCGGAGGCAGTTCGACCGACGAGGTTACCAACATGGTCAAGGTCGCCGACCTCACACGTAAGGGCTTCATCAATGGCGACATCTCGACCGTCATGAGCCCGCGCACCGTTATCACCTGGGCGCAGAACACCGCTATCTTCAAGGATGTCGGCTTTGCCTTCCGCCTGTCGTTCCTCAACAAATGCGACGAGGCAGAGCGCGCCCTGGTCGCCGAATATTATCAGCGCGTCTTTGGCAAGGATTTGCCTGAAAGCGTGGTTGGTAAGGCGTGAAGGTAATATTGCTAGCCTTGGCCGGGTACGCCGCGTTTCCAGCAGCTGCCCTTCAAGCGCCGGTGCCTGTGCCTGTGCAGAACCGGCCCACTCCAATGCCGCCGATCCAGCGCAATCGCGAGCCTTCTATCATGTTTCAGAAGGTCGGCATCGACATCCCACAGTGGGCCAAGGATGCAGGTCATAACGGTTCGGTGTATTACATAGTCAGCGTTACGGTCGACGGACATGCGTCGGATATCAGGCTTAGCGAAAGCAGCGGTTCTTCAGCAATTGATGAGGCTGCCCTTGAGCGCCTGAAATCAGCCCGGTTCTTACCGGCAACCGATAGCGCCGGGGAGCGCGTGGCCGGAAGCGCGCGTATCAGACTCGAATATCATCAGTGGGATGACGAAAGTCCCGGGGGTGGCCTCGATGACTATCGCTGCGGCCAGCTAACCCGAGAATATGACTGGTTTGCCCAAACCCATCATGGAAAGAACCGGCGCATCTTTCCGCTACAAAATTACTATGTGGGCTGGGAAATGCTGAAAAATAGGGAAAATATTCCCTTGCGTGACCGTCCAGCAATCGAAGCGCAGCGTAAAAAATATGAAAAGCGCTGGCAGGACATCCTTGAGGACTGTCGAAAGACGCCTGACCGTCTCCTGCTTGACCGCGTCGAAGATCCCAAGGGCTTTCGGGGCTTGGCGGAGTCTTTTTAACGCCATGCCGGACCAATCCCCCCTCGAACAGTTCAAAGCGGTCCTGACCGGCACTGCCCGCGCGTTGGCGCATGAGCCCGAGGTTGAGTTGGCCTTCACTGCCGACGCGCCGAGTCAGGCGGGGAAGAATTTCAAGGTGCCGATGCCGGGGCGGTTGCTGCCAGCCGAGCAGGTCGCCGAAGCGCGGGGCTTTGCCGACAGCTTTGCACTGAAGCTGAAACATCATAATGCCGCACGCCATGCCGCGTTGCGTCCTGCGGAAGCGATTGCCGGCGCGGCGTTCGATGCCGTTGAAAATGCCCGCGTCGAGGCGCTGGGTTCGCGCAATATGGCAGGGGTTGCGGCCAATCTCGGCCATGCGCTCGACATGAGGCTGCGCACCGATCCTATCAGCCGCGCGCAGGGTGCCGACGAAGTTCCGATTTCTACCGCGCTCTCGTTGATCGTACGCGAACGGCTAACGGGCGCACCAATTCCCGAAGCAGCTGTCGAAGGCGTTGAATTTTTACGCGGCTGGATCGAGGAAAAGGCCGGCAGCGACCTAGATGCGCTGGGCCTCGCGCTCGACGACCAGTCTGCCTTTGCTGCGCTCACGCAGACGATGCTCGAGCATCTCAACCTCACCGAAGGCGAAATCGATCCGTCGGATGCCGATGACGGCGGCGAGGATGCCGAGGACAGCCAGGATCAGGACGGTGACAGCGAGGATGAGGGCGAAGGCGAGGCAGGCCAAGCCGAAGCCCGCGCGGAGCCGCAGCAGGGCGAAGGCGAGGAAACCGAGGCCGATTACGACCAACAGGATATGGACGACCAGGAAGGCGCCGATGGCGAAATGGGTAACGACGGCATGCAGCCGGTCACGCCGCAACGCCGCAACTGGGACCATCTGCCGCAAAGCGATTACAAGGTCTGGTCGACCAAATATGACGAGACCATCACCGCGACCGAGTTGGCCGACGAAGACGAGCTGAACCGCCTTCGCGCCTATCTCGACCAGCAATTGTCCAGCCTGCAATCGGTGGTGACAAAGCTTGCCAACCGCCTGCAACGCCGCCTGATGGCGCAGCAGAACCGCAGCTGGGATTTCGATCAGGAAGAAGGCCTGCTCGACGCCGCGCGCCTCGCCCGCGTCGTCGTAGCGCCGGGGAGCGCGCTATCCTATAAGGTCGAGCGCGACACCGAATTTCGGGATACGGTGGTGACGCTGCTCATCGACAATTCGGGGTCGATGCGCGGGCGGCCCATCAGTATCGCCGCGATCAGCGCCGACATTTTGGCGCGGACGCTCGAACGCTGCGGCGTGAAGACCGAAATCCTCGGCTTCACCACCCGCGCGTGGAAGGGCGGACAGGCGCGCGAGGACTGGCTCGCCGCCGGGCGGCAGCCGATGCCGGGGCGGCTCAACGATCTGCGCCATATCATCTACAAAAAGGCCGACGAGCCGTGGCGACATGCGAAGCGCAATCTCGGCCTGATGATGCGCGAAGGGCTGCTCAAGGAAAATATCGACGGCGAGGCTCTGCTTTGGGCACACAACCGCTTGATCGCCCGCGCCGAAGACCGACGCATCCTGATGGTCATTTCCGACGGCGCGCCGGTTGACGACAGCACACTGTCTGTCAACCATGGCGGCTATCTCGAACAGCATCTGCGCAAGGTCATCGAGATGATCGAAACCCGCAGTCCGGTGCAACTCATCGCCATCGGCATCGGCCATGACGTGACGCGCTATTACAAGCGCGCAGTGACCATCATGGATGCCGAGCAATTGGGCGGGACGATGATCGAGCAATTGGCGGGGTTGTTCGACGAGGAATAGGCTTGCCTTTCGGTTCTCGCATGGCATGAGTTAATCGAACGATTAAATTTACGGGACCAAGCCATGAACGTTACCGAAGCCGTCGCCACTCGCCGTTCAGTCCGTGCATTTCTCGACAAGCCGGTTGATAAGGCTTTACTCGAACGCATCCTCCAGAAAGCACAGAATGCCCCTTCGGGCGGCAATACCCAGCCGTGGAATGCGCATATCCTGACCAGCGAACCGCTCGCAAAGCTGCTCGAAGCTGTCGCCGCCGTCCTCCCGCAGGGCACCGCAGCACATAAGCCCGAATATGATATCTACCCGCGCGAGCTGGACGGTGCCTACAAGGACCGCCGTTTCGGCGTGGGCGAAGCGCTTTATGCCTCACTCGAAATCCCGCGCGACAACAAGATGGGGCGCCTGATGTGGTTTGCGAAGAATTTCCGCGCATTTGAGGCGCCGGTGCTGATGCTCATCCACACCCCGCGATATATGGGCCCGCCGCAATGGTCGGACATCGGCATGTGGATGCAGACGGTGATGCTGCTCTTGCGCGAGGAAGGCCTCGACAGTTGCGGGCAGGAGGCGTGGGCGATCTATCAGGAGCAGATCCGGCAATGCGTCGATATTCCGGAAGACCATATCTTCTTTTGCGGGATGGCGATCGGATATCGCGATCCGGCGGCGGCGGTGAATAAATTTAAGGTGCCGCGGGCGGGATTGGATGAAGTCGTGAAGTGGAAGGGTTTCCAATAAGCTCGTCGTCCCCGCGAAGGCGGGGACCTTAGGCGGCGTGGCGCAAACCTCCCGAGGTCCCCGCCTTCGCGGGGACGACGTGGTTCTTGACGTTCGAACAGCTTTCCAGCATCGCCCAAAGCAATGACCGATCTCAAACTCTTCAACAGCCTCACCCGGCAGCTCGAAACTTTCGTCCCGGTCCATGAAGGCGAGGCACGCGTTTATACCTGCGGCCCTACGGTCTACAACTACCCGCATATCGGCAACATGCGCGCCTATGTCTTTGCCGACACGCTGGGCCGCGTGCTGAGCTACAAGGGCTATAAACTCACCCATGTCATCAACATCACCGATGTCGGCCATCTGACCGACGATGCCGACGCGGGCGAGGATAAGATGGAGAAGATGGCGGCGGAGCGCGCGAAGTCGATCTGGGACATCGCGCGCCACTATACCGATGCCTATTGGGCCGACTTCAAGGCGCTGAACTGCACGCAGCCTGCGCACTGGTCGATTGCCACCGATTATGTGCCGCAGATGATCGAATTTGCGAAATCCATCGCCGACAAGCATTGCTACCAGCTCGAGGGCGGCCTCTATTTTGACACCTCAACCGTTGCCAATTACGGCGCACTTGCGCGTGCCAAAACCGAAGAAGGCGAACGGCGCATCGAGGAAGTTGAGGGCAAACGCCACGCCGCCGACTTCGCCATCTGGCGCACAACGCCTCCGGGTGAAACGCGGCAGATGGAGTGGGATTCCCCATGGGGCAAGGGCGCGCCCGGTTGGCATCTCGAATGCTCGGTGATGTCGGAGGCGCTGCTCGGCCTGCCCTTCGACATCCACACCGGCGGCATCGACCACCGCGAAATCCACCACCCCAATGAAATCGCCCAAAATCAGGCGCGGTGCCATAGCGACGCGAGCGGTGCGAATATCTGGATGCACAATAACTTCCTGATCGAACGCAGCGGCAAGATGAGCAAATCATCGGGCGAATTCCTGCGCGTGCAATTGCTCATCGACAAAGGCTTCCATCCCCTCGCCTACCGCCTGATGTGCCTGCAGGCGCATTATAGGAGCGAGTTGGAGTTTAGCTGGGAAGGTTTGCAGGCGGCATCGACGAGGCTTCAGCGGATGATAAAGGGCACTGCCAATATCCATAAGCTCTCACGGCACTTCGAGGAAATTCGTGACCCTCGGCTATTGGATTTGCTAGCGCAATTCGATGAAGCGATTTCTGACGACTTAAACACTGCGGTAGCCCTGACCCTTGTCGAAAAAGCCACGGCCTACAAAACTGAGGATGCTTCAGCTACAATCGCACAAATGGACACCGTTCTGGGGCTTCAACTCCTGGACGCCAGTCGCGACAAATTTCGTATCCGCCCCAAAGCCGCCATCATCACCGAAGACGAAATCGAAACCGCCCTCGCCGCCCGCAAGGAAGCCCGCGCCGCCAAGGACTTCGCCAAGTCCGACGCGATCCGCGACGACTTGATCGCCAAAGGCGTAGAGGTCATGGACGGCGACCCGCTTGGTTGGGATTGGAAGATTGATGTATAGCGCAACTAATGCCCCTCCCCTTCAGGGGAGGGGTTGGGGTGGGGTCTATCGGGGTGGCGCTGTGTCGACAGACCCCACCCCCGGCCCCTCCCCTAAAGTGGAGGGGAGTTACATATGACCATCGCCGTTATGTCCGGCCTCATCCGCCCGTTGCTCGAACCACAGCTTCCCGCCGATCTCGACGTGCGCTGGTTCATGTCGACCGAGCAGGCGTTGGAGCTTGCGCCGCTGGCCGACATTGGCTGGTTCGACCTCAATGACAAGGCAGAGATGTTCAAGATCATTTCCGCGGCGACCAACCTCAAATGGCTCAACAGCATTTACGCTGGCGTCGACGGTATGCCGCTTTCGCAGTTGAAGGCACAGGGCACCGTCGTCACCAACGGCGTTGGCATCAACGCCATCACCATCGCCGAATATGTCGTGATGGGAATGCTGACGGTGGCTAAAGGCTACCGCGAAGTTGTGCACGCGCAGGACCGGCGTGACTGGCTGATAGACTCGCCCGGCAAAGTCGAACTGTTCGGGTCGAAAGCGTTGCTGCTCGGCTATGGCGCTATCGGCAAGCTCATCGAAGAACGCCTCAGGCCCTTTGGCGTCGATGTCACCGTTGTCCGCCGTACGCCCGGCCCAACGAGCTTAGCCCCGGACGCCTGGCGCGCTCGGTTGGGCGAGTTTGACTGGGTCGTCCTCGCGGTGCCAGCGACTCCCGAAACCGAAAATATGATCGGGGCCGACGAACTGGCGACGATGAAGCAGAGCGCCACCCTTATCAACATCGCGCGCGGTTCGGTGGTTGAACAGGATGCGCTGGTGACGGCGCTGCAAGACAAGCAGATAGGCGCGGCGTTCCTCGACGTCACCACGCCGGAGCCGCTCCCCGCCGACCATCCGCTGTGGAACCTCGACAACGCACATATCACCATGCACCTGTCGGGCCGCGCGCAGGACAAGATGTTCGTACGCTCGGCGGAGCGTTTCTTTGAAAATCTCGAACGCTACCGCAAGGGCGAGCCGCTCCAGCCGCTCGTCAACCTCGACCTGGGATATTGAATATGAGCGACGACGATTATGTCTATGACGAGGACAGCGGCGAGTGGATCAGCGCTGCCGAGGCGCGCGAAAAGGCAGCAAATGTTGGCAAGGTTGAGGTCCGCGACGCAGTCGGCAATATCCTTGCCGATGGCGATCAGGTGACGCTTATCAAGGACCTTGACGTCAAAGGTGCGGGCCAAACCTTGAAACGCGGAACTTTGATCAAATCGATCCGTCTCACCGGCGATGCGCAGGAAATCGACTGCCGCTTCGAAGGCATCAAAGGCCTTGTCCTGCGCGCCGAATTTGTCCGCAAACGGTAAGGAACCCGACATGAGCCACAACCCCGCCGCTATCTGGCACACCGTCGCGATGTCGAAGGATTACGCGACCATCGCGGCCATCCTACATGACGACTGTATCTTCGAAAGCCCCGTCGTACACTCGCCCCAATTGGGCAAGGCAATCACCGCCAAATATCTTGCCGCTGCGGGCCACACGCTGGGCAATGCCGATTTCGAATATGTCGGCGAATGGCACCGCGAGAATAGCGCGATCCTTGAATTCAAGACCGTCATCGATGGTATCGCGATCAACGGCATCGACATGATCTCATGTGACGACGAAGGCCTTATCACCCATTTCAAGGTCATGGTCCGCCCGCTGAAGGCGGTCAACATGCTGCACCAGAAAATGGGCGAAATGCTGCAGAAGATGAGCGGGTAACTTGCGACAGGGGGAGGAGCCCAATCGCTGGCGGCTGTTTGTCCCCAAACTTGCCGGGGCGAACCTCAACGACCGGCTGCTGGCCTGTGTCGGTGCCGGGCTGGGTGTATACATTGCGGCGGTCGCGGGGCTGGGGATACAGGGAATTCTGCCCGCTCTGCCTTTCCTCATTGCTCCGATCGGTGCATCGGCGGTGCTTGTATTTACCGTTCCCGCCAGCCCCTTGGCGCAACCCTGGCCGGTGTTCGGCGGCAATGTCGTGTCGGCCTGCGTCGGGGTGACGGTTGCGCATCTTATCGGCAATCCGGTTGCCGCTGTCGGCGTCGCAGTTGCGTTTGCCATTCTGGCGATGTCGCTGCTCCGTTGCCTCCATCCACCCAGCGGCGCGGTCGCCATCACCGCGATCATCGGCAGCGACGCGGTGATCGCGGCGGGCTATCTTTACCCCATTACGCTCGTCGCTGCGAATTCCGCGGCCTTATTGTGCGTCGGCTGGCTCTTTCATCGTTTCCGTGGGCACAGCTATCCACATCGGGTGCAGCCGATGCCCGAGCAGGTAGGACTGTTGCGCGAAGATATCGACCGTGCGGTTGCGGCGTCGCACGCGACCTTCGACATCAACCCTGCCGATCTCGAGATGCTGCTGATGAACGCGGAAACCTTCGCCCGGCACCGAAAGGGCAAATGATATGCATCTCGCCGATTTCGACGTTGAACTTTTCCTGCGCGATTACTGGCAGCAAAAGCCGCTGTTGCTCCGCAATCCGTGGGCGCATTGGAACAACCCGCTGGACCCGGACGAGCTGGCAGGTCTCGCATGCGAGCCGGAGGTCGAATCGCGCCTGGTCATCGGCCATGGCGATTGGGACGTCGAAAATGGCCCCTTCGGTGAAAATCGTTTCGAACAGCTGGGCGGAACGCCGTGGACCCTGCTCGTCCAGGCAGTCGACCATCATGTGCCCCAAGTTGCCGCCCTCCTCGCGCCGTTCCGCTTCATTCCCAACTGGCGGATTGACGACATCATGGTCAGCTACGCGACCGATGGCGGCGGTGTCGGACCGCATTATGACCAATATGATGTTTTCCTCATCCAGGGCGCGGGTCAGCGGCGATGGCGCATCGGGCAGAGATGCGATGCCAACAGCGCGCTCTTGCCGCACGAAGACCTGCGCTTGCTGGCGGAGTTCGCGGCGACCGACGAATGGCTGCTCGACCCCGGCGATATCCTCTACGTCCCGCCGGGCATAGCGCATGACGGCGTCGCGGTCGGCGATGATTGCATGACTTATTCGATCGGCTTCCGCGCGCCTTCGCGGAGCGAACTGATCGCCGATTTCGCCGACTATCTGGTCGCCGAAATGGAGGAAGATGATCGCTACACCTACCCCCGATTGGCAGATCAAGCCAACCCCGGCGAAATTTCGGCGGAGGCACTCGCAAAGCTGCATGCCATGATCACGGCAAAACTCGCCGACCGGCAAGCCTTCGCCCGCTGGTTCGGCCGCTATAACAGCACCCCCAAATATCCGGAAATCGACTGGGCACCCGAAGAGCCCGTCAGCGAGAAGAAAGTGCGCGACTTACTCGCCAGCGGCGCGAAATTTGTCCGCAACCCCGCCAGCCGCTTTTCCTTCATCCGTCAAGGCGACGCAGTGCTATTTTTCGTCGACGGCGAGTACTTTGAATGCCACAGCGAAACCGCCGCATTTGCCGAAAGGTTATGCGCCGACGATGAGCCATCGGTCAGTGGGGGAGACGCTGCACTTATCTCACAACTCATCAACCAAGGCAGCTTGGCGTTCGAGATTGAAGATTAACCTACCCCTTTTCGTCATTCCCGCGAAGGCGGGAATCCATCACCGGAACCTGCATTGCAAGAAGACATTGCCTGTTGCGGAAAGCACGGGTGATGGATTCCCGCCTTCGCGGGAATGACGAAATATTCGGGGCCGGAAATCGTGCGTACCAGACTGAACATCTGCCGCAAAAAGCAAGCCTACGCCGCGGAGGCCGACGCTGCCTCCGCCGCTGTCGCCGCCGAAATCACGCTCCGACACTACCGATGCGACCGTTGCCAGAAATTTCATCTGACCAGCCGCACCAAGGGAAAGCGCTTATCCCGGCCTAATCCTCAACCTGCCGCCATTCCCCTTGCTCCAATCCCTCAACCGTCCAGTCCCCCACTGAACAGCGCACCAGCCGCAGCGTCGGAAAGCCAACCGCCGCCGTCATCCGCCGCACTTGCCGGTTACGGCCTTCGCGGATGGTGAGTTTCAGCCAGCTGTCGGGTACGCTCAACCGCACCCGAATGGGCGGGTCGCGGAGCCACAGTTCGGGGGCGTCAATGCGCTCGGCCTCGGCGGGCAAGGTCATGCCGTCCTTTAATCGCACGCCGCCCCGCAAGGCCACCAGCGACTCGTCCGTCACCTCGCCCTCGATCTGCACCAGATAGGTCTTGGCCATCTTATATTTCGGGTCCGATATCCGCGCCTGCAAGCGGCCATCGTCGGTCAACAGCATCAAGCCTTCGCTGTCCATATCCAGCCGCCCCGCAGGATAGACGCCCGGGACGTCGATGTAATCCGACAGAGTCGGGCGCGGCGAACCTTTGGTGCCCCGGTCGGTAAATTGCGGCAAAACGCCGAAGGGTTTGTTAAAAAGGATCAGGCGAGCCATGCCAGCAACGGTAGCAGCCGCCCCCAAATAGGAAAGGGCCGATGGCATATCGCATCGGCCCTTCACATGCTGGCTAAACAACCACCTGCGCGCCAAGTGCCACGATCCGGTTTGAAGGAATGTGGAAAAACTCCGCAGGATTATAGGCATTGCGCTGCAGGAAGATGAGGACGATGTCCTGCCAGAAGGGCAGCCCTTCGTCCTTCGATGCCGACAGAACATTCCGACCGACAAAATAGCTGGTCATCATCTCGTTCAGCGGCTTGTGCTTCTGCGGTACCGCGCGCGCCAGATCGCTGGGTACGTCCGGCGTATCCATAAATCCGTAGCGCAGGACGACACGAGCAAAATTGGCATCGACCTTCTCATATGTCGCGCGATCCTCCACCGGCACATGCGGCACGCCGGCAGTCCGGACGGTGAGCACCAGATTGCGCTCGTGCAACACACGGTTGTGCTTCAGATTGTGCAGGATCGTACCTGGCACGCCCTCGGCATTCGCCGTCAGGTAAACCGCCGTGCCGTCAACCCGGGCAATCTTGCTTTTGATCAGTGATTTACCGAGCTCCGCGAGCGTCATCGCCCCTTCATTCTCCTTGGTATCGATAAGTCGCTTGCCGCGCACCCAGATCCAGATGATCAGGCAGATGAACGCACCGACAGCCAGCGGAACCCAGCCGCCGTCCACCACGCGCAATATGTTGGCGCCAAAGAAAATGATGTCGATGGCAAGGAAGGGGACGATTACCAGCAACGACTTGGCGAGGCTCCATTTCCAGAGCTTGTGGACGACGACAAAGGCAAGACAGGTCGTCACAACCATGGTTCCCGTTACCGCGATGCCATAGGCCGATGCCATCGCCGAAGAGCTGCGGAACTGCACAACCAGCAACCACACGCCGAACAGCAGCATCCAGTTGATGGCCGGGAGGTAGATTTGCCCCGCGCTCCCCGGCGATGTCTGCACGATTTTCATGCGCGGCAGCAGGCCAAGCTGGATGGCTTGCTGCGTCAGCGAATAGGCACCGGTGATGACGGCCTGACTGGCAATGATGGTGGCAAGACCGGCCAAAATGATGAGCGGCACGCGCAACGCCTCTGGCGACATCAGAAAGAACCAGTCTTTGGTTTCCAGCGGGACACCAGCGGCTTGCGCTTCCTGCAATGCAGCCATCGCAAAGGCGCCTTGGCCGAAATAATTCAGGCTTAGCGCGGGAAATACCAGCAGGAACCAACCGAGCCGGATCGGAAATTTGCCGAAATGGCCCATGTCAGCGGTCAGGGCTTCGGCACCGGTGACGGTCAAGAATACCGAGCCAAGCACGATGAGGCCGATCATGCCGTTGCTGGCAAGAAATGAGACCGCGTGATGCGGCGACAGCGCCCCCAAAATGCCGGGATAATCCGAGATGTGAAGTATACCCAAGCCGGCGAGAGCGAGGAACCAGACAACGCAGATTGGGCCGAACAGTTTCGACACCATGGCGGTGCCGCGAAACTGGATAGCAAACAGCGCAATCAGGATGACGAGCGTGATATTGATGATTGTCTGCTGCGAAATCCCGTCGCCGACGCCCGGTATGGTTTTGGTCCCTTCCACCGCCGACAGAACCGACAGCGCCGGAGTGATGATAGCATCGCCGTAGAACAATGCTGCTCCGACAGCGCCAAGCGCCAGCACGAGGCCTTTGCGTCCCCCGATACCGCGACCGGCAAGCGCGAGAAGCGCCAACACGCCGCCCTCGCCGTCATTGTCGGCGCGCATCAGGAAGATGATATATTTGACGGTAACGACCAATATCAGCGACCAGAGCGCCAGGCTGAGCACGCCGAAGATCGCCGCCTCCTGTATCCCGCCCGACGGCGCGCTGTGGTGCAGCGCCTCGCGAAAGGCATAAAGCGGGCTGGTGCCGATGTCGCCAAAGACGACGCCGATCGCGCCAATAGTCAGCGCGGCGAGTGAATGATTATGGATATTTTGAGAATCAACTGAACCCGAATGCGTATCTTGCATGACCGGAAACCTCTGTTGTGGGGCGGCGGCAAATACGCCTCCTGTATTGCAATGCAACAGAAATTTTTCGGGGGCTTTATTATTTATTTTTCAATAGTTTAAAAATATTTTTATCCCAACTATCGTGATTGAGAATGTCTATATTACGCACGTGCACAATTTCGACTCGTCGCCAGAATCTGGTCAGGGCCAGAATTTCAGTTCGCCCTTGCGCTTTGGTGCGGCAATGATTCCGTCGGCCTTTTTCGAGAGCACAGACGCAGCGACAACGCCCGCCAATGCACCGAATAAATGAGACTCGAACGAAACATAGCCCTGTGTCGGTAATATGCCGAACACCATCCCGCCGTAGAAAAACAGGACGGCCAGTGCGATGGCGATGTTGCGCGGGCTGCGGTCGAACCAGGCGAGCGCTATTACGAGGCTCCACAGCCCGAAAACCCAGCCACTGGCGCCAATATGGTCGCCGGGCCGGGCAAACAGCCAGACCAGCGCACCGCCGAGCAGGATAATGACCGCGCTGGCCTTCACGAAATAGCGAAGCCCCTGAAGCATGACCAGCGACCCCAGCACGACGAAAGCCGCCAGATTGCTGCCCAGATGCCCGACATCGGCGTGGATCAGCGGTGCCGTCGCAACTGTATAGGCACCGCCGAGTTCGCGCGGCTCTATCCCGAAATTGGAAAGATACCCGCCACTGAAAAAATTGACGATATGCACGGCGATCATCGCTGCGCTCACGCCTGCAATCGCCTTCCAATGCCGGATCATTTCCGTCTCCTATGTGCGAACTGTATTACCCATATAACACAATAACACAAAAAGAAAAGGCCGGTGAGTCACCCCACCGGCCCTTCTGTAAGATTCGGGAGCGAACTTTTTAGAAGTCCATGCCGCCCATGCCGCCCATGCCGCCGGGCATTCCGCCCATGGCAGGAGCCTTGTCTTCCGGCGCTTCCGAAATGGTCGCTTCGGTGGTGATCAGCAGGCCAGCCACCGATGCCGCATCCTGCAACGCCGTGCGCACGACCTTGGTCGGGTCGACAACGCCAGCCGCTACGAGATTTTCGTAGGTGTCGGTTGCGGCGTTGAAGCCCTGATTCTCGTCATTTTCGCGCAGCAGGTTACCTGCGACAACCGCGCCGTCATGGCCCGCATTTTGCGCTATTTGGCGCAGCGGGGTTTCGATAGCGCGACGCACAATGTCGATGCCGCGGGTCTGGTCGTCGTTCGCGCCCTTCAGGCCTTCGAGAGCCTTGGTGGCATAGAGCAGCGCGGTACCGCCGCCGGGGACGATGCCTTCTTCAACAGCCGCACGGGTTGCGTGAAGCGCGTCATCGACGCGGTCCTTGCGCTCCTTCACTTCGACTTCGGTCGCACCGCCGACCTTGATCACGGCAACACCGCCAGCGAGCTTCGCCAGACGTTCCTGCAGCTTTTCACGGTCGTAATCGCTGGTGGTGGTCTCGATCTGCGCGCGGATCGCTTCGACGCGGCCCTTGATCGCGTCGGCTTCACCCGCACCGTCGACGATGGTGGTGTTGTCCTTGTCGATGGTGACGCGCTTCGCCTGGCCGAGCATTCCGATGGTAACCGATTCAAGCTTGATGCCCAGATCTTCGGAAATCATCTCGCCCTTGGTCAGGATTGCGATGTCTTCGAGCATCGCCTTGCGACGATCGCCAAAGCCCGGTGCCTTGACCGCAGCGATCTTCAGGCCGCCACGCAGCTTGTTGACCACGAGGGTGGCGAGCGCTTCGCCTTCAACGTCTTCAGCGATGATGAGCAACGGACGACCCGACTGCACCACGGCTTCGAGGATCGGCAACATGGCTTGCAGGTTGCTGAGCTTCTTTTCATGGATCAGGATGTACGGATTTTCCAGCTCGACCGACATTTTTTCGGTGTTGGTGATGAAGTAAGGCGACAGGTAACCGCGGTCGAACTGCATGCCTTCGACGACATCGAGTTCGAACTCGAGACCCTTGGCCTCCTCGACGGTGATCACGCCTTCCTTGCCGACCTTGTCCATCGCTTCGGCAATCTTTTCACCGACTTCGGTGTCGCCATTGGCCGAGATAATACCGACCTGTGCGATTTCGGCCGAACCGGTCACCGGCTTCGAACGGGCTTTCAGATCTTCGACAACCTTGGTCACGGCGAGATCGACGCCGCGCTTCAGATCCATCGGGTTCATGCCGGCGGCAACCGACTTCATGCCTTCGCGAACGATGGCCTGGGCAAGAACGGTAGCGGTGGTGGTACCATCGCCCGCCGCGTCATTCGCCTTCGAAGCGACTTCGCGGATCATCTGTGCGCCCATATTTTCGAACTTGTCCTTCAGTTCGATTTCCTTGGCGACGGTAACGCCGTCCTTGGTGATACGGGGAGCGCCGAAGCTCTTGTCGATAACGACATTACGGCCCTTGGGGCCCAAGGTCACCTTCACCGCGTCGGCGAGGATGTCTACGCCGCGCAGGATGCGTTCACGCGCATCGCGGCCGAATTTCACGTCTTTAGCAGCCATGATATTGTTCCTTCTTTAGTTTGCTCGTCGCCCCCGCGAAGGCGGGGGCCTCAGTAGGTTTGAATTGATCCGGCGGCGTAAACCGCCTGAGGTCCCCGCCTTCGCGGGGACGACGGATCAGCCAACAATCCCCAAAATATCCGATTCCTTCATGATCAGCAGGTCTTCACCGTCGATCTTGACTTCGGTGCCCGACCATTTGCCGAACAGGATGCGGTCGCCGGACTTGACGTCGAGCGGGGTCACGGTGCCATCTTCGGCCTTCGCGCCCGAACCGACGGAGACGACTTCGCCTTCCTGCGGCTTTTCCTGGGCGCTGTCAGGGATGATGATCCCGCCAGCAGTTTTTGCTTCGGCCTCGACCCGACGGACGAGGACGCGGTCATGCAACGGACGAAATGCCATATTGAACCTTCCTTTTGTTGTTTCGCCATCACCTCACCCGCAATGCGAACGGGCGATGGCAATGAATATGCGTTAGCAGTCACCTGTGGAGAGTGCTAACAGGGCCCAGATAGGCATTTATTGTGACGGGTCAAGGACAGCAGCACAAAATTTTTCGGCAAATGTAACTCTTTCGCGAGCATTATCGAATGAGTGGCAGGACCGCATGTCTGTCGGTCCAACCCCCATAGGCTTACTGCCCTATATCTGGAGAAGATCGATGAGCAACATGATCCTTAAACTTGCTGGTGCAGCCGCCGCGCTTTCCGCTGTTGCAACCCTGGTCGCCGCGCCTGCCGCTGCCGCAGAAGGCAAAGAAAAATGCTACGGCGTTTCGCTGAAAGGCAAGAATGACTGCGCTGCAGGCCCCGGCACAAGCTGCGCTGGCACCTCGACCGTGGACTATCAGGGCAATGCCTGGAAATATGTCGCCAAGGGCGCCTGTGAAAAGATGGGCGGCTCGCTCGCGGCCAAGGCCGGCAACAGCAAACCGATGCCGAAAAAGGGCTAAGCCCCGACAAGTTTGCGGATGGACACCCGGCCTGCCCCTGCTTCCCTCCCTCCCTTGGCGGGGATCGGCCTGAAACCGCAGCATTATGAAGCGCTGCTCGACCCATCCTGCCCTAAGAGTCGCACTTCGGGTCGCTCCAATTGGGTCGAAGTCCATCCGCAGAATTATTTTGGAGATGGCGGTCCGCCACACCGTTGGTTGACCGCCATTGCCGAACAACATTCTGTCAGTTTCCACTCAGTGGGACTGTCGCTCGGGTCCGCGGACGGACTGAGCACCTATGATCTCGAACGCCTGGCCATATTGTGCGACCGCTATCGGCCGGCGTCGGTTTCCGACCATCTCAGTTTTTCGGGCAACGCCCATCATCGTTTTGCCGACCTTCTGCCCGTCCCCTACACCAAGGCCTCGCTGGACCATTTCGCGGGTGAAATCGGAAAGGTGCAGGACCGGCTGAAACGCCATATCCTGATCGAAAACCCCTCGCGCTATCTTGCCTATCAGGGCGACGAGATGGGCGAGGTCGAATTTGTCGAACGGTTGATCACGCGAAGCGGCTGCGGTCTGTTGTTCGACGTCAATAATGTCGAAGTATCGGCAACCAATCTCGGTTTTTCAGCAGAGGCCTATGTCGATGCCATCGATCCCGATTGGGTTGGTGAAATCCATCTGGCCGGGCATGCGGTCGAACAGCATGACAGCGGCCCGCTGCTGATCGACGATCATGGCAGCCGGGCTACCGATACAACATGGAATTTATTCCGCCGCTTTATCGAGCGCGCCGGACCGAAACCGACATTGGTCGAATGGGACACCGATGTCCCGCCACTGGCCGACCTTCTGGCGGAAGCGGATCGGGCGCAGGCGATCCTGGATGAGGCATGCCATGCTTACGCTAGCTGAGGCGCAAACCAATTTTGTTGAAACCATCAATGACGGCCCCGACAGGCTAGACCCGGCACTGTTTGCAGGCCCCGTCGACCGGGTGTTGCTCGGGCTGAAAGCCCACGCCAATACAATCAGTCACGCCCGGCTGGTGGCGCTGGAAGAGACTTTTCCTCTCACGCGCGAGGAGTTGGGTACTGAGGCGTTCAATAGACTGTCGCGCGATTATTGCGAAATGCCCGAGGCCCGCGCGTACGCAGCAAACCATATTGGCAAGCGTTTTCCGGACTTTCTGGCAAACAGATCGACCGGAGCCGACATATCCGATCTTGCCGCTATCGAATGGGCGTGGCTGGAAAGCTACAACGCTGCCGACGCCGATGCGCTCAATGCAGCCGACCTGGCCGGTCTCGACGAAGCAGCCTTGCTCAACCTGCCCATTGCTCAGCATCCCTCGGCCCGGACGGTAGCGGTCCATGCACCGCTGGCATCGGCCATGGGTGAGTTGGCCGGACAGCAACTTACAGCAATTCTAACTGTTCGCCCTGAAGCAGATGTCTGCCTTGTCCCGCTCGACCCATTGCAATCGGAATTGTTCGCCCGCGCCGCGCAAGAAAATTTCACGCTCGGTAACCTTCTGGCGATTGCGCTCGAACAGGCCGATGAACAGGCTCCGCTGGAGCCGATCCTCCATCTCGTCGGCGCCGGTGCGCTCATCAAAAGCGGATAATAAATGAACGTCATTACTGCCCCTTATCATCGCGCCGTCGCGATGCTCTCGACGTCATTTGTCGAAGCGATCACGCTGCTGTTCGTCCGCATCTCGCTCGCCGGGATTTTCTGGAGATCGGGCCGCACAAAGGTAGATGAGGGCAGCTGGCTGTCGGTCAGCGACACCGCCAAATTCCTGTTTGAAGAAGAATATAAGGGCGTCCCCCTGCCGCCCGAATTGGCCGCTTACATGGCAACCTATGCCGAACATCTCTTTCCGGTCCTGCTTGTCATCGGCCTGTTGACGAGGCTATCGGCGTTCGCCTTGCTGGGGATGACGATGGTCATCCAGATTTTTGTCTATCCGGAGGCATGGTGGTCGGTGCATATGATCTGGGTGGCCCTGGCTCTTGTCCTGATCGTGCGCGGTGGCGGCAATTTGTCGCTGGATGCGCTGCTGAACCGGCGCAAATGATTGCACGCGAAAAAACGCTGCGCGACTTGATGCGCCTCGCCCAGGCGGGCGACAAACAGGCTTATGCCGTGCTGCTGGAACAGACCGGCCGGTGGCTTGCGCGTTTCTTCGCCCAAAAAATTGCCGCGGATGCCGTGGACGATCTGGTACAAGACACGCTGATCTCGTTACACAATAAACGCGCGAGCTACGATCCCGACCGGCCGTTCCTGCCGTGGCTGGCGGCGATCGCGCGTTATCGCTGGGTCGACCGCCTGCGCCAGACCTATCGCCATGCTGCCGACGAGTTGCAGGACCAGCATAGCGAAGACAGCCATGAAGATGTTGTCGGTGCCAAGATCAGCATCGACAGGTTGCTGCATCTGCTACCCGAAGGCCAGGCAGTTGCGATCCGCCTTGTCAAAATCGAAGGGCTCAGCATTGCCGAAGCCTGCGCCAAATGCGGCCAGTCCGAACCACTGGTCAAAGTAAACATCCATCGTGGCCTCAAAAGGCTTGCCACGCTTATCGAGAGTGAATGACATGAGTAAGAGTTTTGACATCGCGGCACTGGTCGACGATCTGGAGCCGGTAAGGCCCGTCAGCAAGCGCATCCCGCTGGCACTGTCTGCCGTGATCATGGTCGTCGCAACTGCCCTGATCGTCTGGTTTCAGGGCATGCGTCCCGATGTCCTGGCCGGGCATCCCGACGAAATGTTCCTGATCCGCTCGGGCGTGCTGCTGCTATTGGGCGGGGCCACCGCTCATGCCGTCACCTCGATGGCAAGCCCTTCGGTTGGCCGCAACCAAAATGGCTGGCAAATGGCTCTGGCCGCTGCGACTGTATTTCCATTGTCAGCAATCATCGTCGCCAGCACGGGCTATGCCGGACCCGCCATGACCGCAATGGAGTCCGGGATGCGTTGCATGTTCTACAGCCTGCTCGGTGGACTGGCGACGGCGATTCCGATGGTGATATGGCTGCGCAAGGGCGCGCCGACCTCACCCGAACGTGCAGGGTGGCTTACTGGCGTGGCCGCAGGCGGTCTCGGCGCATTTGCCTATAACATCCACTGCGCGTTCAACGATGTGGTCTATATCGGGCTTTGGTATGGCCTTGCTCTGGTGCTTTGCGCGGTTGTCGGGCGGCTGGTGGTGCCACCCCTGATCCGCTGGTAATCTTTTCACGTTCGTCATCCTGAACTTGTTTCAGGATAACAAACCACCGTCGCGTGTTATCCTGAAACAAGTTCAGGATGACGATTGATTTGCGTTGCGCGCTGCCAACCCCGCCGCTCGTAACGCCGCATGGGCCTCGGCAATGCTATGCTGCCCGAAGTGAAAAATGGACGCGGCCAGCACTGCGCTCGCGTGGCCTTCGCGCACGCCCTCGACCAGATGCTGTAAATTTCCAACTCCGCCGCTCGCCACCACCGGAACATCGACCGCATCCGCAATCGCGCGGGTCAGCGCAAGGTCATAGCCGTCGCGCGTGCCGTCGCGGTCCATGCTGGTGACGAGCAATTCGCCCGCGCCGAGTTCGGCCAGTTTCACCGCATGTTCGAGCGCATCGATTCCAGTAGGATTGCGGCCGCCATGGGTGAAGATTTCCCATGTTTCACCCGTCCGCCTGGCATCGACTGAGGCCACCACGCACTGGCTACCGAAGCGCTCTGCTATATCCGCCACAACCTCGGGCCGCGCCACCGCCGCGCTGTTGACCGCGACCTTGTCGGCACCGGCCAGCAGCAACGCCCGCGCATCCTCCGCGCTGCGCACCCCGCCGCCGACGGTCAGCGGCATGAAGCACACCTCCGCCGTCCGCCTAACCACGTCAATGATCGTCCCGCGTCCTTCGTGAGATGCGCCAATATCAAGAAAACAAAGCTCGTCTGCTCCCGCCGCATCATAAGCCTGCGCCTGCTCCACCGGATCCCCCGCATCGCGCAGGTCGACAAAGTTCACGCCCTTGACCACGCGGCCATTGGATACGTCGAGGCAGGGAATGACACGGACGCGGACGGTCATCTTAAATTCGTCGCCCCCGCGCAGGCGGGGGCCTCGGGAGGTTTACACTGACAGGTAGGGAGAGGCTGCCTAAGGTCCCCGCCTGCGCGGGGACGACGAGTTTGTTTTGTGCTCACGCCCGCTCCGCCATCTTTATCGCCGTCGCCAGATCGAGCCGTCCGTCATAAATCGCCCGCCCGGTAATCACGCCCTCAATGCCGTCCTTCGCGTGCAGCGCCAGTATGTGGATGTCATCGATCCCCTTTACCCCGCCGCTGGCGATCACCGGAATATTGACCCGCCGCGCCAGATCGACCGTCGCGTCGATATTGCACCCGGTGAGCATCCCGTCACGGCCGACATCGGTGAACAGGATCGAGGCAACGCCGGCATCCTCGAACCGCCGCGCCAGATCGATGACGGGCATATCGGATTTTTCCGCCCATCCCTCGGTCGCCACGAACCCGTCGCGCGCATCGACCGCGACGACGATGCCATTTTCGAACTCGCGCGCCATGTCCTTGACGAACTGCGGGTCTTTCAGAGCAGCCGTGCCAATCACCAGCCGCGCCACGCCCATGTCGAACCAGCGCTCGACCGTTTGCGCGTTCCGGATGCCACCGCCAAGCTGGATATAGCCGGGGAAATTCTCGATAATCCCTTCAACCGCCTCGGCATTTTCGGGACGACCCGCAAAAGCACCGTCCAGATCGACGACATGCAGAAACTCAGCGCCCTGCTCTGCAAAGAGCAAGGCCTGCGCGGCCGGATCGTCGGCATAGACCGTCGCGCGGTCCATGTCGCCCTCGGCCAAACGAACAACCTCGCCGCCCTTCAAATCAATTGCGGGGAAGACGATCACAGGAGTTTCTCTTTTCTCCGCGTCTCCGCGTCTCCGCGCGAACAAAAAAATTTCTCGCGCAGAGACGCAGAGGCGCGAAGGATGTTATGAGCCACGATCACGGCTTCCACTCCAGAAACCTTTTCAGGAAATCGATTCCGTAAATTTGGCTTTTCTCAGGGTGAAACTGGACGCCGATCACATTTTCCCGGCCAACCGCAGCAACGAGCGGGCCGCCATGATTGGTGGTGGCGAGCACATCGGCGTCGTTCGTCGCATCGAAGTGATAGCCGTGCAGGAAATAGGCTTCGCCTTGTTGGAGCAATCCTCCGCGCGTCGGCGTAACATCGTTCCAACCCATATGCGGTATTTTCAGGCCAGCCGACGGTGCTATGGCGCGCACCGTTCCGCCAATCCAGCCAAGGCCCTGCGTTGTGCCATGCTCAACGCCCGCATCGGCCAGCAACTGCATGCCAACGCAAATGCCGAGAAACGGCATGCCCTCGCCGCGCACGCGCTTTTCCATTGCCTCAACCATCCCGTCGATCGCTGACAGGGACGCCATGCAATGCGCAAAGGCACCGACACCCGGCAATACGATCCGGTTGGCGTTCGCCACCACATCCGGATCAGCGGTAACAACCACATTCCCGGCCCCCGCCGCCTTCAACGCATTGTGCACAGAATGCAGATTGCCCGCGCCATAATCAATCAGCGCAAGGGTCACGGCCTACAACGTCCCCTTGGTCGATGGTATCGCATCGGCCTTGCGTGGGTCGATCTCGACCGCCTGCCGCAATGCGCGCGCGAGCGCTTTGTAGCAGCTTTCGACAATATGGTGATTGTTCGACCCGTAGAGGTTCTCGACATGCAACGTAATGCCCGCAGCAGTGGCGAAGCTGTGGAACCAATGCTCGATCAATTCGGTGTCCCACTCGCCTAGACGCGGCATCGACAGGGCAACCTTCCAGACAAAATAAGGCCGCCCCGATATATCGAGCGCGCAACGAGTCAAAGTCTCGTCCATCGGCGCATATGCGCTTCCATACCGCGTAATCCCGCGCTTATCGCCCAGCGCCTGCAACACCGCCTCGCCTATCGCGATTCCGGTGTCTTCGGTGGTGTGATGCTGGTCGATATGGAGGTCGCCAACGGCGTTCACCTTCAGGTCGATCAACGAATGGCGCGACAATTGTTCGAGCATATGGTCGAGGAAGCCGATGCCGGTCGAAACCTCATACACGCCGCTGCCGTCGAGATTGACCTCGACATCGATCGACGTTTCGTTCGTCTTGCGGCTGATGGTACCCGTGCGCATGGCCGTGCGCTATACGCAAAATCGCAGGCTTGGCAAGTTGACTTGAGCTAACAAGCATCTTGATTTCAGGCGCTTCACGGTCCACGAAGCGCGCATGAGCGAAGAGCATGTCGACAGCCTGATTCCCTATGACGACGTGGTGCAGGAAGCACTGCGCGCTGTGGTCGGTCGGGTACTCGGCGATGTCGCGCTCAACGGCTTGCCCGGCGACCATCATTTCTACATCACCTTCAAGACCCAGGCACCGGGCGTCTCGATCCCCCCGCACCTGCACGAACGATTCCCCGACGAAATGACCATCGTGCTGCAACATAAATATTGGGATTTGAAGGTCGAGGCGGAGCATTTCGAGGTCGGCCTGTCGTTCAGCCAGATCCCCTCGCATTTGGTCGTGCCCTATTCGGCGATTACGGCTTTTGTCGATCCTGCCGTCGATTTCGCGCTGCAATTCCATGTCGACGCCGGCCAAAGCGGCCCCGAACCGCATGAGGTCGCGGGCAATGACGAACCTGCCGTGGTCGTCGAGGACGGTTCCAACGTTGTGAGCGTGGACTTCGGGCGGAAGAAGTGATGCGAGGTGGGTTTGTTATCCTGAAACAAGTTCAGGATGACGAGACTTGGTATGGCACCGTCTTCCCATCTTTCGTCATCCTGAACTTGTTTCAGGATAACAGGCAACGCTAGCGATGCGGGACTTCCAACCGTGCGTGTACATCCTAGCCAGCGGAAAACGCGGTTACATTTATATCGGTGTGACTTCGGATTTGCCAAAACGGTTTTCACAACACAGGCTGCGACTGGTTGAAGGGTTCTCCAAACGACGCAACACGAACATGCTGGTCCGGTTTGAACTGTTTGGCACAATGGAACTGGCAATATTGCGCGAAAAGCAGTTGAAGAACTGGCACCGTAACTGGAAAATCAACCTGATCGAAAGCGAAAATCCGGAGTGGCTGGATTTAGCCGTTGAGATGGGATTTGTGTAACATCCGAGCCTTTGTAGTGACAACCACACTCTCGTCATCCCGAACTCGTTTCGGGATAACAAGCTGCCGTCGCGCGTTATCCTGAAACAAGTTCAGGATGACGAAAAAGAGGAACTGCACTGTGAACCAAACCCGCACCGAAACCGACAGCTTTGGCCCTATTGAAGTACCGGCCCATGCCTATTGGGGCGCGCAGACGCAGCGGAGCATCGCAAATTTCCCCTTTCCGCCGCATGAGATGATGCCGATCGGTATTATCCACGCGCTCGCCTTGGTAAAACAGGCCGCATCGCGGGTGAACCGCAAGCATGGGCTGGACGCCAGCCTCGCCGACGCCATCGAAGCCGCCGCAGCGGAAGTGGTCGCTGGCAAGCATGACGACCAGTTTCCGCTCACGATCTGGCAAACCGGCAGCGGCACGCAGTCGAACATGAACGTCAACGAGGTGATCGCCGGCCGCGCCAACGAAATGCTGACCGGCGCGCGCGGCGGCAAGGTGCCGGTGCATCCCAATGACCATGTGAATATGAGCCAGTCGTCGAACGATAGCTTTCCAACCGCCATGCACGTGTCAGCTGCGTTGGCAATTAGGGATAAGCTGGCGCCTGCCGAGGGACGATTAGTGACGGCATTGGAAGAAAAAGCTCAGCAGTGGGAGAGCGTTGTCAAAATTGGGCGCACTCATTTACAAGATGCCACTCCATTGACGCTAGGGCAGGAGTTCTCGGGCTACGCTGCACAAATGCTTCAATCTATTGTACGTTTGAACAACGGGTCACAGGGACTTGCGCAATTGGCGCAGGGCGGAACCGCTGTCGGGACTGGCCTTAATGCACCGGCTGGCTTCGCAGAAGCTTTCGCTTCAGAAATGAACGCGCTCACCGGTTATGGCTTTGAGACTGCACCGAACAAATTTGCTGTGCTTGCGGCGCATGACGATCTCGTTGAATTGTCGGGCCAGCTAAACACCCTCGCCGTATCCCTGACAAAAATCGCCAACGACATCCGCCTGCTCGGCTCCGGCCCGCGCTCGGGCCTCGGCGAACTGCTGCTCCCCGAAAACGAGCCGGGCAGCTCAATCATGCCCGGCAAGGTAAACCCGACGCAGTGCGAAATGCTGACGATGGTTGCGGCGCAAGTCATCGGCAACCATCAGGCGGTGACCGTCGGCGGGATGCAGGGGCATCTCGAACTCAACGTCTTCAAGCCGCTGATCGGCGCCAATGTGCTTCGCTCGATCGAATTGCTCAGCATCGGCATGGAGACCTTCGCCAAAAACTGCGTCGAGGGTCTTGAACCCAACCGTGAACGCATTGCCGAACTGCTCGACCGATCGCTGATGCTCGTCACCGCGCTCGCGCCCGTCATCGGCTACGACAATGCCGCCAAAATCGCCAAGCAGGCGCACAAGGACGGAACCACGCTGCGCGAAGCCGCGTTAGCATCCGGACTGGTTGACGAAGCCACTTTCGATACCCATGTCAGACCGGAAAATATGGTTTGACTCACTCCTCTCGTCATCCGGAACTTGTTTCGGGATAACAAGCGGTCGTGTATTATCCCGAAACAAGTTCGGGATGACGAATATGAAGAGGAATGCGCGACATGCTAAAATCCATTGCAGGTGCCGTTATCGGCGAAGTCATCGGGCGCAAGCGCGGCAAAGGATTGCTCGGTGCTGGGATCGGCCTTGTCGCCACGCGTATCGCGACGCGGTCGGTTCCCGGCCTCCTGCTCGTCGGTGGCGCGATTGCGGCCAAGACCATCTACGACAAGCGCAAGGAGCGTCGCATCGGCGATTCCACGCCCAAACAAATTGCTGGACCTTCCGACCCGGCAATCTAACATAGCGCACATTGTCTATGGAAGGCAGGCGCATTGATTGGATGGCTCGTCCTGACTGCGATGGCGGCAGATCCTGCTCCCTTTGACCAACGCTCCGCGCATCCCGCTGACACGATGAAATTTAACATATTGGTCAAGCAGCCCGAGTCAAAGTGCGAAGCCCAGGCCAGTGACGAAATCGTCGTTTGCGCGGATAAAACCGACAATGAAGTCCACCGCCTTCGGCCCATCGCCAATGCCGAAACTTACGAAAAAGACGAATCCAAAGCCGAGTTCAGCATCTCGGAAGATGTGCGGGTCGCCGCAGAGGTCGACAGCAACCAATTAGGGGGCGGCGTCACCAGCAAAAGCATAATGGCGCGGGTGAAGATCAAGTTTTAGAGTTTGTTGATCAGATCATCTCGTCATCCTGAACTTGTTTCAGGATAACACGCAACGGCAGCTTGTTATCCTGAAACAAGTTCAGGATGACGAACATGGGCTAAATGGACCTATTCTTTCCCCGTCAGCCAATACCCCGTGCCAGCCGCCTGCCACTCCTTCACACTCTCGATTGGCGCGGCCAACATCAGCACGTTGAGCGTCAGATTGTCGCGGATCATCCACGCGGTAAAAACCTCAAACAACAAGGCAAGAGCGAGCGTCACCTTCCATGGCAGACGCGACGCGAGGAAAAAGCCCAATATCATCCAGACAAGGTCGAACACGCTGTTGATGATGCTGTCGCCCGCATAGCCGTAGGAGATGGTCACTTCGCGGTATCGGTCGATGATGACCGGCGAATTTTCGAGAATTTCCCACGCACCCTCGACCAGTATCGCCGCACACAAGGTCAGCCCCAACGGCCATTTCTTCAGCAGCAAACGTCCCAGCCCATAAAAGATGAAACCGTGGATGATGTGGCTCGGTGTATACCAGTCGGCGATATGCTGGCTGTTTTCGGGGCTTTGGACAATGCCATGCCATAGCTTAATGTCACCGCACGCACAGATGGGAGGTCGGTCCATCGCAAACAATATGGCAACAAAAATCGCTGTCAGGACAAGCGCAATCACCACGCTGAATTTACTGACTCTCAACGGCCATTCCATCCGCGCTTGCCCCCAAAAACTATGTTGACGCGTGCCTACCCTTTCGCGCAGTAGCGGCTATGGCCGATAGCGACAATCCCAAGCCTCACGAATTAGAACGACGCGGGCTGCTGTTCGTGTTGTCATCACCTTCCGGCGCTGGAAAATCCACACTTTCTCGCATGCTTTTGGAAGCGGATGAGAAGATCGCGCTGTCGATATCCTACACCACCCGCCCACCGCGTCCCGGCGAGGTCGATGGAGTCCATTATCATTTCACCGATGTGCCGACCTTCAAACGAATGGCGGCTGACGGCGAATTTCTCGAATGGGCCCACGTGTTCGGCCATCGCTACGGCACACCCAAGGCACCGGTCGAGGAAAAGCTTGCCGCCGGATGCGATGTCCTTTTCGACATCGACTGGCAGGGCGCGCAGCAATTATATCAGGAGGCTGGTCCCGACGTCGTCCGCGTCTTCATCCTGCCGCCGTCCATCGAAGAACTCGAACGCCGCCTCCACACCCGCGCGCAGGACAGCGACGAAGTCATCGCCGACCGCATGAGCCGCGCCAAATCCGAAATCGGCCACTGGGACGGCTATGATTATGTCCTTATCAACGACGATGTGCAGGGCTGTTTCATCAAGGTCCGGCAAATACTCGCCGCCGAACGCATGAAGCGGCGACGGCAGAAGGGCTTGATCGGGTTTGTGCGGGATCTGGCGGCGGGTTAAATCGGTTTGAAAGAAAGGTCGTCGCCCCCGCGCAGGCGGGGGCCTTGGGAGGTTTATCCTGCCATCGTTGGGCTGAACCTCCTAAGGTCCCCGCCTACGCGGGGACGACGCTGGAGTGTGGGGAGAACCTAATTGGACGAGGGCGGTTACGTCTACATCATGGCAAACAAACCGTTCGGTCGACTCTACATCGGAGTAACCGCAAATCTTCCCGAACGTATATTGGCCCATCGCGAAGGACGGGGCTCATATCATTGCAAGAAATTTAACTTGCACCGGCTGGTTTACATGGAATCCTACAATACCATTGAAGAGGCCATCGCACGCGAAAAGGCGCTCAAGAAAGGGCTGCGGCTTTAGAAATTGCGGTTGATTTCCGAGGCTAACCCTGAGTGGGTTGATCTGTATGAAACACTTAACGCTTAGATTTACACGTCGTCCCCGCATAGGCGGGGACCGTAGGCTGGCTAGCCCAACACCCACAGACCAAACCTCCTGAGGCCCCCGCCTGCGCGGGGGCGACGGGTGCTTCAAACCCGCAACAAATCCAGAAACCGCACTGCGGCCATAAACTCGCCTTCGCGATCCGCACGGTTCTTCTCTGCCCAATAGTCGGCACCCCACAATTCTTCCTGCCAAAGCTCGTCGAGACAGGCGGCGTTCCAGAGATGTTGCACATCCCCTGCCTGTTCGACCACGGCCAATGTCAGGATAAGCGAACCCGAAAGATGGGCAAGTTTTGCCATTGCGGCGAGTTCGAAGGTTCCGCGGGTACCAACCGCCGCACGGAGCTTTGCCAGTGTTGCCTCGGGTTGCGGCTGGTACATGATACCTCCGACCAGGGTAAAGCTGACATCGTATCGCGTGCGCGCCCAGTCGAGCCATGGGTCCCAAATCTCCACCTGCCGCCCGGCCAGCGGCTCGCCCGCTTCCGCACGATAACAAAGCAAATCACTCTCGCCATAGGCCGCGATTGAGCCGACAAAGCCCGCACGGTCGGGCGCGATTCGGTCGATGGCGGCGTTGGCAAAACCCGTCATAGGCATCAGTGCGGGGTCGATTGTCTCACCGACAGCCTCCCACTCGGCGATCACCGCGTCGGCCAGCCGCCGTGTCGGCAAAGCGAGCTCGTTTTTCGTCGGCGTCTTCACCGGCCGCCCGTCCAGCCGGACGGCATGGCCGAAACTCGTCTGCTCGGTCGTTACCTTTTTCCAGAAACGCCTCATGGTTGTGGCGGGCTCTTCCATTTTTTTGCCAGGAAAACCGGCACCAGAATGAACTCGACCAGGCCCACCGCAAAAAGCACATAGCCCGCCGCGCGCGGCAGGCCGAACGCCTCACGCGCTATCACCGCAAGCCCGAGCACCAGCATCGCCGCCCCTGTTATCCGGACTATGTTGAGGACCAGAAAGCGGTACTGCGCCCTTGTTTCTTCTTCGGGGGTCATCTCATTCCTTCCAGCAGCGCCGTCAGCTCTTCCATATTCTCGGCAATCGCATCGGCACCCGCCTCGCGCAGTTCGTCGGCGGGATGATAGCCCCAGTTGACGCCGATGGTCCGCGTGCCGGCCGCCCTGCCCATGTGAATGTCGTAGACCGTGTCGCCGATAACGACGGCATTTGGGGCGTCCGCCCCCGCATCGGCCAGCGCTTGATACACCATCGACGGATGCGGTTTGGACGGGTGACGGTCGGCGGTCTGCAAGGTGACGAACAGGCCCTTGATACCATGATGGTCGAGACAGCGCTCCAGCCCGCGATCCGACTTGCCGGTTGCGACACCGAGCAGCCAGCCGTCTTCCTCCATCGAAGCGAGCAACGCGGCGATTCCGTCATATAGCGGTTCATCCACCAAGCCGTTGTTGCGCAATGTAAAAAAGGCCGCCTTATACCGCTCGGCCATGTCGTGGTGGAGAGCATCGTCCGCATCCGGCAACAGCACACGCATTGCCTCGACGAGGCTCAGCCCGACAATCCGCCGCGTGGCGTAGCGAGGCGGCGGCGGCATCCCGGCCTCTTCAAAGGCGTGTTCCATCGCCATGCAGATATTGGCCTGACTATCGACTAGCGTGCCGTCGCAATCGAAAATGGCCAGCTTGTTCATTCAGGCACATTCCGCATGAGATGCGCAATCGCGCGATTGCCCGCCGCTTCCGCGCCATCGGCGGCGGCGTTGCGAACCTCGGCGCTCTTGTTCTGGCCGAGCTTCACCGTGCTTCGCCAAGCGGTGATGTCCAGCTCGAACCCTGTAATCCCTCGCAGCATCTTGTCGAACAGGCCGTCGGGCATCTTGTCGCGGGTCCAAAGGGGCTTGGGCGCGAGCCGCTTTTCGTTTGTTTCCGACAGCGCATCGGCCTGCGCGATCAGCGCCGCCTCGTCCATTTTGCGCGCCACGCCCTGCAGTTCGAGCGCGACATAATTCCATGTCGGCACCTGATCGTCGATGCCATACCAGTCAGGGCTGATATAGCCGTCGGGGCCGTTAATAACGAACAACGCCTCCGCCCCATCCAAATGCTTCGTAATCGCATTACCCCGCGCCAGATGGAACGCCAGCCGGTCCTCGTCCAGAAACACAAACGGCACATGTGCGACGCGCGGGCCATCGGGCGTGGCCAAAAACAGCATCCCGAAGCCGATCTCCGCAGCAAAGGCGCGCATCGCATTGCGGTCGTCCCAGCGAAAGGCGGCATTGGGATGCATTTAAGCTTCTATTCCAATCAATTCGTCATCCTGAACTTGTTTCAGGATAACGCAGCACCGTCGCTTGTTATCCTGAAACAAGTTCAGGATGACGATAGATTTGAATTCGGTCACTTCTTCACCATCGGCTTTTTGCTGACAGCCTTTTTGATGACCGGTTTCTTCGCAGCAATTTTCTTGCCGGTTGCCATCTGGCTGCGCTTCTTTTCCTTGGGCTTTTCCGTCACAGCCCCGCGCGAACGCCGCTCGCCCTTGCGCTCCTTGCGCGCCGATTTGGCGATGTTAGCTGCAACGCGCTTCTTGCCCTCCGCCGTCTCGCTGAACTTTGGCGCGTCAAGAACCAACGCATCACCCAGCTCAATCTCGAACCCGAGATCGGCAAAACTGTCCTTCATATGCGGCGGCAAATCCGCGCGCACATCGATCTGCTCGCCCTTGGGATGATCGATGCGGATGCGCCGAGCGTGCAGGTGCATCTTGCGGCTGATGGTGCCGGTCAGAAACGCTTCCTTCCCACCATATTTGCCATCGCCGACGATGGGGTGGCCGATAGCCGCCATGTGCACGCGCAGCTGGTGCGTTCTGCCCGTATAAGGCTGCAACTCGACCCAGGCGCAGGTATTGCCCGCACGCTCGACGATGCGATAGCGCGTGCGTGCCGACGCCCCGTCGTTTTCGTCGACATGCATCTTCTCGCCGCCGCTGCCCGGCTGTTTGCCGATGGGCAGGTCGATAAAGCCATCAGCAATGTCGGGCACACCGACCACCAACGCCCAGTAAACCTTGCGCGCGGTGCGCGACGAAAACGCCTTGGCAAAATGCCCCGCCGCGCGCGACGTCCGCGCCACCAGCAACGCGCCCGACGTGTCCTTGTCGAGCCGATGGACAAGCTTGGGCCGGTTATCGAGCCCGAAGGTCAGCGCATCGAGCAGGCCATCGACATGGTTCTCGATCTTGGTCCCGCCCTGCGTCGCCAGCCCCGCCGGTTTGTTCAGCACAATCGCTGCATCATCGCGGTGAATGACCATGCTGAGCGCAAATTCGACCTCGTCATCAGTCAGGTCGCGCCTTTTGCGCGCCGGACGCGCGTTGGCCGCAGCGGCTGCATCCGCCGGCGGCACCCGCAATGTCTGCCCCGCCTCCAGCCTGTCACCCGGCGTCGCGCGCTTGCCATCGACACGCAACTGCCCCGTCCGCGCCCAGCGCGAGACGATGTTGAAAGACGCATCGGGCAAATGCCGCTTGAACCAGCGATCGAGGCGGATGCCGTCATCGTCGGCCTCCACCGTGAACTGGCGGATGCCGCTGTCGTCAACTTTGCTCATGCCCAGATTGCCTTTGCTGCCGTCATTCCGGCGAATAATGCGCCAAGCGCAAAGAGAACCGAGGCCAAGGCATATCCTGCGGCCAATCCGGTCTGCCCACGCTCGATCATCCGCATCATTTCGAGGCTGAATGCGCTGAAAGTCGTGAACCCGCCCAATACACCGACGCCGATGAACAGCCGCAATGGCTCCGCCGAACTGTCGCCACGCATTACCCACGCGGCCAAAACGCCCATCGCCAGCCCACCCAGAACATTCGCGGCAAATGTCGCCCACGGCCAGCCGGTGCCTGCATCGGGCAAGGCGCGCGACAGCCCATAGCGCAAGCCCGCACCAATCGCGCCGCCGGACATGACAAGGATGACTGGGTTCATGCCGCTGCCTTAGCGGGCGATGTCCGATAAGGGAAGGATGCTCGGCAGGGTCAGCTGACCCGCTTCACCCTTACATAACCACCGCTGCCGATCTGCATCAGGAACCCGCCGACCGACCCGCGCTTGATCTTGACCTTTTGGCCTTCGCGCAAATTGCCCTTGGCCGGCTCCGTGGTCTCCCATGTGCCGCCATCGGGAATCGAGAACTGATATTTGCCATAGCCAATCGGCGTCACCGACGCGAAGGTGGTTTCGATCGTGGTGAACTCGTCCTTCTCGTCATCATCGAAGAAGGGCAGTTTGGGGAGGAGGAATCCGAACAGCGACCGCTTGGTTTTGCGCACCTCCGCCCGGTCGAGAATGACGATGTCCTTGGCATCCGCCGCCTGCTGCATTTTCGCCGCCGCCGCGTCATAACAGGCAAGCCGTGCCGCCCCATCGGCGATATCCTTGCACTTCACAAGGTCGATATACACCTGCGGCCGTGCCACATCGTCATCATCTTTGGCGACGGCTGGTGCAGCGGCGATAAGGGCCAAAAGCAGGATAGGGGTTGCCCGTAACTTCATCTGTTCCTCCTCGGATTACCCGATGCTTAGCGCCAAGCGCGACGCGGCGCCAGCGGAACCGAAGGAGCCGGGGAGCAAGAGAGTTTAATTGTCGTCTACTCTCCTATTGCGAAGCGAGACTTGCGACCTTGTTCTTTAGTCGCAGCACCGAATGCTCGCGTGAACGGCAGGAATGTTGTGGACGGCGGACGAATGCATGTTGCGAGAGGCCCTCAAATGATTTTCAACGTCGACCAGTTCAGGTCTGTGCCGCTTTCGCTGGCCCACCAGATCACTTCTAAAGCAAGCAGCGCAGCCTTTTGGGTCTCGCCAGAGGTCGATTACGTGTATTAAAAAGTCCAGCACGCGTTCGTTTTTCTACGTCGCCGGATCTCTGCAAGGTTGCAATTTTCCATCAGTTGCCTTGTCACAAACGAATACGTTCGTCGGCTTGACAGTGTCAGGACCATTTACGGTTGGACGAATTTTTAATAGCTTCTTTTTCACACCCTTAAGGTTGAGTGTCATGCTTCCCTTGGTGGTATCGCAAGCCGCGCTCGCCAGGACAAACAATTCGAAATCCTTGGGTATGTCAGTATTGTTTACGAACGCGTCAGTTGTGGTTGGCATTTTCTCCCACATACATGAAACAAGTCCGTCCTGAGTCTTACCGGCATGAGCTGATGAGAGAGCTCACAACGCATAAGCTGCAGCCAATAAAACAACAAATTTGCTCATTCCGTCGCCTCCCACACACTGAAAAAATCCGTTCGACCATAGTTAATTTCTGCCGACTATATCTGCTTTGTCCATACGATTTCGACAGGCCAAAGGAGCGGCCGTTAAAAATCGTTACCTAAGGTAACTCGCGTCACTCGCGCCATGGATTGAAGAAAATCGCTTCGACAGGCACATCGAAATAGGCCGAAAGCCGATACGCCATAGGCAAAGACGGATCATATTTGTCGGCCTCAATAGCAATGATTGTCGAACGTGATATCTCAAGGGCATCGGCAAGCTCGGCTTGTCTGAGGCCACGCTCTTTGCGAAAGTCTCGCAGGCAGTTATTCACTCCGCTTCGCCTCGAGCGCGAAAGCGCCAGACAAGCCAAACGATAATAAACCCTGCAACTTGGCTAAAAAACAGGTAGGTTGCCCCGAGACTTAGTTCGCTATGCCGACCGAAAACCACTAAAAGATAGAGCAATATTGCAACGGTGCCAGACAGACCGCCCCACCACCAGCTGACCAGCTGGCCCTGCTGCTGTAGATCGTCGGTGCGCTTCCACCATAGCCAAGCTGGGACCATTGCTAGGCCCCAAACGACGAGCAATAGCGGAAACACCAGAGCCGGATTCTCGACGCCCGTCTGGGGCGGGACCACTTTGCCGATAAAGACTCCGGCCAATACAGCTATGCCGAACGCCAGGGCGCATAGTGTCCAGTATTTCCTGCGATGATTCACCTGTCACATTCCTTTGATAGCAAATAATGTATAAACATCTGAACATATTTATCGATAATGTCCAACATTTTCTACATTATGTGATCTGAAAAGCCTGTTAGGCGAGATATTTCGCAACCGCCGCTATCTACGACAATCACTTGTCGTGTTTCACGAAGAAGCTATTCGGCCGCTGTGTTGTCGTGTCCCGACAGACAGCTTTGGGTGAAGATTTCGGGTTAGCTGACATCAGTTCAGCATTCGAATTGAGCGCAAGAATCGGACTGCCTGCCTTGCTGCCTCTTTATCAGGAGGCGCTCTCGCTTAAGCAAGAGACGAAAGACCAATCGCAAAAAAAAACAGGGCGGCACCTCTGCCGCCCCAGTCGCTTCGGTCTGTGTAACGCTCAGCGGCCGTTATTGGCCACAATATCCACGGCGGTACCGCCACCGGGGGTTGCGTTGAAAGTGATGAAATAGGCGCCGCCGTCATTGTCGCGCACGCCGCCCAGAACATGTTCGCCCGCGCGCAACTGGTGTTCTGCGCTATAGCCCGATTTGCGGGCGCGGGTGTAATAATAGTCGATCACATTCTGCATCGCTGCCGATGTGGTGAACGTCGCCACCCGGATATCGCAGATGCCGCCATCCACACCGCCAGCCTCTTTCACGCGGCCACGTGGATAGACGGGGAATTCGGGGGGCATGCGGCTTGCCCAGCCCGCGCCATATTGCAGCTTCGCATCGCATGTGCCCTTGCCGCGGGTCACGCCCTGATCGGCGGCAAGCGAACCCAGCGTGGTGGCGCGCTTTTCTCCGCAATTGGTGCAATCTTCAGCCGCGACCACCGTCGCTTTTGGTGCGCGCATCAGCTTGGCACTGTCGAGCGCCTCTATCGAGGCATCGCCATCATAGCCGCTATCGGGCGGGACCGCGCCGGACAATGGCCGGTTGGCTTCCTTGACGGTGTTGACATTGGCGCTGTCGGTCAGGTCGGGATCGACCAGTATCCGGTCGTTGAGTGCAGCGTTCATTTCGGGATCGCTGCCCTTGCCGACCAGCTTGCTGTCCAGCTCCGCAACCGCAGCGTCATTGCTGTCGTCCTTACCACAGGCGGCAAGCGGCAAGGCCAGCGCGACGCCCAGCAATAGCGGCAGGGTGAGACGCGGGAAACGGCGCATGATGCTGGCTCCTCTATATTTCATGACTATGTGCTGCGTCGGCCATTGTAGAAAAACCAGCCTTAAAGGTGGTTAACAGCAAGGCCGAGTCGGATTTACCGTCATGACTCACCCGCTTTGTGCCAGCGCGGGACAGGCTAAGCATTCAAGATTAAAACCCATCTCACGACTTGATGCCTTTATCGTGGATCGTCATCCCCGCGAAGGCGGGGATCTCGGGCGTCAGCGCACCGAGGCTCGAGCCTCCTTGCGGGCGAGTGCAGATTTGGAATAATTCGTCGCCCCCGCGCAGGCGGGGGCCTCGGACGGTTTGCGCAGCGGCGAAAGCTTAACCGCCTGAGGCCCCCGCCTGCGCGGGGGCGACGTTAATCTCGATAATCCTGGATCGTCTCGTCCTCCCCCCCCTTTGGGGAAGCAGCTTACAGGTTCTCATCATTGAGATACGATGCTATCTGACTTCACCCCGATAGCTGATTGCGCGTTTCGCGCCCGGTGCAATCGCATCGGCGAAAACCCAGCGCACATGGGTCACATCCTGCGCCTCGGCCGCCCGCTCGATATCGGCGGTGCCTTCGGCGTTTTTCGCCTTGACCTTCAATTGGGCAAGCTTGCCCCAGGTCGTGCCGCCATCGACCGACACATCGGCCCAGTCTTCGGCAACCGCCGTAAATTTGACGGCGGCGGGAATCGGGTTGGTGGCGCGAAAACCGCTGGCTGGTTCGGCACCATTGTTGATGACCTCCAGCGTGAACAGCACCTTGTCGCCGGGAACGACGACAACGCTTTTGGGCGCATGCAGTGTCACCTGCTCCTTGCCCGAGGCATCGACGGTTACGCGCTCGATCTTCACATCGCTGGTCAGCGCGACCGGTGAAGGCGCAGCATTCTGCGCCTGCGCGCTGGCACCGAAGGTCAAAATTCCCGATAGCGAGCTTGCCGCAAGCACCGCAGCCCAGATCGCGGGTTTCATTCTCATTTTCATCTCAGTCCCACCAGATAGAAATTCTCATCGGGTCGCAACCGCATTATCGCCGCCGCATGGTTAACAGGCGGTAAAATATCCGGCAATGGTCAGATATGGCGAACCTTTGACCTCAATGCTCCCGATCATATCGTCATCCTGAACTTGTTTCAGGATAACAAGCGATGGTAGTGCGTTATCCTGAAACAAGTTCAGGATGACGAGTCCCCGCACTTACAAAAAACCCCGATATGTTAGCGCTATGGTAACCAAAGCGGTTTAGCTTCCCTTTTCCATGAATGGCATTTCGACACTGCAGGACAAGGGCTGACAGCAATGGCGGTCGCGCGACTGTTCAAGAACTTTCCCGGCATTGGACCGGGTGACGGCGCGGCGCATGGATCCGCCGCCATCATCACGCCTGCCGATTCCGCGCGGCGGCTTGAGGTGCTGAACGATTTCGAACAGGCGGGCATAGGCTGGCTATGGGCGACCGACGCCGATGCGCGGCTGATCTATATCTCCGAAAATGCGGCGGACAAGCTCAACCGGCCGATCGGTGACCTTTTGGGGCAGCAACTGACCACGCTTTTCGAAACCGACAGCGAAAATGCCAGCGAGCGATCCGACCGTCCGCTCAATTTTCAGCTGACTGCGCGCAACAAGATTATCGACCAGACCGTGCGTTTTGCGCTGGCCGGGCCTGCGGGCGAAGGGCGGCAGACCTGGTGGTCGATCTCCGGCCATCCCAAGTTCGACAAGTCGGGCGACTTTCAGGGCTATCGCGGCAGCGCCAAGGACATCACCACCGAATATGAACGCAAGCTGGTCGACTCGCGACTGGCCGAGTTCGACTCGCTCACCGGCCTTGCCAACCGCCACCGCATGGACAAGCGTCTGGAAGGCATTCTCGCCGCGTACAAGACGGCAAAGCGAAGCTGCACGCTCGTCATGCTCGACCTCGACCGGTTCAAGCATGTCAATGACACGCTGGGCCATCCGGCGGGCGACGATCTTCTCTGCCAGGTCGCACGCCGGCTTGAGCGCGTCGTGGGCCAGCGCGGCGAAATCGGGCGGCTGGGCGGCGATGAATTCCAGATCATCCTTCCCGACCTCGACGATCGCGGCAAATTGGGCGAACTTGCCAACAAGATCATCCAGATCGTGTCGCAACCCTATACGATAGACGACAAGCGCGCGACGATCGGCACCTCGATTGGTATCGCGATCTCGCCCTATGACGGCATCGACAAGCTCGACCTCGTCGATAATGCCGATCTCGCGCTTTACGCCGCGAAAAATGGCGGGCGCGGGCAGTTCCGCTTTTACTCCGCCGACCTGAAGGACGAGGCCGCCGAGCGCCGCCTGCTCGAAGAAGGGCTGCGCGATGCGCTCGCCGCCGAAGAGCTGGAGCTGCATTACCAGCCGGTGGTGCGCACCGAAGACAATATGGTTGTCACCTTCGAGGCGCTGATGCGTTGGGAGCATCCCGAGCGCGGGCCGATAAGCCCCGACGTATTCGTGCCGATTGCCGAGGAATCCGACCTCATCAACCAGCTCGGCGCATGGGCGCTCAACCGCGCCTGCCGGGACGCGATGGCCTGGCCCAAATCGGTGCGAGTCGCGGTTAACGTCTCGGCCGCGCAATTCGCGCATTCGGACCTGATCGAGATTGTCGCCCACGCGCTCGAAACATCGGGGCTGGAGGCGAACCGCCTCGAACTCGAACTCACGGAAAGCGTGTTCATGGGCGATGGCGAGACCGTCGACGACATTTTCCGCGCGCTCAAGGACCTCGGCGTCCGCCTCGCGCTCGACGATTTCGGCACCGGCTATTCGTCGCTCAGCTACCTGCGCGCCGCACCGTTCGACAAGATCAAGGTTGACCGCACCTTTGTCGACGACTGCACGCAGAAAGACCACAACAGCGCAAAGATCATCGCCGCGATCATCGGTCTGTCCGACGCGCTCGGCATGGAAACCACGGTGGAAGGCGTCGAGGCCTTCGACCAGCTCGAGGTCGTCAAGTCCAAGGGCGCGCGCTTCATCCAGGGCTGGATTTACTCCAAGGCCTTGACCCAAGAGGCACTCGTCGCCCGCATGAAAAGCGGTGAGCTGCGGATCGAACCCGACGGTCCCGACCGCCACCGCCCCGAACGCCGCTCGGTCTTCCGCCGCATCGGCGTCATCCACGACGACCACCGCTACGAGGCGCTGATGCGCAACCTGTCGAAGACCGGCGCGCTCATCGACGGCCTGCTCGGCGTTCCAGCCGGGACCGGCCTCGTGCTCGACCTTGGCGGCGGCCAGCTTGTCGTATGCACCGTCACCCGCGTGCAGGACGCGATGATCGCGGTCGAATTCGAAACCCCGCTGGTCAGCGACGGCGCGGGTGGCCTGTGCACCCGCCACCGCGTATCACCCTATATCCTCGCCGCAGCAGAGCTTCAGGCCGACACCCCGCGCAGCAAGCCGATATTCATGCAGGTCGCCGCCGTCGGCACGAGCAACGCGATGGATTTCGACGACTAGACCCGAAATCGACCGCTTACAATTCGTCGGGATGGACCACCCCCATCGCGACAAGCTCCGCCATCGACTGGTTCGGCCAGCCGTCGGGAAGCGGCTGGCGGCAGGTGGGGCATTCTCCGCCCGCGCGGGCATAGGCATCGAGCCGCTGCCGGATTTGCGACATTTTCGCGACGAACTTCCGCGCGCTTTCCTCCGGATCCTCGATCTCGATCTTGCGCCCGCGACTGTCGAAGCGCTTGTGCGCGCGCCATTCATCGAAACTCAGCATATCCTCGGCGACCTTGCCGACCACAGCTCCAGCCATATCGCCGCGCTTCAGCAGCAAGCCGAGCATCGCGTCGGACGGCGCAATCCGCCGTTCATATTCCTCGCCCTTGCGGATGATGACAGTCTCGCGCCCCTCGACCGCGCGGCGATAGGCAATCGCGATCAGCCCCTGCTGCGCGCGCGCCAGCGCATCCTCCCACGCCGCATCGAACAGCGGAAAGCGCCGCCGCATCCGACGCGCGCCCACCGCCGACATCCCCGCCACCCGCGCCGCATCCTTGACGCATCCGGTATAGGCCAATGTATCCAAAAACCGCTGCGTGCGCGCCTGCGTCCACCCGTCATGCCGCGGACGCAGCCCGGGAAACAGAACCGATATGTCGACGCGCGCGCCGGTCGGAATATCCTGCGGCGGATTGGCCGATGCCAGCGCCAGCGCGTCGCCGCGCGTGTTACGCCGGGCCATGCTCAATCCTCGTCCGAAAAATGATAATCGTCGCCGTCACCACGTTCCGACAGATAAGATGACGCGCAAAAGCCAAGTTTCTTCAGTTCGGCAGCGACACCGTCTACTTCCAAACACAGATCGTCGAGGTAATCGACCAGCGCGGTCATCCGTTCGCTGTCGGCCAGCGCGTGGAGCCGTCGGTAGAGATCCGCCATCACCGGCGAAAACCGCTGCGGAATTTTGGGAGTAGGCATAAGGCGATTCCTTTCTTGGTTCAGAAACGAATCGTTTTTAACCTATATGGTATTTTGTAGGAAAGTTATTTTCCCTGATTGTGATAAATCGATTGCTGCTAAAATTTCCAGCCAAATCCCAGCGTCGGTCCGATGTCCCATGTGGAATAGCTCTTCCCTGCCCGGCTGGAATCGTTGCGTTCGAACGAAACGCCAAAATCGAACCCGCCATTTTCGGCGATGGCCCAGCTCAACCCAGCATTGGTGACAAAATTCACGTCGTCGCGACCATCGCTCGCGCCGCCGGTGTAGAAGCGTGCCTGAACCGTCTGGTCAATGGCCCATGAAAGGCGTTCATTGATGTCTCCTGACAACTTCAACGTCGTTCCAAAACGATTTTGCTCGATTGTCTTCAACGTCGCTTCGCGTCTTACGGCATGTACGTCTATCGTGAGCGCGGCGGATTTGAGGTCGAACTTAGTCGTCATGCCGGCCGTGAAATTATGCAGAGTTACCAGACGGTCGCCGAAAAACTTATCGTAAACCAGTGCCGGTGTGTAATGAAAATAGGGTGCGGTATTGCCCAATTTGGGATCCACTATTTTAACGCCTACACGGGCAAGCGCGGTTGATCCGTCATTTTCCGAATGCCGCGTGTAGAAATCCGCATCTGCATATAGCCGGGCAAATGGCCTGATCACTCCAGAGGATTTGCGCCAGTCGATCTGCATAGATGGCAAGGCATGAAATGCCTGCTTGCGCCCGATGTCGGCATTCTCGACATTGCTGTTGAAAGTAAAAGGCAGAGTGAGGCTGAATTCGAACTCCTTGGGTTTTTCAGGCGCCGTGCCATCTTCCGCCAGAATCATCGCTGGTTCCGGGGCGTCAATTTTATCGATCGCGTTTATCCGGCGGTCGATCCTCTGCACGGACGTATCAGCGTCCTGAGCTAACACAGGCTGGCTGGCCGAAAAGACCAATGCCACGAAAAACAAGTTACGATGTTTCATTGTGTAGAACCTCCCATATCTGAGCGCCTACACGCGAACACACGCATCGAGACGTGACGCAAATCACGCAACGGCATGCCCCGATCCATTATTCTGCCACCCCACCATATGGAAAGGGAAACAGATGGCAGAGAATACCGAACAGACATTCGAATTTTGCACCGAACTTCATCTGGAGGACTCAGCATCGATCGAAGCTGCAGTGTCCGAACGTGGTGACAATATCGTCGCACCCGATGGGTCTGCTTTCGCGCCGCTCGGTTTGGACATGATCGATGCGCCAGCGATGGCGATCATTTATACAAAGCTGTGGTCGCCAGGCAGGACGCTGAAAATTTCCTTCATCGGCGAAGTCGATCCCATCGTTCGCCAGAAAATCATCGATTATTCATCGCAATGGCTGAATTTTGCCAATCTACGTTTTGAATATGTCGACGCAGGTGGCGACATCCGCATCTCCACGACACGCGGTGGTTCATGGTCATATGTGGGCACCGACGCCAAGGGGATCGCAGCCAACAAGCCGACAATGAACTATGGCTGGCTTACCCCCACGACTTCCGAAGAGGAATTCAGCCGCGTGATCCTGCATGAATTCGGGCATGCCCTCGGGGCGATTCACGAGCATCAGCATCCCGACGCCGGTATTCCGTGGGACAAGCCGAAAGTTTATGCCTATTACGCCCGCCAAGGCTGGAATGCCGCTCAAGTCGACAACAATATCTTCGCGCGATATTCGGCATCACAGCTCAACTCGACCAGCTATGATCCTGAATCTATCATGCACTATGCCGTACCGGATGAACTGACCATCGGTAATTATCAGGTCGGCTGGAACCGCATATTGTCCGATAATGACAAGGTACTGGCGAGGCGATGCTACCCATAATCGGGCGTCGCGCAACCGCTGTTCAAACCAGCTCGACGTCCACGCCAATTGATTGCGCGTTCGGTACACCTTTGTCAAAAGTCACAAAAGTTTCAGTTCCGCGCGCAGCGACGAGGTGAAGAACGTCGGCGATGTCGGCACCCTTGCGATGCAAGTCCAGCGCCGTACGCAACGCCATGGCATCATCAACGTTGACGTTTTCGTTATCGAGCACAGCCAATAGCGCGGCATTCAACCGTGACCGGTCAAAGCCATAAAAGCTGGATAATACCCACGCGGTTTCCAACAAAACGGTGATCGGGATAAACACCTGCTGAGCCATAACCAATGCAGCTGTTTCTGCCTGTGCCGGATTATCTCGTACGATCAACCGAACCAAAATGTTGGTATCAACCGACTTCACGACGAAGGCGGATTCCATTGAGGGTCTTTCCGAAACATCTCATCGATTGCTTCTTTCCAGTCCTCATCTGTACCGGCGGGTCCCTTATAATCCACCACCGCTCGCAAACGTGCGAGCGCTTCGTCGAAAGGCAGTTTCTTCATCATGGACGGTCGCGCACGCAGCATAACGCCAGCAGGTCCATCGACCACCTCCAACTCCGTTCCTGGCCCCCAATGCAACCGGTCGCGCACATCTTTAGGGATGACGACCTGGCCTTTTGCGGACACTTTGGTATGCTTGGTCATACCGGTAAGATAAGGGATTTTTATCAGGCTGGCAACCTTGCACCCGCTCGCCTCCTAAGCTAAGGCGCGCGCAGCAAACGAATCTCCCGCTTTTACGCTGGTTTGGCTGCCCTTTTGACGCTTGTCATGTAACCCCGGACCCGCGACGGTCGAAGGGATTGGGGGTGGCCTTCCCCAACCGGTTCGAAGCCCAAATAACAAGGGGTATTACCAATGACCGCCATCGGACTAGACAGCCTGCAGACCCGCTCCACCCTGACCGCTGGCGGCAAGACGGTGGATTATTTCTCGATTCCCAAGCTGTCGGAGAAGCTGGGCGATGTGTCGCGCCTTCCCTTCTCCATGAAGGTGCTGCTCGAAAATCTGCTGCGCTTCGAAGATGGCGGGTTCACCGTTTCGGTGCAGGATATCCAGGCAATGGTCGACTGGCAGGCGGATCCCAAGTCCACCCGCGAAATCCAGTATCGCCCTGCCCGCGTGCTGTTGCAGGATTTTACCGGCGTGCCCTGCGTCGTCGACCTCGCCGCGATGCGCGATGCGATGAACAGCCTTGGCGGAGATGCGCAGAAGATCAATCCGCTGGTGCCGGTCCATCTTGTCATCGACCATTCGGTCATGGTCGACGAATTCGGCCACCCCAAGGCCGCCGAGCAGAATGTCGAAATCGAATATCAGCGCAATGCCGAGCGGTATGACTTCCTGAAATGGGGTTCGAAATCCTTGAACAATTTCAAGGCTGTCCCCCCCGGAACCGGGATTTGCCATCAGGTCAATCTGGAGCATATTGCGCAGGCGGTGTGGACTTCGGTCGGCCCCGATGGCACGACCATCGCATACCCCGACACCTGCGTTGGCACCGACAGCCACACGACGATGATCAACGGCCTTGGCGTGCTCGGCTGGGGCGTGGGCGGGATTGAGGCCGAGGCCGCGATGCTGGGCCAGCCGGTGTCGATGCTCATCCCCGAAGTTGTCGGGTTCAAGCTGACCGGCGCACTGGCCGAGGGCGTGACCGCGACTGACCTCGTGCTGACCGCGACCCAGATGCTGCGCGCCAAGGGCGTGGTCGGGCGCTTTGTCGAATATTATGGGCCGGGGCTGCAATCGCTGAGCCTTGCCGACCGTGCGACGCTGGCCAATATGGCGCCCGAATATGGTGCGACCTGCGGTTTCTTTGGCATTGACGAAAAGACGCTTGATTATCTTCGCCTGACGGGGCGCGACGAGGACCAGATTGCGCTGGTCGAGGCCTATGCCAAGGAACAAGGGCTGTGGGCCTATGCCGACATGGCAGACCCCGTGTTTACCGACACGCTCGAACTCGACATGGCAACGGTTGTGCCGAGCCTCGCGGGGCCGAAGCGGCCGCAGGACAAGGTTGTGCTGACGCAAGTCGACGATGTCTTCAACGGCGAGCTGTCGAGCGTATACAAGCATGACGGCTTCAAACGTGCGGCGGTCGAGGGCAAGGAGCATGACATCGGCGACGGCGACGTGGTGATCGCCGCGATTACCTCTTGCACCAATACGAGCAATCCAAGTGTGCTGGTCGCTGCCGGGCTGGTGGCGAAAAAGGCGAACGAGCGCGGGTTGAAGCCCAAGCCGTGGGTGAAGACGTCGCTCGCCCCGGGGTCGCAGGTTGTAACCGACTATCTCGTCAAGGCGGGCCTGCAGGAGCATCTGGACGCAGTCGGTTTCAACCTCGTCGGCTATGGCTGCACGACTTGCATCGGCAATTCGGGGCCGCTGGCCGAGCCGATTTCGAAGGCGATCAACGGCAATGACATCGTTGCCGCCTCGGTCCTGTCGGGCAACCGCAACTTCGAAGGCCGTGTGTCGCCCGACGTGCGCGCGAACTTCCTCGCCTCGCCGCCGCTGGTGGTCGCTTATGCGCTCAAGGGCACGGTGACCGAGGATTTCACCACGACGCCGATCGGCACCGGTTCGGACGGCGCGGACGTGTTCCTCAAGGACATCTGGCCGAGCAATCAGGAAGTGCACGACGTCATGACCGCGAATATCGACCGTTCGATGTTCACCGCACGCTACGCCTCGGTCTATCAGGGCGACGAACATTGGCAGAAAATTCAGGTCGAAGGTTCGGACACCTATCAATGGCGCGCAGGCTCCACCTATGTCGCCAATCCGCCCTATTTCGAGGGCATGAGCATGACGCCTGCACCGGTGATGGACATTATCGAGGCGAAGCCGCTGGCGATACTGGGAGATTCGATCACCACCGATCATATTTCGCCCGCCGGAAGCATCAAAGCGGACAGTCCTGCTGGTAAGTTCTTGATGGAGCACCAAGTCTCCAAAGCTGATTTCAATTCATATGGAGCAAGGCGCGGTCATCATGAAGTAATGATGAGGGGCACATTCGCCAATATACGAATTAAGAATGAAATGGTTCCCGGCATCGAAGGTGGAATGAGCAGCTATAATGGCGAAGTCTTGCCAATTTACGACGCAGCCATGAAGCATAAAGCTGACGGCACGCCATTAGTTGTTATTGCTGGCAAAGAATACGGAACAGGTTCTTCACGCGACTGGGCGGCAAAGGGCACTAACCTCTTGGGCGTGCGCGCCGTCATCGTCGAAAGCTTCGAACGAATCCACCGTTCGAACCTTGTCGGCATGGGCGTCCTGCCACTGCAATTCATGGAAGGCGAAAGCCGCAATACGTTGGGCCTCACCGCGGACGACAGCTTCACGATCACCAGCGTCGGAATGCTCCAGCCGCGCCAGACCGTGACCGTTCAGGTCACCCGAAAGGATGGAAGCACATTCAACTTCGACACGCTGTGCCGCATCGACACCGCAAACGAAGTCGAATATTTCATGAACGGCGGCATCCTGCATTATGTACTGAGGAAACTGGCGGCTTAAAACCGCGCCAAAATCGACAGCGCCGCCTTCAAATGCGGCGCGTCGATCATCTTGCCGTCCAGTTGGAGCACCCCTGCGCCGGGGTTAGCCGCAAACGCACCAACCACGGCTTGCGCGTGCGCCAGTTGCTCACGCGACGGCGTAAACCCGGCATTGATCGCCGCTACCTGCGACGGGTGGATCGCCAGCATTCCGGTAAAACCGTCCCTCGCCGCCCGAGCGACATACCCCGCCAATGCCGCTTCGTCGCTGATGTTCGGGAACACAGTGTCAATCGCCGCCACCCCCGCCGCATGCGCAGCGAACAACGTCAGCGACCGCACCATTTCGTAAGGCGCGGTGTAACTGCCGTCGGCCTCGCGCGAAGTCGCGGCCCCAACCGAAGCAGGCAAGTCCTCGGCTCCCCAGCTTACGCCGACGAGACAATGCGAAACCTCACGCAAGGTGCCCAGGTCGAACACCGCACCCGGCGTCTCGGTGGCAATTGGCAGTATCGCCGGGGCGTCTCCATCTGGGTTGTCTGCAACTGCCGCCGCTTCGGCGCGCAACCAGTTGATGGAACGCGCGCCCTCCGCCTTGGGTAGCACGATGCCATCGGGAACGTAGGGCAGCACCGAGGCGAGGTCGTCATGCGTCAGATGGCTGTCTTGCGGGTTAACCCGGACAAACACCGGCACCGGTCGGTCGCCCGACAGATATTCCGCCGCCGCCTCGCGGGCAGCCACCTTGCGGTCGAGCGCGACCGAATCTTCGAGGTCGATGATAATTGCGTCGGCACCGCTCGCCGACGCCTTGGCAAAGCGTTCGGGCCGGTCACCGGGGACGAACAGGAGGGAGCGCAGTTTCATGAACGAACCTCAGCAAAAATCACCGTAGTGCTGAGCTTGTCGAAGCACGCTTGTACTGAGAAGCGCCTTTCGACAGGCTCAGGGCTACGGTTACTAGCTTTGCGACCGTTTTAATAGAGCCGCCCGCTCGCAACTGCACACCACCTCGTCGCGCTGGTTGAGGCAGCGGTGGAGGAAGGTGACGACACCGGCATCGGGCCGCGATTTGCTTTCCTTCAATGCAATGACCTCGGTTTCGGCGCGGAGCGTATCGCCAAGGAATACCGGTTTGGGCATGACCAGCTTGTCGTAACCAAGGTTCGCAACCAGCGTGCCAAGCGTGGTGTCGCCCACGGACAGCCCGACCATCAGGGCAAAGGTGAAGGTGCCGTTGACGAGGATCTGCCCGAACTCGCTCGACTTCGCCGCCTCCGCGTCGATATGCAGCGGTTGCGGGTTGTGGGTCATTGTCGAGAACAAAAGATTGTCGGTCTCGGTGACGGTGCGGCGGATTTCGTGCGCAATGGTGTCGCCGATTTGCCATTGGTTGAAGAACTTGCCTGCCATTAAATCCTCCCCGAACCGGGGAGGTGGCACGCCGAAGGCGTGACGGAGGGGCATGTGCCGCCAACGCAACGCTCGACCGAGGGTGCCCCTCCACCACCTGCGGTGGTCCCCCTCCCCGTTCCGGGGAGGATTTCTGTGTTGCTCATCATGTTTCCCCCTTCTCCACCCGCACCAGCAGCGCCTCGACCTGCACCTGCGCGCCAGCTTCGGCGTTCAGTTCCGCCACCACACCGTCGAACGGCGCAGTCAGACTGTGCTCCATCTTCATCGCTTCGAGCGTGAGGAGTTTTTGGCCCTTGGTCACCGTTTGGCCTTGGGTAACTTCGACCGCGATGATGCGGCCCGGCATGGGGGAGAGGATGTCGCCGTCATGGGCCGAGTGATGGTCCGATCCTCTTACGGCGTACGAACGGAAAGCATGAGTAAAGCCAAGTTCGGGCACCACTGCCCACTCGGCGGAACGCGATACAAAAGCCGGATCGATGGAATCGCCGCGGTCGAACGATATAGTTTGATTATGCTGATCCAAAAGCAACGCACGGGTGGCCGATGTCGAATTCATTCGAAAACCGCTCCACTGCTCCCATACTCCGTTTCGACGAAGTTGATGGTCGACCACATCACATGCTGTGAAGGATTGCCCATCAAGAGACGTGGAAAGTACCTCCAAGGCTGCATTCAAGACGCCATCGCTCGCGGGTTCAGGCTGGGTCAGGCTATCGAGCTCGCGGGCGATCAACCCGGTGTCGATGTCGCCTTCCAAAAAGGCTTCGTCACGCAATAGCCGTACTAAAAAACCGGCATTGGACCGCACGGGCCATATCGCGCAGTTCAGCAACTCACCGGCAATCGCCTCTGCAGCCTGCCCTCTCGTTTCTCCGCAACCAATTACCTTTGCAATCATCGGATCGTAATAAGGGCTGATATCGCTGCCGCGCTCGACGCCGGTATCGATACGAGTGGTGGAATAATAGGGATCGAGATCGAATATCTCGAGCTTCCCGGTACTCGGTAGGAAGCCAGTGCTTGGATCCTCGGCATACAACCGAGCCTCCATCGCCCAGCCATTGATGCTCAGCTCCTCCTGCCGCAACGGCAACGCCTCCCCGCTCGCCACGCGCAATTGCCATTCCACCAGATCGACGCCGGTGATCTCCTCGGTCACCGGATGCTCCACCTGCAACCGCGTGTTCATTTCCATGAACCAGATGCGGTCCGCGCGCAGGCCTTCGGACGCGTCGGCGATGAACTCGATTGTGCCTGCACCGACATAGTCGACCGCTTTGGCTGCCTTCACCGCCGCCGCGCAGAGCTGTTCGCGGGTCGCCTCGTCCATGCCCGGCGCGGGGGCTTCCTCGATTACTTTCTGGTGACGGCGTTGCAGCGAGCAATCGCGTTCGAACAGATGGACGATGTTGCCATGGGTATCGCCGAATATCTGCACCTCGATGTGGCGCGGGCGCTGGATATATTTTTCGATGAGGACATGCGCGTTGCCGAACGATGCGGTGGCCTCGCGCTGGCAAGAGGCAAGCGCGTCGGCGAAGTCGGCGGCGTCCTCGACCTTGCGCATCCCCTTGCCGCCACCGCCCGCGACCGCCTTGATGAGCACGGGATAGCCGATCTCGGCAGCTTGTTGCCCAAGAAACGCCGGGTCCTGGTTCTTACCCATATAGCCGGGGGTCACAGGCACGCCCGCGTCGCTCATCAGCTTCTTCGCCGCATCCTTCAGCCCCATCGCGGTGATGCTGGCAGGCGCAGGCCCAACCCAGATCAGCCCCGCGTCAATCACGGCCTGCGCAAATTCCGCATTTTCGCTCAGAAAGCCATAGCCCGGATGGATCGCCTCCGCCTTGGCGGCGAGCGCGGCGGCGATAATTTTCTCCCCCACCAGATAGCTCTCCCGCGCCGGAGAAGCCCCGATATGCACCGCCTCATCGGCTTGGCGCACATGCAGCGCCTTGGCATCGGCATCCGAATAGACCGCGACGGTACGAATGCCCATCGCGCGGGCCGTGCGGATGATCCGGCAGGCGATTTCGCCACGGTTGGCGATGAGAAGGGATTGGATCATGCTAAATCCTCCCCGGCACGGGGAGGGGGACCATCCAAAGGATGGTGGAGGGGCACGTGCAGAGCATCCTGCCCTCTCCGTTCAGCCAACTTAGCCACCCTGTCCTCACAAACCTCGACAATCCGCAAAACAGCACCTTCCAAATTACCCAAAACCGCACTGACAGGCACCCGCAATGTTGCAACGCCTTGTGACCGCAAGAAATGCCCACGCGCCGCGTCGGCTTTCGCAGCAACGCGACCGTCGTGCGAATGACCGTCGACTTCAATGGCAAGCTTTGCGGCTGCGCAATAAAAGTCTAGAATATATCGGCCAGCAGGATGCTGCCGACGATATTTAAAACCACCTGGTCGTTTACTTAACTCCCGCCACAATATCGTTTCGGGCAAGCTCATCTCGCTACGCAATTTTCTCGCGCGTTTGAGTGTCTCGGTGGGTCCGGTGATCATATTCCTCCCCCACCGGGGGAGGGGGACCACCGAAGGTGGTGGAGGGGCACCCGCAGAACTACCCGCCCCCTCAACCACACGCGACTCCTCCCGTGCCCCTCCACCATGCTCCGCATGGTCCCCCTCCCCGTTCCGGGGAGGATTTGGGTGCGGACGATCCGGCAAGCAATTTCGCCGCGATTGGCTGTAAGGCGGGATTTGATCATGAATTGCTCAGTTCAAAAGTGAATTCGTCATTTTCATAGTAGAGGACAGCAGCGAAAATAACCTTCACAATATTGTCGAAATCCCCGTCCATTGAGATTTTTGACAACTTGGCATTTTTCCAAGTTATCGAGACAGGCCTCTCGACCAATCCGGTAAGCAAATCCCACAGAGCGTCCAAGTTTTCGCCATAGAAAGAGATTCCAGATGCAATCTTCACAGCCTTGTGAAAATCAGCTTTCGAATGAATGCTGGCTACGTCGAGTTCAAGTTTCATTGCAGCACCTCACATCCGGAACACCCCGAACCGGGGGGCCTCCTCGACCGGCGCGTTCAGCGCTGCCGCCAATGCCAGCCCCAGCACATCGCGTGTCTGCGCCGGGTCGATAATCCCGTCGTCCCACAGCCGCGCGGTGGCGTGGTAGGGGTTGCCTTCGTCTTCGTATTTCTGGCGGATCGGGGCCTTGAAGGCTTCGGCTTCTTCCGGCGTCCATTTCTCGGCATCGCGGTGAACGGTGGCGAGCACCGACGCCGCTTGCTCGCCGCCCATCACCGAAATCCGCGCATTGGGCCAGGTGAACAGGAAGCGCGGGGAGTATGCCCGCCCGCACATGCCGTAATTGCCCGCGCCGAAGCTGCCGCCGATCAGCACGGTGATCTTCGGCACGCTCGCGGTGGCGACGGCGGTGACGAGTTTCGCACCGTGCTTGGCGATGCCCTCCGCCTCATATTTGCCGCCGACCATGAAGCCGCTGATATTCTGGAGGAACAAGAGCGGTATCCGCCGCTGGCAGGCAAGTTCGATGAAATGCGCGCCTTTGACCGCACTTTCCGAAAACAGCACGCCGTTATTGGCGAGGATCGCAACCGGCATCCCCCAGATATGCGCGAAGCCGCAGACCAAAGTGCTGCCGTAGAGCGCCTTGAACTCGTGAAACTCGCTGCCATCGACTAGCCGCGCGATAACTTCGTGCACGTCATAAGGTGCGCGGACGTCGTCGGGGATGACGCCGTAAAGTTCTTCGGCGTCATATTTGGGCGGGCGCGGGTCTTTAAGGTCTATGTCGGGTTTGTGGACCGGCCCTAGATGGCTGATGATATCGCGCACGATGGTCAGCGCGTGTTCGTCATTTTCGGCCACATGATCGACCACGCCCGATTTGCGGCCATGCAGGTCACCGCCACCCAGATCCTCGGCGCTGATTTCCTCGCCCGTTGCGGCCTTGACCAAGGGCGGGCCGGCGAGGAAGATCGTGCCCTGATTGCGCACAATCACCGTCTCGTCCGACATGGCGGGCACATAGGCCCCGCCGGCCGTGCAGCTGCCCATCACGCAGGCGATCTGCGGGATGCGGCGCGCGGACATGTTCGCCTGATTGAAGAAGATGCGCCCAAAATGCTCGCGGTCGGGGAAGACCTCCGCCTGATGCGGCAGGTTCGCGCCGCCACTGTCGACCAGATAGATGCACGGCAGGCGGTTGGCCTCGGCAATTTCCTGAGCGCGCAGATGCTTCTTCACCGTCAGCGGATAATAGGTGCCGCCTTTGACGGTTGCGTCGTTGCAGACAATCATCACCTGCCGCCCCGATACCCGCCCGATACCGCAGATTAGCGACGCTCCATGCACATCGCCCTCATACATGCCGTTCGCAGCTAGCTGGCCGATTTCGAGGAACGGCGACCCCGGATCGAGCAACCGCTCCACCCGCTCCCTTGGTAACAACTTGCCCCGAGAAACATGCCGCTCACGCGACTTCTCGTTGCCGCCCAGCGCAGCTTCCGCGACCTTGGCCCACAGCTCGTCCTTGAGCGCCCTGTTATGCGTAGCACGCGCTTGCGTAGCGGGGTCGTCGGGATTGTAGCTGGTGGTCAAGACGGGCGCGGTCATGCACCCCTCTATAGCCGCTTGTCGCTGAAGCGAAACGTAATTTTATTGCGCAGGGGTGGCCAAGGAAGCGGGCGGCGTGTAATGGACTTGGGCACCCGGCCCAAGCGGCAGGTCCAGCGCAACCCACGCAACCGTCATGCTGATCCCGGCAATCATGAAACATAAGGCATAGGGTAGCATAAGGGCAAGCATCGACCCAACACCGAAATCCTTATCCCAGCGACGGGCAAACGACAGGATGAGCGGGAAATAGCTCATCAAGGGCGTCATGATGTTGGTGTAGCTGTCACCCATGCGATAGGCGGCGGTGGTCATTTCGGGACTGATGCCGAGCAGCATGAACATGGGCACCACAACGGGCGCGAGCGCGCTCCATTTCGCACTGGCGGAGCCGATAAACAGATCGAGAATGGAAGACAGCAGCAGGACGCTGACCAAAAGGAAAGGGGCGGACAAGCCGAACTCTTTCAGCACGAATGCGCCGTCGATGGCGATGATCGGACCAAGCCGCGACCAGTTGAACATCGCAACAAAATGCGCGGCGAAGAAAACGAACACGATATAGGGTGCCATCGAGCGGATGCCCTCCTGCATCATGCGGAGTGCGTCGCTGCTTGACCTGACGCTGCCTGCGCCGATACCGAAAGCGATGCCCGAGCTTACAAACAGGAAAAAGAACCCTGCGATCAGCGCCGAATAGAAAGGCTGCATTTGGGCAGTGCCTTCCTTCGTCTCATCAAGCAGCGGGGTGTAGCCGGGCAACAATGTCAGCGCCGCGAACAATGCCGCCACGATAAGTGCTGCAACCCCAGCAAATCGCAGTCCTTTGCGCTCGGCGTCGGTGATTTCGGACTTGGCCAGCTCGGCCTTGATCTCGTCGTCGGGTTCCTTGCCCCAGGCCCCAAGGCGCGGTTCGATAATGCGGTCGGTCACGAACCATATGATCGGGGTGAACAGCAGGACGATCGAGAGGATGAACCACCAATTGCCGACCGGGTTCATCGTCCATCCCGGCTCGACAATGCGCGCTGCTTCCTGGGTGAAGCCGAAGAGCAGCACGTCGATCTGACCTGGCGTGATATTGCCCGCATAACCGCCCGACACCGCTGCAAAAGCAGCCGCGAGGCCCACCAGCGGATTCCGCCCCACGGCGGCATAGAGGATCGCGGCTAACGGGATAAACACGACATAAGCCGCGTCAGACGCATGGTGTGAGACCATACCTATCACAGCGACCAGCGGGGTCATGATCACGCGCGGTGCGTTCCGCAAGGATCCCCGGATCAGTGCCGAAAACAGCCCCGCCTTCTCCGCCACCGCTGCGCCCAGCACAATAACCAACACCAGCCCTAGCGGCGCAAAGCCCGACATCGTCTTCGGCATTTCGGTCAGCAGCCGCGCGATATTCTCTTCATTGAACAGACTCGTGGCGCGAAAGGTAAGCACACCATTTTCAAGCTCGCCCCATTGCGGCGCTTCCTTGCCACTATAGGGTAGCGACGCCGACCAGCCCGCCCATGCCCCAATCTGCGACAGGATCATCAGAAACAGGATGAGCCAGACAAAGATCATTATCGGATCGGGCAAGCGGTTGCCGAGCCGTTCGAAAGCGTCGAGGAAGCGCGATTGTTTATGCGGTGCGGTGGTGCTGGTCATGACGAATGTCTAGCTAGCGAAGCTGAACCCCGCATGACAGCAAAATCGCCGTAGCAGCGTCAGCCGAAGCGGTCGCGCAATGCAAGAAGTGCAATAGCCGCCTTTGCCGCCTCACCGCCCTTGTCCTTCTGCTTGGGATCGGCGCGGACGATGGCCTGGTCTTCATTCTCGACGGTCAATATGCCATTGCCAATGGCAATGCCGTCCATCGTCAGCGCCATTATCCCCCGCGCGCTTTCGCCTGCGACGATTTCAAAATGATAGGTCTCACCCCTAATGACGACGCCGATGGCAACAAAGCCGTCATATTGGTCGGCCTCCGCCGCCATCGCGATGGTGCCGGGGATTTCCAACGCGCCAGGCACAGTGACAATCTCTACCTCATGTCCAGCGGACTTCAACGCAGCCTTGGCCCCCGTAACCAGCATGTCGTTGAGATGATCGTAGAAACGTGCTTCAACTATCAGAAATTTAGACATTATTCGCCTCCGGTGCCGGGTATCGGTCGCTCACCTACGATGGAAAGGCCATAGCCTTCAAGTCCAACCAGCGTGTGATGTGTGTTGGTCAGCAAGATCATGTCATGGACACCCAGTTCGGTCAGGATCTGCGCCCCGCCGCCATAGTCGCGCAGTTCCTCAACTTCGGGCGCGCCCGCCTGCTTGCCTTCCGCGCGCAATTGCATGAAGCGGGTGACGATGCCCTGCATCGGCTTGTTGATAACCACGACAATCCCACGACCTTCTTCGGCTATTGCCTGCATCGAGTTGGCGAGCAGACCAGACCGTTCATGCTCTTCTCCGAAGACGTCGACAAACATCGACATGGTGTGCATGCGTACCAGCGTGGGTTTGTCGGGATCGATCCGGCCCTTTTGCAGAGCCATGGTCTCCTGCCCTGTCGCTTTGTTGAAAAACGTCATCGCGGTCCACTCGCCACCCCAGCGGCTAGTGAACTTCATTTCGGCTCTTTTTTCAACAAGATGATCGTGCTTTCTGCGATATGCAATGAGGTCACGGATCGTGCCCATTTTAAGCCCGTGCAGCCGCGCGAACGACACAAGGTCGTCCATCCGCGCCATCGTGCCGTCGTCCTTCATGATCTCGCAGATCACGCCGGAAGGGTTGAGGCCGGCAAGACGGCTGATATCGACCGCCGCCTCGGTATGCCCTGCCCGCACCAAAGTGCCGCCGTCGCGCGCGGTAAGCGGAAAGACGTGGCCGGGCGAAACAATGTCTTGCGGTCCTTTCGACGCGTCGATGGCGACCGAAACAGTACGCGCCCGGTCGGCAGCGCTAATCCCTGTGGTCACCCCTTCGCGCGCCTCTATTGAGACAGTAAACGCGGTTTGCATGCTCTCGCGATTATGCTGTGCCATAGGCGCGAGACCCAACTGGTCGCAGCGCTCCTTGGTCATCGCCAGGCAAATAAGGCCGCGTCCGTGCGTTGCCATGAAGTTGATTGCATCGGGAGTTGCCATTTGCGCGGGAATGATCAGGTCGCCCTCATTCTCGCGATCCTCATCATCGACAAGGATGTACATCCGCCCATTGCGCGCTTCCTCGATAATCTCCTCTATCGGAACCAGCGCAGGTGTATCGTCATTTGCAAAGAGGTAGCTTTCCAGCTTGCGTAGCGTATCGGCGGTCGGGTTCCAGTCCGGTTGATCGAGGTCGCGCAGCGTGTTGGCATGAAGTCCTGCAGCGCGGGCGAGACCCGATCGCGACAGGCCGCCTTCGTTGACGAGGCTCCGCAATTTGGTGATAAGTTGAGTGCTCATGATTCTTCATTTTCACATTTCAATGTGATTGTCAAAACAGGAATCACATCGGGTTGTAGGGAGAGGGACATGGCACAGACCGTCTGGGTGAAAAAAGCCGCATTAACTGAAACACAAATCCATGACGACGCACTTCCCGCGCTCGGTCATGGCGAAGTCCGGCTACGCATCGAGAGCTTTTCGGTTACCGCCAATAACATCACTTACGCTGTAATCGGCCACATGTTCGGCTACTGGAATTTCTTTCCGGCCGAAGGCGATTTTGGCGTCGTGCCGATGTGGGGACACGCAATCGTCGAAGAATCGCGTAACCCCGACATCGCAGTCGGCGAACGTGTTTATGGGTATTTGCCGATGGGCACATATCTTGATGTACTACCCGGAAAGGTCAGCGCTGGCGGTTTCACCGATATGGCCGCGCACCGGCAGCCAATGAGCCCGATATACAACCAGTATAGCCGTCTAGCCGCCGATCCCGAACATGACCCTGCCAAAGAGTCCGAGCGCATGCTGTTTGGCCCGTTATTCAAAACCGGCTTCCTAATCGAAGCGACGTTCCGCCGGGAGGGCTGGTATGGCGCGCAAAACCTCATCTTGACCAGCGCATCGTCGAAGACCGCGATGGGTCTTGCAAGCGTAGCCAAAGATCTGTCCCCCGCCATCCAACGGATAGGGCTGACATCGCCCGGCAACGTCGACTTCGTTGGGCGAACCGGCTTGTATGACGATGTGCTGGCCTACGATCAAATTGAGCAGCTTGCGATGCAGCCCAGCGTGTCGGTCGATTTTGCCGGAAACAGCGATGTCCTTCGCGCCATCCATGCGCATCTAAAAGACGACCTCAAATATAGCTGCCTCGTGGGTGCAACACATGTCGATGCCCGTGGCGGCGGCATGGGTGCCAGCGGCGAAATAGGAGGGCCGAAGCCGGTGCTGTTCTTCGCCCCCGACCATGCGGTGGCAACCATCCAAGAGCTAGGACCGAAGGCTTTCGGCGAGGCGGTGGCGCGCAGCTGGAACGGTTTTCTGAATGCCGTGGACAACGTTGTTGAAATCGATGCACGGCATAGCCTCGACGCCGCGGCAGCGGCCTTTGTTGAGACGCTTCAAGGAAAAACCGATCCGCAAAAGGGTATTGTCATTTATCCGTGATCGGCGCCTTATTTGCGGTGGTACCGCGCCATCGCAAAAATCCGCCAATCTCCGTCAGCAGTGAGTACAGAGTCGCTGACCGTTAGCTCGCCCTTGTCATCAAGCGCATAAACAGACCGCCCGATTTCGGTGCTGGGCTGTCCCCACACCGTAACCATCCGGCCCGAACTCACATTTCCGCCGATCGGGTGGAAATTGCCTTCGCTGTCGCTCCACTGGCCCGTGACCTTACCCTTGGCACCGATTTTATAAAGGCCTCTCCCTTGAAAGTGGAAAGCCGGTGCAGCCGGGCCAGCGGGTAGGTGGGCGATATAATGCAGCTCTGTAACACTGTCCTTGAGTGCGGGCTTGATCGACAGCGTAACACTGCTCGCCCGCCCGAACATTTCGCCGTTGCCGCTCCATTCGCCATGCATCCAGGCAAGTGGCGCGGGTTCCGGCGTCGCAGCGGTAAGCGTCAGCGCAAAAGCCGCTGCAAGTGCGATGCGTCTCATGCAGCATCCATAAGCGATTCCGACAACATCATCGCATTGCCGTCAGGATCGTAGAATGTGATAAGCTTCACCAAGCCCGGAATGTGCCGGATGTCGCCATCTTGCCGGACACCAGCAGCGTCGAGCGCCGCTTTGGCGGCAACAATGTCTTTCACCGCCCAGACATTGGTGGCGCCACCACCCTGAGCCACGCTTTCATTCTGGCTGAGCCCCACATTCACCCCAGGAACGCCCGTCGACATTTCGCACCAGCCAATCTCGTCGGCGCGATAGAGCAGCTTGAACCCCAAGACATCGCCGTACCACGCAATCGACCGGTCGAGGTCAGTCACGCCCATCGATGCGGTGACTTCCGGGACATAATCCTGCGCCATTTTGCCTGCTCCTCTTGTCAATATGGTCTTGTTTGTATAGTTGATTGAAAATGTCGTCAAGCCTGAGCCTGGAAGAGTTGATCGCGCTCGGAAAACACCGATGGGCGGTGCCGCTAATCGTCGATCTCGCCGCACATAAAGGCGGTCGCTTTGTTGAGTTGCTGCACCGTTTGTCAATTTCGCGCGGTAGCCTGACGCGCACGCTGGAGGGCGCAGTGGCGATGGGTTGGGTGAAACGCAATCCGGGCCACGGCCACCCTTTACGTCCGGAATACATCCTGACCGAAGCAGGGCAGCGTCTGTCCATATCTGCTACCCGGATCGAGGCCGCGCAAATCCGGCTGGGACTGGCGCCCGCTAAAATGAGCAGGTGGAGCCTACCGATTGTCCGCTCTATCGCCCAAGGTAGCCAGCGGTTCAACGACATCGCCCGCAATCTGCCCGCTACCAGCCCGCGTGCGCTTTCCTCAGGTTTGCAAGGGCTTGCAAAGCAGAAACTGGTGATACGCTCTCTTGTCGATGGCTATCCGCCAGCCAGTCACTATTGCCTGACGGGCGGTGGACTTATGCTTGCCGCCGCCGTTTGAAGCGAGTTCATCATCCGTCTTTAGGCCTTGGCCGCGCGGTAAGGAACGGCATCTGTCCACTGGGAGGAACAAGCTGCCAGCGGTTGTTTGCCACGTCAACGACCACGGTAAATTGAGCGAGGCCTTGTGAACCGAGGTTGGCTGAAGGCACATCGGCAAAGGCAATTTCGCCCAGCCTGACAGGTATGCCCGCTATACGGGCATCAGCATTTACGGCTCCGGCATAAATGGAAAACTCCTTGTCGACTGTCCGCGCCTTACCAACTTCCCGTAACTCCGGCTTGGGTGACAATTTGTCTGCGGCCGATTGAGGCAGCATGAGCGTCCCTGGATTGCCGCTGTCTATGTGCAGGGGATACCGATTGCCCGATATCTCGATTTCGGCTTCGGGCAGCCCGTTAACAAGCATTAGCCAGGGTGAGCGCAGGTCAGGGGTGGCCGATGATATCCCCAATGATCTCGCGGCGTAGTCGAGCGATACAATCCTGCCTCTGAACTGGGCGGGCCCGACAACCAGACGAGCATCAGGCCCCATAAAGCTCGCATCTTCCTGAACCACTGCGGTGACATCAGTTGCGGCAACACCGCCTATGGTCAGCTTGCCAAGCGACACCAGTTTCGCAACAACAGGTTCACCCCCAAACGGGCTGCCCAACCTCGTTTCACCAACGACTTTCAGACCCAATCTGTCGACCAGCGCGCGCGGGATCACCGCACCTTGCGACCCGGTATCAAAATCCACCTCGATCGGCTCACCATTTCCGATTTGCGCCATGACAACCGGCCGGCCGGAGCTCAGCTCGAAAGGCACCTTTACATCTACGGGGACCGCAATGACGGGGGCCGTATTGACCGGTGTCACGGTTGTGCACGCTGCCATGAGTAACAATGGCGGAATAAGCAGGGCGCGCATCTCGATAACTCCTTTATATTACGATTCGTAATATATTGACATTATGATCGGGCCGCGTCAACTTGCAACCAATGGCAAAATTGACGGACCTTGAGGGTGCAGCTTTGGCGGAGATCGGTCGGCGCGGTTCTGCGACCAGCTATTTGATCGCCCAGACATTTGCTGCATCACCTTCCGAATACTGGTCTGGGTCGGCAGGTTCATTCTACCCCGCCATCAAACGATTGGCTGAGCGCGGATTTTTGCACGCGAGCGAAGCCTCAACCGGACGTCGCGCTAGGCTCGATTACAGCCTGACGGACTTGGGACGCGCGGCGATGGAGGACTGGTTGCTGGACCCTGTCCGGGCGTCTGGCATGGGTTTCGACCCGTTGCGGACAAGGCTGGTTTATCTAGAGTTGGTATCCGAAAAACGGCGACAACAATTTCTCGGCGACGTTCGGGAGTGCGTGAAAGATTTTGCGGCAAAGCCGGTATTCGCCGATATTCCCAGTGCGCTGAATATCCACCAAAGCTGGTTAAAAGCGCGGGCTTATTGGATCGAAATGCTGGACTTCATAGTCAGATAAAGACGCGCTCTTTACTGTTCCGCCTTAAAAACCCGTCCGTCCTTCATCACGAACCGTACCGATTTCAGCACCGTCACGTCCGCAGTGGGATCGCCTGACACCGCGATAATGTCCGCTGCCTTACCCGGCTCTAGAGAACCAACATCTTTCTCTACGCCGAGCAACGTCGCTGCATTTGTGGTGGCGGCCTGAATCGCAGCGCTGGCGGGCATTCCGTGTTTGACCATCAGCTCGAACTCGTCGGCATTGCGACCATGCTTGGATACGCCGGCATCGGTGCCGAAGGCGATCTTTACCCCTGCCGGATAAGCCTTGGCGAGGCTTTTGCCCGTCACCTCAATCCGCCATTTTACCTTCTCCAGAACATCCGGCGGATACGCATTGGGATTCGCCGCCAGACGTTCGATATATCCGTTCACGGTCGATAAGGTCGGGACATAATAAGCACCCGATTGCTTGAACAATTTGATGCTGTTCTCGTCGAGCATGGTGCCATGTTCTATGGAATCCGCCCCAGCGGCAAGCGCGGCTATTACGCCGTCATTGCCGTGCGCGTGGACTGCCATTTTCTTGCCGTAGAGATGCGCGGTATCGACCAGAGCCTTGACCTCATCATCGAACAACTGCCGCCCGAGCCCTGCTCCGATCCTGCTGTTGACACCACCGGTGGTCGCGATCTTAATGACGTCGACTCCCCTGCGGATTTGCTTGCGCACGGCCTGACGGCAGCTTTCGACCCCGTCGCACAGATTTTCCTGACCTATGCTGTCGTGCAAATCTTCGGACACCGACAGCGTAGCGTCCATATGGCCGCTAGTAGTGGAAATCGACCGGCCAGCGTCAATGATGCGCGGGCCCGGCAATTCGCCCGCCGCGATGGCATCGCGCAGCGCCAGCGTCGCACCAGTTCCATCGCCCAGATTGCGCACGGTTGTGAAGCCCGCCATCAGCGTCTTCTTGGCATTGCCCGCTGCGCGATAGGCTGCGCGCGCCGGGCTATCGGTTACCGCCTCGATCAGCGCAGCATTGCCTCCGGCATCGCTGTCGAGATGAACATGGCTGTCGATCAGTCCGGGAAGTACGAACTTGTCCTTCAGGTCTATAAGCGTCGCACCGGCAGGTGCAGGCTGATGGCCATTCACAACCTCGGCAATCCGACCATTGCGGATCACGACCGTAGACGCATCCCTCGCCCCGTTGCCCGGCTTGTCGAGCAGCTTGCCTGCGTGAATTATCACGACATCATCAGCCGGTTGCGCTGACGCGGCGCACGATGTCGCCAAGAATGCGGCTGATATTATATGGTTGAATTTCACCTGTGGTTCTCCTCCGGGGCGCCTGCTGTTTTACGCAGTTCCCGTTGGCAGGCAATATTGGACCAGAATAATCAGCACCCCTCAGACTTCTGGCTCGATAATCGGCGGTTCTGCAGGAGTCTCGTCGGGCATGCTGCCGGGAAAATCGGTATCGCCCTGGTCTGGCACAATCTCATCAGGTGTTTGGCCGGGAACTTCATTGGGTCCGCGTTGCGGTTTTGGGTCGGGATCGTTCATTTACTCTCTCCTCAAATGAAACCAAGATAGACAGCGATCATTGCTATGACCGCCAGCGCCAAAGACATACCCAGAACATAACGCACACCCATTCCGGTCTTGCCTGCGCGCACTTCATTTTTCTCTATTATCATTCAAACACTCCATAGCATGAGAGATATAACTGGTATGGTCGGCAATGGTTGCGAGCTAGGAGTACTGCATCCTAGTCGTCGCCGATCAGCGCCATGAACCGCCTCTCGCTCGCGCTGAGTCCACGCAGTTTGAACGCAGGTAGACTTAAAAAAATTTGGGCGACATTGCCTTGGGCGGGCAGTTCCAGAATTTTGGGATGCACATAGCTTTTTCGAGCGATCGTCGCTGTATTGCACAACACTTTAGACGCCGCGGTGCAAGCCAGTTTGATCGTGGGCTTGTCGGCCCTTCTCAATGCTTCGAGCGCGGCGACGCTGCCACGCCAGGTGCGGAACATCTTCGCGCTGATGTCGTCCATCCCCGACTGCTGCTTCAGCCAGCTGTTCACATCGCCGCTGTCAAGAGGATGGATGAGACCGTCGGAACCGACATATTGGAAGAGACGTTTGCCCGGAAGGCCGTGTATCTTTTCCATGATCCGCTGCAGTCGTCGATCGCTCACGCTGCTCTGCACCCGCTTGCCGCCTTTCGCCGTGTAGCGAAGGCGGAGACTGCTTTTGTCATACCGGACGTTGCGGCTCATCAAGGTCGTTGCACCTTGCGCGCTGCGCGACCGGCCACCAATCCGCATGGCGGTATGGTCGAGCAGCCGTACCAGCGCGGCAATGGCAGTCTCCTTGTCGAAAACGGCATCACGCTTGGCGTTTTTCAAAATTTTGTCGACCCGGCGCCGCAATGCGGGAAGCTTTCGGCCAAATTCGGCAAGTTTGTCGAACTTCGCTTCGCTCCGAAACTCGGTCCAGGCTGCATGGTATCGATATTGTTTGCGGTTCGCCTCGTCAAAGCCAGTCGCCTGAATATGGCCGTTATGAAAGGCGCATATCCAGACATCACGATAGGCGGGCGGGATTCCCAGAGCCCTTATCCGCGCAATGTCCTTTTCGCATCGAAGGGGCGAGCCCTGCGGATCGAGATATCCGAATCCCTTGCCTCTTTTGATCCTGGCAATGCCCGGATCGCCGTCGGACACATATATTAGATTGGGCGACATAGCTCCAAGCAACTTGAAAACTGGAACAATTGTTCCGTTCGCGCTTTGGATATCGATTGTTGCCCCATTTTCGCTTTACGGGACATGTTCTGCATTGATTATGACTGTTCAATCTGCATGAAATCTCGCACATAATTAAACCTTCTCCCTGGGAGCCCGATGCGTAATCTTTTCCCTATTGCGGCAATATTCATGCTCGCGGCCTGCGGCGGCGGTGAAGAGCGTCGTGATCGCCCAGCGCCATTGGTGACGGTGACGCCAGTTGTGTCGCACCTGTTCAGCGATAATTATGTCGCAGTCGGCACGGCCAATGCCAATGAACAAGTGTCGGTGCGTGCGCCGGTGACGGAGCGTATCACTCAGTTGGGATTTACCGATGGAGCATTTGTCCAGCGCGGGCAGATGCTTGCCGTGTTGGCGCAGGGCCAGGAAACAGCCTCATTGGCAAGTGCGCAAGCGCGGGCGCGCGAAGCCGAGCAGCAACTTGCGCGAATTGCCGAACTGCACCGGCGCGGCTTTGCCACCAATGCCAGCCTCGATGCACAAACGGCGACGGCAGCGGCCGCCCGCGCTGTGGCGAATGAAGCTAGTGCATCGATTTCAGACCGCGTTGTCCGCGCGCCTTTTTCGGGCGTGGTTTCTTTACGCCGCATATCGGTAGGAGCGGTCGTGACCGCCGGGGACGAGATTGCAACGGTCAGCGACATCGGCTCAATAAAGCTGGATTTCTCCGTTCCTGAAACGATGCTTGCCAATGTGCAGGCCGGGCAGTCCATCACGACAAAGGCTGCGGCTTTTCCCGAGCGTCAGTTCGAAGGTCGCGTTCAGGCGATTGACCCGGTGATCAACCCGCAGACGCGTACAGCTACATTGCGCGCTGTGCTACCCAATAGAGGCGGCATGCTCAAACCCGGCATGCTGATGAATGTTACGCTTTCTTCAGGTGCCAGAACATCGCCAGCAGTGCCCGAACTGGCATTGATCCGCGAAGGCGATCAGAGCTTTGTTTATACCATCGGCAAGGACGGTAAGGCAAAGCGACTGCCTGTCACAACCGGCGGCCGGGACGGCACCTTGGTGGAAATTACCGAGGGATTGGCGACAGGCGATCGCATCGTAACAGAAGGCGTGGTGAAACTGTCGGAAGGCGCGACCGTGAGGACTGGCCCACAGGGCGGTGGCGGCCCTGCCAAGTCAACCAAATGAGCCGCTGACATAGATGCGGCTGTCCGAATTATCCGTCCGCCGACCAGTTTTCGCATCGGTAATCGCCATCCTGATGGTGCTGGTAGGCGTGGTGGCCTATCTGAACCTCTCGGTTCGCGAATATCCGGATACCGAGCCGCCAATTGTCTCGGTCGGCACGACCTATACGGGCGCGGCGGCGACGGTGGTTGAGTCTCGCGTCACTCAGGTTCTCGAAAATGCGCTGGCCGGGGTTGAAGGCATCCAGACGATCACGTCGCGGTCGCGCGACGGGCAATCGGACATCACAATCGAGTTCGCCCCGGGCCGCACGGTTGACGCCGCAGCCAATGATGTGCGCGACCGTGTGGGCAGCGTTGCCGAGGATTTGCCTGAAGAAGTGCTGGCACCCGAGATTCGCAAGGTGGATGCCGATTCTTCGCCGATATTGTTTCTTGTTGTATCCAAGCCGGGCTGGTCGCGGCTTGAGTTGAGCGATTATGTAGACCGCAATCTTGCAGACCGATTTTCGTCACTCGATGGCGTGGCGCGCGTGTTCATCGGCGGAGAAGCACGGCCATCGATGCGGGTCTGGTTGCAGCCAGACAGGCTCGCGGCGCTTGCACTTACACCTGCCGACGTCGAAAATGCGCTACGCACGCAGAATGTCGAACTTCCCGCTGGGCGACTGGAATCGGGCGACCAGAACATAACGCTGCGCGTCAACCGGTCGTTCACCACGCCCGAACAATTCTCGCAGCTCATCGTATCGCGCGGCGAGAATGGCTATCTTGTCCGCCTTGGCGACGTGGCTCGCGTGGAGGCCGACGCCGAAAATCCCTACACCTCGTTCCGCCTGAATGGCGAGTCGGCTATCGGCATGGGCATCGTCCGGCAGTCGGGTGCCAATACGCTGGCCGTAGCCGAAGACGCGAAGCAACTGGCCGAAGAAATCAAGCCAACACTGCCCCAAGGTATGAGCATCACAGTCGGCGCCGACGACTCGGCCTTTATCAGCCGCGCTATTGACGGCGTATGGATAACACTCGCGGAAGCAGCCGTGCTGGTGGTACTGGTCATCTTTCTTTTTCTGGGCAGTTTGCGGGCGACGATCATCCCGGCGGTAACCGTGCCAATCTGCCTGCTTGCGACCTTTGCCGTTCTCTGGTTTTTCGGATTTTCGATCAACCTTTTAACCCTGCTGGCGCTAGTGCTGGCGATCGGTTTGGTTGTCGACGACGCCATCGTCGTGCTTGAAAATGTCTATCATCGCATCGAACAGGGTGAGCCGCCGCTTGTTGCTGCGGTAAAAGGCACCAGACAGGTGGCGTTCGCTGTTGTGTCCACGACAATCGTCGTTTGCGCGGTTTTCGTCCCAGTGATGTTTCTCGCCGGGCAGACCGGACTGCTTTTCCGGGAGCTGGCCGCGGCGATGATAGCGGCCATCGCCTTTTCGGGCTTTGTCGCGCTCAGTCTGGTGCCGATGCTATGCTCCAAACTGTTGCGCCATGAAGAGCGCGGCAAGCTAACGAAATGGGTCGACGACAGATTCCAGCGCATAGAAAATGGCTATTCGGGCACTCTCGCACGGGTGCTGGCGCGACCGCTTTTCGCGATTTTGGGCGTCGTGCTGTTTCTGGCCGGAAGCGGCTTCCTGTTCACGACTTTGGAGTCCGAACTCGTACCGGCAGAGGATGTAGGCGTTCTGAACGCGAATATCTCGGCACCAGAAGGAACCGGCTTTGCGGCAATGGACCGCTATATGGTCGATACGGCCAAGCCGGTTCTCGAACTTCTGGATGACGGCGCAGTGCGCAGCATCATCCAGCGCACACCCGGCGGCTTTGGTCAGAGCGACGATTTCAACAGCGGCACATTCATCATCTTCCTGAAGCCATGGGAAGAGCGCGAAAAAACCACCGACGATGTCGTGGGTGAGGTAAACCGAATCCTTGCAAACATACCTGCGGTACGCGGGAACGCCTCCGCCCGATCGTCGATCGGGCGCGGACGCGGTCAGCCGCTTAACTTCGTGATTGCCGGTTCCACTTATGAGTCGCTGAGCATAGCACGCGACCGGATATTGGCCGCTGCGTCGGACAATCCCGGCATCGTCAATCTTGATTCGGATTACAAGGAAACCAAGCCCCAGATGCGTATAGAGGTCGATACGGCGCGTGCGGGTGACCTTGGCATTTCAGTGGCAGATGTTAGCTCAGCGCTGCAATCGTTGCTAGGGTCGCGTCGCGTTTCCATATATGTTGATCGGGGCGAGGAGTATCGGGTTATCGTGCAGGCCGATGCGGAAGCCCGCGCCACGCCCGAAAATCTCGCTGCCATTCAATTACGCACCCGCGACGGCTCCCTTGTGTCCCTGGCAAATCTGGTGAGGTATGAGGAAACGGCCGGGGCACGCGACCTTGGCCGGTTCAACAAATTGCGTGCGATAACTCTGTCGGGTGGGCTCGCACCTGGCTACACGCAGGGAGAGGCGCTCGCCTTTCTCGAAGCACAGGCTGCTGCGTCGCCTGAGGTGCTGGCTGTCGGCTATCGCGGCGAAAGCCAGGCATTCAAGGAAACCGGTGGATCGATTGTCCTCGTCTTCATCCTGACGATCGTCCTCGTCTATCTCGTGCTGGCGGCCCAGTTTGAAAGTTTCGTGCATCCCGCGACGATCATTGGCACCGTCCCACTCGCGGTCGGCGGTGGAGTTATCGGCCTGGCACTTACGGGTATGACACTGAACCTCTACAGCCAGATCGGCGTAGTTATGCTAGTTGGGCTTGCCGCCAAAAACGGCATCCTGATCGTGGAGTTTGCCAACCAGCTGCGCGACGAGGGCAAGGAAATTATCGAGGCCATTCAGCAAGCGGCAACACGGCGGCTTCGCCCGATTTTAATGACGTCGATTGCCACTGTCTTTGGTGCTGTGCCGCTGGCCCTACAGGGCGGCGCAGGCGGCGCAGCGCGGTCGGCCATTGGCGTGGTCATCGTTTTCGGCGTCACGCTGGCCACGCTGATAACACTCGTGCTGATACCCATTATCTATTCGCGACTGGCAAAATATACCGGATCGCCCGACGCTGTATCCCGAAAGCTGGAGGCCGAAATCGAAAGGCAGGCTGCCTCAGCCTGAAGCGTCCTCCGTCACCCGTAGCATGGCGAGCGCCGCCAATGCCATGACCGCCGCGGCAAAAGCCATCGTCCAGATCGGCTCGGTCGGGAAAAAGGCCTTCAATATGCTTCCCATGACGGTGGCGACCAACAATTGCGGTATTACAATGAACACATTGAATAGACCCATATAGATGCCGAGCTTGTTCTGCGGCAAGCTCGATGCGAGGATTGCATAGGGCATGGCGAGAATCGAAGCCCAGGCGATGCCGATGCCGATTTCCGACACAATGAGCAGGTTCGGGTCGCGGATGAACAGGAAGCTGGCATATCCGATCGCACCCGCGAGCAGACAGAATATATGGGTGTTCACCTTGCCGATCTTTTTCGCCAGCGTCGGCAGCACGAACAGTGCAGCCAAGGCGGCAACACCATTGTAAATGGCAAATAATGTGCCGACCCAGTTGCCGCCCTCACCATAAGCTTCGCTCGTCGGATCAGCCGAACCGAACATATATTGCGCGACTACCGGCGTTGTATAAATCCACATGATGAACAGCGCCGACCAGCTGAAAAACTGGGCCAGTGCTAGTTTTTTCATGATGTCGGGCATGCCGGAGAAATCGCCGACAATATGTGACAGGACGTTGTTGTCACGGCCAGATTTGGCAAGGTTAATTGCGAGCAGGCTGGCAATGCCGTATCCTGCAAGCAGCGCGCCAAGCAGATAGACTTCCTTTTCAAGATCGGCCAGCGGTACCAGCGCGGCAACAACGATACCTGCCAAAATCCACACGCCAGCGCCGCCGATTGAGCGAGCCGCGAGTGCACGGATCGTCGCGCCGCTATCGGCAGGCGGGCCGTCAAAGGCCTCCATCTCTGCCGGGCTATACTCCTTGGTCGTCAGGATGGTCCACATGACCGCCAGAAACAGCGCGACACCGCCGAACCAGAAGCTGTATTTTACGGTATCGGGTATCTGCCCTTCAGGTGCGACATTCGCCACACCCCAGGCGTCCAGCAAATAGGGAAAGACCGACCCCACAACCGCACCTGCACCGATAAAGGCAGTTTGCACCGCATAACCCGCGGTGTGCTGATCCTTGCGCAGCATGTCGCCGACAAATGCGCGGAACGGTTCCATCGAAATGTTGAGCGAGGCGTCGAGTATCCACAGCATCACCGCAGCAAAGAGCAGCACTTCGGCCAGCGGCATGATCAGTAATGAAAGCGCCGCGAGGATCGCCCCGGCAAGAAAATAGGGACGACGCCGCCCCAGCCTACCCAACCATGTCCGGTCGCTGAAATGGCCGATAAGCGGCTGCACCAGCAGTCCGGTCAGCGGGGCCGCAATCCAGAGCGCAGGCAGGTCGTCAAGGCTTGTCCCCAATGCCTGGAATATCCGCGACATATTGCCGTTCTGCAACGCAAAGCCGATCTGGATGCCGAAAAAGCCGAAGCTGATATTCCACAGCCCCCAAAATCCCTGACGTGGTTTTTCCACTTTGCTGCCCTCTCCCAAGGTGTGTTTATCACCCGAAGCTGGCAGAAACGGGGGGTCGCCGCAATGGTCGCAGTGGCGTTCAGCGATTACGCATACGTATAAGTGTCAATGCGCGCCGCAGGACTGGCGGACTATCAGCCTGGCTGGCAGCAATGCCGTCGGCACCTGCTCATTACGGACCTGCTTCAGCACACCATCTACCAGCAGCTCGCCGGCCAGCTTATAATCCTGCTGAATTGTCGTGAGCGGAGGGTGTGTCAGGCTGGCAGCAGGAATATCGTCGAAGCCGACGATCGCAACATCACCCGGAATATCCAGGCCGCGGTCGCGTAGCGCCTGCATCGCCCCGATCGCAATTGTATCACTCGCGGCAAAGATGGCATCGAAAGGCTCGCCACTCTCAACCAGTGCCTTTGCCGCATCATATCCCGCTTCCTGCGAATTGAGCGCATCGATTTGCAGTTTCGGATTGGCGACTATCCCCTCCCCGCCCTGCGCCTCACACGATCCGCGATAGCGGTCCTGAAATTCGGGATAATGGCTGCTGGCATCGCCCAGAAAGGCAATTTTACGGCGGCCATGCTGCATCAGATGGCGCACAGCATCCAAGCCACCGCGGAAGTTGTCGCAGCCTATCGTCGTGCCCGGCTGGCCTTCTTGTGCGAACCCCCAGCGGACGAAATGCGTGCCCTGCTCTACAAGTTGTTCGAGCTTGGCACGGTACAGCTCGTAATCGCCATAACCCAGCAGGATGATGCCGTCGGCCTTGCGGCTGTCTTCATAATCCACGTGCCAATTCGACGACAGCTGCTGGAAGGAAATGAGAAGGTCGTATCCCCGATGTGCACAGGTTCGAGTCAGCGAGCCCAGCATTGACAGGAAGAAGGGATTGATGCCCGTCTCATCCGGCGTTGGGTCTTCGAAAAAGAGCAAAGCGAGCGTCCGTGTTTCTTGCAGACGCAGGTTGGAGGCGTTTTTGTCGACCTTGTAATTTAGTTGCTGCGCAATCGCCTCAATGCGCTTGCGCGTCTGCTCGGATACCGTCGGACTGCCGCGAAGCGCACGCGAGACTGTCGGTTGCGACACGCCTGCAAGCTGCGCAATATCGAATGATGTGGCTTTGACTGCCATTTGCCGGTCAGCGCCTTTCCAACTCCTTCCGCTGTCTTAGGCCTGTCGGTTGAGCCGCGCAATGAGCCTAAAAATCCTTTGCACAAATCGCTCCATTTGTTGCCAAAGTGCAACAGTGGGTGATGCATATTTTGAATACGTATGTGGATTTCTGGCCAAGAGCGACCCTGAGGGGCATTTTGTCATGGTCATAATAGCATTCATGTCGGCCAGTGGCTGGATGCGTCAATGTAGCCGGTGACCGCCCTGCCAATTGGACGGAACCATTTAGGGGAGTGAAACATGGCCAAGTTCCAATTCAATTCTGCGCGCCGCTTTGCGCACAGCGCCAGCCGCTTCGCGCTGGGCACGGCAATGGTTGCCGCTTTTGCTGCGCCAGCCTTCGCGCAGGATGTACCGCCAGCGGACGACGAAGAAGACGCGATTATCGTGTCCGGTTTCCGTGCTTCACTCGAGAATGCCGTTAATGAAAAGAAAAATAACGAGCAGATCGTGGAGTCTGTTTCGGCCGAAGATATCGGCAAGCTGCCCGATGCATCGATCGGTGAATCGATTGCTCGCCTGCCAGGCGTGACGTCGCAACGCTTGAATGGCCGTTCCAACAATATCTCGATCCGCGGCTTCGGACCCGATTTTTCGCAGACCACGCTAAATGGTCGTGAACAAACCTCTACCGGCGATAACCGAGCAGTCGAATTCGACCAATATCCCTCGGAAATCGTTAGTCAGGTCGTTGTCTATAAATCGCCAACCGCCTCGCTTGTTGGTCAAGGTCTTGTCGGCACCATCGATATCCGCACGGTCCGTCCGTTGGATTATGGCAAGCAGGTTCTGGCTGTTGGCGCTCGCGGCACCTATGCGGATCTCGGTGCACTCAATGCTGGCTCCAAGAAATATGGCTATCGTGCAAATGCCACTTACATCGACCAGTTTGCCGACGACACACTCGGAATTGCGCTGTCGGCGTCCTATGTCGACGAACCCTATCAGTTGCAGGAATTCAACGCCTGGGGCTATAACAGCGTATCTGGTGCGGTTGCCAACGGCACTGCCACAAACGCTGCGCTTATCGGCGGGTCAAAATCGTTCGTCACCTCTACTCAGCTGAAGCGGCTTGGCCTGAATGGCACATTGCAATATCAGGCTTCGGACACAATCCGCATGACACTTGATGGCTTTTACTCGAATTTCGAAGACGACCAGTCCAAACGCGGCATCGAGCTGCCACTCGGCTTTTTCGCTTTCGGTACCACCGGCAATCCGACCGATTTCACGGTAAATGATGGCCTGATCGACAGCGGCATCTTCCGCAACGTTCAGGGCGTCGTCCGCAATGATATCTTTCAACGTAAGGCCGACCTTTACTCATTCGGCTACAACGCCGAATATGATGGTGAAGACGGCTGGAAAGCTTTTGTCGATGTGGGCTATTCGAAGACTGACCGCAACGAACTAAGCATCGAAAGCTATTCAGGCACCGGTTTCGGGCAGGCGCTCGGTGCGACAGATACGATTGGATTTACGTCAGGGCCGTCGGGCACTGTTTTCGATCCTACACTGGATTATAGCAATACTACCCTGATCCGCCTGACCGACCCGCTCGGTTGGGGTGGCGGCGTTGTTCCCCAAGCAGGCTATTACAACAACCGCATCATCGAGGACGAACTGAAGCAGTATCGCGTTGGCGTGGAAAAAGAAGTCGAAGGCTTTTTCTCAGCCATCAAGTTTGGAATGAATTATACTGATCGGGACAAGAGCCTTACTCCAGATGAGTTCCTCGTTCGCCTGCGAGGCGGTGCGCTCGAGTTGCCAATTCCTACTGATGCACAGTTGCGTCCGACCAATCTGAGCTATCTCGGCCTCGGCCCGGTCGTTAGCTATGATGCACGCGACCTTATCGCCGATGGCACGCTGGTGCTTGACCGCAACACGTCGCCGGATATTCCGGCCAAGGCGTTCCGGGTAACCGAAGACTTGATGACGATCTATCTGCAGGCCGACATCGAACAGGAGCTGGGAAGCGGGACCTTGACGGGCAACATCGGTGTGCAGGCAATACACACCGATCAGCAGTCGTCCGGTACAGTTTTTGCCGGCGGTGTCGCTCAGTCTGTAAAATCGGGTGCAGATTATTGGGACGTACTGCCCAGTCTGAACCTGTCGATGCGCTTTGATAGCGATTTTGTAATCCGCTTTGCGGCATCGCGGCAGATACAGCGGCCACGCCTCGACGACCTCCGCGTTGCACTGTCCTACGGCGTGGAGACGTCTAATGGTGCGAACTGCCCGGTTGCATTGCCATGTCTGTCGGGTAACGGCGGCAACCCGCAATTGCGTCCCTATCGGGCGAATGCTTTCGACCTGAACTTCGAAAAATATTTCGGTCAGTCAGGCGTGGTTTCGCTGCAGTTGTTCCATAAGGACATTAAGAGCTATATCGACCGTACGCGTCTTCCATTTGACTTTACGGGATATCCGCTTCCAGTCGGGCTTCCGCCAGCAACACTTATCGGCAGCATTGAATCGTCGTTCAACACCGGCGGCGGAAAACTCTATGGTGGTGAACTTGCCGTTACCCTGCCCTTCAATAACATAAGCGAAGCGCTTGACGGCTTCGGCGTAACTGGCGGCGTTGGCTATACCAAGACGAAGGTCAGGGATGCCAACGGCAATATTGACCAGATTCCCGGCTATTCGAAATGGGTTGCCAACGGCACGGCCTATTTCGAGAAATGGGGCTTCAACGCACGCGGTTCGGTGCGCTATCGCTCGACTTTCCTTGGGGACTTCACCGGCTTCGGTGGCTCGCCGACACGTCGCACGGCGCTTGCTGAAATGATTGTCGATGGCCAGATCGGTTATGATTTCCAAGAAGGCGGCGCACTTAACGGATTGTCGCTTTACCTGCAGGGCCAGAATTTGACAGACGAGCGTTTTGCATCTGTGGGTGCAGCGCGCAACCAGGTTATCGATTACCAAATCTACGGTCGCCGGTTCCTCGCCGGGTTCACCTACAAGTTCTAATGAATTAGATATGAGGCCCCCGCCGCGGTAGGACATAATCCTGACGTGGCGGGGGCCTTTTTTGTCGGTAAGAAAGAGCATGGAGAGCGCTCTGAAACAGATAGTGATAGTGGGTGGAGGAACGGCTGGCTGGATGGCCGCAGCTGCCTTTGCCCGCTTTCTGGGTCAGGGATACTCCATCCGCCTGATCGAATCCGATGACATCGGCACGGTGGGTGTCGGAGAGGCGACGATCCCGGCCATCCAGCTGTTCAACCAAAATCTCGGCATCGACGAGAATGAGTTTGTGCGTGCAACGCAAGGGTCGTTCAAGCTGGGCATCGAATTTGTCGATTGGGCCACGCCGGGGCATCGCTACATCCATGCCTTTGGGCAGGTCGGGCGGCCACTGGGCCTCGTGCCGTTCCACCATTATTGGCTGCGTCACCATCAGCAGGGCGGCGCGTCGTCGCTCTGGGACCATTCGCCGACGGCCCTCGCTTCGGCGCAAAACCGCTTTTCGCGGGTACAGGAAAAGCCAGGCAATCTGCCAAGCGGCGTTGCCTATGCCTATCATTTCGATGCCGGGCTATATGCGGCCTATTTGCGCAAATATGCCGAGGCTCGCGGCGTGTCGCGCACCGAAGGCCAGGTTGTGGATGTTGCGCTCAAGGGCGACAACGGCTTCGTCCGGTCGGTGTCACTTGCTTCAGGCGAGAGTGTTGAAGGCGATTTCTTCATCGACTGTTCGGGCTTCCGGGGTTTGCTTATCGAGCAAGCGCTGCAAAGCGGCTATGAGGACTGGTCGCACTGGCTCCCCTGCAACCGGGCGCTGGCTGTGCCGTGCGCGCCCGCCGATCCACTAACGCCCTACACCCGATCGACCGCCCGCGAGGCGGGCTGGCAATGGCGCATCCCCCTGCAGCATCGCACCGGCAATGGCTATGTGTATTGCAGTGATTTTGTCAGCGATGCCGATGCCACTGACACGCTGATGTCAAACCTCGACGGTGAAGCCCTCGCCGAACCCCGGCAGTTGCGCTTTGTCACCGGCAAAAGACGGCAAATTTGGAAGAAGAATGTCGTCGCGCTCGGCCTCTCGAGCGGGTTTTTGGAACCCCTTGAATCGACAAGTATCCACCTCATTCAGGCGGGCATTGCGAAACTGCTCGACTTCTTTCCGGCTACAGGCTTCGACCCAGCGGACATCGACGCATTCAACGCCCGGATGGATTTTGAATTCAGCGCTATCCGCGACTTCATCATATTGCACTACAAGGCCACCAATCGACCCGGCAAATTTTGGCAACAACGCCGCGAAATGGCTATACCGGACAGCCTTGCCGCCAAGATCGACCTGTTCGAGGCCAATGGACGCATCGTTCGCTTTAACGAAGAGTTGTTTACCGAACTGGGCTGGCTTCAGGTTATGTGGGGTCAGGGCTTGCGGCCCAGGGGCCATCATCCGCTTGCAGCCCAGCTGACGTCAGCGCAACTTGCGGAGTTCATGGCGGTGTCACACAAACATGCTGCCCATATCGCAAGCCAAATGTCGGCACATAAGGATTACATCGCCGCAAACTGCGCGGCCCCTCCCCTCGAAATGAAAAAGGCCCTGCCATGAAAGCCAAATTGCTAGCCAGCCTGATCGCGCTCACGCTTGCGACGCCGGTCGTCGCGCAGTCGCACCGCGACCGCCTGCCTGAAGACGAGATCATCTATTTCGTGCTGCCGGACCGCTTCGCCAATGGCGATGTCAAAAATGACAAGGGCGGCATCAAGGGTGACCGGCTGAAGCATGGCTTCGATCCGACGCATAAGGGCTTTTATCAGGGCGGCGACCTGAAAGGTCTGACGCTGAAACTGGATTATCTCCAATCAATGGGAATGACGGCGATCTGGTTCGCACCCATATTCAAAAATAAGGCTGTTCAGGGCGGCCCCGGTCAGGAAAGTGCCGGATATCACGGCTATTGGATTACTGACTTCACGACTATCGATCCGCATTTCGGCACCAATGCCGAGTTCAAAGCGTTTGTCGATGCCGCGCATGCACGGGGCATGAAGGTCTATATGGACATCGTGGTAAATCACACCGCCGACGTTATCCAGTATCGCGACTGCCCCGGCGACTGCGCCTATCGCAGCGTTGCGGATTACCCATGGTCGCGCACAGGCGGGGTTAAGGGCGCGGCGATCAACCCTGATTTCCAGGGCGACAACGTCCAGACCGATGAGAACTTTGCAAAGCTTACCGACATGAACTTTGCTTATCAGCCGTTCGTACCGGATGCGGAAAAGACTGTTAAAGTTCCAGCCTGGCTGAACGACATCCGTTACTACCACAATCGCGGCAACAGCTATTGGAAGGGCGAGAGCGTCGTTTATGGTGACTTTGTCGGGCTCGATGATGTTGCGACCGAAAATCCGCGTGTCGTCAGGGGATTTATCGACGTTTTCGGTAAATGGATCGACGATTTCGGTGTCGATGGTTTTCGCATCGATACGTCCAAGCATGTCAATTCGGAGTTCTGGCAGGCCTTTGTGCCCGCGATGTATGAACGCGCAAACGCCCGTGGCATTCCCAATTTCCATATCTTTGCCGAAGTCATGGTCGATGGGACAGACACGGCCACTTTGGCACGTTATAACCGGAGCGACCTTTACGATACGCTGGACTTCGCCTTTACCTGGGCTGTGGTCGATGCGCTGAGCGGCAAGAACGGGCCGGAGGCGCTGAGCCGCCTGATGGCAAACGACATACTCTACCGCGATGGTCCGGGATCAGCCAAGCGAATGCCGACTTTTCTGGGTAATCATGACATTGCGCGCTTCACCACCAATCTTCGCAGGCGGATGCCCGACATCGGTCAGGACGAATTGTTGAAGCGCACGATGCTCGCACATGCACTGATGTTTACCATGCGCGGTGTTCCGACTATCTACTCCGGCGATGAGCAAGGTTTTGTCGGCGATGGCGGCGATCAGGACGCGCGTGAAACATTGTTCGCCTCCAAGGTAAAACTGTATCTCGACAACGATCTCATCGGCACCGACAATACACACGCACAGGACAATTTTGCGCAGGATCATCCGATTTACCGGCAGATCGCGCTGCTGTCGAAAATCCGCCTCGCCTCACCCGCGCTGCGCCGCGGAAAGACGATTGTTCGCAATCATGGCGAGAAACCGGGACTGTTCGCGTTCAGCCGTATAGACGAAACGAGCAGTCAGGAAATCGTCGTTGTGGCCAATACCAGCAACGAAGCAATTACCGGCAATTTCGAGATCAGCCCGACCGTTACGGGATTTTCGAGGATTCATGGTGCGTGCCCTGCATTGAACGCTCCGGGATCGGCTTCTGTCTCGCTGCAACCTCTCGATTATGTGATCTGCTCGGCTGAATGAATAAGATGCGAAAACCAGTGCCTACGACAGCAACCGACCGACCGTGGTGGCGCGGCGCGACCATCTATCAGGTTTACCCGCGCAGCTTTGCCGATTCCAACGGCGACGGTATCGGCGACTTGCCGGGAATCACCGGCAAACTCGATTATGTCGCGTCGCTTGGCGTTGATGCGCTTTGGCTGTCGCCCTTCTTCACCTCGCCGATGAAAGATTTCGGCTATGACGTTGCCGATTATTGCGGTGTCGATCCTATTTTCGGCACGATTGACGATTTCGACGCCTTGGTTGCCAAGGCGCATTCGCTCGGCCTGAAAATCCTGATCGATCAGGTTTATTCGCACACATCCGACCTGCACGCATGGTTCGCCGAAAGCCGCGCGAGCCGCAATAATGCGAAAGCCGACTGGTATGTTTGGAGCGATCCGAAGCCCGATGGCTCACCGCCCAATAACTGGCAGTCGGTATTCGGGGGGCCGGCCTGGACATGGGACGCACGGCGCGGCCAATATTATATGCACAACTTCCTCAGCAGCCAGCCGCAGATGAACGTGCACAATCCTGAGGTCCAGGAAGCTTTGCTGGGTGTCGCAAAATTCTGGCTCGAGCGCGGAGTCGATGGCTTTCGCGTTGATGCGATCAATTTCGCGATGCACGATCCCGAATTGAAGGACAATCCTCCAGCGCCACCCGGGAACGGGCAGCGTACGCGACCGTTTGACTTCCAGCTCAAGGTTCACAACCAGTCACATCCCGACATCCCCGATTTCGTCGCGCGTATCCGCAAGCTGATGGACGGCTATAATAACCGCTTTACCGTTGCCGAGGTCGGGGGGCCGGATCCGGACCGGGAAATGAAAGCGTTCACCGCAGGGAATAGCCATTTCAACAGCGCTTATGGCTTTAACTTCCTCTATGCAGACCGACTAACCCCCGCGCTGGTCCGTGAGGCGCTGGAGGCATGGCCCGACGAAAACGGGATAGGCTGGCCGAGCTGGGCACTGTCCAACCATGATGCGCCGCGCTGGATTAGCCGCTGGGCCCCGGAACATGCGCGCGATGCCTATGCAAGAATGGTAATGATGCTTTTCGTGAGTCTGCGCGGCAATGTCATCATCTGGCAGGGCGAGGAACTTGGCCTGACGCAGGTAGATATTCCGTTTGAAAAATTGCAGGATCCCGAAGCAATTGCAAACTGGCCGCTGACACTGAGCCGTGACGGCACGCGAACGCCGATGCCTTGGGAGGCCGCCGCCGTCAATTGCGGGTTCAGCGTGGGCGAGCCCTGGCTGCCCATCGGCGCCGACCATGCCGCGCTTGCGGTCGATGTGTCGGAGGCCGACTGCGCCTCGATGCTCGCGCTGACCCGCGAGTTGATTGCGCTACGCAACGCGAATGACGCAATGCTAGTGGGCGATCTCAATATCATCGAGGCGCGCAGCGACTTGCTGGTGTTCGAGCGGCGCAGCGCCGACCAGCATCTGGTTTGTGCGTTCAACATGGGTGATGCACCGCTTCCATGGCAGCCTGCGCAGCCTGACCGCTGGCGGATGATCAAGTCGGTGAACGGTGCGACTGCTGTATCGCTCCCGCCTTATTCCGCGCAAATATCCGAAAAAATCGCCTGAATCATCATAGGAGAAGAACATGGCCCAGACTAAAACGTGCATAGCCCTCGGAGCGATGGCACTGGCCGGGACCATGCTCGCGCCCCAAAACGCAATCGCGCAGGATGTTGCCACGGCTTCCTCACCCGATGGCGCGGTTACGGTCACCGTCTCGATCGACGGCGATGGGCGCGCAGCCTATGCAGTGACCCGCAAGGGCAAACAGATACTGGCACCGTCCAAGCTGGGTTTCCTGTTTACCGACGTAGCCAAGCTGGATCGCCGCTTGACCTTAAGCGGGCAAGAAATGCGCGATTTCGACGAAAGCTGGACGCAGCCCTGGGGCGAATGGAAGACCATTCACAACCGCTATCGCGAGCTCAAGGTGCAATTGAAAGAGAGTACCGCGCTTGCACGCGTTTTCACCATGACTTTTCGCATCTTCAACGATGGCGTAGGCTTCCGCTATGAATTCCCCGAACAGCCCAACATGGCGGAAAGCAAGATTGCCGAGGAGCTGACCGAATTCGCCTTTGCCAGTGACGGCACCGCCTGGTGGAAACCGGCCTATCTGTGGAACCGCGAAGAATATCTCTACAATAAAACACCGCTGTCAGCGGTCAGCACCGCAGCCACGCCGGTGACGATGAAGCTGGCCGATGGCACACATGTCGCGCTGCATGAAGCGGCGCTGGTCGACTATTCGGGCATGGCGGTGACGCGGACCGAGGGCAACATATTGCGGGCCAATCTGGCCCCCGGCGCAGGCGAGCCCAAGGTGCAGAAAAAGGGCGCGTGGACCACGCCCTGGCGAACGCTGATCATTGCGGATGATGCAGCGGGTATTTACCAGTCACACCTCATGCTAAATCTGAACGAACCCAACAAGCTGGGCGACATGAGCTGGTTCAAGCCGGGCAAATTTGCCGGTGTGTGGTGGAACATGATCAAGGGTGAATGGAGCTGGGCGCGCGGGCCAAAGCATGGCGCAACCAACGAGAATGTGAAGCGCTATATCGATTTCGCCGCGGCTAACGGCATTCCGCACTTGCTGGTCGAAGGCTGGAATGTCGGCTGGGACGGCGACTGGTTCGGCAATGGCTGGGACATGGACTTCACCAAGCCTACCGAAGATTTCGACATCGATATGCTGAGCCAGTATGCCAAGAAGAAGGGCGTGCGCCTGGTCGGTCACCATGAAACCGGTGGCGCCGTGACCCATTATGACAACCAGCTAGACCGCAGCTTTGCATTCGCCGCAAAATATGGGATGAAGGTGGTGAAGACGGGCTATGTGACCGACGCCGGCCAGCTTGAGCGTGTCGATGCCGACGGCACCAAATATCGCGAGTGGCTGGATGGCCAGTGGATGACCAACCACTTTGTCCGGGTGGCCGAGACTGCCTATAAACACAAGGTTGCGTTCGATAGCCATGAGCCGGTGAAGGGCACCGGCCTGCACCGCACCTATCCCAATTGGGTGGCGCGTGAGGGGATGCGCGGCATGGAATATAATGCCTGGGGCGCCAAGAACCCGCCCGAGCATGAAGCCAATATTGTCTTCACCCGCATGCTGGAAGGGCCGATGGATTTCACGCCTGGCATATTGAGCCTGAAAGGTGAGAAAGACAGCGACATATTGTCAACCATTGCCAAGCAACTGGCGCTCTATGTCGTCATCTATTCGCCGGTGGTGATGGTTGCCGACACGCCCGAAAATTACGCCAAATATCCCAAGGAAATGAAGTTTATCCGCGATGTACCAACCGATTGGGAGGACAGCCGGGTGTTGAACGGCGAAATCGGCGATTTCGTGACGATCGCCCGCAAGGAGCGGGACGGTAAGAACTGGTATATTGGCGGCGTTGGAGACGAGGAAGCACGGACGGTCACGTTCAAGCTCGACTTTCTGGCACCGGGCAAGAATTACACTGCCGAAATCTATCGTGACGGGGACGATGCCGATTACCGCACCGAAAAGCGTCACTCGATTGCCATTGAGACGCGCAAGCTGACGAGCACCGACAGCCTGACCATGCGCATGGCACCGGGTGGCGGTTTCGCGATCCGACTGGTCGAAGGCAAATGATCGGTAGGCGGCATTTGCTTGAGGCGGCGGCGCTGCTGGCGCTGTTCCCGGTTTCGCTGCAGGCAAAGGATGAGGGCCGCTTCGTCGATCTGGGTAAAGTCCAGTCCAAATATGTAGCGCCGACCAAGGTCGTCATCTGGTTGCCGCCCGGGTATGATGCTGCGAAGCAACGCTATGGCGTTGTATATATGCATGACGGTCAAAACCTGTTTGACCCGAAGCGCTCCAACTTCAACAAGGTCTGGGCCGCTGACAAATCCGGGCTGCGGTTGATTGCCGCCGGCAGGGTCAAGCCTTTCATTATCGTCGGCATCGACCAGCCAGGCGAAGATCGTGGCCGACAGTATTTTCCGCGTGCGATGGCAGATCTTCTCTCGCCCGCCGTGCGCAACAAGCTGGCATCGCAGGGCAATGGCAAGCCGATCATCTCGGACGAATATCTGAAATTCATAGTGACCGAGTTGAAGCCACGGGTCGACCACGAGTATAGGACGAAGGCCGGTCGCAAACATACGGCGATTGCTGGCTCAAGCATGGGCGGGCTAATCTCGCTTTATGCGATCACGCGCTATCCGAAGATTTTCGGCGTGGCGGGCGCGGTATCAACCCATTTGCCGTTGGGCGATCCCGCCTGGACACCGTCGGAGCGTGACGACATCTTCGCCGCATGGCGCACCTATGTGGCGAAAGAGCTGGGGAAACCCGCCGGTCGCCGCATCTGGTTCGATCATGGCACAGAAACGCTTGATGCCTTTTACGAACCTTATCAGCAGGTTCTCGATGCCGCATTGGTCGCCAATGGTTGGCGAAAGGGTCGCGATTTTTCCAGCGAGGTTTACCGAGGCACCCCGCATGAGGAGAATGCCTGGGCGGCGCGGCTTGACGACGTGTTCGGGTGGATGCTCAAAGGCTGGTAATGGCCGGAGAAGAACTGCACTTTGTCATATTGGGTGGCGGCACCGCGGGCTGGATGGCCGCATGCCTCATCGCGAAGAAATGGTCGCAGCATAAAGTTACAGTCGTAGAATCTCCCGACATCGGAATCATAGGGGTCGGCGAAGGATCGACGCCGCAACTAAAGGCTTTTTTCGAAACCTTGGGTCTCGCAGAGGCCGAATGGATGCCCAAGTGCAATGCAACCTACAAAGCAGGCATCAGCTTTCACGGCTGGTCCGACCGACCTGGGTTTGAGCATTATTTCCATCCTTTCCACACCCAGCTGGACAGCTTTACCGAACCGCAGTTCGCATTCCACACGCGCGCGCGGCGCACGGGTCGGGACGTTTGCGCGCATCCTGATCGGTTTTTCCTGCCAACGCGCATTGCGGCAGACCGGCGCGCGCCACTGGCACCGGAGAATTTCCCATTCGAGATTGGCTATGGTTATCATTTCGACGCCGTGCTGGTAGGGCGGACGCTGCGTGAACATGCCACGACCAAGCTCAATGTGGTCCACCTCGAACGAACCGTAACCGAAGTTATACTGCATCAAACTGGTCAAGTTGCTTCGCTTAGGACAAGCGACGATGAACCGATTTCCGGCGACTTCTTCATCGACTGCAGTGGATTTCGCGGCGCCATAATTCAACAAGCACTCCGCGAGCCATTCATTCCCTTTGCAGAAAATCTGTTCAACGACCGCGCGGTGGCCATGCCTACCCCAAATGACGCGGGCGAATTGCCTAGCGAAACGCGCGCGACCGCGCTGTCATCGGGCTGGGCATGGCGCATCCCGCTGACCAACCGCGCGGGCAACGGCTATGTTTATTCCTCCCGCTACACCGATCCCGACAAGGCCGAAGCCGAGTTGCGCGCGCATCTGGGGCTGATCGACAGCGACGTCGAGGCGCGGCATTTGACGATGAAAGTCGGACGGGTAGAACGAAGCTGGGTCAAGAACTGCCTCGCCGTTGGCCTGTCGCAGGGCTTTATCGAGCCGCTCGAAGCCACCGCGCTGCATATCGTGCAGGCAACCGTCGATAGCTTTATTCAGGCATTCGAGGATGGCGGAATGACCGCGGAACATGCGGATGAATTCAACGAACGGATCGGTCGGCGCTATGACGGCATCCGCGACTATATCGTCGCGCATTACCGGATGAACCAGCGAAGCGACAGCCTTTACTGGCACGACAATGCACATAACGGTCGGCTCTCGGACAATCTCAAAGGGGTAATGACTGCCTGGTTTACGGGAGCTGATCTGACCGCGACTATCCATGAACTAGATATAGCGCGTTACTATAGTTCGCTGTCCTGGCACTGTTTGCTGGCGGGATACGGGACATTCCCCGCTCAGGAAAAGCTGGTTGCTTCGCTCGAGGGCCTGCAACTCGCCGACATGGCCCAAATAGAGAAGTTCATTTCAGGTTGTGCACGAAATTTTCCGAGTCATCGTGAAGCGCTTGCTAATTTATCTTCATGATTTTGTGACTTTTTAACGAGTCCGCCATATTGTCCGCAGCGAACAGGCATGGTGCGGCGCGGAGTGGCAGTAATGTACAGGAATATGGTCATTTTCGGCACCCGCCCGGAAGCCATCAAGTTGTTTCCCGTCATCAATGCCTTGAAGCAGCAGGGCAGAATGGCCTGTGAAGTTTTGGTCAGTGCGCAGCATCGACAAATGCTCGACCAGGTGCTGGCAATCAGTGGCATCACGCCTGATTATGACCTCGACATCATGCAACCCGGCCAGTCGCTCGACGCGCTTACCGCCCGGCTGCTGGAGGCAGTCGGCAGGGCTCTGGATGAAGCAAAGCCCGACCGGGTGATCGTCCAGGGCGACACCGCGACCGCGATGGTGGGAGCACTCGCGGCCTATTACCGAAAAATGCCGGTCAGTCATGTCGAAGCGGGCCTTCGCAGCCATGACATATATCAGCCATGGCCTGAGGAGGTGAACCGCAAGATCATCGGGACAATTGCGGACCAGCATTTTGCGCCGACGGATGTATCGGCGGCAGCGCTGCTAGCGGAGGCAATCCCGGAAAACCGGGTGTTCGTGACCGGTAATAGCGTTATCGACGCGTTGCATTGGGTCACCGACCGCATTTCTCACCGCCCCGAATTGGCGGCCAATCTGGCTCCGCTGGAAGCGCGCTTTTCAGGCAAAAGGATCATCGGCATTACGACGCACCGCCGTGAAAATTTCGGTGACGGGATGGAAAATATTGCAGCGGCGATCCAGGCCATTGCGGCTCGCGACGATATTGCCTGCATTTTTCCCGTACATATGAACCCCAATGTCCGGGCAGTCATGGATAAAGAACTGGGAAATCTGCCCAATGTCGCGATGATCGAGCCTCTCGATTACCCCCATTTCGCGCGACTGCTGTCGATAAGTCACATCATGTTGACCGACAGCGGCGGGGTGCAGGAGGAGGCGCCTGCACTTGGCAAACCGGTTCTCGTCATGCGCGATACTACCGAGCGCCCAGAAGGTGTAACCGCCGGTACCGCGAAACTCATCGGGACCGACAAAAACCGTATAGTTTCCGAAATTTTCACCCTTTTGGACGATGATGCCGCCTATTCAGCAATGGCGCGTGCGCACAATCCATTCGGGGACGGCAAAGCAAGCCAGCGCATAGCGGAGATCATTTGGAATGCTAGTCGACAAAAAACCTGACGTTTGCGTGCTCGGGCTTGGCTATATCGGCCTTCCGACCGCCGCCGTTATCGCGCGTTCCGGATGCCGGGTTGTCGGTATCGACGTCAACCAGATGGTCGTTGATACCATCAATCGCGGCGAAATCCATATCGAGGAAGTCGATCTCGACGGGTTGGTGCAAGGCGTCGTTGCGAGACAGATGCTGCGCGCATCGACCATGGTCGAAAAGGCCGATGTTTTTGTCATCGCCGTGCCGACCCCGTTTGACGACAGTCACGCCCCCGACATTAGCTATGTCCTCGATGCAGCTACCAACATCGCTGCGGTCCTGAAACCCGGCGACACAGTCATCATCGAATCGACCTCGCCGGTCGGCACAACCGATCATGTCCGCGATCTGCTGGCGAAATTGCGACCGGATTTGAAGATCCCCGGGATAACCGCAGAAACACCTGACATCTCTATCGCCTATTGCCCCGAACGGGTGCTTCCGGGCCGAATATTGGAAGAGCTTACCAACAACGACCGCTCCATCGGAGGTATCACGCCGCGCTGCGCACGCAAGGCCCTGACATTTTACAAGCGTTTCGTGCGCGGTGAATGTGTGACAACCGACGCGCGCTCCGCCGAGATGACCAAGCTTGTCGAAAATGCCTTTCGCGATGTCAACATTGCCTTCGCCAATGAGCTGTCGATCATTTCGGACCATATCGGACTGGACGTCTGGGAAGTCATCCGCCTTGCCAACCGTCACCCGCGCGTCAATATTTTGCAGCCTGGCCCCGGCGTCGGCGGCCATTGCATCGCTGTCGACCCCTGGTTCATTGTCCACAGCGCGCCCGAGCAAAGCCCACTCATCCGTACAGCGCGCAACGTGAATGATGGGAAGGTCAACCATGTAATAGCGAGGGCGGCGGCTATGATCGAGGCTAGTCCCGGAACTGTTGTCGGCTGCCTGGGCCTTGCATTCAAGGCGAACATAGATGATTTCCGGGAAAGCCCGGCTATGAAGGTAGCGGTGGAGCTGGCACAGCGATTTGGCAACCGTCTTCGCATTGTCGAGCCTTATGCCGAAGAGCTACCAGCCGAATTTGCCGGTAGCGGAGCGAGCTTGATCGACATCGACACCGCGCTGTTCCAATGCGGAGTATTGATCACATTGGTCGATCACGACGCGTTCAAGGCCATTCCACTAGCAGAGAGGGCAGATAAGTCGGTTTACGACGTCCGCGGTATTTGGCACGATTAGCCTATATTGATCGCCGAGCCGGAATATGGATTATGGCTTGCAAGTTAGCCATTGCGAGGTCGCGCCTGTAAGCGCTTTTCACCAATATTTAACCATATTTTTACGCTGCATATGCAATAACTGCGCAGGAAACAGGAGTAGGATAATGAGCGTAAAACGGCATAGCACCGTAACTCCGTCCGTATGGATAGTAACGTTGATAGTCCTCGCGGCGTCACCTGCAATTCACGCCCTTGCCACATGGGACATTGATGGTAACATCAGCGCCATCAACCAAACGCTGCGGCTCTACAGTCTGCCGATTATCTGGCTCGAAATCATGGTTCTGCTTCTCGCTGCACGTGATGGCTGGCGACCCTTGGTGCAATTTCGCGGCCTTCCAAAAATTGTTCAAGGGCTGTTGGCAGCGTTTCTGGTGTTGGGGGCATCAAGCTCCGTCCTCATAGCAGAAGATGTGGCGGTGTCGTTATTGCACTTTTCCAAATACTGGCTGCAAATAATGCTTCTCGGCGCAATTACCTTCCATCTAGCCAAAGCACGTGATTTCTCGATCTCACGGTGGATTGAGGGGATTAACTGGGGTAGTGCGGCATATCTGTTGATTATCGTTCTGTTTTGCCTGCTGATCGTGGATCCTCAGACGTTTCGCTGGGTTGAGCGATTACCGTCGGCAACTAATGTCCGTCAGATTGGGAACCTCATTGGCTTGGCCGCTATCGTGCCCGCTGCAACTCTGCTGTTAAATCCCAAAGCACATTTGACGCTCGCTGCGTTCGTTTTCACCACGGCATGCCTGGCCTTCGTGATGTGGTCGGGCACACGGGGTGCTCTTGTTGGATATTTTGGTGCCATCATCGTAGCTGGATGGCTTTGTAGGGAATGGCTTTTTCCTCGTCGCCTACTCATGATTGCCAGCTCTTGCATTTTGGCGGCCTTACTTTCCCTCACGGTACCGGCACCTGCCCCCGAATTTGGTCTCATACGCGTTCACGCGTCATTTTACGGCGAGGATTCTTCCAGTGGTCGCATAAAGATGTGGGCGAACGCCGCCAACGCCATAAAAGACGCGCCGTTTATCGGCCACGGCGCAGGCACTTATCGTGCGAACATGGCAGAATCAAATGGCTATCCATACAATCATCCGCACAACTTCGTCCTTCAATATGCATACGACTGGGGGTTGGCTGGCGGAAGTTTGGCGCTATTGCTTCTGGGAAATCTGGGTTTGGCAATTTTGCGCAAAACGGAAAGCAAACCCCAAGAAAAGTTTATCGCAACTGGCGGATATGCGGGTCTGCTAACGATCGGACTGATCGAAGGCACTTTGTTTCACCCACTGCCGATGCTTTTTGCTATCGCGCTCATTGCCCCGTTGCTACGAGAACGAACAGCCAAACCGGTCGGCCGCTTACCACTTGCCGCAACCCCTGAGTGATATTACTGGGCCAGCAAGGGCTGAACCGGATCGGAAACTGAAATGAAAATCGCAATGATCGGTTCCGGCTATGTCGGCCTCGTTTCCGGCGCATGTTTTGCCGATTTCGGTCATCAGGTCGTTTGCGTCGACAAGGATGCGAGCAAGATCGAGCGGCTGAACGCCAATATCATGCCGATTTACGAGCCGGGCCTTGATGCACTGGTCAAGACGAATGCCGATGCCGGGCGCCTCGCATTTTCAACCAATCTGGCATCGTCGGTAAAAGGTTGCGATGCGGTGTTTATTGCCGTCGGCACCCCTTCCCGCCGCGGTGATGGCCATGCGGATCTGAGCTACGTCTATGCCGCAGCGAAAGAGTTGGCAGGTGCGATTGATCCAAAGACCGTTGTTGTTACCAAGTCGACTGTTCCGGTCGGCACGGGCGATGAGGTCGAAAGGATCATCCGCGAAGCCAATCCCGATCTCGACTTTGCAGTGGTATCCAATCCCGAATTCCTGCGCGAAGGCGCGGCAATCGGCGATTTCAAGCGCCCTGACCGGATTGTCGTCGGCAGCGATGTCGAATGGGCACGCGATGTCATGCGCGGCGTTTACCGACCGCTGTTTCTGAATGAATCGCCTATATTGTTTACCAGCCGCCGTTCTTCTGAGCTGATCAAATATGCCGCCAATGCTTTTCTGGCGACAAAAATCACCTTCATCAACGAGATGGCGGATCTGTGCGAGAAGCTTGGGGCCAATGTTCAGGACGTGTCGCGCGGCATCGGCCTGGACAACCGTATCGGTTCGAAATTCCTGCATGCAGGACCCGGCTATGGCGGAAGCTGTTTTCCGAAGGATACGCTGGCCCTCCTCAAGACCGCGCAAGACAATGATACGCCCGTGCGGATTGTCGAAGCTGTCGTGCAGGCAAATGACCTGCGCAAGCGCGCGATGGGACGGAAAGTCGTCAACGCGCTGGGCGGCGACGTGCGCGGCATGAAAGTTGGACTGTTGGGGCTTACCTTCAAGCCTAACACCGACGACATGCGTGACGCACCTTCGATTGCCATTGTGCAGACGCTGTTGGACGCTGGCGCCATCGTACATGCCCATGATCCAGAAGGCATGGAAGAGGCGGCAAAGATCATGCCGGATGTAGTCATGTGCCAAAGCCCTTACGCCGCGGCGCAGGATGCAGACGCAGTTGCACTGGTGACCGAATGGGACGCCTATCGTGCGCTCGACATGGGCAAGCTGAACGCGGCGATGAAAGGCAATGTGCTTGTCGATCTGCGCAACATCTACCGACCGACTGAAGCCGAAGCTGCTGGTTTTGCTTATGTTAGCGTTGGCCGTTGACCATTGAGTGCAGAAGCATAGCTTGAAAGGGGCCAAGGCATTGCTGCTTGCGATAGGCATGGCAATCGGCAATTAGGCCTGCCATGCCGCACAATCTGAACCATCTCGAAAGGCTTGAGGCCGAGAGCATTCATATCATGCGCGAGGTGGTGGCCGAAGCCGATAAGCCGGTGATGTTGTATTCGGTCGGTAAGGACAGCGCAGTCATGCTGCACTTGGCGCGCAAGGCATTTTTTCCGTCACCTCCGCCATTTCCCCTGCTCCATGTCGATACGACATGGAAATTTCGGGCCATGTACGAATTGCGCGAAAAAGCAGCACACGATGCCGGCATGGAATTGCTGATTTGGCAAAATCCCGAAGCGCTGGAACGAGGCATAAACCCTTTCGACCACGGCCCGCTTCACACAGACATGTGGAAAACCGAGGGTCTCAAGCAGGCGCTCGATCACCATGGGTTCGATGTCGCCTTCGGTGGTGCCCGGCGCGATGAAGAGAAAAGCCGTGCCAAGGAAAGAGTCTTCAGCTTCCGTTCGGCCAATCACCGCTGGGATCCGAAAAACCAGCGGCCTGAGTTGTGGAACCTCTACAATGCGAAGAAGGCAAAGGGCGAAAGCATCCGGGTCTTTCCGATATCGAACTGGACCGAACTCGACATCTGGCAATATATCCAGTTGAATCAGATTGAGATAGTGCCGCTATATTTTTCGGCGCCGCGTCCCACATTCGAATATCAGGGCGGCCTGTTCATGGCCGATGACATGGAGCGCCTCGAACGTGTCATGGGCAGGCGGCCCGACATCGTCGAACGTTCGATCCGCTTTCGCACGCTGGGTTGCTTTCCGTTAACAGGTGCGGTGGAAAGCGAGGCCGTCACGCTTAATGATGTGATCCGCGAAATGCTGCTGACCACCAGCTCCGAACGTCAGGGCCGCGTCATCGACAAGGATGCCGGCAACGCCTCAATGGAAAAGAAAAAGCAGGAGGGATATTTCTAATGTCCTCCTACCAGACCGACGTCCTTATCTCGGAAGATATCGATACCTATCTGGAGCAGCATCAGCACAAGAGCCTGCTGCGTTTCATCACATGCGGGTCGGTGGACGATGGCAAATCGACGCTGATCGGGAGACTACTGTACGATTCAAAAATGATCTTCGAAGATCAGCTGGCGGCGCTCGAAGCCGACAGCAAACGGATGGGTACGCAGGGCCAGGACATCGACTTCGCGTTGCTCGTCGATGGACTTGCGGCGGAGCGCGAACAGGGCATCACCATCGACGTCGCCTACCGCTTTTTCACGACCGAGAAGCGCAAGTTCATCGTCGCGGATACGCCGGGGCATGAGCAATATACACGCAACATGGTCACCGGTGCGTCGACCGCAGACCTCGCCATCATATTGATCGATGCGCGCAAGGGTGTGCTCACGCAAACCAAGCGCCACAGCTATCTGGCCCATCTGATCGGCATCAAAAATATCGTGCTTGCGGTCAACAAGATGGACCTCGTCGACTATGACGTGCTGCGGTACGAGCATATCGTTGACGACTATCGCTGCTTCGCGAGCGATATAGGTATTGCGGACTTTACCGCCATTCCGATCTCGGGATTCAAGGGCGACAATATCGCTACATTGTCCGTCAACACGCCCTGGTACAGGGGCAAGGCTCTCATCAACCTTCTGGAAGATGTCGAACTTGACGTCACCGGCGACCAGCAGAAGCCGTTTCGCTTGCCGGTGCAGTGGGTCAACCGGCCGAATCTCGATTTCCGCGGCTTTGCGGGGCAAATCGCAAGCGGCGCGGTGCGTGTCGGCGATACGGTTCGCCTTTTGCCCAGCGGCAAGACGTCGGCGGTGTCACGCATTGTCACACTGGATGGCGACCTCGATGCGGCTGTGGCGGGGCAATCGGTTACGGTTTGCCTTGCCGACGAAGTCGACTGCTCCAGAGGCGACGTGATCGCGACAAGCGAAAACCCGCCGCAGGCTGCCGACCAGTTTGAAGCAAATTTGGTCTGGATGGCGGAGGATGCGATGATCCCTGGCCGGGCCTATTGGCTGAAGCTCGGTACGCAGACGGTATCCGCGACCATCCAGCCGCCCAAATATCAGGTGAACGTCAATACGATGGAGCATCTGGCGGCGAAGACGCTGGAGCTGAACGCGATCGGGGCGGCCGAAATCACAACCGACCGCGCAATCGTGTTCGAACCCTATGCCGACAATCGCGCGCTGGGTGGCTTCATCCTGATCGACAAGCTGACCAATGCAACGGTCGCGGCAGGAATGCTGAATTTCAGTCTGCGCCGCGCCCAAAATGTGCATTGGCAGGCGATAGACATCAGCCGCGAAGCGCATGCTCAGCAAAAGGGGCAGTCGCCCAAACTGCTCTGGTTCACGGGGCTATCGGGGTCCGGCAAGTCGACCATTGCCAATCTTGTCGAGAAGAAGCTGTATGCGCTTGGGCGGCACAGTTTCCTGCTTGACGGTGACAATGTGCGGCATGGCCTCAACAAGGATCTCGGATTCACCGATACCGACCGGATCGAAAATATCCGCCGCGTCGGCGAGGTTGCAAAATTGATGACCGATGCCGGGTTGATCGTTCTGACAGCCTTCATCTCCCCCTTCCGCGCCGAGCGCGAAATGGTCCGGGCGATGATGCCAGCGGGAGAATTTCTGGAAATCTTCATCGATATCCCGCTGAAAGAGGCAGAGCGCCGCGACGTCAAGGGACTCTACAAAAAGGCGCGCAGTGGCATGCTGAAAAATTTCACCGGTATCGACAGCCCTTATGAAACCCCGAAAAAGCCGGAAATCCGTATCGATACAACGCGCATGTCACCCGAGGATGCGGCCGAACTCATTGTCGAGCAGGTAGTCGGCATATGGAGCCCCGACCTGTGACCGATGCCGAACTCGCGGCTATGCTTGCAGACCAGGCCGGGCGGTTGCTGTTGGACCTGCAGCAATCCGGCGAGCTTGGGGGCAAAGCTTTGGGACAGCGCGGCGATGACATTGCCAACGGCTTTCTGTGCGCGGCCTTGCGCCAGCACCGGCCCGACGACGCGCTATTATCCGAAGAAGAAAAGGACTGCGATACCCGCTGTTCGGTCAGCCGGGTGTGGATCATCGATCCGCTCGACGGAACCCGCGAATATGGCGAGGGGCGGACCGATTGGGCAGTCCATGTCGCATTGGCGATCGACGGCGCTGCCTCGGTCGGCGCAGTGGCACTGCCGGGTCTGGGCGTTACATTGTGCTCGGGCAAGCCGACCATGTTGAAGGCCGCAAACCAGCCGCTGAAGATGTTGGTGAGCAGAAGCCGCCCGGCAGCAGAAGCGGTTGCCGTCGCTAAAAAGCTAGGTGCGGAATTGCTGCCCATGGGTTCCGCTGGCGCCAAAGCCATGGCGGTGGTGCGCGGGGAGGCAGACATTTACCTCCACACCGGCGGGCAATATGAATGGGACAATTGCGCGCCGGTCGCCGTGGCACAAGCGGCGGGATTGCATTGTTCGCGCATCGACGGGTCGGCCATGCAATATAATAATCGCGATCCCTATCTGCCCGACCTGCTCATTTGCCGGCAGGACCTTCTCAACCAAGTGATGGCGGCACTCGGGTCCTAATTGACCTGCCGGTCATAGCCTTTCCAATAAGGCGCGCGCAAATCTTTGCGCAATATCTTGCCTGAGGCGTTGCGCGGCAGCGCAGCGATAACGTCCACCGAACGCGGAACCTTGAACCCGGCTATGCGCTCGCGTGCCCAGTTCACAATACTGTCAGGATCGATATTTGCTCCGGCTTTGGGGACACAGACAGCCTTGACGGCCTCTCCCCATTTGGGATCGGGAACCCCGATGACAGCAACCTCCATAACGTCGGGATGGCCGTAAATCGCGCTTTCAACCTCGGCAGGATAGACATTTTCCCCGCCGGTAATGATCATGTCCTTGACCCGGTCGTGGATGTAGAGATAGCCATCCTCATCCATGTAGCCCGCATCGCCCGTCTTGATCCAACCACCGTCGGCAATGGTATTCGACGTCGCGTCGGGCAGATTCCAGTAGCCGACCATGTTGTTCGACGACCGCGTCCACACTTCGCCCACCTCACCCGCCGGCAAATCGTTCCCAGCAGCATCGACAATCCGCATTTCCACACCCGGAAGCGGCTTTCCAGCGGATCGCATGCGCCGATTGCCTGCGGGATCGTGATCCTCCGGCGGCAGCATGCAGATCGTGCCGGTGGTTTCGGTCATACCGTACACCTGAATGAACTGGGCACCGAACACATCGATACACTGCCGCAGTAATTCGAGCGGGATCGGCGCCGCGCCATAGAGGATATATTTGAGGTTGCCATAATCGACCGAGCGACATCGCGGATGATTGACCATCATCTGGAGCGCAGCGGGCACGATGAACAGCCGTGTCGCACCGCCTTTCTCAATGGCATCGAACACACCATCGGGTGTGAACTCGGCCTGCACGAGTCCTGGCAAACCCGTGGCAAGCGCCATTATTCCAAGGCCCGTTCCGCCAATGTGCGCGCAGGGCATGGCGATCAGAACAACCTCATCATCGTCCCATTTGGTGTAGGCATGGTCCGATCCTTCGGAGTGTTTGCGCAATGCGAACAGGTTTCGGTTGGATAACACGGCCCCCTTTGGGTTGCCGGTGGTCCCCGACGTGTAAAGCTGCAACACCGGGTCGTCTTCGCGGGCAGATTCGAATTCGCGCCGAGTGGTCGAAGCGATAAGCGCGCGGGCCTCGACTTCGCCGATAACCCTTTGGAGCTTTTCAATCTGCCCCGCCAAGGCGTCGGCGGCACCTTCAAAACCCCGGCCGGTGAACAGGATTCTGGCCCCCGTGTCATTCAAAATATACGCCCATTCAGCTGGCGCGAGTCGCCATCCGATGGGGACCATCACCACCCCGATACGCGCAGCGCCATAGAAAAGGCTGAAATACAGATCGCTGTTCTTGCCGATCCAGGCGATGCGGTCTCCCTTTTGCAGGCCTGCTGCCATGAGCATGGCGGCGATCTTTGCGGTATGTGCCTCAAGTTCGGTATAGCTGTAACTTCTATCGTCCTCTCGCAGGGCAAGACGTTCCGGGCGCTCGGCAGCCCAGTGACGCAGAAAACCATCAAATGTCAGAATGTCTGTCGCCGCCAATCCCACCGAACTCTCTCCTCTCGCGCTATGCTGTTTTTGCATTTTGTCGGGCCATCAGCGGTCGGTGTCAATCGCCCAGTCAGTCCCGCTATTGGCGCAAAAAAATCAGCGACAGGTTATTTGCGGGCATGTCGACGATGCGGTGGAGGACGAGCCCATCGGCCGTAGCAGCCGCAGCCACATCTTCGACATAGCGTAAACCCCAATCAGGATTTCGGGATTTCAGCGACGCGTCGAACTCTTCGTTACTATGTGCTGCCGGCCTGGTTCGCTGGCGGTAAGGGCCATAAAGATAGAGCGGCGAACCTGATGGCAGAATGCGGACTGCATTACGGAATAGGCCCAGCGTGGCTGCCCACGGGCTGATGTGGACCATGTTGATGCACAAGATCGCATCGGCATGATCGACGGACCATATGGTGCTGGCATCTATTTGAAGCGGCGTGCGCAGATTGCCGTGCGCGCGCTCGGCACTCCACGCCGCGATAGATGCGAGCGCGGCTGGCTCTGGATCGCTAGGCTGCCATGTCAGATGCGGAAACAGTCCGGCAAAGTGAACAATATGCTCCCCCGTGCCACTGGCGATCTCGAGCACCATCCCTTGGTGTGGAAGAATGTCGGCCAACACCTTCGCAATTGAATCCCGATTACGTTCGGTTGCAGGGGCATAGCGCTTGGCCTGGCCGCTTGTTTCAAACACAAATGGCGCTGGCTTCACCATATCACAGCCAGCGGCGCACAGATGTTTTGTAATGGCGATATTCGTCGCCGAATTTCCCTTCCAGATATCGCTCTTCGCGGGCGATAACCTGAGTCTGGATTAGGATCAGCAATACAGGTAGCAACAATATCGCCCCCAAGCTGGAAAACAGCAGCGCGAGCCCTGCATATAAAAGCGCCATGCCCAGATACATAGGGTTGCGTGTGAAACGGTACACGCCCTCGGCAACAATCGCGCTGGTCGATTTCCAAGGCTTCACATCGGTACGCGCTTTGCGGAACAGTCCTGCGGCAGATAGGCCGTATAGCAATCCTGCGGCGATCAAAATGCCGCCACCTGCATAGCGTCCGATCCCCTCCAGTTCGATCGACCACGGTAATATTCGGTCCAAAACCAGCCCCAATAACAACATGCCGATATATACGAACGGCGGCGGGAAGGTCACCTTCGCACTGTCAACGTCTACGTCCACCATTTTTCTCCTCCGCAATGGCAATGCGAAGGAGCGTAGCAGCTAAATCCACACTTAACGAGCGTAAGGATGGCGCGGCTATTCCGCAGCCACCGCCTGTTCGGGCTCGCGCCAGACCAGCACCGGCTTGCGCGCAGCCTGCGTCTCGTCGAGACGGCGGCGCGGGGCGTGGTGCGGTGCTGACTTCAATGACTGGTCGCCCGCCTTTGCCCGCTGCGCCACCGAACGCAGCGCACCGATAAACTGGTCCAGCGTCGCCTTGCTTTCGGTTTCGGTGGGTTCGACCAGCATCGCGCCATGAACGACCAGCGGGAAATAGACGGTCATCGGGTGATAGCCCTCGTCTATCAGGCCCTTGGCGATATCGAGCGTCGAGAAGCCTTCCGCCATACCGTCATCGCTGAACAACGCCTCGTGCATGCACGGCCCGCTGTGCGCGAAAGGTGCGTCAAGGACGTCTTCCAGACTCCGCAATATGTAATTGGCGTTGAGCACCGCATCTTCCGACACCTGACGGAGACCGTCTGCGCCATGCGACATGATGTAAGCCAAAGCGCGGGTGAACATTCCCATCTGCCCATGAAACGCAGTCATACGCCCGAAGCTGTGCGGGTGACGGTCCTCAACTGTTTCTTCCTCGACCAGCGTGTAATGCCCGCCTGCATGACGTTCGGTAAATGGCAGCGGGCCATATGGCGACAGCGCCTTTGACAGAACCACAGGCCCCGAACCTGGTCCACCGCCACCATGCGGCGTGGAGAAGGTCTTGTGCAGGTTGATGTGCATGGCGTCGATGCCGAGGTCGCCCGGACGGACGCGACCGACAATGGCATTGAAGTTCGCGCCGTCGCAATAGACATAGCCGCCTGCTGCGTGCACCGCGTCCGAGATTGCCTTCATGTCGCGCTCGAACAGCCCGCAGGTGTTGGGATTGGTGATCATCACGGCCGCGATATCGGGGCCGAGACGCGCCTTAAGCGCTTCGAGATCGACCCGGCCTTCCGAGGTAGCCGGGATATTTTCGACCGAGAAACCTGCAAAGGCGGCGGTAGCGGGATTGGTGCCATGCGCGCTTTCGGGAACCAGAATTACCCGTCGGTCTTCGCCTCGGGCCTCCAGAGCCGCCTTGATACACAATATTCCGCACAATTCGCCATGCGCGCCGGCTTTGGGTGTCATGGCAACGCCGTGCATCCCGGTCAGTTCGATCAGCCACACCGCCAGCTCATTGATGACCGCAAGCGCGCCCTGCACCGTTTCAACAGGCTGCATCGGGTGCACGTCGGCAAAACCTGCCATCCGCGCCACTTTTTCGTTGAGGCGAGGGTTATGTTTCATCGTGCAGCTGCCTAGCGGGAAGAAGCCGAGGTCGATGGCATAATTCTGACGGCTGAGCCTGGTATAGTGCCGGACCGCCTCGGGCTCGGAAAGGCCGGGCAAGCCGATGTCGCGGTTGCGTTCGAGGCCGCCTAGTCGCGATGCGACTTTGGGTGCTTCTGCAAGGTCGACACCGGTCGAGCCGTCATGGCCGATTTCGAAAATTAGCGGTTCTTCAAGCATCAACGCCTTGTTGCCGGTGTAGGTTCCGACGTCATGACGACGCTCCTCGGTCATTTCGGGCTTCCAGCCGCTCTGGTTGATTGCGCTCATGCCAGCACCTCCTGCAAAGCTGTGGCAAATGTCTCGATATCCTCTTCAGAGGCAACCTCGGTAACGGCCACTACAAGCCCATTTTCGAGCTGCTCGACCCCGGGATAGAGCCGCCCAAGCGAGACGCCGCCCAGCACTTTCCTGTCGGCCAATGCCCGGACAACGGGTCGCGCTGCCTGTGGCAGCTTCAGGGTAAATTCGTTGAAAAAGCTGGTGTTGACCAGTTCTACGCCGTCGATCTGCGTCAACCGATCGGCCACCCGCACCGCCAACCCATGGTTGAGCGACGCCAGACCGCGCAACCCCTTCTCCCCCAACAAGGTCATATGTACACTGAAGGCCAGTGCGCAAAGACCTGAATTGGTGCAGATATTCGATGTCGCCTTTTCACGGCGGATATGTTGCTCGCGCGTCGAGAGGGTCAGCACGAACCCGCGCTTACCCTCGGCATCTACGGTTTCACCGCATAGGCGCCCCGGCATCTGGCGTACGAATTTCTCCTTGCAGGCAAACAGGCCGACATAGGGTCCGCCGAACTGAAGACCCACGCCGATAGACTGTCCTTCGCCCACCACGATGTCCGCCCCCATCTCGCCCGGAGATTTGATAGCACCCAGCGCGACCGGTTCGGTGACCACCGCAATCAGCAGCGCGCCATGTTCGTGCGCCTTTGCCGCGATAGCAGACAGATCTTCGATCCGGCCCAATATGTCGGGATATTGCACGACAACGCAGCTGGTCTCGCCATCGATAGCGGCCAAAAGTCGCTCGCTATCGGTCTTTGCCGACAGTTCCGGCAATGCCGTGTCCAGCATATCGCCGGTATATTTCGCCATCGTCTTGGCAACGCTGACATAATGCGGGTGCAAGCCCGAAGACAGGACCGCATTGGTGCGCTTGGTGATGCGCCCTGCCATGCCGATGGCTTCCCAGCACGCAGTCGAGCCATCATACATCGATGCGTTGGCGACATCGCAGCCGAACAGCCGCGCGACCTGGGTCTGGAATTCGAACAGCATCTGCAACGTGCCCTGCGCGATTTCGGGCTGATACGGCGTGTAGGCAGTCAAAAACTCACCGCGCTGGATGATGTGGTCCACGCTAGCCGGAACATGATGCTTATACGCGCCTGCCCCTAAGAAAAACGGGTGATGCGATGCCGCCATATTCTTGCGCGCAAGTTGGGAGAAATGCCGCTCGACCGCCATTTCGCTGGCATGCATGGGCAAGCCTGCAATCGGTCCGGACAGCCGGGCTTCATCAGGAACATCGACGAACAAATCGTCGATGGACTTTGCACCTATGGTGGCGAGCATGGCTTGCCGGTCAGGTTGGGTCAGCGGGAGATAACGCATTATGTTTCCTTAAAGTCCGTCGACAAAGGCTTTGTAAGCCGCTGCATCCATCAGGCTGTCGAGTTCACTAGCGTCGCTGAGCGTTAGCTTGAAAAACCATCCTTCACCTTCGGGGTCGGTGTTCACCAGAGCCGGGTCGCCTTCCAATGCGCCATTGCCTTCGGTGACGGTGCCGCTCACCGGCGCATAAACGTCAGACGCCGCTTTGACCGATTCCACAACCGCCGCGTCGCCGCCTTTTTTAAGCATCGCGCCAGCTGCAGGGACTTCGGCAAACACAATGTCACCCAACTGGCTTTGCGCATAATCGGTGATGCCGACCGTTGCGCTGTCGCCATCGGCTTCGATCCATTCATGATCTTCTGTGTAATAACGCGTCATTTGCTCGCTCCTCTGCGATGGTAACGATGGGGAATGAAAGGCATTGCAGCGACAGTAAGCGGTACACGCTTGCCGCGCACCTCGGCCTCGAGAACCGTGCCGACGGCGATATGGTCGCGCTTGACATAGCCCATGGCAATCGGCGCACCGACGCTAGGTGCAAAGCCACCCGATGTGATGACGCCGACCTGTGTTTCGCCGCAAAAAACCGGCGCGCCCTCACGCACAGGCATTTTGCCTTCAACGGCAAAGCCGACCAGCTTGCGACCGGGGCCGTTAGCCAACGCCTTCAGGATGCGGGTCGCCCCATTGAAACCACCCTCCTCGCGCCGTCGCTTGGAAATGGCGAAAGAGGCATTGCCCTCGACTGGGTCGATCTCCGGATTCATGTCATGTCCGTAAAGCGGAAGGGCCGCCTCTAAACGCAGCGAATCGCGCGCACCAAGACCGATTGGCTTGACCTCAGGCTGCGCACATAATTCTTCGGTCAGTCGTGCCACATGGGCGGCAGGAACGGAAATCTCGAACCCGTCTTCTCCGGTGTAGCCCGAGCGGCTGATCCAGAGCGGCTCAGGGTCGGTCTGCGGCCCCCAGAAGAAGGTACCGGCTTCCATGAAAAATAGCGCGTCCACGCCGGGCAACACACGCGCAAGGGCTTCCGCCGCCCTCGGCCCTTGCAGCGCCAATAGTGCGCGGTCATCCATATGGTTGATCGTGATTTCGTCGGGCAAATGCTCGCGCAAATAGCCGATATCGTCCCACTTGACCGCGCCGTTAACGACCACGTACAACCCCATCGGCGCGGCGGTGATCATCATGTCATCAAGTATGCCGCCATCTTCTGCCAACAGCAGCGAATAACGCATCCGCCCCTCTTTCAATGCGGATATGTCGCCCGGCACCAGTTTCTCCAGCGCCTCAGCCGCACCGTCGCCCGACAGCATCAACTGGCCCATATGGCTGACGTCGAACAGACCGGCATTTTCGCGAGTCCACAGGTGCTCGGCCATAATGCCTTCATACTGGATCGGCATATGATAGCCTGCGAACTCAACCATGCGCGCGCCATTGGCCCGATGCCAGGCCCCGAGCGGCAGCTCCAATATCTCGATGGGTTCGAATTCTTCGTCGTCGCTCATATCAGTCCGTTCAAGAGTCGCAGCGACCGACGCCGGTTGACGCCATGTCTGCTACCCCCTCTGTCACGGATACCTGAGAGCTTTACCCCTTCGGTGGCCTTATAAAGGCGCTTTCCAGAGTGTCGCAAAAGCCAATGCGGTCCTTTTGCCTGAGAGATTCCGGGGCGGTTGCTCCTTCGGCGGCCCTACAAGGGCGCTCTCCCGCTTCGTCAGCGACCAAAATACCTTGGCGGCGCGGGATGGGAGAGTCAACCGGCGAGGGCGTTTATCGAATCATTTTCGTGGATAAAAACGCCTGCTTCATTCCTGTTCACCAATGCCGCTATAGCTCTCGCAACTTTGTCTGACGGCGTCGACGCATATTTCCGCATCGGCCCTATCATCAGCAGATCGGTAATCGGGGACAACAATATACCCAGTGCCTCGCCCGCGCGATGGTCATCGCGACGTCCGCCGGTCAGCAGGCTGGGCCGCATGATGTCCAGACGATTGAAGCCGATGCGGCGCAGCCCCTGTTCCGTTTCGGCCTTTGTCCGCAAATAGAAATTGCTGCTCGCAGGCATCGCGCCCACGGATGAAATGGTGATGAAATGCCGCGTCCCGGCGTCGCGGCTGGCCTGTGCAAGGGTGAGCACCAGATCATGATCTACCGCTCTGAACGCGTCGCGCGAACCGGCAGTGCGAATGGTCGTACCGAGGCATGAAATCGCGATCTCCGCCTTGATGTCGGCTATTACCTCTGGCCAGTCGCCTATCGGCGCAACATGTTCGGTCATGGTTGATACCGCTGGGGCCGACGCACGGCGCGAAACGAGATGGACGTCGAAATCCCGCAGCGCCGGCAAAACCGCCAACTGTTTTCCGACCAGCCCGGAGCCGCCGGCTATCAGAACCTTTACCGTCATGGCGTTTCGCCGAAGATTTCGCGATATCGGTCGCTTGCATAACGGTCGGTCATTCCGGCGAGAAAGTCCGCGATGTGTCGACTGCGTTGTGGTTCCTCTGTCGGCAAGCAGCCGAGCCATTCGGGGGGCAAGCGGGCAGGATCGTTACGATACGCTTCGAACAACCCGGCGACGATAGCGTTTGCGCGGGCCGCAGCCTCGATCTGGGTCGGATGATGATACAGGTTCCTGTACATGAACGCTTTGAGCTGCCGCTCCCGACCGGCCATTTCTGGCGAAAACCCGCCGATCATAATGTCCGCGTCCCGGATATCCTCTACGCTGCCGATGCCCATCGCCGTAATTCTGGTGCGCGTGGCATCGATCACATCATTGACCATGACCCCAATCTGTTCGCGAGTAAGCTCCCCCACCAATCGGCGGGGCTTCACGTCGGGGTATCGGGCCAATATGGCATGCCAGCGGTTGGCAACGAAGGGCAGTTCGAGAAGCTGATCCATATCGATTATCCCGGCACGGATCCCGTCGTCAATATCGTGATTGTCATAGGCGATGTCATCGCTGATCGCGGCGATCTGGGCTTCCAGCGATGTCCGCTGCATCAACTTCAGGTCGAATTCATCGTTCACCTCGGCCAGCGCCCAACCTGGCGCGGCAACCGGCCCGTTATGCTTGGCAAGGCCCTCTAGCAGTTCCCAACTCAAGTTCAGCCCCGGCCAGGTCGGGTAAGGACATTCGAGGCGGGTCAGCGTGCGCAACGTCTGCGCATTATGGTCAAAGCCCCCAAATGGCTTCATCGCCTGCTCCAGCGCATCCTCCCCGGCGTGGCCGAAGGGCGGATGTCCGATGTCGTGCGCGAGACACAGCGCCTCGGTCAAATCCTCGTTCAGGCCCAAAGCGCGCGCTATCGTACGACCGATTTGCGCCACCTCGAGGCTGTGGGTCAGGCGGACCCGATAATGATCGCCGTCGGGGGAGATGAAGACCTGCGTTTTGTGACGCAAGCGGCGGAAGGCAATCGAGTGGATGATGCGGTCGCGGTCGCGCTGAAAAATGTCACGAGGCCCGCGGATGTCGCGCTCCGGCTCGGTGTGAAGCCGTCCCCTGCTATTTTGCGGATGAGAGGCGTAAGGCGCGAGTGTCGACATGGCCGCGCTTATGCCGAGATGGCAGTCGAACTGCCAGCAACTATTTCGACTTGAGCGCGGTTACGACGACGCCATTCTCGCTTTTCCACATGAAGCCGTCGCCGCCGGCTTTTTTGAAATCGCCTTCCCATTTCTTCGCCGTTTTTTGGTCCGCGAATGGGCCGACCAGAAGGCGATCGGTTTTGCCCCATGCAGACGTCCAGCCATTCTGGCTTTTGAACAGCTCAGGCGTTTTCCGGCTCAGGCGGCGATAGTCGAAACCGAGCGCCTCGGCACCGCCTGTGGCAATCTGCACCCAGAAGCGAGCCGGATGTTGTTCCTGCTTGGGCTTGGCGGCCACTTTGGCATCTGCCTTGCTATTCTTGGCAGTCTCCGCAGCGACTGCAACCTTCGGAACAGCGGGCTTGATTTTTTTGAGGTCCACCGGGACAACCGTCGGTTTCTGCTCGCTTTCAGGTATCTGGATCGAGCTCACAACGGCGGCAAGATTAAAGGCAGGCGCTGTGCTTGGCGTTTGGGTAACGGCTGCAGGCACAGCCGTCGCGATCGGCGCCGCTGCAGTCAGTGTTTGACCGTCGAGAACAGGGCCTTGGACCGCACCGCCGCCGTTGGACGATGGGGTTGCGTTCGCAATTGCGCCGCTTGGCAGAACAGTCGGGGAAGATGATGTCGAAACCGGCGGGGCCGCAGGTTCGATTGCAGCTGGAGACGATTGTGCAGGTTGCGCCTGCAACGCCGCAACATTGTTGGGCGAAGCCGAGCCCGTTGTTACAGCGGTAGATGTTGCAGGCTGGACAGCCGCGACAGTTTGCGGCTGCGGTGACGGATACGGCGTGGGTGTCAAAACGGTTGACGCCGCGGCAGGTTGCGCCACCGGAACCAGTGGACGAGCTGTTTCGGGCGGCGGCAAGGATCCTGCGCTTACGCTGGCTATTCGCGACGACTGAGCTTCGTCAATTTTGGCGCGCGCGACGTCTGTTCCAAGGCGCGACGGATCGGTTTTCGGCAGCTTTATCGAATCTGGAATATTGGCCACAGCAGTTTTGACCTCGGCCTGCTGCCTTGTCCTTCGATCCCGGCGGCCCTCAGGCTTCTTTTCCACCTTTGCCGCCACAGCTTTGGTTGTCGTTGTACCCAGTGGCTGGCCTGCCGGTATCAGGCGGTTCGAGTCCTGGGCCGATTGGACGGCCGGGATCGTTGAGGCCACACGCTTCAACTGCTCGCTATCGCGACCGACATATTGGCTGGCTGGAAAATGCCCGAGATGGATAGCCGCAGCCTGCTGCGCCGCCGTTAGGTCAGGCATAAGCCGCAAATAGCGCTCCATCCTTTGCGCGGAGGCAGCATCCATAAAGCCCTGTGTGACTTTAGTGGACTCGCGAAAATCGCCGCGCGCCGCCAGCATGAATGCCCGCGCACGCCATGCCGCGGCGCTGTTTTTCTGCAGCAATGGCACCAGCATCGCGTCGGCGTCGGCCTTCTGCCCCGCTAGCGACAGCGATATGGCTTGACGAATGATCAGATCGTCGGAGGCAGCAGCCGTCCTCGCCAGTTTGTAATCCTGCTGGGCGCGGTTGAAATTGCCAAGCAAATCGAAAGCGAGTGCGCGATCCGGCGCGATAGTCCGTTCACTAACGCCCAGCTTCATCGCGTCGTCGAAAAGGCGTAGGGCCTCAAAGGGGTTTTCCGTGCGAACGGTCGCGATGGCCAAGCCTGAAACGATCCGCCCGTTATTCGGGCGGAGCGCGTTAGCCCGCGTGAAAAAGTTGAGCGCAGCATTGGCATCGCCCAGCATCAACGACGCGTTGCCCGCATCGGCGAGCGCATCCGCATCGGACGGGTTATAGGAAATCCGGCGCATCGCAGCGCGGAGTTCCGCCGCACCGCCCGGTTCGCGCACCGACTGCATCATAGCCGGACCTGATTTGTCCAGCTCATCCAGAGCGCTTTCGTCCACATCCTGCGCAGACAGGCTGGTGCTCAGCGCCAGCACCGAAATCGCGCACAATCCACGTAACAATGTCACATTCATGCTACCCTATTGGCGGCGCAACCAAGTCTTGCAAAGCGGGGTTCAAACGCTCTTCCGCCAAGCGGTTGCATAAAACAGACAAAATGACGCTGCGCTGAATGGCACCGGATCAATTATTGCTTTGACGATCCAGGAAACGAGGAATGTTCAGGCCCGGCGCTGAACCGCCATCCTTGTCATTGTCATCATCCTCGTCACCACGGCTGAGGCCGCGCGACAGGTTCGACATACGCTCGAAAAGCGTGCCGCCGGTAGAAATGCGCGGGGCCGGACGTTCTGGTGTCGGCGTCACGTCGGCCGTCTCATAAGCAGGCTCTTCAACCGGTGCCTGCGCATCTGCCACATCGGCGTTGCTCAGTTCCAACATATCGTCATTTGCTGCAACGGCTGCGTCATCCAGCGGTTCGTCCAGCAGCATTTCATCGGAAGCCTCTTCCACCTGCTCTGCCTCATCCGCGATGAAATCGCTACCGAGCTCAAGGCTGTCTTCAGCAGTCTCGACGAATTCCTCTTCCGTCTCCGCAGGAGCGGTTTCCGGTTCAGCGGAGGTGAACAGCGATGCCGCCGGCGCAGGCTCCGGCGCGGCAACGGGTTCTGCCGGACGGCTGAACGCAAAGGGCCGCGTCGCATGGGCGCTCGGCGCGGCAACCGAGCCGTCATTATCGATGCCGGTGGCGACTACCGAGACACGAATCTTGCCGTTCAGATTTTCGTTGAATGCCGATCCCCAGATGATGTTGGCATCGGGATCGACCAGTTCGCGAATATGGTTCGCCGCCTCGTCAACTTCCATCAGGCGCATGTCCTCGCCACCCGTGATCGAGACGATGACACCCTTTGCGCCCTGCATCGACACGCCGTCGAGCAATGGGTTTGCGATTGCCTTTTCTGCCGCCTCCAGCGCGCGGCCGTCGCCTTCCGCTTCACCGGTGCCCATCATGGCCTTGCCCATTTCGTGCATGACCGAACGGACGTCTGCAAAGTCGAGGTTGATAAGGCCGGGCATGACCATGAGGTCGGTAATTCCCCGAACGCCCTGCTGAAGCACCTCGTCCGCAAGCTGGAAAGCTTCCTTGAAGGTAGTGTTGGGATTGGCAACGAGGAACAAATTCTGGTTTGGAATGACGATCAGTGTGTCGACATGCTGCTGCAGCTCGGTGATGCCAGAGTCCGCCGAGCGCATGCGGCGCGAACCTTCGAACAGGAACGGTTTTGTCACAACACCGACGGTCAATATGTTCATCTCGCGCGCAGCCTTGGCAATCACCGGTGCCGCCCCGGTACCAGTGCCACCGCCCATACCGGCGGCGATGAAACACATATGGCAGCCAGCGAGTGCCCCCTTGACCTGCTCGATGGTTTCCTCGGCAGCGGCGCGACCGACTTCGGGCCGTGAGCCGGCACCAAGGCCTTGGGTGATATCCGGACCGAGCTGGATGCGATATTCAGCCGGCGATGCGTTAAGTGCCTGCGCATCGGTGTTCGCCACGACAAAATCCACGCCCTCGACCTTGGCACTGATCATGTTCGCTACGGCATTGCCGCCAGCTCCACCGACACCGATAACTGCGATTTTCGGCTTCAACTCGTCAACCACTGGCGGACCGATATTGATGCTCATGACTTTATCCCCCTAGCCACCATTGGCTTGTTCGAATTTTTCACGCTTCTGACACAAAAGGAAATGACACACACCCGAAAATTAACCTTTTTGCACAGCTTTCTGTCAAAAATTCTCACGAATTGCCCGTTTTATACGGTCAATCAGGTTGGGCAGCGGTCCGGACATGCCATCGCCTCCCAAATCATGTCCGGATTTGAGGTCGACACGATCCGACGCGGCGTAATGAATCAAACCCACCAGCGTCGAAAATGCCGGTCCCGCATGCGCATCCGGAATACCGCTCAGTCCCGTTGGCCGACCAATCCGGACTGTGCGGCCGAGCGCGCTTTGCATATGTTCGGCGATGCCCTTCAACTCCGCCCCGCCTCCGGTCAGAACTATTTGATGGCTGGACGGGCCGGAAAAGCCGAGAGACTTTAGCGCCTGGGAAATATCCGCGACAATTGAGTCAACGCGCTGGCAAACTACAGCGTTCAATTGCGCTTTGGTGATACGCGGCGCATGTGCGGCGGCTTCATTGCCATTTTCGTCGGGCCCGATATCAAGTACTTCCTGATGGTCGCGTGGGCTCGACAACGCCGAACCGTGAAAGCATTTGAGCCGCTCGGCCTGCGCCCGGCGGATACCAAATGTCGACGCAATGTCGTCCGTTATGTCCGATGCACCCTTTTGGATTGTTTCGAGCCCGACCAGCATGCCGCCGATAAACACTGATACGTTCGTGATAGCAGCACCGAACTCGACAAGCGCAACGCCGAGCTCGCGCTCTTCGGATGTCAGGCAGGCAAGGCCCGTCGCGATTGGCGCCACAACTATGGATTCGACGTCGAGATGCGCGGCGCGCGCGGTCATGTCGATGTTGCGAACAGGGGACTGGTCGGCAAGGACCACATGGATATCAACGCCGAGCCGGTCGGCATGAAGCCCGATAGGGTTGGCAACACCGCCAACGCCATCGAGCGAATATAGTGTCGGCTGGATATGCAGCGGCATCTTTCCACCGGTGTGGATATTGGCCCGCCCTGCCTGAAGAAGCTGATCGACGTCGTCCTGCGCAATCCGGTCGCCGCCCAATTCTATCTCAACAGGTGCCAACAGGCTGTCGAGACCGCCGGACGACATTCCGACCCATACGCGGTCGATGTTCAGGCCTGCAATACGTTCGGCCTGCTCCACGGCGTGCCGGACGGATAGTTCCGCTTGTTCGATGTCGGCGATGCACCCCCGCGTGACGCCCCGGCTTTCGCGCTGGCCTGTACCCAGAACCAGCAGCTCGCCGCTGTCAGTTTGACCGGCGATCAACGCGGAGACTTTCGACGAGCCGATATCGATAGCCGAGATCAGTTTTTCTACCCGCGCGGCCTTCATGCCTCTTTACCACCTTTTCCCAAGCCCGCATCGCTGCTCTCGGCATTGGCAGGCTCGGTTTTGGGAGCCTTGCGAAAATAGGCACGCTCGGGGTCGCGCAAGTCAAAGTGGATCAGATCGCGACCGAGCAGGCGATGAATGCCATCCATCCGTGCAAAGTTCAGGAGTGCCTCTGCCGCAGCCTTTTCACCTTCGGGCAGGGCCAGAGTCTCGCCGGTCTTGAAACGCAAATCCCAACGACGGTTGCCGATCCAACTTGCCCCGACAACCTGCGACTTGAGCGCGGTTGCATTGTCGAGCAGTTCGTTCAGAGCGACAGCATGCCGGTTGGCATCGGTGCCGTTCAGCAAGGGCAGCTCGCCCACCTCTTCCGCCCTCACATTTTGCAGCACAATGCCCTCAGCATCGATCAGCGAGTATTTTCCATCACGTTGCCAGACTGCGGTCGGCTTGCGCTCTATGATCTCCACGGCCAGCGTGTCGGGCAGGCGGCGAGACACCCGGGCATCCTTGATCCAGCCATATTCGAGCAGCTGGGCGCGCACCTGATCGATATCGACCAAAGGCATGGCGCGGTCCTTCTCCGCAAGTACAAGTTCATAGACCTTGAGCTGATCGACGCGTTCCATGCCGGTCACTTCAACCCGTTGGACCTGAAACCCTGCCTTGGCGGCAAGCTGCGCATATTGCTGATAGGCCGCAGCGGTCAGCCCGAACCATTGCGCCGCCGCAAGAGCCAGCACCGCCAGCGCCGCAACGACAACCCAGGTGACCGCCCGCTGGATATCCTCTTCCGAAAAAGGCAGCGTCCGCAAGAAACGGTCGACCCACGAAATCTGGCGCACCTTCCGGCGCGGCGCTGCCGCCTTTGCCTTTCGTTTTGCAGGCGCTTTTCGGGCCGTTGTTGCCATTATGCCAGCGCCTCTCTGACGATGATATCAACCAGCTGCTCATAGCTGATGCCGACATATTTCGCCTGTTCCGGCACCAGGCTGAGCGGCGTCATGCCCGGCTGGGTGTTCGTTTCCAGTACGAATATGCCCGACATGCCCAATTCATCATCCCAGCGAAAATCGGTCCGCGATGCGCCTTTGCAACCAAGCAGTTGATGCGCCTTCAGAGCCGTGTCCATCATATATTGTGCGACGTCATCCGGTATCTCTGCAGGACAGACATGCTCGGTCAGCCCATCGGTATATTTGGCATCGAAGTCATAAAAGCCACTTTTGGGCTTGAGCTCTGTCACACACAGCGCCTTGTCGCCCAACACCGCGACCGTCAGTTCGCGTCCCTTGATAAAGGGCTCGGCCAGAAGCGTATCGAATTCCTGCCAGGGGCCCTTCGCCTCGCGCGCGATTGGGTCGCCATAATTGCTGTCGGCCTTGACGATGGCGACACCAACCGAGCTGCCCTCGTTGACCGGCTTCAGCACATAAGGTCGGGGCAGCGGATCGCCTGCATACAGGCTTTCGCTCTCGACAATCGTGCCCTTCGGCATCGGGATGCCGACAGGGACCAGCCGCTGCTTGGTCAGTTCCTTGTCGATCGCAATCACCGACGTCACCATACCGCTATGGGTGTATTTGATACCCATCAGGTCTAGCATTCCCTGTACCGAACCGTCCTCGCCGGGGACGCCGTGCAGCGCGTTGAACACCACGTCGGGGCGCAGCGCCGCCAGCACCTGAGCCACATTGCGGTCCATATCGACGCGGCTGACCTTATAGCCGACCTTTTCGAGCGCATCGGCAACGCCGTTGCCACTCATCAGCGAAACGGGTCGTTCGTTGGACCAGCCACCCATCAATACTGCGACGTGGATTTGTTCGGTCATTTCGCTTTACCCACGCGTTGAATTTCCCACTGCAATTCGACCCCGGTCTTCGCCTTGACCCGGCGGCGGACTTCTTCACCCAGTTCCTCGATATCGGCGCTGGTCGCGTCGCCCGTGTTGATCAGGAAGTTGGTGTGCTTTTCGGACACCTGCGCACCGCCGATTTGAAGGCCGCGACAACCGGCTTCATCGACCAGCTGCCAGGCTTTATGGCCTTCGGGATTCTTGAAAGTCGATCCGCCCGTTTTGGACCGTAGCGGCTGAGAAGCTTCGCGCGAGGCGCTGATGCGGTCCATTTCGGCCTGGATGGCTTCGGGTTCGCCGGGACGTCCGCGGAAGCGCGCGGCCACGACAATCGCGCCATCGGGCAATTCGGAATGACGATAGCTGTAGTGCAGTTCCGCGACCTCCAACGTCACCAATTCGCCATCGCGCATCACAACGTCGCAATCGATCAATATGTCCTTGACCTCGCCGCCATAGGCTCCGCCGTTCATGCGGACGAACCCGCCTACGGTTCCCGGTATCGACCGCAAAAACTCAAGACCTTCGATACCTGCATCACGCGCGGTGGAGGACACAAGAATGCCCGACGCACCACCACCACAATCCAGTGTAACTTCGTCTATAGCCGTCACTTTGGCAAATGCCTTGCCAAGCCGGACCACCACGCCCGAAACACCGCCATCACGTACAATCATATTGGAACCCAGACCAAGTGCCATCACTGGAGTCTCGGGTTCGAGATCGCGTAGAAACCCCTGCAGGTCAGCCATGTCTTTCGGCTCAAAAAGCCACTGCGCCGATCCACCCGACTTGAACCACACAAGCGGCGCCAGCGGCGCATTGGCCGTAACCTTTCCGGAAACTTTAGGAAGATCGGCAACAGTCATTCACGCGCTGCCCTGATCGCGTCGGCCAGGCCTGCTGCCCATTTCGTGATGTCGCCTGCACCAAGGCAGACGACCATGTCCTTATCCTGGACGATCTCGGCAAGCCGCTGCGCCAAATCGGCGGCATCAACAACGGTGGCAGCCGAACGATGGCCCCGCGCCTTGATGCCATTGACGAGCGCCTCTGCATCCACGCCGTCTATGGGCGCTTCGCCCGCCGCATAAACGGGCGAGATGAACACGATGTCGGCATCGTTAAACGCCTGTTGAAAATCATCCATATGATCGCGCAGACGGGTGAAGCGATGCGGTTGGGCAACCGCGATTACCCTGCCTTGCGCACCTTCTCGCGCTGCGGACAGCACCGCACGGATTTCAACGGGATGATGGCCATAGTCGTCGATGATTGTAACGCCATCAACCTCGCCCACCTTGGTGAAGCGCCGCTTCACGCCGCCGAACTTGTCGAAGCCATGCGCAACGGCTTCGTCGCCCATGCCCATTTCAAGGCCGACAGCGATTGCGGCCAGTGCATTCTGGACATTATGCCGTCCGGGCATCGGGAGTTCGATATCTTCTATGGTTCGCTGCGATCCGTCGCGTGAGCGAACGATCACATCGAACCGATTGCCTCCGGGGAACGGAGTCACATTCTCGCCGCGCACATCTGCCTGTGCCGAGAAACCGTAGGTAATGATCCGCCGATCGCGGATTTTCGGCAAGATTGCCTGCACCTCCGGATGATCGAGGCACATGATCGCCGCGCCGTAGAAGGGCACATTCTCGACAAATTCGACAAAGGCGTCCTTGATCGCGTCGAAGCCGCCATAGTGATCGAGATGTTCGGGGTCGATATTGGTCACGACGGCAATCGTGCCATCGAGCCGCAGGAAGCTGCCGTCGCTTTCGTCGGCTTCGACGACCATCCAGTCGCTTGCGCCCAACCGTGCGTTCGAGCCGTAACTGTTGATAATTCCGCCGTTGATCACCGTTGGGTCGATGCCGCCATGATCGAGCATCGCGGCAATCAGCGAGGTCGTGGTCGTCTTGCCATGCGTGCCAGCGACCGCGACGGTGTTTTTCAGCCGCATCAACTCGGCCAGCATTTCGGCACGGCGTACCAGCGGAATACGCCGCTCGAGCGCGGCGTCGCGTTCCGGGTTGCCCTTCTTCACTGCGGTCGAGGTGACCACCACGGCAGCGTCGCCTAAATTGTCCGCGCTATGGCCGATCATGACCTTGATACCGCGTTTGCGAAGCCCGTCGATTACATAGCTGTCGGCGATGTCGGATCCTTGGACCGTATAGCCCAGATTGTGCATCACCTCGGCAATACCTGACATGCCGATGCCGCCGATGCCGACGAAATGAATCGTGCCGATGTCGTTGGGAACACCCTTCATGCGGCGTGCTTGGCCATGGCGGGCGACCCCCCGAAATTCTCGTTACGCTCGACCTTCGGCCTGATCGTCTGCATCAGCGGCGCCTGGCCAAAGGATTCCACCAGATCGGCAAGGTCGGCGACAGCGTTCGGGCGGCCGCAACCTTTGGCGGCCTTAGCGGCGTTTTCCAACGCGCCCGGTTCCAGCGCAATCTTCTGAATCTGCTTTGCAAGCTCGACCGGCGTAAAGGCCAATTGCGCGATAGCCCGAGCCCCGCCAGCCTGCACCATTTCCTTTACATTATAGGATTGGTGGTCATCGGTCGCGCTGGGCAACGGCACCAATATCGCCGGACGCCCGGCGCAAGTGAGCTCGGCAATGGTCGAAGCCCCGGCACGCGCGATCACAAGATGCGCCCAACCTAGGCGCTCCGGCAGATCTGGCAGATAGGTTGCAAGTTCAGCCGGAATGTCATGATCGGCGTAGCTTTTACGCACCGTCTCGATATCCTCGGCACGGCATTGCTGGGTTACCTGCAACCTTCGGCGCAGATTCAGCGGCAAACGGGACAAACCGTCGGGGACGACTTCGGACAAAATGGTCGCTCCCTGGCTACCGCCCGTGACCAGCACGCGGAATATACCGTCCTCCGTAAGCGGTGGATAAGGCTGGTCACGCAGTGACAGCACTTCTTCACGCACCGGATTGCCAACCAGATGCACCTTGTCGCCGTAACGTGGCGAAAGGCGAAGAATATCGGGATAAGCCGTCGCAATTGCATCGACTTGCCGGGCGGTAAAGCGGTTGACGCGCCCGAGAACGGCATTCTGTTCATGAATGACGGTGGGGATTTTCTCGGCGAATGCTCCAAGCAATGCAGGAAATGCCGGATAGCCGCCAAACCCAATAACCGCGCTCGGCGCAAAATTGGCGTAGAGCCGCCGCGCCATCAGCCGTCCTTCGGCTATGGCTTGCACCCCAGGCAGCCAGCTTGCCGGATTTTTGGTTATCCGTCCTGCAGGAAGAACATGCGTTGCAATCCTCTCGGGACAGCCCGGAATCTTCGTGCCCCGCTGGTCGGTCACGAGTGCCACATGGTGTCCGCGGTTGAGCAGTTCCTGCCCCAATGCAAATGCCGGAATAAGGTGTCCGCCCGTGCCGCCAGCAGCAAGCACATAATGCCGTGATATCGTCATGGCGTCCGGCCTTTCACCATATAGGCCGACCGGTCAAGATAGGGGTTGCGCTTGGTGAGTGCCAGGATGAGACCGCAGGTAATCGACAGCGCCAATGTCGACGAACCGCCATAGCTGATGAAGGGTAAGGTCATCCCTTTCGATGGGAATACGCCCAGATTCACGGCCATGTTTATCATCGCCTGCCCGCAGAATTGCGCAGCGAGTCCCGCCACCGCCAAAACTACGAACTGGTCCTTTTCGTCGAGCAGGCGAACGATGATCCTGACGAGGATGGCAAAAAACAATATGGCGATGACCATACACGCCAGCAGGCCAAATTCTTCTCCGATGACGGAGAAAATATAGTCGGTATGGCCCTCGGGAAGGCTGTACTTTTTAGTGCCAAGGCCCGGACCGACGCCGATAAAGCCCCCTGCCGTCAGCGTCGCCATCGCCATTTTGTCATGCGTCAGGCCTTCGGTTCCGAATATCCATGCATCGATGCGCTGGGTGGCAACCGGATAGAAATTATAGGCGAGGACCATTCCAGCAATGCCGCCGATGACCATCGCCCAAAGCCTTGATGCGGGCACACCCGATACCATCATCAGCGCAAACCACGTTCCGCCAAACAGGATGGTCTGTCCCAGATCAGGCTGCGCCAGAAGGAAGACGCACACTGCGCCGGTGGCAAGGCTGCTCAACAGCCTGACCGGCAGAGTCGGATCCTTCAGTCGCCAGCTGATAACCCACGCCATTGTCACCGCGAAAAACGGCTTCAGAAACTCTGAAGGCTGCAAACCCGCCGCGCCCGACCCGATCCAGCGCTGCGCCCCGTTCACTTCTCTCCCGATCAGCGGCACGAGTGCAAGGAGGACGAAGAATATCCCGAAGCCGACAATGGCAAAGCGCCGCGCCTGTTCTCGCGGATACATTGAAACCACGAGCATCAACGGCACGGCAAGAACGACCCACATCAGTTGCCTGTAAAAGAAATATAACGACGGCAGTTCTTTGGTCGACGATGACAGACGCTGCGCCCCGGCGGGCGAAGCGGCGGCCACTGCCAGCAGGCCGATGGCGATAAGCACCATCATCAGCGCGAGCAGCACCCGGTCGAGTTCCCAGAACCACACGCCTAGCGGCGACCGGTCGCCCCGCCCGAGACGATTGGCCAAACCGATCTTGCCGGTTTTCGCCGCCAGCACCCAAGGCACTTCTTTGCGTTCGATGCTCATAGCGCCTCGACAATCGCTTTGAAGGCATCACCCCGCGCTTCGAAATCCTTGAACTGGTCGAAGGACGCGCAGGCAGGCGACAGCATGATGACATCGCCGGGTTGTGCCTGTGAGGCCGCAGAACAAACGGCCGTGCCCATCATCTCACTCATCTCCACCGGCATATGCGGTGAAAGCAATTTCGTGAACAGTGGTCCGGCCTCGCCGATGGTATATGCCTTGACAACATGCCCGAAATTAGGCGCACATTCATCGAGATTGTCGCTCTTGGCCAGACCGCCGACGATCCAGTGGATGCGCGGATAGGCCGCCAGCGCGGGCGCGGTCGACGCTGCATTCGTCGCCTTGCTATCGTTGACGAACAACACGCCATTCCGTTCAGCCACAATTTCCATCCGGTGGGCGAGTCCCTTGAAACTGCGCAGCGCGGGACGCCATTGGGCTTCATTTATGCCCAGCGCCTCGACCAGCGCAATCGCGACAGCGGCATTCTGCAGATTGTGCGGACCCTGAAGCGACGGCCATTCGCTCTGGCCCTGAGCATTGGCGGGATCAGCCAGATGCACGACAGCCGGGCCGCGCTTTGCGAGCACCTCGCGACAAATGCGCGCCGTGTCATCGTCACCCTTGCCGAACACCGAATGCTGCTTCGTCGTCTGCATGTCGAACAACCGCGCTTTGGAGGCCATATAGCCTTCGTAACCATCATAACGGTCGAGATGATCCGGAGACAGATTGATCAATGCAGCCGCCTCACAAGCGAGGCTGTGGGTGATGTCGATCTGATAGCTCGACAGCTCAAGCACATAAACGCCGCCCGCCGGAAGCGGCGCCTGCGACAAGATCGGGAGGCCGATATTGCCTGCCATGCGCGTCGGTAGTGCGGCACTTTTCAATATGTGGTGGACTAGCGCCGTTGTCGTCGACTTGCCGTTGGTCCCGGTAATCCCGATCACCCGATGCGCCGGCAGGTTAGGTCTTGCCATCGAAAACAGCTCGATATCGCCGATAAGAGGAATGCCAGCCGCCCTCGCCTTGTCGGCAATCGGGTGACGGTTGATGGGAACCCCCGGCGACACGACGATCCCGTCAAACCCCGACAGGTCGGCATCGATTGGATCGGCAATGGTCGCGATATCCGCGACCTTGGCACGCGCACCCTCATCATTGTCCCACGCCAGCAGTTCCGCTCCACCGGCGTGGAGAGATTGTGCCGAGGCGAGGCCCGAACGGGCAAGGCCCAAAAGGGCGAATTTGCGGTTTGCGAAGGCCGGGCTGGTAATCATCTGAGCTTGAGGGTCGATAGCCCTGCAAGCGCCAGAACGAAAGCGACAATCCAGAAACGGATAACCACGGTCGGCTCGGACCAACCAAGCTGTTCGAAATGATGGTGAATGGGGGCCATGCGGAAGATGCGCCTGCCCGTTCGCTTGAACCAGAACACCTGAATGATGACAGACAGCGCCTCGACAACGAACAGCCCCCCGATAATCGCAAGCACAAACTCATGATGCGCGACAACGGCAATCGCGCCCAGCGTTCCGCCCAGAGCCAGACTGCCGGTGTCGCCCATGAACACGGCCGCAGGCGGTGCATTGAACCAGAGGAAGGCGAGGCCCGCCCCGACAATCGCGCCGCACAACATCGCAAGATCGCCCGCGCCGAGATAAAAGGGAATACCGAGATATTCGGCATAGCGCGCATTGCCGACAAGATAGACGATTAACATGAAGGCAATCGAAGCAATGATGACCGGCATGGTCGCAAGTCCATCGAGCCCATCTGTCAGGTTCACGGCATTGCCGAACGCCACGATCACGAAAGCGCCGAAGGGAACATACCACCAGCCCAGATCGGCGATCGGCCCGTTGACGAACGGGAAATAGAGCATCCCGCCCGATTGCGACACGATAAGGGAAACAGCGACGCCCGCTATAGCAAACTCGAACAGCAGGCGAACCTTGCCCGATACGCCCTTGTGACTGCGTTTCTTGACCTTGTCATAATCGTCCATGAAGCCGACGATACCGAAGCCGACCATGACCAGAAGGCAGGCCCAGACATAGATGTTCGTGAGGTCCATCCATAACAGCATCGATATCGAGATAGCGATCAGGATCATCAGCCCGCCCATCGTCGGGGTCCCTACCTTGGCAAGGTGCGACTGCGGGCCGTCGCTGCGGATCGGTTGTCCCTTGCCCTGCCGGACGCGCAGCATCCCAATGAATTTCGGTCCGATCATAAGGCCGATGACAAGCGCAGTGGCGACGGCTGCGCCAGAGCGGAAGCTCAGATAGCGCAGCAGATTGAAGATACCCGGAAATCCCAGATATTCCGCCAAGATATACAGCATCAGCCTTCCCCACCCACCAAGGCACTGACAATAGCTGAAAGCCCCATGGAGTTGGAGCCTTTGACCAGAACAGTGTCGGATTCACGCAAATAGTCTTTGAGGAGGTCGAGTGCCTCCATTGCCGAAGCGCAATGCGCGAATTTGGCCGGTCCCTCAAGCCCGGTCGACAACTTTTCGGCGAGAATCTGCATCTCTTCACCGACTAAAATCGCAAAGTCGACATTTGCGGCGGCCAACGGCGCCGCAAGAGCCAAATGATATTCCTCGCTCTTGTGGCCGAGTTCTTTCATCGTGCCAAGCACCGCGATCTTGCGTCCTGCGAATTTCCCCAGTTCGGAAAGCGTCGCCGCCATGGACGCCGGATTGGCATTATAGCTTTCGTCGAGCAACAACGCTTCGCCGGCGTGCACAGCAATTTTATGTCTTGCCCCTCGGCCCGCCAAACCGCCAAGCTCGGCCAGAGCCAGACCCGCCGCAGCCATGTCAGCACCGACCGCTTCCACGGCGGCCAACACGGCGAGCGAATTGGCAATCCAATGGCTCCCGGCTTGCGACAATGTGTAGCAAAGACTGCCCTCCGGGAGTTTCGCAGTAATCAGTGAGCCACCGCCTGCTGCGCCAACATGGTCGAGAACACGGACGTCAGCCTCAGCTGAAAAGCCGAAGCTGATTATGTTATCAGTATATTTGGCAGCAGCGTCGCGCAGGCGACGGTAATGGGGGTTATCGGCAGGGATGATCGCGGTGCCACCGGGTTCGAGGCTTTCGAAAATTTCCGCCTTGGCGTCTGCAATGCCGCTTTCGTCCTTGAAAAATTCGATATGCGCGGGCGCAATTGTCGTGATGATCGCGACATGTGGCCGGACGAGCCTGGTCAAGTCGCGCATCTCGCCCGCATGGTTCATCCCCATTTCGAAGACGCCAAACTGCGTGTCTCGCGGCATGCGTGCGAGGCTCAGCGGAACGCCGACATGGTTGTTATAGCTCTTGATCGACCTATGCGCCTTGCCGCGCGACGAGCGGTCGAATGCGGCGTAGAGCGCCTCCTTGGTGCCGGTCTTGCCAGCCGATCCGGTGACCCCAATCACCTTGCCTTGCATTCGCTGGCGGGAAGCGATGCCGAGTGCATTCAGCGCGGCAAAGGTGTCGTCGACCAATATATGCGGATGATCGACCGGCTCGCTGACTATTGCACCGGCAGCGCCATTTGCGAACGCCTTGTCCACGAACAAATGCCCGTCGGTGGCTTCACCCTTCATGGCAAAAAACAGATCGCCTTTGCCGATTTCGCGTGAATCGAAGGCAACGCCTTCAGCATTAAATTCGCCCGAGGCGGTGCCTCCGGTCGCCGCCAGCAATTCGGCATGAGTCCACAGCGGCATTATGCAGCACATTCCCGTGCCACTTCGACATCGTCGAACGGCAGCACGCGATCCATGATAATTTGCCCCTGCTCGTGCCCCTTGCCCGCTATCAGCACAATATCGTCAGGCTCGGCATGTTCGATGGCAAAGGCAATTGCATAGCGCCGGTCACCAATATCGTGTGCGCCCGGAGCCCCCGCCATGATGTCAGCGCGGATGAGTGCGGGGTCTTCGCCGCGCGGGTTATCGTCAGTGACGATGGCAATGTCCGATTCGGCGACGGCAATAGCGCCCATCTCCGGGCGCTTGCCCTTGTCGCGGTCGCCGCCGGCGCCGAAGACGGTGATAAGCTTTCCCCTTGTATGTGGTCGCAGAGCTGCAATCGCCGCTTTCAAGCCATCCGGCGTATGTGCATAATCCACATAAACCGGCGCGCCGCTCTTTGTAATAACCGCGCGCTCCAGACGTCCACGAACCGGTTGCAGCCGCGCGGCGTGCTGCAGAACATCGTCCAGTTCGCCGCCGCTCGCAATGACGATCCCCATCGCAACCAGCACGTTCGACGCCTGATATGCTCCGATCAGGGGCAGATTGACCTTGCAGAGCGAACCCTGAATACGAATTTCGAGCGATTGTCCCAACTGGGTGGGCTTGCGCGAAACCAGCTCGATCCCCTTGCCCCTTTCACCGACCGTTATCAGCCGCAGGTCGCGTTTCTTGGCGCGCGTTATGACCTGCTCCGACCATTCGTCATCAGCCCAGATAACCGCCGTGCCATTTTCATCGACCACTTCGTCGAAAAGCCGCATCTTGGCCTCGAAATAGTCCTCCATGCTGCCATGATAGTCGAGGTGATCGCGGCTCAGATTGGTGAAGGCGGCGACCTGAACGGGCACCCCTTCGCTGCGATATTGCGACAGCCCATGGCTGGAGGCTTCGAAAATCGCGTGACTGACACCCTCGCGCGCAAGTCCCGACATGTTGGACAAAAACGTCACAATATCGGGCGTTGTGAGTCCAGTCTTGGCCTGATCGGATGCAGTAATGATTCCGAGCGTTCCGATCGAGGCCGCATTCTGCCCCGCCATTCGCCAAAGCTGGCGCGTAAGTTCCGCCGTCGAAGTTTTGCCGTTGGTACCGGTCACGGCGGCGATATGTTGGGGAAAGGGTCGGAAGAATCCTGCCGCCAGATTGGCGAAGGCGCGACGTGGGTTATCGTCTGCAATGTGCACCGCGCCTGTGACCTTTGCTTCGGAACGAGCGACGACAGCAATCGCGCCCGCCGCAACAGCTTCGGCGATAAAATCCTCACCATTGAACGCAGCACCCTGAAACGCGCCGAAAACAGTGCCGGGCGCGATTTTCCGGTGGTCGATGGCAAAACCGGTGACGCTTTGTTCGGCGGCTGCACCGTCCAGATCGGTCAGCAATTGTCCCAGCCGCATTATTGCTCTCCCTTAGCCTTCCACAATAGAGGCATCAGTTCGGAAACATCAACATCGCGCTTCATATCGGGAATAATCCCGAGCATCGGTCCGATGCGCATCACCGTTTTCTGCACGACCGGCGCGGCTGTATAGCCTGCGGTGCGCTGGAAACTGGACGCTTCGGTGCCCTTCGGTTCGTCGAGCATGGCGAGAACCACATAGCGCGGATTGTCCATCGGAAATGCGGCTGCGAAGGTGGCCACCACAAGGTTGCGGCTATAGCCGCCGACACCGGGCTTTTCGGCTGACCCGGTTTTGCCACCGACGCGATAGCCTTCGGCATCGGCCTTTTTGCCCGTGCCATCGACAACGATCATCCGCATCAACTGCCGCATACGTGCACTGGTTGCGGCTGAGAACACCCGCTTTCCGGGAACCTTGGCATCCAGTTTGGTCTTGAACATTGTCGCAGGCCGATAGATTCCGCCGTTGACCATTGCGGCATAGGCGCTGGCAAGATGCAGCGGCGTGACGGCGATGCCGTGGCCATAGCCGACTGTCATATTGGTGATCCGCCCCCAGGTCTTGGGGTATAGCGGCATCGCTTTCTCTGCCAGTTCGATGTCCGGGCGGCCATCAAAATGCATGGTCTTCAGCATGGCGTCCATGCGCGCAGCGCCCAAATTATCGGCAATCTGGGCTGTGACCACGTTCGAGCTGTGGATCAGCGATTCCGGTGTGTTCAGCCAGCGACCGGCTGGGTGTGTATCCCGGATTTTGAACCGGCCAACCTCAAGCGGCTTGGTCGCATCGTAGCGAATCGACAGGTCGCGGACGGTTCCGGCATCCAGCGCCGCCGCCACGGTGAGCGGTTTGAAGGTCGATCCCAGTTCATACACACGGTTGGTAACATTGTTGGTCTGGCGCGTGATCGGATAGCGTCCGTCGACGATGGTCTGGCCGAGATCGGGGATATTCGCAAAAACAGGCCGGTTCGGGTTGAACGAGGGCAAAGTTGCCATCGCCACCACCTCGCCCGTCTGCACATCGAGGATGACGCCCGCCGCACCTTTTGCGCCGGTCGCGGTCATGCCGGATGCCAGCTCGATTTCGAGCGCTGCCTGAACGCGCACGTCGAGCGAGAGGTTCAGGGGCATGGATCGTTTCGAGGGATCACGCAGATAGTCGTTCATCACCCGCTCCATCCCCATCGCGCCCCTGCCGTCGCGATTGACAAAGCCGAGGACATGGGCCGCCATGTCATGCTGCGGATACAGCCGGGTTGCTTCGCGTGGGAACTCGATTGCGATTTCGCCGAGATCGTGCACCTGACGGACCTGCTCGGGTAATGCCCGCTTGCGCAGATAGCCGGGCTTGTTCGCCGTCAGCTTGGTGTAGAATTCGGATGCGGGCGTATCCGGAAATATCGCGGCAAGCTGTCCGGCAAGTTCTTTCTTGTTGCCGAAAATCTGATCGGGTTTCACCCAGATTGCGTAGCCATAAATGCTCCGCGCCAGCGGGACGCCGTTGCGATCCACGATATCGCCACGGTCGGGCACGTAATCGGTGCTCGTCGCGCCATAAGCGCGCGAACTTTCAAACAGTGCCAATGTCGCCAGCCGCCCGATTAACAACGTTACGAAAAGACCGAATGCGCCCAACAAGACAAGCAGCCGCCAGAAGCCGTGGGCCGCAAAAGGAGGGGTGCCGACGCCAGCCTTGCGGGTTGTCGTGCGGGCGGCAAGAATCGTCATTAACGCCGACGCTCCTTGTCGGCCTTGAGCGAAATGTCACGCATCAAGTCATCAGACAGCAATTTTTCATCCATCTTGGCCAGTCGCTCGGTGCGGCTCTGCTCGACTTTGGGCGGATCTATTTTTGCGACTGCGACCTTTACTGCTTCCGCAGCCGCCGTTTCTTCATCGTTCGAGGCCAAGGAGGAGGTGCTGTTGGAACCGCCTCCTACAATCCCCGCAGGCGCATCGCTCACCGCGACCATCACCGGCCTTGTCACCGGGACGTCGCTGCCCAATCCCGCCAGCGCAGCTTCGCCATTGACAAATTGCTGTGCCGTCGGCGGCTGGTAGCCATAAAGAAGCTCGTTCCATTCCTCCAACTGCTGCAGGCTGGCCCGCGTCCGGATTTCAGCCTGGAGAAAGCTGATTTCACGCTTGGTATCGAGTATCTGGCGGTCAACAGTGACCAAGTCGCTGTGCAAGGCAGCGACGTTTAATGACAGCGGATAAAGCAATATGGCAACCATGAAGACCAGCGCCAGCCAGCCAAGATTTTTGAGGCGCTTCATCGCAAGACTCATGCTGCCAATCCTTTTTCATTCCATGCGGGGGCAGAACTGCGCGTCGCCGATCGCAAGGTGGCCGAACGGGCGCGCGGGTTGCGGTTGACCTCGGCATCGGAGGGGCGGATCGCCTTGTCAGCCTTTTCGAACGTGGGTGCAGGGCCCGCCGGTGCGACCGTCGGTATATGTCGGGACCCTGCACCCTCTCCGCCGCTACGGCGGCGCAGAAACTGCTTAACAATACGATCTTCGAGGCTGTGAAAGGTGACAACCGCGAGGCGACCGCCGGGCTTAAGGAGTTTCTCGGCAGCCTCCAATCCTTCGTTTAGTTCATCGAGTTCGCGATTGACGTGAATGCGAATTGCCTGAAATGCGCGTGTGGCCGGATCTTTCGGCGCGCCGGGCTTGTGGCCGACGGCCTTGCGAACGATAGCCGCCAGTTGCGCTGTGGTTGAAATCGGCCGCGCAGCGACAATGGCGCGGGCAATCCGGCGCGAACGATGTTCTTCGCCATAGCGGTAAATGATATCTGCAATTTCGCCTTCGTCGGCTTCGTTGACGAAATCCGCGGCGCTCATCCCGTCTTGTGCCATGCGCATGTCGAGCGGACCGTCTTTCTGGAAGGAAAATCCGCGCTCCGCGCGGTCGAGCTGCATCGAGGAGACGCCGATATCGAGCACGACGCCGTCGACAGATGCGATGCCGTCGGCGTGAAGGACATCGTCCATGTCAGAAAAGCAGGCCGAGTAAAGGCGCAAGGCACCTCCACTGCGGCCTGCAAGGTCTGCACCTTCCGATAGTGCATCGGGATCGCGGTCGAACGCATAAACGCGCGCGCCGCCAGCGAGTATCGCTTCGCTGTATCCTCCTGCACCGAAGGTGCCATCCACAATCTCCGCGCCAGGGGTGATGGCCAGAGCGTGAATCACTTCATCCAGCAGAACTGGAATATGGGGGGCTTGCGCGCTCATTTGTCGCGCTTGCCTTGGGCGAGCCAGTAGTTGAGCTCATCCTTGATCGGGTCGAATGCAGAAGGCGCGTCTTTCAGGAACACGTCGGGGTTCCACATCATGAAATGGGTGGTCGCGCCGAAGAAAAAGGCACGATCCTCGATTTTGCCGAAATGACGCAACATCGGCGAAAGCACGAAACGTCCGCTGGCTTCAAATGCGGTTTCGAAAATCGAGGAGGCGGAAACACCGGCGAGTTCACGGTCGAATTCGACACCGCGATTGACCGCGCTCTGCCATTGCGCCTCAATATCTGCGCGCAGTTTCAGCCGCTCGGCCCCACCAAAGCCGATCAGACAGGGAAGATTGCTATGGCGGGAAATGCAGACGCTGTTCGCACCGCTCGATTGCTGGACGCTGTCGCGCAACTCCGCCGGGATGGTCGTGCGGCCTTTGGCGTCGACACCCGACACCCCCGAACCTGCATAGACCACCAACGCTGACACAGCCCGAACTCACCCTCCCAAAAAGGGCGCAGATTGCCGATCATGGCGAAGCATATCGCCATGCGGACGCCGGAACGACCGTAAGAATCAGGAATCCACCCCTTGGATGACCTTGCATATCAGGGGATATTATGGATGAAAAGAGGGATTTTATGGGAACATCGCGAAAATTGACCGAAAATGCCCTCATTCCGCGGGGCATTTTGCCAATTTCATCTATTCACGCTTGCATCCCTCCCACTGAAATTCCCAGTTTTCCGTGCATTCTTTAGCGGGGCCGCTGCTTTTCCACATAATCCCCATTGGTCTCCAGCTCCGCGAGCAGCAGCAAAATCCACTCCATGTTATCAAATTCGTCATCGCCGGTTATTGTGCGCACGCCCTGGCCCTGCCAATAGGGTGTATCGAGCAGGTCGGCATCCGCAACAAGCACCGCCTGCCCCTTCCCTATCGGACAGTCAGCCATCAGTCCTTGATCCGAAATCACGCACCCCGGCTTATTCACACCCGCTTTAGGCAGCCATTCCCCGGGCGTCTGCGTGCGCACTGTCATACCGGCAGGTTTGCGTAGAACCACCTCTTCATCCTCGGTCATCGGCAACACGAGCTCCAACCCCCAATGCGCAAATAGCGGCGACAGCAACGAGGTGAATAATGGCCGCCTTTTGTCGCCCAACGGATAAAGGCTTCCCCATTGCAAGGCTGGATCGGCGAGAACCAGGAGCTTGCCGCCATCACGAACCCATTTGTCGAGTTGCACGAGTTCTTGAGGGCGCAGCGCACGAGGCTGCGCCAGCAGCAGTAATGGAGTAGACCGAATATTCAGTTCGTCGAAAATATCGACGGGCCGAACATCATATTTTTGCTGAAGCCGCAAAAAAGCAGGATGGGGCTGCGCATCTTCGGCCAGGTCTGCTTCTATCCCGCCTTCGCTCCACTCGAGCGGCAACGTCGTCATCAGGCCGAGCACGGGCTTGGGCGCGCTCTGGCCTTGTTGCAGGAACCTCATGGCTGCCAAGACAAAGGCCAGCGCCAGAATGAGCAAAATGCCAGTCAGAAGGCGTTTGCGGGATCCCGCAACCGAAGATTCAACGGTCATTAAAAGGCCTTACTGTGTTTGGACTGTGCCGGGCGCTGCTTCTTCAAGCGCCTTTTCCCCGGAATCATCTTTTGCGACGGGTGTAACACCCAATTCGGCGAGAGGCTCGTCCGGAGGGACTTCTTTTGCGACGGCGGTTGTGCCGTTCTCAGGACGCGAAGCGGGATCCGCTGCTCCCGTGACCCGGTCCAATACCATATTGGCGAGGCTGACAAACAACAACACGACCACAAGGCCGACCAAACCGACCTGAATCCGCTGCATTGCCGACTGGCGCTGTTCGACCATCTGTCGTTCTCCTGACCCCTAATATCGGAGCCAAAGCGTCAAATGTCTAGGGTCGGCAAGTTTTTGCTCTTCATCCAGTCGGGATTGTAGATGGTCGAGAGGTACCGGAACCCGGTATCGCACAATATCGTCGCAATGCGTTTTCCGGGACCGAGTTGCCTTCCCAGTGCGACCGCGCCCGCGACATTTATGCCCGAAGACAGGCCAAGGCACAGCCCCTCCTCTGCCAGCAGACGGCGGACCCAGACGAGCCCCTCCTCATCGGATATCCGGAACTGCGTGTCTATGGGCGCACCGTCCAGATTGGCCGTTATCCGCCCCTGCCCGATGCCTTCGGCGACCGAGCTGCCTTCGGACCGCAACTCGCCGCAGGCATAATAATTATAGAGCGCCGCGCCATGTGGGTCGGTAAGCGCGATGGTCACTGCCTCGTCCTTGGCCTTCAGCCCCAACCCCACACCGGCGATGGTGCCGCCCGTTCCTGCAGCGCAAGTGAAGCCGTCGATGCGTCCGTCCATCTGCGCCCAGATCTCTTCCGCCGTGGTTTCGATATGCGCGCGGCGGTTGGCGATATTGTCGAACTGATTTGCCCAGACAGCGTTATCGGTTTCTTCGGCCAGACGCCGTGAGGTGTGGACGAAATGACCGGGATTGGAATAAGGCGCAGCAGGCACGAGAACCAGCTCGGCCCCCAATGCGCGTAGCGTGTCCTTTTTCTCCTGACTCTGTGTTTCGGGCATGACAATGATGGTTTTATAGCCCAGCGCGTTGGCAACCAGTGCAAGACCGATGCCCGTATTGCCCGCAGTCCCCTCGACGATTGTGCCACCAGGCCTCAGAAGTCCCTGCTGTTCCGCATCGCGCACGATATAAAGTGCAGCGCGATCCTTGACCGAGGCGCCGGGGTTGGCAAATTCGCACTTGCCATAAATCTCGCACCCCGCCTCCTCGCTTGGCCCTTTGAGCCGAACAAGCGGGGTATTTCCGATCAAATCCAGTGTCGATGAAAGCATGTTCATGACCGTGACAGCTAGTCCCGTTCAATGCCGTCCGCAAGCAACACTATATTGCGGTTCGAACAGCAAGGCTTTGCGTCGGTTGGGAGGCGGCAAACTGCATTTCGTCGAAAAATGATATTGAGGTATTGTTATACTGTTACATTGTCGCTATCGAGCGGCTTCCCCCTTTTTCAGGAACGATGTGTGTCGATGAAAGCGAAGTCTTTTGCCCGTTTCCCGGTCAGTGTGGCCGCCCTTTCCATCGCGATGGCCGCACCGGCATTCGCGCAACAAGGCACAGCTGCTGCCGATGCGCCCACCGTCCAGGACGATGATTTCCACACGGACAAGGAAATTGTTGTGACCGCCCCCTATCTGGAACGGCTCGATATCCTTGCCGGCACCTCTGCGCTTTCAGGCGAGATATTGGCGGAAAAGACGCGCGCACAATTGGGCGACATATTGACCGGCCTCCCCGGTGTTTCGGCAACTAGCTTTTCGCCCGGTGCCTCGCGCCCGGTTTTGCGTGGATATCAGGGTAATCGTGTTGCGGTTCTGACCGACGGTATTGGCAATATCGACGCGTCGAACACCTCCGCCGACCACGCCGTCACAATCGACACACTGACTGTGGAACGTATCGAGGTGCTGCGCGGTCCCGCTGTGCTGCTGTTCGGCGGACAGGCAGTCGGCGGTGCAGTCAATGCCCTCGACAAGCGGATTCCCCGCGCCGTTCCGGAAGAGCCGGTGCATATCGACGCGCTGTTCGGATATGGCAGTGCAGCAGATGAATGGTCGGCAGGAGCTTCGATCGATGTTCCCCTGACCGACCGCGTCGTGGCGCATGTTGACGGCAGCTATCGCGAGAGCGACGATTTGCGCTCCGGCGGTTTTGTGCTTTCGCCGACGCTGCGAGCCGACACGCTCGCGCTCGCCGACGAAGAAGAGGATGAGGGCGAACTCGAGGAGGCAGCAGAGCTGCGCGAAGTTGCCAACCAACGCGGCCGCATCCCCAACAGCGCGGTCAAGAGCTGGACCGCGGCGGGTGGCCTCGCCTTTATCGACGAGGGCGGCAATCTGGGCGTATCGTTCAGTGTCTATGATACCGATTATGGCGTCCCTGCCCGCCCCGGTACCGAACATGCACATGAAGGTGAAGAGGGCGAGGACGCCGAAGAGGAAGAGGAAGGTCCGGTCACCATCGGCCTGCGCCAATATCGCGCCGATTTGCGCGGTGAAGTGGAACTGGGTGAAGGCCTGTTCGACAAGTTGCGGATCCGTGCCGGTTATGCCGACTACACCCATACCGAATTCGAAGGCGACGAGGTCGGAACCGTTTTCAACAGTCAAGCGATCGAAGCACGCGCCGAGATTGTGCAGAACGAGCGCAATGGCTGGCGTGGTGCGAGCGGCGTGCAATATCTGACCCGCGATTTCGAGGCTATCGGTGCGGAGGCGTTCGTCCCGCCGACCAAGACGCGGCAATATGGTTTGTTCACCTTGCAGGAATTCCAGTTCGGCAATGTCGAAACCGAAGCCGCACTTCGCTTTGACACTGTCGAGCTTCGTGCCGACACGCTGGGCATTAGCCGTGCTTTCGACAATTTTTCTGCAGCTCTCGGGCTTGGATATAATATCGGCGACCTCAAGATCGGCGCCAATATCTCGCGTACCGGACGCGCACCTTCAGTCGAGGAACTCTATTCGGACGGACCGCATATTGCGACGCAGGCTTTTGAAATCGGTAACCCCGACCTGAAGAGCGAGCGGGCGTGGAACGGCGAGCTTTACGCGCGCTATGACGGCACCACCGCCGAATTCAGCGCGACTCTCTATTACAATCGGTTCGACAATTTCATTTATGAAGTCGAAACCGGCGATGAGGAAGATGGCCTTCCCGTCTTCCAATATTTGCAGGACGACGCCCGGGTCTGGGGTGTCGAACTGCAAGGCTCGGCGCGGCTGGGCAGTTTCGGCGGTTTTGATCTCGCAGTCGACGGCGTTGCCGATTACACACGCGCCAAGATCAGTGGCGGTGGCGGGAACCTCCCCCGCATTCCGCCGCTTCGCCTGCTCGGTGGGGTTGAACTGACCAGCGGGGCTTTCGACCTGCGCGGTGAAGTGGAATGGACCGACGATCAGGACCGGACCGCGACGTTTGAAACACCGACCGAGGGCTTTACGCTGGTGAACGCATCGGCAACGTGGCGGCCTTTCGGGCGGGACCGGAATATCGCGCTGATTGCGTCCGCCAACAACATATTCGATGTGACGGCACGCCGTGCGGCATCCTTCACCAAGGATTATGTGCCACTGGCCGGTCGGGACTTTCGCATCACGGCGCGGCTGAGTTTCTGATTGTCAGCCTCCGTTCAGACTGGCAGATGCATGGCAAGGCATCTATCAGTTGGGAGAAAATTCATGCGTAAAATTGCTGCGGCAATCCTGATATCGGCGTCACTGATGTTATCGGCCTGCAACACGGTCAAGGGTCTGGGCGAGGACATTGAGTCGGTTGGCGAGGCCGGCGACAGGGCGATATAAGCCCGCGCCAAATTCAGGAACATTTACAACCGCCTGATGTTCAACTCGCAGGTCAGTCCGACTTGCTTGAACAATCAGGAGGTTCAAATGCGTAAAATTGCTACTGTAATATTGTTGTCGGCGTCGTTGCTCGCGGCGGCATGTAACACCGTTAAGGGTGCCGGCGAAGATATTGAATCGGTTGGTGAAGCTGGCGAAGAAGTCATCAACTAGGCCGTTAATCGACGTTGAAATTGAAGTAAGAACGGCGGGACGAACAGGCGACGGGACGACATCGAAATCCCGCCTGCCCGTCAGTTCGTCTGTCCGTTTTTGCATAATGGTTTCGCCAGAATATTTCCAACGCGCGTAAGATAATTTCCTACAGCATCCGCCCGCGCTGGGACGGCGCTTTTCGCAGGGAAAGACGGTCGGCGCTGGGTGCGCAGGCGGCGTCGCCACATTCGTGACGTCCGGCTGACGGCGTGTGGTGGATTAAGGCCCGTTCGTTCCGTCAGTCTAAGCTGCGGGCCGCCTTGTCTGTGTCCCAACACCAAAAGGGGCAAGGGTCCCATCCCCCGATGGCTGCCATCGCTGGCAGGACAACGCTCACAGGACTGGCAGTTCCTTTCCGGACCTGCG